>Ga0074195_1000118_pt1 | contig 192269 bp, 166 predicted proteins | sample EPASupsiteHSE623_FD_64525 | JGI IMG/M metagenome (GOLD analysis project Ga0074195, IMG submission 64525) | Bioremediated contaminated groundwater from EPA Superfund site, New Mexico - Sample HSE6-23 | ecosystem: Environmental > Aquatic > Deep subsurface > Groundwater > Contaminated ... | reverse complement strand
TGCCCGCACCGGCCCGACGAAACCCCTACCACCACCAATCCCCGGCCCAAGAAGACGGCCGGATCCACGCCACCCCGCTCCGATGGATTCTAACGGGGGGTTAACGGCCTTATTATAATGTATGGAGCCCATGCTCCCCTCCTGAAGCCCTTCACCTTTCGCACACACCCCCGCCGCCACTAGTGTGGCGGACATGCGCAACGCGACTCCCTTCCCCAAAAAAGGTCACGCCACGGCCGCCCTGGCCGTGGCGCTGGCCACTTCCCCGCAAGACACCCTGCCCGAGGGCATGAACGTCCAACTGTTCCCGGACGGCGAGTTTATCGCACGGGACGGCCGGCCGGGCAGCCTCAAGGACTGCGCCGCCAAGGCCTGGCGGCTCGACGCCGCCATTGCCGCCGCGTGCATCGCCCGCGCCGACCAGCGCGAGACGCCGCTTTGCATCGACTACGAACACCACACCCTGACCGCCAAGGACGCCGGCCACAAGGCCGTGGCCGCCGGTTGGATCGAGGCGCTTGCCTACGTTCCCGGCCAGGGGCTGTTCGCCCGCGTAGCCTGGACCGAGGCCGCGCGCGAGCACATCCGGGCCGACGAATACCGCTATATCTCGCCGCTTTTCACCTTCGACAAGGAAACAGGGGCGGTGCTGGCTCTCGTCAACGCCGCCCTGACCAACAACCCGGCGCTGGACGGGCTGGCCGCCGTGGCCGCCGCTAACCAGATCGCCATAACCGATCAGCCCCACACGGAGGCTCTCATGGACGAACTGCTGGAGCGCCTGCGCTGGATGCTCAACTTGCCGGTGACCACCACCGCCGAGGAGATCATGGCGCAGCTGGACAAACTTAAGGGCATGATCGCCGCCGAGGGCGACGCCGCCACCAGCGTGGACCTGCTCGCCATCCTGGCCGGCAAGGACGCGGCCATCGCCGACCTGACCGCCAAGGCGGCCACGCCCGACCCGGCCAAGTTCGCGCCGGTCGAAGCGCTGTCCGCCCTGACGGCGGAAAACACCGACCTCAAGGCCAAGCTGGCCGCTGCCTCGGCCCAAAACGGCGCGGCCGCCTTGTCGGCCGAGATCAAGGCCGCCGTGGCCGATGGCCGGGTGCACAAGTCACTGGAAGGCTGGCTGGCCGACCTGGCGGCCAAGGCCCCGGACGCCGCCCGGGACTACCTGGCCAAGGCCGCGCCCGTGGCCGCGCTGACCGCCATGCAGACCGCCACCGTCACGCCGCCGGCCGGGGCCGGCACGGTCGCGCTCACGGCCGAGGAAAAGGAAGCGGCCAAGCTGCTCGGCATCCCCGAAGACCTCTACGCCACCGCCAAGGAGGCCAAGTAAATGGCGATCATCACCCCGGCGCTGGTCAGCGCCCTGTTTACCGGCTTTCGGGCCGAGTTCCAGCGCGTCTACGGCGAGACACCCTCGCATTGGGACAAGGTGGCCACCCTCATGCCGTCCACCTCCAAGTCCAACACCTACGGCTGGCTGGGCCAGTTCCCCCAGCTCGTCGAATGGGTGGGCGCGCGCGTGCTCAAGGACATGGCGGCCCATGGCTACAGCATCACCAACAAGCTCTTCGAATCCACGGTGGGGGTCAAACGCACCGACATCGAGGACGACGAGGGCGGCATCGACAAGCCGCTTTGCGGCGGGAGGGGCCGGGCGGCCAAGAGCGTCCCGGATGAGCTGGTCTACGGCTTGCTGCGCCTGGGACTGTCCACCCTGTGCTTCGACGGCCAGTACTTCTTCGACACCGACCACCCGGTCTTTCCCAACGTGGACGGCACCGGCGCGGCCGCGACCATCGCCAACATCGCCGACGGCACGGACATTCCCTGGTTTCTGCTCGACACCTCCCGCGTGCTCAAGCCCGTGCTCTTCCAGGAACGCACCAAGCCCGAGCTGACCAGCATGACCCGCGCCGATGACGAGGCGGTCTTCATGACCGACGAATACCGCTTCGGCATCCGCTACCGCTGCAACTCCGGTTTCGGCTTCTGGCAGACGGCTTTTTGCTCGAAAAAGCCGCTCAACGACGCCAACTTCAACGCGGCCTATGACGCCATGACCGCCTTCAAAGCCGACGGCGGCCGGCCGCTGGGCATCAAGCCCACCTTGCTGGTGGTGCCCACCAATTTGCGCACCGCCGCCGCCGAGGTGGTGCAGGTGGCCCGGCGCACCGACGGCTCGGACAACCCCAACGCGGGCATCGTGGACGTGCTGGTCACGCCCTGGCTCAACTAGGAGGCGGCCATGATCGTGATTCCCGCCATTGTGCGCACCCGCAGCCTGCGCGGCGGCCATTTCCGGGCCGGCCTCAAGCACGAGGCCGAACCCGGCGACATCCCGCCGGCCACCCTCACCGAGGAACAGCTGGCCATCTTGAGGGCCGACCCCGACCTGGAAGTGGAAATCATCGACCCACCCCAGGAGCCGCCCAAGGCCCCGATGCCGCCCCGCAAGGGGAAGCAGGCCGCGCCCGAAGCCGGGCCGGCCAAGGCCGATGCGCCCGCTCCCGACCCGGCCGAGGCCGCCGAGGGGGAGACCGGCGACGAAGACTTCGGCTTCGACGACGATCCGGCCCCGGCCCCCGGGACCGAGGCCAAGTAGATGTACGCCACCCTGGACGACATGACGGCCGCCTTCGGCCTGGATGAGCTGGTGGACATCACCGACCGGGACCACACCGACGCGGTGGATGTCCCCCTGGTTGATGCGGCTTTGCTCCGGGCTTCCTCCGAGGCGGACAGCTACCTGGCCAGGCGCTACCCGGTGCCCATCGCTTCGCCCGTGCCGCCGGTGCTCGTGGCGGCCGTGTGCGACATCGCCCGCTACCGCCTGACCGGCGGCCCGGCCAGCGAGACGGACCCGATCCTGGAGCGTTACCGCCAGGCCATCAAATGGTTGGAACGGGTGGCCGACGGCAAGGCCGATCTGCCCGGGCAGAGCCTGCCCGGCGAAGGCAGCACGGCCGGGGTGGCCTTTTCCACCGGCCGCCGGGTGTTCGACCGGCGGCCGGTCGTGGAGGATGGTGTTGCCCACGCACTTGGCCTTCCCGGTCATCGAGCAAGTGCGCGGGGCCGCCCTGGCCATCCAGGAGCTGGGGGCAACCGTCATCCATCTGCATCCGCCGCTTATCACCCACACCGCCCCGGGCCAGTGCAATCTGCGCCTGCTGGCCCATTGGCTCTACGGCGACCATACCCGGGCGGCCGAGCTGGCGCGCCTGAACCCCGGTCTTCGCAACCCCAACTTCGTGGCCCAGGGCCAGGTGCTCCATGGTTTCGCAAACTGACACAGGGCGCATCACCGTGCGCGTGGCCGGCCGGGAACATCGGGACTGGACCACGTATCGCATCGACTCGCATCTCATCACCCCGGCCGATGCCTGGCAGGTGACGCTCGGCATTCCGGCCGACGCCATGCCGAACACCGTCAAACCCTGGGCCGAGGTGGAGATCTGCCTGGGCCAGGACGTGGTGCTGACCGGCCGCATTGACCGCATCGAACGCGAGGTGGCCAAAAGCGGCGAAGTCTGCGTCTACAACCAATCCGGGGCCAAGATCACCCTGAAGGAAGACAAGCTGGTGGCCGTGGAGTGCAAGCGGCTTGTCTTCGACGTCGAGGAAGACATCACCATGACCGCCAAGCGCATCCGCGCCGTGGCCAGCGAACGGCTGGGGCTATACGCCCCCGAATGGGACATGGGCGGCGACGAAGACGGCGGCGAGTGCGAAGGCGTGTGGCGCGGGAATCAGCATATCACCGGGACGTCGAGGGCGGACGTGGATCATGTGACGGGTGGCATTTCTCTAGTGCACCATGTACATCATGAACATGACGGCGGCGGACCGACAGACCCGCCGCTAGACGAATAGATTGTCGACTTTCAACTTCTAGCTATTGCCTGTGTACATCAAGGTCGTGATAAGAGCAGGCTAGGGAAATAAATCTCAACAAATAATCTTTTGTAACCCAAGTCTTTTGCATGAGATGCGTTGTCCATCTGAGAATTCCCCCAAATGTCGCACACTCATCCAGAGGAACTTCGTAAGGGTCAGAAAAGTCATTAATCTTGAGAAGAATACAGTCATCATCGATTTTGACAGCCTCTGCCAACATCTGATGATCTTTGTATATCTTTTCTATATCTTCGACACCGACTCGTTCGTCTTTCATCTTATCCTCCACACTGGTTGCTGAACCCCTTCACCTATCCCCACCTACCTAACCGCCACTAAGGTGGCGGCCATGGGCATCGACAAAGGCATTGATCCATACACCGGCGAATATTTGCCTTCCCGCATAAACCACCTGGGCAACGCCGTCTACATCCGTCTGGCCACGCCTTTGGGTTCGTGGTGGGCGGACACTTCCATTGGTTCGCGCCTGCACGAGCTGGCCCGCTCCAAGGACCTGCCCCGCATCGGTGTGCTGGCCCGGCAGTATGCCGCCGCCGCGCTGCAACCGCTCCTTGACGACGGTCGGGCGCGCTCCATCGACGTGGCCTCCGAACAGCCCCATGACGGACGCTGTCTGCTCCTTATCACCGTTGTGGACGCCCTGGGCCGGCAGGCCACCTTCCAGCATCCGGTGCAGGTGGCCTGACCATGTATACAATCCCCACCTTTGAGGCCATCCGTGCCGCCTATCTGCGCGACATCAAGAACCTGCTGCCCGACGCCGCAACGGACGCGGACAGCGATCATTACATCCGCGCCACGGCCGTGGCCGCCGCAGTGGAGGGCCTGTACCAGCATCAGCTGTGGATTGCCCGGCAGGTGTTGCCCGATACGTCGGACCCGGAATATCTGGAGCGCCATGCCGCCTTGCGCGGCATCAGCCGCAAACCGGCCATGGCGGCCAGCGGCGATCTGGTCATCCAGGGCACGCCCGGCGCGGTCGTCCCGGCCGGCGAAACCGTGCGCCACGTGGCCACGGGGTTTCTCTTTGCCACCACCTCCCAGGGCATCGTGGACGCGGACGGCCGGGCGGTGGTGGCGGTCGCGGCCGCCCGGGGCGGCGTCATGCCCGTTTTTTCCGGCGAGCCGGTGCTGTTTGTCCAGGCCCCGGAGGGCGTGCTGTCCCAGGCCGGCCTGACCCTGTCCGGCGGCGTGGCCGCCGAGACCGACGCCGAGCTGTTGGCCCGGCTGCTCGACTACATGCAGCACCCGCCCGGCGGCGGCAATGCCTATGACTACAAGCATTGGGCGCTGTCCGTGGCCGGCGTGTCCCGGGCCTGGACCTATCCGCATCGCCGGGGGCTGGGGTCGGTGGACGTGGCCGTGCTGGGGCCGGACGGGCCGTGCCCGCCGTCGGTGCTGGCCGCCGCCCAGGCCGTGGTGGACGAGAAGCGGCCGGCCGCCTGCATGGACGCTTGGGTGCTGTCGCCGACGCCGGTCAATGTCGCGGTCAAGGTGGCGGTGCGCCTGGACCCGGCCGTGACCACCATGGCCCTTTGCACCGCCCAGCTCCAGGAAGCGCTGGCCGCCACGTTGGCCGACATACCGCCCGGCGGCACGGTCTACCGCTCCAGGATCGAGGCTGTGGCTTCGAGCCTGCCGGGCGTCATCGACCGCCAGGTCAAGACGCCACAAGCCAATTTCGTGTCCGTGGTGGACGCCGCGCGCCTGGAATGGCCGCGCTTGGGCCTGGTCCAGGTGGAGGCTCTGTGATGGCTGGCCATGCCGCCTTGCTGCAAGCCTTGCTGCCCTTGAGCTACGCCCCCACCGGCCGGATCGTGGAGGAACTGGCGGCCGACGGCGCGGCTCTGGACACGGCCCTGGCCGTGAGCCTCGACCCTTTGCGCGGTTTGACGCCTCTGGCCGCCTTGGAATGGCTGGAGGATTACGAGCGCGTCTATGGCCTGCCCGGCGACTGCCGCCAGCCCGGGTTGCTGCTCCAGGAGCGCCTGGCCTTGCTGGCCATCGCCCTGGCCGAGCGCGCCGCCATCAACCGGGCCTATTTCATCTGGCTGGCCGCCCAGCTCGGCTACGCCATCACCATCGAAGAATATGGTGGCTTCAAGGCCGGTTTTGCCTGCGCTGGCGACAAACTGTCCAACCCGGAAACCCTTTTCTTGGCCGGCAGCCGGGCCGGTGAACCTCTACGCCAGGGAGCGCCCTGGCAATACGTCTGGACGGTCCATGCCGGCGATACGCCGACGGTGTTTTTCCGGGCCGGACAGTCCGGCGCGGGCGAACCGCTGGCAAGCTGGGGCAATAACCTGCTCGAATGCGCCGTCAAACAGGCCGCGCCGGCCCATACCACGGTCTATTTCGCCTACGGAGAATAGGGAGGCAACATGCACAGGATAGACGGCCCCGGAGCCGTAACCGGACTGTTTACGAACGGCGATCCGGCCGTGCCCCAAATGGCCACGGTGGTGACCCCGGAATGGCTCAACGATGTTCAGGAGAATATCGTAAAGGTCATTACGGCCGCCGGCATCACCCTGGAAAAAGGGAATTACGACCAGTTGCGCCAGGCCATCGCCCTAGGTTCGAATGGTATAAGCGCAATCTACAACCAGACCGTGATCGATATCTACGTTGATCCGGCAGGCGACGATGCCAACGATGGCACCCAGATTGCCCCAATGAAGACTATTCTGGCGGCATTGCACGCGTTGCCAATCATCATCTCGCACAATGCGACCATCCATTTGGCAAGCGGCTCCTATGACGGTGCAGCGGTTAATAGCTACATACAGTCGCCCGCGACACTGACAATTTTGGGCGATACAGCTGCGCCGGCAAACGTCAAATTGTCGGGAACGCTCACGGTCGAAAACAGCCGTGGCTTGGTGATCGACGGGGTGGAACTGTCCAATGCCGCTGGTCACTCTTTAGTGCTCACAAAAGGCGCGATGGCGACACTGCGTCACTGTAGCATTGTGGGCCATGGCATTTCCGTCAAGAACGCTATGGCTATCCTGGAGTCAACGTGTACCTGCAACTCGACAGGCAATGCGCTTATCGCCTATGAGGGAGGACTCATCTCCGTCGGCATGGCCTCGTTGACGGCACAGGCCAGCAGCGCCAGCACGCTGGTGGTGGCGACTCGTGGCGGCCAAATAGTTTTCGAGGTCGATGTTTCCATCACAAAAAATAACACGGTGATGGATGCCCTCTATATGTCCCAGGCCGGCAGGATCATGACCTGCGGAAATTTGTCGATCAATACGGCGAGCAACGCCATAGGCTTGGCGTCTGGTGGACTGCTGACGGTGTTTGGCGATCTGGCAATCACCCTGTCTGGAGCAACGGCTTGCTATGGATTTTATTCAAACGGAGCTGATTGTGGATGCGATATCTTTATCAAGGGCAATTTAACCATTACGGCAACGGGAGCAGGTGGCTACGGATTACATCTGATGGCCTCTCGGTTGGCCTGCTACTACACCGTCACAATCACCGGCTGCGGCAACACCTGCGGGGTGCGACTGGAACGAGGCTCACGCATGTCCTGTAGCGCGGCCAATATCAGCGGCTGGGCCACTAACCAAGTCGTTGCGGCCAACTCCGTTTTGACGACGACATAGGGGAGGTAGCGAGGATGATTGCCATTTTGCATGGTGATACGGTGCTGGCGGTGCTGGCCGACACGGCAACGATCGATCTGGCCGCCGGGACAGCCTCGGACGCCGGGATGTCCGTCTCCGGCCTGGCGGCAGGGGTTGAGGTGCTGTACGGGGTGGCGGTCGTTGCGGGCTGCAGTAGTCCGACCACGCGGGCCGATTTGGTGGTTTCCACCGCAACCGGGGCGGCCGAGGCGGCGGCCCGGCATACGCTTTATCGCGCGGCGGGGGCCATAGGCTTGTCTCCGGCTTGGCCCGGGAATGACGCCGCTTGGGGCATGCTGGCGGAGGCGGTCGTGGACGCCCAGGCCGGGCAGGCGCGCGAGGCCATCGGCACGCCGGGATATGGGCAGGAAACGGAATACCGGGACACAGAGACCGATGCCCGGGCATATCTGGCGGCAGTGGCGGCGGACCCCAATGCGGCCGTGACGAGCTACAAGTTTTTCGGGGCTGAGCTGGCCGCCCGGGCGTCCGCCGGGCTTGCGGCCACGGCCCAGGCTGTGGCTGAGGAGATCGTGACCCAGGCCGACGCCTGGAAATCGGCCCTGGCCGCGATCAAGGAGGTCCGTCGGACCGCGAAGCTCAAGATCGATGCGGCGGCCGACGTGGCGACCATGGCCGGGATCGTTTCCGGCTTGGTCTGGCCCAAGGCATAAGCGGAGCAGGCGGGACGGATTGCGGCCGTCCCACTGGCCCGGTGATTGCGCACCGGTCCACCGGCCGAAACCGGCTGCTCCCTCCCCTGGGGGAACCAAGGGTGACGGGGGCGTAGCAGGCGGCGGCGCAATTTGTAAAGACGTGGAGCATGAGGGAGATACGTTGCGGATCGTGCAATAAGCTGTTGGCCAAGGGCGAGGTTATTGACCTCGCCATCAAATGCCCCCGTTGCGGGGTAGTCACCATCGTGAGGGCCGCGAGCCCCAACAAGCCCCAAGCAGGGGGAGGCAAGGAGCGCTCGCGTGTCTCAAGAGGTCTTTGACAACGGCATCCTCTACACAGGGGATGCCCTCGCGGTGTTAAAAGAGCTTCCGGCTGGTTCGGTGGACATGATTCTGACCGATCCGCCGTATTCGAGCGGAGGATTGAACTTGTCGGCGCGCCAGGTCAACCCGGCGGCAAAGTACCAGATTGCCAGCACCAAGAAGGTGTATCCGCCCATGCTCGGCGACCTCAAGGACCAGCGCTCTTTCGTCATGTGGGCGTCGCTGTGGCTCGGGGAGTGCTGGCGGCTGGCCAGGGCTGGCGCGTCCTGCCTGGTCTTTAGCGACTGGCGGCAGCTCCCGGCTCTCACCGACGCGATCCAGGCCGCCGGCTGGGCATGGAAGGGGATTATCGTCTGGCACAAGCCGAACGCCCGGCCAAACCTTGGCTCTTTCCGGCATGACGCCGAGTTCGTCATTCACGGCGTCAAGGACAGGATGCAAACCCATAGCCGCCAATGCCTGCCGGGCGTTTTCATGTATGCCGTGGACCCAAAGCAAAAGGTTCACCTCACGGCCAAGCCGGTGCGGCTCGTCAAGGACCTGCTGGCCGTGTCGCCCGAAGGGGCCACCGTCCTCGACCCCTTCCTCGGCGGCGGCACCACGGCCATGGCCTGTTTGGAGACAGGAAGGCGCTTTATCGGCGTGGAGTTATCGACCGAATATGCCGCCCTCGCAGCCGCGCGTATCCGCGCCGCCGAAGAGGCGTTAAAACACTAAAGGGAGAAAACAGGCGGCGTGCCAAACGAAACGCTAATCAGTGCCAAATCGCGCGCCGCCGTACTGGAAGGTCATCAAGCTCGGTTGAGGATGTGGGACAACGACATGGGACAAAAGAAAACGGCCCACATGGGACACCACGTAACCCGTTGAAATTCCTGGTCGGGGCGAGGTGATTTGAACACCCGGCATCCTGCTCCCAAAGCAGGCGCGCTACCAGTCTGCGCCACGCCCCGACAGAAGAGGGCATTGGTTACTGCAACTTCGTCTCCATGGCAAGACGGCAGTTGGGCTTTAGGGCAGACCCCGGCCGGCGATCGGCGTGCCGCAGGCGGCGCAGCCGCCGCCCGACATATTTGTCGCCCGAAGCCCCATGCCTTCCCGGGAAAGGACAATCTTCCCGCAACTCGGGCACGATGTGCCGTTGTGGGCATCGCCCGGCACATTGCCCACGTACACGTAGCGCAGCCCGGCTTCGCGGCCGATGGCCCAGGCCCGCTCAAGACGGTCCAGAGGCGTTGGCGGCGTGTCGCGCATGGCGAAATCCGGATGAAACCTGGAAATGTGCCAGGGCGTGTCCGGCCCCAGCTCCCTGACAAGGAAGCCCGCCAGTTCCCGCAATTCCTCGTCGACGTCGTTGAGCCCGGGAATAAGCAGCGTGGTCACCTCCAGCCACCAGCCGGCCTTGCGGACGCGGACAAGCGTATCGAGCACGGGCTTGAGCTTCGCGCCGCAGATGCGCTCGTAGAATGCCGCATTCATGGCCTTGAGGTCGATGTTGGCCGCGTCGATGAGGCCGGAAAGCGCCTCCAGGCATTGGCGGCTGAAAAAGCCGTTGGATACCATCACGTTTTTCAGCCCGGCCTGATGGGCCAGTACGGCCGTGTCGCGCATCAGTTCGAAAAAAATGGTGGGTTCGGAATACGTGTAGGCGATGGAGGCCGCGCCGGAGTCTACGGCCGCCTGGACAAGCCGGGCCGGCGTAAGGGATTCCCCGAGAATGGGTTTTCCCTGGCGGGGCGGCTGGGAGAGCGAGGCATTCTGGCAAAAGGCGCAGGACAGGTTGCAGCCCATGGTGCCGAAGGAGAAGACCGTGGTTCCGGGCAGGAAGTGGTAGAGCGGCTTTTTTTCGATGGGGTCGAGATTGGCGGCCGCCACCCGGTCGTAGACCAGGGTGTACAATCTGCCTCCGGAGTTTTGCCGTACGCCGCAAAGCCCGCGACGGCCGTCCTCAATACGGCAGAAATGCGAACACAGCCGGCACGAGACGCGACCGTCGGCCAACGGTTTCCATAGCGCGGCGGGATGCATGGCGACCTCCCTTGGCGGTTGTTTTGTTACGGCGTGGTATTGGGTTGGATTTGTCCGCTTTGGCCGGGCTGGTTCTGGCTGCCGCCGCCTGGCATGGACGGCCCGGACTGGCCCATGCGGCCGGTCTGGCCTTGTCCGGCGCCTGCCGGCCAGCCTTGTCCCGTCTGTCCCTGCCCTGTCTGGCCCGCCTGCCCCATGCGGCCGGCTTGCCCTTGCTGGACGCCTGCCGGCATGCCCTGTTGGCGCTGGCCCTGACCGCCGCCCGCAGGCATGCCCTGGCCGGGCTGGCCGCCCATGGGCATGGGCCCGGGCACGCCGATCTGGGGATAGATGTAAAACGGGCCGGCTTGCGGCTGTTCCTCGGTTTTCTTTGGGCGCGGCCGGACTTCCATGATGACGTTGCCGTCCTCGTCGCGGCCCGTGCGCATGTGGTCCACGGTGCCCATATGGATGTCGCGGCGCGGCGCGTCCTCGGCGTCTTCGGCCGAGCCCACGGGCGGTTCCGGCGGCGGGCCGTAGACGCCCGGGGACGACGAACCGCCATCGGCCAGGGCCGGGACGGCCATGGCCGGCAGGGCCGGCAAAAGCGCGGCCAGGATCAAGGTCAGAGAGCGGAGCGGACGGGGCATGGCGGGCCTCCCTTGAATTTTGACGGCAAACGCCCTAACGTGAATCGTTGACATTCTGTATTTCCCGCAAGGAGCAATCTCATGGCCGACAGATCGGCAGCCTACAAGGCCGCCGGCGTGGATATCGACGCCGGCAACTCCCTGGTATCGCGCATCAAGTCCCTCGTGGCCGGAACCTACGGCAAGGGCGTGCTTTCCGACATCGGCGGTTTCGGCGGGCTTTTCAAGCTGGACGGAACCTGCGCCGAGCCGGTGCTGGTGGCCTCCACCGACGGCGTGGGCACCAAGCTCAAACTCGCCCATGACTTCGACAGGCACGATACCATCGGTATTGACCTTGTGGCCATGTGTGTCAACGATATTCTGGTCCAGGGGGCCAAGCCGCTTTTCTTCCTCGACTATTTCGCCACGGGCAAGCTTTCGGTGGATCTGGCCGAACGGGTGGTGGCCGGCATTGCCGACGGCTGCAAGGAGGCCGGCTGCGCGTTGCTTGGCGGCGAGACGGCGGAAATGCCGGGGTTTTATCCCGACGGCATGTACGATCTGGCCGGATTTAGCGTGGGGATCGTGGACAACGCCAAGATTATCGACGGATCGGGCATCGGCGTCGGCGACGTGGTCATCGGCATCGAATCCTCCGGGCCGCATTCCAACGGCTATTCGCTGATCCGCAAGATCCTGGCCCAGTCCGGGCTGGGGCCGGACGACCCCATGCCCCTGGCCGGCAGGACCGTGGCCGAGGCGCTGATGGCCCCGACCCGCATCTACGTCAAAACCGTGCTCAATCTGCTGCGCGACTTCGAGATCAAGGGCATGGTCCACATTACGGGCGGCGGGTTCTACGACAACGTCAACCGCATCCTGCCCAAGGGCGTGGCCGCCCACATCCGGTTCGGCTCCTGGGACATGCCGCCGGTTTTTGACTGGCTGCGGGAGCAGGGCGGGCTTTCCTGGCCGGAGATGCTCCAGATCTTCAACTGCGGCGTGGGCTTCATGCTGGTGGTCGCCCCGGAGGCCGCCGCCGACGTCATGCAGCGCCTAAAGGCCCTGCACGAATACGCCAACATCATCGGCCGCATCGAGATCCGCCAGGACGGGGCCGAGCAGGTGGACGTGCTGTTTCCCGAGTCCTGACGGCATGAACCGGGACGCTGCCCCGGCCTCCGCCCGGGGGGATGATTCCCCCGGGGCCCCTCGCTTGTGCAAGCGCGGAGGAAGCACCGCCTGCTTCCCAGAGGGAGGAGAAAGGGTCGGGGACGAGCGCGTTTGACGGGCGGCGCGGCGAGGGCGGGCTCGCCGCGCCGCCCGTTTCGTTTCTGCAGGGCGGCTGTGCTCAGGCCGGGGCGGGCGCACCCTCGAGGTAGGGGTTGAAATAGCCGAAGCGCAGCCAGGGGCAGGCTTTTTTGAGCCGCTTGCGGAAGTTCTTGAGCCCCATGGCGGCGACCCGGGCCTGATCGGCCAGTACGCCGCTTTTGGCCGCCACGGACAGGTACAGCTCCGGATCGAGGTTGAGGTTTCGCAGCTGCACGAAATCGACCTTGTGTTCCTCGATCAGGGCCGACAGGGCGGCCAGTTCCGCCTCGGTGTCGGAGATGCCGGGGAAAAAGAGGAAATTGAGCGAGACGAAGAGCCCGCCGGCCTTGGCCCGGGCAATGCTCTCGCGCACGTTTTCGAAACCGTAGCCCTGGGGCCGGTAGTAGGCCTCGTACAGGGCCGGTTCGGCGCTCGACAGGCTGACCCGGATCGACGAGCCGCCGGCGGCGGCAAAGGCCTCCACGGCGTCGGGCAGGCTGGCGTTGGTGTTGATGTTGACCGTGCCCTGGCCGCCGTCCTTGCGGAAGCGGGCCACGGCCTCGCAGATGACCCTGGCCTCGGTCAGCGGTTCGCCTTCGCAGCCCTGGCCGAACGAGAAGACCGGACGTTTTTCCCGCCGGCCGTGTTCGGCCATGACCTCGACGATCTCCTGGGCCGAGGGGCGAAAGGCGATGCGGTTCTGGGTCGAGGGAAAGCCGGATTCCGGGGCCTGGAGCGACAGGCAGCCCACGCAGCGGGCGTTGCAGGTCCGGGAGGTGGGCAGCGGGGCCTCGAAACGGCCCAGGGCCAGATTGCGGGCCGCCGGGCAGCACGAGGTCAGGGCGCAGCCCGAAAGGTGCTCGATGAGCCTGTTCTTGGGGTATTTGGCCTGAAGCGCCCGGGCTCCCTTGACGATGCGGTCCCGGCTTATGCCGGTAAAGACCTGCCGCCGGTCCTCGTCGACCTTGGCCGCCGCCACGAAGAACCGGTCCCCGGAAAAACCCACCGCGCCATAGGCGAAAAGCGGCAGCACCGGCGCGCCCGGATTCGCGGCATAGGCCGCCGTGGCCGAGAGCGTATGCCCCGGGCAGACGAAGGCGGCCACGGCCCGGTCTTCCAGGCGTTCGATTTCGCCCGACTCCGGGTCAAAGCCCAGGGCGTCGCGGCCGGGCAGCAGGAACAACTCGCTTTCCGGCGGCAGGGGGATGATCTCGTCGGGCCTGGGCGGCTCCAGCCGGTCGCCCCGGCGCACGAGCATTTCGAGTTCCGGGTGGTCGTAGATGTTGCCGTCGTCGTCGGCGAAGACGAGCTTGGGGCGGGGTTTGTGTTCGGCCATGCATTCTCCCTGTGAAGGAAAGGTGGGGCGGACAGCGCCGGGGGCGGTCCGGCCCCCGGCGCTGTCCGCCTGCAGTCCTTTACGGGGAGGATGCCGTCAAGGGCAAGGGGAAGACGTGACCGGGCCTCGCGCGGCTACCGTCCGGAGCGCACTTCCCGGATGACCTCGTGCACAAGCGCTGCCGTATCCGCCACCAGCCGTTTGCAGGCCGACCAGTTTTCCTGCTCGCCAAAACATTCGAGAAGCTCGCAACATGTGCTCGTACCGTGCAGTTTGATGAAGTGTTTGCGCAATTCGGCTCCCAGATCGTAAGCCTGTTCGCAGGAGGCTTGGGGGATATCCCGGCCGAAACAAAGCCCCAGAGCCATGAGTCCCCCGGCCAGAGCGCCGCACAATTCTCCCTGGCTGCGTCCCACGCCGCCGCCGAAGCAGGAGGCGATCCGTGTCGGCGTACCGTGGGACGGTATTTGGAAATGCGTGATGGCGGTTTGCAACACGCTTTCGGCGCAATTGTAGCCCGAGGAAATGACGTCAAGGGCGTATTGCTCTGCTTCCTGCCGCGTCATGAGTGCTCCTTCCGGTTGTGTCTCCGCCGGCCCGCCAACCTCACGGGGCGCGTCGGTTTGACCGTGTGTTTCAATCTGATTATTCTATTTATACCGGAGAGAAATCGTGTCCAATGATTAATCCTTATTGAAACAATCGCCCGGAGCGAACGGTGGACCATGGAACTGCGAGACCTGAAGACCTTTGTGACCGTTGCCTCCCTGCTCAATTTCAATCGGGCCGGCAAGGCGTTGCATGCCGCCCAGTCCACGGTGTCGGTGCGTGTCCAGGCCCTGGAGGAAGAGCTTGGCGTGCGTCTGTTCGATCGGCTGGGGCGGCGGGTCATGCTGACCGAGTCCGGGGAACGGCTCTTGGAATATGGAAAGAAAATTCTGGATATGGAAGAGGAGGCGCGGGCCTGGGTGTCCGGGGAGTCCCAGGCCCGGGGCGCGCTGGCCATCCGTGTGCCGGAGACCTTGTGCGTCCTGCGTCTGGCCGGGGTGTTGGGCCGGTTTCGGGAACAGTTCCCGAACGTGCGCCTGCGGTTGTTGCCTTGCGCATTCGACGGACTGGCCGATGATCTGCGGCGGGGCGTGACTGATCTGGCGTTTGTGCTGGCCTATGAAGCGCAGTCCAGGGATATGCGCTCGGAGTGTCTGGGGTTTGAAGATCTGGCGGTGGTGAGCGGCCCCGGGCACCCGCTGGCTTCCCGGCAAACCGTCGGTCCGGCCGATTTGCGGGACCAGACGCTGCTGCTGGCCTCCACGGATTGCAGTTATCGTCGCATCTTCGAGAACATTCTGGCTGCGGCCGGGAGCCTGCCGGAAATCGGCGTGGAGTGTGGGTCCGTGGCTGCGCTCAAGCAGTTTGCGGCGGCGGGGCTTGGCGTCACGGTTCTGCCGGAAGTGGCCGTTCGGGCGGAGGTCGCCGCAGGATCGCTTGTGGTCCTGCCGTGGTCCGAGGGGCCGCTTGAAGCGGCGGTCCTTATGATCCGGCACAAGGACAAGTGGATCAGCCCGGCGTTGGCCGGTTTTATGCGGCTATGCCGGGAGCGGCTGATGGGCTGAGCGGAAGGGAAGGGCAGGGCAGGGCAGGCGGGCAACGAGAAAAGGCGGAACCGCGCAAGCGGTCCCGCCTCGAATCGTCCTGTAATCGCCGCGCGGATTAACGCTTCGAGTACTGGAACCGGGCGCGGGCGCCGCGCTGGCCGTACTTTTTGCGTTCCTTTTCGCGGGAATCGCGGGTGAGCAGGCCGGCTTTCTTGAGCACGCCGCGCAGCTCGGGGTCGAGCGTGCACAGGGCGCGGGAGATGCCGTGGCGCACCGCCTCGGCCTGGCCGGTCATGCCGCCGCCGGCGACGTTGACCTTCACGTCCACGCGGCCCTCGAACTTGGTCAGGGCCAGGGCCTGCCGCACGATGGCGAGCAGGGTGGGACGGGGAAAGTACTCTTCGTAGGGCCGATCGTTGATCAGGATGCGGCCGTTGCCTTTGTAGAGTCGGGTACGGGCCACGGCGGATTTGCGGCGGCCGGTGCCGTAGAAGAATTCATCGCTCATGGAATTTCTCCGCGTGCCGGGTTACACGTCGAGGGTTTCGGGCTTTTGAGCCTCGTGGGGATGGACTTCGCCGGAGTAGACCTTGAGCTTTTTGAGCATGGCCCGGCCGAGACGGTTTTTCGGCAGCATGCCGCGCACGGCCTTGCGAATGACCTCTTCCGGCTTTTGGGCCAGCATGTCGCGCAGGGAGGTTTCCTTCAGGCCGCCGATCCACCCGGAGTGGCGATAGTATTTTTTCTGGTCCAGCTTGCGACCGGTGGTGCGCACCTTGCCGGCGTTGACCACGATGATGAAGTCGCCGGTGTCCAGGTGGGGGGCGTATTCAACCTTGTGCTTGCCGCGCAGGCGGACGGCCACGGCGGAAGCGAGGCGGCCGAGGATCTTGTCCGAGGCGTCGACCACGAACCAGTTGTGGGAAATATCTTTGGGCGTCGGGCTAAACGTTTTCATGGCGGCTCCTCTGAGTTGCTCGAAAGACGAATCCTGTATTCCCGCTGGTGGGGATTGTCAACTCCCTTTTTCCCAAATCCGTTGCGGCGGACGGGGCGAAGGAGTTGGTTGCCCTTCCGGGTCGGGGAGGCTAAGTAGGTCTAAACGTGCCAAAAAGCAAGGAGCGCGCATGGTCAGCGTCCGCAAGAGCCTTTTGCAGTTTCTCTTTGCCGGATCGTTCATGAAACGGTGGAACGACAAGCACCGCAGCATGGATCTCGTCGAGGTCGACAAGCAGGCCCACAAGATGATGGTGGCCTGGATGCTTTACGAACTCAACAGCGGCCATCTGTCCCAGCCCGAAAAGCTGGCCCTGGGCCTGGAGATCGTCGAGGGCGGGCTTTTTGAATACCTCTACCGGCTGGTCATCACCGACATCAAGCCGCCGGTGTTTTACAAGATCAAGGCCAATCCGGCCCATTACGCCCAGCTCACGGCCTGGGTGTTCGACCAGCTCGAGCCGCGGGTGCGCGAACTGGGCGACGCCTTCTGGCAGCGTCTGAAAGCCTATCTGGCCGTGCCGGAAAGCGACGCCCCGGCCAGGCGCATTCTGGACGCGGCCCACCTCTACGCCAGCGGTTGGGAATATTCCCTGATCAAGCGGGACAATCCCTGGGACGACGAGCTGCTCGACATCGAGTCGTCGTTTACGGGCGGTCTGGCCCGGTTTGCCGACCTTCGCGGCGTTTCCGATCTGGCCGACGGGCTTTTTGCCGGCAGGAAAACGCCGCTTGGCCATTTCGGGCGGCTTTTCGGACAGTTGCGTTTCCAGACCCGCTGGTCCCAGACCCCGCGCATCCCGGAAACGTCCGTCCTTGGCCACATGTTCCTGGTGGCGGCCTACGGCTATTTTTTCAGTCTGGCGGTCGGCGCCTGTCCGGCCCGGCGGCTCAACAATTTTTTTGCCGGGTTGGTGCACGACATGCCCGAGCTGCTCACCCGCGACATCATCTCGCCGGTCAAGCAGTCGGTGGCCCCGCTTGGCGACATGATCAAGGAATACGAAAACAAGGAGCTGGAGCGACGGGTCTTTTCCGTGCTCACGGAAGGCGGCTTTGCCGATCTGTCCGACCGGCTGGCCTATTTTCTGGGCATCGACGTCGGATCGGAGTTTTACGAATGCATCCGGGATACGTCGGGGCGGGCGGTGCGCATCACCCCGGGGGAGCTCGACGGGCGCTGCAACTGCGACGGGTTCGACCCCAAGGACGGGCAGCTGCTCAAGGTCTGCGATTCCCTGGCCGCCTTTATCGAGGCCTATACGGCCCTGCAAAACGGCATTGCCTCCGACCAGCTCCAACGGGCCATCTGGCGGCTTCGCACCAAGTACGAATCCACGGTGCTCTTTGGCCGGGTGCATGTGGGGGCGTTGCTGGCGGATTTCGATTGAAGGCCGGGGCGTTTGCCCCGGGCGTTTCTCTCTGCGGGGCTTCCCAAGGCCCCCCAAAGATGGTTACCATCCCGCGGCACAACGCCACCTGGAGAACGCCATGCTTCGCAAACGCGCCTTCGACGCCCTGCGCGCCGACGTGCTGACAGTGGACGCCGGGGAAACGCTGGACGTCGTGACCGGCAAACTCCAGCATCATCTGGAAAAAAGTCCGGACATGGATGCCGTGGTCGTCCTGCGCCAGGGGAAGCTCTACGGCATCGTGAGCCTGCGCACGCTGCTTGGCGACTTGAACGACTGCGCCCTGGACGCCAGTCTGCGCACCAGCCTTGGCGACGACGATTTCGAATCCACCTACCGCGACGCCTGTCGGCATTGCCTGTCCCGGCGGGCTGTCGAAGCCGCCCGGCGCGACGTCCCCCGGGTGGCCCCCTCCGATCCGCTGCATCTGGTGCTCGACGCCATGATCAAGGCCGACAGCCGCTTTGCCGTGGTCATGGAAGGCGAACGCCTGCTCGGGGTCGTGCCCCTGGGCGAGATTTTTCGGGAAATGCGCCGGGAGTACAGCCGTATCTAGGTTGGCGTTCCGACGCGGCACAGCCGTCGGAAACGCCAGGGGAAAATGCCGGGGCGGGCGACGTCCCGGGTGCGGGCGCGTCAGGACATCAGCATCGACAACCACCGTTTGGCCAGATCCACCGAGTAACGCTTGTTGTCGTCCAGGAGTTTTTTGGCTGCGGCCAGCGGCTCCATGGCCGGAGCGTAAATCCGTTTGGTGATCATGGCGCAGTAGGAGTCGACGAGTCCGGCCAACTGGCCGACGTGCGAGATGTTGTCGCCGGCCAGCTTCTGCGGATAGCCCGAGCCGTCCAGGCGCTCGTGGTGTTCGGACACGCACCGCTCGATTTCGGGGTACTTGATGTCCAGGCGGGTGAGCATCTCGAAACCGGACAGGGTGTGGGTCCGGATTTTCTGCAGCTCGTCGGGCTGCAGGGGCTTGTTCTTGTCGCGCAGGATGGGCGGCACCTTGGTCATGCCGAGGTCGTGCAGAAAAAGCCCCAGGGCCAGACGGTCAAAAGCCGCCCGGGCGTTTTTGCCCTCCCGGAAGGCTTCGGACGCGGACACATGCAGATACAGCCCGGTGAACCCGCAGTTGACGGCGTGGTTGGCCAGACTGTGCGTGGCGTGCATGCGTTTGGACAGGGCCTTGGCCCGGTGGGGGTCCTCCCACAGGTACTGGGTGAGGACCATGATGTCCTCCTGCACCTTGTCGTAGACGATGCGCACCGGCTGGTTGAAGAAATCGTCCATGCGCCGCGTCAGCGCGATCTGGAAAATGTCGGCGATTTCCTTCTCGGTCAGGTGCTTGTCCAGCAGCACCAGATCAAGTTGGTAGCTGATGTGTTTGACGTAGACGGGATGGTCCTCGCGGGAGACGAAGATGATGCCCTCGGCAACCATCGCGGCTAATTCCTCGGTCTGCTCCTTGGCCAGCCTCTCGCCTACCTTATAATAAGGCGTGATCCTGGCCACCTCTTCAATGAAGCGATAAATGTTCAAAGGGGGGCGGAATTTGCTGAAACTCTGGAGAATGTCGGGGTTGATCTGGTAGTACTCTTCCTCCAGCCCCGCCGGAACTTCGATACTCGGCCTGTCGCGCATGCTGCCCTTCCATGGGTCGTTTGTCGTCGATCGGAGGTTGCCGCCCTCCGGCAGATTTTCGGAGAAAGGGCAACAGTGGATGGTGACTTGCGCATCCTAACGGGTCGGGCGGCCGTCTGGCAAGACTTGCCAATCGCCCTGCCGCGTTTCCGCCGGTTTTTTTATTTTTCCCGGTTGGTTCCGTACCTGGCCTGATTTCGCGTAATCCCACCGGTCTTGTCGCAGATACCCGTTTTTGCATATTTCTTCCCACTTTGCCCTCAAACAGGTCGCCGGAATGGCTGCTTGTTTTGCCTACGAGTGGTTTCTCCTTGACACCCGGGACTGTTTGGTGGAGAGAAAGTGGGAAATGGTGGTAAGAAGTGGTGAGTCGCCACGAGAGAGGCGCCGTGTTCAGAGGCCATTCCTTTCGAAGCCTCGACCCCAAAGGGCGATTGATGTTGCCCCCCGAATACCGGGAGGAGGTCTTGCGGCTCGCTCCGGATGGCCGGCTCATGCTCACCAATAATTTTGACGGCGCCATAAGCGGGTACCCCATGCCGGAGTGGGAGCTGGTGGAGGCAAGTTTTCGCGGAGCCAACATGCTGGACGCCAGGGTGCGCGACATCGAACGGTTTCTGATTGCCGGGGCCATGGAAGTGACCCTGGACAAGCAGGGGCGCATTCTCATTCCGCCGCACCTGCGTTCGTTTGCCGGGCTGGACAAGGACATGGTGCTGGCCGGGGTGGGGACGAAGTTCGAGATCTGGGACCAGGGGCGCTTCGAGGAGCGGCGGCGGCAGGCGGCGGAAAATTTTGACGCGAATCTGGCCTCGTTGGCCCAGTCCGGCTTCACGTTGCGCCTGTAGGGGGAGGATATGGAATCCACCCCCACCCATATCCCGGTTTTGTTGCGGGAAGTGATCGAATACCTCGGCATACGTCCGGGGGTGCGGATTTTGGACGCCACGACAGGGCTTGGCGGGCATTCTAGGGGGATGCTCGAGGCAGCCGGGGGGCAGGCCCAGGTGCTTGGTCTGGACAGGGATAGGGAAGCCCTGGCCGAGGCCGGGCGACGACTTGCGGCCTACGGCGACCGGGTGCGGCTTATGCGCACCCGGTTCAGCCGGTTCCCGGCGGCCCTGGCCGAGGCGGGGTGGGAGAAGGTCGATGCTGCGCTGTTGGACGCCGGCATGTCCTCGTTGCAGCTCGACGACCCGGAGCGCGGCTTCGGGTTTTTGACGGACGGCCCCCTGGATATGCGGATGGGGGCCGAAGACGGCGGGGAGAGCGCCGAGGGGTTGGTCAACCTGGCCTCGTTCGACAGGCTGCGGCGGATCATCCGGGAATACGGCGAGGATCCCCAGGCCGGGCGCATTGCCCGGGCCATCGTGGCCGCCAGGGAGGAGGCCGCGATAACCACCACCCGGCGTCTGGCCGAGGTGGTGGCGGCGGCCTATCCGGCAAAATGGCGGGCCATGGCCCGCCAGCACCCGGCCACCAGGACCTTCCAGGCCCTGCGGATGGCGGTCAACGACGAACTGGGAGAGTTGGAAGCGTTTTTGCGGGCCATCCCGGACTATCTCGCCCCGGGCGGGCGGGTGGCCGTGATTTCCTTCCACTCCCTCGAGGACCGGCTGGTCAAGCGGGCGTTTCGCCACGAAGCCACGGACTGCCTGTGTCCGCGCGAGCAGGTTGTCTGCGTGTGCGGCCATCGGGCGCGGTTTCGCCTGCTGACCAAAAAGCCGGTCATGGCCGGCGAGGCCGAGGTCGCGACCAACTCCAGAGCCCGCAGCGCCAAGCTGCGGGCAGCGCTGCGGTTGCCTGACGCAGGAGAGGCGGCCGGAGATTGACGAAGGAGGGGCGATGCAGACGCTTTCCAAGGAATGGGCCATATCCATGGCCTTCAGTATTGCCTTGTTGCTGGTATTCGGCTTGGGACTCGTGTGGCTGAACATCGAACGGGTGGATCTGGCCTACGAGCTCAACAAGATGCAGGGCCAGATCGACGAGGTGGAAGCCCTTACGGCCAAGCTCGAGGTGGAGCGCAACACGCTCATCACGCCGGCGCGCCTGCGCGAGGTGTCGCGGGAATACGGCCTTGGCCCGGCCCGGCCGGGGCAGATCCGCCGTGTTTCCGGTTCCGGCGAAATCGACGCCGCGCCGCTGGTTTCCATGGCCGAACCTGCCAGGATGGCGGCGAAAAATCAGGCCGAGGCCATGCCGCCGGCCAAGGCCAAGCCCAAGGCCGGGCGAAAACCCTAGCGGACGCCGGGGCCGGGCATGCGCAAATCATCCAAAGACCGCCAGCAGCAGACCGTCCGCGACTGGAGCCGGGTCAAGCTCACGAGCGTGGGCGTTTTTTTCTGTCTGGCCTGGCTGGGGCTGTGGACCCGGGCGGCCTATCTCCAGATCGTGCTCGGGCCGGAACTGGCCGAACGGGCCGTGCGCCAGCATCTGGCCTCGGAAGTGGACCAGGGGGCCCGGGGCCAGATCTTCGACCGCACCGGCCGGCTGTTCGCCAAGAGCGTGGAGTTCGAGGCGGTCTACGTGCGCCCCAGGGAAGTGACCGACGTCGACAAGACGGCGGCTTTTCTGGCCAAGATCCTGCATATCAAGGAACAGCGGGTCAAAAAGAAGCTGCAAAGCTCTTCCGGCATGGTCTATCTGTCCTGGCGGGTGGGGGACCGCACCGCGGCCCGCATCCGCGAAGCCAATCTGCCCGGAGTCTATTTCACCAAGGAATTCGGCCGGTTTTACCCGAACGGCCATCTCGCCAGCCAGCTCATGGGCTTTGTCGGCGTGGGCGACGTGGGCCTGGAGGGGCTGGAAAAAGCCTTTGACGAACGCCTCAGCGGCCGCCAGGCCAAGTACGTGGTCCAGCGCGACGCCTCGGGCCGCCGCTTTTTCTTCGATTCCCAGGGCCGGGAGCTGGCCGACATCAACGGCCATGACGTGCGCCTGACCATTGACGCCCAGATCCAGTTCTTCGCCGAGGAGGAACTGGAAAAGGCCGTCACGGCCAACAACGCCAAGGGCGGCACGGCCATCGTGGTCCATGTGCCCACCGGCGAAATCCTGGCCATGGCCAACTATCCCTTTTTCAATCCCAACGTGGGGCGCGGCATAAGCCCGCGCATCGCCCGCAACCGCGCCGCCCTGGACGTTTTCGAGCCCGGTTCCACCATGAAGCCCCTGCTTGTGGCGGCCGCCCTCCAGGAGCGCACGGTGCGCCCGGATTCCACGTTCAATTGCGAAAACGGCAAATTCGCTTTTGCCAGCCGGATCATCAAAGACACCCACTCCTACGGCGTGCTGCCCGTCAACAGGATCATACGGGTTTCGAGCAACATCGGCGCGGCCAAGATCGGCCTGCAACTCGGCGCGCCCAGGCTGCACGCCTATTTCGAAAAGCTCGGCTTCGGCCGCCCCACGGGCCTGCCCATCTCCGGGGAGTCCAAGGGCCTTTTGCGCCCCCTCAAGGCCTGGTCGCCCCTGGATCTGGCCACGGCCTCCTTCGGCCAGGGCGTGGCCGTCACCCCGGCCCAGATGGCCCAGGCCTTCCTGATCCTGGCCAACGACGGCGTGTACAAGCCGCTCAAACTTGTGGCCGAGCCTGCCGGCGCCCTGCCCGAGCGCCAGCCCTACCGGGTGTTCGACGCCGAGGTGGCCCGCACCGTCCACCGCATGATGCGCGAGGTGGTGCACGAGGACCACGGCACCGGCCGCGTGGCCCAGATCCCGGGGATCGAGATCGGCGGCAAGACCGGAACGGCCCAGAAGGCCGGCCCGGCCGGCGGCTACGGCAACAAATACCTGGGGTCCTTTGTGGCCTTCGTGCCGGCCCTCACGCCGGAATACATCGTGCTCGTCATGGTCGACGAACCCGAGCCGAGCCACTACGGCGGCGTTGTGGCCGCCCCGGCCGTGCGCGACGTGACCATGCGCATGCTTTCCTATCTTGGCCGCATGCCCGAGGCGGTCCAGACGGCCAAAGCCGGCGCGCCCGGCGCGTCTTCTGCGGCCGCGGCCCCGGCCGAACCGGCCGGGCCGTCCAAGGCGGACAAGGAGATCCTCGATATCGCCGAATCCGCCCCGGCCGGGACCGAGCCCGTCGAGGTCCATGCCGTGCCCAATTTTTCCGGCATGCCGCTGCGCAAGGTCGTGGAGATCCTGGCCAGTCGCGGCATCGTGCCCCGTCTGGAGGGGCAGGGACTCGTGGTGTCCAAGCAAAGCCCGGCTCCGGGCGCGCCCTGGCCGGGCGAGAAAAAATCCGAATTCGTGCTCTGGCTGTCCAGGCCGTCCTGATGGCGAGGCAATGACCATGACGCAGCAAAACGACGCGGACCTGTCCGCACTGTTGGCCGACGTTCGCACGGGTGGTCTCGAAGTCGCCGCCCATTCCGGCAAGGCGACGCCGGGCGGCGTGTTCGTGGCCATGGCCGGACCGGGCGACGACGGCGCCCGCTACATCGGCGACGCCCTGGCCCGGGGCGCGGCCTGGATCGTCGCCGCCCCGGGCGTCGAACTGCCGGCCGGGAGCGGGGCCGGCCTTGTGGCCGTCGAGGACCCCAAGGCCGCCCTTGGCCGGCTGGCGGCCGCCCGCTACGGCACGGACCGCATGGCCATGCCCGTGGCGGCGGTCACCGGCACCAACGGCAAAACCACGGTCAGCTACCTGATCGAACGGCTGGCCGCCGCGGCCGGGCGCAAGGTCGGCGTGCTCGGCACCGTGGCCTACCGCTGGCCCGGGTACAGCCGCGACGCCGCGCTGACCACCCCCGACTGCCTGACCATCCACGCCAGTCTGGCCGAAATGGCCGCTGCCGGCTGCGATCTGGCCGTCATGGAAGCCTCCTCCCACGCCCTGGACCAGGACCGGCTGGCCGGCCTTGCCTTCACTGCCGCCGTTTTTACCAACCTGACCCAGGACCACCTGGACTACCACCGGTCCATGGAGGCCTATTTCGAGGCCAAGGCCGGCCTCTTCCGCCGTTACCTCCGGGACCCGGCCGGGGCGGTGCTCAATTTCGACGATCCCTTTGGCCTGAAGCTGTTGCGCGAGTTTCCGGCCGCCATCGGCTACGGGCTGACCCTGCCGCCTGCCGGGTTTTCCCGGCTGCTGGCCGGCGGCATCCGGCACGCCGGCAGCGACGGCCTGACCATCGGGGCCAGTTTTGGCGACGAGGCCTATGAAATCGCCTCGCCCATGCCCGGCCGCCACAACGCCCAGAACATCCTGGCCGCTTTCGGCGCGGCCCTGGTCCTTGGCCTGCCGGTCGAAGCCCTGTCGTCCCTGGCCGATTTTCACGGCGCGCCGGGCCGCCTCGAACGCATTCCCAATCCGGCCGGCCGCATGGTCCTGGTGGATTACGCCCATACGCCCGACGCCCTGGAAAACGTCCTGTCCGCGGCCCGGGAATTCACCGCCGGCCGCCTGTTCGTGGTGTTCGGCTGCGGCGGCGACCGCGACCGCACCAAGCGTCCGCTGATGGGCGCGGCCGTGGCCCGGCATGCCGACGTGGCGGTCCTGACCTCCGACAATCCCCGCCACGAAGAGCCGCTCGCCATCATGAACGACGTCAGGCCGGGCCTCAAAGGGGCCCGTCGCCTCATCCTGGAATCTGACCGGCGCCGGGCCATCGAACTGGCCCTTTCCGAGATGCGGTCCGAGGACGTGCTGGTCATCGCCGGCAAGGGGCATGAAACCTATCAGCAGATCGGCGACGTGAAGCACCCGTTTTCCGACGCCGCCGTGGTCAGGGAGCTTACCGGATGCGAATGACCCTTTCGGACATCCTGACGGCCACCGGGGCTGTCGGCGACGTGGGCGAGCGGGGCAATCCCGCCATCGAGGCCGTTCGTATCGACAGCCGGGGCGTCATTCCCGGCTGCCTGTTCGTCTGCGTGCCGGGCGCCCGTCTGGACGGCCACCATTTCGCCGCCGAGGCCGTGGCCAAGGGCGCGGCCGCCGTGCTGGCCGACCGGCCGCTTTCCGGCCTGCCCGAGGGCACGCCGGTGCTGCTCGTGCGCGACACCGTGGCCGCGCTTGGCCGGCTGGCCCGGGCCTGGCGCGAACTGGCCGGGGCCAGGCTTGTCGCGGTCAGCGGGTCGGCCGGCAAGACCACGGTCAAGGAACTGGCCGCCGCCATTTTAGCCAAAGTAAAACCCACTGCTAAAAATTATAAGAATTTTAACAACCGCATCGGTCTGCCCCTGTCCATGCTGGAAGCCGGGGCCGCGGACGTCTTCTGGGTCATGGAGCTCGGCATCTCGGCGCCGGGCGAAATGGCTCCGCTGGCCGCCATTGCCGAGCCCGACGTGGCCGTGATCCACAACGTCGGCCCGGCCCATCTGGAGGCCCTGGGCGACGTGGCCGGGGTGGCGGCCGAGAAAACCGGGTTGTTCAGGGCCCTGCGGCATGGCGGCGTGGCTCTTGCATCCATGGACTATCCGGAGCTATGGGACGCGGCCCGGGCGGCGTGCCCCCGGGTGCGGGGCATGTCCACAAAGGGTGGATCGGCCCCGTATCGGGCCAAATATCTGGGCGCGCTCTCCGAAGGGAGAGGGCGGTTTTTCCTGAAACTGGATGATCTCGAGATGGAAGTCGTCACTCCGCTGACTGGTGGGCATTTTGCCGAAAACATCCTGGCCGCCGCCGCTGCCGCCCGCATCCTCGGGGCAGGGGAGGGCCAGATCGCCTCGGGTCTCGAGACCGCCGTCATGCCGGAACAGCGTTTTTTCTGCCGTCGCCATGGCTGCTACACCATCATTGACGACACCTACAACGCCAACCCGCTGTCCATGCGCCGGGCCATTGCCGCTGCCGCCGAAACGGCCAAGGGCCGTCCCCTGGTCCTGGTCCTGGGCGAAATGCGGGAAATGGGCGTCCACGCCGAGGCCGAGCATGCCCGCCTTGGCGAACTGGCTGCCGCCAGCGGGGCCAGGGCGGTGTTTTATCATGGCGGCCATGCCGACGCCGTGGGCGAGGGCCTGACCCGGCACGCCTATGACGGCCTTTTCGCCGTTGTCGACACCCCGAACGCCTTTGTGGACAGCCTGGGCCGCGTTGCCCTGGGCGGCGGGGTCTATCTGTTCAAGGGCTCGCGTTCCACCCGCATGGAGGAATATCTGGCGGCCTTTACGCAAAGCATCCAAAAGGACGCCAAGGCATGATTTATTACCTGCTGGTGCCGCTTGCGGCGCATTTAAGCGCCTTAAACGTTTTTCGCTACATCACCTTCCGATCCATTGCGGCGCTATTGACTGCCCTGGTCTTGTCCATTGTTTTTGGACCGCGCGTCATCCGGGCCCTGACCCGGCTCAAGTTCGGCCAATATATTCACGAGGATGTGGAAGCCCATCGGCGAAAGGCCGGCACCCCGACCATGGGCGGCCTGCTGATTGCCTTTTGCATCGTGACAAGCGTCCTTTTGTGGGGCGATCTGGCCAACGAATATGTCTGGATGACCATTTTCGTGTACCTGGGCTTTGGGGTGCTCGGCTTTGTCGACGACCACGCCAAGGTCGTCAGGAAGCAGAACAAGGGCCTGTCGGCCAAGGGAAAACTGCTGGGCCAGCTCGTCATTTCGGGCCTTGCCGCCGCGGTCCTTTTGTCCGATCCCGAATATTCCACCCGGCTGGCCGTGCCGTTTTTCAAGCATATCAATCCCGATCTGGGCATGTGGTACCTGCCCTTCGCCATGCTGGTCATGATCGGGGCCTCAAACGCCGTGAACCTCACCGACGGCCTGGACGGACTGGCCATCGGCCCCATGATCGTCAACGCCGCCATGTTCGCCTTGTTCGTCTATGTAGCCGGACATGCACAGATGGCTCGTTATTTGCAAGTCGCGCCGGTGTCCGGCGTGGGGGAGGTGACCGTCTTTTGCGGCGCCATGGTCGGGGCGGGACTCGGATTTTTGTGGTTCAACGCCTACCCGGCCCAGATCTTCATGGGCGACGTGGGTTCGCTTTCCCTCGGCGGCGCGCTCGGGTTCATCGCGGTCCTGTGCAAGCAGGAATTGCTGCTCATTGTCGTCGGCGGGCTGTACGTGGCCGAAACGGTCTCGGTAATCCTTCAGGTGGGTTACTTCAAGATGACCGGCGGCAAACGGATTTTCCGCATGGCCCCGCTCCACCACCATTTCGAGTTGATGGGCGTTCCGGAATCGAAAATCATCATCCGATTCTGGATACTCTCCATTTTGCTCGCCCTGGTGGGGCTTTCCACCCTCAAACTGCGGTAGGCGGACCATGCGCGAAATGCTCCATACCGATCAATTATGCGGCCATCAGGCCGTGGTCGTGGGCGCGGGGTCCTCGGGGCGTTCGGCAGCGCGGCTTCTGGCCCGGCTGGGGGCCTCGGTGCGCTTTCTCGAGAAAAACGCCGCCGCCGTCACCGCCGCCTTCCGGGACGAGGCCGAAACCGCCGGGTACGACCTGCGCCTGGGCGAACACGGGCCGGCCGATTTCGCCGGGGCCGACATGGTGGTGCTTTCGCCCGGCATCCGGGCGGCCGGTCTGGCCGGGGCCCTGGCCGCCTGTCCTTCGGCCCAGGTGCTGTCCGAACTGGAGCTGGCGTCCTGGTTTGTCGGCGCGCCCATAATCGCGGTTACCGGCTCCAACGGCAAAACCACCACCGTGATGCTCATAAGCCACCTGCTGGAGGCGGCCGGGCGCAAGGTCTTTACCGGCGGCAACATCGGCACGCCGCTTTCCGAATACGTCCTGGCCGGCGATCCGGCCGACGTGGTGGTGCTTGAGGCGTCGAGTTTCCAGCTCCAGCTCGTGCGGACGTTTCGTCCCCGGGTCGGCGTGCTGCTCAATTTTTCGCCCAACCACCTGGACTGGCACGCCGACATGGAGGAATACCTGTCGGCCAAGCTCAATCTTTTCGCTGCCCAGCGACCCGACGACGCGGCCATCCTGCCCGAGGACATGCGCCAGGCCCTGTCCGGGCGGGCTTTCACCCGGGCCGCCGTCACCTGGTTTTCCCCCGTCAGCCGCTTTCACTGCCCGCGTCTGGCCGGGGTCCACAACCAGTACAACATGGAGGCCGCCTTTCTGGCCTGCCAGCCCTTCGGCGTGACCGGGGAGATGGCCCGGGCCGCCTTCGAGAGCTTCGTTCCGGCCCCGCACCGCCTGCAGATCGTCGGCGAGAAGGGCGGGGTGCTGTTTGTCGACGACTCCAAGGCCACCACCGTGGCGGCCATGGAGGCGGCCATCAACAGCTTCGACCGGCCGGTGCGGCTGCTGTGCGGCGGGGTGTTCAAGGGCGGCGATCTGGCCGCGCTGTCGCCGCTGCTCAAGGCAAAAGTGGTCGAGGTGGGGCTTTTCGGGGCCAGCCGCGAGGTGTTCGAAGCCGCCTGGACCGGCGTGGTGCCGCTTTTTTACGAACCGACCCAGAAGGCGGCCATGGCCCGCCTGTATGCCGGTTCCCGGCCCGGCGACGCCATCCTGCTCTCGCCCGGCACGGCCAGTTTTGATCTCTACGCCAGCTACAAGGCCCGGGGCCGCGATTTCCAGGAGATTTTCGCCGGCCTTCCGGCCACCGTCCGGGACGGGGCGGGGAGTGCCCCATGAGCAGGGTGCGCGTCGCCACTGCCGGCAACGGCCAGTCCGGGGCCTTTGATCTGTGGCTTCTGGGCGCGGCCCTGCTGCTGGCCGGCCTGGGGCTGGTCATGGTTTTTTCGTCGAGCGGCGTCATGTCCGAGCGCCTCAACGGCAACCGCTACCATTTCTTCCAGCGCCAATCCATGTTCGCGCTTATCAGCTTCGTGCTCATGACCATCTGCGCCTGGATGCCCCGGAAGATCCTGCACGGTCCGGTCTACCTCTGGCTGTTCGCCATCATCGGCCTGCTGGTGCTGACGCTTGTGCCGCCGTTTTCCGTCAAGGCCGGCGGCGCGCGGCGCTGGATGCATATGGGCCCGGCCACCCTGCAGCCCATGGAATTGGCCAAGGTGGCCCTGGTCATGTATCTGGCCTATTTTTTCAGCCAGAAGCAAAAACTCGTCCGCTCCTTTTCCGTGGGCTTCATGCCGCCGGTCATGGTCACGGGCTTTTTGGGGCTGATCCTGCTGTTGCAACCCGATTTCGGCGGCGCGGTCTTTCTCGGCATGCTCTTTTTCCTGATGAGCCTTGTCGGCGGCACGCGCATGACCTACCTCGCCGTGTCCATGCTCTTTGGCGTCGGGGCCATGGTGCTGCTGGTCGCCTCCTCGCCCTATCGCTTCAAACGCTGGTTCGCCTTTCTCGATCCGTTCAAGGATCCACAAAATGTGGGCTACCAGCTCGTGCAATCCTTTTACGCCTTTGGCTCCGGCGGCGTGACCGGGGCCGGGTTCGGGGCCGGCAAGCAGAAGCTCTTTTATCTGCCCGAGGCCCACAACGACTTCATCATGGCCGTGCTTGGCGAGGAACTGGGCTTTATCGGCGTCTCCCTGGTCTTTATCTGCATCGGCATCCTGCTGTGGCGGGCGTTTCGGGTGGCTCTGGCCCAGGACGACCTGCGCGACCGGTTCACGGCCTACGGCATGGCCCTGGTCCTCGGGCTCGGGTTCCTCCTCAATCTGGCCGTGGTGCTTGGCTGCGTGCCGCCCAAGGGCGTGGCCATGCCGTTTCTGAGTTATGGCGGCTCCAACCTGCTGTCGTGCTTCCTGTGCGTCGGCATTTTGCTCAATCTTTCACGGAGCGCCCGGACATGACCCGCATCATCCTGACCACCGGCGGCACCGGGGGCCATATTTTCCCGGCCCTGGCCGTGGCCGAGGCCATGCGGCAGGCCCGGCCGGATGCGGAAATCCTTTTTGTCGGCGGTTCCGGCCCGGAAGGGGAGCTGGCCACCCGGGCGGGGGTGTCCTTTGCCGGGTTGCCGGCCCGGGGCGTGTTCGGCCGGGGGCTTCGCGCCCTGGGCGCGCCGCTGTGGATGGCCCGGGCCTTTGGCATGGCCAGCCGGCTGCTGGTGGATTTCCGGCCGGACGTGGTGGCCGGCTTCGGCGGCTATGCCGGGTTCATTCCCGTGGCCGCCGCCCGCATCCTCGCCATCCCCACCGCCATTCACGAGCAGAACAGCGTCCCGGGCGTCACCAACAAGATTCTCGGACGATTTGTGGACCGCGTCTTCGTCACCTATCCCGATGACCGGCGGGCCTTTCCGGCGGCCAGGACCGTGCGCGTCGGCAACCCCATCCGGGGGGGCATCGCGGCGGCCGCCGCCGCTCCCGCCCACCCTGGCACGCGGCGGCTTCTGGTCCTTGGCGGCAGCCAGGGGGCCCGGGCCGTCAACGATGCGGTGCTGGCCGTCCTGCCGCGCTTGCTGGACGCCGGGATCAAGGTGCGCCTCCAGGCCGGGCGGGCCGATTTCGAGCGCATCGGGGCCCTGGCCGCCGATGCCCTGGCCGGGCGGCCCCATGGCGGCGGCGGGCCGGACGTGGTCATCGAGAATTTCATCGAGGACATGGCCGGGGCCTATGCCTGGGCCGATCTGGTCCTGGCCCGGGCCGGGGCCACGACCCTGGCCGAGGTGACGGCGGCGGGAAAGCCGTCGCTGCTGATTCCCTTTCCCTTTGCCACCCACGACCACCAATCCGTCAATGCGGCTTTTCTGGCGGCCGCCGGCGCGGCCGAAGTCGTGGCCCAATCCGCCCTGCCGGGGTATGATCTGGCTGCGGCGGTCATCGGCCTGCTGGCCGATCAGGCGCGCCTTGGGGCCATGGGCGCGGCGGCGGCGTCCCAGGCCCTGCCCGAGGCTGCCGGGCAACTGGCCGGGGCCTTGCTCGAGCTTGCCGCGAAAAAGGGAGTTTCCAAGTGACGACGTTGCACAAAGGCCAGGACGCCCCGGTGGGCATGCGCACCAAGGTCCGCAAAATCCACATGATCGGCATTGGCGGCTCGGGTATGAGCGGCATTGCCGAGGTGCTCATCAATCTTGGCTACGAGGTTTCCGGTTCCGATCTGGCCCGCAGCCAGACCGTGCTGCGCCTGGAGGGGCTCGGCGCGGCCATCGCCGCCGGCCATGCCCGGGAAAATCTCGGCGAGGCCGACGTGGTGGTCAAGTCCACGGCCGTGACCGCCGACAACCCCGAGGTCGTGGCGGCCCGGGAGCGCGGCATCCCGGTCATTCCGCGCGCCGAGATGCTGGCCGAACTGATGCGCCTTCGGGCCGGCATCGCCGTGGCCGGCACCCACGGCAAGACCACCACCACCTCGCTTTTAGCCACCATTTTCACCGAGGCCGGCCTCGACCCCACCGTCATCATCGGCGGCCGCTTAAACGCCTACGGGGCCGGGGCGCGTCTGGGCCAGGGCGAATACCTCATCGCCGAGGCCGACGAATCCGACGGTTCGTTTCTGTGTCTGTCCCCGGTGGCCACGGTGGTCACCAACGTCGACGCCGACCACCTGGACCATTATGCCGATCTTGGGGCCATCGATGCGGCGTTTGTCGATTTTTTAAACGGCATTCCCTTCTATGGCGTCAATGTGGTATGCATGGACGACCCCGGCGTGGCCAGGCTGCTGCCCCGGGTCAATCGTCCGGTGCTCACCTACGGCTTTGGCGGCAAGGCCCGGCTTCGCGGCAGCATCCTTGAAACCGGGGCCAAAAGCCGCTTCGAGGTGTTTTTCGACGGCAAGAGCCTGGGCGAGATGCGCCTTTCCCATCCCGGCCGGCACAATGTCCTAAACGCCCTGGGGGCCATCGGCCTGTCCCTTGAGGCCGGCATCGCGCTGCCCGTCATTGCCGGGGCCCTGGCCAAATTCGGCGGCGTGGGGCGGCGTTTCGAGCACAAGGGCGAGCGGGGGGGCGTGACGGTGATCGATGATTACGGCCATCATCCGGCCGAGATCCGGGCCACCCTGGCCACGGCCCGGGCCGTCTATCCCGACCGGCGGCTGGTGGTGGCCTTCCAGCCCCACCGTTTTTCCCGGACCAAGGCGCTTTTCGGCGATTTCTGCACCTGTTTCGACGCGGCCGACGCCTTGCTGCTGACGGAGATTTATCCGGCCTCGGAAGCGCCGATTCCGGGCGTCAGCGGCGAAAGCCTGGCCCAGGGCATCCGCCAGGTGAGCGCCACCAGGGTGGCCTATTATCCGGATTTCGCGGCCATGGAAGAGGCCCTGCCCGCCGCCCTGCGTCCGGGCGACGTGCTGCTGACGCTCGGGGCCGGCAGCATCTGGCAGGTGGGAACCCATTACCTGGAGGGGGGCCATGCCGCCTGAGGTGCGCCCGGGACCGCTTTTTGCCCAGCGTACGACGCTTCGCGTCGGCGGCCGGGCCATGGCCGAAGTGGTCCTTGCCGCGCCTGAGGATGCCGACGGGTTGGCCGGGGTCTTGAAAGCATGCGGCGCGACGCCCCTGGCCCTGGGCGGCGGCAGCAACATCCTGGCCGGGGACGGGGACCTGCCCCTGGTCGTGGTGTCGCCCCGGCTGACCGGGGAGCCGGCCATCCTGCGGGAGCGGCCGGAAGGAAAAGTCCGGGTCCGGGCCCTGGCCGGGGTCAAGCTGTCCCGGTTCCTGGCCTGGATGGCCGTCCAGGGGCTGTCCGCCCTGGAAGGGCTGGCGGGCGTGCCCGGGACCGTGGGCGGGGCTGTGGCCGGCAACGCCGGCTCCTACGGCGACGACATGGCCGGGGTCCTGGCCCGGGTGCTGCTCTGGACGCCCGGGGAGGGCCGGCGCTGGATCGGGCGGGAGGGATTCGCCGCCGGATACCGTCGCTTCGTCCCGGCGGGCGTGGACGGATTTTATCTGGTGCTGGCGGCGGAATTCGATTGCGAGGTGCGCGAGCCCGTCGCCATCCGCCGGGAAATGACCGCCTGCCTGCGGCAAAAAAGGGATACCCAGCCGATTACGGCCGCCACGGCCGGCTGCGTGTTCAAAAACCCCCCCGGGGCGGCGGCCTGGAGGTTGCTCGCCGAGGCCGGCTTCCAGGGCCGGCGGGTCGGAAACATGGCTTTTTCCACCCTGCATGCCAATTTTCTGGTCAATTGCGGCGGCGGCACGGGCAGGGACGCGCTGGAACTCCTTGCCATGGCGCGGGAAGCGGTACGGACGCGAAGCGGACACGTGTTGGAACCGGAAGTGAGGATCGTGCCATGAACGTCAGGGCTGGAGCATTGTCGGGACTCATGGACGCTGCTGCGAAAAAACGCCGCAACGGCTACGGGGGCGGCCCGCGCATCACGGTCAAAAGCCGCATCGTCAAGACCCGGAACAACCGCAACCGCAACGCGCGGGACGGCCTGTCCCTGTCCATGCCGTCGGTGAGCCTGGGCGGCGTCGGACGCCTGTTTACCCGGGCCGTGTCCATGGCCGTTGTCGGCGCGGCGCTTCTGGCCGTCAGCATCGGGCTGCTCGCCGGCTACCGCTGGCTGACCACGATCAATTATTTCGCCCTGCAAAACGCCACGGTCACCGGGTGCTCCCGGCTGTCCGAGGAGCACATCCGCCAGGTGGCGGGAATAGCCCCCGGGGTCAACGTGCTGTCCCTGTCCATGGACCGCATGCGGGCGGACCTCGTCCGCGAGCCCTGGGTGGATTCCGTGACGGTCAAGCGGGTTCTGCCCGGGTCCATCATGGTGGAAGTGAAGGAAAAAGCCCCTTCCTATCTTGTGCAGTATCAGGGAACGCTCTATTACGCCGACGAGGTTGGACGCATTATCGACAAGGTCGACCCCGGCCAGTTCGTGTCCCTGCCCCAGATCGAGGTCGAGGCGGGGATGGAAAAGCATCTGCCGCTGCTGGCCGATCTTCGTCGCGCCATGGCCGAGCATCAGGTGCCCTTCGATTTCGGGCAGATTGCCTGGTTGCGCCTGAGCTGGGGCCGGGGGCTGGAAATCCGGCTCATGGACCCGGGCATCGTGTTGTGCCTGGGGTCCCAGCAGTGGCACAGGAATCTGGCCCGCCTGAACCTTGTCTGGACGGATTTGCGCCGGCGCGGCGAGCTCGACAAGGTCGGGCTCATCACGGCCGAAGGGGACAAGGTCTGGGTGGAAAAGCGCGGCGTATCGGGGGATGCGCCGCAAGGCTAGGGACGACGAAGGCGGGCGACCGCCGGCGCGTGGCGGCCGGACGGCATCGGGATGCCATTTAGGCAATGAAATCCACGCGGGTTTGACGTACAACCGCGCGGGGCGATGCCAACGCCACAGAGGAAACGTTCAGGGAGCGGAGTTTATGGCCAGGTCGGAATTGATAGTCGGGCTCGATATCGGCACCACCAAGATTTGCGTGGTGGTCGGGGAGCTGTCGCCCGAGGGCGTGGACGTGGTGGGCATCGGCACGAGTCCTTCCACGGGGCTGCGCAAGGGCGTGGTGGTCAATATCGAGCAGACCGTGCAATCCATCAAGAAGGCCCTGGAAGAGGCCGAATTGATGGCCGGATGCGAAATCCGCTCGGTCTACGCCGGCATCGCCGGCAGCCACATCAAGGGCTTCAACAGCCACGGGGTCATCGCCGTCAAGGGCGGCGAGGTCGGCCCCCGGGACATCGAGCGGGTCATCGACGCGGCCAAGGCCGTGGCCATCCCGCTGGACCGGGAGGTCATCCACATCCTGCCCCAGGAATTTATCGTCGACGACCAGCGCGGCATTGCCGATCCCCTCGGCATGGCCGGCGTGCGTCTGGAAGTGCGTGTGCACATCGTCACCGGAGCCGTCACCAGCGCCCAGAACATCATCCGCTCTTGTCACCGGGCCGGGCTTGATGTATCCGACATCGTTCTGGAATCATTGGCTTCGTCCAAGGCCGTGCTCACCAACGAGGAGCGAGAGATCGGCGTGGCCCTGGTGGACCTCGGCGGCGGCACCACGGATCTGGCCATGTTCGCCAACGATTCCATCAAGCACACCGCCGTGCTGGCCCTGGGCGGCACCAACCTGACCAACGACATCGCCTTCGGCCTGCGCACGCCCATGGCCTCGGCCGAGAAAATCAAGATCAAGTATGGGTGCGCCCTGGCCGAGATGGTGCCCAAGGACGAGGTCATCGAGGTCATGAGCGTCGGGGGGAGGGAACCCCGCCGACTCTCCAGGCAGGTGCTGGCCGAAATCTGCGAGCCGCGCGTCGAGGAAATGCTGGCCCTGGTCGACCAGGAGCTGATCCGCTCGGGGCTTAAAAACCAGATCGGCGCGGGCGTGGTCCTGACCGGCGGCACGGCCCTGATCGAGGGCATCCAGGAGCTTGGAGAACAGATTTTCAATCTGCCCACGCGCATAGGCTACCCCGACAAGGTCGGGGGGCTCAAAGACGTGGTCAACAGCCCCATGTACGCCACGGCGGTGGGACTGCTCATGTTCGGCGCGGAGAAGGAGGGCGTGGAACAACGCTTCCGCATCCGCGACGAAAATGTCTTTAACCGCATTCTGGGGAGGATGCGGAAATGGTTCGTGGACGTGAAATAGGTCCGCGAGAGGTTTTTTTGGGGGATAACCAGGGAGTTACGCTAGGGGGAGCATCATGGAATACTTGGAACTCGATCAGGGCTCGAATGCCCGAATCAAAGTCGTCGGCTGCGGCGGCGGCGGTGGGAACGCCGTGGAGAACATGATCTGTTCATCCATGTCCGGCGTGACGTTTATCACCGCCAACACCGACATCCAGGCCCTGCAGCGGTCCCAGGCCGAATATCGCATCCAGCTCGGCGAGAAGCTGACCAAGGGCCTTGGCGCCGGGGCCAACCCCGACGTCGGCCGTGACGCCGCGTTGGAAAGCATCGACGTCATCCGCGAGGCCATCGGCGATTGCGACATGGTCTTCGTCACCGCCGGCATGGGCGGCGGCACCGGCACCGGCGCCGCCCCGGTCATCGCCCAGGTGGCCAAGGAGGCCGGCGCGCTGACCGTGGCCGTGGTCACCAAGCCGTTTTACTTCGAAGGCAAAAAGCGCCTGCTCTCGGCCGAAAAGGGCGTCCAGTCCCTGCGGGACGTGGTGGATTCCATTATCACCATCCCCAACGACCGCCTGCTGTCGCTGGCCTCGAAAAAGGCCACCTTCATCGAGATGCTCAAAAAGGCCGACGAGGTCCTGTACTACGCCGTCAAAGGCATTTCCGACCTCATCATGGTGCCGGGGCTTATCAACCTCGACTTTGCCGACGTCAAGGCCGTCATGAGCGAGATGGGTCTGGCCATGATGGGCTTCGGCACGGCCCGGGGCGAATCCCGCGCCCGCGAGGCGGCGCTCAAAGCCATCACCAGTCCGCTGCTGGAAGACGTCACCATCGACGGCGCCAAGGGCGTGCTGATGAACATCACCTGCGGCCCGGACCTGACCATCGAGGAGGTCGACGAGGCCGCCTCCACCATCACCGAGGCGGTCCACGAGGACGCCAAGGTGTTCTTCGGCACGGTCTTCGACCCCGACGCCACCGACGAAATGCGCATCACCGTCATCGCCACGGGCATCGAATCGGCCATGCAGCGCGGCACGCCCGTGCAGCAGCAAAAGCGCGAAGAGCAAAAGCCCATGGACGTCATCACCACCCTGGCCCGGCAAAAAGCCGCCACGCCTCCCCCCCCCCAGGGCGGCGGGTCGGGCTCCGTGCAAAGCCCCCGCAGCGTGCGGGTCTTAAGCAGCCAGGGCAACGACTACAATATCCCGGCCTATCTGCGCAAAGGCTCCAAAAAAGGCGGCCCCGAAGCGGCCCTGTCCCAGCAGCAGCCGCCGATCAAGAGCCAGCCCGTGGGCGAGGAAGAGTTCATCTTCGACGAGGAGGAGTTCGAGATTCCTTCTTTCATCCGCATGCAGGCGGACTAGGTTCGGCGCACGGGAAGGGATTTCCCGGCGCACCCACCCTGTCGGGGGGCCGTAACGCCCCCCGGGCCCCCTCGGCGGGGACGGGTTGGGAGGATGCTTGAACGAGGAACGCCAACGGGCGCAGGTGTATTTTGGTCTGGACCAGCCGGCCGTGCGGGATTTTGGCGGCCGGCTGCCGGTGGCCCTGGCCGTTTTGGGCGACGCCGGCATGGCCTTGTCGGCCCTGGGCTGGCAGGCCGTGTGGCGGCTCCTGGAGCGCGACCCGGCCCTGGCTGTCGAACGGTTTTTTTGCAGCGTCGGCAAAGCGCCTCTGGCCGAGGATTCCGGCCGCCCCCTGGCCGATTTCCCGGTAATCGCCTTCTCGCTTTGCTACGAGGAAGAGTATCTGGCCATGGCGGCCGCGCTGGCCGCCGCCGACATCCCCCTCGCTTCCGCCCGGCGGCCCGATTTCCCGATCATCCTCGGGGGCGGGCCGCTGGCCTTTTTAAACCCCGCCCCCATCCTGCCGGCGCTCGATCTGCTCTATGTCGGCGAGGCCGAGGCCGGCTTTGCCCCGGTGCTGGCCAAACTGCGCGAGGCCGCGCTGGCCGGGGCCGACAAGGCGGCCTGTCTGGCCGCCGTGGCCGCCATGCCCGGCGTGCTCGTTCCCGGGCTGACCCAGACGCCCGTGCTTCGGGCCTGCGCCACGGATGCGGCCCTGCCCGGCATCCTGGCCGATCCGGCCCATTCCTGTTTCGTGTCGGGCCATGCCGAGTTCCGCGACATGTTTCTGGTCGAGATCAACCGGGGCTGCCCGTACGGCTGCCGTTTCTGCGCCGCCGGCTACGTCTACCGTCCGCCCCGGCAGGCCCGGGTGGACGAACTCAAGGCGCTGATCGAGGACGTTTCGCCGCGCAAGGTCGGGCTTGTGGGCACGGCCCTTACCGACTGGCCCGATCTGCTGCCGTTTCTCGGCTGGCTTCGGGAGCGGGGCACCAAGTTTTCGCTCTCCTCGGTGCGCGCCGACGGCATCACGCCGGAGCTGCTGACGATTTTGCGCACGGCCGGGCTTCGCACCCTGACCCTGGCCCTGGAGGCCCCCAGCGAACGCCTGCGCCGGGCCGCCAACAAGCAGCTTTCCATGGAGGCGCTTTTGCGGGCGGTGGCCCTGGCCGGCAAGCACGGCGTCAACCATCTGAAGTTTTACCTCATTGTCGGCTGGCCCGGGGAGACGCCCGGGGATTTCGACGAACTGCCCCCGCTTCTGGCCCAGGTGGCCCAGGCCGCGTCCATCGGCGTCGGCAAGCGCGGGGTGGCCCACGCCACGCTTTCGGTCAACCCGCTGGTGCCCAAGCCCTTCACCCCCATGCAGTGGGCCCCCATGGCTTCCGAGGCGGCCATCGAGGCGGCCTATGGCCGGGTCCGGCAGGCGGTCAAGGGGCTCAAGGGCTTCCGGGTCGAGGTGGAGACGGCCTCCATGGCCCGCATGCAGGGCCTGCTGGCCCGGGGCGACGCCGCGCTTTTTTCGTTGATCACGGCCGCGGCCGAGGCCGGGAGTTTCCGCCGGGCGCTCAAGCGCTGGGACGGCGACGTCTCCGCCTGCCTCGACCGGGAGCGTCCCCGCGACGAGGCCTTTCCCTGGGAGATTGTGGATGTCGGCGTTTCCCGCGACTACCTCTGGCGGGAGTGGGAGCGCTACCAGGAGGGGGTGGCCACGGCCAAGTGTCCGCCGGCGGGGTGCGACGCCTGCCGCCGCTGCGGGATTTACGCGGCCGCCGAATGACGGTAGAAAGCCGCGCGGAGGGATTGCCATGACCATGCCGCTGTATTTCGCCTTCATCCTCGCCGCCTCGTCGCTGCTTGTCATCCCGGGGCCCACCGTGCTGCTTGTCGTCGGCTACGGTCTGGCCGAAGGGCGCAAATCGCCCTGGGCCGTGGTGACCGGGGTGGCCCTTGGCGACGCCGTGGCCTGCGCCTTTTCGGTGATCGGCCTCGGGGCGGTGCTCGCCGCTTCGGCCACCGCGTTTACCGTGGTGAAATACGTCGGCGCGGCCTACATCGTGTACCTCGGCATCGGCATGATCCGCAGCAGCGAGACGGCCTGCCAGACCTCCGCGTCCAGTTCGCCGCGCAGGAAATTCGCCCGCGCCTTTGCCGTGACGGCGCTCAATCCCAAGGATATCCTGTTCTTCCTCGCCTTCCTGCCCCAGTTCGTCAGCCCCGGCCGGCCGGCCGGGCCGCAACTGCTGCTGCTCGGCGCGACCTTTGTCGTCCTGTCCGCCGTCAACGCCACGGTGTACAGCTATCTCTCCGGATCGGCCGGCAGCCGCATCCAGGACCCGCGCTGGCTCGCCCGGCTCAGGCGTCTTGGCGGCGGCATCCTGGTCGGGGCCGGCCTGCTGACCGCCGCCGCCCGCAGGTAGCCGGCCGGCCGCTACCGATAGCCTTCCGCCGCGATGCCGAGCCGCCGCAGGATCTTTTGCAGCGACACCCGCTCCAGGCCCGAGATCCGGGCCGCCTCGGACACGTTGCCCCGGGTGCGGGCCAGCAGCCGCTCGACGTAGCGCCGGGTGAAGGCGTCGACCACCTGTCCCTTGGCTTCGAGATAGGGCGCGGGCGCGGCGTCGTCGGCAGCGCCGTCGGCCTCGCCCGGGTCGTTGCGCCCGGGATCGGCCGTTTTGACGGCCTGTATGCCGATGGCGTCGCCCCGGCAGAAGACCGTCAGGCGGCGCACGAAGTTGAAAAGCTCCCGCACGTTGCCCGGCCACTCCCGCCCCGTCAGGGCGGCCAGGGCCTCGGGCGAAAACTCCTTTTCGCCGATGCCGGTCTCCCGGCAGGCCCGCTCCAGAAAGGCCGTGGCCAGCAGCGGGATGTCCTCGCGGCGCTCGCGCAGGGGGGGCAGGCGCACGGTCAGGACGTTCAGGCGGTAGTAGAGGTCCTCGCGAAAGGTCTTGTCCGCGATCCTGGCCTCCAGATCCTGGTTGGTGGAGGCCAGGATGCGCACGTCGATGGGAATGGACCTGCTCGACCCCACCGGGCGCACCTCCCGTTCCTGGAGCACGCGCAAAAGCTTGGTCTGCACGCTCATGGGGATGTCGCCGATCTCGTCCAGCACGATGACGCCGCCGTTGGCGGAGAGAAAAAGCCCCCGCCGGTCGCGTTCCGCCCCGGTGAACGCCCCCCGCACATGGCCGAAGAGTTCGCTTTCGAGCAACTGGTCCGGGATGGCCGGACAGTTGACCGGGAGAAACGGCCCCGCCGCCCGGCGCGACAGGCTGTGGACGGCCCGGGCGGCCAGTTCCTTGCCCGTGCCGGATTCGCCGCGAATGAGCACCGTGTATTCGGACCCGGCCACGGCGGCGATGGCCTCCTTGGCCTGGGCCATGGCCGGCGAGCGGCCAAGCAGTCCGGCGTCGGCCCCGCAGGCCTTGATGGCGGCCCGCAGGCGGGTGTTTTCCCGCAACAGCGCCGCCCGTTCCAGCCCCTTGGCGATGACCCGGGCCAGCTGGTCCGAATCCACGGGCTTGGTCAGGAAATCGTAGGCCCCGGCTTTGAGCGCCATGACGGCGGTATCGATATCGCCGTGGGCGGTCAGCAGCACCACCCCGAGCTGCGGATCGCGGGCCAGGGCCCGGCCGAGCAGCTCCAGGCCCGACAGCCCGGGCATGCGCAGGTCGGTCACCAGGACGTCGCAGGGCGCGCCGGCAAGGTCCTCCAGGGCCGCCTCGCCGGACAGGACGCAGGACAGCGCGGCCCCCGGCAGCTTGGGGGCGAGCAGGCGCACCAGCCCCTTGGCGAAATCGGGTTGGTCGTCCACGATCAGGACGCGCGGGGTGTCGTTCACGGGGCCTCCTCCCGGCATTGCCGGCCGCAGGCGGGCAGGACCACGGTAAAGACCGCGCCCGCCCGCGCGCCGTCCTCCACCTCGATGCTGCCGCCCATGTCCCGCAGCAGTCCGTAACACACGGCCAGCCCCAGTCCGGAACCGCGTCCGGCCTCTTTGGTGGTGAAAAACGGATCGAAAATGCGCGGGATATCTTCCGGCGGGATGCCCGGGCCGTTGTCGGCCACCCTGAGGAAGACCGATTCCCCGTCCGGTCCGGCCCCGGCCTCGATGGTGATTTCGCCCGTGCCGGGTTCTATGGCGTCCAGGGCGTTTAACAGCAGATTGGACAGCACCTGCTCCAGGGCCGAGGCGTCGGCCTTGGCCAGGGGCAACGGATCGGCCGTGCGGGTGACGAGCCGGGCCCGCCGGGCCTGGGCCTGGACCTCGAAGATGCGCGAGAGGCTGCCCAGCAGCCCGGCCAGATCGCAGGGGCCGGGCTTGGCCGGGCGCGGCCGGGCAAAATCCAGCAGGTCGCGCAGCACCTTCTTGGCCATGACGGCGTGGCGCTCGATGACGGACAGGTCGTCCAGGGCCTGGGGATCGGCCAGATTCTGGCGCAACAGTTCGGCGTAGCAGGCGATGACGCCCAGGGGATTGTTGATCTCGTGGGCCAGACCGGCGGCCAGCTTGCCCACGGCCACGAGCTTTTCGGTCTGGCGCATGGTTTCGCGCATGCGGCGTTCGGCCGTCACCTCCCGGGCGTAGACCACCATGCGTCCGTCATGGCCTGTCGGCGAGGCCAGGGGGTAGCGGGTGACGGCGAAGGAACGCCCGTCGGGCAGGGTGACGTTGGCGACGGACGGCTCGTTTCGCGGCGGCGACGCTCCGGCCACGTCGCCGAGCAGTTCCGGCGGCAGGCGAAGGGGCTGCCCGGGTTTGGCGGGCGGGGCGGCATCCGCTTCGCCGTGGAGATGGCGTTGCAGGGCCTGGGCCAGTTCCCGGGCCGAATCGTTGGCCATGATGACGCCGAAGGCGCTGTCGAGCAGGGCCAACGGATCGGAAATGCCGTCGAAAATGGAGGCGAGCAGGGTGTTCTGGCCTAAAAGCGAATTGATGGCGTCGAGGTTTTCCAGCGCGATGCCGAGCTGCTGGCCGATGGCCCGGTAGAGTTCCACGGCCTCGGCATCGGGACCAGGGCCTTCGGCCGGGAAGTATAGGCGCAAAAGGCCCCGGCTGACGTCGGTGGTGCGCACGGGAATGAGCGCCGCCCCGCCGGTCAGGAGCAGTTCGTCCTCGGCCACCAGCCTGCGCCAGTCCCCGGGCGGCGGGGGCGGCACGACGTCCGGCGGCCAGGAGAGCGCTCCGCCGCCGGAAAACTCGCATTCGTAGGCCGCGGCCCGGGCCCCGAAGCGCCCGGCGATGCGGGCCAGGGCCATGGTCAGCAGTTCGGCGCGGGTCTGGGACATGTTGAGGATGCTCAAAAGTTCGACGAAAAGGGCCACGTCGGCCCGCCGCTCGTCCGCTTCGCGGGCCAGCTCCAGGGTGCGCGCGGCCACCTTGCGCTCCAGATCCTGGGCGTGCTCCTCGATCTTGCCCCGGGCTTCCTTGAGGCGGGCGGCAAAGGCCTCGATGCCGGCGTAGATCTCCTCGATTTCGCCTTCCCCGGTCGTTTCCGCATCCTCTTCGGCCGGGGGCGGGACCGCCGGGGCCAGGGCGGCTTCCTTGGGGAAATAGCGGCGCATCATTTCCGTGACCCGGCGCAGGTTGACCATGACCAGCCGGTCGAAAAAGACCTGGAGCGTCAGGTAGAAAACCCCCATGCCCAGGGCGAAAAGCGACAGGAAGCTGATGGTTGCGCCCTTGATCTGGCCCAGGGCCCCGGCCACGGGCATGGTCACGGCATCGACGCCGACCAGTTCCCCGTCGTGCCGCCAGAACCCGCGCGTCTCCCCGTACGCGGCCAGCATGGCCCTGGGGGCCTGCCGCGGATCGCCGTGGCAGTGCAGGCACGAGGCGTCGAGCCGCACCGGCCGGGCCGCCACAAACACCTCCTCCCCGCCGCGCTCGGCGATCTCCTCGATGCGCGTCAGCTCCGGGTCCCTGGCGAACCGGGCCAGGAGGCCCTGCTCGAAGGCATCGGCCTCATAGTCCGGGTTTCTGGCCCCGACCGCCACCCGGCGATAGCGCATCTGGTCGTCCTGGACGTTGAGATCGCTCATGATCCGGCGCGTCACATAGGAACTGGACATGGCCTCCAGCAGGAAGCCGTCGGAGGGCAGCAATTCGTACATGGAAGGCCGCAGCACCTGCCGGACATAGGTCTGGACCGCCTCGGCCTGGGACAGGACCAGGGAGGCCTTGTGCTCGGTATCGGCGACGAGCTGGTTGCGCAGGTTCATGGAGATGACCACGGCAAAGAAGAGCCCTAAAACGGCCATGATGACCGAAAGGCCGACCACGAACCGATGCTTGATGGTCTTGTTGGAATGCTGTTTGGCCATAGGGTCTCCCGTGACGCCGTTTTGGGACGGGACGGGGAAAAAGGCAATGCAACCGGACGGCAACGGGGTGCAAACCCGGGTTTGCAGGCCATGTCGGGCATTGTGAAAAAATCATTTTATTTCAGGATAGTGAAGAATAAAACACAATGGCCCCGTCCTTGCTATGGGCCTGTTGCCGTGGAGGCGGCGCGCATGCCGCGCGGGGCAGGGGCCCTTTGGGCGGCGCACGGCCGTTTCCGTGATCGCGACAGGGGAAGGCGGAGCGGACGCGGGTTTTGCCGGGAAGCCGGGGCCTGCGGGGGCGAGCGGGGCGACGGGCGGCCACGGGGCCGGCCTTCGAAGGGGAGGCGGCACGTGGCCCCGGGTCGCATCCGGTTGCTCCGGCTGCGCCAACGTCAATGCAGCAGGAGGGAGTCATGGCAGAGAAAAAATGGCTGACGGAAGACAAGCTGGCCCTTATTCTGGGGCTGTTCCTTTTCGGCTTGTCGATGCTCAACTTTGGCGGCATCGACCCGCTGGGCTGGGCCGTGAAGATCAATGTGTGGACCGATGCGGCGAAAATCTTCGCGCCGGCCACGGGGGCCTACAAGGACATGCCGGGGCTGCTGTCCCTGGTTTTGACCTGGGTGTTCGTGACGGTCCTGCTGGCTTTTGGCGTCAAGGCCCTCGGGGGCGATCCCAGGCGGTTCATGACCAGTTTTTCGCTGGTGTTTTTCATCAGCTACTGCTGCTTCGCCCTTGGCAACTACGCGACCATCGCGGCCACGCCGGATCAGCTGAAAAAGTACAACCTGACCTGGGCCATGGGGCTTACCGGCGAGGCGGGATTCATCATCGCCCTGGTGGCCGGCATCCTGATCGGCAACTTCATGCCGGGGGTGGCCGCCAGGCTCAAGGACGCGCTCAAGCCCGAGATGTTCGTCAAGATCGCCATCGTCATCTTGGGCGCGGAGCTTGGCGTCAAGTCCGTCGACGCGCTGGGGCTGGCCTCCTCGGTCATCTTCCGGGGCCTTTGCGCCATTGTCGAGGCGTACCTGATCTACTGGGCGCTGGTGTATTACATCTCGCGCAAATACTTCAAGTTCAGCCGTGAATGGGCGGCCCCGCTGGCTTCGGGCATCTCGATCTGCGGCGTTTCGGCGGCCATCGCCACCGGCGGCGCGATCCGGGCCCGGCCCATCGTCCCCATCATGGTCTCCTCCCTGGTCGTCGTCTTCACCTGCGTGGAAATGCTCATCCTGCCGTTCGTGGCCCAGCATTGGCTCTATGGCGAGCCCATGGTGGCCGGGGCCTGGATGGGGCTGGCCGTCAAGTCCGACGGCGGGGCCATCGCTTCCGGCGTCATCACCGACGCCCTGATCCGGGCCCAGGCCCTGGCGGTCGACGGCATCAAGTACCAGGAAGGCTGGGTGACCATGGCGGCCACCACCATCAAGATCTTCATCGACGTCTTCATCGGCGTGTGGGCCTTCATCCTGGCGGCCATCTGGTGCACCATGATCGAGTGCAAGCCCGGCCAGCGCATGAAGATGGGCGCGATCCTGGACCGTTTCCCGCGTTTCGTGCTCGGCTACGTCATCACCTTCCTGATCATGCTGCTGTTGTGCGCCCAGGGCGGCGACATGCTGCAGTTCGGCAAGACCGCCATCGGCGACACCGGTCCGTTCCGGTCGATCTTCTTCATCCTGACCTTTTTCACCATCGGCGTCGTCTCCAACTTCAAGAAGTTGTGGGACGAGGGCATCGGCAAGCTGGCCCTGGTGTATATTGTCAGCCTGTTCGGATTCATCATCTGGATCGGCCTTTTCATCTCCTGGCTGTTCTTCCACGGGGTCAAGCCGCCCCTGGCGTCCTAGCCGTCCGACCGCATCCCAAGGAGGCATGAACATGGTGGAGCCTGAAAAAAAAGACGCGAGCTTTTCCGAAGAACTCTCCAAGATGGAGTGGGAGCCGCTGTTGCCCATTGAAAAGAAGCTGATCGCCTGGAGCCTGGGCCTGGGGACTGTGCTGCTTTTCACCCTGTACTACGTCAGCAACATCTTCTTCCCCGGCGCCCACGGCTAGACGCCGCGCCGACCGGGAACAAAAAACGCAGGCGGGCGGTTCGTTCGGACCGCCCGCCTGCGTTTTGGTCCATGGAACTTCAAACGTCGCGCCTTCGCCGGGGAGGTCGCTCCGGCCGGGGCATGGGTCGCACGAACCTTGCCAAACGCCGCCTTCGGCATTATCTGACTCCCTCCCTCATTCTAACCCTCGCCGGAAGCGCCCATTATGTCGGAGCGAACACCCCATATTTCCCTGCCCCTCGAACGGCTCGTCCCCCGGGTCCTCGACATCAGCGCCGAAGAACTGGAAAGCTGGCCCGAGGACGCCAAAACCCTCGCCGTGGCCGTGGCTTCCGAGCTCTTCCTCGTGCGCGCCAATCCTTTCATCAATCCCGAGGACGTGAAGGCCTCCGTGGAAAAGCGTCTGGCCGACGCCAATCCCAAGGCCTGGGGCGAATACCCCCGCACCATCCGCAGGGCGTACAAGGCCTTCTGGGATGTCTACGAGGCGGATCGGCGTTTTCGCGACAATCTCGTGGAGCGCCTGCGCCGGTTCATGCCGGCCGAGGACGTGGTCACCGCGCCCAATTCCCTGGTCGAGTGTTCCACCGACGCCACCGACCTGCGCATGGAGATGCCGCTTTGCATGCTCCTGCCCGAGTCGGGCGACCATATCCGCCATATCCTGCGGCTGGCCAACGAGCTTGAGTTCGCCATCATCCCGCGCGGCGGCGGTTCGGGGCTGACCGGCGGGGCCATCCCGGCCCATCGCCGCTCGGTCATTTTGAGTCTGGCCAAATTCAAGAAGATCCTCGACATCGACACCGAGGCCAGGACCCTTTGCGCCCAGACCGGCGTCATCACCCTGACGGCCATCAAGGCTGCCGAGGCCAAAGGCCTGCTTTTCACCGTGGACCCGGCGTCCAAGGCCGCCTCCTCCCTTGGCGGCAACATCGCCGAGAACGCCGGCGGCCCGTTTGCCTTCGAATACGGCACCACGCTCGACAACATCATCAGCTACAAGATGGTCGAGGCCACGGGCGAAATCATCGAAGTGCGCCGGGTGGACCATCCGCGCCATAAGATCCGCCCGGACGAGACGGCCGTTTTCGAGATCCTGGACGAGTCCGGGGCCGTGCGCGACGTGGTGCGCCTTGGCGGGGCCGACATCCGGGGCAAGGACCTCGGCAAGGACGTTTCCAACAAGTTTCTCGGCGGCCTGCCCGGCGTGCAGAAGGAAGGCGTGGACGGCATTATCACCGAGGCCTGCTTCGCCCTGTACCCCATTCCCAAATACTCGCGCACGCTTTGCCTGGAGTTTTTCGGCCGGTCCATGAAAAACGCCATGTGCGTCATCCGCGACGTGGTGGGGCTGCGCAACCGCATCCGCGAGGAAGGCGACGCGGTCAAGATTTCGGCCCTGGAGGAATTCAACTCCAAGTACGTGCGGGCCATCAATTACGCGAAGAAATCGTCGCTTTACGAGGGCGATCCCATTTCGGTCCTGCTGCTCCAGCTCGACTCCGACGACGAGGACGCGCTCATGCGCGCCGCGGCCGACATCGTGGACATCGTCGATCCCTATGACAACGTGGACGTGTTCGAGGCCAAGGACGCCAAGACCGCCGAACTGTACTGGGAGGACCGCCACAAGCTTTCAGCCATCTCCAAGCGGACCTCGGGATTTAAAATCAACGAGGATGTGGTCATCCCGCTGTCGGTGGTGCCGGAATTCGCCGAATTCCTGGAAGACCTGAACCTCAGGTGCATTGCCCGGGCCTACCGCACGGCCCTGCAAAACGCCGGGCGTCTGCCCGGCATTCCGGCTTCGGACGAATTTATCGCCATGGAGCTGGAGTTTTGCGACCGGGTGCTGCGCGGCCGTATTGCGGCCCGCGATCTGTCGGACTCGGAAGTGGAGGTCCAGACCCACTATTTCTTCACCGATCTGGCCTCGCGCTATCCCCGGCTCAAGGACCGTCTGGCCGAGATCCACACGGAGATGACCGCCACCCGCATCGAGGTGGCCAGCCACATGCACGCCGGCGACGGCAACTGCCACGTCAACATCCCGGTCAATTCCAATGACCCGGAGATGATGCGGCAGGCCTGGGAGGCGGCGGAAGAGGTCTTCGGGACGGTCACCAGACTGGGCGGCGCGGTGTCCGGCGAACACGGCATCGGCATCACCAAGATCGCCTTTCTGAGCCAGGACAAGATCGACGCGCTTCGGGCCTACAAAAAGCGCGTGGACCCGAAAAACATCATCAATCCCGGCAAGCTGACCACCCGCACGCTCCAGGTCGAGCCGTACACGTTTTCGTTTAACCGGCTGCTGCGCGACATCAGGAAGACGGCGCTGCCCGACAAGGACACGCTGATCGCCATTTTGAGCAGCATCCAGTTCTGCAACCGTTGCGGCAAATGCAAACAGGTCTGCCCCATGTTCGCGCCGCAACACGGGATGCTTTATCATCCGCGCAACAAGAACATCAGCCTGGGCGCGCTTATCGAGGCCATTTATTATTCCCAGATCGCCCATGGCGAGCCTGACCCGGCCCTGCTCGACAAGCTGCGGGACCTGACCGACCATTGCACGGCCTGCGGCAAGTGCACGGGCGTGTGTTCGGTCAAGATCCAGTCCGGCCAGGTGGCGCTGGGGCTGCGCAATTTCCTGGACCAGCAGGGCTGCGGCGGCCATCCCGTCAAGCACAAGCTGCTCACCTATCTGGCCGAGGACGTGTCGCGCCGCGCGCCGCTGGCGGCCAAGGCTGCGGCCTATGGCCAGCAGTTCCACAACAAGGCCATGCCGCTTCTGCCCCGGTTCTGGCGCAACCGCATCGAGAATCCCGGGCTGCGCGGCCCGAACCCGTCGCTTGGCCTGCGCAATCTGTTCGAGCGGCTGGATCTCGACAAGGGCTCCATCTTTATTCCCCAGGCAGGGCGGGAGGCTCCGGAGACGGTGCTGTACTTTCCGGGCTGCGGCGCGGCGCTTTTTTCCAGCGCCATCGGCATGGCCGCCCTGCATCTGCTCCTTCGGGCCGAGGTGGCCGTGCTCATTCCGCACCAGCATCTGTGCTGCGGCTATCCGCTGCTGGCCGCCGGCATGGGCGAGGCCTACCGCCAGAACCGCGAGCGCAACCGGGCCGCCCTGGGCGCGCTTCTGGAAGAGGCCGAACGGCTGGGCCTTTCGCCGTCCCACAGCCTGACGAGCTGCGGCACCTGCCGCGAGGCGCTGGAGGAGCACGAACTCAAGACCCTGCGGCCAAACCTCGTGCACATGGACGTCACCCAGTTTTTGCTGGGGCGTCTGGAGTTTCCGCCGGGCGCGGACGCTTCGCCCATCCTGTACCATGCCGCCTGCCACAGCGAATGGGCCGACGTGCCCAAGACCAAGGCGGCCGACATGTATCGGGCTGCTTTGGTGAAGACCACCGGCCGGCCGGTGGTCCTTTCGCCGTTTTGTTGCGGCGAGTCCGGCATGGGGGCCATGACCACGCCGGCCATCTACAACCGCCTGCGCGAGCGCAAACGCGAGACCCTGGCCGAGAATCTGGCCGAGGCGTCCGAGACCATGCCCATCCTGGTCGGCTGCCCGTCGTGCAAGATGGGCATCTCGCGCATTCTTGCCGAGATGCGCGACAAGCATACGGTCCTGCACACGCTCGAATATCTGGCCGACGCGCTGGACGGGCCGAAGTGGAAGAAGCTGCTCAAAAAGAACATCAAGGCCGCCCGGGTGCGCGGCTAGCGCCGGCGGCCATCGCGCCGGGGGAGGCGGGGCCTCTTCCGGCGTTTTCATCTCTTTGCCATGCCGACCATTCTCGCCATAGACTACGGACAGGCCCGGGTGGGGCTGGCCGCCACCGATCCCGAGGCGCGGGTGGTCTTTCCGCTGCGCACGGTGGCCTGGGAGACCCGCGACGCCTTGTTTCGCGCGCTGCTTGACGTTATCGAAGACCAGGGCGCGGCCCGCATCGTCGTGGGCTATCCGGCCCGGGCCGGCGGCGACGAGGGCCTGACCGGCCGGCAGGTGCGCAAATTCGTCGAGCGGCTCAAACGCCGCACCGCCGTGCCCATCTGTTTCGTCGACGAGGCCCACTCCACCGAGGAGGCGGCCGAACGGCTGCGGGAGGCCGGGTATGCGGGCAAGGAACTGCTCGCGCGCGTGGACGCCCAATCGGCGGCCGTCATTCTGGAGCGCTATCTGCGCGGCGGAGAACTATGTTTCGATCCATCATCCTTGGGTTCCTGATCTTTGCCGTCGCTTGCGGCGGGCTGGCGGGCTACCGCATCCACGAATTCCTGACCGTGCCGCCCCAGTCGCCGGGCGAACCCAAAATCGTCTATATCGAACCGGGCCAGTCCTTTGACGCCGTGGCCGCCATGCTCGTGGAAGAGGGCGTGCTGCGCGACGCCATGGGATTTCGGCTCCTGGCAAAGTTCACGGAAAAGGGCGGCAGGATCAAGGCCGGAGAGTTCGAAGTCAGCACCGGCTGGACGCCGACGCGCCTGCTCGACTACCTGACCACCTCCAAAGGCGTGCAGCACAAGCTTTCCGCGCCCGAAGGCCTGGCCATGCGCCAGATTGCCCGGGCGGCCGAGGAGGCGGGCCTGTGTTCGGCCACGGCCTTTCTCCGGGCGGCAACCGACCCGGAACTGCTCAAAAAGTACAACGTGCCCGCCGACAGCGCCGAAGGCTTCCTGTTCCCCAACACCTACCTTTTCACCCGCAAGCGCGGCGACGACGGCGCCTACGTGGTCGAGGCCATGCTCAAGGAATTCTGGAAGCAGGCCGAAGCCGTCTGGCCGGGCGACAAGCCCTCGGGCAAAAAACTGCTGGCCGCCGTCACCCTGGCCTCCATCGTGGAGAAGGAAACCGGCGTGGACGCCGAGCGGGCGCGCGTGGCCGGCGTCTTCGCCAACCGCATGGCCCGGGGCATGTTGCTCCAGACCGATCCCACCATCATTTACGGCCTTGGCGACAAGTTCAACGGCAACCTGACCCGCGCCCACCTCGAAGACCCGACCAATCCCTACAACACCTACGTCCGCCCGGGACTGCCGCCCGGCCCCATCTGTTCGCCCGGCCTCAAGTCGCTCCAGGCCGTGAATGCCCCGGAAGTCCACGAGTTCTTCTATTTCGTGGCCACGGGCGAAGGCGAACACAAGTTCAGCAAATCCCTCGACGAGCACATAAACGCGGTCAACAAATACCAGCGCAACCGCAACAAAAAAGCAGACTGACGCCGGACGGGGGAGAGGGCGAAGAAGCCTTCGACTGCCGGGGAAATGGTGAAGAAGCCTCCGGCGGCCGGGGGGATCATCCCCCCGGACCCCTGGACGATGGGGCGGGGGACGCGTTGGCGATGGCGTCATGGCCGGATGATCGGCCGCGGCCGGTTTCGCCGGCCGGGAACGCTCTGCCCCTGCGTGCAGCCCATACCCCACCCGCGCCTGCCCAAGGAAACCGCATGCACATTTACGCCGATGCCGACGCGCTGCCCAATCCCATCAAGGAGATCCTCTTTCGCGCGGCCGTGCGCCTGCGCATAGGGCTGACCCTGGTGGCCAATAAAACCCTGCCGGTTCCCAGGTCGGAATTTATCGCCGCCATCCGGGTGGGGCAGGGCTTCGACGTGGTGGACGCGGCCATAGTGGAACTCGTCCGGCCCGGCGATCTGGTGATTACGGCGGACATCCCGCTGGCCGCCCTGGTCATCGAAAAGGACGCCCATGCCCTCAACCCCCGGGGCGAGTTGTACACCAAGGACAACATCCAGGGCCGTCTGGCCATGCGCAACCTGCTCTACGAACTGCGCAGCGGCGGCGTGGCGACCGGCGGCCCCCCGCCGCTTGGCAACCGCGACCGGGAGGCCTTCGCCAACCAGTTCGATATTTTCCTGACCAGACACGCCAAAGGGTGAGACGGCGGGGGCGGTTTGGCGTCTTGCCGCCATCTATGGAATGGAAGAGGTGGAACAGCCTGTATTTCAAGCATAGTATGGAGACAGGCAAACAGGATTTGCGGTGCGGAATTCTCGACAGCGAACATGCTGCCGGTATTTGAAGATATGTTTGGCAGCTTTTTTGTTGACGCCGGAAAATTGTGGGCGGGCCGGGTTGACATCCGAAATGCCCATGAGCATGGTTTTGAGCATGACGGCCACCACCTTCGACACACTGGCGTTCGCCAAAAAGCTGAAAGCCGCCGGCTTCACCGAGGAGCAGGCGGAAACATTGGCCCATGCCCAGGCCGAACTGATTGACGAACGATTGGCGACCAAGGCCGACCTGGAACGACTGGAGCTTCGCCTCATCATCCGCATAGGCAGTATGATCGCGCTGGGGGTGGCTTTCCTGGCGGCAATCAAGATATTTTCGTAGGTCGGAAGCCCTGCGCCATGGCAAAGCCCCTTGGGAGACCAGGGGCTTTTTTGTTGCGCGGGGATGCGCCGAGTGGACGTTGCTTGTCCCGCGTTTCCCGGATGTTCCCCGCGTGCGCGGGGAGACTGGATGCAACCCGGAGAAGGGGGCCGGGGGGATCATCCCCCCGGCGGAGAGGGCCAGGAGAGGCAGCGCCTCTCCTGGCGGGGTCAGGGGCGGCGCCCCTGCCTGCCTACGCCGCCCCGGTCAGGGGCGTGCATTTGTGCTTGTAGTCGATGGCTTTGCGAATAAAAATCGTCGACTCCGCAATATTGGCGCACTGGTCGCAAATGCGTTTGAGGCTGTGGGCCACGAACGATTGCTGCACGGCGCGTTCCACAGGCCGGGCTTCCCGGATCATCTCGCTGGTCACTTCCCGGAAAATGCGGACGTTGAGCTCCAGGGCCTCGGCATTCTGTTCGATGATGCGGACGGCGGCCTCGGCGTCGAGGTCCATGTAGCAGCTGATGCACGCGCGCAGCAGCTCCAGGGCCAGATCGGCGAGCTGGCGCAGATTGCCGTGCATGGGCTGCCGCGGCTCGCTGGTCAGCACCAGCACCCGTTCGGCGATATTGACGGCCTCGTCGCCGAGGCGTTCGATATTGACCAGCATCCGCATGGAGCCGACGATGAAGCGCAGGTCTTTGGCCACCGGGTGGTGCAGCGCCAGAATCTTCAGGCTTTCGGAATCGACGCGGCATTCGTAATCGTTGATCTCGCGGTCCGCGTCGATGACTTCGCGGGCCTTGGCGGCGTCGTGTTCCAGCAGGCTGGCCACGGATTTCTTCACGGCATCCTGGGCCAGATGCATCATTTGCAACACATCCACCTTGAGTTTGTGGATGGCTTGATCGAGCGGACTTTCCAAGGCGGGCTCCTGGGTTTGCCGCGAGCCGTCGGCGGCGCGGCGTCCTTGACAGTAACCCTTGTCACGAACCTTTGGGGGTTACCACCGTATGGCAGGAATGTGACAATTCGCACATGGCCTGTCAACCGCAGCCCGGCCGGGAACTTCCGGCAACGATCCGGTTACGAAAGCGTGTCCCGGTCGCGAACGCCGACCAGATACAGGATGCTGTCCAGGCCAAGGGTGGAAATGGCCTGCCCGGCCCCTTTCCTGACCACAGGCTTGGCATGGTAGGCGATGCCGAGGCCGGCGATGCCGAGCATGGGCAGGTCGTTGGCCCCGTCGCCGACGGCGATGACCTGCTGGAGCGACAGCTTTTCCTTCCCGGCGATCATGCGCAGCACCTCGGCCTTTTTGGCCGCATCCACGATTTCTCCCACTACCTCGCCGGTGAGCCTGCCGTCCGCGATTTCCAGCTCGTTGGCAAAAACGTAGTCAATGCCCAGGCGTTCCTGGAGGCGTTTGCCGAAGTAGGTGAAGCCGCCGGAAATGATGGCGATCTTGTAGCCGAAACGCTTGAGGTTGGTGATGAGCCGTTCGGCCCCGTCGTTTAAAGGGATGCGCCCGGCCACGGTTTCCAGGGTGTCGGCCGGCAGGCCCTTGAGCAGACGCAGCCGGCGGCGCAGGCTTTCCTTGAAATCGATCTCGCCGCGCATGGCCGACTCGGTGATGGCCGAGACCTGATCGCCCACGCCGGCAGCCTTGGCCAGTTCGTCGATGACCTCGGCGGCGATCAGCGTGGAGTCCATGTCAAAGGCCACCAGCCGCCTGTTGCGCCGGAAGGCGTTGTCTTCCTGGATGGCGATGTCCACGCCCATCTCGCCGGAGATGGCCAGAAACTCGCTTTTGAGCATGGTCAGGTCGGCCGGCGTGCCGCGCACGGAAAATTCCACGCAGGCCATGCGCGGGGAATTGGCCGGATCGAGCGAGGCCCGGCCGGACAGCCGGGTGATGACGTCGATATTGAGCCCGTTTCGGGCAATCACGCCGGTGACGGCGGCGATGTGTTCGGCGTTTAAGCGTCTGGCCAGCAGGGAGACAATGCGCCGGTCCTTGCCCTGGGCGTCCACCCACGATTCGTAGCTGTCGGCGTCGACCGGCGTGAACGAAAGGTTGACCCCGAGCTTGTGGGCGCAAAACAGCAGATCCTTGAGAAAGGGCGTGGATTCGGCCGATGTCGGCACCCGGACCAGGATGCCGAGCGAGAGCGTGTCGTGGATGACGGATTGTCCGATGTCGAGGATGTCGGCCTGGAACTTGGCGAGTTCGGCGGTGATGGCGGCGGTGAGGCCGGGGGTGTCTTCGCCGGAAACGCGGATGAGGATGATTTCGGGCTCATGCATGGGGAGGCTATAGCGCCGGCCCGGCCCGGGGGCAAGATGACGGCCGGCGGGGCGAGCCCGGGCTCTGGTTTTTCTTCGGATGATTTTTCTTTTCCTGGCGACCGATTTCAGCTATCGTCAATACGAGACGTCTTCACCCCTCACTCCGCAGCATGTTCCGTCTCCATGGTTTGCCGCCGGGCTTTGCCGGCTCTATCCGAAGAACCCACGACTCTGGAGGACAAGTGGCCAAAAACGCTTATACATTTGCCAAACGCGCCAAGGAACTGGCCAAGAAGAAAAAAAAGGAAGAAAAAACCCAGCGTAAAACCCAGCGCGGCGAAGGCGAGGAAGGACCTTACTTCGACGAAGCCACGGGACAGATCGTCTACCCGCAAGCGCAGCAGGACGCCGCCGAGGAACAGGCGGACGGCGAGGCGGCTCCCGAAGCCGCCGGGCCAAACACGCCGACCAGTTCCGCCACCTGATCATCCCCTCGCCGGCGGACCGGCGCGGCAAATGCCAGCCGCGCCGCCAGCGCGGCGATCCGCAGGATGCCGGAAACCATCCCGGCGCCTCGCCCCATGCACACTCGCCATGCCTGCCCGTTGCCCCGAAGGTCGCACGGGCCTGCCCGCCGTTTCGGTCAGGGCAGCAGGAACGACGGCGTTTTTTGCCGGAACGTGCGAAAATCCTGTCGATCCGGGACCTGGGTCAGGCAATTGTTGCTCGTGAAATTGAGCTGCCGTTCCAGTTCGCCATTGGCCACCGGGGCGCAGGCGGCGATGAAAAGCGTGGCGAGGACAACAAACAGTCGAAGCATGGCGCAGTCTCCTTGGCAGGCCGTTCTTGCCTGTCCCGGCACTGTTGCAGGTTCCATGCCCGTCCCGGGAGACCGGCTGCCGCCCCGATTGATCGGGGCGGCGTTTTGCCGTAACCTCCCCGCCCTGCATTGCCTACCGTTACCGCAACAAGGGGATTTCGAGATGGCAGACGCGCCCTTTCCGGAACTGAAGCTGTTTATCACCGGTCCGACCTATATCCGTCCCGAGGTGCGCGCGGCCGGAGCCTGGCCGGAATACGGCCACCGCGACGAGGAAAACGCCAAGCGGTTCAAACCGATTTTCGAGGACCTGCGCCAGATCGCCGCGCTGCCGGACGACTACCGGACCATCCTGTTGCCGGGCTCGGGGTCCACAGCCATGGAGGCGGCCATACGGTCGCTGGTGGCCGGGGACGAAACCGTGCTGCACGCCACGGTCGGCGCATTTGGCGATCTGTGGTGCAAGATGTCCGAGGAAAACGGCAAAAAGGCCGTGCGTCTGGCCTTCGAGCCCGGCCGTCCCGTCGATCCGGCCGTGCTTGAGGCGGCCATGGCCGGGCACAAGCCGGCCGTTGTCGCCGTCACCCACAACGAGACGTCAACCGGCGTGATAAACGATGTGGCGGCCCTTTGCCGGGTGATCAAGGCCCACGGCGCGCTGGCCCTGGTGGACGGCGTGAGCGCGCTTGGCGGCACGCCCACGAATATCGCGGAGTCCGGCTGCGACATGTACTGCTCCTCGACCCAGAAGTCGCTGGGGCTGCATGCCGGCTTCGGCATCGGCTTCGTCAGCCCGGCCGCCGTGGACAAGGCCCGCCACGTGACGGCCCGGGGCCACGTCACGGACATCCTGGGCCACCTTGGCCGGGCCGGGAAGTATCAGACCCAGTCCACGCCCAACGGGGCGCTTGGCAACCAGATGTTCGTGCAGCTCGAATACATCGTGAAGGAAGAGGGCATCGCGGCCCGGTTCGCCCGCCACGAGGCCATGCGCGACATGGCCGTGGCGTTCGTGGAGGCACTGCCCGGCGGGTATGCGCTCCTGGCCGCCGAAGGCTTCCGTTCGCCCACGGTGACGGCCGTGGTGGTTCCCCGGGGCATGACCTTTGCCGACCTCAAGGCGGCCAAGGAGGCCATGCGGGCGCGGGGCTATCTGTTCGATCCCGGCTATGCCAAGCTCAACGAGGACCTGGAGGCCGCCGGCAAGCCGCCCATCTTCCGTATCAGCCACATGGGCGACATCACCCCGGCCATGCTTGAAGGGTACTTCGCCGCCCTGCGTGAGGTCCTGGCCCGGTAAGGCCCGTTCAAAGGCCGGGGCCGCGTCCAGGCCCCGGCCCGTCTTCCGCTTCATTCCAGTTCTGCTTCAAAAATGAAACTGCTATGAGGCATGCCATATTGATATAACGATGTTTTTTTAACACAACTGACGTTGTGTTTTACATTGGGCGCCAAGCGGCACGGCGGCCCGGAGAGCGTCCCCTGCCCGCGTCTTTCGGCGGGGGGGCGGGGGATCATTCCCTCCGGCGGGGTCCGGGGCCGCGCCCCGGTTTCATAGCCCTGTTTGCTTCCTTCCCCGCTCCGGTCCCGGCTTTTTCCGCCACCCGGTCGCGCACGCGGCAGACGCTGCAGATCTCGCCTGACGATGGAAAGCCGCACTGGGCGCAGGCATACAGCGTCTCCTGGCCTTCCCCGCGGGGGGCTCCCTCGAAGCGCGGCTTGCCCTGCTTCAAAAAGGCCTCGTAAAAAGCCACTTTCTGGCCGGGACTGCGATCCTCCAGGTCGGCAATGAGCTTTTTGTGGGCCGTGAAGCTGGCCCCGCCGCTGTAGGGACAGGCAGCCTTCCAGTGGTTGACGTCCTGCAAAAAGCAATAGGCCGCGGTTTCGAATTCCGTCACCTTGTACAGCGGCTTGATCTTGCGCACGAATTTGCCTTCGGCCGCCAGCACGGGCCCCTGGTCGGCCAGATGGGCCGTGTCCCAGCGCAGCACGTTGGAGAACAGCCGGGCCGTCTCGTCGTCCAGGTTATGCCCGGTGGCCAGGGCGGCATACCCGTTTTCATAGGCGAACCGGTTGAAATAGTGGCGCTTGATCCGGCCGCACACGGCGCAGATCGGCTGGTGCACCACCTTTTTGACCTCCGGAATGGCCAACCCCGCCTCGGCCGTGCGCAACACGTGCAGCCGGAAGCCGTTTTCCCGGCAGTAGGCCTCGGTGCGCTCGCAGACCGGATCGGACGAGTCGGGGATGCCCAGGTGCACGTGCAGCCCCTCGACGTTGTGGCCGAGATCGGACAGCACCCGCATGAGCGCCAGGGAGTCTTTGCCGCCCGAAACCGCGACAAGCACCTTCTCGCCAGGCAGGATCATGCCGTGGCGGCGGATGGCCGTTTCCACCTGCCGCTCAAAAAACACCTTGAAACAATCCGGGCAAAACCCGGCATGGTGGCTCGGCAGCTTGACCGCCGCCAGTTCGCCGCATCGTTTGCACTTCATTCGCACGTCCTCATAGCGGGAAAAGGAGGGCCGGGAACGGGAGTCCTGCCATGGCCCTGCGGGAGCCGGCCTTCGCGGCCGTTCCTGTCTCCTGCCGGAATTTCAACAGCCCGTGGCGGCTGGCAGTTCCCCGGTCCTGCGGCGTGGCCTCGCGGTGAACGGGCGGGGGAGGTGCGCCCGTCCCGTTTCCCCGGCCCAGGCGGCGCGGCCCCTGCCGGCCGGCGGATCGAAAGCGACGCCCGGGCCGCCAGGGCAGACTTGCCCTTGCCCGGGTTCTTCCAGTTCTACTTCAAAAGTGAAAAGGATATTGGAGATATCATATTGGTATCTCTGTATGTTTTTACAACACAACTGGCGTTGTGTTGTAAATTGGGTATTAGCCCCGCGAGGTCACCAGTCGGACGGCCACGTGATCGCCGTCGCGCAGATGTCGGTCCGGGGTGAGCAGCTCGCCGTCGCGGATAATCAGGGCGTCGTTGACCCGAAGGTTAAGATTTGCGAGCAATTGCAAGACGGTTTTGATTTTGGGGTAGGTGATTGGCTGGCTTTGTCCGCTTATTGTCACGGTAATCATGGGATCAGGGTGTAGCCCGGAGGCGTTTTGGAATCAAGCCGGCGGGGCTTTGAAAACGGTTGACCGGCCCAAGGCTTTTCAGCATAAGATGGAGTTGAGCAACGAGTTTTTTGACGATTTTGTGTCGTATCGAAAGGAGTTTACATATGGCCGGCAAGATTTTGGTCGTCGACGACGAAAAGCATATCCGGATGTTGTATCAAGAGGAGTTGGAAAGCGAGGGCTACAAGGTGGTGACCTCGGACGGCGAAGAGGACATTTTGCCGCTGATGGAGCGGGTTTCGCCGGATGTGGTGGTGCTCGACATCAAGCTCGGCGGCAACCGTTCCGGGCTCGACCTGCTGCAGGAGATTCGCGGCAAGGACCAGAGCGTGCCGGTCATCCTGAGCACCGCCTACGACAGCTTCCAGCATGACCTGAAATCCATCGCCGCCGACTACTACGTGGTCAAATCCGTGGACCTCGGCGAACTCAAATCCAAGGTGGCCCAGGCCATGGAAAAGGCCGTCTCCGCCGGAGCCTGATCCCTGCCGTCCCGAAAACCTCCGGCGTGGTTGCCGGGCGGCGCAGCGCCATGATCGCCTGCCTCGCGCAGCGGGCGTCCGTACTTTCGCAGGGGCGCCCGCCTGGGCGGCGTGCCAAAAAACAAGGCATCCCGGGCGCTGCCGACGCGCGGGGCGTCCGCCGCCGGGCAGGGGGGAAGGCCGGGCAGGCGCGGCCGCATTGCCCTGCCGACAACGTGGCGTCGGGGATAAGCCTTGCCCCGGCGTGCGGTTCGTGCTAGCCGCCATCTCCATGTTTCCCGATATTGCCCGCGTGGTCCAGGAGATCGCGCTGTTGCTCGTGCCCGTGCTCATGGCCGTGACGTTTCACGAAGTGGCCCATGGCTATGTGGCCAGCTGGCTTGGCGACCCCACGCCCCGCATGGCCGGCCGCCTGACCTTCAATCCCCTCAAACATCTCGATGTCTTCGGCACGCTGGCCTTCCTTTTGACCCGCATGATCGGCTGGGCCAAGCCCGTGCCCGTGGATTCCCGCTATTTCCGCGATCCGGTCAAAGGCATGATGCTGGTGGCCCTGGCCGGGCCGGCCATGAATTTTCTGCTGGCGGTGGGGTTTTCCCTGGCCGCCCGGGCCGTCGATCATGCGGCCGGCGGCGTCCTGCCGGGATCGATGACCTACCGGCTGCTTGAACCGCTGGCCTACATGTGCGTGGCCGGCGTTTCGGTCAATCTGGCCCTGGGGGTCTTCAATCTGTTGCCGCTGCCGCCCCTTGACGGCAGCAACATCCTGGCCGCCTTCCTGCCGCCGCATCTGGCCGCCCGTTACCTGGATTTCGGCCGATGGGGCTTTTTCGTCCTGATCCTGCTGGCCATAACCGGCGTGCTTGGCAAATTGATCTGGCCGCCGGTCAGCTTCCTGGCCCAACTGTTGCTGTAGCCGCCGCTGCGGGCGGTCCTTATCCCATCCCTTCCACGACGCAATGGATTGTTGGTTATGAGCGAGAACACCCCTCCCAAGGAAAACAAGCGGATCGTTTCCGGCATGCGCCCCACCGGCCCCCTGCATCTGGGGCATTATTTCGGCGTGCTCAAAAACTGGATCAACCTTCAGGAAACCCACGACTGTTTTTTCTTCGTGGCCGACTGGCACGCCCTGACCACGGAATACGCCGATCCCAGGCGGATCAAGGGCTTTGTGCCGGAACTGGTCAAGGACTGGGTGGCTGGCGGGCTTGATCCGGAAAAATGCGTGCTGTTCCAGCAGTCCCGGATCAAGGAGCATGCGGAGCTGCATCTGCTGCTGTCCATGGTCACGCCGGTTTCCTGGCTGGAGCGCAACCCGACCTACAAGGACCAGTTGACGGAGCTGGCGGCCAAGGACCTGACCACCTACGGCTTCCTCGGCTATCCGGTGCTCATGGCCTCGGACATCCTCATCTACAAGCCGGGATTCGTGCCCGTGGGCCAGGACCAGCTGCCGCACATGGAACTGACCCGGGAGATCGCCCGCCGGGCCAACCATCTGTACGGCAACTTCTTTCCCGAGCCCCAGGCCCTGCTCACCCCGGAGTCCAAGCTGCCGGGACTGGACGGGCGCAAGATGAGCAAGAGCTACGGCAACGCCATCGGCCTGGCCGAAGAACCCGGGGCCATGAAGAAAAAGGTCATGAGCATGCTGACCTGCGAGAAGCGGGCGCGGCTGACCGATCCCGGCGATCCCAAGGAATGCAACCTGTTTCCGTACCACGAGCTGCTGACCGACCCGGCCCGCCTGCCCGAGATCGTGGACGGCTGCACCAAGGCCGCCTGGGGCTGCGGCGACTGCAAAAAACTGCTGGTCGAGTCCATGAACGCCTTTCTGGAGCCCATCCGCGACCGGCGCAGGGTCTTTGACAAGGACCCGGACCTCGTCTGGGACATCATGGCCAAGGGCAACGACATCGCCCACTCCCTGGCCAGCCGCAACCTGGACGCGCTTAAAAAGAAGCTCAATTTTATCTGAGCAAGCCGGGCGCGCCCCGGACCGCCGGGGGGAATGCTTCCCCCCGGTCCCTTCCCATCCTGGCGTGCGACCGGGGGCTTGCCCCGGCCATCCCGTTTCCCCCTGTTTCCCGTCAAGGGGGTCCGGGGGGGATTATCCCCCCCGGCAGGGTCCGGGGCGGCGCCCCGGTTGTCCCGCGCTCCCTTTCCGCTTCCACTTCCCGTATCCCCCTCTCCTCCAATCGCACCGTCACCGCGCCGTCGGCGCTGGTGGCATAGACGGCGCAGCCCAGGCGTTTCAGGCTGGCGACGACCTTGCCTGACGGGTAATGCCCGGCGTCGCCGCAACTGGCGATGGCGACCTTGGGCGCGACGGCGGCGTAAAAGCGGCGCGACAGGCTGCTGGCGGAGCCGTGGTGGGGGATGACCAGGACGTCGGCGGAGAGATCCGCGCCCGAGGCGGCCAGCCGGGACAGGACGTTTCGTTCGGCGTCGCCGGGGATGACGGCCAGCCCGCGGCCGTTCCAGGTCAGGCGCAGGACCAGCGAGCCGTTGTTGGTTGTGCGGTCGTCGGTTTCGCCCGGGTGCAACACCTGAAGCGCAAGGCCGTGGCCGAGGTCCAGGCGATCGCCGGCGGCCAGGGCGGACCGGGGGATGCGGCGTGCGGCCAGGGCGTCGGCAATGGGCGCGGCCAGGGCCCCTTCGGGCGTGCCGCCGTTGTCGTAGACGGCCCCGATGTCGAAGCGCTCAAACAGCGACACGAAGCCTTTGACGTGATCGGCGTGGGGATGGCTGGCCAGGGCGGCGTCGAGGCGGGGCGGGCGGCCGTCGGCGAGAAAGGCCCCGACCACGGCCCGGCCCACGTCGTAGTTGCCGAAAAGGCCGCCGGCGTCGATGAGCAGCCGCTTGCCGCCGGGCAGGGCGACGGCCGCGGATTGTCCCTGGCCCACGTCGAGGACCGTCAGGCTGACGCGTTCCCGGGCGTCGTCCGCCATGCGCCAGAGTCCCGGGCCGAGCAGCAGGGCAAGGCTGGCCGCCATGGCGGCCAGCGGCCGGGCCCGGCCGGCGAAGACCATGGCCAGGGCGGCCAGCAACCCGAAGCAGCCGAGCATTTCCGGCCACCGGGGCCGCAGGATGGCTTTGGAGAGCAGCAGGTGGCGGGCATCGAGCCACTCCAGGGCGCGCATGAGCCCTTCGCAAAACCAGGCGGCCAGGGCCAGGGCGGCCGAGGCGGCCTCGGACAGGCCCGGTACGGCCGAAAGGGCCACGCCCAAAAGGGCTGCCGGCGTGACCACGGCGCCCAGCAGCGGCAGCCAGGGGGCGTTGATCCAGGGATTGAAATTGTGTTCGCCGAAAAGGCGGCTGACGACCGGCAATACGGCGGCTTCGGCGCAAAGGCTCGTCCACAGGATGCCAAGGGTCCCGACGACAAGCCATTTGCAGTGTCGCGGCAGGTCGATCCGGGCGCACAGCCCGGCAAAGGGCGGCCAGAACAGGCCGATGCCGGCGACGGCCAGGGCCGAGAGTTGCAGCCGGGCGTCGAAGGCCGTCAGCGGCATGGCGACGAGCATGACGGCCAGGGCGGTAAAAAGCCCGTCAAAAAGAGGGGCCTGCCGGCCGAGAAGCAGCATGAGGCCGCAACAGCCGTACATGAGCGCCGCCCGGTACAGCGACGGCGAATAGCCGCCGAGCCAGCAATAGCCGAGGATGAGCGGCACGCTGAGCGTCAGGGCCAGATACGGCCTTGGCAGGCGCAGGTAGACGAACGGCCGGATTTTTCCGGCAATCCAGGCCAGGGCCAGCCCCAGGGCGGCCATGTAGGAGATGTTCATGCCCGACAGGGCCAGGGTGTGGGAAAGCGAGGCCCGGCGCACCAGATCGAGGTCGCGGCTGGTGAAATCCGAGAGATCGCCGAAGGTCAGCCCCAGCACCATGGCCCGGCCGGCCCGGGCGGCGGCGTCGGCCCCGGGCGGGGGAGCCAGGGCGTTGCGGACGCGTTGGCGCAGCGCCTCGCGCCACCGGGCCGGGGCGTCGCTGCCCGGGGCGATCCGGACGAACTGTTCCCGGTCGCCCCGGACATAGGCCCGGTAAAAAATATCCTCCAGGCGGCGGGAAAAGGCGAAATCCGCCGTGCCGGGGTTGGCAAATCCCGCTGTTTCGCGAAGGCGCGTCGTGACTTGCAGCGTATCGCCGGGCACGGGGCGAAAGGCCGGCCTGTCGATGGTCAGGGCCAGCCGGCCGGGCAGGAGGGCAGCCCTGCCTGACGCATCCGTGGCCCAGGCGTCGGCCAGGGTGACGGAGAGCCGGCCTTCGGGGCGCGGCTCGACGGCGGCCACCTTCCCCGTGGCCGTGACCGGAGCCTTGGCGGCCAGACCGGGCGGCAGGGACGCCGGGAGGGCCGGCATGGCCAGATGGCCCGCGCCAAGTCCCAGGGCAAAGGCCAGGGCGAGATGGAGGGTCCGGGGCCGGGCCGGGGCCGGACGCGGGAAAAGGGCCAGCAGGCCCAGGGCGCAAAGCGCGCCCTGGACGTGGACAATGCCCAGGATGCCGGCGGCGTAGGCCAGCAGGCAGGGCTGCCAGGGCAAAAGCGGCGGCACGCTTCTGGTCATGGCCCGGTACCGACGGTGTTATGCCCCATGGTCGCTTGTCATCCTGCGTTTTCCGCCAAGGCGGTTTTGTTGTAAAAGTCCCGGCAGTCCGACGCAAGGCGCAACTCTTGCCCGGGCGTCGTCCCGCGTCTTGTCACGGCTGCTTGTTGCGGGTAGGGGGAGGATACAAAATCCTTGCAAAATCCCGGTGAAGCCGGGCGGGGGAGTGCCTGTGCCGCGAAATGTCCTGCTTGTTCTGCTCCTGTTTGGTTTGAGCCTTGCCGGCTGCGCCAAAATCCAACCCATCGTCACGCCCCAGGAATACGAGGCGGCCTGCCGCCGGAGCGCCGCCGGAGCGGACAGCGCCTGCGCCGGGCGTGTCTGCGCCGTTTTCCAGGCCGTGACGACGGATTACCATGAAGATATGGCCGGCTGCCGGGCCGCCTGCAAGGAGCGGGCGGGGGCCCTGGCTGCCGATGTCCCTGGTTCGTGCCTGGGCAAGGTCAACGCCTCCCGGGACGCCTGCCTGGAGTTTTGCCAGCGCAAGTTTTACCGCTGCAACTGCGCCAAGTAATACCCAATTTTAAAACACAACGGCAGTTGTGTTTTAAAAAATATAATTATATCAATATAATGTTTCTCACATCGGTTTCGCTTTTGAAGTAGAACCGGGATAACGTCGCGGCGGCGTGGCCGTTCCCCTTGGACGGAGTGCGTTTGTTTGTCCGTCGCCGGCCGGCGGCGGCAAGATCCATACAAAGGAGTAGCGTATGGCTGTGAAAAAGATCCTGATGCTCGTCGGCGATTACGTCGAGGACTACGAAGTCATGGTGCCGTTCCAGATGCTGCTGATGGTCGGACACGACGTCCATGCCGTGTGCCCGGGGAAAAAGGCCGGGGAGCAGGTGCGCACCGCTGTCCACGATTTCGAGGGCGACCAGACCTACAGCGAAAAGCCCGGCCACAATTTCACGCTCAACGCCGATTTCGACGCCGTGGACCCGGCGGCCTACGACGCCCTGGTCGTGCCCGGCGGCCGCGCCCCGGAATATATCCGCCTCAACCCCCGCGTCATCGAGATCGTCAAACATTTCGGCGCGACCAAAAAGCCCATCGCCGCCGTCTGCCACGGCCAGCAGGTGCTGGTGGCCGCCGACGTGGTGGCCGGTTGCCAGTGCATGGCCTACCCGGCTGTCCAGCCCGACCTCGAACGGGCCGGCGCGACCTATGTCGGGCCCAACGCCACCTTCAGCAATGCCGTGGTCAGCGGCCATCTGGTGACCGGACCGGCCTGGCCCGCCCACCCGGAATGGATGCGGAAATTTTTGGACATGCTCGGCACGAAGATCGAACCCTGACGGGTCCGAAAATGCTCCGCCAGACGGCAAGGATGCCGTTTGGCGGAAGAATTTGGCCGGCAGGGGCGATCCGGCCTTGCCGGATCGCCCTTGCCGTCCCCTCTTTTTTCCCTTGCCCAACAATGCTATAGCCCTGGCCGACGACCGGCCCGGCGGCGGCCCGACCAGCCGCCGGCGCAATGAGGCGCTATGTTTGATACGACCAAGTTTTCCCGGCTGCGGCAGGCCATAGGCGATTTTGCCGTCAACAAGGGCAAGGTGCTGCTGCTCCTGTCCTTCCTGTTGTTTATTGTCTCCGCCTATTACGTGATGGATTTTCTGACCGACGACAGTCTGGCGGTAAAGTACAAGAAGACCACGGCCCTGGTCGAAGAAGTCCAGGAAACCAAAAATGTTCTGACCATCGTCACCAGCCAGGGTTTTTTTGTGGTCGATCCCAGCCTGCGATCCGACAAATATAAAAATATTGGCGATTTTTTTCGCAAGGTGAAGGAAGACGGTTCGCCCGTGCGCATCGATTACAAGGACGTGGGCAACGACAAGGTGATCGAAAACGTCTTTTACCGGGCCGAATCGAGCAAATTCGGCAAGATCGGCTCCCTGCGCTGACGTGCGGCCGGGTGTGGCCCGCGCCGGGCCTGGCCGTTGCGGCGGACAAGCCGCCGGCGTTCCCCGGTTTCGGGCTTGCGGGAAGGCGCTGCCCGGTTCTTCGCCTCCGGCCTCTGTATGCTGCCGGCCAGCCCTCCTCTGCATGCACAACCAATCCCAAGGATAATTCCGCGCCATGCACGTATCGACACGCGCAAAGGCCTCGCCCGAGGTCCGGGCGGCCAGACTCTCTCTTGGCGTGGCCGTGGGCCTGCTTGCGGTCAAGCTCTTTGCCTGGATGCTGACCGGTTCGGCGGCCATCCTGTCCGACGCCCTGGAGTCGATAATCAATGTGGCGGCGGCGGGATTTGCCGTTTTCAGCGTGTCGGTGGCCGAAACGCCGCCGGACAAGCGCCATCCCTACGGCCATGGCAACATCGAATACTATTCGGCCTGGCTCGAGGGCATGCTGATTCTTCTGGCCTCGGTGGCCATCTTTTGGGAATCCTGGGGAAAAATCATCCATCCCCGGCCCATGCCGCATCTTGGCGGCGGCGTGCTGCTGCTTTTGGGCGCGAGTGCGGTCAATTTGTGGCTGGGGCTGCTGCTGCTGCGCCGGGGCAAGGCGTCCGGCTCCCTGACGCTGATGGCCGACGGCCAGCATGTGCTGACCGACGTCTACACCTCGGTCGGGGTCATTGTGGGCCTGACTCTGGTCTGGGCCACGGACTGGCTGTGGCTGGACGGCGCCGTCGCCTGTCTGGTCGGGGCCAACATCGCCTGGACCGGGGTGGGGCTGGTGCGCCGATCGGTGGCCGGGTTCATGAATGAATCCGATCCGGAACTGCTGGCCGGCATCTGCGATCTGCTGCGCGAGAAACGCCAGCCCGCCTGGATAGACATCCACCGGTTGCGGGCCATCAAGCTGGGGCGGGCCGTCCATGTGGACCTGCACCTGATCCTGCCGCGCGACATGACCCTGCAGGCAGCCCACGACCAGGTCGACGCCATGGAGGCGCTCCTGCGCGCCCACCTGGGGCCGGAAGCCGACATCATGATCCACGCCGACCCGTGCAAGGACGAGCGCTGCCCGGATTGCCACGCCGACCCGTGCGACCTGCGCCGGTCGCCGACCCTGGCCACGCCGCTTTGGTTGCCGGAAACCACCGGCGATCCCTCCCGCGACGACTGAGGCCGTCCCACTGGACAGCCGGGCGGCCGGGAGCTACCGTTTCCCCATGGTGCTGCGCGCCCTTATTGTGGACGATGAAAAACCGGCTCGCGACGAGCTGGCCTATCTGCTCGGCCTGCATGCCGACATTGAGATTTCCCAGGCCGATTGCGCCGCCAGGGCGCTGGCCGCCATCGAAGGCGACAAACCCGATCTGGTCCTGCTCGACATCCGCATGCCCGGCCGGGACGGCTTTGACGTGTTGCGCGAGGCCGGCCGGTTTGCCCATGTCCCCCTGTTCATCTTCGTGACCGCCTACGATCAGTACGCCATCGCGGCGTTCGAGCAAAACGCCGTGGACTACCTGTTAAAACCCGTGTCGCCCGAACGGCTGGCCGTCAGCCTCGACCGGGCCCGGCGACGGCTGGAGGAGGGCAGGCAGGGGCTGCCCGACGCCCTGGGCTCGCTTCTGGCCGGCATGGGCCGGGGCGCGCCCCTGGCCCGGATCGCTGTCGAGCGTCATGGCCGCATCGGGCTTTTGCCGGCGGCCGACGTGGTGCTCATCGAAGCCGACGACAAGGGCGTCAGCGCCCTGACCGACCAGGGCCGCCTGCCCTGCCACGGCCTGCCGACCCTGACCCGGGCCGAGGAACGGCTGGCCGGCCAGCCGTTTTTCCGGGCCAACCGGGCCGTGCTGGTCAATCTGGAGCGGGTGGCCGAGCTGTCGCCCTGGGTGGGCGGCAAGTATCTGCTGGTCATGGACGATGCGGACCGCACCGAGGTGACGGTCAGCCGCAACCGGGTGCGGGACTTCAAGGAACGGCTGGGGCTGTAGGGGACGACGTGGTGAACCTGGACATTTTCATCCCGCAGGTGCCGGAGCTTTTCGTCACCTTGTCGCAGCGGTTCGGCCTGCTCCTGGCCGGCGGCTTCGCCATCATGACCATGGCCCCGTTCGAGCGCATGAACATGGGGCGCGAACGTCCGGCCTGGGCGACCGTGGCCGTCACCGTGCTGTTCGGGCTGTTCGGCATCCTCGGCACCTACACCGGCAACTACGTCTTCCACTCCTACGCCAATCTGCGGGCCATAGGCGTCATCACGGCCGGCCTGTTCGGCGGTCCCGTGGTGGGGATGGGGGCCGGACTCATCGCCGGCAGCCACCGCTATCTCATCGACATCGGCGGCTTCAGTTCCCTGCCGTGCGCCCTGGCCACCTTTCTGGAAGGCACGGCGGCCGGGCTGCTGGCCCGGCGTTTCCCGGGCTATTCCCTGGACTGGGGCGTGGCCATGGCCCTGGGCCTTGTGGGCGAAAGCGTCCACATGGGGCTGGTGCTGGCCCTGTCGTGGAGTTTCGACGAGGCCCTGGAGGTGGTCAGGGTCATCGCCGGGCCGATGATCGTCATCAACGCCATGGGGGCGGCTGTTTTCGTCAAGGCCCTGCGGCTCCAGCGCAGCCTGAGCGAGAACCGGGATTCCTCCCAGGCCCGGCGCATCCTGTCCATCGCCAGCCAGACGGTTCCCTACCTGCGCAGCGGCCTGACGCCGGATTCGGCCAAGGCCACGGCCTCCATCATCCTGGCCGAGACAGGGGTGGCCGCCGTGGCCATTACCGGCGATCACACCATCCTGGCCCATGTGGGCGTGGGCCAGGACCACCACTTTACCGGCGCGTCCTGGCGCACCAGGGCCACGCGGCTGGCCTACGAAAGCGGCATGGCCCTGTTTCTGCACGATCGGGACAGCATCGGCTGCTCCAAGGCGGATTGTCCGCTTCGCGAGGCCATCATCATGCCGCTGCGCAAGGGGGCGGCCATCCGGGGCTGCCTCAAGATCTACGGCACCAAGGATCGGCCGTTGGACCAGCCGCTGTTCGAGTTGGCCAAAGGGCTGGCGGATCTGTTTTCCACCCAGCTCGAACTCGAGGACATCGGCATTACCAACCAGCTTTTGGCCCATGCCGAAATCCGCCGCCTCCAGGCCCAGATCAATCCGCATTTCCTGTTCAATTCCCTCAACACCATCGCCTCGTTTTGCCGCACCGCCCCGGGGCAGGCCCGGGAGCTGCTGCTTGATCTGGCCCGGTACATGCGCCGCAACCTGGACAGTTCCCGGGGGCTGGTGCGCCTGTCCGAGGAGATGGAGCAGGTGCGCTCCTATCTGGCCATCGAGCAGGCCCGTTTCGGCGAACGCATCCAAAGCGAGATCGATGTGGAGCCGGGTTGCGGGGAATGGCTCGTGCCGCCGCTTCTGATCCAGCCGTTGGTGGAAAACAGCGTGCGCCACGGCCTGCAGGGCCGGGAGCAGGGCGGCCGGGTGCGCGTCGAGGCCCGGCGTGCCGGCGGCCATCTGCACGTGGTGGTTGCGGACGACGGCCTGGGCATGGCCCCGGAGGTTATCGACGGCATTTTGTCGCCAACCGCCTTGGAGTCCATGGCCGAGGGCGTCGGGGCGCGCAATTCCAACCAGCGGCTGGTCCAGCTTTTCGGCCAGGACTACGCCATGCGCATCGAAAGCGCCCCGGGCCTGGGCAGCCGGTTTTCCTTCCGGGTGCCGCTGCCGGCCGGAGCCGTCCCGCCGCCGGTGGAGGCGGCCCAGGCCGGGCCTGCCGGTCAGCCCCTGAATCCGGCAATTCACCCCTGAAATTATCCCTTTCGCGCCAGCCGTCTTGTTGCCGCGCGCGGGCCATGGCACGGGTGGGCCGACATCAAAAACGGCCCGCCCGGATATCCGCGCGGCCAAACTATGGGAGGCAGGCATGAACGCCATGACCCTGGTCTTCGCCGCCCTGTGCGTTTTCGCCATCGGCTACCGTTTTTACGGCGTGTTTTTCACCAAAAAGGTGCTTGGCGCAAGCGACGCGCGCCAGACTCCGGCGGTGACCCTGGCGGACGGACACGACTATGTGAAGACCAACAAATTCGTGCTTTTTGGTCACCATTTTGCGGCCATCGCCGCAGCCGGCCCCCTGCTCGGACCGGTGCTGGCCGCCCAGTTCGGCTATCTGCCGGGCGCGTTGTGGATTCTGGTCGGCTGCGTCCTTGGCGGCTGCGTCCACGACACGGTGGTGCTTTTCGCCTCGGTGCGCCACAAGGGCCGCTCCCTGGCCTATATCGCCACCCAGGAAATCGGCAGGGGCACGGGCGGCGTGGCCGGCTTTGCCGTGCTGTTCATCCTGATCCTGACCCTGGCCGGCCTGTCCATCGCCGTGGTCAACGCCATGCACGACAGCGCCTGGGGCACGTTTACCGTCTTCGCCACCATCCCCATCGCCCTGATCATGGGCGTGTACCTGCACAAATGGCGCGACGGCGACGTCATGGGCGCATCGATCCTGGGCGTCGGCCTGCTGGCCGTGGCCATCCTGGTCGGCCCCTACGTGGCCTCCAGCCCCACCTGGGGACCGCTTTTCAACATGCCGCGTCCGGCCATCGCCCTGACCATTCCGCTCTACGGCTTTATCGCCTCGGTCCTGCCGGTGTGGCTGCTGCTGTGCCCGCGCGACTACCTGTCCACGTATCTCAAGATCGGCACCATCGCCATGCTGACCATCGGCATCTTCTGGGTGCATCCCAATCTCCAGATGCCGGCGCTCAGCCAGTTCGTCCATGGCGGCGGCCCCATCATTCCGGGCGCGGTCTTTCCGTTCCTGTTTATTACCATCGCCTGCGGCGCGCTTTCGGGCTTCCACGCCATCATCGGCACGGGCACCACGCCCAAGATGCTCGACAGCGAGCACAACCTGCTCTTTGTCGGCTTCGGGGCCATGCTCATGGAAGGCTTTGTGGCCATCATGGCCCTTATCGCCGCCTGCGTCATGATGCCGGCCGACTACTTCGCCATCAACACCGCCCCGGCCGTTTTTGCCAAGCTCGGCATGACCCCGGTGGATCTCAACGCCCTGGCCGCCGCCGTCGGCGAGAACATCCAGGGCCGTCCCGGCGGGGCCGTGTCCCTGGCCGTGGGCATGGCCCATATCTTCTCCTCGATACCGTTTATGAGCCACCTGATGGACTACTGGTACCACTTCGCCATCATGTTCGAGGCCGTCTTCATCCTGACGGCCGTGGACACGGGCACCCGGGTGGGCCGGTTCTTCCTCCAGGAGATGATCGGACAGGTCATCCCCAAGTTTCAGGAAAAGCACTGGATGCCGGGCATCCTCAGCACCTCGGCGCTTTTCACCTTTGCCTGGGGCTATCTGGTCTACACCGGCGACATCTCGACCATCTGGCCGCTTTTCGGCATGTCCAACCAGCTTCTGGCGGCCGTGGGCCTTTTGATCGGCACCACCATGATCATCCGCATGGGCAAGGCGCGCTACGCCTGGATGACGGCCGTGCCCGGGCTGGCCATGGTGTTTGTCACCATGTGGGCCGGCTACCTCAACGTCATGAACAACTATCTGCCCAAGGGCCTGTACCTGCTGGCCACCCTGGCCGTCGTGGTCATGGTGCTGATGGCCATTGTCATCGTCGGCACGGTGCGGCGCTGGATGGCCCTGCTCAACATCAAGACCACCGTCACCGACAGCTACGGCGAGAAGGTGCTGGAAGTGGTTCCGGAATAAGCTTCCTCCTGCGCGGGCAGGCGCACGAAGGCATATGCAAGGCCAGGGCGGCAATGTCGCCCTGGCCTTTTGCGCGGGCCGGCCCGCTGCCTGGCGGTCGCTGCCCGGCGTCCGGCGGTCCCGGGTGTTTCCGCTTCCGTCCTTCCCTGTCTTGCCAGTTGCGGCGCGGCGCAGTAACTCCCATCCTTCCGATTGGGGCGCCGCGTCCCGTGGGCGCGGCCGAGAGCATACCCATGGAACCTGACGCGGCTTGTACCGCCGCAGGGAATCCGGATGCCTGTCGCCGCTCCCGATTTCCTCCGCCGCGGTCCCGCCGCGTCGCGGCCCGCCGGGCCCCAACCGCCAACCCGGGAAGACGCCATGTCCTTCGCTGCGGACGTTTATGCCGATTGCCGCCGCATTCGCGAGCAAAACCCTCTTGTCGTCAATATCACCAACAACGTGGTCACCAACGTCACGGCCAATGCCTTGCTGGCCCTTGGCGCATCGCCGGCCATGACCCATCATCCCGCCGACGCCGCCGAACTGGCGGCCCTGGCCCGGGCGGTGGTGTGCAACATGGGCACCCCGGGCGAGGAGAACGTGGCCGCCATGCTGGCGGCGGCCGATGCCGCCCGGACGGCCGGGGCGCCGGTGGTGTTCGATCCCGTGGCGGCGGGGGTCACCTCCCGTCGTCGCGAGGTGGCAAAGCGGCTGCTCGGGAGCGGCCCGTTGGCCGCCATCCGGGGCAATGCGTCGGAAATCCTGGCCCTGGCCGGGGAAAACGCCCGGTCGCGCGGGGCCGACAGCCTGCACGGCAGCCGGGAGGCGGCCGAGGCTGCCGCCGGGCTGGCCAGCCGGCTCGGCTGCGTGGTGTGCGTCAGCGGCGAGGTGGATGTCGTGACCGACGGCGCAAGGACGGTGGAACTGGCCGGCGGCCACGTCATGATGACCCGGGTGACGGGCCTTGGCTGCACGGCCACGGCCCTGGTCGGGGCGTTTGCGGCCGTCAACCCCGACGCCTTTGCCGCAACGGTCCACGCCATGGCCGTCATGGCCGCAGCCGGCGGACTGGCGGCTGCCGGCGCGGCCGGTCCGGGGTCTCTGGCCGTGCGGTTCATGGACATGCTCCATACGCTTGGCGCGGCCGACATCGAGGCCGGGGCGCGGGTGGCGTCGTGAGCCGGCCGGCGCTTGACCTCGGGGTCTATCTGGTCACGGACCGGGGGGCCTGTCTGGGGCGCGATCTTCTCGAAGTGGTGGGGCTGGCCGTGGCCGGCGGGGCGGGCATGGTGCAGTTGCGGGAAAAAAACGCCCCCACCCGGGAATTCGTGGAACTGGCCCGGGCCCTTGTCGGGCTGTTGCGGCCGCGCGGGGTGCCGCTGGTCGTAAACGACCGGGTGGACGTGGCCCTGGCCGCCGATGCCGACGGCGTGCACGTGGGCCAGGACGACATGCACCCGGCCGATGTCCGGGCGCTCATCGGGCCGGACAGGATTCTCGGGCTGTCCGTCACGGGCGAGGCCGAGGCCCGAAGCGCCCGGGGCATGCCCGTGGATTACCTGGGGGCCGGGCCGATCTACGCCACGGCCACGAAAAAGGATGCCGGCGCGCCCCAGGGGCTGGCCGGGCTTGCGGCCATGCTGGCCCTGGCCGAAGCGCCGGTGGTGGCCATCGGGGCCGTCACGGCCGCCAACGCCGGGGGCATCCTGGCCTGCGGCGCGGCCGGCGTGGCCGTGGTGTCGGCCGTCTGCTCGGCCGCCGACCCCCGGACCGCGGCAGCGCAGCTGCGCCGCATCGTGGAGGCGGCAAAACGCCCCGGCTGATCCCTTGCTGTTGCTATCGGACCCGCGTCCGACGTCGCCGGCCTTCTGTCACGCACTCCGCCGTCCAGGAGGGCCGGGGGGATGATCCCCCCCCGGCGGGGAGGGGCAGCGCCCTGGTCTTCCCTTCTCTTCCCATCTCTTCTGCTAGGCGGCCCAGGAGCTGGACGGGCCGAGGTTGGCGTCGACTTCGCGGGTCTTGGCCAGCACGCGTTTGCGGATTTCCTTGAACAGAGTCAGTTCCTTGACGCCGTAGCTGGACCGGGTCTGGATGAGCCCGGCCATGTCCATGATCTCGTTGTAGAGATAGGGCATGTAGACGGGATCGTGCCGGAAAAAGAACTCCAGTTGGGACAGCAGGCCGCGAATCTCGCCCTGGTTCCTGGCCGGCTTGCGCATGAGTTTTTCCAGCCGGCGCGAGGCGTTTTTGAGCGACGTGGCCCAGGCGTCGGCCTTGGGGGAAAAGACCGGCCGGATTCGGGGCCGGCCGGCCCGGGTCAGGGCGTCCAGGAAGACTTCCCTGGCAATGCCCTGGCTGGCCAGGAGATCGTCGGAAAGCTCCTGGGCCGTGACGTTGACGGCTCCTTCGATGACCACGCCGCCGCCGTAGAGATTGTAGAAGGCGGCAGGGGATGCGGCGATGTCCTTTTCGATGTCGCGCTTGGCGGCCATGAACCCCAGATGGGTATAGATGTCCTCGCCATGGAGGTTGGCCAGCTTGACGTCCTCGCGGGGATTGTAGGCGTGGACCCAGACCGCGTTGTGGTGGCCGGCCGCGTGGGTGGCGGTCCCCTGCCAGGACAGATCGAAGCCGGCCAGGATGAAGCGCTCGGCCCCGGCCCAGGTCAGGAAGCGTTCCAGGGTGACGCCCACGTTGCCGCCGGCGTCGAGGACGAGTTCCTGGTCCCTGAGGACGAAGGTGGCCATGCCGCCCTGGGTCCACAGCGGGATCTTGGGCCCGGGATAGCGGGCCAGCACCGCCGGGTCCATTTTGGTGGAATAGATAAACGGGATGTCGGCGGCAAAGTTTATGTCGCTTAAGTTCTCCAGACATTTTACCATGCTGTCGTTGAAGTCGATGGCCAGGCACAGGTCCGGTTTGATGCCCAGGCGTTCCAGGACCGGCAGGGTTTGCAGGCCGGTGGCGAAAAAGGCCTTGTCCCGGCTGGCCTTGAGCCTGGGGGCGACCTCGGCCAGGGACGGCCCTGCGCCAAGCAGGACAGCGGTAAGGCCCTTGGCCATGCCCTGGACCCGCAGCAGGCTGCCTTCGTCCATGGCCCGGGAATAGTTTCGCAATTCGTTGCCGACCATGACTTCCTGCTTCTGGCGCAGGGTGGTCAGCTCCACGGCCATGCTTTCGAGCTTGGCCTTGATGGCGCGGGCGAGGCCCGCGTACTCCGGGCCGATCTGCGCGCTCGGCATATCGCTTCGCAGGTGGATGCAGGAAAACAGGAAGCTGACTTCCAGCCTGTGCAGGGCCTTTTCGATGATGCCCAGGTCCGGGGGCAGAAAACACAGCTTGCCTGCTTTCAGAAACGGCCGATAATCGGTCTGGCCGAGGCAGGCGATGAGCATTTCCGGCCGGGGTTCGATCACCAGCACCTTGTGGGAATTGGGCGTGCCGGTCAGCACATGGTTGAGCCCATAGCCCAGGGCCGTGCCGATGATGACCGTGGCCCCGCCTTCGGTCTGCCCCTTGGGCCGCCAATCCCGGTAGTGCAGGGCGGGCGGCAGCTTGGCAAAAAGCCCCTGGCCGTTGTCCATGCGCCAGTCGACGACGCCGCCGGGATTTTTGTGCAGCCGCTCGAACACAATGGCCGGATCGGGGTTTTTTTCGGCAAGCCACCGGGCCGCCGGGGCGTCGGCTTCGGCCAGGGCGTTCAGATTTTCGGCGAGAAAAGTATTGATCTGCATGGCCTCGTCCTTGGGATGGAATGGTGCTTTGAAAGCAATTTTCCTGCCACTCTTGCCGGTTGTCCGTTTTTTGCCTACCACTTTCGCTGCCCGGATCGACCCGGACCACAACCGCGAGGCGTTCGATGATTCATGATTCCGTGCTTTCCCTGGTCGGCAAAACGCCGCTTGTGCGCATGTCGCGCCTGTGTCCCAATCCTGCCGTGACCCTGTGCGCCAAGGTGGAGATGCGAAATCCCGGCGGGTCCATCAAGGACCGGGTGGCCCTGGCCATGATCGAGGCGGCCGAACGCTCGGGCGAACTGACCCCGCGCCACACCATCATCGAGGCCACTTCGGGCAATACCGGCATCGGGCTGGCCATGGTCTGCGCCGTCAAAGGCTATAAACTGCGCCTGCTTATGCCGGCCTCGGCCTCGGAGGAACGCAAGCGCATCATGCGGGCCTACGGCGCGGAAATCGTGCTCACGCCGGGCAACCTCGGCACCGACGGGGCCATCGAGGAGGCCTACCGGCTGGCCCGGGAAGAGCCGGAAACCTATCTGCTGATGGACCAGTTCAACAACCCGGCCAGCATCGAGGCCCACTACGCCTCCACGGCTGTGGAGATATTCGAGGGCACGCAGGGAAAGGTTACGCACGTGGTGGCGGCCCTTGGCACCTCCGGCACGGCCATGGGGCTGGTCAAAAAGCTCAAGGAATTGAATCCGGCCGTCAAAGTTGTGGCGGTCGAGCCCCATCCCGGCCACAAGATCCAGGGGCTCAAGAACATGCAGGAGTCCTATCCGCCCGGGATTTTTGACAAGCATGCCCTGGACGCCATTGTTTCCGTGGAGGATGCCGAGGCTTTCGAGATGGCCCGGCGTCTGGCCCGGGAGGAAGGGCTCCTGGTCGGCATGAGCAGCGGGGCGGCCATGGCGGCGGCGGCCGCCCTGGCGGCGACCCTGGACGGCGGTCTTGTGGTGGTCATCCTGCCGGACGGCGGCGAACGCTATCTTTCGACCACGCTTTTTGCCGTGCCCGAGAAAAAGGGCGTGGCCCTGGCCTGCGTCGGCGGCGGCGAGCCGGTCTATCTCGATCCGGCCGGGGCTGCGCCCGGGCTGTTCACCTTTGGCCCGCCGCTGTCCGATCCGGGCGATCTGGATGCCTGGCGGCGGGTGGTGGTCCTGGACGTGCTGGCGCGCACGCTGTCCCGGGGCGGCGGCCGGCCGGTCCTGGCCGTGGGGCTGGCCGATCTCGACGACCGTTGTCTGGAGGCCTCGCGGGCGGCGGGGCGCAAATGCCGGGAATTTGCCGAGGCGGCCCGGGAGCGGGTGGCCCGCTATGCCTCCCGGCTTGGCGTTGCCGGGGCGCTTTTCCCCATGGCCGGCGAATCCCTGGAAGAGGCGCTGGCCATGACCCGTCGGCTGCTCAGCAAAGGGCTGGCCTACGAGAAGCTGCGCAGCGTCTATTTCGACGTGGCCCGGGACAAGGCCTACGGGGCGCTTCTGGGCTTGGACATGACCAAGCTGGCCATTGGCAAGACCGTGGATCTGCTGGCGTATGCCAAGGACCATCCCCGGGACTTCACGCTGCTCAAACGCGTGAGCCTCAAAGACCTCAAGGCCGGGGACGCCCTGGCCACGCCCTGGGGCAACGTGCGGCCGAGCTGGTTTCTCCAGATGGCGGCGGCCGCGGCCCGGGCCCTTCCGGCTGTGACGGTGGTGCTGACCGACGAGGACAAGACCTTTCCGCACCTGGAAAACCTGCGGGCCATCTGGTCGGCCGGAGCCGGGCTGTCGCCGGCCGCCTGGCTGGCCGGGGGGCGGGTGGCCGGCGGCGACGGGCGCGAGGCGGGCGGGCAGTCGTTGGCCGACCTGCTGGGCCTTGGCGTCCATCCTCTGGCCATCCGGGGCTGGCTGCTCTCCACGAGTTATAAAAAGCCGCTGGCTGTCGCGCCCGAGGCGCTTCGGATGTGGGAGCGCAACCGCAGCCGCGTGCAGGATCTGGCGGCCAACGCCGGCCTTGCGGCGACGTCCGACGGCCAGCCGTCCGATGCGGTCGCCGCCGAGTCCGGCCGGCTGGCCGAGGCCCTGGAAACGGCCCTGGCCGACGATCTGTCGATCTACCATTTCTGGCCGCGTCTTTTCGCCTATTGCCGCTTTGCCAACGGCTGCCTCGCGTCGGGAGAGGCGGCCGGGGCCGATGCCCGGCGCATCGGCCAGGCCCTGGCCGATGTGGACGGGGTGCTGGGGCTGCTCGATCCGGCCCGGATGCCGGTGCCGCCGTCCCAGTGGCCGGAAGTGGCGGCCCGGCTGGCCGGAGAGCGGGCGACCGCCAGGGAGGCCAGGGATTTTGCCCGGGCCGACGCCCTGCGGGCCGAGCTTGAGGCCCTGGGCTACCGGGTGGAGGACGCCCCGGACGGGGCCAGACTCTTTCCCCTGGGCTAGGGGGCGGCCATGGCGGAGGGCGGCATGGGCGACGAATATCTGGCCACAGGGTTTGCCGGCCTGGACCGGGCGGCTGATCCCCAGGCCTATGTGGCCTGCCTGCGGCTGCTTGGGCGGACGCCGGGGATGCGGGCCATCAAGGATGCCAGTCTGGAGCGGCTGGGTATCCGGCCCGGGGCCAGGTCGCTTGAGGTTGGCTGCGGCCTTGGCGTGGAGGCGGCGGCCATGGCCCGACTGGCCGGTCCCGGCGGGCTGGCGGCGGCTCTCGATCTGAGCTGGCGCATGCTGGTCTGTGCGGCGCAGAAGGCCGCCGGGGAGGCGGGCGGAGCGCTGTGTCCGGTGGCCGGCGACGGTCTGCGTCTGCCCTTTGCCGCAGACGTGTTTGACGCCTGCCGGGTGGAGCGCACCTTGCAGCATGTGGCCGATCCCGGGGATGTGCTGGCCGAGATGGTCCGGGTGGTCCGGCCGGGGGGCGTGGTCGTGGCTGTGGAGCCGGATTGGGGCGCGTTTGTCGTGGACAGCCGCTTTCGCGACGTGTCCCGGGCACTGGCGGCCTTTTGGTGCGACAGCTTCCGCTGCGGCTGGATCGGGCGGCGGCTGGCCCGGCATATGGCCGAGGCCGGGCTGGGCGGCATTACTGTCTCGCCGTGTTCGCTGGTCGTGGACACCCTGGAGGCAGCCGAGGCCGTCTACAATCTGGAGGCCACGGCGCGCCGGGCTGTGGCGGCCGGCAACGTGTCCGCAGCCGAGGCCCGGGCGTTTCTGGCCGAACAGCGGAGCCTCGACGCTGCGGGGCGTTTTTTTTGCTCGCTGACCTTTTTTCTGGCCAGCGGCGTGAAGCCGCAGCCCGCCGGGGCGTAGCCGGGGATGTCGCGGCCCGGCCGGAGGCTTGCGCCGGCGCGGTCGTTAACGCGGCAGGGGGACGGCCATAAGCAGAATCCATTTCTCGCCGAAGCGCTTTTCGGCGAATTCCTTTTGCAGGGCGTCCATGCCGGCCTTTGACGACAGTTCCAGACGATGGGTCCCCCGGCCCGGGGTGGCGTGGTAGAAAGAGGTTTTGCCCTGATTCTCGGCAAACAGCAGCCCGACGTGGTAGTAATAAAGCCGTCCCTTGATTTCCTTGCTAAGCGCCGCCAGGACCAGTTCGCCCGGCCGGACCAGGGGCAGCACGGCATTCCAGGCGGCCGCGTCGTGCAGGGGGAAGCCGCGAAACCGGGCCGCGTCGAGAACGGCCGGGTCCGGCGGCCGGACGTTGCCCGGGACCAGGATGCGCCTGGGCAGGCCGTCGGTGATGTTGAGGATCAGGTCGTAGCCGAAATCCCAGTCATGGCCGGCCGGGCTGGCCGGGCCGGAGTCGCCCTTGCGGTCGCGCCCAAGCGGTTCCAGGGGCAGCGGACGGCCGAGCAGGGGCCGGGCGGCCGTGGTCACGAAGCCGCTGCAATTGAGCCCCCGGTCGGGAAAGGTTGCGGCCGGGTCGGCAAACAGGGTATGGCGGCCGGCCGGGTCGTCCACGCCGTCGTCGCGGTAGGGCGTGCCGAGCAGCGGGGCCAGGGTTTCGGCCGGGCCGGCTGCCGGAGCCGCAGTCGCGGGGCCGGCGGACAGGAAGAGGAGGGCGGCCGCGACCGTGACGGCAAATTGACCGAACGTAAAAAGCCGCGTAGGATTCATACGATAGCCGGGCCGGAAGGACTGGGGCCGTATCCCGGACAAGGCCGGAACACCACGGAGTCTGCGCAGGAGGCGGAGGATGAAGTTTAACATTGAGATCAAGGGTTTCGGTCAGCGGGTTTTCTATTCCTACATCGAGAAGGAAGTCGTGCGGGAAGCCAGGGAAGCCAATCGGGAACGCTACATCGAGTACATCTTTCACGGGGTTGACAACAACATTCACTCTTCCGGCGAAGATCTGCTGGAGAGCAATCGCCCTGTTGTCTATATCATTGTCAATGAAAAGGAAAAACTCCGGGTCAGCCTAAACAAAATCAACTGTGAGGTCAAGAATTACCCGGCCAAGAAGATTTTTCAACCGCACGTCAAAAACAACCTGTTGTTTTGTTTTGGCTACAATGAAGAGTATATCCACACCTACTCGTTTAGCGATGTGGAAGAAATAGACATCGACAAGATCACTGCCCGCATTGTCGAGACGGAAATTCCCAAGACCATCGAAAACAATGTCTGGATGCAGAAAGTCATCCACATTGAAAGCATGTTGTACGACGGCAAGGAGATCAAACGGGAAGAGTTCCTGTCCCGTCCCCTGGGCACCGTCCTTGGTCCGGTCATCATCGATCTCGAATAATCCGGGCCGGACGTCCAGGCCGATGCAAAAAACCGGGGAGCGCCCCGGTTTTTTTGCGGCCCGCCCGGATCGGCGGATGGCCGGCCGAAAGGGCCGGGGCGCCCCCGGCGGGGAACGCCGTCGGCCCGGCCATCGGGCCCTGGTTGCGGCGGGCCGGCTCAGGCCTTGGATGCAGCCGGCTTTTTTCCCGCCAGGGCGCGTTGCAGCAGCAGGTCGGCCATATCCTGTATGGTGTGCCGCTTCGGGTCCAGACCGAGCGAAACCGCCAGTTCGATGAGCTTGTCCCCGGTCTTTGCCGCTTGCCGAATCTTTTCGTAGTCCATCGTGGGCCCCTTCGCGCCTGCCAGGGTGGACGGCCGGAAAACTGCCGTGGCGTCAGGCCGGTATAGCCTCTTGTCCGGCCGGGCACAACGCCAGGACGGCCTGAATCCGGCTCTTGGCAAGGCCCGCCTCCGGCGCATGCCTTGACGCCCCTGTCCAAGGGGTTATCCTTCAAGAGCCCGGTCCGGGCATGGCCGGCAAAGGAGCGCGCATATGGCGGGACTTTTGGCCCGATTGCTCGCCTTGGCGGACAAGCGCGACGATCTCGTGGTCACCGAAGTCGATGACATCGACAGCTGGGGCTTCTTGCTGTACCGCGATGGGCGGTACCACATCTACCTCAACCGTTTCGTGCGGGATTTTCGCAAGACCATGGTCCTGGTGGACGAGCTTGGGCACTACGCCCTGCGGCGCAGCCTGTCCCGGCGGGAAAATCTGCCGCCGGGCGCGGAAACCCTGGCCGAACGCATTCGCCAGGACAAAGCCTGCGACGTCTGGGCCGCCCGGTTCAGCAAACGCCTGCTCTATCTCGTGCGGCGGGGGCTGCACGGCGGCGTCTCGCGGCGGCCCCGGCAGGGCGCCTATGACCCTGCCTGGCGGGTGCCCCAGAAATAGCCGGGGTGCGTGATGTTTCCGGGGACGACGGCGACGGCCGGGCGTTCCTCCGGCTCCGGGCGGCGACTTCCGGCCCGGGTGCTTCCAAACGCCTGCGATGCCGGCGCAGACCCGGGCAAGAGGCCCGGTTGTTTCCTGCACGGCTCCGGCCCGTCCGTTTCGGCCGGCGGCGGCCGCCCAGGCGGACCGGCTTTGTCGGACCATGACGGCGTCTTTTTCTTGAAACCTGTTTCGGTTAACGGTATCCGGTTCCGCCGCCATGAAAACGTATCGCGACCACTACTTCAAAAAAGCCAAGCTGGAGAACTATCCGGCGCGTTCGGTCTATAAGCTCCAGGAGATCGAGAAACAGTCGCGCCTGATTTTTCCCGGCGCAGCCGTCCTGGACCTTGGGGCCTGCCCCGGTTCCTGGACCCTTCATGCCTCCAAACAGGCCGGCCCGCAAGGCCGGGTGCTCGGCATCGACCTCAATCCCGCCGGCACGGCATTTTCCCCCAATGTCACCTATCTGATCGGGGACCTGCTCGAACCGGGGCCGGAGATCCTCGAAGCCTTCGTCCGTCTCGGCCCCTTCGACGTCGTGCTTTCCGACATGGCCCCCCAGACCACCGGGGTGAAATTCGCGGACCAGTGCCGGTCGCTGGAGCTGGCCGAAGCCGCCCTGTCCGTGGCCGTGGCCCGGCTCAAGCCCGGCGGCTCCTTTGTCGTCAAAATTTTCCAGGGTCCGGACTCCCCGGCCTACCAGAAAGGGCTTCGGAACTATTTCGCCAAGGTCCGGGTGGCCAAACCCAAGAGTTCCCGACCGGAAAGCAAGGAAATTTTCTACGTGGCCACGGGCTTTGTCGCCCCGGTCGGCCAGCCTGCGGACCCCGCCCCGCCGCCCTTGCCCCGGAGCGATCCGGCTGCCGGGGAGTAATCCCGCCTGCCCCGGCTGCTTTTTTCAGGGCGCTGCCCGGGGCAACCCGGCGTATTGGTTTTTATCCCGGCTTCCCCGGCCAAAGCGGCATCCGGACATGTGTCCTGGAAAGCCTGTTTTGCCGGGGCGAGGCGCCGGGCAGGGGGAAACCCCGCACAGGCTTCCCCCGCAATCCACGACAGCAAGCACCTCTCCGGGCCCGCGCCCGGCGACCATTTCAGGAGGAACAATGGCCGGACATAGCAAATGGCACAACATCCAGGCCCGCAAGTCGGTGCAGGACGCCAAGAAGAGCAAGTTTTTCACCAAGGTGACCAAGGAACTCATGCTGGCCGCCCGGGCCGGCGGAGCCGATACGGCGCTCAACAACCGCCTGAAAACGGCCATCGCCGCAGCCAAGGCCGTCAACCTGCCCAAGGACAAGATCGAACAGGCCATCAAAAAGGGCACGGGCGAACTGGCCGGCGAGAGCTTCGAGGAGGTCCTCTACGAGGGCTACGGCCCCGGCGGCGTGGCCGTCCTCATCGAGGCCGCCACGGACAACCGCAATCGCACCGTGGCCGAAGTGCGCCACATTCTGTCCAAATGCGGCGGCGCCATGGGCGAGTCCGGCTGCGTCGGCTGGATGTTCTCCAAAAAGGGCATCTTTTCCTTCCCCAAGGCCGCCTTCACCGAAGACCAGCTCATGGAAGTGGGCCTGGAAAACGGGGCCGAAGAGATCGCCGACGAGGGCGATGTCTTTGAGGTGCACTGCGCGCCCGAGGATTTCGAACCCCTGCGCGTGGCCTTCGAAGCCGCCGGCATGGTGTCCGACGACGCCGAAGTGGCCATGGCGCCGGCCAACACCGTTTCCCTCGACGTGGAAAACGGCCAGAAGCTCCTGCGCCTGATCGATATGCTCGAGGACAACGACGACGTGCAAAAGGTCCACACCAACGGCGACCTGCCCGACGAGATGCTGGGCTAGGGCCTGTTCCCAATTGCGGTTGAGCCAAGGGGAACGAAACGAAAGAATGCCTCCGGCGGCCGGGGGGGATCATCCCCCCCGGACCCCCTGGATAAGGGGGGAAATGGTGGGAAGGGACGGCGGATGGACGCGCAAAAACACCGCGAAGAGATCTGGTCTGGCTATTCCGTCAGTGTCTGCCCCGCTTCCCGGCATATTCCCGGCAGCCCGAGTGCTATACATCTTGCCCCATCAAGGGGGTCCGGGGGGAATTATTCCCCCCGGCAGGTCCGGGGCGGCGCCCTGGCGGGGTCCGGGGCCGCGCCCCGCTGGAGTCTATAATATGAACGCCTCGCCGGAAGCCACTATTGTGCTGGGGCTTGACCCGGGGTCGCGCGTGACGGGCTACGGGCTCGTGCGCGAGCGCTCGGGCGTGCTGGAGCTGCTGGATGCGGGCGTGGTGCGCACCGGTTCGGAGACGGATTTTCCCCGGCGTCTGGGCGTCATCTTTACGGCCGTGGCCGGGCTGATCGACCGCCATGGCCCCATGGAGGCGGCGGTGGAAAACGTCTTTGTCTCCAAAAACGCGGGCACGGCCCTCAAGCTCGGCCAGGCCCGGGGCGCGGCGTTGGCCGCCTGCTCCGTGGCCGGGCTGGCGGTTTTTTCCTATGAACCGACCATCATCAAGAAGAGTCTGGTCGGCACGGGCCGGGCCGAGAAATCCCAGGTGGCCTTCATGGTGGGCAGGGTGCTGGCATGCCGCGAAACTTTCGCACTGGACGCGACCGACGCTTTGGCCGCAGCCGTGTGTCATCTGAACCAGCGGCGGCTGACCCGCCTGTGCGGGGCGCGATGATCGGCTATATCGAAGGACGGGTGCTGGCCCGGCGCGAACGGTGGGCCATTGTGCTCACCCCGGGCGGCGTCGGCTACGAGCTGGAGTTGCCGGACCCGGTGGCCGCCTCGCTGCCGGCTCCCGGCGGGCAGGCCTGCCTGTACGTCCACACCGTGGTGCGCGAGGATGCCCTGGAGCTGTTCGGGTTCGCCACCCTCGACGACCGCGAGACCTTCCGGGCGCTGCTCGGCATCACCAAGCTCGGCCCCAAGACGGCCCTGGCCATCCTGTCGCGCTACACCACCGACGATCTCCACCGCATCGTGGCCACGGGCGACATGGACGCCCTGGTGGCGGTGCCCGGCATCGGCAGGAAAAGCGCCCAGCGGATTTTTATCGAGCTGACCTACAAGCTCGAAGGCCGCGCCCCGGCTTCCGGCGTGGTCCTGCCCGCCCAGGGCGGCGGGGGGGTGGCCGGCGACGTGGTGGCCGGCCTGACCAATCTCGGCTATCCTGAAGCCGAGGCCCGGCGCGTGGCCACGGCCGTCCTTGAGGACGAGTCTGACCTGGATGTGGCCGGGGCGCTGCGTATGGCCCTCAAACGTCTGGCCGCCGAGAAAGCATGAAACGCGACGACGACGCCTGCCGCATCCCCGCCGTCCCGGCCGCCGGGACAGGCGCAAGGGCTCCCGACGACACCATCCGGCCGTCGCGGCTGGACGATTTCATCGGGCAAAACGATCTGCGGGCCAACCTGCGGGTGTTTTTGCAGGCGGCCATGGAGCAGGGCCGGGCGCTCGATCACAGTCTGCTCTACGGGCCGCCGGGCCTGGGCAAGACCACCCTGGCCCAGATCATGGCCTCGGAACTCGGCGTCAATCTGGTGACCACCACCGGGCCGGTGCTCGAGCGCTGCGGCGATCTGGCCGCCATTGTCACCAACCTGCGCCGGGGCGACATCCTTTTTATTGACGAGATCCACCGCATGCCGCCGGCGGTGGAGGAGATCCTCTATCCGGCCATGGAGGATTTCAAGCTCGACCTGATCATCGGCCAGGGGCCCGGGGCGCGCACGGTGCGCATCGACCTCGAACCCTTCACCCTGGTCGGGGCCACGACGCGGCTCGGGCTTTTGACCTCGCCGCTGCGCGACCGCTTCGGCGTGATTTTCCGTCTGGAGTTTTACAGCCCGGAAGAGCTGGCCCGCATCGTCACCCGGGCCGCCGCCATCATCGGCATCGGCATCACCCCGGCCGGCGCGCTGGCCCTGGGCCAGCGCTCGCGGGGCACGCCGCGCATCGCCAACAGGCTGTTGCGCCGGCTGCGCGATTTCGCCGTGGTGGCCGGGGCGGCCACCCTGGACGAGGAGCTGGCCAAGGAGGCCCTGTCGCGCCTGGACGTCGACCCCCACGGCCTGGATCAGATGGACCGCAAGATTCTGGGAACCATCATCAATCATTACAGCGGCGGCCCGGTCGGCGTCAAAACCCTGGCCGTGGCCATCAGCGAGGAAGTCCGCACCGTGGAGGAGATCTACGAACCGTATCTCATCCAGTGCGGCCTGATCAAACGCACGCCGCGCGGCCGGGTGGCCACGGCCAAGGCCTACATGCACCTCAAAATGCCCATGATGGAGTAACCGCCCGATGCCCGCGACCCGTCTCGCCGTCACCTTGCTGGCGCATACCCCGGACGCCCTTTCGCTGATCTACGCCGCCTTTCGCCAGTGCTACCATCCGGGCTACGTGGCCGACATGTGGCCGGGGTTGCTTTCCGGCGACATCGACAAGGAAAAGCAGGCCGGGTTTGTGGCCCGCATTCTGGCTTCGGGCCATGAGTCGCCAATCGAGCATGTTTCCTTCACCTTTGCCGTGGCCGGGGTGTCCCGGGCGTTGTCCCACCAGTTGGTGCGCCACCGCATCGCCAGCTACAGCCAGCAGTCCCAGCGCTACGTGGATGCGGCCGGCTTCGACTACGTCCTGCCGCCGCAGATTGCCGCCGTTCCCGAGGCCAGGGAGCGATTTGAAGCGGCCATGGAGGCGGCCGGGGCGGCCTATGCCGCTATCCAGGACATCCTGGCCCGGCACGGCCGGGGGGCCAAGGCCAACGAGGACGCCCGGTTCGTGCTGCCAAACGCCTGCGAGACCAGGATCGTGGCGACCATGAACTGCCGCTCGCTTTTGCACTTCTTCGAACTGCGCTGCTGCACCCGGGCCCAGTGGGAGATCCGGGCCATGGCCGATGCCATGCTGGCCCATTGCCGGGAGGTGCTGCCGGTCATCTTTGCCGGGGCCGGGGCGCGCTGCGAGCGGCTCGGATACTGCCCGGAAGACGAGCGTTTCACCTGCGGCCGCTATCCCCGCCGCGACGGGAATCCGTAAATTCCCGCATAAATCCCGATTTTCGGCTTTCCCATCGGTTTTTTACGACCCGCCATACCTTTGGCGGGTTTTTTGCGTTTTCCGTTTCCAGGGGCCGGAAAATGCGGGATAATCTTTTTTGACTAATGAAATGAGGTAATTGTTCTTGTCGTGTGCGTGCCTGTTTTCAGGCCTCGGCCGGCGTAAAGTCATGGGCCGGGCGGGTTTGTCACGTGGTCAATCGAAAAGTTGCTTGTTGGAACACGAAAAATATAAATTAAAATTGAGTAAAATAGAGATAAATTAAAATCACTCTGTGGAAAACGCTTTCACATGTGTGAACAATATCGCGGCAGCCTCAAAAACCCTTGTCTGGCGGGGGTTCACGAGAGGCCCCGAAAGTTCCCGTTTCTCCTGGCTTGGCGTTGATCATAAAGTAAAACAGCATGTTGTGCTGTAGAGAACCGAAAGGCCCGGCCCCGGATAGCGGTCCCTAATCGTCCTTTGCCCCGCTGCCGGGCATCCTTACTGTGCCCCCATGGAAACGATCTGGTCACAAACCAAGGAACTGCTCGAAAAGACTTTGAGCCCCGGACTCTACAACCTCTGGATCAAGCCGCTCGCGGCCCGGGCCCGCGACGGCGTTTTGGAATTGACCGCCCCCAATGCCTTTGTGGCCTCCTGGGTGCGGGAACGGCTGACCGATCAGGTGGCTGAGGCTGCGACAGTGGTCATGGGTTCGCGTCCCCGGGTGGAGGTGGCCGCCGGCGCCGTGTCCGGGCCTTCCGCCGCCGCTCCCCGCACGGCCGCTGCCGCCCCTCGCGCCGCCGGACCCCGATCCGCGCCCCTGACCCTGCCCATTGCGGCCAAGGCGCCGGAACTGGTCCGGGATCGTTTCCGTTTCAGCTACGACGAGTTCGTCGTCGGCCCCAGCAACGAACTGGCCTATGTCGCCAGCAAGGGCATCTGCGACAAGAGCCTGTCGGCGGAGCAGCTCTTCATCAGTTCCGCCCCCGGCCTCGGCAAGACCCACCTCATCCAGTCCATGGGACGCCGCCTGAGCCAGGGCGGCGGTTCGGACGGGAAGGATCTGCGCGTGGCCTATCTTTCGGCCGAGGAATTCGCCAACCGTCTGGTCGTGGCCATCAAGACCCGGCAGGTGGAGCAATTCAAGGCCGCGTTTCGCGAAAACGTCGATGTGCTTCTGCTGGAGGACGTCCATTTTTTCCGCGACAAGCCGCGCATCCAGGACGAGCTGCTAAACACCCTCAATGCCCTCAATACCCGGGGCTGCCGGCTGGTTTTCACCAGCTCGTTTCTGCCCCGCGAGTTGTCGGGGCTCGACGGCCAGCTGCTTTCGCGCATCAATTCCGGCTTCCTGGCCGTCATCGACAAGCCCGATCTGGTGACCCGCAAGCGTATTTTGGAGCGCAAGGCCGCCATCCACCAGGTGCTTTTGCCGGACGACGTTTCCACCCTCCTGGCGGACCGGCTCCATGCCGACGTGCGCCAGCTCGAAAGCTGCCTGCAAAACCTGCTGCTCAAGGCCCGGCTGCTCAATTGCCGCCTGTCCGTGGATCTGGCCTGGGACATCCTGCGCCACTACGACCTGGAGGCCAAGCCGCTCACCCTGGAAGACATCGTGGCCTACGTCTGCGACGTGTACCACCTTTCCCACGACCAGCTCATTTCCAAGTCGCGCAAGCGCCAGTACGTCCTGGCCCGCAACACGGCCTTTCTGCTTGCCCGCCAGCACACGGAGCTGTCCCTGGCCGACATCGGCACCCGTTTCAACCGTCGCCACTCCACCGTGGTCAAGGGCATTACGGCCCTGGAGCGCCATCTGTCTCTGCGCACTCCCCTTGGCCGGGAGATCGAGCGGACCATGCAGAGCATCCGGGGGTAACGTCCCGCCGGCCTGAGGCGGGACGGCTCCCGTCCGCCGGCCTCGGGCCGCGCGGGGACGCCCGGGGCCGGCGCGGACCGGGCGATCCTGGTAAGGGCCGGGGGTTGGGGGCGGCAGGCTGCAACGGGGGATTTCGGCCCCGGTTTTTTTCGCCAGCCCCCGTGAGGGCAGGTCCGCGCGGGAGCCGGGGTGCACACCACCCGCGCCCTGGTTCGATGCGCCGCGGGCGGGCTCGAAATGCTGTCTTGTATACGTTAGGGGGAGGCCGCCATAAGGCCGGGCGGGCGTCGGACAGCAATGTCCGGCGCCCGTCTTTTTTTGCGCCTTGCGCTGCGTGGCGTCCGGGGAGCGCTGCCCCGGCGGCCGCAACACCGTCGCCCGGGCTGCGGCATGCCGGGCCGGGCGGGCGGTCAGTCTTCCAGGGCCACCAGTTCGATGTCGCCGACCATGCCCGCCATGTCGCCGATCTGGGCGAACACGCCGCGCACGCCCCGGCCGGCCCAGGACCCGGCCAGCCGGAGCATGTCTTCCAGATCTTCGGCCGTGGCCAGCCGGTTGGCCAGGGCCGTGGCGGCCGCGTCGGCCACGGCCCCCCGGTCGGCCACCACGGTCACCATGTCCGCCCGGCCGAGGCTGAGCGAATGGCCGACCTTGGCCGAGGAGGCGCAGATGGCCGCCGGCAGGCTTTCCGGCGGGAAACGCAGCCCCAGCCGCGCCCCTTCGGCGGGCCGGGCCAGCAGGGCCACCGTGCGCTCCACCCGGGAATGCAGAAAAACGTCGCCGCCGTTTTCAATCAGCAGATTGGGCGAAACCCCGGCAAAGCGGTCGGCCACGGCCTGGGACACGGCCCCGGCCACGGCGGCCATGGGCCCGACGCCGAAACGGGCCGTGGCCTCGGCCATGTCCCGGGCGATCTCCGGGGCATGGCCGAGGGGGGCCACGGGCACAAGGCTGTCGCGAAAGTCGGGATGCAGCAGAAGATAGGTGGCCAGACCGGAGCGCAGGACGGCGGCGAAATCGCCGATTTCCCGGGCAAGCGGGCGCTCGGCCACGACAAACAGGTCGGTCTGGGCCACCACCACCTGGAAGGCTGTTTCGCCGGGGCGCGGGCGCAGATTCTGGCGGTAGGTCCGCACGGGATCGACATGGACGGTCGTTGGCATGGCAGGGCCTCCGGTGGGCTGGCGTGCTGGAATCGCGGCCCAGTATGCCCGGTTTGGCGGCGGCGGGAAAGAGACGGTCTTGGCAGGCCGGGCCCGGGCATGTAGAGTCCGGCCATGCAGCGGAAAGCGTCAGCCGAAACGGCCTCCACCCTGGTGTCGGTCATCATCCCCACCCGCGACCGGGGGGAACTGGTCATGCGGGCCGTGGCCTCGGCCCTGGCCCAGACCCATGCCGCCTTGGACGTGGTGGTGATCGACGACGGGTCGGCCGACGACACGGCGGCGCGGCTGGCCGGCGTGGCCGATCCCCGGCTCCGGGTGGTGTCCCACGCCAGCGCACGGGGGGTGTCGGCGGCGCGCAATACGGGGATGGCCGTGGCCCGGGGCGACTATCTGGCCCTGCTCGATTCCGACGACGAATGGCTGCCGCGCAAGGTGGAACGCCAATTGGCGTTTATGCGGGAGCGCGGCCTGGCCATCAGCCAGACCCAGGAAATCTGGATGCGCGGCGGCCGGCGGGTCAATCCTGTGGCGGCCTACGCCAAGCCCGACGGCTTTTTTTTCGAGGCAGCGGTGAAAACGTGTCTGGTCAGCCCCTCGACGGTCATCTTCACCCGGGCCCTGATCGAGGACGTGGGCGGCTTTGACGAGAGCCTGCCGGCCTGCGAGGATTACGACCTGTGGCTGCGCACGCTGCTGCGCTACCCGGTGGGCCTTTTGGACGCCTACCTGACCATACGCCATGGCGGTCGGCCGGACCAGCTGTCGACGTCCTACGTGGGCCAGGACCTGTTTCGCATCCGGGCCATGGCCGGGGTGCTGGGGCGTCCGGAAGTTTCTGACTGGCATAGGGCTTGCATTGTTAAAGAAATGCAACGCAAAGCCGAATACTACGCCAAGGGATGCCTCAAGCGCGACAGGCCCGACGAGGCCATGCGGGTGCTGGCCCTGGTCCGGCAGGCGGCAGGGATTGCCGGTCCGGACCAGGACCGGCGCGGGTCAGGGCGCGATTTCCCGCTTGGTGATGGCCTCGGCCTTGACGCGCGAGAGGGTGTGGGTAAGCCCGGCCAGGACGTTTTCCCGGATGTCGCCGGCGGCCACGATAAACAGCAGGTCGTCGCCCGGGGCGAAGGTTCCGGCCCTGGCCTCGACCAGCACCCGGAACATGCCGGGCATGGCCTCGCCCTCCCGGCGGATGGCCTCCACAAGCTCCTGGTCCACGCGGACCTCGAGGGTGGCCACGGGAGCGCCTGATCGCGACGTGGCCCGGGCCACGCCGTTGTGCACAAGCACCATGCCGACTTTCTCGAGAAAGCCCGGCTCGGCCTTTAACGCTGCAATGGTTTTCGAGATGTCCATGGATGCCAAGTAAGGGAGAATCGCCCCGTTGTCCACGCTCTATATTGCCAATCTCCTGGAACGCCTGCCCTATGTCGGGTCCACTCGCATGGTCCACAGCGGCATCGGCGTCTGGATCGCCTGGAACGGCCAGCTCGACCCGGCTTTCGAAAGCATGCTCGAGGATTACGGCGGCTTTCGCATGGCCGAGACCTCGGGGCAGGCCCTGTGGTTTTTCTTCGGCGACGAGGGCATCAAGGCCCTGGCCCGCATCCATGTCTGGGGGCGGGTCAATGCCATGCCGGTCTTTGTCGAGGTCTTTCCCGCCTCGATGCTGGTGAGCCCCAAGTTCGAGAAATCCCTGTCCCTGTCCGTGGAGCTCTCCCGGCAGAACATCACCCCGGGCGAATCCCTCGACATTCTTTTGCATCCCAATTTCAAGGCCCAGCTGGCGCGCATTCCCGGGCTTTCCTGTTCCCTGGCCAAACCCCCCTCGGGGCTGGCCCGGGTTCCCTTTGAGCGCCTGGAGGCCGAGCCCGGCCTGTCCTACGAGTCGGGCCTGTCGTGGCTGTCCGTCATCCGGCCGCTTGGCGACCCGCTCAAGCGCGGCACGGCCGAGGGCTGGCACAACATCGCCGTCGAACTTTTGGCCATCATCGAGCGTATGGGGCTTAAATACCTGCGCCATGAAGGCTTCCTCATCTTCGAGATCGGCGGGTTGCGGCTTTTCCGCACCTGGTGCCGGGAAACCCTGGCCCACATCCAGAAGCTCAAGGCCGAGGGGGACCAGGGCCATTACTGGCCAAGCGTCATGGCGTCGGTCAGTTCCAAGGGCCGGTCGCTGGGCAAGGATCTGCCGCGCCGTCTGGCCCTTGACTGGGACCAGATGACGCCGGACCTGCCGCTTGTCAGCTATCGGTCGGCCTTTTTGCTTGGCGGGGACTTCGTCATCCACGAGGCCAGGACCCTGTCGCGCGGGGCGACGGTGGAGGACTGGTGCAACGTGAGCCTTGGCCGGGTGGAAGAGGACGAGGCGCCCCAGGGGGCCATGGCCGTGCCGTTGCCCGCCGCCCTGTCGGGCGGCGGGGCCAATGCCTGTTTCTACTGCGGCCTTAACAACCATGCGCCGCGCGAATGTCCGTCCAAGCTGCTGGTCGCGCCCTGTCCGGAGGCCTGGGACCGCTTCGGGATGATCGACCTCGGCCGTCTGGAGGAAGTGTCCCAGGGGCTGGAGGCGGCTTTTGGCGACGAGCCCCTGCCGGCGATGGTCAAGAGCCTGTCCGGCAAGGACGAAAAGGATGTTTTGCTGCAGACGGTGTTCGAGATCGATCTGGCGCACCAGTTGCGCATGTTCGAGATCGTCTGCCGCTCCAAGGCCCGGGAGCTGCCGGTTGTCGCCAGCCAGATCGGACCGCGGGAGGGGGATTTCTTCTGGGAGGCGCTTACGGCCCTGCGGGAAGGCAGCGCCGAGGCCTACGAGGTCCATCTGGCCCAGGCCCTGGCCCGCTATCCCCGCAGCTACCAGCCCAAGGCCCTCCAGGGATTCGCCGCCATGGAGGCCGGCGATTGGACCAAGGCCGTGTATTATTGGCAGGAATCCGTGCGGCTTTGCTACACGGCCCTGCAACGCGGCTATTTTCACTATCTCCAGGGCCGGGCCATGGAAATCCAGGGGGATTTCCACAAGGCCATCGCCCTGTACCGCGAATCGCTTCGCGACTGCCCCAAGTGGACGGAACCGCTGTATCGCCAGGGCGTGTGTCTGGTGAAGATGGGGTTCACCGACCAGGGGCTCCAGTATTTTTACCAGTTGGTGCCAAACGACGCCAACATGTTCAACCGGGTGATGGTGGACCCGGAGCTGGAGCGGGGCCGGCTGCACGTGCTGGCCGCCCTGTGGAAGAAATGGGAGGAGGCGCGGCTTGAAGCCGCGGTGCGCCTGACCACGCTGTCCGCCCTGGGCGAATCCCTGCGCGGCCATTTTCTTGAGGGCGAGCCGTATCTGGTCGAGACGCTGGCCCGGATCAAGGAGCTGGCCAAGCTTGGGCAGGTGGCCAACTTCGTGGCCTACAAGCGCCTGGGGGCCGGCACGGAGGCCATGCAGGAAGAGGTGGCCAAGAAGATCACCTCGGAAATCAAGGCCATGCAGCAGCACCAGGAGCGGCAGTTCGGGGAGCTCAAGGACGTGCAGCGCGAGGCCGCCTGGTTTCCCTTCCCGACGCTGTTGCGCGAGTTCAACCGGGACTTCAACTATTGCGCCAACAAGCTCAACTGGATGCGCACCTCGCCCATGGACGAGGCCGCCAATTTCCACAAGAGCCGGGAATACCTGCCCCTGGTGGACGAACGCATCCAGACGTTGCGCACGCGGCTTATCACGCTTCGCATCGTGCGGGACTCCACGTATTTCGCCATGCTTCTCGGCCGCAACTTCCTGTGGATGGAAGTGGTGGGCCTTGGCCTGTCCCTGGTCATCGTTCCGGTCATGGTCTACGTGTTCCAGCGCTACGGCCAGGGCTGGGTGGCGGATCTGATGGAGCAGCAGAAATGGCAGCTGCAAAAAGGGCTGGTGGTCATCCTGTCCATTGCGGCCATGGCCCTGGCCGCCATCAATACGGCCCTGACCTTCGAGGCGAAAAAGCGCAAACTCTTCAAGCTCGCCGATGAGGGCAAGCTGCCGGTCAAGAAGTCGAAATCGAAAAAGAAGGGCAAGGTCGCCAAGGCCAGGAGCAAGGCTCCGGCCGCCGCCGGCAAGCCGCTGCCGGCCAAGGCTCCGCCCGCATCCGGCAAAAACCCGGTCGCGGCCCAGGTGCAGGCCGTCAAGGCCGGGGACCCCAGGGCCGTGGCCGATCTGGCCAAAACGGCGGCCAAGGCCGTCAAGAAATAGCCGTCGGCCGCACGGGCCGCGGCCCGGTCGGAGAAGGCACTTTTGAGGCGACCCGCGAAAGCGGGCCGCCTCTTTTTGGCTGTGCCGCGCATGCTGTCCGCTTGGAAGCGGAAACCTTTTGCCAGCCTGATTGGAGGCAAAGGCGTCGCGACGGGCAAAGGCGCCGTCGTGAGGCGAACGCTGAAGCAAATCCGGCCTGAGCCGTCCGGGGCCGCCCGGATTTTCTTCTGCCCCCTTGGTTCCGCGCGCCTTTGATGGTAGCAGGGAAAGAAAACAGACAGCTAGGCCATACTGCCGGGTTTTCCCGGCAAAGCGGCCATCGCCCGGCCGGGCGATGCTGTCGCGTTCATGACGCGTGATCTCGTGGAGGGACAAGGCCGGCAAGCGACAGGCGGAATACCAGCAACCAGGGGCGGGGACCACATGCAGGCGCGGGGCGACCAGGCGGCAGAGGCGGCAGTGCAGGACGCGGCGGCGGGGGAGGCGGTGTTGGCGGCGGCGCAAAAGCAGGAAGTGGCGGCCCTGCTGGCCTCCGGCCGGCTGGCGGAAACCGAGGACCGGGCAAGGCGGATCACCCGCAGCCATCCGTCGGACGCCTTTGGCTGGAGCATGCTTGGTTCCGTGCTGCTCATGCGGGGGCGAAACGAACAGGCGTTGCCGGTGCTGGCCGAGGCCAGCCGTCTTGTTCCGGATGCCGCCGGGCTTTTGGGCAACCTGGGGCTGGCCCTGGCCGGCGTCGGCCGGCTGGCCGAGGCCATGGAGCGTTTTGCCCAGGCCCTGGCCCTCGACCCGGGCAACGTGGCCGCCCACAACGGCCTCGGCCGCGTCCTGGAGGCGGCCGGACGTTTCGGCGAGGCGGCCGAAAGCTACCGGGCCTCCCTGGCTGTCCGTCCCGACCAGCCGAAGACGCTGTATAATCTGGGCAACGTGCTCCTGGCCCAGGGCCGGCCGGCCCAGGCGGCGGCCAGCTACCGGGCGGCCCTGGCGCTTAGCCCGGAATACGCCTACGCCCTGGCTAATCTTGGCTCGGCCCTGATGGAACTGGGCGAATTCGCCGAGGCCGAGTCCTGCGTCCGGCGGGCGCTTCATGCCGCCCCGGAGCAGGTCGAGGCGCTCAATCTGCTGGCGGCGCTTCTTCTTAAAACCCGGGATGATCCGGCCGGGGCCCTGGCCGTGGTCCAGGCCTCGCTGGCGGTTGCCGAACGTCCCGAGACGAAGCGGCTGTTTGTGGCCTGCGCCAGAAAGGCCGGCCCGGGTCTGATGGGCGCCGTCTTTCGGGAGCAGCTTTGCCGCGCCCTGGCCGAACCCTGGGCCCGGCCGGAGGAAGCGGCGGGCTGCGCCGTCCGCTGCATCGAGGCCGATGCGGTCATCGGCAGCCTGATCGCCAGGGTCCGGGCCGTCTGGCCCAGGCGCCTTCCGGCCGACGCGCTTTACGGTCCGGTCGGACAGGCGGCCCTTTTTGACGACGTGCTTCTGGCCGGACTGCTCGATGCCGCCCCGGTCTGTTCGCCGGGGCTGGAACGCCTGCTGACCCAGGTCCGCCACGCCATGCTGCGGCAGGTCGATCCCCATGATCCGGGCCGCGACGCCGACGGCCGGGCGCTGGCCTTTTATGCCGCCCTGGCCCGGCAATGCCGCATCAACGAATACGTCTTCGACGTCACGGACGAGGAGATGGCCCTTGCCGGGGCGCTGCGCGAGGCCCTTGCCGGGGCCGTCGCCCGGGATGCGCCCGTGCCGGGGATGTGGCCGGTGGCGGTCGCCGCCTATTTTCCGCTCCACGCCGTGCCCCAGGCCGAACGGTTGCTGGGGCGCTCCTGGCCCGGTCCGGTCGAAGCGGTGCTTGTCCAGCAACTGCGCGAGCATGCGGATGAGCAGGTGCTGCGTGGGGCCATCCCGCCCCTGACGCCCGTGGAGGACCCGGTGTCCCGGCGGGTGCGGCGGCAATACGAGGAAAATCCCTATCCGCGCTGGGTGCGGGCCGCGCCGCCCGGCAGGCCGGCACGGCTCGGGCAATACCTGCGCGCCCGGTTTCCCCACGCCGCGCTTGCGCCGTTGCCGCCGGGCGAGGGCCTGGACATCCTCGTGGCCGGTTGCGGCGCGGGACAGCATTCCCTGGAGACGGCCCGGCGGTTTGCCGGGGTGCGGATGCTGGCCGTGGACCTCAGCCTGACCAGCCTGTGCTATGCCCGGCGCAAGACCCGCGAGGCCGGGGTCACCTCCATCGAGTACGCCCAGGCGGACATCCTGCGCCTTGGCGGCATCGAGCGGCGCTTCGACCTCATCGAATCCTGCGGGGTGCTGCACCATCTGGCCGACCCGCTGGCCGGCTGGCAGGCGCTTTTGCCGCTTTTGCGCCCGGGCGGGGTCATGCGCCTGGGGTTTTACAGCCGGCTGGCCCGGCGCGACATCACCCGCATGCGCCGCCATATCGCGACCCGGGGGTTGTCCGCCACGCCCGAATCCATCCGGCGGCTGCGCCAGGAAATCCTGGACGCCCCGCCGGAGGAGGACTGGGGCCGGATCATGCTGGCGGATTTTTTCAGCACCAGCGGCTGCCGCGACCTGCTGTTCCATGTCGAGGAGCATTGCCTGTCGCTGCTGGAGATCAAGGCCTTCTGCCTGGACGAGGGACTGCGGCTGCTCGGCTTCGAATTGGAGCCGGCCGTGCTCGCCGCCTACCGGGCGCGCTTTCCGGACGATCCGGCCGCCGTCGATCTGGCCAACTGGAACGCTTTTGAACAGGACAACCCGGAGACGTTCATTGAGATGTACCAGTTCTGGGTGCAACGGGGGGAAGGACCGGAGCGTTGCCCCTGGCCCCGCCGCAGGACATAGATGTCCCCGGCCCCCTTCGGCTGGTGCTTTACGCTGATGCGGCGGGGGGCGGGCGATGCGCGTTATCCTTTCAGGGGGACCGGGGGGATGATCCCCCCCGGCGGGTGCAGGGCGGCGCCCTGCCGGGGCACGGGGCAGCGCCCCGTTACGCTACGACGGCAGCACCTTGCCGGGGTTCATGAGGCCGGCGGGGTCGAAGAGGTCTTTGAGGCCCTGCTGGAGGGCCAGCGAACGGGGCGAGAGTTCCATGCCGATAAACGGCCGTTTGGCAAGGCCTATGCCGTGTTCGCCGGACATGGTGCCGTCCAGGCGCAGCACCACGCCGATCAGGGCTTCGGCCAGACGGATGGTGCGTTCCCGGCTGCCCGGGCCGCCGGTGATGTTGACGTGGATGTTGCCGTCGCCGGCGTGGCCGAAGGCGTAGACGGCGAGGTCGAAGCGTTTGCCGAGGGCCGGCAGGGCGGCGATCAGGTCCGGGATGCGGCTGATGGGCACGGCCACGTCTTCGGACAGATAGACCGGCGCGCTTTCGTGGATGCGGGTGGAGATCTGGCGGCGGATGTCCCAGAGTTTGTCCCGTTGGGCCGCGTCTGCCGCCGGCAGGACGGCCGTTGCCCCCCGGTCGCGGCAGACGGCCTCGATGCGCCCGATGTCGCGCGCGGCCTGATCGGGGTCGCCGTCGGCTTCGAGGAGCAGCAGCGCCGCCTCGTCGCCGGGCAGGGCAAAGGGGAGCAGTTCGGCCACAAGCCCGAGGCAGGCCCGGTCCATGAGTTCCACGGCCGAGGGCGAAACGCCGCTGGTCATGACGGCCGAAACGGCGGCCACGGCCGTGCGGGCGTCCGGGAACAGGGCGGCCGTGGCCCGGGTGTCGCGGGGATGGGGAATGAGCCTGACCGTCAGTTCCGTGATGACGCCAAGGGTGCCTTCCGATCCGACGAACAGTCCCGTCAGGTCGTAGCCGACCACGCCCTTGCGGGTGGCCACCCCGGTTGCAAGGAGTTCCCCGTCCGGCAGCACGGCCGACAGTCCGAGCACGTAGTCGCGGGTGACGCCGTATTTGACGCAGGCCGGGCCGCCGGCATTGGTGGCGGCGTTGCCGCCGACGGTGCAGGCGGCCAGGCTGGCCGGGTCCGGCGGATAGAACAGGCCATGGCTTTGGGCCGTGTCGCGCAGGGCTTTGGTAACGACCCCGGGTTCGACCACGGCGCAGAGATTGGCCGTGTCCACGGCGAGGATGCGGTTCATGGCCGTGGTGGCCACCACCACGCCGCCGCGGGCGGCAACGCAGCCGCCGACAAGGCCCGTGCCGGCCCCGCGCGGGGTGACCGGAAAGCCGTGGCGGCCGGCAAGGCGCATCAGGCGCGTGATCTCTTCGGCGGATTTGGGAAAAAAAACGGCAGCCGGCTTGGCGACAATGGCCGAATCGTCGGTTGCGGCGGCGTCCAGGGCCGCCGGCGACGTCTCCAGCCCCGGCCCCAGTTCGCGACCCAGCATGGCCAGCAGGGCAGCGTCCACGGTTATTCCTTTTTGCCTTCAAAACCCGGGATTTCGAGCCTGCGTTCGGCGTAGCGCAGAACGAGGGTGGCCGCCGTCACCAGGGCCAGATAGTACAGCCCGACGACGATGAAGACCTCGGTGTTGCGGAAGGTCGATTTGGCCAGACTGCGCCCCATGCCGGTCAGGTCGTTGACCGTGATGACGGAGGCCAGGGACGAATACTTGATGAGGTAGATGATCTCGTTGCCGCAGCCCGGCAGGGCCCGGCGAAAGGCCTGGGGCAGCACCACCGAGGCCACGGTCTGCACGGGGGTCAGGCCCAGGGCCTGGGCCGCCCGCAACTGGCCGCGCTTGATGGAGAGCAGCCCCCCCCGGATGTATTCGGACTGGTAGGCCCCGCTGCACAGGCCAAAGCCGATGATGGAGGCCCACATGGGCGACAGCACGATGCGGCAATCGCCAAGCGGCAGATTGGGCAGGGCGAAGTACCAGAAATAGAGTTGCACCACCAGCGGCGTGCCGCGAAAAAGGGCCACATAGCCGTCGATGGCCCGCGCCAGGGGGCGCGGCCCGTAGACCCGGGCCGTGCCGGCGGCCACGCCGATGGCCACGCCGAGCAGGGCGGCCGGGACGATGAGCAGGATGCTTGTCCACAGGCCGGCGTCCAGGGCCGGGATGATCCGGTTCGCGGCGAAATCGAGAAAGCCGTCCATGCGGTGGGTCTGTCCTTTCTGCCGGTCAATGGCGCGGCGGCGCGCCTTGGGGCTTGAGTCGGGGCCGTTGGCCGGCTACGAGGCGATCTCGCAGACGGCGGCGTCTCCGGCCAGTTCGTTGAGTTTGGCGCAAAACGACTGGGTGCGGCTGCCGGAGTCCCGGGCCAGCAGCACGGCCGGCGTGCCGCGCTCGACGATGCGGCCCTTTTCCATAAAGAGAAATTCATCGGCCAGCGAGGCGGAAAAGCTGATCTGATGGGTGGCCATGACCATGGTCATGCCCTCGTCGGCCAGATCGCGGATGACGGTGAGCACCTCGCCGATCAGCTCCGGGTCCAGGGCCGAGGTGGGCTCGTCCAGAAGCAGCACCTTGGGGTCCATGGCCAGGGCCCGGGCCACGGAGACGCGCTGCTTCTGGCCGCCGGAGAGCTGGGCCGGATAGAGCGAGGGCTTGTCGGCAAGGCCCACCCGGGCCAGCTCTTCCATGGCCCGGTTCGTGGCGGCGCGCTTGTCCAGGCCCTTGACCTTGATAAGGGCCACGCGCACGTTCTCCATGGCGGTCAGGTGGTCGAACAGGTTGAAATCCTGAAAGATCATGCCGACCTGCTGGCGCAGGGCCAAAAGTTCCTTCCGGCTTTTGCCGTTGACGGGCCTGCCGTCGAGGGAAATCGTTCCCGAGTCCGGGGGCGACAGAAAATTGATGCAGGAGAGCAGGGTGGATTTGCCCGCGCCGGACGGACCGATCAGGACCTTGAGCCGGCCCTTTTTGACCGACAGGGAGACGTCGTCGAGGATGCGCTGCCCGCCGATGGTCTTGACGATGTTTTCGACGCGCAAGATGACCGTATCGTCCATGCTACAGCGTTCCCTGGTGCGCGTATCCGGGGATGCGCACCTTGGCTTCGAGGCGTTTGAGGACCTTGATGCCGGCCCAGGTCAGGAAGAAAAACAGCGCTCCGGCCAGAAGCGACAGGGGCAACGGCTGGTGGGTGGTGGCGGCCACGGACCGGGTGCGGGACATGACTTCGAGCACGCCGATGGTGAAGGCCAGGGCCGAGTCCTTGAGCAGAATGGAGTATTCGTTGGACCAGGCCGGGATGGACAGGCGAAGGGCCTGGGGCAGGATGACGGCCCGGATGGCCGTGGCGTCGCTCATGCCGAGCGCCCTGGCGGCCCTCAACTGGCCGGCGGGCAGGCTGCGGATGGCCCCCCGGAAAATTTGCGACTGGTAGGCGGCGCTGGTCAGGCCGAGCACCACCACGGCGGAGAAAAAGCCCGAGGACAGCGGCAGAAAGGCCAGGGCCGGGATTTCGCTCAGATAGGCCATGATGCCGAAATAAAAGAGGTAGAGCTGGACCAGGATGGGCACGCCGCGAAACAGCCAGACATAGCCGGCCACGAAGCGGCGGGAGAACGCGCCGCCGTAGACATGGGCCACGGCCAGCGGCACGCCGAAGACCAGCCCCACGGCCATGGCGCCGAGGATGAGCCCGGCCGTCCACCACAGCCCGCCAAGAATGTAGGGCAGGGCGTCCCAGGCGGCCTGGGCGGCCGAAATAAAACCTTCCATGCGATACGTCCGGGGAGGCGGCCTCGCCGTCCGGGCCGCGCAGGCGGCCCGGACGGACGAAACGTTGCCGAATTAGATGCCGTACTTGGCTTTGAGCTGTTCCCAGTAGGGATCGGCCATCAGGAGCTTGAGCCCCTGGTTGACCTTGTCCTGGAATTCCTTGTCTTCCTTGCGCATGGCATAGCCGTACTTTTCGGGCGCGGCGTCGAAGGCGCCGGCGACCTTGAAGCCGGGCTTCTTCATGATTTCCTTGGCAATGGTGCTGTCCATGCCCGAACCGGCGATGCGGCCGATCTTGAGGTCTTCGATGGACAGGTCGGTGGAGTCGTAGGGCGCCACTTCAAACTTGTAGCCGGGCTTGGCGACGAGTTCTTCCAAGAGCTTGGCGGTGACGGTGCCGCGCTGGATGCCGATTTTCTTGCCGGATTTGAGCAGGTCGGCCAGGGGGGCGCTTTCCTTCCCGCCCACCACGAGCACCTGGGTGACTTCATAGTAGGGGATGGAGAAGTCGACCTTCTGGGCGCGCTCGGCCGTGGCGCTCATGCCCGAGGCGATGATGTCGATTTTCTTGGCCAGCAGGGCGGGAATGATGCCGTCCCAGTCCATGGGCTGGTGCTTGACTTTGAAGCCCATTTTTTTGGCGATCCAGTCCAGGGATTCGACGTCGAAGCCGGTGGGCCTGCCGTCCTTGTCCACGAAGCCGAAGGGCGGAAAGCCGAAGTCGATGCCGTTGACGTAGACTTTTTCTTCCGCCAGGGCCACGCCGCCGAAGCACAGGACAAAGGCGGCCAGGGCGGCCAGAAGAAAGCCAAAAGGTTTGCGCATGGTTCGCTCCCAGGGTTGAGGTGGCTGTTGGTGGCCGAATCCAGATCCACCGCCGCCGGATGCCGGGGCGTGGATTGATGCCGCGACGCGCCTGAACCTCGAACCGATAGCAGAGAACCCCTGGGCGATCAAGGGCGGCCGGGGCGGGCGGGGGCCTGGAAAAGGACGGATTGGCCGGGAGTTAGGGAGCCTTGGCGCCGAGCGCCCGGTTGCGGCCGGCCTGCTTGGCTTCATAGAGCTTGCGATCGGCCATGCACAGCAGCGATTCCGGGGATTGCCCGGGGGCCGGGACGGCCGTGGCCGCGCCCAGGGTCACGGTGACCACCTCGGAGGCGGTCGATCCCTTGTGCTCCAGGCCAAGGGCCTCCACGGCCGTCCGGATGGATTCGGCGATGTGCAGCGCGCCGGCCAGGGTGGTTTCCTCCAGCACCAGGGCGAATTCCTCGCCGCCGAACCGGGCGGCCAGATCGCCCGGCCGCTTGAGCGCCCCGGTGAGGCTGCGGGCCACGGCCCGCAGGCACTCGTCGCCGGCCATGTGGCCGTAGGTGTCGTTGTAGGCCTTGAAGCAGTCGATGTCGGCCATGACCAGCGACAACGGGGTGGCGCTGCGCATGGCGTGGCGCCAGGCCCGGCCGAGGCAGTCGTCGAACCGGCGGCGGTTGGGGATGCCGGTCAGGCCGTCGCGCATGGACAGGGTTTCGAGCAGGTCGCCCCGGCGCTTGAGTTCCACGTGGGTGCGCACCCTGGCCTGGACGATGGGGATGCTGACGGGCTTGACGATGTAATCCACCGCGCCGATGGCCAGCCCCATGGTCTCGTCGGCCACGTCGCCCTTGGCCGTCAGGAAGATGATCGGGATGTTGCGGGTGGAGGCCTGGGCCTTTAAGCGGCGGCAGACCTCGTAGCCGTCCATGTCGGGCATGAGGATGTCGAGCAGGATCAGGTCCGGCGGGGTCTCCCGCACCAGACGCAGGGCTTCGGGACCGCTGGTGGCGATGCGCACGTCGAATTCGCTGCGCAGGGTTTCCGTCAAAATGGCCAGGTTGGACGGCGCGTCGTCGACGACAAGAACCGTGGCCGGCGTATTTTGCATTTCCATGACCGGGTCTCCGGTGCCGTAGATACAGATTGCTTGCTCTAGCCCCAAGCCGGTGCGAAGGCAAGATCGTTATCGCTTTTCCGTATTGTTGGCCCGCCGGTTGGTCAGCCAGACGCCGGCCAGCACCAGTGCGCCGCCGAGGACCAGGGACGGGGCCGGCGGTTCGTCGAGAACAAGCCAGCCGAGAAAGACGGCCGTCAGGGGGACGAGGTTGATAAAAACGCCGGCCCTGGTCGGTCCGATGGCCTGCACGCCCTCGTAATACCAGGAGAAGCCGAACCCTGTGGCCAGTATGCCGAAAAAGCCCAGGCAGCCCCAGGCCACCGGCCCGGCCGCGGCCATGTCCCGGAGAAGTCCAAAGTACAGGGCCGGCGGCAACAGCATGGCTGCGCCGAGGATGCACGACCAGGCGACGGCCCCGTATGGCGCCGTGCGTTCCATGGCCTTCTTGCCGGCCAGGGTGTAGGCCGCCCAGGCGGCGACGCAGCCGAAAATGCACAGGTCCCCGCCGGACAGGCCCGTGGCGGGAAGCGTCGCGGGCGAGCCGCCCGAGACGATGAGCCCCACCCCGCAAAACGACAGGACGATGCCCGCGGCCTTGGCCGCGGTGAAGCGTTCCTTGAAAAGCAGTCCCGAGCACAGGGCCACCACGGCCGGGATCGAGGCCACGATCAATGCCGCCCGTCCGGCCGGCGCCGTGCGCAGCCCGGCGAAAAAGAGCGCGTTGTAGGCAAAGATGCCCGTGGCGGCCAAAAGCAGCAGCCAGGGAAGCGTGGCCCGGGTGAGACGCGGCAGGCCGCCTTCCAGGCGGGCCGTCAGAAAGACCAGAAAGGCCGAGGCCAGGGCGAAGCGGAGAAAGGCGGCCGAAAACGGCTCCATGTGGCGCCCGAGGATCCGTCCGGCCACCCAGGTGCCGCCCCAGAGCACGGCTGATCCGACCAGTTTCAGGTAAATACGCGGCATGGACTGCATCCTTTGCGACGAACGGGGGGATGGTGTTGGCACAATCCCGGACGAATGTCATCCGCCCCGGCATTGAGGCGGCCCGGGCTTTGGCATAAGATGGACCCAAACCCGGGAGGTCCTATGGAGCCCATGGATTTCAATTTTGCCTGCGGGCAGCCGCCGCCGCCAAGCGGCGCGTCGGTCGGCATCATCGGGGCCGGACCGTCGGGGCTGGCTGCCGCCGGCTACCTGTCCTGCCTCGGCCATGCCGTGGAGGTTTACGACAAGATGCCGCGCCCTGGCGGCCTGATGCTCTTCGGCATTCCGGGGCACCGCATCCCCCGGGAGCGCATCGAGGCCGGGACGCTGCGCATGGCCCGCCAATACGGCGTCGTTTTCCACACCCGCACCAAGGTCTGCTGTTCCGCGCCCCTGTTCGAGGAAGAGGGCGATCATTTCTGCAACGAGGTCAAAGGGCTTGGCGATCTGGTCAAGAAGCACGAGGCCCTCATGATCGCCACCGGCTCCTGGCGTTCACGACGTCTGGGGATTGCCGGCGAGGAACTGGCCGGGGTGCTGTCCGGGCTCGAATTCCTCTTTCCCATCCGGGCGGCCCATTACTGCGCGCCAAACGTCAAGGCCCCGGATGTGGCCGGCCGACGGGTGGTGGTCGTCGGGGCCGGCCATTCGGCCGTGGACGTGGCCCACGGGGCCGCGGCCCTCGGGGCCGCTTCGGTCGATGTCCTCTACCGGCGTTCCCGGGCCGAGGCCCCTTGCGGGGGCCTTGAGATCGAGCGGCTGGAGGCGGCCGGCGTCACGTGGCGCGAGCGGGCCGTGCCGGAGCGCATCCTCGGCCAGGGCACGGCGAGCGGCATCGAGTATCGGCAAAAGGACGCCTCCGGCCAGGGCACGCTGGAAATCCTGCCGGCCGATCTCGTCGTCGCGGCCATCGGCGAGGTGGCCACCCCGCCCTTTGCCAGGGAACTGGGGCTGGAGTCCGTGCGCAAGGGCGAGGTGCGCTGGCTCAACATGACGGCCATCGAGAACGTGTTCGTGGCCGGCGATGCCTTGACCGGCCCAAGCAAGATCGGCAAGGCCGTCTATTCCGGGCTGCGGGCGGCCCGGTCCCTTGGCAACTGGCTGGACCTCAAGGCCCAGAACCGCCAGACGGAATTTGCCGGGGACGAACTGATAAGCCGCGAAGCCGAACGCTTCCCGGGCGGGGCCTTTCGCGACGCCCCCCGGGTGCGCGGCGGCGAGGACGGACGGTAGGCTGGTCGTTGGAATTGCGGTCGTCGTTACGCGCCATGCGCGCCGGATGCGGCGGCCCCGACGCAAAGGTGGGTATGGTGGGAGCACAACATACGCTGTATATTGATTATTCCAAGTGCATCGGCTGCGAGACCTGCGAGTACGTGTGCCGTTTTGTCAACGACATGCCGCGCATTCATATGATCCGGGCCGCCTCGGGCTTTATGGCCCCTTTGTACTGCCGGCATTGTGCCGAGGCCAACTGCGCCAAGGTCTGCAAGCGCGGGGCCATCGTCCGGGACAGGGACGGGGCCATGGTGCTTTCGCCCATGCTGTGCCGGGGCTGCCAGTCGCGCCAGTGCATGCTGGCCTGTCCGTACATGGCCATTTTTGAAACCGACAAGGGCGTCATGGTGGTCAAGTGCGACCTGTGCGCCGCCAGACGGCAGCTCGGCCAGCAGCCGGCCTGCGCGGCCATGTGTCCCTGCGGGGCCATCCACTACGTGGAGCGGGAGGCCGTCCCCGGCCTGGAAACCCCGGAGGCCGGGGATGCCGAAGAGCGGGTGCTGGCCTGTTTCCGGCCGGCCCGCCGCAAGGACCCTGACGGGGAAAAGCCTTGACCCCGGGGCGAAACCGGGTCACCCAGCCCCAAGCAGCGAACACGCGAAATACGATCGGCCAGAGGCGCGCCATGCGTCCGGTTGCCGCTTCATGGAGGATGCCTTGAACTTGATGGACGGAAACGACGTGGCAGCGGCCAAGGCCGAGGCCATCCACCAGAGCGCCCTGGAAGCCCTGGAGCGCAAGGATTTCGAGGCCGCCCGGGAGGGATTCGAAAAGGCCCTGGCCGCGTTCGCGGCCATTGGCGACGAGATCGGCATGGCCATGACCAGCCATAATCTGGGCCTGACCAGCCAGGAAGCCGGCGATCTGGCCGAGGCCCGGCAGTGGCTGGAGAAATCCCTGGCCGTCAGCGAACGGGAAGGGCTCGACGGCGGCATGATCGTCACCTGCCACCAGCTCGGCGTGGTGGCCCAGCTGGCCGAGGAGTATCCGGCGGCCCGGGAATGGTTCGAGCGGGCCCTGGAGCTTGAGGAGAAAAACGCCAATGCCGGCGGCGAGGCCATGACCTGCCACCAGCTCGGCATTGTGGCCGCCCTCTCCGGCGACAACGCGGACGCCAAATCCTGGTACGAGCGGGCCATCGCCGTTTTCGAACGCCTGGGCGAGGAGGATAACGCGGCCAGGACCAGAAAGCTATTGGATTTTATCACGAATTTTGAGAGCCAGGGCAGCCATGAAGGCCACGAGGGACCTTGCGGCAAGCTCCAGTAGCCGGGGGGGAAAGAATGCCGGCGGCCGGGGGGAAAGAATGCCCGGCGGCCGGGGGGAATCATTCCCCCCGGACCCCCCGGATGGGGTGGGGGGCAAAGGGGGACAGCGGCGTCACGGTCGGGCACGGGAAGCCGCTGTGAAGAACTGGTTTGGCTGTTCCGTGAAGACCCCGGGCAGCGCCGCCGGCATATGGTTCCCCCTTTTGCGGAGGGTCCGGGAGGGGATCATCCCCTCCCGGCCGCCGGAGGCTCTGAGGCTCTAAAGAATCTGCTCCAGGAATTTCCGGGTGCGGGGATGCCTGGGGGCGGTGTAGAATTCGGCCGGCGTGGCCACTTCCAGAATCTGGCCGCCGTCCATGAAGACGATGCGGTCGGCCACCTCGCGGGCAAAGCCCATTTCGTGGGTGACGCAGACCATGGTCATGCCCTCGCGGGCCAGCTTGACCATGACGTCGAGCACCTCGCCGATCATCTCCGGATCAAGGGCCGAAGTCGGCTCGTCAAACAGCATGATCTTGGGGCTCATGGCCAGGGCCCGGGCAATGGCCACGCGCTGCTGCTGGCCGCCCGAGAGCTTGGCCGGATACACGTCGGCCTTGTCCAGGATGCCGACCTTGTCCAGCAGCCGTCTGGCCATGGCGTCGGCCTCGTCCCTGGGCATCCCTTTGAGCTTGACGGGGGCCAGGGTCACGTTTTGCAGCACGGTCTTGTGGGGAAAAAGGTTGAAGCTCTGGAAGACCATGCCCACTTCCATGCGGACCTTGTTGATGTCCACGGTCGGATCGTCGAGGTCGAAGCCGTCGACCACGATCTTGCCGGCGCTGATGTCTTCCAGGCGGTTGATGGCGCGAAGCAGCGTGGATTTGCCCGAGCCGCTCGGTCCGATGATGACGACCTTCTCGCCTTGGGCCACGTCGAGATCGACATGGGCCAGGGCGATGACCTGGTCGTAGAATTTGCTGACGTCCGCTATGCGGATGATGGGGGCGTTATCGTTTGACATGGTGGGACAGACGATCCTCCATGATGCTGACAAGCTTGGATAAAATCAGGGTGATAATCAGGTAGAGCACGGCCACCATGGTGAAGGTCTCGAAATACTGGAAGGATTCCGAGGCGAATTCGCGGCCGCGGCGCAACAGATCGGCCACGCCCAGGATGGAGACCAGGGAGGTGTCCTTGAGCAGGGCGATGAATTCGTTGCCGACCGGCGGCAGGATGGTGCGCCAGGCCTGGGGCAGGATGACGTGGTACATGGTCTGGGCGCGGTTGAAGCCGAGCGACCGGGCCGCCTCGGTCTGGCCGACCGGGATCGAGGCGATGCCGGCCCGGAAGACCTCGCCCATGTAGGCCCCGTAGCAAAAGCCCATGGAGAAGATGGCGGCGAGCAGGTCCGGCACCTGCACGATGCGGCCAAGCGCGTAGTAGATGTAAAACAGCTGCACCAGAAGCGGCACGCCGCGTACGATCTCGACATAGGTCGAGGCGATGAGGTTTATGTGCTTGTTGCGGGAGATGCGTCCAAGGCCGGTGACAAGTCCGATGACCAGGGCCAGGGCAATGGAGCAGACGGTGACCTGGAAGGTGATCAGGATGCCGTCCGGCACGAACTTGAAGATGCGCAGATACGGGTCGGGCTGGAAGATGAGCAGATAGGCCAGCACGGCCAGCGCTCCGGCAAACGAGATGCGCCAGGCCGAGACGAGGCCCTTGTCCGAGGCTTTGGGGATGGCTGCCCCGTCGCCGACGTCGATGACGACGGGTGTTTCTTCCACGACGACCTTGCCTTGTTGTTTCATAAGACGTTCCGAATGGCGCGTCCGCCGTTTCGCGGGGGAACCGGCGGACGCCGCCTGGGATGGGCTTGGTCTGTCGGCCTTACTTGCCGGCCCCGATCCACTTGGCCAGAAGTTCCTTGTCGATGCCCTTTTTCTGCACAGCCTCGATGCCCTTGTTGATCAGGTCGAGGTCTTCCTTGTTGCCCTTTTTCACGGCGATGCCATAGTACTCGTCTTCGCCGGACTCGATGACGCAGGCGATTTTCAGCGCGCTCTTGTACTTCTCGTTTTGCAGGGCATACTGGGCGGCGACCGGATCGTCGCAGACCACGCCGTCGATGCGGCCGTTGTAGAGGTCCTCGAAGCTCAGGCCGACCTCGTCATAGGACTTGTCCTTGACGCCCTCGGCCTTCTTGATGGCGAAATGGCCGGTGGTGCTGATCTGGGCGCCGAGCGTCTTGCCCTTCATGTCCTCGATGCACTTGGCCTCGGACTTGATGGGCACGACCAGGGCCTGGCGCACCTTGAAGTAGGGGATGGAGAAATCCATGGTGTTTTTGCGCTCGTCGGTGATGGTGACCGAAGAGCCGATGGCGTTGTACTTGCCGGCGGCCAGCCCCGCAAAGATGCCGTCCCAGGCCACGGCCTTGAATTCCGGAGTGAATCCGGCTTCCTTGCCGGCGGCGTTCATGTAGTCGACGGCGTAGCCGGTGATCTGCTTGTCGGCGTTGACGAACTCCATGGGCGGCCAGGTGGCGTCCGTGGCGAAGACGATGGTTTTCGCCAGCGCGGCGGAGGCGGTCAGGGCGACGAGGGCAAGGGCCAAGGCAAGTTTTCTGACCATGGAAGACTCCTGTGGGTTGGGTGTGACAACATTCAAGGGACGTTCCCTGTCTGCCGTGGGCGCGTCACGCCCTTGTGGCCGAAACGTCGCCAAAATTCAAGACGACAGGCGGGCTTTGGCCGGCCGGCCTACGGGGTTTCGCCGGCGGGCCGGGAATCCCAAAGCTGGCAGAATGCGGCCAGCCGTTGAAGATTTTCCGGGAAATCGATCCGGCCAAAGCCGATGCGGAAGCGGTCGGGCCATTCCTCGCCGTAAAGCCGTCCGGGCAGGAGCAGCAGGCCGGACGTTTCCAGGGCCTTTTGGCAGAAGGCGTCGGCGTCGCCGGCGCGCAGGCCCGGAAAGGCGGTGAGGCCGCCGCGCGGGGCCACGAAATGGAACAGATCGGCCCGGGCGTGGAAAAAATCCGTCAAAAGCCGCCTGTTGCGGGCAAGCAGCCCCTGCATGCGGCCAAGGACGGCCTCCCGGGCCGACAGGGCGCACACGGCCAGGAATTCCGAGGGCGCGGAGCCGCAGATGGACAGGTAGTCCTTGACGGCGGCCATGCGGGCGAGAAATTCGCGGTCGCGGCAGGCCACCCAGCCGACCCGCAGTCCGGCCAGCCCGAAGGATTTCGAGAGCACGCCCAGGGAGACGGCCCGGGAATCGAGGTCGCAGGCCGCCGGCAGGGTGGCCACGCCCTCGGCCTCGGAAAACCGGTAGACCTCGTCGGAAAAGACCCTGGCCCCCCGGGACGCGGCCAGGGCGATCATGGCGGCGAAGGCTTCCGGCGCAGGCAGGTAGCCCGTGGGGTTGTGGGGAAAATTGACCACCAGCGTGGTGGCTTTCGGACCGAGCAGGGCGTCGAGTTCGGCCATGTCCGGGGCGAATCCCCAGTCCGGGTCGCAGCGCCAGGGGGCGATGCGGCACGACAGGCTGCGGGCCGCATCCGTCAGGGACTGGTAGTTGGGCGTGGTGACCACCACCTCGTCGCCGGGGGCCAGGGCCGCCTGCATGAAGGTGTAGATGGCCTCCTCGGCCCCGACGTGGACCAGGACGTCGTCCGGGGCGATGGTCCCGTACAGGCCGGCGATGGCCTCGCGCAGTTCCGGCGCGCCCCGGGAATCGGTGTAGCCCAGGCGCAGCCGGGCCAGCCCTTCGGCGGAGCCGGGGACCATGTCCAGCAGTTCGGCCACGGACAGGGTTTCGCCGTCCGAGGCGCACAGCAGATGGGGGGCCGAAAACTCGTGGCGGGCGAAAAAACGCTCCAGGCGAAACGGAGGAAGCTGCACTGTGGTTGCGATCCTTTTATGGTCTGCGTAGATTCGTTCCAAAAGGGACACGCGGACATACCCATGATTGGCTCGACCGGCAAGGTGCTTTTGTGCATTGGACTGGCTGTCGCCGGCCTGGGGCTGGCCATGATCCTGGCCGACCGGCCGGGTTTTTGGCGCAGCCTGCCGGAGCGCATTCCCCTGGGGCGGCTGCCTGGCGACCTGCGCTGGCGGGGGGAGGGCTTTTCCGTCTATTTTCCCTGGGTCACCTGCCTGGTGGTCAGCGTCGTCGTCACGCTTTTGTGTTCGTTTTTTCGGAAATAGGCCGCCGTGGCCGGCAGGCCTCCCGATTGTCGCCCGTTTGGATTTGTGCTACCTCCTTAAACCTATGGCATTCGACATCGCCCAGTTCCTGCGCACCAACAAGACCCTGGCCATCTGGGCCGCCTTTTTCGGTCTTGTCTGGCTGGCCAGTTATTATGGCCTTTTCGGCCTGGTTTTCATCACCTACATCCTGTGCTTTCTGTTCCACGGCCCCATCGAGTGGCTGGCGGCCAGATCGAAGCTGCCGCGCGCCCTGTGGGCCACCGTGGTCTATCTCGTCTTTCTGGCCGCCGTGCTGACCATCCTGTCCTCGGTGCTGCCCAAGATCGGGGCCGAGTCCACGGCGTTTCTCAAAAAGCTGCCCGACACCCTGGAAACCCTGCGCCGCCATCTCGACCAGTGGGCCTGGCTGGCCCCGGACATGGCCGCGCCCATCTCCAAGGTGAAGGATTATCTGGCCCTGGAGGCCCTGGTCGGCGTCAAGGCCGAAACGCTGTTCACCCTGGCCGTCAATTCCTTCAACCAGGTGTCCATGTACGTTTCGACCTTCCTTCTGGGCACGCTGTTCAGCTTCCTCATCATGCTCGATTTCCCGAACCTGCAGGCCAAGACCATCGGCCTTCGCGATTCGCGGCTGCGCGACATCTATGACGTGACGGCCCGCAGCGTGGTGCGGTTCGCCATTGTCGTCGGCATGGGATTCCGGGCCCAGATGATGATCGCCGGGGTCAACACCCTGCTGACGGCCATCGGCATGCACATTCTTGGCATCGAACCCGTCGTGCTGCTCTCCTTCGTGGTCTTTTTCTGCGGCCTCATTCCGGTGCTCGGGACATTTATCTCCTCGGCCCCCATCGTGCTGGTGGCCGTCAACACCACCGGCCCCAACCACGCCCTGTGGGCCATTGTCATGATCATCATCGTGCACACCATCGAGACCTACATTTTAAACCCCCGCATCGTGGCCGCCATGTTCAAGATCAGTCCGCTCGTCACGCTGATGATCCTGTACGTGGGCCACAAGCTCTTCGGGTTGTGGGGCATGGTGCTTGGCGTGCCGGTTTCGGTCTTCATCTTTCGCCATGTCATCCTCGGTGCGGAGAGTTTTTATGCCGCCCCTTCGGCGGCCCCGTGTCCCTCCGAAAAAAATGCAGACGGCGGCGTGCATGACTGAGGCGTTCTGGCGGCGTTTTGGATGCGTCCTGGGGACGGCGGCCTTTCTGGGCGTTGCCGTTGTTGCCTTTGCCGGTCTGGAGGAGGGCAAGAAAGCCTACCGGGACGGCGACTATGCCCGGGCCTTTGAGGAATTCCTGCCCGTGGCCACAGCCGGCGATACGACCGTGCAAAACCAGATCGCGGCCATGTACTATACCGGCCAGGGCGTGCCCCAGGATTACGCCAAGGCGGCGGAGTGGTTTAAAAAGGCGGCGTCGGCCGGCAGTCCGGAAGGCCAGTACTGCCTGGGCAAGCTGTATTTCCACGGCCAGGGCGTGCCCCAGAATCTTGAGGACGCGGCCAAATGGCTCACCGAGGCCGGTCTGGCCGGCAAGGGCGGAGCCCAATACCTGCTTGCCACATTGTACCTCTATGGCAAGGGGGTCTCGAAAAATCCGGTCAAAGCCTATTTCTGGTCCATCCTGGCCGTCGCCGCTGCGGATCTGCCGGCCGAGGACAAGGCCGGGGCCACGGCCCTGCGCGACCAGATCGAGGGCATGCTGGGCCCGCGTCAGGTCGAGTCCATCCAGACCATGGCCAAAAGCTGGGCGCCGCGAAAGAAGAAAGGCGGCTGAGGCCGCTTCCGGCCCATTGACAGGCCGGAGCGTCGCCCCGGGCTTTGCCGTGCCCTCCCCTGGTTCCCGGCAGGAAGACCGCGCAAACGGCGCCTGCCCGTGGGCCCCCACGCGATTTTTTCTTTCCCCGTGTCAAAACAATGCTTTCGGGTCGGCCTTGGCGACGTCCGGCGGTGCGCCGACGGCCTGGGCCGCAGACGGGGCGGTGGGCGAGGACCCCGGTCCCCGGGCGCTTGGCGGCAGAAACCTGATGGCCGCCGCCACGGCTTTTTCCGCCTCGGGATCGAAGGGGGCCGGCCGGTAGTCCGCCAGCCGCTGCGCCACGCGTTCGAGCTGGTCCGGGGGCAGGCGTTTTTCGAGCACCAATCTGGCCTTGCCGGCCCGGATGAGCAGAGGATCGCCCCCCGGGGCGCGGCTGGCCAGGGTGAGCCAGAACAGGGCGCTTTCGTAGTCGCGCGGCACAATGCGCCCTTCGTAATAAAACCCCGCCAGCATGGCCTGGGCCTGGGCGAATCCCTGGCCGGCGGCCAGCCGGTACCAGCGGAAGGCTTCCCGGGCGTCGGGTGCAATGCCCCGGCCGGTCAGGGTCATGGAGGCCACGTTGGTCCGGGCATGGGCGTCGCCGCGCCTGGCCGCCTCCCCCATCCAGCGCAGGGCCTCCTTGTCGCTGGCGGGGCCGCCCTTGCCGGTCAGGTGCATGAGGCCGAGGTTGAACTGGGCCCGGGCGTCTCCGGCGACGGCCGCCTTTTCGTACCATTTGCGGGCCTCGGCGAAATCCGGCGATCCGGCCAGCCCCTTGGAAAGCAGCGAGCCCAGGGCGAACGCCGCCTCCCGGTCGTCGGCCTCGGCGGCCTGCCGGTAAAACTCCATGGCCTTGGCCAGATTGGCCGCGCTGGGGAACTCCTCTTCGGACAAGGCCGCCAGGAGCGCCTTGGCTTCGGGCAGTCCGGCCTCGGCCGCCTGCCGGCACCAGCGAAACGCCTCGGCCGGGTTGCCGGACACCCCCTGGCCGGCCAGATGGAGCAGGGCCACGGCGTACATGGCCTGGGTGTTGCCGGCCCAGGCCGCCTTGGAAAGCAGGGCCGCGCCGGTGGGCGTGCCGCCGGGGAGCCGGCCGCGCACCATGCCAAGGCCAAGCAGCAGGGTGGATTCGACGTCGCCGGTTCGGGCCGCCTTGGCGCAAAAGCGCACGGCCCGCGAGGCGTCGCGCCGGTCCTCGGGGCCGCCGGCGAAAAGCCGGCACAGGATGGCGGCCGCCCCGTCGTCGGCTGCCCCGGCCGCGTCGTGGAGTTCCAGGGCCCGGGCCGGGTCGCGGAAGACGCCGAGGCCGGCATGGTACATGTCGGCCAGGGAGAGCATGGCCGCCACATGGCCGGCGTCCGCCGCCTTTTCAAACAGCCGGGCCGCTTCCAGCGGATAGGCGGCCACGCCTTCGCCGGAAAGATATTGCAACCCCAGGGCGTGGGCGGCCGGGGCGTAGCCGGCGTCGGCGGCCTTTCGCCGCAGGGCGGCCGCCCGGGACGGGTCCCGGGGAACCCCCTGGCCTCTGGAAAAGAGATCGGCCAGCCGGTTGAGGGCCTCAGGGTCGCCGGCCTCGCCGGCCGCGGCAAACAGGGCGGCGGCCTCGGCAGGCGCGCCGCCCCGGGGATCGCCGGCTTCGGACAGCGACAGCAGGGCCTGTCCCAGGGCCGTGGCTGCCTGGGTGTCGCCGGCCTCGGCCGCCCGGCGCAGCCAGCCCAGGGCGGCGTCGATGTCGACCGGCACGCCTGCCCCGGTCAGCAGCATGACGCCGAGCCGGCCCATGGCCTGGAAATCCTCCTGATCGGCGGCCTTTCGGTACCACCGGGCCGCCTGCCTGTCGTCGCCGGCCACGGTGCGGGCCAGATCCCCGGCCGGCGTCAGACTTGGCAGATGGTCCTTGTCGGCGGCAAAGCGGAGCAGGGCGAAGGCGCGGGGCAGATCCCGGGGGACGTCCCGGCCGGCTTCGAACAGCAGGCCGAGGGCGTGCGAGGAGGCGACGGACCCCTGGGCCGCGTCTGCCTCCAGAAGGGCCACGGCCTCGTCCGTCCTGCCCTGGGCCAGCAGCCGGGCGGCGCGTCGGGGCGTGGCCAGATACCAGGCGAGCAGCCATATCGAGCCGCCAAGGAACAGGGCCAGACAGACGATGGCCAGGGCGCGGCGGCGGGGGGGGGCTTTGGGGGCTGGCTTGGGCATGGGTCTCCTGGCCTCGCCTGCGGGCGGGCCTGGACAAGTATTATGCCAAAGACCGGTATCGGACAATCCCCGGCGATTAAAACCGCAGATCCGGCAGGGACAGGTAGGGCGCTCCGAAAAGCTGCAGGGCCATGGCTCCGACGGCCCCGGCGGCAATGGCCGGCCCATAGCACGGCCGCCAGTTCGGGGCGCTGCCCGAACGGGAAAGCCGTCGCCACAGAAGCCAGGGAAGGATTTGCACGCCTCCGGCCAGACTCGTCAGCAGCACGACCGTAACCAGCGACCGGCTGCCAAGCCCGGCGCCGACGGCGGCCATGAGCTTGACGTCGCCGGCCCCGAGCAGCCGGAACAGATGGGGAACGAGAAAGACGAGGAAGCCGCCGGCCAGCCCCAGGAAGGACTCGGTCAGCCCCGGCAGTCCCGACAGGACGCCGTGTATGGCCAGCAGCGCGGCCATGGCCGGGAAGGTGACCAGATTGGGAATGCGGCGGGTGCGCATGTCCACGACCGCGCTCCACGTCACCGCAACCGTGGTGACGGCAAAGGCCAGGGAGGTTTCGAGGTCGGGCGGCATGGCGGCTCCGGAGGTTTCGCCACCAGTACCGGCTCCTTCGGTCCTTGTCCAACGCCCCTGGGCGGGCATGGGCGTCGGTCTTGACGCCGGACTTTAAAAAGTCAATTTTCCCGGGTAGCCGTGAAACGGCCGGAATCGGTTGGCCGCCCGCCGGCCACTTCGGAGAGTGCATGGAAAAGGAAAGCGCCGAGGCCTTTCGGGCGGCATTGGCCGTCGTTTCAACCGAGCGCGACCAGTTGCGTCTGGCGCTTGACGAGGCCTCCCGCGACATGGAGCGGCTGCGCGCCGAAGCCCAGGCCGGTTCCAAGGTCAAGGCCGATTTCCTGGCGCGCATGACCCATGAGTTGCGCACCCCGCTGTCGGCCATCATCGGTCTGGCCAATCTGGCCGCGCCCGAGGCTGGCAATCCCCGGCTCGCCGATTATCTGGCCAGAATCCGGGAATCGGCCAGGGGGCTGCTGGAAGTTGTGGACGACATCACCGATTTTTCCCGCCTCGAAAAGGGAGAGGTCGATCTGGCCCCGGTGCCCTTCGACCTCTCCGCCGCCCTGGCCCGGGTCAGCGGCCGCTTTCTCGGTCCGGCCCGGGAGAAAGGCCTGCACCTGACGACCCGGCTCGATCCCTGCGCGCCTGTCCGGCTTGTGGGCGACCATGCCCGGCTGGAGGGCATCCTTGGCCATCTGGTCGGCAATGCCGTCAAATTTACGGAAAAAGGGTCGGTGGACGTGGTCGTGGACTGCCTGTCCCGGGAGGACGGGCTGGTCCGTCTGGTCTTTGCCGTGCACGACACCGGGATCGGCATGGTCCAGGCCGACATCCCGGCCATGCTCGAATCCTTCACCCAGGCCGACGGCACCCTGTCGCGCCCCTACGGCGGCACCGGGCTGGGGCTGGCCCTGGTCAGCCGGGGGGTGGCGCTGCTTGGCGGCACGCTGTCCGTGGAGAGCGCGCCCGGACGCGGCACGCGGTTTTCCTTTGAAGCGGGGTTCGCCGAAGATGCCATTGCCGGGTTGGCCGAGGCGTCCGGGCTGTCGGTCTGCCCGGAATCCCCGCCGCAACGCATGGCCATCCCGGCCGCGGCCGCCGCCGGCCGCGTCGGGAGCGAATCCCGGCCGCTGGGCGGGGTCCTGATTCTTCTTGTCGAGGACAACCCCATCAACCAGCAGGTGGCCCGGGAAATCCTGGAGCGGCTGGGAGCCGGCGTGGACGTGGCCCAGCACGGTCGCGAGGCGGTGGAGATGGCGCCGTTGACCTTTTACGACGTCGTGCTCATGGACGTGCAGATGCCGGTCATGGACGGGCTGGAAGCCACCCGCCGCATCCGGGCCCTGCCCGGCGGCGCGGATCTGCCCATTGTGGCCCTGACCGCCCATGCCCTGGACGAGGACCGGGACCGCTGCCTGGAAGCGGGCATGAACGATTACCTGACCAAGCCGCTCGATGTTGACCGGCTTTTGTCCTCGCTTGGCCAGTGGATCGCCTCGGCCGCGGCTGCGGCCAAGCCCGGACGGGCCAGGGCGGCAAGGACGGAGTGGCCGGACGTACGGCCGGAGCCGCCGGCCGCTCCCGCTCCGGGCCTCGATGCCGCCGCCGCCCTGGCCCGCCTGGGCGGCAACGAGCGGCTGCTTTTGAGCGTGGCCGCGGAATTTGTCCGGGATTACGCGGCAAGCGCGGCCCGCATCGAAAGCCGCATCCAGACCGGCAACCTGGAAGAAGCCCGGCGGCTGGCCCACACCGTCAAGGGCGTGGCCGGCAATCTGGCGGCCGGGGCCCTGGCTGCTGCGGCCAGGGATCTGGAGGCGGCTCTGGCTGCGGGAAGCCAGCCCCATGCGTCCCTTTTGGACGCGTTTCGCGAGACTCTGGCTGCGGCGGTCGCGGCCGCCTCGAAGCTTTCCCCACCGCAACCGGCCGTGCCGGCCTGCGCCAAAAGCGGCTGTTGGCGGGTGCTTGTCGTCGACGACGCCAAGCTCAACCGGGCCATCGTGTCCCAGATTCTGCGCAGCGTCGGCCATGAGGTGGTCACGGCCGCCGACGGCAAGCAGGCCTGTCGGGTGCTGTTCGGCGAGAACAACGCCGGCCGTCCCTTCGATGCCATCCTCATGGACATCGAGATGCCCGAGATGGACGGCCCGACAGCCGCCCGCATCATCCGGGGGCTTTTGGCCGCAAGCGTCAATCCGCCGTGTCCGGCCGGCATTCCCATTATCGCCCTGACGTCCCACGATGCCGCGGAGGAACGCGCCCGCTGCCTGGACGCCGGCATGGACGAATGCCTGCACAAGGTCCTCGAGCACAATGCGCTGCTTTCGGCCCTGGAGCGGATCATCGGCGGCGAGGCCAAGGCGCGCCTTTCCAGCTGCCCTCGGCCCACGGGCGGGGCAGCGGCGGCCCTGACGCCGCTGTTGCGTTGTCTGGCCGGGCATCTGGCCGAAGGCAACATCCGGGCCGACGAGGACATGGCCGTTTTGCGCGAGGCCTTTGTCGGCCGGCCCGCGCCGCCGGAAATGGCCGAACTGTCTCAGGCCGTGGAGCACTTCGAATTTTCGGCAGCCCTGGCCATTATGCGGCGTATGGCCGGCTCGCTCGGCATCGACCCGGGCGAGGTCGTCAGGCGGTCCGTCTGAGGAGCGGTCCCCGGCCCCGGCCCGGCGGCTGCGGTTCGGGCCCGGCCAGGGCCGCGTCGGCATCGTATGCCTGATGAAAAAACGATATGCCGCCGAAAATCCTGCTTCAGGGCTTGCGGCGCAGCCGCCGTCCCAGATACACGCCGACGATGATGGAAAAGACGACGACGAGCGTCACGATGGCCAGATTGGCTCCCATGGTTCCCTCCTTGGCCCGCAGGCGATGCCGGGCTGGCGCAGCATACCCGCAGAGACGACCGGGCGCAAAAGGGAATGCGCCCCAACCGGCGGCGGCGCAGGATGCGTCGCGCCTGGAGAACGTGCATGGGCACCGTCCTTGAAGGACTGCGGAGTCTGGTGTCGGGCTTTTCCCGCCGGCCGTCGGCCTCCCGCGAGGAATCCTCGGCGATCTTCCGGGAAAAATACAACCAGTTTCAGTCGCTGCTTGAATCCAACACCGAATTGCTCAGGATCTGTTCGGAAATCGAAAGCATGCTGGAGGGCCGCGAGGTTTTCGGCATGGCCTTTATCCGGTCGCGTTCCAGCCGGGCCATTTTCCATGCCATCCGCATGATCAAGAGTTTCGAGCGCCTTTCGGGGCGGCCCCAGCCGGTGTTGCTGGCCCTGGTCGACCGGCTTTCGACCGAGGTCAAGTCGGCCATGGAGGGACGCGTCAACCCGCACGGGGGGAAACTCATCCTGACGCTGGCCGAAATCACGGGCGGCATGGTGGACCAGGTCGGCGGCAAGTGCGCCAACCTCGGCGAGATCGCCAATCGGGCGGGGCTGCCCGTGCCGGTCGGGTTTTCCGTGACCACGGCCGCCTTCCGGGCCTTTTTCGAGGAGGCGGGACTTTTTGAGACCATAAGCAGCATCCGGCTCGGCATAGCCCCGGACGATCCGGCCTCCATGGCCGCCGCCGCCGAGGACATCCAGGCGGCCATCCTGCGCGCCTCCCTGCCGCCCGCCGTGGCCGAAGGCATTGACGCGGCGGCCCGGGAACTGTGCGACGCGGCCGGCGGCCGGATGCACTTTGCCATGCGTTCGAGCGCCATCGGCGAGGACGGCGAATTGTCGTTTGCCGGGCAGTACCTCACCATGCTCAACGTGGCCCCGGACCGGCTGCAAAGCGCCTACAAGTTCGTCATCGCCAGCCTCTACACGCCCCGGGCCATGTCCTACCGGCTGCTCAAGGGCATTCCCGACGACGACGTGGCCATGGCCGCCGCCTGCCTGGCCCTGGTGCCGTCCAGGGCGGCCGGCGTGCTCTATACGCGCCTGCCCGGGGAGCCGTGCCGCAACGACGTGCTGATAAACGCCGTATGGGGCCTGGGGCCGTACGCCGTGGACGGGGTCGTCACGCCGGACGCCTACCATCTCGATCGGGAGACGCTGGCCGTCACGGGCCGGGAGGTGGCGGACAAGCCGCGCATGCTCGTGGCCTCGCCGACGGGCGGACTGGTCGATGTGGCCGTGGACGAGGGCCGGCGCGCCCTGGCCTGCCTGACCGACGGACAGGCCGCGACCCTGGCCGGCTGGGGCATGGCCCTGGAGCGGCACTTCGGCCGGCCCCAGGACATGGAGTGGGCGCTGACCGACGACGACGCCCTGATCATCCTCCAGTCCCGGCCCCTGACGGCCCTGGCCGATGCCGGCTGCCGGGCCGGCGGTCCGCCTGTGCCCGGGGCCGAGGTCCTGGCCGAAGGGGGGCAGACCGCCTGCAGCGGCGTCGGGGCCGGGCCGGTCCATCTGGTCCTGGCCGACGCCGATCTCGACGCCTTTCCCGAGGGGGCGGTGCTGGTGGCCCCCCACAGTTCGCCCCAGTTCATGGTGGCCATGAAGCGGGCGGCGGCCATCGTCGCCGACCACGGCAGCGTCACCGGGCACATGGCCTCGCTGTCCCGCGAGTTCGGCGTGCCGACGCTGCTTGGCCTGGAAGGGGCCACCCGGCGGTTGCCGGCCGGCGAGACCATCACCGTGGACGCCGCTTCGGGCCGGATCTACCGGGGGCGGGTGGAAAGCCTCGTTGCCGCCGGAGCCGGCGACGCCGGCGCGCCCATGCTCGGCACCCAGGTCCACGCCATTCTCGGCGAGGTGGCCCGGCGCGTCATCCCGCTGTCCCTGCTCGACCCCCGGGCCCCGACCTTTCGCCCCGAGCATTGCGCCAGCCTGCACGACGTGACCCGGCTGCTGCACGAATGGTCCTACGGCGAGATGTTCGCCGTCAGCGACCTCGTTTCCGGCCAGCGCGGCGCGACCCATATCCTGGACGCCGCCACCGGCCTTGACCTGCACATCATCGACCTTGGCGGCGGCATCCGGGAGGCGGCCGTGCCCAGGACCCGGGTCGCTGCGGAGGATATCGCGTCCAGGCCCTTCCGGGCGCTGTTGAGCGGCCTGGTGCTGACCCGGGAGGCCAAGGCCCTGCGGCCGGTCAACCTCGGCGGCTTCCTGTCGGTCATGTCCGAACAGCTCATTGCCCAGCCCAAGGCCGGCAGCGACCGTTTCGGCGAAAAATCCTACGCCATCATTTCGGACAAATACCTCAATTTCAGTTCCCGGGTGGGCTACCACTACGGCGTGCTCGACTGTTACTGCGGCCAGACCGTCAACAAGAACTACATCACCTTTTCCTTTTCCGGGGGCGCGGCCGACGACGTGAAGCGTTCGCGCCGGGCCCGGGCCATCGGCCGCATCCTGGCCGAACTCGGCTTTGCGGTGGAATCGGTGTCGGACCGGGTGTCCGGGCGGTTCCAGAAGTTCGCGGCCCCGGTCATCGAGGACAAGCTCGGCCATATGGGACGGCTTTTGCAATTCACCCGCCAGACCGACATGCTCATGGTCAGCGAGGACAGCATCGAGGCCATGGCGGCCTGCTTTCTGTCCGGCGCGCCCTGTTTCGATCCCGCCGCCCGGGGCGCGGCCCAGCCGCCGGCCGGGGAGGCCTGAGGCGTTGCGCAACGCCTCAGGCGCGGCGTCGCCGCACGGACGCAAGGCCATAACGAGCAGCGGCAAGGAGGTTTCGCCATGCCCCGTTTTGCAGCCAATCTGACCATGCTTTTCACGGAACGGCCTTTCCCCGAGCGGTTTGCCGCCGCCGGGAAGGCCGGGTTCCGCTTTGTCGAATACCTGTTTCCCTATGCGTATCCGGCCGCCGGGCTGCGGGCGCTGCTTGACGACAACGGCCTGACCCAGGTGCTGTTCAATCTCCCGGCCGGCGACTGGGCGGCCGGGGATCGGGGCATTGCCGCCGATCCGGCCCGTGTGGCCGAGTTTCGCGACGGCGTGGGCCTGGCGTCGGAGTATGCCAAGGCGCTGGGCGTATCCCGGCTCAACTGTCTGGCCGGCAGACTGCCGGACGGCGTTGCCGGGGATGCCGCCCTGGAGACGCTGGCCGAAAACGTGGCGTACGCCGCCGACGCCCTGGCCGTCGCGGGCATCGCCCTTGTCGTCGAGGCCATCAACCGTTTCGACATCCCGGGCTTTGTCCTGCACCGCACGGCCCGGGTCATGGCCCTGCTCGACGCTGTTGCCCGCCCGAACGTCTTCATGCAGTACGACGTCTACCACGCCCAGCGCGCGGAAGGGGAGCTTTGCGCCACCATCGCCGCCAACCTGCCGCGCATTGGCCACATCCAGGTCGCCGACAATCCCGGCCGCCATCAGCCCGGCACCGGGGAAATCCATTACCCGTTCCTGTTTTCCGAACTCGACCGCCTGGGCTATGGCGGTTTTGTCGGCCTGGAATACGTTCCCACGCCGGACACCCTTGCGTCTCTGGCCTGGATCGGGGATATGGGGCTGTCCCTGTAGCCGGACGCACGCGTCCGAAAGGAAGTCGCCATGAAAAAGATCGGATTTATCGGCCTTGGCATCATGGGCAGGCCCATGTGCCGCAATCTGCTCAAGGCCGGCTACGAGCTGACCGTTTTCAGCCGCACCCCGGCCAATGTCGAGGCCGTCGCCGCCCACGGCGCGGTGGCGGCCCCTTCGCCCGCCGCCGTGGCCGCGGCCAGCGAACTGGTCATCACCATGGTGCCGGACTCGCCCCAGGTGCGCGAGGTGCTTTTGGGCGAGGCCGGCGTGGTCCACGGGGCGCGCCCGGGCCTTTACGTGGTGGACATGAGCTCCATCGCCCCCCTGGCCAGCCGGGAAATCGCCGCCGCGTTGGCCGAAAAGGCCGTCCGGTTTCTCGACGCCCCGGTCAGCGGCGGCGAGCCCAAGGCCGTGGACGGCACGCTTTCCGTCATGGCCGGCGGCGATGCGGCCGATTTCGAGGCGGTCAGGCCCGTGCTGTCGGCCATGGCCGCCGCAGTGACCCGGGTTGGCGAGGTCGGGGCCGGCAACGTGGCCAAGCTGGCCAACCAGATCGTCGTGGCCCTCAATATCGCCGCCATGTCCGAGGCCTTCGTGCTGGCGGCCAAGGCCGGCGTGGAGCCGGAACTGGTGTATCAGGCCATCCGGGGCGGGTTGGCCGGCAGCACGGTGCTCGACGCCAAGGCCCCGCTCGTCATGGACCGCAAGTTCGATCCCGGCTTCCGCATCAAGCTTCACGTCAAGGATCTGGCCAATGTCCTGCGCACGGGCCATGACCTGAACGCGCCGCTGCCCCTGACCGCCTCGGTCATGGAGATCATGCAGGCCATGCTGGCCGATGGCTGCGGCGAGGACGACCACGGCAGCATCATCCGCTATTTTGAAAAACTGGCCCATGTCACCGTCAAACGATAACCATGCTCGAAAACGTCCGGGAACAAGCCTTTCCCGGAATCCAGAGAGCCATGGCCTCGCCTGCCTGCCCGTGGGGCGGGGTCCAAAACAGGCGTCCGAAGGACGTCTTGGGAGGTTTCCATGCGCAGTCGGAAATTGGCTGTGGTCCTGACCCTGGCCCTGTGTCTGGGCGGGGCGTTGGCCATCGCCGCCAAAGTCATGAACGTCTCGGTGCGGGACGGGCAGGTGCGTGATACGCCGTCATTTTTGGGAAAAATCGTGGGCAAGGCCAGCTATGGCCAGTCCGTGGACGTGGGCGGGGAGCAGGGCGACTGGATCAAGGTGACCCTGTCCGGCGGCGTCTCGGGCTGGATGCACCGCACGGCCCTGACCACGTCCAAAGTGGCCCTGTCCGGCGGCGCGGGCGCTGCGGGCAGCGTGTCCGGCAAGGAGATGGCCCTGGCCGGCAAGGGGTTTTCCGCCGAGGTCGAGGCTGATTACCGCAAAAGTCACGGCGGCAATTACGCCGCCGTCGACGCCATGGAGCGCGTCCGCTACGACGCTGCCGCCTTGCTGGCCTTCCTGGGCCAGGGCGACGTCAAACCCCAGGGAGGCGCGAAATGAAGCCGCGTATCCTTTTCGCCGTCGGCGCGCTGCTCCTGGCCGGGCTGACCCTTTTTGGCTGCAACAACCCCGACGCCGTTTCCCGCGTCCTCGGCTCGTTTGGCAGCGTGGGCGGAGCCCCGGTGGGCGATTACGCCGCCTCGGCCGTCAAAGGCGTGTCCGCCGTGGCCCACGCCGCCGAGGATTTCAACCCAGAACAGGAATACTACATCGGCCGGACCGTCGGCGCGTCGCTTCTGGCCAAGTACAAGCCCTACGGCGACGCCAGGGCCAATGCCTACGTCAACGAGGTGGGACAGGCCCTGGCCATGTTTTCCGACATGCCCCAGACCTTTGGCGGCTACCACTTCCTGATCCTGGATTCGGCCGAGATCAACGCCTTTGCCGCACCGGGCGGGCTCGTTTTCATCACCCGGGGCATGCTGCGCTGCTGCGCCGGCGAAAACGCCCTGGCCGCAGTGCTCGCCCACGAGGTCGCCCACGTCCAGAACAAGGACGCCCTGCGCGCCATCAAGCGCGCCCGCACCACCGAAGCCCTGGCCATCATCGGCGGCGAGGCCGTCAAACACGCCGCCGGCGCGGAAGTGTCCAGACTGACCAACATCTTCGCCGACTCCATCGGCGACATCATGACCACCATGGTCAACAACGGCTATTCCCGCACCCTGGAATATCAGGCCGACAAGACCGCCGTGACCATCCTGACCCGCACCGGCTACAACCCGGCCGGGCTGCCGGACATGCTGGCCGAGATGCAGAAAAAGCTCACCCCCGGCGGCGCGGACTTCGCCAAGACCCACCCGGCCCCGGGCGACCGGATCACCGAACTGGCCAGCCTCGCCCGGGTGGCCGAAATCGCCGAACCGCCCGCCCGCGTCGCCCGCTTCAAGGCCGCCCTGGGCAATATATAGACTGGCGGACAGTGGGGAATGCCTCCGGCGGCCGGGGCGCTGCCCCGGACCCCGCCGGGGAGCCAAGCCCCCCGGACCCCCGTAACGGGTTTGCCGGGTGGGGAATTCCTGGCGGGCAGATCGCTTTCCGCCATTGATCCGCGATGTTGGAGAAAATTCATGAGTAATCCCGACAATGCACCGTCCAGGGGGTCCGGGGGGGATGATCCCCCCCGGCGGGTCCAGGGCAGCGCCCTGGCCGCCGGAGGCTCTTCCTCTCCCTCTTCTTTTTCTTCTTCTTCTTCCCATTCCAGCATTTACCGTAAGCGCTTCCTCCATGGGCTGGCGGCCGGGGCGGCGGGGCTTTTGGCGGCGTGGCTGCTGGCGCTCAGCGGCATAGTGGATTCGTTCGAGGCCCGGACGTTTGACTGGCGGGCCAGATTGCTGGCTCCGAAGTCGGCCGTCTCGGACCGGGTGCGCCTGATCCTTCTCGACCAGCCGAGCCTGGACTGGGGGGCCAGGGAAAACGGGTTGTCCTGGCCCTGGCCGCGTGAGGTGTACGGCGTGGTTCTGGATTTTTGCCGCCGTGGCGGGGCGGCGGCCGTGGCCTTTGACGTGCTCTATACCGAACCGTCGTCTTACGGCGTGGCCGACGACACGGCGTTGGCCGAGGCGGGCCGGCGGTTTGGCAATTTTGTCCTGCCGGTCTTCCTTGGTCGCGAAACCGGCGAGGATGGCTCCTGGCCGGCCGACATGCCGGCCGATCCCCTGGCCGTGGCGGGTCTGGACCCGTGGCTGGCCGCATTGGGGCCCCAAAACGCCCCGGTCTATCCCAAGGCGGCTTTTCCGGCGCCGGAAGTGGCGGCCGGGGCCAGGATTCTCGGCAACGTCAGCCAGGACCCGGACACGGACGGCGTATACCGCCGGGTGGGGCTTTTCGGCGTCTTTGACGGCCGTCCTGTGCCGGCCCTGTCGCTGGCCGCCTGGATGCTGACCGCGCCTTTGACGCCCGTTTCGGTGGCGGACGGCTCCCTGCGCCTGGGCAGCCTGGACATTCCCCTCGACGCCGCCGGTCGGGCCATTCCGCGCTGGCGCGCCTCCAGCGCCTTTCCGGCCGTGTCCGCCGCCGCCGTCATCCAGAGCGAGATGGCTCTGCGCGAGGGCGGCCGGCCGACGGTTGATCCGGAAATCTTTCGCGGCCGCTATGTGCTGTTCGGCTTTTCCGCGCCAGGGCTTCTCGATCTGCGGCCGTCGCCCGTGGCCGGGGTGACGTCGGGCGTCGAGATCCACGCCCAGGCCCTGGAAAGCCTGCTTTCCGGCGATTTTCTGCGCGAAGCCTCGCCGGCCGCCGGCTGGGGGCTGGCGGCCGTGCTGTCCCTGGCTGCCGGACTGGCCGTGTCGATGACCACCGGGGCCGTGGCCGGTTCCGCGGCCGTGCTGCTGCTCGTGCCGCTGCCGGCGCTGCTGGCCCTGGCCGCCTATGCGCTTGGCGTCTGGCTGCCCCTGGCCCTGCCCCAGCTGGCCGTGGCCGGTTCGCTGGCCGTGGCCGTGCTGGTCGGCTACGCCACCGAGGGCCGCCAGAAGCGTTTCATCAAGTCGGCCTTCCGCCAGTATTTGAGTCCCGACGTCATCGAGGCGCTCATTGCCCATCCCGAGCGCATGGCCCTGGGCGGCGAACTGCGGGAGCTGACCATCTTTTTTTCCGACCTGCAGGGCTTCACCTCCATCTCGGAAGGCCTGGGGCCCCAGGAACTGACCGGGCTTTTGAACAAGTATCTGACCGCCATGACCGACATCATCCTGGAAGAGGGCGGCACGGTGGACAAGTACGAGGGCGACGCCATCATCGCCTTCTGGAATGCGCCGCTTGACCAGCCCGACCATGCCGTGCGCGGCGTGCGGGCGGCGTTGCGCTGCCAGGACAAGCTGGCCGAAATGCGCCCTGTCTTTCGCGAGATGGTCAATCGCGACCTGTTCATGCGCGTGGGCCTCAACACCGGACCGGCCGTTGTCGGCAACATGGGTTCGGACTCCCGCTTCGACTACACCATGCTCGGCGACGCCGTGAACCTGGCCTCGCGCCTGGAAGGCATCAACAAGCAGTTCGGCACCTTCACCATGATCTCCAAAGCCACCCGCGACGCTGCCGGCGAGGCCATCGCCAGCCGGGAAATCGCCCGGGTGGCCGTGGTCGGCCGGGCCGAGCCGGTCATCGTCCACGAACCCCTGTGGCCCGAGGCCGCCGCCGGCCTTGCCGCCCTGCACGACGCCTTTGCCAGGGCCCTGGCCGCTTTTGCCGCCGGCCGTTTTGCCGAGGCCCTGGCCGGTTTCGAGGCCCTGGCCGCCGCGGACCCGGCCTCGGCGTCCTACGCCGGGCGTTGCCGGCGCTACCTCGCCAACCCGCCGGAGAACTGGCAGGGCTTTTGCGTGCTGACGTCAAAGTAGGCGGGGAGGGAAGGGGGGACGCGTCTCCGGCGGCCGGGCGCGGCCCGGACCCGGCAGGGGCCTTGCCCCAGCACCCCATCGGGGGATCGTCCCGACCCCCCGGACGGAAAGGCCCTTTGGCAATTTTGCCGAAGGGTCTTTCCGTTCGTTCCGGCAGGTTCTCCACCCGGCCATGGCGCGTGCATCCGCCAATGCCGTCCGGGTGGGTCCGGGAGGGGGTGACCCCCTCCCGGCGGGTCCAGGGCGCTGCCCTGGCGGGGTCCGGGGCAGCGCCCCGGGACTCTTCAGAACATGTACCGCAAATAATAGCCGCAGGTCGGGTAGGCCCAGATGGCGTTGCGCAGGGCTTTGGCCGGGATGTTCTGGCGCATGGCCAGGGCGACGACGTTGATGACTTCCTCGGCGGCATGCCCGAGGATATGCGCGCCGAGGATGCGGCCGTCCTCCGGAGAGACCAGGGTTTTGGCGTAGCCGGTGGTTTCGCCCAGGCGTTTCCAGGGGAAGGCGTCGGCCAGATCGTATTCCTTTTTCACGTAGGGCAGGGATTTTCTCAGGCAGTCCGTTTCGGTCAGGCCGGCCATGGCCAGGGGCGGCAGGGTGAAAAGCACGCTCGGGGTGCCGGTGCGGTCGATGCGGACGGTGTTGCCGTTGAGCATGTTTTCGCCGGCCACCCGGCTTTCGAGGTCGGCGGTGGGGGTCAGGGCGAAGGGGCCGTCCAGACAGTCGCCGGCGGCGTAGACGTCGGGATTGGTCGTGCTTTGCAGATATGCGTTGGCCAGGACGCCGGTTTTGCCGGCGGCGATGCCGGCCGCCTCGAGGCCGAGCCCGGCCAGTTGCGGCGGCCGGCCGGCGGCATTGACGGCCAGGTCGGCCAGGATTTCGAAATCCGGCCCCTGGACGGCCAGTTCGCGGCCTCGGGATTCGATGCCCTGGACCGGGGTGCTTAAGTGCACATCGATGCCGAGGCAGCGGGTGGCGGCCAGGAGCCGGGTCACGGCGTCCTGGTCGAAGCGGCGAAGCACGGCGCCGCCGTGGGTGAGGATGGCGGCCTTGGCGCCGCAAACAGCGGCGATATGGGCCAGTTCAAAGGCGATGAACCCGCCGCCGACAAAGACGATGCGGCCGGGCAGGGCGGCAAGGTCGAGAAAATCGTCGCTTGTGGCCAGATATTCGGCCCCGGGGAAGGGAAATTGCTGGTGGGTGGCCCCGACGGCCAGCAGGATTTTTTTGGCGTGAAGATCGTCTTCGCCGACCCGCAGGCTGTTTTTGCCGGTAAGGACGCCCCGGCCGCGCAGGATGTCGATGCCGGCCTCGCGGTAGCTGTGCTCCACCCGGGCGTCGACGGTGTCGGTGAAGGAGCGTTTGAACGCGGCCAGCGCCGGCCATTCCGGCCTGGGCTCGCCGGCAAGGCCTTTGCCGGCCATGTGCCGGGCGGCGGCGATGGCCTCGGGCGCGGCCATGAGCACTTTTTTGGGGTTGCAGCCCGTGTGCGGGCATACGCCGCCAAGGAACCCCGCCTCGACCACGGCCACTTTCCAGCCGGCCGCCCGGCACAGACGGGCCGCCGGCCCGCAGGCCGGCCCGGTTCCCAGCACCACCAGATCGTATTCGCGCGCCATGGCCTGTCCTCCATGCCGGTGTCGGCTCCCGGGCTTTTTCATGACACTATCACAAAGCGGGCGGATGCCATAGCATACTCTCCAGAAAATCGGGGGCCCGGGGGAATCATTCCCCCGGGCAGGGTCCCCGGGGCAGCGCCCCGGTTCATCCTACACTCCGGCACTCTGGAGGCCATGATGCGGGTACGGCATGATTTCGATCTGATCGTTCTGGGCGGCGGGGCGGCCGGGCTGACGGTGACGGCCGGGGCGGCCAGGCTTGGCGTGCGGGTGCTGTGCATTGAAAAGGAGGAGCGCCTTGGCGGCGACTGCCTGCATTATGGCTGCGTGCCGAGCAAGACGCTGATCGCCACGGCCAGGGTCCGGCGTCTGATGGCCAGGGCCGGGGAGTTCGGCCTGCCGGCCGTGTCGTTGCCGCCGGTGGATTTTGCGGCCGTGCGGGGGCGTATCGAATCGGTCATTGCCGGCATCCAGGAGCATGACTCCCCGGAACGCTTCCGGTCGCTGGGGGCGGCGGTGGCCTTTGGCGCGGCCCGGTTTGTCGATGACCACGTCATTGCGCTTGACGGCCGGCGGATCAGTGCCGACCGTTTCGTGGTGGCCACGGGATCGCGGGCGGCCGTGCCGGCCGTGCCGGGGCTGGACGGAGCCGGGTATGTCGACAATCGCGGGCTTTTTTCGCTTTCCAGGCTGCCGGGGTCGCTGGTCGTTCTCGGCGGCGGGGCGGTTGCCGTGGAAATGGGGCAGGCCTTTGCCCGCCTCGGCAGCCGGGTGACCATCGTCCAGCGCAGCGGGCGGCTGCTTTCCCGCGAGGACCCGGACATGGCGGCGGTGGTGGCGGCGGGGCTTGCCGTCGACGGGGTGGATGTGCGTTGCGGCGCGACGGTGTTGTCCGTTGCGCCGCCGGCCGGGCCCGGCGGGGAGAAGGTCGTGACCATCGCCCGCGACGGCCGGGAAGAGCGCATAACCGCAGCCGAAATCCTCGTTGCCCGGGGCCGTATCCCCAACCTGGACGGACTGGGGCTTGACGCGGCCGGCATTGCCTATACAAAAAAGGGGCTTGTGCTGGACGACAGGCTCCGGGCCACGGCCCCCCACGTGTACGGGGCCGGCGACGTGACCGGGGAGCATCTTTTTACCCACGCCGCCGGCTACGAGGGCGGGGTGGTGGTGGCCAATGCCGTGTTCCGGTTGCCGCGCAGGACCGACTATGCCCGGCTGCCGCGTTGCGTCTACACCGATCCGGAATTGGCCGTCGTCGGAATGACCGAAGGGCAGGCCCGGGCGGCGGGGCTTGTCCGCGAGGTGGTTGTGGAGCCGTTTGCCGGCAACGACCGGGCCAGGGCCGAGGCCGAGACGCCGGGCATGGTCAAGCTGGTGCTGGGACGGCGGGGCGTGGTGCTCGGAGCCCAGATCGTCGGCGCGGGAGCCGGCGAACTTGTGTCGGAATGGGTGGCGGCCCTGGCCGGCCGGGTGGGGCTTTCGACCCTGGCCGGCGCGGTCCATCCCTATCCGACCCTGGCCGAGACGAGCAAACGGGCGGCCGGGCGGCTGCTCGAGCGGAAACTTTTTTCGCCGGTTGCGCGGCGTATCCTGGCGGTCCTTTTCGGGTACAGGGGCGCATCCGGGCGCATGGCGTAATGCCTGATTTTAAAAATATAATTATATCAATATAATATGTCTCCTGTCGGTTTCGCTTTTGCAGTAGAACCGGCATAAAACGGCCAGGGAGGGACGATGGCGGGCAAGACCCCGGTGCTGGTGATGCTCCTCAAGGGATATCCGCGGATATCCGAGACCTTTATATCCAACGAGATTTTGCTGCTGGAATCGCTCGGTTTCAGCGTGCGCATCGTGTCCATGCGCCAGCCCCGGGAGAGCTTCCGCCACGCCTCGGTGGACCGCATCAAGGCCGTGCCCGTCTATCTGCCCGAGCGCATCCTGCCGGCCCTGCCGCTGCTGCTCTATGAAAATCTGCGGGCCTTCCTGGACTTCCCGCGCGGCTACCTGCGCTCGGCCGGGCTGATGGCCCGGCATTGGCTCGGCAACCGCAAATCCGCCACGATCAAGCATCTGCTCCAGGCCGGGCTTTTGTGCCGCCGGGCCATCGGCCCGGACGAGACCGTGCATCTGCACGCCCATTTCGCCCATTCGCCGACCTCGGTCGCGGTCTATGCCGGCCTGATAAGCGGCGCGCCGGTGAGCTTCACCGGCCACGCCAAGGACGTCTGGACCCAGGACCCGGCCCGACTGGCCGAAAAAATCGGCCGGGCCGCCTTTGTCGTCACCTGCACCAACGCCAATGCCGACTACCTGCGCCGGCTGTCGCCAAACGGCACGCCGGTTTTCGCCGTCTACCACGGCATCGATCTGGCCCTTTTTGACGGACAGGGCGGCCGCGTGCCGCCCGGCCCGCCGCACCGCATCCTGAGCGTGGCCCGGCTGACGGCCAAGAAAGGCCTGGACACGGTGCTTGACGCCCTGGCCCTGCTGGTCCGCCAGGGCGTCGATTTCACCTATGATCTCGTCGGCGAGGGCGAGGAGCGGGCCGCCCTGGCCGCCCGGGCCGAACGCCTGGGCATTGCCGGGCGCGTGCGTTTCCACGGGGCCATGCCCCACGAGCGGGTGCTCGACCTGTATCGGCAGGCCCAGGTGTTTGTCCTCGGCTGTCGCGTGCTGGCCAACGGCGACCGCGACGGCGTGCCCAACGTCCTGGTCGAGGCCATGGCCATGGGCGTGCCCGTGGCCGCAACCGACGTCTCGGCCCTGCCGGAGCTGGCCAGGGACGGCCGGACAGCCCTGGTGTGCCCGCCCGACGATCCGGCCGCCCTGGCCGAAAACATGCAGCGCCTGCTGGCCGACGCCGGCCTTTGCCGGCGGCTGACCGAAGCCGCCCGGGCGGCTGTTGCCGCCGATTTCGACAACGCGGCCAATATCCGGCGACTGGCCGGCATTTTTGCCCGCCACGCCGGCCGTCCGGCCGGCGCGTTCGCCGCAACCCTCCGTGAGGTCCCGTGAACGTCGCTTTCTACGCGCCCTTGAAGCCCCTGGACCACCCGGAACCCTCCGGGGATCGCACCATCGGCCGGGAACTGGCCGCAGCCCTGACGGCCGAGGGCCTGACCCTGACCGTCGCCAGCCGGTTTCGCTCCCGCTGGTTTTCGGCCAGCCCCGGGCTTTGGCTCCAGGCCCCGGGGGCGCGCCGGGCCGCCCTGGAAGAGGCCGGCCGGGCCAAAGCCCGGCTGTGGCTGACCTACCACGCCTACTACAAATCCCCGGACGTGATCGGCCCCTATGTGGCCCGGGAACTCGACATCCCCTACGTCGTCTTCCAGGGCATTTATTCCACCAAGACCCGGCGCAGTCTCAAAACCTGGCTTGGCTACGAACTCAACCGGCGCTCCCTCCTGGCCGCCCGGCTGGTCGTCTCCAACCGGCGGCTCGATATGGAGAATCTGCGCCGCCTTCTGCCCCGCGAAAGACTCGCCTATTTGCGGCCGGGCATCGACCCGACGCCCTTTGTCTTCGACGGCCCGACCCGGCGCGAACTGCGCCAGGCCTGGGGCGCGTCGGACGTGCCGGTGGTCGTCACGGCGGCCATGTTCCGGGACGGCGTCAAGACCCGGAGCCTGACCTACCTGATCCTGCGCCTGGGCGAACTGGCCCGGATGGGCAAGGCCTTTTTCCTGGTGGTGGCCGGCGACGGCGAAAAGCGCGACGAACTGCTGGCCCTGGCCGCCCGGGAACTGCCGGGGCGGCATCATTTTACCGGGTGTCTTGAACGCGAGGAACTCGGAGCGGTTTTCGGGGCAGGGGACCTGTTCGCCTTTCCGGGCATCCGCGAATCCCTCGGCATGGTGTATCTCGAAGCCCAGGCCGCCGGATTGCCGGTGGCGGCCTTTGCCGACGGCGGCGTGCCCGAGGTGGTGGATGCCGGCCGCACGGGGATTTTGACGCCTCCCGGAGATGACGGGGCCTACCGCAAGGCCCTGGCCGGGCTGATCGACGACCGGGACCGGCGGCGGGCCATGGGCGAGGCGGCCGAGGCATATGTGCGGGAACATCATGACCGGACGCGCAATTACGGCGCGCTGGCCGGGGTCCTGCGCCGGATGGCCGGGGAGGCCTGAAAAAGGTCCTCGCCGCCTCGGCCCTTGGTATGGTAAGAAATATCGGATAATCGGTTTTAAAAGTATTCTTGTCGACTCGTGCGGCCGCCCGACGTGCGGGGCGTGGCGCCGGTCCGGTGAGGACGGGAGCCTGTCTGATGGCCAGACTGTACGAGATTTCGCTTCGCGACCTGCCGCCTGCGCCGCCTCTGACCCTGGGGCTGTGGACCACGGCCGCCGAGGCGGCCCGGACCCTGCTTGCGGCCGGAGCCGGCGAGGCCCTGGTCCTTGACGGCGGCCGGCCGCTCGGTGTGGTCAGCACCCGGGGGCTGGCCCGGGTGCTCATTCAGGGACCGGGGCAGGCGGCCCATCTGGCCGCCCGGGACGTCATGGACCCGGTGGCCGTTTCTCCGGACACCGACCCCCTGCCCGCAGCCCTGCGCCACATGCTGGCCGCGCCGTCGCGCCGGCTGGCCGTGGTGGACGCCACCGGCCGGGCCGTGGGCATCCTGGCCCCGTTCCACGTGGCCCGGCTGTGCGCCGGCCTTGACGAACTGGCCGGGCGCACCGTGGCCAGCGGCATGGCCCGGGCCGTGGTCACGGCCTCGCCCAAGGAGCCGTTGTCCGCGGTCCTTGGCCGCATGGTCCGTATGGGCGTTGGCGGCGTGGTCGTCACCGACAGCGATCAGCCGCGCGGCATGTTCACGGCCCGGGACGCCGTGGCGCTTCTGGCCGGCGGCCGGGATGACCGGGATCGGCCGGTGGCGGAGTGCATGCGCGTGCCGGTGGTGGCCATCTCGCCCCATCTGCCTTTGGCCGAGGCGGTCTCGGGCATGGACGGGGCCGGGGCGGGCCGTCTGGCCGTCACCGACGCCGCCGGCTACCTGCTTGGGCTTCTGACCTGGACCGATGTGGCGGCCGCGCTTTCCCGGCTGCTTTCCGAGGCCGAGACCGGCTGGCTGCGCGAACAGGCCCGGCGTTACCGCGATCTCTACGACAACGCCGCCCAGGGGCTGTTTCGCCTGGATGTGGGCGGCCGGTTGCTGGCGGCCAACGCCACGCTGTCCAGATTGCTCGGCTACCGCGACGTGGGCGAATTGTTGGGCCATGCCGGAGCCGGGCACCCCCTGCGTCTGGACGTGCCGGAGCGGCGGGAACTGCTCGTGCAGGCTCTGGCCCAGGCCGGCCCCGTGGCCTTTGAAACCCGGGCGTTTCTCCACGACGGCAGCGCCTCGCGCGTTTCCTGCGTCATGTGGGCCGTGCGCGACCGGCTGGGTTCCCCTGTCCTCATCGAGGGGGCCTGCACCGATCTGCCGGACGACATGCCGCACAAGTCCGTCTGGACCCAGGACGGCAGCTACCGCTCCATTGTCGAACACCAGACCGAGCTGATCTGCCGCTACGACGCGGAGGGCCGGCTGACCTTCGTCAATGCGGCCTTTGCCCGCTATTGGGGCAAAACGCCGGAGACCTGCGTCGCGGAGAATTTCCGGCCGGAGATTCCCGGCGAGGACGCGGCGGTCATGGCCGGGCGCATTGCCGCGCTCTGTCCGCATCGTCCCACCACCGGCTTCGAGCACCGGGTGCTGCGCCCCGATGGCCGGGTGCGCTGGCAGCGCTGGACCCACCGGGCCATTTTCGATGCCAAGGGCGTCCTGGTCGAATATCAGGCTGTCGGTCGCGACATTACGTCGCGCAAGCTGGCCGAGCAGCGCCTCAAAACCCAGTACGACCTGACCCGGGCCTTGTTCGAGGCCCTGCCCGTACCGGTTTGCTTCAAGGACGCCGAGGGTCGTTACGCCGGCTGCAATCAGGCTTTCGAGGGGCTTTTCGGTCTGACGCGCGGCCAACTCATCGGCAAGTCCACCCCGGATGTGGTCGAATGTCCCGACTTGATCCGGTTGTACCAGGAAAAGGACGCGGAACTCCTGGCCCGGGGAGGCCGGCAAGCGTATGAGGCCGACCTGCCGACGGTCGCCGGCCGGCGCCGCATGCTCATCCACAAGGCCGTGGTTCGCGACGCCGAGGGCGGGGAAAACGTGGTCGGCATCGTGAGCCTGCTCCACGACATCACCGAGCGCAAGCTGGTCGAGGCTGCCGCCGCCAGGGTTCGCGCAGACCTGGAGGCCGAGACGCAGCGGCTGGCCGGGGAACTGGAACGGACCGGACAGCGGCTGGCCGTTGAAACGACGCGCCGGGAGCGCCTTGAAAGCGAATTGCGGCGTGTCGGGCGGTTCATGGACACGGTGCTTTCGGGCATACGGGACGGCGTCTGCGTGTTGTCCCCGGACATGACCGTGGTCTCGGTCAACCGGGCCATGCGCACGTTCTATGCCGGCGACGGGGACCTGGTCGGCCGCAAATGTTATGAAGCCTACCAGGGACTCGACACGCCCTGCCAGGAGTGCCCGGCGCTGCGCGCCCTGGCCACCCGCAAACTGGCCGTCAGCGTCGTGCCCATGGACGAACGCGGCGACCCGGGCGGCTGGGCGGAATTGTTCTGTTACCCGCTGGTTGACGACGACGGCGTGGTGACGGGCGTGATCGAGATTGTGCGCGACGTCACGGTCGGCAGGAAGCTCGAAGCCGAACTGGCTGCCGCCCTGGAGCGGGCCGAGGCGGCCAGCCAGGCCAAAGGGGCCTTTCTGGCCAACATGAGCCACGAGATCCGCACGCCGCTCAATGCCGTGCTCGGCTATGTCCAGCTGATGCTTGGCGACGCCCTCGAGGCGCGCCAGCGCGAACGGCTGGCCGTGGTCGAGGAATCGGCTGCCGCGCTGCTTTCCATCATCAACGATATCCTGGACTATTCCAAGATCGAGGCCGGGCGCATGGAGCTTAAGGCCGAGTCTTTCGACCTGCCGCGCTGCCTGGATGCCGTCATGAAGGAACAGGAGGTGCTGGCCCGGGACAAAGGGCTGGAACTTGCCCTCGACATCGGGGCGGACGTGCCCAGGGCCGTTTCCGGGGACGGCCTGCGCCTGCGCCAGATACTGCGCAATCTGGTCAACAATGCCGTCAAATACACGGAAAAGGGCAGCGTGTCCCTGGCCGTCTCCATCGCCGACCGGCTCTGGCCCCCGGGCGGGACCGGGGGCCGTGCGCTGCTGCGTTTTGCCGTGGCGGACACCGGCGTGGGCATACCGGCCGGGCAACTGGCCACCATTTTCGACAGCTTCACCCAGGTGGACGGCGGCCTGACCCGCCGTCAGGCCGGCACCGGCCTTGGGCTGGCCATCTGCCGCCGGCTGGCCGGACTGATGGGCGGGGGAGTCCGGGTGGAAAGCGTCCCGGGGCAGGGCAGCGTTTTCTGGCTGGAGTGCCCCTTCGACGTGGCCCCGGCGGTCGTCTCCCGCCATGCCGCCGGCCTTGTCGACGCCCGCCGGGGCAGTCTGCCGCCGCGTCTTCGCATCCTTTTGGTGGAAGACAACCGGGTCAACCGCGTTTTTGCCTCGGATCTGCTGGAAAGCCGGGGCCATGAAGTGGTGGTGGCGGAAAACGGCCGGCTCGCCCTGGAGTATCTGGCCGTCCAGGCCGTGGACGTGGTGCTCATGGACATCCAGATGCCGGTGCTTGACGGACTGGCCGCCACCCGGGCCATCCGGGCCGGCCACATGGACATCGACCCGGGCCTGCCGATCATCGGACTTTCGGCCTATGCCATGGACCAGGAACGGGAACGATTCCTGGCGGCGGGCTTTGACGACTACATCATCAAGCCCATCGACATCGAGATATTTTTTTCGGTGGTCGGCCGGGCGCTGGCCCGCCGGGGCCGGTCCCCGGTCCTTGGCGGCGCATCCGGCCGGGCGCGTCCCGAGGAGGTCCTCGACACGAAGGGGATCGATGCCCAGTACCGGGGCAAGGCCGGGCTGCTGACCCGGGTGGGGCGGGAATTCGTGGCTTCGGTGCCCGAACAGCTCGAAGCCCTGGGCGCGGCCATGCGCGACGGGGATCTGGTCTCCTGCGAGCGGGTGGCCCATACGCTCAAAGGCAACGCGGCCATGTTCGGCGCGGCGGCCATGCGGGCCCTGGCCGCCGAGGCGGAGCAGGCCGCCGCTTCGGGCGATGCCGACAGGGTCAGGGTCCTGGCCCCGGCCCTTGGCGAAGCCTGCCGGGCCGTGGCCGAGGGCATGGACGAATTGCTGTGCCGTCTGGAAAAGTGAGATCCCGGGTGCAATTTCCTGCGTTTTCCGGCATGATTCCCCCAGATTGCGCCTGAAGGACATCGACCCATGCCACGCACCGTCTTTTACCTTGTACGCCATGCCCCGACTTTGTGGAATCTGGAAAAACGCATCCAGGGGCAGTGGGACAGCGTCCTGGCCCCGGCCGGACAGGCCGAGGCCGAGGCCCTTGCGCCGCGTCTGGCGGGGCTCGGGCTGGCCCGCATCCTGGCCAGCGATCTTGGCCGGGCCAAATCCACGGCCGGCATCCTCAATCTGCGCCTGCGCCTGCCGGTGACCCTGGACAAGCGGCTGCGCGAACAGCATTTTGGCGAATGGACCGGCCGGTACTGGCGCGACCTGCCCGAGGCGGAATTGCGGGCGGCCGAGGCGGCGGGCTGGCATTTCCACCCGCCGGGCGGCGAGTCCCGGGCCGACGTGCGCGGCCGGGCCGAACATGCCCTCGTCGATGCCGCCAGGGCCAATGCCGGACGAAACGTCCTGGTCGTCACCCACCAGGGCGTCATCAAGGCCATCGTGTACCATCTGCTTGGCCGCGACTATCTGCCGGACGAGCCGCCGGCTTTCCAGCCTGGCCGGCTGCAGCGGATCATCTGTCTGGACGGGGCGCTTTCCATCGGCGAACTCGACGTCGATCCCCCGCTGCCGTCGTGAAGATCGCGGTCTACTGCCAGCATGTGCTCGGCATGGGGCACCTGTTTCGCACGCTGGAAATCCTGGCCGCCCTGGACGGCCACGAGCGGCTGCTGCTGCTTGGCGGACCGGACACGCCGGCGGTCGTGCCGCCGGGGACGACGGTGGTCCGCCTGCCCGAGCTGTCCATGGACGCCGGCTTTGCCGCGCTTTCCCTGTCCGGTCCGGCCCTGGAGGCCGTCAAGGCCGCCCGGCGCGAGGCCCTTTTGGCGGCGTTGGCGGGGTTTGCGCCGGATGTTTTTTTTGTCGAACTTTATCCCTTTGGCCGCAAGGCGTTCGAGTTCGAACTCGTCCCGGCCCTGGCCGCCATCCGCGAAGGCCGGTTTGGCGCGTGCCGGGTCGTGTGCGGCGTGCGCGACATCCTGGTCGAAAAAAGGGATCAGGCCGCTTACGAATCCAGGGTTCTCGACCGGCTGGGGCGGTATTTCGACGCGGTTTTCGTCCATGCCGACCCCTCCCTGTTTCCCTTGTCCGCCACCTTTTCCCGGGCGGCCGACATTGCGGCGCCGGTCGTCTACACCGGCTACGTGGCCGGTGCGCCGCAACCGTCCCGGCCGCGCCTGGCGACGCGACGCGCCCTTGGCGTGGGGGACGGCCGGGAGTTGCTGGTGTTTTCCGCCGGCGGCGGCAAGGTCGGGGCCGAGGTGTTGCTGGCGGGACTGGCCGCCTGTCGGGAGCACCCCCGGCTGTCGCGCGCCGCGGTGCGGGTCTTTTCCGGTCCGTTTGCCGCTGCCGCCGATGTGGCGGCCATGGAGCGGGCCGCCGGGGCATTGCCCGACGCCCGGGTTTCCCGTTTTGCCGCCGGGTTTGCCGACATCCTGTCGGCTGCCGACCTGTCGCTGAGTCTGGCCGGCTACAATACGGTGATGGGGCTTCTGGCCGCCGGCTGCCGGGCGTTGGTCGTGCCTTTTGACCAGAACCGGGAGCAGCGGATGCGGGCCGGCCGGCTGGCGCAGCTGGGCCTGCTGGGCCTGCTCGATCCGTCCGGCCTTGATCCGTCGCGGCTGGCCGGCCGCATGGCCGATGCCCTGGCCCTCCCGCCGCCGCTGCCGGCCGCCGTGGACCTGGACGGGGCCGCCCGGACCGCGCGACTGTTGGCCGATCTGGCCCGTTGAAACCGGGCGGCGGTTGCCGCCCGGCCAGGGGACGAAAACCGCCGCCGTAGGAAGCCGGCTTCAGCCTTGGCTGGCCTGGGCATCAAGCTGCGACAGGCGGGCGGCAATGGCCTCAAGGGCGGCCCGATGCTTTTGGGCCTGGCGCTCCAGGTGCCGGCGTTTGATGTCCGGGTCGAACCCGCCGCCGGCGCTCCCGGCACCGGGGCCGTTGGCGAGGCCACGGTGCCACAGGCCGCGCTGTCCGCCGCCGGCCGGTTTGCGACCTGCCCCGCGTCCGCAGCCGCCCTGTCCGAATCCGCGTCCCTGACCGCCGCGTCCCGGCGCGCTGGCGCAGCCGGGCGCATCCGCACCCGAACAGAAACCCGCTCCCCGACCCGTGCCCGAACCTTCCCCCATGGGGCCTGTTCCATTTCCGCGTGGCATATCCGTGCTCCTTTCAAGGTTGCGTCGCCTGCCGGCGGCTTGTCTTTCGGCGTGCCTGGGGCGACGGTTTGTTTTGCTCAAAAGAGCAATAAGGCGCCACGAGGCAGAGGCAAGGGGGCGATGGCGTTTTTTTTTGCTCAAAAGAGCAAAAAAACGCAGGAGCATCAGGTCTGCCGGTTGCCGTCTTCCCGGACGCGTTGCGACAGGCAGCATTCCTGGTTGGAAAAGTGACGGGCGTGTTGCCCCGCATCGTTCCTGGTGGTAATGGCAGGGTATATCCTCCGTCATGGGCCGTCATGGGCGGCGGGGGAGGGCGGCCGGTCCGGCAGGCCTGCGGCCCGGACGTCCTGGGTGTCTTTCTACCCTTGCGTGGAGCGTGCAATGGACAGTGTCCCTTCTGAGCCGTCCCCGATGGTCGGTCCCGGGCGGCTTGGGTTTCCCGTGGTCGCCGTCGGCGCCTCGGCCGGGGGACTGCCTGCCCTGGCCTCCCTGCTGGACAGCCTGCCCGCGACCCTGGAAGCCGCCCTGGTTGTCGTCACCCATACCGCGCCGGGGATCAAAAGCCGTCTGGCGGAAGTGCTGGCCGCAAAATCCGCAGTCCCCGTCCAGGAGCTGACCGGGTCCGATCCGGTGCGCTCCGGCGTGGTCTATGTGTTGCCCTCGGGCCATGACGTGGTCTTCGAGGACGGGACGCTAACGCTTACAGTCCGGGACGAGCAGCCGGTGCACCGGCCCATCGACCGGCTCATGTCCTCCCTGGCCCGGGAACTCGGCCCCTACGCGGCCGGCATTATCCTGTCCGGAGCCGGTTCGGACGGATCGCTCGGCATCCGGGACATCCATGCTGCCGGCGGGCTGGTCCTGGTCCAGAAACCGGAAACCGCCCTGCACGACGGCATGCCGCAAAGCGCCGCCCGTACGGGGCTGGCCGACGTGGTGCTGCCTGTCGAGGAAATGGGGGCGTATTTGGCCGGGAATCTGCCTGAGTATTGCCGGGGACGGGCCACTGGCCCCGACGATCCGGATGCGCCCGAGAACCAGGCCGCCCTGGCGCGCATCCTGGATATGGTTTTGGAGCACACCGGACATGACGTCAGCGGCTATAAGCGCAGCACGGTGCTGCGGCGCATCCACAAGCGCATGCTCGTCGCCAGGGCGGCCGACCTGTCTTGTTACGCAGCCCTGCTTGTCCGGGACCCCGGGGAGTGCACCCGGCTTTTCGCCGACCTGCTGATCGGCGTCACGGCGTTTTTCCGCGACGAGGCGGCCTTTGACCTGCTGACCCGGACAGCCCTGCCGGCCATCTTCGACACCCTTGGCCCGGGCGAGATCATGCGGACCTGGGCGGCCTGCTGTTCCACCGGGGAGGAGGCCTATTCCCTGGCCGTGCTTTTGGCCGAGTACGGCCAGGGGAGGGACGACAAACGGCCCGTCAAGCTGTTCGCCACCGATGTCGACGCCGCCGCCCTGGAGGTGGCCCGAAAAGGCGTCTACCCGGTGCGGCTGGCCGAAACCATGGGCCAGGAGCGGCTTGCCGCGTGGTTTCAGTGTTCCGGCTCCCAATGCGTTATTTCTCCGGCCCTTCGCGAGAACATTGTTTTTGCTGTCCACGACCTGCTGCGCGATCCGCCATTTTTGGGCATGGATCTTATCGTCTGCCGCAATTTCCTGATTTATCTCAACGCCGACGTCCAATCCAAGGTCATTTCGCTGTTTTCCCACGCCCTGCGGCCGGGCGGTTTCCTGCTGCTCGGTCCGGCTGAAACCATCGGGGCGGGTGAGGATTTTTTTGAAACCGTGGATAAAAAATGGCGGCTCTACCGGCGCAAGGCCGCTGCTGCCGGGGCGTTTGCCCCGCCGTCCCATTTTTCGCCTTCGCTGCGACAGGAACCGGCAGTTTCGCGGCCAGGCCCCCTGCTTGGGCCGCCTGACCCGGACGGGTTGGCCGAAACGCTGCTTTTGGGGCGCTATGCCCATCCGGCGGCCCTGCTCGACCTGGACGGGCAGGTGGTGCGGCTGGTCGGCGACACCCGGCCCTACCTGGAGCTTGGGGCGGGCGCGCCAAGTCTGGCCGTGCGCAAGCTGGCCCGCAAGGCCCTGCGGCCCCATCTGCGGGAACTGCTGGAAGCGGTCCTGGCACAGGGCGGAGAGCGTGCCAGCCCCCCTGTGCCCGTTGATCCTGCGGGCGAGGCCGGAACCGTGGTGCTGCGGGCCTCGACCATCCCCGACGGCCGGGGCCGGCCGGCCTTTGTCCTGCTGGTTTTTGAAAAAACGGCCGCCGCGAGGGAAGACGAATCGGCTGTTTCGCCGGTTTCCGAGGTCGCCCCGGCCGCCCTGGTGGATCGGTACGAATCGGAAATCGAGCGCCTCAACGACCGTTTGCAACGGGCTGTCGAAGGCTACGAGGCCCTCACCGAGGAACTCAAGGCTTCCAACGAGGAACTCGTCAGCATGAATGAGGAGCTCCAGTCCTCCAATGAGGAGATGGAGGCCTCCCGGGAGGAATTGCAGTCCCTGAATGAAGAGCTGACCTCCCTCAATGCGGAACTGCAGGCCAAGATCGAGGAAGCGGCCATTGCCCGGGGCTTTGTCGAAAACCTGCTGGCCGCCACCAATCTGGCCACCGTGGTTCTGGATGCCGCCCTGTCCGTGGTGCGTTTCACCCCTGCGGCCGTGGGCCTTTTCCACCTGATCGATTCCGACCGGGGCCGGCCCATGGTCCAGGTCAAGACCACTTTTGACGCGGCCCATCTGCTGGACGACTGCCGCCGGGTGCTGGACGGCGGCGGCATCGTCGAACGGGAATTCCAGGCCGAGGACGGCCGGTGGTTTCTGGAGCGGGCCTATCCGTTTCGCACCCCCCAGGGCGAGGTGGCCGGGGTGGTGCTGACGTTTACCGACGTCACCGTCCTCAAGCAGGCCGAAGCGGTTCTGCTGCGGGGCAACAAGGAACTTGAGGAGCTTGTTTCCCAGCGCACCGAGGAATTGCGGGAAAAGGCCCGGCTGCTCGATCTGGCCAACGTCATGGTCCGCGACCTCGACGGGTGCATCACCTTTTGGAACGCCGGGGCGGAACAGCTTTTCGGCTGGTCGGCCAGGGAGGCCGTGGGGCGCGTCTCGTTTGACCTGCTCAAGACCGAATTTCCCGAGCCCCTTGAATCCGTCATGGAAACCCTCCTGCAAAACGGCCGCTGGTCCGGGGAATTGCGCAAGGTGGCCAAGGACGGCCGCATTGTCGATCTGGCCGTGCTGTGGGTACTCAACCGCGACGCCGCCAGCCGGCCGGTCTCCGTCCTCGAGGTGGGAAACGACGTCACCGAGCGCAACCGGCTGGAGGAACAGGCCCGACGGTGGAGCCGGGTCTTCGAGGCCGCCGAATTCGGGCTGGCCCACGTCAGCGTCGCGGACAACACCTTTATCGAGGTCAACGAGGCCTTTGCCCGGCAGCGGGGCTATACGCCCGACGAGCTGGCCGGACGCTCGCTGGCCGTGCTGTTTCCGCCCGGGGAGCGCGAGAAGGTCTGGGAGGTCATACGGGGCTTCGATGCCGCTGGGCACGGCATGTTCGAGACTGAACACCTGCGCAAGGACGGCAGCCGTATGCCGGTGTTGGTGGAGGTCACGGTGCTGCGGGACCCGCGGGGCAATCCCGTCTCCCGGGTGGCCTACGCCCTGGACGTCACCGAGCGCAAAAAAGCCGAAGAGGCCGTGCGCGACATGGCCCGGTTTCCCAGTGAAAACCCCAACCCGGTCCTGCGGGTCGGGGCGGACATGCTGGTCAGCCATGCCAACGCGGCCAGCGAGGCGTTCCTGCATGCCCATGGGGGGGCTGCGGACAGGCCGTTCCCCGAGATTTTCCAGCCGGTTGTCCGCCAGACCCTGGAAACCGGGCAGGTCGGGCATTTCGAGGCCGAGACCGGGGATCGGGAATTCGTGTTTGCGGTCTGCCCGGTGGCGGAGCGGAACTATGTCAACATTTACGGCATGGACATCACCGAGCGCAAACGCGCCGAACTGGCCCTGGCCAAAAGCGAGGCCCGGTTGCGCCAGCTCGTGGATGCCGCCCCGGACGCCATCATCATCCAGTCCCGGGGGCGGTTTGCCTACCTTAACCCGGCAGCGGTCCGGCTTTTCGGGGCAGCCTCGGCCGAGGAGTTGCTCGGGGACGACATTGTGCCGCACATGCATCCCGATTCCCGGGAGGTCGTGCGCGAACGCATCCGGCTGGCCAACGAGGAGCGCGTGTCCCTGCCGAACCTGGAACTGGCCTATTTGCGCCAGGACGGAACAAGCGTTCCGGTCGAGGCTGTGGCCGTGTCGTTCGAGTACCAGGGCGCCCCGGGCAGTCTGGTCTTTGCCCGGGACATCTCCGAGCGCCGGCGGACGGCCGAAGAGAAGCAGCGCCAGGGCGCCCTGGACGAGGCCGTGGCCCGGATGCGCGGGGCCTATGTGGCCGGCCAGTCCCCGGAAGCCATTTTCGACGCGGCCCTGACCGAGATCCTGCGAATAAGCGGCAGCCGTTGCGGCTACATCGCCGAATTGCACACCGATGAGCGCGGCCGGCCGTATCAGCAATGCCTGGTCGTTTCCAACGTCGGCCGGGACGAACCGACGCGCCGTTTTTACGAAACGCATACGCCCAAGGACTTTGTCTTTCATGCCATGAACGGCCTCACCGCGGCGGCAGTGGTGTCCGGAGAGCCGGTCATTGCCAATGATCCCGAAAACGATCCCCGGTATTCCGGCCGATTGCCCGAGGACCATCCCCCTCTTGCCGCCTTTCTCGGCCTGCCGCTGTTCCACGGCCGGGAATGCGTGGGCTCCCTCGGCCTTTCCAACAGGGAAGGCGGTTACGACGACACGCTTGTCGCCTACCTGCGGCCCGTGCTCGATGCCTGCGCCCAGATCATCGAACGTCTGCGGGCCGAGCGCCGGCTGGTGGCCGCCAAACAGGCGGCCGAGGCGGCCAGCCTGTCCAAATCGGAATTTCTGGCCAACATGAGCCATGAGATCCGTACGCCGCTCAACGGCGTGCTGGGCATGCTCCAACTGCTTTGGAGCACGGACCTCGATGCCGAGCAATCGGAATACGTGGAGCATGCCGTCAAATCCTCCAAGCGCCTGACCCGGCTGCTTTCCGACATCCTCGATCTGTCCCTGGTCGAATCCGGGCGGCTCACCATCCGCCAGGGCCCGTGCTCGCCGGCCGACCTGCGGGCGGCGGTCATGGATCTGTTCGACCTGTCGTCCCGGGAAAAGGGTCTGGCCCTTTCGGTCTCTCTCGGGGCGGGGCTGCCGGAAACCATCCTGGCCGACGAGGTCCGGCTGCGCCAGATCCTGTTCAACCTTGTCGGCAACGCGGTCAAGTTCACGGACCGGGGGAGCGTCCGCCTGGACATCAGCCCGGCCTCGCTCCGGTTCGATGCCGCCTTCCGCGTCCTCGTGACCGTGTCCGACACGGGCATCGGCATTCCCGATGCCCAGCTTGGAGCCATTTTCGAGCCCTTCGGCCAGGTCGAGGGGGTGTATGTGCGCCGGTTCGGCGGGGCCGGGCTTGGCCTGTCCATCGTGCGCCGGCTGGTGGCGCTGATGGGCGGAGAGATCGCCGTGGACAGCGCCGAGGATTCGGGCGCCACGTTTTATGTCTCCCTGCCGCTGGGGCGGCTGGACGCGCCGGCTCCGACCGAGGCCGTACGTCCCGGGACCATGGCTCCCGGCGGGGGGCTTCGCGTGCTGCTGGCCGAGGACGACGCCGTGAGCCTCATGTCGTTTTCCCGCATGCTGACCAAGGCCGGGCATCAGGTGGATACGGCCGAGGACGGGGCCAGGGTCCTGGCATTGCTGGCCCAGCGCGATTACGATTGCATTCTCATGGACGTCCAGATGCCGGTCATGGACGGCGTGGCCGCGACCCGGGCCATCCGCTCCTCTGCCACGCTCGGGGAGAAGGCCCGCATCCCCATCATCGCCATGACCGCCTATGCCATGGCCGGGGATCGGGAAAAGTTCCTGGCCGCCGGCATGGACGATTACGTGGGCAAGCCGGTGGAACTGGACGCCCTGGAGCAGGCCCTCAAACGGGTGGCTGCCGCCCGGGGCGACCACCCGCCGCAATGACAAACGGCCCGAAATGCTTGGCGTTTCGGGCCGTTTCCGATGATGTTGACGCGAAGGGGAACGAAACGAAAGGATGCCGCCGGCGGCCGGGGGGAATCATTCCCCCCGGACCCCCTGGATAGGTGGGGGTGAAGGGCGCGGTAAGGCACGGTGGATGGGCGCGGCGAGGCGTTGCCAGAGCCGTGAACGCCCCCGGACCCCCTGGACAGGTGGGGGTGAAGGTGGGCGGTAAGGCACGGTGGATGGGCGCGGCGAGGCGTTGCCAGAGCCGTGAACGCCCCCGGCCCCCTGGATAGGTGGGGGTGAGGGTGATGCGTCCGTTCCCCCTTTTGCGGAGGGTCCGGGAGGGGATCATCCCCTCCCGGCCGCTGGAGGCTCTCTTGTGAACAGACCTTAGAAGTCGTAATTATAGGATTTGACGTATTCCTCGATGCGCTTGTGCGAGGCGTCGATGCGGACGCGCAGGTCCTTTTTGTACTGCTCAAGGTCGATGGTCTTCTTGGCTACGCCGGTATCCATGGCCGCCTTGGCCACGGCCGGGGCCTCCCACTCGAGCATGCGGAAGTCCAAGGCCTTGGGGATGATGTAGTCGATGCCGAACTTCACGTCCTTTTCCCCGTACATGTCCATGACCTCGACCGGCACCGGCTCCTTGGCCAGGGCGGCCAGCGACTTGGCGGCAGCCATCTTCATGGCCTCGTTGATCCTTTTGGAGCCGACGTCAAGCGCGCCCCGGAAGATGAACGGGAAGCCGGAGACGTTGTTGACCTGGTTGGGGAAGTCCGAGCGGCCGGTGCCCATGATGGCGTCGGGCCGGGCCTCCTTGGCGTCGAGGTAGGGAATCTCCGGGTCGGGGTTGGCCATGGCGAAGATGATGGGGCTTTTGGCCATGGACTTGACCATGTCCTTGGACACCAGTCCCTTGGCCGAGAGGCCGAGGAACACGTCGGCGCCCTTGAAGGCTTCGCCAAGGCTGGCCAGGGCCTTTTTCTGGGCGAACTGGGCCTTGGTCGGGTGCAGGTCCGTGCGCCCGGCGTGGATGTGGCCCTTGGAGTCGAACATGGCGATGTTGGCCGGATCGACGCCGAGAGCCACGTAGAACTTGGAGCAGGCGATGGCGGCCGCGCCCGCGCCGGACACCACGATTTTCAGGTCTTCGATCTTCTTGCCGGCGATCTCCACGGCATTGAGGATGCCCGCGCCGGAGATGATGGCCGTGCCGTGCTGGTCGTCGTGGAAGACCGGGATGTCCATGATCTCGATCAGGCGCTGTTCGATCTCGAAGCACTCGGGAGCCTTGATGTCTTCGAGGTTGATGGCCCCGAAGGTGGGCTGGAGCAGCTTGACCGTCTCGATGATCTTCTCCGGGTCCTTGGTGTCGAGGTTGATGTCGTAGACATCGATGTCGGCGAAGATCTTAAACAGCACGCCCTTGCCTTCCATGACCGGCTTGCCGGCCAGGGGGCCGATGTTGCCAAGGCCCAGGACGGCGGTGCCGTTGGAGACCACGGCTACGAGGTTGCCCCGGTTGGTGTAGGTCCACCCCAGCTCCGGATCGGCCGCGATGGCCAGACAGGCCTGGGCCACGCCCGGCGAGTAGGCCAGGGACAGGTCCTTCTGGTTGCGGCAGGGCTTGACCGGCACGACTTCGAGTTTGCCGGTGCGCCACACGGAGTGGTAATGAAGGGCTTCTTCCTTGGTGAAAAGAGCCATTTTGGGGTCTCCTCGTAGGTTGGTGGTACTCTTTGGTTATGCGTCGGCGGGATCTCCCGCCGCGTTTGCCGTGGTTGTCGCAGCCGCTTCCGGCCCGAGCAGCCGCTCGGCAATGGCCTTGGCCGCCCGCCGGCCGGCGCCCATGGCCGAGATGACCGTGGCCGCGCCGGTGACGATGTCGCCGCCGGCGAAGACGTTTGGTATCGAGGTCTCGCCGGTGACCGGATCGGCCGTGATATAGCCGCGCCGATAGGTCGCAAGACCCGGGGTGCTCTGGCTTATAAGCGGATTGGCCCCGGTGCCGACGGCCACGACGGCCATGTCGGCCTCCAGGGAGCAGGTGTCGCCCTGGCAGGCGACCGGGGCGCAGCGTCCCGAGGCGTCGGGTTCCCCAAGCTCCATCCTTTGCAGCACGATGCGCGTCAGCCGGCCCTTTTCGTCGCCAAGAAATTCCACCGGAGCGTTGAGGCACAGGATTTCCAGGCCCTCCTCCTTGGCGTGGTGGAGTTCCTCCAGCCGGCAGGGCATTTCGTGCTCGGTGCGGCGGTAGGCCAGCGACACCTTTTCGGCCCCCAGGCGCATGGCCGTGCGGGCCGCGTCCATGGCCACGTTGCCGCCGCCGAAGACGACGACATGTCTGGCCGGGAAGGTCGGGGTGTCGGTGGCCGGGAACTTGTAGGCCCGGCCGAGGTTGACGCGGGTCAGGTATTCGTTGGCCGAGAACACGCCGATGAGGTTCTCGCCGGGGATGCCGAGGAAACGGGGCAGGCCGGCCCCGACGCCGATGAAGACGGCGTTGTAGCCCGACTCCAGCAGTTCCGGCACGGTGATGGTCTTGCCGCCGACCCAGTTGGTGCGAAACTCCACGCCAAGGGTTTTCATGGCCTGGATTTCCTGGCGCACCACGCCCTTGGGCAGCCGGAATTCCGGGATGCCGTAGACCAGCACGCCGCCCAGTTCATGCAGGGCCTCGAAGACCGTGACCGGGATGCCCTTGGCGGCCAGGTACCCGGCGCAGGTGAGGCTCGAGGGCCCCGAGCCGATGCAGGCCACCCTGAGGTCGCCGCGCGGCATGGCGCAGGCCGGGCCGCCGGTGACCGTCTCGCAGGCCGATCTGGCCAGGTAGGCGTCGGCCACGAACCGTTCCAGGCGGCCGATGGCCACGGGCTCGCCCTTCTTGCCCAGGATGCAGGCGCCTTCGCACTGGTTTTCCTGGGGACAGACCCGGCCGCACACGGCCGGCAGGGAGTTGGTTTCGCGAAGCACGCCGTAGGCGGCGTCGAGATCGCCTTGCGTGAGCTTTTTGATGAACCCGGGGATGTTGACTTCCACCGGGCAGCCCTTGCGGCAGGCGGGTTTTTTGCATTGCAGGCAGCGGCCGGCCTCGGCTGCGGCCATCTCCGGGGCGTAGCCAAGGGCCACTTCCTCGAAGTTCTTGGCGCGCACCAGGGGCGGCTGTTCGGGCATGGCCGTGCGGGGGACTTTGCCTTTCTTACTTGGAGCAGCGGCATTCATGGCTTTTTTTAAACTCCTCGTAGGAAAGACGTTCCTGATCCTTGAAGGCGGTGAGGCGGGCGGAAAGCTCGTCGAAATCGACCAGCTGCCCGTCGAACTCCGGTCCGTCCACGCAGGCGAACCGGGTCTCGCCGCCGACGCTGACGCGACAGGCGCCGCACATGCCAATGCCGTCGACCATGATCGAGTTGAGGCTGACCGTGGTCCTGACCCCGAAGGGTTTGGTGGCGGCGGCCACGGCCCGCATCATGGGCACCGGGCCGATGGCCACCACCTCGGCCACGGTCTTGTCGGCCTCCAGGCGTTCGACGAGCAGGTCCGTGACCAGTCCGGCCCGGCCGCAACTGCCGTCGTTGGTGGCGATGAGCACCTCGGGGCAAAAGGAGCACAGTTCCTCGCGGAAAAGCAGCAGATCCTCGCAACGTGCGCCGATGATGGACACCACATGGTTGCCGGCCAGATGATGGCCCTTGGCGATGTGGTGCATGGCCGCGATCCCGGTGCCGCCGCCGACGCAGATGACCGGACCGGAGAGCTTGTGGATCTCGGTCGGCCGGCCGAGCGGCCCGCACAGGTCCTGGATGTCGTCCCCGGCATCCAGGGTCTCCAGATGGGCGGTGGTCTTGCCCATGACCAGATAGACCAGGGTGATGGTGCCGGCTGCCGTGTCGGTATCGGCGATGGTCAGGGGAATGCGTTCCCCGTCCTCCCAGACCCTCAGGATCACGAAGTTGCCGGGCTTGGCCTTGGCCGCAATATGCGGGGCCTCTATGACCAGTTCGCTGGTCGATCCCGGTATGAGCTTTCGCTTGCGCAGGATTCGGCTTGGCATCGATGCTCCACTACGCGCCCGCCGGGCGCGACTTAGCCGAGGTTGGGTTTCACGTAGAGCTCCCCGCCGTGGCAATCATTGATGACCAGGAGCGGGAAGTTCTTGACTGTCAACTCCCGTATGGCCTCCGGGCCGAGGTCCTCATAGGCGATGACCCTGGCGTCGGCGATCCGCTGCGAAAGGAGCGCGCCGGCGCCGCCGGTGGCTCCCAGATACACGGCCTTGTACTCCTTCAGCGCCGCCTTGACGGCGTCGTTGCGCTTGCCCTTGCCGATGGAGCCCTTGAGTCCCAGGGAGTGCAGCCGCGGGGCATAGGTATCCATGCGGTAGCTGGTGGTTGGGCCGGCCGAGCCGATAGGGCGTCCCGGAGGGGCCGGAGAAGGCCCGACATAGTAGATCAGCGCGCCTTTCAGGTCAAAGGGGAGGGCGTCTCCGGCGTCCAGTGCCTCAACGAGCCGTTTGTGGGCGGCGTCGCGGGCGGTGTAGATGTGGCCGGAGATGAAGACCACGTCGCCGGTTTTGAGCTGGTCGACGTCGGCGTCGGCAAGCGGCGTCGTCAGATGGTATTCGGCCATTAGAAGATGACCTCCTTGTGGCGGGCGCTGTGGCACTGGATATTGACGGCCAGCGGCAGGCTGGCCAGATGGCAGGGGGCCACCATGATCTTGACGCCAAGGCTGGTGGTCCTGCCGCCAAGGCCCATGGGGCCGATGCCCAGGGCGTTTATGGCGTCGAGCAGTTCGTCTTCCAGTTCGGCGATCCCGGGGTCGGGGTGCCGGTCGTCGAGGGCGCGCATGAGCGCCTTTTTGGAGTTGACGGCGGCCAGCTCGAAGTTGCCGCCGATGCCGATGCCGACGATGGTCGGCGGGCAGGGGTTGGGGCCGGCCTCGGCCACGCGGTTCACGACGAAGTCCTTGATGCCCTTCCAGCCCTGGGCCGGGGCCAGCATGGTGACGCGCGACATGTTTTCCGAGCCGCCGCCCTTGGCCATCATGCAGATTTTGAGCGCATCGCCGGGCACGATGTCGAAGTGGATGATCGCCGGGGAGTTGTCGCCGGTGTTCTTGCGGGTGAACGGATCGCAGGAGGACTTGCGCAGGTAGCCGTCCTTGTAGCCCTTGATCATGCCGTCGTTGATGGCCTGGCGCAGGCTGCCGCCCGTGACCTGCACGTCCTCGCCGACCTCGACGAAAAAGACGCCAAGGCCGGTGTCCTGGCACAGGGGCAGGTTCGTTTCCCGGGACAGGGCCGAGTTTTCCAGCAGCTGGCGGAAGATTTCCTTGGCAGCCGGGGCTTCCTCGGCGGCGTGGCAGGTCTCGAAGGCCGTCTGCACGTCGGCGGGAAGCTCGTGGTTGGCCGTTATGCACATGGCGGCCACGGCGTCCGTGATGTCGCTTGCCGATATTGTCTTCATGCGTGAAGTCCTCGTGACTAGAAGTCCTTTTTCAGGAACCTGGGCAGGATGTTCTTGACGGCGGCCAGGGCCATCTTGCGGCGCAGTTTGCCGAGCTGCTCCTGGAGGGGGATCTCCTTGGGGCAGACGTCCTCGCAGGCAAGAAGCCCCATGCAGCCGAAGATGCCTTCGTCGGTGCCGACAATGTCGAAGTAGTCCTTTTCCGTGCGCTGATCGCGCGGGTCGAGGATGAACCGGGCCAGACGGTTGAGCGCCACCGCGCCGAGGAAGTCCTCGCGCATCAGCGCCGTGCCGCAGGCCGCCACGCAGCAGCCGCATTCGATGCAGCGGTCAAGCTCGTAGATCTGCTCGGCCAGCCCGTTGTCCATGCGCTCTTCCTGGGCCTTGGGATCGAAGGCCTTGTCGGTGTGCACCCAGGATTCCACCTTCTGGTACATGCCGCGAAACCAGGCGCCGGTATCCACGGACAGGTCGCCCACCAGCTTGAAGACCGGCAGCGGCATGAGCGTGATCTCGTCGGGCATGTCCTTGGTCTTGGTGTGGCAGGCCAGCCCCGGGCGGCCGTTTATCACCATGGCGCAGGCCCCACAGATGCCGGCCCGGCAGCAGAAATCGAACATGAGCGTGGGATCGATTTCCTCGCGGATGCGGTTGAGCGCGATAAAAAGGGTCATGCGCTCGGTCTCGTCCAGGGTGAACGTGTCCATGTGCGGCTTGGACAACTCGTCTGCCGGGTTATAGCGGAATATGTTGAGGGTCAGTTTTCTGCCCATATGCCTTGTCTCCTTGTCTCCGATTCGGAAGCCTACGCAATTGTGACGCACAGATTCCTTGTGCCGCCGATCCAGGGGGTCCGGGGCGTTCACGGCTCTGGCAACGCCTCGCCGCGGTCATTCGCCGTGCCTTCCCGCCCCCTTCACCCCCATCTATCCAGGGGGCCGGGGGCGTTCACGGCTCTGGCAACCGATCAAGGCTTTCTCCACCGCCTCACCGCGCCCATTCGCCGTGCCTTCCCGCCCCCTTCACCCCCACTTATACAGGGGGTCCGGGGGGGATGATCCCCCCCGGCCGCCGGAGGCATCTTCCACTCTTCCACTCTTCGCCCCGCGTCCTTCCCTATTTCCCCTGGCCTTCCATGGGGATGATCTTGCCGCCGCCGTAGCCGCGATCGCCGGGGGGCATCTCGAAAACATGCGTTGCCGCTTCGTAATCGAGGGTGGGCAGATCGGCTCCTTCGCCCCAGGTGGCCAGGGTGCGGGTCAGCCAGTCGCGGTCGTTGCGTTCGGGGTAGTCCTCGCGGGTATGCGCGCCGCGCGATTCGGTGCGTTTGAGCGCCCCGTAGGCCACGCACAGGGCCAGTTTGACCATGCCTTCGATCTTGAGCGCCATGGTCAGTTCGGGGTTGGCCCCCTTGCCGTTGCTGCGCAGGCCCACCTTGCGGGCGCGGGCCAGGATTCCCTGAAGCTCGGCCACGCAGGTTTCCAGGTCCTTGCCGTTACGGAAGATGCCGGCCCCTTTCATGATGGAGTCGAACATGGCGTTTCGCACGGCGTAGGGGTTTTCCCGGCCGTTGACGCAATTAACGAGGCCGTCGATGCGGGCGGTCTGCTTGTTCATGGCGTCGCGCACGGCGGCGGTGGAGAAGGTCGTCTCGGTTCCCTTGAGGAATTCGACGATCTTGCCGCCGACGATCATCCCGGCCACGACGGTTTCGGCCAGGGAGTTGCCGCCCAGGCGGTTGAAACCGTGCATGTCCCAGCAGGCCGATTCGCCGGCGGAGAACAGGCCCTTCAGGCCATAGGCCGCGCCGTCGCGGTTGGTGCGCACGCCGCCCATGGAATAATGCTGGGTGGGGCGCACGGGGATGAGCTGGTGCACCGGGTCGACGCCCAAAAACGACTGGCAGATCTCGTCGACCTCGCGCAATTTGGTGCGGATGTGCTGTTCGCCCAGGTGCCGGATGTCGAGCCAGAGGTGGTCGCCGTAGGGGGAGGACACGCCCAGGCCCTTGCGCATGTGTTCCGTCATGCGGCGGGACACCACGTCGCGGGAGGCCAGTTCGGCCTTGTCCGGCTCGTAGTCGGGCATGAAGCGGTATTCGTTTTTATCGAGCAGGGTGCCGCCGTCGCCGCGGCAGCCTTCGGTGACCAGGATGTCTGTCGGCACGATGCCGGTCGGGTGGAACTGCACGGCCTCCATGTTGCCAAGGGGCACCACGCCGGTGTCCAGGGCGGTGATGAGGCCGCCGCCGTCGCAGATGACGGCGTTGGTGGACTCGCGGTAGATGCGGCCGAAACCGCCGGTGGCGACCAGGGTGGCCCGGGCCAGATAGGCGGTCAGTTCGCCGGTCTTGAGGCACCGGGCGATGGCCCCCATGCAGGCGTCGCCGTCGTGGATCAGCGCGATGGCCTCGACCTTGTCCACGACGTTGACGCCCATCTGGGCGGCGCGGTTGTCGAGCGTATACAGGACGCAGTGGCCGGTGCCGTCGGAGGTGTAGCAGGTGCGCCACTTGGCCGTGCCGCCGAAGTTGCGCGAATGGATGAGCCCTTCGTTTTCGGGCTTTTCAAAGGCAGTAAAGGGTTTGCCGCCTTTATAGTAGGTCTGTTCGCCCGGGACGACGCGGTTCCAGGGCACGCCCCAAAAGGCCATCTGGCGCATGGCGATGGGGGCGTTGTTGCAGAAAAGCCGGGCCACTTCCTGGTCGCAGCCCCAGTCCGAGCCTTTGACCGTGTCGGCGAAATGGACGTCGGGGCTGTCGCCCTCGCCCATGGCCGAGTTGCCAAGCGCTGCCTGCATGCCGCCCTGGGCGGCCGAGGAGTGGGAACGCCTCGCCGGGACAATGGACAGGCAGATGACGGAAAAGCCGTTGTCAGCGGCCTCGATGGCCACGCGTTCGCCGGCCAGTCCCGCGCCGATGCACAGCAGGTCGGTTTGGATGATCCTCATGGCGTTCGTCCCCTATTGAAGCGGCAGGAAGTAGTAACGCAAAAGCGAGAGCAGGCCGATGCCGATGAACATGGCGGTCAGCAGGTTTTCCTTCTTCTTGACGGCCCACCGCCCGGAACGGTCGAGCAATCCCCATTTGACCAGGATGCGGTAGAAGCCGATGCCGACATGCAGCTCCACCATGGGCAGCAGGAAGAGATAGAAGACGAACCAGAAGCCGGTCTGGATGCGGGCGGCGGATTTCTCGGCGGTAATGGGCAGGTTGGTGAGCACCACCCACATGTGGATGCCGCCAAGGATCAGGATGCCCATGGCCGTGACGGCCTGGACGACCCACAGCCAGGTGTCGGGGTGGCGCATGCGTCTGGCGTTGGCCAGCATGATGCGCTGTTCTTTGGTTTTAAAGGGGATCTTGCGCGCGGCCAGGACGAAGTGGACCAGGAAGGCCAGGAAGATCAGCGGGCCGCCGACCTGGGCCATATAGGTGGCCTCGAAAAACCAGGCCAGGGCGTTCATGACCCTGGGGCCGATCAGGATGCTCGACACCAGGATGAGGTGGCACCACATAAACAGTATCAGTGCGGCGCCGGTGAGCATCTGGACCCAGTCGAGGTAGGCCGAAAGCCGGCCGACGGGCAGGCCCTCGTGGGTGGCCGTGGTTGGTACGGACATGGTTTGACCTCCGTCCTTGCTAGGAGTTGCGGGTGGCGGCGACGGGCGCGGCTTCGGCCGACTCTTCCAGGATCAGCATGTCCTCGGGGTCGTCGGCGTACTCGTCGTCCGTGCCGGAAAGCACGGCGGCGAGCTTGCGTTCGTCCAGGGCCTTTTCCCATTTGGCCACGACGATGGTGGCGATGCCGTTGCCGATGAGGTTGGTGATGGCCCGGGCTTCGGACATGAACCGGTCAACGCCAAGGAGCAGGGTCAGCGAGGCCACGGGGATGGTGCCCAGGGTCTGCAGGGTGGCGGCCAGGGTGATGAAGCCGCCGCCGGTCACCGCCGCCGCGCCCTTGGAGGTCAGCAGCAGGATGAACAGCAGGTAGAGCTGATGGTTGATGTCCAGCGGCGTGTTGGTGGCCTGGGCCAGGAAGACGGCGGCCATGGTCAGGTAGATGCAGGTGCCGTCGAGGTTGAACGAGTAGCCCATGGGCAGGCACAGGCCGACCACGGACTTGTCGGCGCCGGCGTTTTCGAGCTTGGCCATCATGCGGGGCAGGGCCGCCTCGGAAGACGAGGTGCCAAGCACCAGCAGGATTTCTTCCTTGATGTAGGCGAGGTAGCGCCACAGGGAGAAGCCGGCCAGCCGGCAGACCACGAAGAGCACGCCGAAGATGAAGATGATGCAGGTCGAGTAGACGCCGAGCATGAGGTAGAGCAGCTTCAGGAGCGCCTCGTGGCCCTGGGAGGCGACGACGTAGGCCATGGCTCCGAACGCGCCAAGGGGCGCGAAATACATGATGTAGTGGACGACCTTGAACAGGCCTTTTGAAAACTCGTCGATGATCTTGACGAAATTCTTGGATTTATCGCCAAGATTGGCCAGACCGATGCCGAAAAGGATGGAGAAGAAGAGCACCTGGAGGATTTCGCCCTTGGCAAAGGCGTCGACCACCGAGGTGGGGATGATGTTCATGAGGAAGTCGGTGGTGGACATCTTTTTGGCCTTGCCGGCGAAGGCTTCCACCTTTTGGATTTCCGCCTGGTTGGCCTGCATCTTGGCAGCGTAGTCGTCCATGCCGGCGCCGGGCTTGTACAGGTTGACGATGACCAGGCCGATGGCCAGGGCAAAAAGGGTCATGGTCCAGAAGTAGAGCATGCATTTGAGGCCCACCCGGCCGACCTTGCCCATGTCGCCCATCTTGGCGATGCCCGTGACCACGGTGCAGAAGATGATGGGGGCGATGATCATCTTGACCATACGGATAAAGGCCGTGCCAAAGGGTTGCATCTGGGTGGCAAAACCCTTTGTGGCCGGCATGAGGCCGAGAAGGATGCCGGCGACGATACCGAAAATGACCCAGAAATAGAGAGACTTGTAGATCGCTTTGTGGCCGCTCATGCCGCTGCTCCTTGACGAGGCGCTCGACCGAAGATTCATGCGCCCCGCGTTTGGCCCTCCGTGAGGCCGTGTGATGTGGGCATGTGGACGGACGAGGCACCACATCCATCCACGGTTCAGCCGCTTGCCCAGGGGTTGCCCGCCTGGACGCCCTAAAGAAAGGCAAGCATCGTGCCAATCCGATTCCGCCTGTTTGGCGCAATTATTTGTTTTGAAACAAAGGTGGTTATCGAAAAGGAAAGAAGGCAGCGGGAAAGAAAAGTGGGGCATTTATGTGTGGCGTTTATGCCACATATGGGGCAAAAGTGTGGCACATGCCCCAGTATTGCAGTGCAGCCGGCGCTGCCGGGCCGGGCTCAGGCGATGCCCAGGCGCGCCATGTTCCGGTATAGCGTGCGCCGGTCCACCCCAAGTGCCCGGGCCGCCTGCGAACGGTTGTCGCCAGCGGCTGCCAGCGCTTCGAGAATGGCTTCGCGGGTCAGGCCGCCGCCCCGGACCGGGAGCCGCGTCGCGGCCGCCGGCAGCGGGCAGGCCGGGGAGAGCAGTTCGCGCGGCAGGTGGGAGGCTGCGATCTCGCCGCCGGGGCAGAGCACGCAGGCATGCTCCATGGCGTATTTGAGTTCGCGCACGTTGCCCGGCCAGGGATAGTCCATCAGGATGCCCATGACCTCTTCGGACAACCGGGTGATGGTCTTGCCGAAGTTGGCCGCGAACTGGCGCAGGAAGTGGTCGGAGAGAAGCGGGATGTCCTCGGTCCGCTCCCGAAGCGCCGGCAGCCGCACCTGCACCACCTTGAGCCGGTAGTAGAGGTCGGCCCGAAACAGCCCGGCCCGGATGCGGGCCGGCAGGTCCACGTTGGTGGCGGCGATGACCCGGGCGTCGGCCTTGCGGGTCCGGGCCTCGCCCACCCGCTCGAATTCCTTGGATTCGAGCACCCGCAGCAAGCCCAGTTGCAGGCGCGGGGACACGTCGCCGATCTCGTCGAGAAAGATCGTGCCGCCCTGGGCCGCCTCGAACCGGCCGATCTTGTCGCGGATCGCGCCAGTAAACGCGCCACGGACATGGCCGAACAGTTCGCTGCCGAGCAGCTCGTCGGAAAGGGCCGAGCAGTTGACCTTGACCAGGGGTTTTTTGGCCCGCGAGCCGCCGTAGTGGATGGCTTCGGCCACGAGTTCCTTGCCCGTGCCGGATTCGCCGGTGATCAGCACGGTGGTGTCCACGTCGCCGAGCTGGTCGAGCACCGGGTAGATGTCGCGCATGGCCTTGGATTTGCCGATGATGCCCCGGTGGCTGTGCAGGTCGGTCAGGCGCTTTTCCAGGTCGGCCAGCCGGGTGATGTCGCGGATGATCAGCACGCCGCCGACGAAGTTGCCGGACTCGCCGGTCAGCGGCATGGCGTTGATGACCACCACCCGGCCGGGGTTTTGCCCCTGGCATTCCACGCGATATTCGATCAGCGGCTTCTGGGTGGAAAGCGTGGCCCGAAGCGCCGCGAAACAGGCCCGGCGGCAGGAGCCGGCCACCACCTGCTGGCCGCCCGGGCCGGTCAGGATGTCGCCGACAAAGCAGACGTCGGTGAGCGGCCGGTTGGTCTTTATCACCCGCATCTTGGTGTCCACCACCACGATGGCGTCGGGGATGGCCCGGAAAATGGCTTCCAGGTTGAGCCGCAGGCTTTCCTTTTCGGCCAGCAGCCCGCGCATCTCGCGTTCGGCCAGAATGCGTTCCGTCACGTCCTGGACGATGGGCATGAAATAGAGCGGCCGGCCGGCCTCGTCGCGGATCAGGCGCACGGACAGATGCACCCAGACCGTGCCGCCGTCCTGGCGCACGTAACGCTTGTCGATCTCGTAACGGTCGAACTCGCCGGTCAGCAGCCGTTCGGCCCAATCGATGGTCTCGGCCACGTCCTCGGGATGGGTGATCTCGACCATGGTCTTTTCGAGCAGCTCGGATTCGGCATAGCCGGTGATGCGGCACAGGGCGTCGTTGACGCGCAAAAAGCGGTAGTCCAGGCCCAGGATGCTGGCCCCGATGGGCGACTGGTCGAAGGTGCGGCGAAATTTCTCCTCGTTTTCGCGCAGCACCGCTTCCGCCCGTTTGCGGTCGGTGACGTCGCGGACGATCCACACGCCATGATCCGGGCCGCCTTTGTGGGGGAAGCCGCTGGCCGACACCTCCAGAGGCACGATCCGGCCGTCGGCGGCGCGCCCGGTCAATTCGCCCCGGAACCGGCCGGTGCGGGCCAGTTCGGCCAGGGCCTCGCGCAGGCTGCCGTCGGCGTCGTCGATGAGCCCGTCGAGTCCGGCCATGGCCAGCTCCGATTCGCTGCGGCCGAAGATGCGCTCGGTTTCCGGGTTGGCGGTCAGGATTTCGTCGGCCGCCCCGCACAGGATGACGCCGTCGATGCTGCCGGTGACGATGGAGCGGTAGCGCTCCAGAATGTCGTTGTAGGCTTCCTCGGCTCTTTTGCGGGCCGTTATGTCGATGTTGAGGCCTTCGATGTAGCGGGGCCGGCCCGTTTCGTCGCGCACCAGCCGGGCGGCCTGGGAAATCCATTTGATGGCGCGGTCTTTGCGGTAGAACCGGGTTTCCAGGCCCGTGACCACGCCGTCCCGGGCGAGCCGTTCCAGGAAGCGGTCGCGTTCGGCCGGATCGACGTAAAGTTCGGAGCGCAGGTCGGTCAGCGTGGCGATCATGTCCTCGGGGCTGTCATAGCCGAGGATGGCGGCCAGGGCCGGATTGACGGACAGAAAACGTCCTTCGGGGCTGGACTGGAAAATGCCTTCCACGGCGTTGGTGAAAAATCCCTGATACTTGTCGAGATCGTTTTTGATTGCCGAGACATCGGCCAGGGTGAAGACATACAGCGGATCGCCGCCCAGGCGCAGGGGCCGCCTGGAGAGCAGAAACCAGCGCACCGAGCCGTCGGCCTCTTCCCGGCGGGCCAGTATGCCCTGGCCGGCCGGGGGGGAGTGCGTCGAGTCGGACAGGCCGAGGCTTTCCCAACGGGGGGAGGTCACGCCCGACAGGTCGAGGTCGAGCATGCGCCGGGCTTCGATATCGGCTTCGGCCACGGTGCCGTCGTCGGCGACCAGGACCACGCCGACGACCAGGGGTTCAAAGGCGCGCATGGGGTGTCGGGCCGGTCTGGGCTAGCGGATGACGACGGTGGAGATGGAGTTCTTGGGCGATCCGGACACGATCTTGCGGCTCACCGCCAGATAGACCAGCGTTTTGCGCTTTTCGTCGTAAAACCGCGTGACCTGCGTGTCTTTGAAGAGCACGGAGGTGCCTTCGGAGAACACTTTTTTCTTCCTGGGGAATTTGTCGGGCAGGCTGACGCCTCCGGTCTGGCGGCAGTCGAGGGAGAATTCCGACGGGTCTTCGGCGAGACCGACGGCGCCGGATATGCCGCCGGTGCGGGCCTGGCTCATGTAGCAGACCACGCCCGGCACGTCCGGGTCGTCGAAGGCGTTGACGCAGACCTTGTGGTTGGCCCCAAGGAGTTTCCATTCGGTGGTTATGCAGTCGATTTCCTCGGCCGCCGCCGGCATGGCGGCCAGCAGGAGCGCGGCGATCAGGCAAAGCATGGCAAGACGGGGCATGGCAGTCTCGGTTTGGTTAAAGGGTTGAAGCGTCATGCCGGACGACGATACGCCAAATCCGCCGTGATTGCCACAAGCGGGGCGGATTGCGTCTTATTGGGGATGGCTTGGCGTCGGAAGCGGTGTCGGGCGTCGGTGGCCGGGCGCAGCCGGGAGGGGATGCTCCCCTCCCGGACCCTGCGCAAAGAGGGGAACGGGCGCATCGCCTTTGCGCAGCGGTGTCCGCTGGTTTCCCTTCCAAGGGGGGCCGGGGGCGTTCACGGAACAGCCAACGTCCACGGAACAGCCAAGTCAGATACCTTCACGGTGCTCTTTCGCGTCCATCCGCCGTCCCTTCCCACCGTTAACCCCCTTTATCCAGGGAGTCCGGGGGAATGATTCCCCCCGGCCGCCGAGGCAGCCTTTCGTTTCGTTCCCCTTCGCGTCAACCACAATTGGGAACAGGCCCTACGGCGCGACGTTTTCACCCGCGCTCCGCAGCAGAGGCAGGGTCAGGGCGCAGCGTGTGCCGCCGTCCTGCAACCCCATGGCAATGGCCCCGGAGTACTTGCGGGTGATGGTCTTGGCCATGGCCAGCCCCATGCCCGTGGCCATGGGGTCGCTGGAATGAAAGGGACTGAAAATCCTGGTGAGTTCCTCGGCGTCAAGGGTCTGGCCGGTATTGTCGATGGTCAGGATGGCAAACCCCTGGCGTCCGCTGCTTGGGCGGCAGCGCACGGTCACGCGCGGGTCTTCGGGGGCGGCGTACCGCAGGGCGTTGTCGAGCAGGACGAAAAGCAGCGTGTCGAGGTCCTGCGGGGCCACGGCCAATACGGCGGCCTCGGGGGCGATGGAGACCGCGGGAGTGACGGCGGGACGTCCGGGACGGGCCGCAACCCGGGCCAAAGCCCTTTCCAGGGCAGGGGCCAGGGGCGTGGCCGTGGGGCTTGGCTCGCGTTCCGTCACATCCATGTATTGGGTTACGGAGCGGGCCAGATCGTCGAGGCGGGCGGCCTCCTCCAGCACCACCTGGGCCGAGGCGGCCACGTCGGCATCATGGCCGTGAAGCCGCAGTATCCGTCTGGCCTGGCCGCCTATGGCCGCGATGGGATTGCGCACCTGATGGGCGATGCCCTGGATGACGTCCAGTTCGCAACGGGTGGCGAAGGTCACGTAGGCATCGGTCTCGACGAGCAGGCTGAAATCGACCATGGCGTCGATGTGGCGCAGCACCCGGGGGAGTTCGGAAGCGGGCAGGGCGGCCACGGCCCGTTCGTGCAGGTAGGCCCGGGCCAGGGCGTAGGCGGTGCTGACCAGACGGTGGTCCACGTTATAGGCCACGTGGGCCTGACCGCTGCGCCACAGCCGGGTGAGCAGGCCGTCGCCAAGCCCCAGGGTGAAAAGGCCCATGAACCAGTCGGCCCAGTTGCGCCGCAGCTTGGCCGGGTCCGGCAGGCTGTCCTGGACGATGCGCAGTTGCGGCATCTCGTGCACGAAGGCCTGGATGCGCGCCGCGAAGGCTTCTGGCTCGGCTCCGAGGCTTTCGGCCCATGCGGACAGCGGATTGCCCGCCAGTTCGGACAGCCCGAGCAGTTCCCGAAACCGCCGCAGACGCTCGGTGGGGATGACGGTGGTTGCAGGCATGGGGCGATCTCCTGCTGTCGCCATACCGCAGGGCTGCGCTTTCGGACAAGGAAAATATGGAAAATGGCCGTCCGGCGGGGCGGCCCCGGAGGACGACTTTTCGCAGATTGAGGACGATTTGGTGCAAAACCCCACAGCAGGGTCCCACATCAAGGCCATTGAAAAATAAAACCCGGGCCTCTTTCGAAGCCCGGGAATGCTTGCTACTGGCGGAGAGGGAGGGATTTGAACCCTCGATCAGGTTTTAAGCCCGATACCCGCTTAGCAGGCGAGCGCCTTCGGCCAACTCGGCCACCTCTCCGCAAAAAAGCTCTATAAGGGCTCCTCGTTACCGGGTCAAGAAAAAAATACGGACAATCCTGCGCTTCCTGCCTCTGCGCTCTTTACAGAGGCCCGGCCGCGTGGATATGTTCACTTTTCGCCAAAACGAGCCCCCTCAAAAGGAGTCCAGGGCATGAAAAAGTTTGCGCGTATGGAGCGCCTCCCCCCATACGTCTTTGCCACCGTCAACGAGCTGAAAATGCAGATGCGGCGGCGAAACGAGGACGTTATTGATCTCGGCATGGGCAACCCGGATCTGCCCACGCCCCCCCATATCGTCGAAAAGCTGGTCGAGGCCGCCCAAAAGGCCGTCAACCACCGCTATTCCGCATCGCGCGGCATCAAGGGCCTGCGAAACGCCATCTCCGCCTGGTACAAGCGCCGTTTCGACGTGGACATCGATCCCGAAACCGAGGCCGTCGTCACCATGGGCGCCAAGGAAGGGCTGGCCCACCTCGCCCTGGTCATGCTCTCGCCCGGCGACGTCGTCTTCGCCACCGATCCGTCGTACCCCATCCATCCCTATTCCTGCATCATCGCCGGGGCCGACGTGCGGCGCATCCCCATCAGCTGCGACCGCGACTTCATCGAGGATCTGCTTGCCGCCACGCGCCAGACCTGGCCGCAGCCCAAGCTGCTGATCATCTCGTTCCCCCACAATCCCACCACGGCCACCGTGGATATCGACTTCTTCCAGCGCATCGTGGATTTCGCCAAGGAACACAACATCATGGTGATCCACGACTTCGCCTACGCCGATTTCGGCTTCGACGGCTACCAGCCGCCGAGCTTTCTGCAGGCCAAGGGCGCCAAAGACGTCGGCGTGGAATTTTTCTCGCTCACCAAAAGCTATTCCATGGCCGGCTGGCGCGTCGGCTTTTGCTGCGGCAACCCCGAAATGGTCCACGCCCTGACCCGCATCAAAAGCTACCTGGATTACGGCATTTTCCAGCCCATCCAGATCGCCGCCACCGTGGCCTTGAATGGTCCCCAGGAGTGCGTGCGCGAAATCATGGACATCCACCAGGACCGCCGCGACGCCCTCATCGAGGGTCTGGCCCGGGCCGGCTGGGACGTGCCTTCGCCCAAATCCACCATGTTCGTGTGGGCCAAGATCCCGGAAGAGTTCGCCCACCTCAAATCCGTCGAGTTCTCCAAGCTGCTCCTGCGGGAAGCCGGCGTGGCCGTCTCGCCGGGACTCGGCTTTGGACACTTCGGCGACAACCATGTCCGCTTCGCCCTGGTCGAAAACCGCCATCGCATCAACCAGGCCATGCGCGGCATCAAAAAGGTGCTTTCCGGATGAACGCCGTCAACGCTTCTCCCGTTCGTATCGGGCTGGCCGGACTCGGAACCGTCGGGTCCGGCCTCGTGGCCATCCTCGACCGCAACGCCGACTGGATCGAGCGGCGGCTGGGGCGCACCATTGCCGTGAAAACGGTCCTGGTGCGCGACCCGGCCAAGCCCCGCGCCGTGGCCCTCGGACCGGGCGTGACGCTGACCGTTGATCCCGACGCCCTGGTGAACGACCCGGATATCGAAATCGTCGTCGAACTCATGGGCGGCATCGACGCGGCCTTCGCACTGATCCATAAGGCGCTTTCCGCGGGCAAGCACGTGGTCACGGCCAACAAGGCCCTTCTGGCCGAACGCGGTCCCGAACTCTTCGCCCTGGCCGCACAAAAGGGACTCGGCCTCTACTACGAGGCCAGTTGCGCCGGAGCCATACCCATCGTCGAGACGCTCAAGCAGTCCCTGGCCGGAAACCGCATCCAGAGCATTCTCGGCATCCTCAACGGCACGGCAAATTATATTTTGAGCAGCATGAGCGACAAAGGCCTGTCCTTTGCCGCCGCCCTGCGGCAGGCCCAGGAAAAAGGCTACGCCGAGGCCGATCCCACCCTCGATATCCAGGGCATCGACGCGGCGCACAAACTCGTCCTGCTCATCCGCCTCGCCTACGGCCAGAACCTGCCCATGGCGAAACTCCCCGTGGAAGGCATCACCCGGGTGACCCCCGAGGATATCCGCTTCGCCGGGGAATTCGGCTACACCATCAAGCTCATTGGACAAGTACACGAAATCGATGGCAAACTCGCTGCCGGCGTCTTCCCCATGCTCGTGCACAAGGACTTCCTGCTGGCCAGCGTCAAAGGAGCCTTCAACGCCGTGCGCGTCGAGGGCGACGCCTCCGGTCCCATCCTCCTGCACGGCAAAGGCGCAGGCGATCTGCCCACCGGCAGCTCCGTCCTGGCCGATATCCTCGCCCTGGCCCGGGAAGGCATGATCCCCAACAACACCGGATTCCTGACCGAACCGCTGCCCGAAGCCGACCTCATCGATCCCGATGAGGCACTCTGCCCACATTACCTCCACTTTACCGTCCGGGATCAGGCCGGCGTCATGGCCGCCATCTCCAAATCCATGGGCGAACACGGCGTCAGCATCCGGCAGGCCGTCCAGAAAGGAGAACCCGAGGACGGCTACGTCTCCATCGTCTTCCTGACCCACGAGGCCGAAACCCGGGCCATCCGCGCCGTGCTGGCCGATACCGACGCCATGCCGTTTATCAAGCCGGGCACTGTGCATTTGCGAGTGTTGTAGTTGTAGTTGTAGTTGTAGTTGTAATAGAAGAGAAAGATGCCTCCGGCGGCCGGGGGGGATCATCCCCCCCGGACCCCCTGGATAAGCGGGGGTGGGAAGGCGTAGCGGGACGGCGGATGGGCGCGGAGAGTTGTTGGGCTGTTCCGTGAACGCCCCGGACCCCCTGGATAAGCGGGGGTGGGAAGGCGTAGCGGGACGGCGGATGGGCGCGGAGAGTTGTTGGGCTGTTCCGTGAACGCCCCGGACCTCCTGGATAAGTGGGGGTGGGGAGGCGTAGCGGGACGGTGGATGGGCGCGGAGAGTTGTTGGGCTGTTCCGTGAACGCCCCGGACCCCCTGGATAAGCGGGGGTATAGGGGACGGCGGATGGGCGCGGGGATTTTTCCCCTATTGAATGGTTTGATTCCGGCACTGCCGGTTTTTTTTATTGACGCGACTATGCGTTGCCTGATTTGAGCAAATGCGGCCGCGTAGCGCGTTGAAAGTTTTTGAAGAGAGTCCAGAGAGAAACTTTTTTCAAAAAGTTTCTCTCTGGCCGCCGGAGGCACATCTTGTCATCTTCATTTCCGTCATCTTCTTCTCCTCCCCGTAAACTCGTCTTTCTCATTGCCGACGGCATGGGCGATCTGCCGGTTCCGGCTCTTGGCGGCAGAACGCCCATGGAGGCGGCGGCAACGCCGCACATGGACAGGCTGGCCCGGGAGGGCAGGGTGGGGCTTTGCCGCACGGTGCCGGACGGCATGGCTCCGGGATCGGATGTGGCGAACATGGCGCTTTTGGGTTTTGATCCGGCGCGCCATCATACAGGGCGCGGCCCCATCGAGGCGGCGGCCGTGGGCTTGTCGCTTGGGGCCGACGATGTGGTGTTTCGGCTCAACACCGTGACGGTGAGCGACTTTTCCGATGACGGGCTGATGCGCGACTATTCGGCCGGGCATATCGCCACGGAGGTTTCGACGCGTCTGGTCGAGGCCATCGGGCGGCAGTGCTGTCCGCCGGGCTATACGGTCCACCCGGGCGTGCAGTATCGGCATCTGCTGGTGGCCAAGGGGGCGGCCGGCGGTGCGGAGGCGCAGGTGTTTGTGCGGCCGCCCCACGATATCACCGACCAGGGCATCGCGCCGGATCTGGCCCAGTTGCGCCGTGTGCCGGCCTTGTGGGATTTTGTGCGGGGCGCGGCCGGAGTGCTGGCCGGGCCGGACAACGAGAGCAAGGCCAATGCCGTGTGGCCGTGGGGCCAGGGCAGGGCGTTGTTGCTGCCGTCGTTTGCCGGGGAGTTCGGACTGCGCGGGGCGGTGGTGTCGGCGGTGGATCTGGTCAAGGGGCTTGGCCGGGCGGCCGGCATGGCTGTTCTGGACGTGCCCGGGGCCACGGGGCTGCTCGACACCAATTATGAAGGCAAGGTGGCGGCGGCGCTGGAATTTTTGCGCGACGGCGATTTCGTCTTCGTGCATGTCGAAGCGCCGGACGAATGCGGCCATGGCGGCGATGCAGCGGCCAAGGCCGAGGCCATCGCCCGTTTCGACGCCCGGGTGGTGGCGCCCATGCTGGCCGCCCTGGGCGACCGGGCCGCCTTTGTCGTGGCCTGCGACCATCCGACGCCCATTGCCATACGCACGCATACGGCTGACCCCGTGCCTTTTCTTTTCTGGAAGCAGGGCGTACAGCCTTCGGGCGTGGCGGCCTTCAGCGAACAGGAAGCAGCCAAAACCGGCCTTCTGGTCGAACCCGGGCATGCATTGCTGTCCCGGGCCGCCGCCTGGGCCAGGGCGAGCGATTGATGGCGGTCATCCTCAAGCCCGGGTTGTTTCCCGCGCCGGCAAGTTCCCTGCGCCTGACCGTGTCCTACGGGGAGACGGACCAGATGGGCTATGCCTATTACGGGCATTATCCCCACTGGTTCGAGCGGGCCAGGGGGTATTTCATCCGTGAGCGGGGCATGAGCTACGCCGAGGTCGAGGCGCGGGGCGTGTGGCTGCCCGTGCGCGACCTAGCCGTGCGCTATGTCCGGCCGGCCCGCTATGACGACGAGATTGCCGTGCGGGCGGCGGTTGCCGCCTGGGGCCGGGCCTCGGTCACGTTTGTCTACCAGGTGTTTGGTCCGCCGGACGCTTCCGTGCTTCTGGCCGCCGGCGAGACGGTCCATGCCTGCACCGCGCCAAACGGCCGGCCTATTGCGGTTCCGGACTGGCTCCGGGATCTTTTCACCGTCTAAACCTTCCGCCTTTTTCGATCCACCATGTTCATCGATATCCATACGCACGCCTATCATCCCAAGATTGCGGACAAGGTCCTGGCCCAGTTGGAGGGCCATTACGGCATCCATCCCGTGGGCACCGGGCAGATCGACGATCTGCTGGCCCGGGCCAAAAAGGCCGGCCTGGACAGGGTGGTGGTGTTAAACGCCGCCACGGCCCCGGCCCAGGTGGTTCCGGCCAACAACTGGGCCATCCACATCCACCGGGAGCATCCCGAGGTCATGGCCTTCGGCACCCTGCACACGGGCTATCCGGAGTTCGAGCGCGAGCTGGACCGCCTGTGGCGAAACGGCATCCAGGGGATCAAGTTCCATGCCGATTTCCAGGGATTCCGTCTGGACGACCGCCGGCTGTGGCCCATTTTCGAGGCGCTTTCCGGCCGGTTTGTGGTCATGCTCCACGTGGGCGACCGGCTGCCGCCTGCGGACAATAACTCCTGCCCGGCCAAGGTGGCGGCCATCCTGCGGGATTTCCCCGATCTGACCGTCATCGCCGCCCACATGGGCGGTTATCTCCACTGGTCCTACGTGCTCGATCACCTTGTCGGCAAAGACGTCTATATCGACACGTCGAGCACGCTGTCGTTTATCGACGACGATACCCTGCGCCGTATTGTCGACGGACATCCCCGTGAGCGAATCCTGTTTGGCAGCGATTATCCGCTGTTTGATCCGGGCGAGGAAATAGGCAAATTGCGCAAGCGGTTGTCGCTTCGCGATGCTGAACTCGAACAGATTCTGTCCGCAGGAGCATCCCTTTTTCGATAACAAAAATGTCCATTGACTTTGGCGCGGACCTCGTGCTGGAACAATCAGGTTCCGGCGGATAAAGCACAATGTTGAGACCGCCTGGAATCAAGGAGTTTCTGCATGAGCATTCGCAACCAGATCCTGTGTTCCCTGGGGATCATGTTCCTTTTGAGCTGCGCGATGTTCGCGGCGACCTGGAGCATCACTTCCGGGCAAAAGGCGGAAGGATTGGTGATCAATCTGGCCGGCCGGCAACGGATGCAGGTCCAACGAATCGCCAAGGACGCCCTGGCCTACGCCCATCAGGCCAAGGGCGGCAGCGCTGCCGCCGCTTTGGCCGACGATATCCGCAAGCGGTTGTCCGCCTTTGAAACCACCCAGTCCCTGCTGATCCAGGGCGGCCGGTATAGCGACAACGGGCAGTCTTTCGACATTGCCAGGCCTGCCCGCGAAATCGCCGCGCTTCTCGAAGAATCGTCCCGGCTGGCCAAGCCCTTTGAGGCCGAGGTGGAGGCTTTCCTGGCCAGACCGGAAGCTGCGGCGGCTGAAAAACTCGTATCCTCTTCCGAGGTCGTGGCATCCGCCCAGGAAAAGGCGGTGTCCGCCCTGCAGGCCGACGCCGAAGACAGCGTCGTCACGCTCATGACCGTGCAGGCCTCCGGCATGGCCCTTGGCGCGGTGGTGTTTCTGGCCGTGCTGGCGCTGCTCGGGCGCACGCTCAACCAGCCCCTGGCCCGCCTGCGCGATTTTGCCGAGGCCGTGGCCGGCGGCGACCTGAAGGCTGCGGCAGCCGGCAGCTATCCCACTGAACTGGCCCGGTTGCGGGACGCCCTGACCCGCATGGTGGCGGCCCTGGAGGCCAACATGGACGAGGTCCGGGCCAAAAGCGGCGAGGCCGAGCGGCAGGCGGCCGAGGCCGATCGTGCCCTGGCCGTCGCCCGGGAACAGGAGGCCCGCACCGGCGAACTGCTCGCCCGCATGAACGAGGCCGCCGCCCGGGCCCGGGCGGTGTCCGAAAGCGTCATGGCCGAATCGTCGAGCCTGCTTGGCCAGTCCGAGCAGGTGGCCAGGGGGGCCGAACACCAGCGCGACCGCATGATCGAGACGGCTACGGCCATGGAGGAGATGAACGCCACCGTGCTGGAAGTGGCCCGCAACGCCGGCACCGCCGCCGAAAGCGCCGTCAACGCCAAGGACAAGGCCCTGATCGGGGCCCAGGGCGTGCGTTCCGCTGTGGAATCCATCGAAACCATCCGCCGCCGCATCCTCGACCTCAAGGAATCCATGACCCGTCTGGGCCAGCAGGCCGACAGCATCGGCCATATCATGAACGTCATTTCCGACATCGCCGACCAGACCAACCTGCTGGCGCTAAACGCCGCCATCGAGGCGGCCCGGGCCGGCGAGGCCGGACGCGGCTTTGCCGTGGTGGCCGACGAGGTCAGAAAGCTCGCCGAAAAAACCATGGCCGCCACCAAGGAGGTCGGCGACGCCGTGGTCTCCATCCAGGCCCAGGCGCGGGAGAACATCGCCGCCGTGGATGTAGCCGCCTCGGGCATTGAGGAGAGCACCCAGGCTGCCGCCGCTTCCGGCCGCTATATGGACGAAATCGTCGGCATTGTGGATTTCACCGCTGCCCAGGTCGATTCCATTGCCACAGCCTCGGAAGAGCAGTCCGCCACGTCCGAGGAGATCAACCGGGCCGTGGAAGAGGTCAACCGCATCGCCCGGGAAACGGCCGAGGGCATGGAGGTGGCGACCTCGGCCCTGTCGGCCCTGGCCGAACTGTCCCGCGAGCTCGACGCGGTCATCCGCCAGATGACCGGCGACGAAACGCCGGGGAGCGTCCGGGCCGTGCCGGCCGGACGTGCGGTGGCCGCGCCGAAACGGGCGGCCCTGCCGCCGGTCCGTTCGGCTGCTTCCAAGCCCTTGGCCTCGTCCCATCGTCCGGCCGCCAGGGCCCTGCCCCCGGCCCGGCCGGGGGCGTCCAAACCGGCCGTTGCCGTGAAACCGGCGTCAGGCACAGGCGGCCCCATCCTGCAATGGGACCAGTCCCTGGCGGTGGGCATCCAGGAAATCGACCGCCAGCACCAAAAGCTCGTGCAGATGATCTGCGACCTGCACGAGGCCATGCGCACGGGCAAAGGCAAGGATCAGGTGGAGATGATTCTCGGGGAGCTGGAAAACTATGCCGTGGAGCACTTCGGCTATGAAGAGAAGCTCATGGAGCAGCACAAGTACCCGGGCTATCTCAACCACCACAAGGAGCACGTGGCCTTTGTCGACAAGGTGGTCGCCTTTGGCAACGATTTCCGGGCCAACCGGGCGGCGCTGACCACCGAGGTCATGAATTTTCTCAAAAACTGGCTCGTGGGCCACATCAAGGGCACGGATCAGAAGTACAGCCCGTTTTTCAACGCCCGCGGCGTCCATTAGGGGCGCGCCGGCCATCGGGGCCGTGTCCCGGTCTCTTTGCCGCTGCGGATTTGTCTGACTGTCTGCCCGGATCGCCAAGGCGATCCGGGCTTTCTTATGGCGCCGGTCTGTCGGCCGTTGGCAGGACGCCTATTCCCGGCGCAGGCCGTCGATCAGGGCGGCCAGTCTGGCGGCGGAGTGGGACAGGGTGTCGAGTTCCTCCCGGGCCTCGGCCATGCCTTGGGCCGTTTCCTCGGCAATGAGGCTGATGTCGGCCAGGGCCCGGTTGATCTCGTCGGAAGCGGCGGATTGCTGCTGCGAGGCACCGGCGATCTGGCGCACCTCCTCGGTGGTGGTGTCCGCCATCTGCACGATATGGTGCAGGGACTGGCCGGCCTTGTGGGCCAGGGTGGTCGTTTCGGCCACGGCGGCCACGGCCGCGTCCATGCCGGCCACGTTTTCCCGCACGCCGCCGTCGATGGCCGCCACCACCGAGGCCACTTCGCCGGTGGCCTGCATGGTTTTTTCGGCGAGCTTTCTGACCTCGTCGGCCACCACGGCAAAGCCGCGTCCGGCCTCGCCGGCCCGGGCCGCCTCGATGGCGGCGTTTAGCGCCAGCAGGTTGGTCTGGTCGGCGATGTCGGAAATGACGTTCATGATGGCCGAAATGCCCTTGGCCCGTTCTCCCAGGCCGTCGAGGCTGGCCTTGAGTCCTTCGGACAACGAGCGGACGCGGTCGATGGACCTGGACACCGCCTCGGTGGCGTCCAGACCTTCCCGGGCCCCTTCCCTGGCGGCCTGGGCGCTTTCCGAGGCCCGGCCGGCATTGCGGGCCACTTCGATGACCGTGGCGTTCATCTCTTCCATGGAAGTGGCGGTTTCCGTGGTGCGTTCGTGCTGGCGGGTGGTCCCCCGGGTCGCCTGGGCCACCCGGTCGGTCAGGGCGTTGCCGGCCCGGGCCACGGCATCGGCCAGATCCTCCAGGCGCTGCGCCGCCTCGGCCATGCCTTCGACGCGGGCCCGCTCGGCCCGGGCCGTGGCCCCTCGGCCTCGTGCCGGCTGTGTTCGGCCTGCTCGGCCTTGTCTTCCGCCTGGTTTTTTTGCGAGGCGGCTTCGGCAAAGGAGGCGCGCAGCTTGTCGGCCATGTCGGCCATGGCCGACATGACGCCGCAGGTGCTCCCCGTGCGGGCGCAAGCCTGGCGCACGTTGTCGAAGCGTCCGTCGGCCACGTCCCGGGCCAGGGCGGCCACCACGTCGGGCTCGGCGCCGAGTTGGCGCAGAATGCTGCGGGACACGAGCCAGGCCGCCAGCGCCCCGATGCCGATGGACAGGCCGACCAGGACGTATTGCAGGATGAGGTCGTCCCCCAGGTCGGCGATCATGGCCGCCACGTGGGCGTCGGCTTCCTGGAACTGCTTTTCCTTCAGGGGATGGATGCGCTTGTCCAGGGCCTCGGTACGGGCGTCGAAGTCTTCCATCAGGGCGTTGCCGGCCTCGCGGCCGTCCTTGATGTAGGCTTTGGCCATGCGCCTGCCCACATCGTACATGGCCTCGAAATCCTTGGACACGGCTTCTATTTCCGAGAGCATGGCCGTGTCGCGCTCTTTGGCGGCGAGGTCCCGGAAGGCGGACAGGTTCCGGCGGAATGCGGCAGCGGCCGTTTCGGCTTCGGCAAAGCCGTCTTCCTCGCCCGTGGCCGAAACGTCGGTCAGCCATTGCTGCACATTGACGGCCATGAACTGCATGCGGGCTGCGCCGTCGGCCAGGGGCAGGCGCTCCGCGCGCACGATCTGGGCCCGTTTTTTGACGGCATTCATGGAAACGGTCATGACCAGGGCGCCGAGGGCCATGGCCAGGAGCACAAGGCCGAATCCAAGGCCCATTTTTGCTGCAATTGAGAGCTTCATGAAAACCGCCTTTGCTGGTAGGGGGTTCGCGGGCCATGCTGCACAGCCGGTCTTGGGATACATCTGGCATGGTTTACCAGCACGGCCAGCATTACAGTCGAAGAAGGGGCGGGGTCAAGAATATGGCGGGAAGCATTTTTCAAAGTGACCGTAGCGGGACGGCGATCCAGGATATCGTCGCCCCCGCCCCGGACGGGCCGGTGTTTGCCAAGGTCCGGGTTCTTCCCGGCCGGGCCCCGGTCGTGGTCTGCCTGCACGGACTGGGTGATTCCCATCTGGCGTTTGAGGAGGCCTTTGAGACGCGCTACCTGGCCGCAGCCAGCCTTGTTGTGCCGGATATGGCCGGCCACGGCGCCAGCCCCGACGCGCCGGACTGTTCCATGGAGGCGGCCGCCCGGAGGCTGCGGGCGCTTCTGGCCCATCTGGCGCAATGCCACGGCCTTTCGGCGGGCCCCCTGTATCTGGTCGGGCATTCCATGGGCGGCATCCCGGCCATCCTCTACTGCCGCGACGCCGCGCCCGGCGAGGTGGCCGGCCTGATCCTGGCCGAAGCCTCAGTCACCCGTTTCGGATCGTTCATCAGCGCCCATGCCGAAGCGGCCCGCCTGTCCGGACGATTCCCTGAGTGGTACAGGGATTTTCGCGAACAGGTCATTTTCCGGGACTATCTTGGCCGGTATCCCTTTTGCCGGCACTATTACGCCTCGTTGCGCTTTTGCGGTCAGCGGGCCTTTCTCGAATCCGTGCTGGCCATGCGGCGCATGGCCAGGGCTCTGCCCGGAAAATGGAGCCACGCCGCCGGCGAGGCGCTCAAAAATCTTTCCCTGCCCGTGGTTTACGCCTACGGCCGGGGGCTGGCCCCGGAAACCCAGGCTTTCTTGCACGAGCACGACATCCCCACGCGGCCTTTTCGCACGGACTGCCATTTCCTCATGCAGGCCATGCCCGGCGAATTTTACGGCCTGGTTGGCGAGTTCTGCGACACGTCGCGCCGCAGCCTGGAAAACGGGCCGGTTTTTTGACAAAGCGCCGGAAAGAACGCTGCGTCCGGAACGGCACGCCGGCGGAGGGCGGCGTCGCTGCCCGGCCGGACATCTTCCGCTTGCATCCCCGGCCGGCAACACGCACACTGTCGCCATATTCGCCGTTTTTCGCCGCGCCATGTCCCAAACGACCGGCCATAGGGCCGCAACCGAAGCCAAGGGGGCCTGCATGGATGCGTTTCATGTTTCCCTGACCCGGGAAGAACAGGAATACCTGAAAAATCTCGTACGGCTTCGCCTTGCCGCCCGTTTTGCCGGCCGCGACGCCGTCGTGCCCGGGCCGCCGACGCCAACGCTGCGCCAACACTTCGGGGCCTTCGTCACCCTGACCATCGACGACCGGCTTCGGGGCTGCATCGGCCATATCGTCGGCGACAGGCCGCTCTATGAGACCATCGGCGAGATGGCCGAGGCTGCGGCGTTTGGCGATCCGCGTTTTCCGCCGCTGTCCAGGCAGGAATTGGCCGATGTGGCCATCGAGATTTCGATTCTCGGCCCGCTCAGTCCCTGCCCGGACCCGGAGCTGGTGGTGGTGGGCCGCCATGGCCTGCTCGTGCGCCGGGGCGGCCGCTCGGGGCTGTTGCTCCCCCAGGTGCCGGTGGAGTGGGGCTGGGATCGCCAGACCTTTCTGGACCAGACCTGTCGCAAGGCCGGCATGGAACCCGGGTGCTGGCAGGACCCCGAAACAACGCTTTTCTGGTTTGAAGCCGAAGTCTTTTAGCAGGAGCCTCCCGCATGGATTTGTTCACCGTGGAAAATCTGATCGCCTTTCTCACCCTGTCGGCCCTGGAGATCGTCCTTGGCATCGACAACATCGTCTTTATCGCTATTATTTCCAATGCCCTGCCGGCCGAAGTGCAATCCAGGGCGAGGAAGATCGGGCTGGCGCTGGCCATGGGCACCCGCATCCTGCTGCTTCTGGGCATCACCTGGGTCATGGGTCTGACCGCGCCGGTTTTCAGCGTGCTTGGCCATGTGGTCACCGGGCGCGATCTGGTGCTCCTGGCCGGCGGGCTCTTCCTCATCGCCAAATCGACCTTTGAGATTCACGAAAAGATCGAGCCCCACGATCCGCAGCATGCCGAGGCGAAAAAGGTCCGGGGATTCGCGGCCGCCGTGACCCAGATCGCCATTTTGGACATCGTGTTTTCGCTGGATTCCGTCATCACGGCCGTGGGCATGTCCGGGGAAATCGCGGTCATGGTGGCGGCCGTCGTGGCGGCGGTGGCCGTCATGATGATTTTTGCCGACGCGGTGAGCCATTTCGTGTCGCGCCACCCCACAGTGCAGATGCTGGCCCTGTCCTTTCTGATCCTGATCGGCGTCTTCCTGGTGGCCGAGGGCCTGGGCCGGCATATCGACCGGGGCTACATCTATTTCGCCATGGCCTTTTCCCTGCTGGTGGAGTTGCTCAACATGCGGGCCCGCAAAGCCTCCTCCCATGGAAGCGGGAGTCATTGAGGCCAGGGCGGCCTTTCCCCGGGGGCTTGTCCAGCCGGAAGGCGGGTTCCGTTTCGGGGCCGACGCCCTGCTTTTGGCCTGCTTTGCCGCCCCGGTGTCCGGCGCCCGGGTGCTCGACCTCGGAACGGGCTGCGGTCCGGCCGGACTTGGCCTGCTGCTGGCCAGGGATGACCGGGAGTCCACGGTGACGGGTCTCGACAAGGAGCCGGCCATGGTGGCGGCTGCCGGGGAAAATGCCCGCCGGCTGGGGCTTGCGGACCGGTTTGCGGCCCGTCTGCTGGATATCCGGGAAATCCGGGCGGACAAGGGCATTCTGCCGGAAAGCGTCGATCTGGTCCTGGCCAATCCGCCTTATCGCCACCCCGGTTCGGGACGCCGGCCCGGGAATGGCGGCCGCGATGCGGCCCGGTTCGAGATCGACGGGGGATTGGCGGCCTTTGCCGCTGCGGCGGCCTACGCCCTGGCCAACGCGGGGTGGATGGCCTGCGTGCATCTGGCTGAGCGGTTGCCGCATGTCCTGACCGGGCTGGCCGCCTGCCGTCTGGAAGCCAAACGCCTTGTGCCGGTGGCTTCGCGAGTGGGGGAGCCGGCCCGGCAGGTGCTGGTGCTGGCGCGCAAAAACGGCCGGCCGGGATTGCGCCTGGAGGCCCCGCTGGTCCTGTACGAGGGAAGCGGGCCGCAAACGCGGCTTACCCGGCAGGCCTTGGAGTTTTGTCCGTTTCTGGCCTGCAACGCCGGGGAGCGCGCCGCCGGGCCGGCATGAAAAAAGGGGGATGGTTGCCCATCCCCCAAAATGGCGCGGCGAGTCCCTCCGCCGCGCCTCTCCCCCGCGCGGTGATCACTTGTGGTCGAGGTCCTTCTGAGGTTGCGCAGCGCAACGCACGGCCATCGTGGCCGCAAAGGCCTGACGTCGCATGGCCAGACTCGCCGCATCCAGACGCAGCACCTCCCCGTGGGTTCTGGCAACCAGGGCCGTCAGCCCCGGTCGTGGCGTCTGTCTGGCGGAAAGCACGGTCGGGTCAGCGCCATAAAGGCCGATGCCCAGGATCGCCACAGTCACGATGTGCATCACACGCTTCATGTCGTCTTTCCTCCTGGTTGGCATCGCCCCGGGCGGCTGTCCCGAGATTTTCCCGAAAAACAAGCCAGAAGCGTGCCAGGGCCGGGTATTCGGGGAAGACCCTGAATTCCCAGGTGAAGGAGGTTGCACCCCGACCTGCGTGTTGCGAGCGGTTCCACAAAATAGGGATTTCTTTCCGCGAAAGTGACGATATGTCGATGAAATGTGGAACAGGCTCAGGCCGCGCCCGATTCCTCCGGCAAATACCGGACGGCCAGGGCGTTGCGCAGCGTCGCCAGGCAATACGCCAGGACCATGAGCAGGATGGCCATGCCGCAGGCTACGAGATGGTCATGGTCGATAATCATGGACCGGGTCACCGACGTCACGCCGATATAGAGGATGTAGCGCAGGGGGAAATGGTAGTTCTCCTCGAAATATTTGATAATCATGAAGACGAATTCCAGGGCGATGAAAAGATTGTAGGTCCGCCCCCAGAAGGCGTGTTCGTCCCAGCCGGCCGGCGACAGGATGATGGCGGCCAAAAGGATCATTTCGCGCACGCCGAAGATGAAAAGCAGGCCCGTCAGGGTAAGCAGCATGTAGCTGACCAGCCGCCGCATGCAGCCGATGCCGCTCATGGCCACCCGGCAATCGCTCGATCCGTCGAAAAGACGCATGGCAAAGCCTCCCGTTGCGACGCGGACTCCCGCCGCGTCCGTTGTCTTTTTCAGCTATCCCTTCGTACGCCGGCAGGCGGTTTTGAAAACGCCAAAACGCACGTAATCGCATGGCGATTAGCGACGATCCGGCCACGGTCTCAACGAGGCGGCAGGGGCATGGAAGTATTGGATCGTCCGGACGCAGACGCCCCGGAGCCATGCCGTTGCGGGGCGTTGTTATCGCGTGCGCCGCGTCCCGGGCAGGAGGGGGCAGTGTTTGAAATCTGCGGAGGCCGGCCGTGCCCGTGGCTTGGTCGGGCCACGGCCGTGAAAACAAGGCGGTCAGACGCGGCGCAGTTTTCGCCGGACGAAATCGGTCAGCATCCGGGCTTCCTCCACCCGCAAAAGCGAGGCCACGCCCATGTAGGCCACGGCCCAGCCGATGATGAGCACCAGGGAAAGAAAGGGCCGGTCCGCCGTGGCGTAGGCCCCGAAGCCGACGCCGACGCTTAACAGCGTGCCAAGGAGGGTGGTGCGGCCGGGGGCGAACCATGAGCCGCCAAGCTTGCGGCGCAGGATGACGCCAAGGACCAGCACGTTGACCCAGGACGAGATGGACGTGGCCAGAGCCAGCCCGACATGGGCCGTGGGACCCATCAACGCCAAGCCTGCGGCGACGTAGACCACCAGACACACCGCAGCGGCGACAGCCGGGGTGCGGGTGTCGGACAGGGCGAAATAGGCGGAATACAGCGGCCTCACGCAGGCAAAGGCGGGCAGGCCCACGCCGTAGGCCACCAGCGCCCCGGCCGTGGCGGCAATGGCCGGTTCGCCAAAGGCCCCGCGTCCGAACAGCACCCGCACCATGGGATCAGCCAGGGCGATCAGCCCGGCGGCGGCCGGCAGGCAGATAAAAAGCGTCAGGCGAAGCGAGGCGTTGAGCGTCTTGGTGAATTCGTCCAGGTCGCCGGCGCTGGCCAGCTTGGACAGCCCCGGCAAAGCCACCGTGCCGACGGCCACGCCGAAAACGCCAAGCGGAAACTGGACCAGCCGGTCGGCATAATACAGATAGGAGATGCTGCCGGTGGGCAGATAGGAGGCCAAAAGCGTCCCGATGACGATATTGAGTTGGTAGACCGCCGCGCCAAAGGCCGTGGGCAGCATCAGCAAGCCCATGCGGGCCACGCCCCTGTCCCGAAACGACCAGGGGCCGCGCCAGGAAAAGCCGAATTTTTTGAGCTGCGGCTGCTGCATCAGCACCTGTCCGAAGCCGCCGACGACCACGGACCAGGCCAGGGTGTGGGCCACGTCCAGATGAAAAAGCCAGGCCACGCCGGCCCCGGCGATGATGATGGTGTTGAGCTCCGACGTGGCCAGGGCCGGCGCCAGGAAATGGCCGTAGGAGTTGAGCACGCCCATGCACAGGGCCACGGCCGAGATCTCGATGATGTAGGGAAAGACGATGCGCGTCAGTTCCACCGTCAACTCGAACAGGGCCGGATCGTCGGCGAAACCGGGGGTGATGAGCTTTGTCAGCGGCCGGGCAAAGACGATGGCCAGCGTCGTCAGCACGCCGAGAATGAGCAGCAGCCAGACCATGGCCGAGCGGGGCATGGCAAAGGCGCGTTCGTCGCCTTCCTGCTCGCGAAGGCGGGTAAAGACCGGCACAAAGGCCATGGTCATGGAGCCCTCGGCAAAAAGCCGGCGCATCATGTTGGGCAGGCGGTAGGCCACGTAAAAGGCGTCGGCGGCAATGCCGGCCCCCAGCACGTAGGCCAGGATCATATCCCGGAAAAAACCCAGTATCCGCGACAACAAGGTCGCGCCTCCGACAATGGAGGCGTCCTTGGCGATTTGTCTGACGTGTTGCGTCATAGTCGTGTTGCGCTCCCCACGCCCCTCACTCCCCCAAAAACTTTTAACGGCCCAACAAAATTTCTTCCCAACAACTCGCCGCGCCCATCCGCCGTCCCGTTACGCCTCCCCACCCCCACTTATCCAGGGGGTCCGGGGGGGATGATCCCCCCCGGAAATCTTCACTTTCTTTCTCATCCCTTCTGACAATGCGGGCAAAAGGTGGATGTGCGGCCGGCCACTTTGATGGCTACGAGTTTCGTGTGGCAGGCCGGGCAGGGTTCGCCGGCCTTGCCGTAGACCGCGAACTGGTGCTGGAAGCCGCCTTCCACGCCGTCCGGGGTGCGGTAGTCGCGGATGGTGCTGCCGCCGGCTTTGATGGCCCTGTCGATGACCTCCTGAACGGCGGCCAGAAGTGCGCGCCGTCTGGCCGGGGTCAGGGCGTTGGCCGGGGCGTCCGGCCGGATGCGGGCGGCGAAAAGGGCTTCGTCGGCGTAGATGTTGCCGATGCCGGCGATCAGCGTCTGGTCGAGCAGGGCCGCCTTGATGCGGGTGGTGCGCCGGGACAGGGCCGCCTCGAAGGCGTCCGGGGTCATGTCCCAGGGTTCCGGACCGAGTGCGGCGTAAAAATCCCAGGCGGCCAGGGCCTCGGGCGACAGGAGCCGGGCCGTGCCGAAGCGGCGCATGTCGGAAAAGACCAGGGTATTGCCGTCGTCCAGGCGCAGCAGCAGCCGGGCGTAGGCCGGGGCCGGGTCGGCGGACGGGGCGATGTGGAAGCGGCCGGTCATCTTGAGGTGGAAGGCGAGGACCGCCGCGGCATCGCCGGCGACGTCCGGGCGCGGCCCAAGGCCGACCAGGAGCAGCTTGGCCCGCCGGGAAACGGCGGTAATGGGGCGTCCGGCCAGGGCCTTGGCCAAGGCCGCCCGGGTCCTGGGCGCGGCCAGCACCTTCGGGTCGGGCAGGTCGGCCGCCAGCGCCGCGCGGCCGACAAGGCCCGGCGCCAGGGCGCGGGCGATGGTTTCCACCTCGGGCAGTTCGGGCATGGGTTACTTCCTGGCCGGAGCCGGTGCGGCCAGCGGGATGGCAATGGGCAGGGTTTCGCCGGCCCTGGAGACGGTCAGCGTCAGGGGCGATCCGGCTTTGACGGCTTCGGCCGCAGCCTGGTGCAGCACCATGAGGGCGGCCGCCTCGTGGCTGCCGGCCGCGAGAACGGCGTCGCCGGCGAGAAGTCCGGCCTTTTCGGCCGGCGATCCCGGAGCCACGGCCGTGACCAGCAGCGGCGGGGCCGGCTGGCCCGGGGCCGGGGCCTCGCGGGAGAGCGTCATGCCAAGCCGGCTGCGCTGGATCTGCGGGCAGGCGAAAAAGACCGGGGCCAGGGCCGCATCCGGGGCCTCGCCGCCGCGCCAGGGCATGACGGCGGCAACCTTGGCCTTGGGGTCAAGACTGGCCAGCCGCCGGGCGATGCCCCAGCCGCGCTCCACGTGGCCGGCTCCGGCGATGACGACCACGGGCCGGCCGGACATGGCCCGGGCCAGCACGGCCCGGGCGGCCATCTGCGTGTCCCAAAGCGACTGGACGGCGAGAAAGCCGTCAAAGGGATCGCGTCCGGCCGGGGCCTTGGCGTCCTTTTTGCGCATGGCGCTGTGTTGGGAAAACAGCTCCCGGAGTTCCTCGACCTGGGCCGGGTCCGGGGGCAGGACAGCTCCCGGGAGCATGGCCCTTTCCTCCGGCGGCAGGGTGTCGAGGCCCTGCCGGCCGACCTTGCGGGCCAGTCCGGTCGGAGCGTTGGCGGCAAAGACCGGCAGGCGGAATTCCCGGGCAGCCTCGAAAATCGGGGCGTACAGCTCGAAATCGTAGCCCCAGGCGGCCTTCCAGGACAGGGCCTGGGGCAGGTCGGCCACGGCCAGCTTGCCGGCATTGAAGGCGTCAAGCACGGGTTGCCGGTCGGCCGGGACCATTTCCAGGGCCACGGCCGGGCGGATGCCGGCAGCGACGAGGCGGCGCAGGAGTCCGGCCTGGGCCAGGTGGTCGCAGGGATTGGGATGCTCCTCGCCGATGAGGATGTAGTCGGCCCGGGCAAGGCCGGTCGTGAAAACGGCCGGCGGCAGGGGCGCGCCCGCGGCGTCGAGCAGGGCTTCCGGCAGGGCGCGGCTTTCCGGCGGGGACGCCGGGTGCAGGCCGCGGCCGGCGCAGCCGCCAAGGGCGGCCAGCCCGGCGGCAAGCAGAAAACCGGCCAGAACGCGGGCGCAACCCGCGTTCCGGCCGGCCATGCCGGCGGTCGTTCCGGTTCCGGCGACAGGCTGTCCGTCGCGGTCGGAAGCGGGCCGGACATCACGCCCGGGGGCGGCTAGTCCCACTTGCGCTTGTCCTCGATGGGCCGGATCTGGGGCGGCAGGGTGCCGGGGGCCACCACGGTCAGGGCCGGGCGCAGCTTGATCTTCTCCCGGAACTTGTGGAGCAGATCTTCCTCGCGCTTGAAGTTGGAGGCCTCGACGATCAGGTTCATCTCGTCGATGCCGCCGGGGTTGGTGACCTCGATCTGCCAGCGCTTGATTTCCTCGAAGCGGGTGATGACCTGTTCGACCTGATGCGGGTAGACGAACATGCCCTTGATGCGGGCGGTCGTGTCCACGCGGCCGACGATGGAGCCCAGGCGCGGCGAGGTGCGCCCGCACGGGCACGGGGCGCGCTCGATGTAGGACAGGTCGCCCGTGGCCAGACGGATCAGCGGGTAGGTCTTGTTGAAGGCCGTGACCACGATTTCGCCCACTTCGCCGTCTTTCAGCGGTATGCCGGTGTCGGGATGGCAGATTTCGACGAAGGCCCGGTTGGCGATGTGCAGGCCGGTCTTGTGGAAGCACTCGTAGCCGACGCAGCCGACATCGGCCGTGCCGTAGCCCTGGCGCATGATGATGTCGAACTTCTTTTCCAGGTTGGCCCGCAACTTCTCGGAGAATTTTTCCCCGGTGACGAAGGCGACTTCCAGGTAGAGGTCCTTTCGCAGGTTAAGTCCCATTTCCTCGCCCTTCTGGGCCAGGTGCATGAGGTAGCTCGGGGTGCCGACGTAGCCCGTGGCCCGCAGCTTCTGCATGATCTCAAGCTGGGTGGCGGAGTTGCCGGGACCGGCCGGAACCACGGCGCAGCCGAGGTTTTTCAGCGGCTCTTCGAACATCAGGCCGGCCGGGGTGAGATGGTAGTTGAAGGTCACCTGCACAAGATCGCCGGAGCGGAAGCCGCAGGCATAAAAGCCTTCGGTCCAGCCCCAGTAATCGTCCTCGCGGTCCTCCGGGTCGAAGATCGGGCCGGGGGACAGAAAAATGCGGCGCAGTTCGCCCATGTCCTTGGTCAAAAGCCCTCCCAGGCGCGGACCCATGGACTGCAGAAAGATCAGTTCTTTCTTCTTCAGGATGGGGATGTGCTTGAGGTCCGAGAGGGTCTTGAATTTGGAAGCCTGGAATTGGGCGCGGTCGAAGCGCTTTTTGACGTCTTCCGAATACCGGTAGGCATACGACAACAGATCCTTGATCTGGATCTGGTAGTATTGCCGGCGTTCGGATTCGTCGAGCACTTCCCGGCGGGAATAAATGCCCTCGGTGCGGTCCTTTCGGGTCATGACGGGTCTCCTTTGGAGGCGAAATCCCGTGGTGGGAAAAAGAGCGGTCTTATAGCCTAGACGGTGGGGGAATTCAAGCAATTCTCCCGGGGGCGTCCCGACAGGGCACGTTCCACCACGGTCAGGAGCTCCTGGCGGGTGACGGGTTTGGTGATGCAGTCGGTCATGCCGGCGGCCAGACAGCGCCGGCGTTCCTCGGTTGCGGCGTGGGCGGCAAGCCCCACGATGGGGATATCCGCCGGCAGGCCGGCGATGCGGCCCGCGCGGATGCACCGGGCGGATTCGGGCCCGTCGCTCCCCGGCATCTGGATGTCCATGAGCACGAGGTCCACGGGCCGCGTGCGCAGGATGTCGAAAAGCCTCTGGCTGGTGTCGGCCACCACCGGCACGTAGCCGCGATCCTCCAGGATGCGGCGCACCAGCAGTTGGCTGACCGGCTCGCTTTCGGCGTAGGCGATGACCGCGCCCTGGCCGGACGGCGGCAGGGCGACGGGGGCGGCGACGTCGGGGGCGGGCAGCCGGATGGGGCCGGCATGGCGGAACACGGCGGTGAAGGCGAAATCGCTGCCCTGGCCCGGGGCGCTTTCGACAACCATGGTCCCGCCCATCTTGTCCACGATTTCCTTGGAGATGGACAGGCCCAGCCCGGTTTTGCCATAGCGCTTGTTGAGAAAGGCCTCGCCGATGTTGAAGCTCTCGAAAATGTGGGCCTGCCTGTTCCTGGGAATGCCGATGCCGGTGTCGCGTACGGAAAAATGCAGGGTGGAGGCGTCGTGGCCCGAGTGTCCGGCAACCCGGGAGACGCGCACGGTCACCGCGCCGCTCTCGGTGAACTTGATGGCGTTCTGGATCAGGTTGAACAGCACCTGCTTGAGCCGCCCCTCGTCGCCCAGGAGCTGGTCGGGCACGTCGGACGCAATGGCGGCGTCGAAGAGCAGGCCGCGCCGGAAGGCGTCTTCGGCGCAGGCCGTAAGCAGGGCGGCCATCCCCTGGCGCAGGGCAAAGGGGTCTTCGGCCAGGGTCAGGCGGCCCGTGGAGATGTTGGTCATCTCCAGCAGGTCGTTGACCACGCCGAGGAGCTGGTGGGAGGCGTTCATGGCCAGATCCAGGAACTGGCGCTGGCGCTCGTCCCTTTCGCTGTGCAAAAGCAGGGAGAGCATGCCCATGATGCCGTTTAAGGGCGTGCGCAGTTCATGGCTCATGTTGGCCAGGAAGGTCTCCTTGGCCGATCCGGCCCGGGCGGCCGATCCGGCAAACGCCGCGAATTCGCGGAAATATTCCTTGAGCAGGGCATGGCGTTCGGCCGGCACGCAGGGCAGCAGGGCCAGGGCGGCGTCGGCGGCGGCGCTGCGGCCCGCCAGGGCGGCGCGATCCTCGGGCGTGGTGAAATAGGGGCCGATGGTCAACAGGCCCGTGTGCTCGTCGTCGCCGAAGGGCAGGGCGAAACGGCGGACCGTGAGCCCCAGCGGACAGGCCACGGGCGGGGGGCTCCCGTCATCGGGAATGGCGTCTTCGGTCGCCAGCACGGGGCACGGCCCCCGTTCGGGAAACTCGCGGTGCAGGATGGCATGGGCCTCGCGGCCCGGGGCCGGCCAGGCCGGCACGTTGGCCGAGGCCTGGACGGTCGCCGGAATCCCGAGCAGCGAAGTCAGGGGATCGAGCAGGCGTTTGAGCGCCCGGGGCGCGTCGGCACAAAGGAAATCTTTGGGCATGATAAGAGTCTTAGCCGTTGCCCCCCGGCAGGTCAATCGGATTGGCCGGAAATGCCGGCAATCCCGGCCGTTGTGTCATCGGCCGGCGCAGGTTCCCCCATGGGGGCGTCGGCGGGATCGGCCCCGGGGACGTCCTCAGCCGCCGGGGCCGGGGCGTTGACGACCGCCCGGCCGCCGTGGCGGGCAAAGACCAGAAAGCCGGTGTGGGCCACCATCCGGTCTTCGGGGCGCAGGCGCTCGGGCACGGGTTTGTAGCGGCGCACCAGGATTTCGAGCACTTCCACGTCCTCGAAGGGGGAGGTCTCCAGGGCGGCGAGCAGGTCGCTTATCTGGTTGACGGTGGGCAGCAGGAAGCCCACCGGCGCGCCGGGACGCACCACCCGGGCCGCCGCGTCGAGGTAGTCCCAGGGCGTGCGCACGTCGAGGAACAGGGCGTCGGCATCCGAAGGATCGGTCAGCGGATCGCCGGGGATGCGCTCCTCGGGCAGAAAGCCGTTGGCAATGTCGTGGTTGAACCGGCTGACCTGTTCCGAAAGTCCGACCGCGGCGAGGTTTTCCCCGGACAGGGCGAAAAATTCCGGCCGGCGCTCAAACGTGTAGACCCGCCCCGTTGCGCCCACATGCCAGGCCAGGGCCAGGGTCAGGCCGCCCGAGCCGCTGCCGGCCTCGATCACCCGGATTCCCGGGCCGATGCCCAGTTTGAGCAGGACATAACCGATCTCTTTGGGGTACATGATCTGGGTGGAACGCTTGACGCCCTTGATCAGGTCGTAGGTGGAGGGGCGCAGCACCCGGAAGACGTGCCCCAGGTGGGTGGCCACCGCGCCGCCGCTTCCGGCCTGTCCCACGTCGGCGAAGCGGATCATGCCTTCCTGGGTATGCAGCACGATTTCCGGGTCATAGCGCCGCAGATATCGCTTGCCCTTGGGAGAGACCAGAAGTATCAAATCGCCCTGTTTCACGCATCACCCCGGAGTTTGGTCGTTTGGATCGATGGCCCTTGACCATGCCGGGACGCGCCTGTCAAGTATGCGACGCGACAAGGAGGATCGCGCCACGAAACCCCAACAGTATGTTTTCGGCCCGGTCGGATCGGGCCGCCTCGGTTTGTCGCTGGGTCTTGACCTGCTTGGCGCACGGATCTGCACGTTCGATTGCCTGTATTGCGAAGCGGGCGCGACCGAGGCCCTGACCACCCGGCGAAAACCCTACGTCGCCGCCCGGCGTATTCTGGATGAACTGGCGGCCTGGAAGGCTGCCGGCCATCCTGCCCCCGAAGCCGTCACCCTTGGCGGCATGGGGGAGCCGTGCCTGAACACCGACTGCGGCGACATCATCGCCGGAGCCAGGGAACTTTTTCCCGACGTCCCGGTGGCCGTGCTCACCAATTCAAGCCTCCTGCCCGACCCGGACGTTCGAAAAGCCCTCGGGCTGGCCGATATCGTCCTGCCATCCATGGACACGCTGGTGGAAGCCGAGTACCAGCGCTTGAACCGTCCGCACCGGGACATCGGCCTTGAGGCCGTCCGCCGGGGCCTGCTCGATTTTCGGGCCGGTTTTGGCGGAGCGATCTTTCTGGAAATCCTGCTTTTGGCCGGGATCAACGACACCGGGGAAAATCTGCGACTTTTGCGGGAGTTTTGCGACGAACTCGGGCCCACACGCGTCGATGTCGTCACCATGTCCCGCCCCGGCGCCCATCCCGGCGCAACAGCCGTCGCCGGCGAGGTGCTCACCCGTTTTCGGGAGAGCCTCGGCGCGGCGTCCCCGGCAGCTTCCGCCCGCCCGGACGGCCACGGTCCGGCCGCATTGGCCGCCCGCGCCGGGCGGGACGGGGAGACGCCGGAAGCACTTGCGGCCCGTATCGCCGCTTCGGTGGCGCGCCGGCCCCAGACCGCCATGGGGCTCGCCAAGGCCCTTGGCGTTGCCGTCGGCCGCATCCAGCAGGCCCTCGACGCCCTCGAACGGACCGGAACGGTCCGTCGGGAAGACGCGGGCCACGACATTTTTTATTCCGGGTGACCGGAAAACCAAATTTTGCCGACGGGGCGGGGCCCCGGCGGCAGGGAGTTTCCCGACGATGAGCAGAGGAACGAAGCGCAAGCAAAAGATGTTTATCAGCGTGCTGCCCGGCGAACAGGTCGAGGTGGCCGTGGCCGAGGACGGCCAGCTTTTGGAATACTACGTGGAGATGGTGCACCAGGCCAAGACGCGCGGGCACATCTACAAGGGCAAAATCCACAATATCGATCCGGCCCTGCAGGCGGCGTTCATCAATTACGGCGCCGAGCGCAACGGATTTTTGCAGATCGACGAAGTCCATCCCGAATACTACCAGATCGTGCACGCCGGCGAGCGCCGCCCCAAGTATCCGCCCATCCAGAAAGCGCTGAAAAAAAACCAGGAACTCCTTGTCCAGGTGGTCAAGGAGCCGACCGGCCACAAGGGCGCGTTTCTGACCACCTACCTGTCGCTGCCGGGCCGGTATTTCGTGCTGACCCCGGGCCGCGAACAGCGGGGCGTCTCGCGCAAGATCGAGGACGAGGCCGAACGCAAGCGGCTCAAGGAAGTCATTTCCGGGCTCAAGCTCGACGAAGGCCTGGGGCTTATCGTGCGCACCGCCGCCCTGTCCCAGTCCAAGACCTCGCTCGAGCGCGACCTGTCCTATCTCAAGCGCCTGTGGAAGGACGTGCGCCAGCGCGGCACGGTGGCGGAAAATCCGAGCCTGATCTATCAGGAGCTTGATCTTTCCTCCCGGGCCGTGCGCGACTACCTCACCGACGACGTGGGCGAAATCTGGGTGGACGAGCCCGAAACCGCCGGGCGCGTGGCCGAGATGGCCACCCTCGTCTATCCGCGCCGTCCCGGCATCGTCAAACAGCACAACGACATGGACGTCCCCCTCTGGGACCGGTTCAACCTGCGCAAGCAGATCGAGCAGCTTTACGGCCGCGAGGTGACCCTGCCAAGCGGCGGCGTCCTGGCTTTTGACCATGCCGAGGCCCTGACCGCCGTGGACATCAATTCCGGCAAGATCGGCGGCGAATCCAATTTTCGCGAAATGGCGCTCAAGACCAACATCGAGGCTTCCGAGGAGGTGGCCCGGCAACTGCGGCTGCGCGACATCGGCGGCCAGGTCGTCATCGATTTCATCGAGATGAAGGACCGCAAACACGTGGCCGAGGTGGAAAAGACCCTGCGCGCCGCCTTCAAAAACGATCGGGCCCGCACCGACGTGGGCCGCATTTCCCGTTTTGGGCTGCTGGAGATCGTGCGCCAGCGGCTGGGCTCCTCGGCCCTGTCCATCACCTCGGAGCCCTGCCCGTGCTGCCGGGGGTCGGGCCAGCGGCGTAACCACGAATGGCAGGCGCTTACGGTGCTAAAAGATATTTACCGCCAGATGCGCAAGGATTCCGGCCAGGAGACCGTCACGGCCAAGGTGTCCGAGGAGCTGGCCCTGTACCTGCTCAATTACAAACGGGCAGCGCTTTCGGCCATGGAAGAGGAATTCAGGAAAAAGATCGTTATCAGCGCCCTGTGACATCGCGCCGGCCCGTCCAGTCCCGCGGGGCAGGACGGGCCGGCCCAGGCCTGCGACCATGTCCCGACGTCTGCTTCTGCATATCTGCTGCGGCCCCTGCGCCATCGCCCCGGTGTTGCGCCTCAAGGAGGCCGGCTGGCAGGTGACGGGCCTGTATTACAATCCCAACATCCAGCCGGCCATGGAATACCTGCGCCGCCGGGACGCCCTGGCCAAGGCGGCAGGCATCCTCGGCATCGACATCCTCTACGACGCCTACGATCCGGTTCCCCATTTGCGGGCCTCGCTGGCCGATCCGGCGGGCCGCTGCGTCCCGTGCTGGGACGACCGGCTGGCCCGGACGGCCGAGACCGCCCGGACCCTGGGCTGCGACGCCTTTTCCAGTTCCCTGCTCTACAGCAGGTACCAGGATCACGACCGGCTTGCGGCCCTGGGCCGGGACCGGGCCGAGGCGGCCGGGGCGGCGTTTCTGTACCAGGATTTTCGCATCCATTGGGACGAGGGCGTGGCCCTGTCCCGGGAGTGGGGAATCTACCGCCAGCCGTATTGCGGCTGCGTGCTGAGCGAACTGGAGCGCTACGCCAAAAAGCTGCGCCAGCCTCCCGCGACAGGGCGGCCGTAGCCGCCTGTCGGAAAACCGGCAGAGCCGGGCCGGGATGATCTGCCGGTTGCGCCGCAACCATGACAAGAGTGAAGTATTCCTCGCCGGTGCAGCGTTGGAAAGGTCCAGGACGGGCGTTTGCAGCAGACTGGCAACTGCCCGCCCTTCGGTCGCCAGGGCAGCCGGCCCGGCCCGGCCTGGGCTCGGGCCCGGGGATGATCTGCCGCCCCTGCCTCGACGGCGTTTCGCAAACGCGTTACCCAGGCGCCCATGACTCCGACCATGCTAGCGGCGCTTGCCGTGTGTCTCGACCTGCTCCTTGGCGATCCGCCGGGCTGGCCCCATCCCGTGCGGGCCATCGGCGCGGCCTACGACGTTCTGGACAGGCTGGCCGACCGGTTGTGCCTGCGGACCCGCTGGTTCGGGGCGGCGGGCGTTTTGGCCGTGGCGGCGACGGCCGGGACGGTTGCCGCCCTGGCGGCGCGCCTGCCCGGCATTGGCTGGCTCCTTGCCCTGTATTTTGCCTATGCCGGTCTGGCCCTGGGCGGGCTTCTGGGCGAAGGGCGGCGGGCTGCCCGGTTCTTGGAAGCAAACGATCTGGAAGCGGCCCGGAAAGTGGTGGCCGGTCTGGTCAGCCGAGACGTCTCCCGGCTGGACGCTGCCGGGCTATGGCGGGCCCTGGCCGAGTCGGTGGCGGAAAACGCCAACGACGCCTTTGCGGCGCCGCTGTTCTGGCTTGTGCTCGGCGGCCCCGGCGGCCTTTGGGCCTACAAGGCCGTCAGCACCGCCGACTCCATGTGGGGCTACCGCACCGACCGCTACGACCGCCTGGGCTGGTTCGGAGCCAGGGCCGACGACGCTCTGGCCTGGGCGCCGGCCCGCCTGACCGTTTTGGGCATGCTGGCCGCGGCCTGGCTGCTCGGAGCGGGACGGGGCGTGCGGCTGCGCGACATCGTTGCCGATGCCGGCAAAAGCGCCAGTCCCAATGCCGGCTGGCCCATGGCGGCTGGGGCCTGGCTGTGCGGCGGCGGCATGGGCGGCGCGTCGGTCTATTTCGGCCGGACTGTGGAAAAGCCGAGGCTTGGCCCCGATGGCGGCGTGTGGGATGCAAAACGGTTTGCATTGTTAAGCCGGCTGGTCTTGTTTACAGGCGGTATTGTTGTCGTAATAATAGTTTCCATGTGTAAAATAATGGATGCAATTGGATTTCTGTAGCCCGGCTGCCCGGTCCGGCCCATGATGGGCGATGCAGGATGAATGTCGGACATCGGCGACGTGAAACTGAATTCTTTGTTGACGCGATCTTTATATGAATGGTACCAAGCAAAGTACGATTTTTTCAGGAGGGCAGACTTATGGCATTCGAAGGTACCGTCAAGTGGTTCAGCGACAAAAAAGGCTATGGTTTCATCATGCGCGAGGGTGAGGACGATGTTTTCGTCCACTACTCCTCCATTGAGGGGGAGGGGTTTCGCACCCTTCGCGAAGGGGAAAACGTCTCCTTTGAAATCATCCAGGGTGAACGGGGTCCCAAAGCCACCAATGTCGTCAAGCCGGCGTAATACGAAAATACAGTAAGAAAGCCCCCGTCGAACGCCGTTCGACGGGGGCTTTTGCATGCATGGCGCAGTGGAAACGGGTTGTCCCGTGCGTGCGGCCGGTGCGGCTACGCGCCCAGCGCCTTGGACCGGTCCCGCGAGGCGGCCACCGCGTCGATGACGGCCGCGCGCACGGCCTGGCGGTCCAGGTGCATCAGGGCCTCGATGGTGGTGCCGGCCGGCGAGGTCACCATTTCGCGCAACACGCTCGGGTGGATGCCGGACTCGGCCGCCAGTCTGGCCGTGCCTTCGATGAGTCCGGCCACGATGTCCGCCGCCTTGTCCCGGGGAAAGCCCACGAACACGCCCGATTCGATGAGCGCCTCCATGAAATAGAGCACGTAGGCCGGTCCGGAGCCGGCCAGACCGGTAAAGGCGTCAAAGAGCTTTTCCTCAAGGACGTAGGTACGCCCGAGCTTGGCGAACAAGCCGGAAATGAAGCCCTTGCGGGCCTCGTCCAGGTCCGGGTCCTCAAGGCACAGGGCGAACTGGCCCGCGCCGACCAGGGCCGGGGTGTTGGGCATGATGCGCACCACCGGGTTGTTGCTGCCGGAAAGCTCCCGGAGCCGGGCCATGGTGACGCCGGCCACAATGGACAGCACGACCGTTTCCGGGCGCAGATGCGGGGCCATATGGGCCATGGCCACGCCCAGATACTGGGGTTTGACGCACAGGATCAGGTAGTCGCTTCCGGCCGCCAGCTCCTCGGGGCCCGCCACGGCCTGGGCCAGACCTTCCTTGGCCAGGGCGGCGCTCTTGGCGGCATCGACGTCGTAGGCGACGGCCGAAACATCCGAAACGGCGGCAAGGCCTTTGATGATGGCCGAACCCATGTTTCCCGCGCCGAGAAATCCGATGACGGCGGCCATGGCGCTAGCCCGCCATTTCCAGTTTGCTGAAGAAGTAGGCGGTCTCGAAGGCGGCGGTTTCGGGGGCGTCGGAGCCGTGGACGGAATTCTTCTCGATGTCGATGGCGTGGGTCTTGCGGATGGTGCCTTCCTCGGCGTTGGCCGGGTTGGTGGCGCCCATGAGCTTGCGGTAGCGGGCAATGGCGTCGTCGCCCTCAAGGATGGACACGACCACCGGGCCGGAGATCATGAAGTCCACGAGGCTGCCGAAAAACGGGCGTTCCTTGTGCACGGCGTAAAAGCCTTCGGCTTCGGCCTTGGACAGCTGGATCATCTTCATGGCCACGACCTTGAGGCCGGCGTCCTGGATCATTTTGAGGATGGCTCCGGCCAGATTGCGGGAAACGGCGTCGGGCTTGATGATGGAAAGGGTGCGTTCCATGGTGTTGCTCCTTGGTGTTGTCCTGGTTGTGAGGGCTGGCCGGGCGCGGCGGCGAAAAATACGCCCTGGAAATGACGGCCCGGCGTGCCGGGGCTTATCCTGATTCGGCCGCCATGGCAAAGGGAAATCCCGGATCTATTGGCCGGCGATGACCCGCAGCAGGGCCACCCGGTCCACCATGCCGCGAAGGCGGCCGTCGTCGTCGACCACCACCAGCCGTTTGACCTTGAGGGCGAGCATTTTTTGCAGCACGTCCATGAGGGTGGCGTCCTCGGGCACGGTGAACACGTCCGGCTGCATGACCTCCCGGGCCGTGCCGGAAGGGCAGGCCGCGCCCCCCTTGGCGGAGCCGAACAGCGCCTGGAACAGTCCCGGCTTGCGGGCCGGGCCGCAACGCGAGAGCAGGTCGCCGTCAAGGATGATGCCGCAGACCTTGCCGGCGGCATCGACCACCACCGCCCGCCGCAGGGGCGAGGCCACGATTTTTTCCACCACCCCGGGCAACGCCTCGTCCGGCCCCACGGCGGGCACGTCGGTGATCATGACGTCGCGGGCCTGCTGGAAAAGGCCGGCCGAAAAGCGCGGCAGGGCCTCGGCCGCGGCCGGGGGCAGGTCGGAGGCCGCCCGCAGGATGTCGGCCCGGCTGACGATGCCGATGAGTTCGCCGTCGGCGTCCACCACGGGCAGGCGTTTGAGGCCTTTTTTCGCCATGGCTTCGGCGGCCTCGCGCAGGCTGGCCCGTTCGCCGACGGTTTTTGCCGGGGCGGTCATCACCTCGCGCGCCGTCATCCCGGACAGCCGGCTCCGCTCGTCGTCGCGCACATCCTGGGGCAGGGCGTTTTGCAGCGACAGCCGGGCGGCCAGTGCGCCCCGGGTGAGCAGATCGCCGCCGGTGACGATGCCAAGCACCTTGCGTTTGCCGTCGACGACGGGGACGGCCTTGACGTTGCGGGCCAGGAGCAGATCCACGACCTCGGGCAGGGGGGCGTCCGGGGAAACGGCGGCCACGTCGGCCGCCATGACGTCGCGCACCCGCACCGGGCAGTGGAACCGGGCGCTCAGGCGTTGCCGGGTGACGAGCCCGCCCTTGATGACGGCCTCGATGCGGGGGAGCAGCGCCTCCATGCGTTCGGGACGGTCCACCAGTTCCACCACGACGGGCAGATCTTCGGAGAGGCGCAGGATCTTGGCCGTGTGGATCAGGCTGCCGGCCCCGAAGCCCAGGACGCCCCGCAGCGCCGTGGCCCCGGCCGCGCCGTGGCGCCGGGCCAGTTCCACCACCACCTCGTGGACGGGACGACCGTCGAAGTGATCGGATTCGCCGCAGTACACGCGCACCAGTTCGACATCGATATAGTCCGCCATGATGGTTTTCCTCTGCCGGAAGCGGGTCGTCCGTTCCGGTGGCTTCGCCGGGGGCGGTCTCGCCTCCCCGGCGTGGACACACGCGCAAATCCTTCCGGCTGTCGTCCATGTCCCGGCCGGCAGCCGGGCAGCCCATGTTCCGGGTTGGTTGCGGGCAAGGCCCGATGCCCGCGCGTTACAGCAGGCGGCCGAGCATCAGGCCGCCGAACAGGGCGGCAAACCCGACAATGGTCTGGAAGGCCACATTGGCCAGGGCCGCAACATAGCGCCCGTCTTCCAGAAACCCGCCGCTTTCGAAGATGAAGGTGGAAAACGTGGTGAACGCCCCCATAAAGCCGGTGAGGAAAACGATCCGGGCCTCGGTGCGCAGCAGCATCCGGTCCTCGCCAAGCTCCCAGATCAGCCCGAACAGGAAACAGCCGAGGATGTTGACAGCGGCCGTCCCCCAGGGGAAATCCCGGCCGACGAGGTCGTAGACCAGCCCTGACAGCCAGTATCGGGCCAGGGTTCCGAGGGAGCCGGCCAGGGCGATCAGCCCCAGTTTTTCGAGCATGGCGTTTCTCCGGGGACGGGCCTCGCCGGGAGCCGGGGCCTTGGCAAAAGAGCCGGGGCGGCAAGGGGTTGTCCGCAAAGGGCGTCGTCAGGGTGTCGCGGTTGCCGGCAAAAGGCCGGCAGGCCTGTTTCGGGAGCCGCCGTGCGTCCGGGCAGCGGGGCAGGCCTGGAGCGTCGCCATGCCTGTCGTATCGCATTTCCCGGCAACTGCGCCTGAGGGCAATCTCGCCCCGGAGGCCCCGGTCTGTCCGGCCAATACCTAGCCCAGGGACACAAAAGCGTAAAGACGCGATTGACTTGGCTAATCCCATTGTTATGGTATGCTTTCGCCGTTTGCCAGGGAAAAGGCCCTGGCGCCTTTTCGCGGCGCGCATCACGGGATATACCGTATTGGCCCGGCCCGGCCGGTCGGCGCAACGGAGGGAGTCATGTGGGAATACACCGATAAGGTCAGGGATCATTTTCTCAACCCGAGAAATGTCGGCAGCCTCGACGATGCCAACGCCGTGGGCGAAGTGGGATCGCTTGCCTGCGGCGATGCGCTCAAACTGTACCTCAAAATCAGCGATGCCGGCATCATCGAGGATGCCCGCTTCCAGACGTTCGGCTGCGCCTCGGCCATTGCCTCCAGTTCGGTTTTGACCGAGCTTTTAAAGGGCAAGACCATCGAGGAGGCCAAGGCGCTTACCAACAAGGACATTGCCGATTTCCTGGGCGGGCTGCCCAAGGAAAAAATGCACTGTTCGGTGATGGGGCAGGAGGCGCTTGAAGCGGCCCTGGCCGATTACCTGGGCGAAAAGGCCCCGGCGCACGAGCCTGAAGGCGAACTCGTGTGCAAGTGCTTTGGCGTCTACGACGGCCAGATCCGCCGGGCCATCCGGGAAAACGGGCTGACCACCGTGGAGGAGATCACGGACTTCACCAAGGCCGGCGGCGGCTGCGGCGAATGCCAGGAGAGGCTCGCGGCCATTCTGGCCGAGGAATTGGGAAAGCCTGCGCCGGCTCCCGCTGCCGAGGCCCCGGCGAAAAAAGGGCTCACCAACCTTGAACGGGTCAGGCTCGTGACCCGGGTCATGGAAGAGGAGATCCGGCCCAACCTCAAAAAGGACGGCGGCGACATCGAGCTGCTGGATATCGAGGGCAAAACGGTGCTCGTGGCCCTGCGCGGGGCCTGCAAGGGCTGTCCGGTCAGCAACGTGACGCTGACGGAATTCGTGCAGAAGCGGCTTCAGGAACAGGTGGAGCCGGACATTCTGGTCAAGGAGGCGGGGAAATGAAGCCGGTCTATCTCGACAACAACGCCACGACCATGGTGGCCCCGGAAGTGCTGGCGGCCATGACGCCGTTTTTTTCGGAGTGGTACGGCAACCCGTCGAGCATGCATTCCTTCGGCGGCCATGTCGGCACGCGGCTCAAAGAGGCCCGGGCCGATATCGCCGGGGTGCTTGGCTGCCGGCCCGACGAACTGATTTTCACCTCCTGCGGCTCCGAGGGAGACAACGCCGCCGTCCTGTCGGCCCTGGCCGCCCAGCCGGAAAAGCGCCATCTGGTCACCACCCGGGTGGAGCACCCGGCTGTCCTGAGTCTGGCCAAGCACCTGGAAGAGAAGGGCTACGAGGTCACGTATCTCGGCGTGGACGAGCAGGGACGACTGGATCTGGACGAGCTTGCGCGCGCCATCCGCAAGGATACGGCCCTGGTATCGGTCATGTACGCCAACAACGAGACCGGGACGATCTTTCCCCTGCCGGAGATCGCCGCCCTGTGCAAGGCCCGGGGCGTGCTGCTGCACACCGACGCCGTGCAGGCCGTGGGCAAGGTGGCCATCGACCTGTCGCAACTGCCTGTGGACATGCTGGTGCTTTCCGGCCACAAGCTCCACGCGCCCAAGGGCGTGGGCCTGCTTTTTGTCCGCCAGGGCACGCCGTTTCGGCCGTTTCTCATCGGCGGCCACCAGGAGCGCGGCCGTCGGGCGGGTACGGAAAACACCGCCGGCATCATCGCCCTGGCCACGGCCATGAAGCTGGCCCAGGCGCACATGGCCGAGGAGAACAGCCGGGTCAGGGCCCTGCGCGACCGCCTGGAAACCGGCGTCCTGGCCGCCATCCCCTACGCCCGGGTCAACGGCGACACGGAAAGCCGCCTGCCCAATACCTCAAGCATCGCTTTCAAGTTTGTGGAGGGCGAGGCGATCCTTTTGATGCTCGACCAGTACGGCATCTGCGCCAGCTCGGGGTCGGCCTGCACCTCTGGCAGTCTGGAGCCTTCCCATGTGCTGCGGGCCATGGGCGTGCCCTTCACCTTTGCCCACGGCTCCATCCGTTTCAGCCTGTCGCGCTACACCACCGATGCCGACGTCGATCTGGTGCTCGACAAGCTGCCCGGCATCATCGAGACCCTGCGGCGCATGTCGCCGTTTGCCGAGGAGCCCGCGCAAAAGCCGGCCTGCACCTGCTAGAGCGTGTTCTCAATTGCGTTTGACGCGAAGGGGAGCGAGGGGAAAGGATGCCCTGCCTCCGGCGGCCGGGGGGAATCATTCCCCCCGGACCCCCTGGATAAAGGGGGGGGCAACGGTGGGAAGGGACGGCGGATGGGCGCGGAAGAGTACTGTGAAAAGCTCTGACCTGGCTGTTCCGTGAACGCCCCCGGACCCCCTGGATAAGGGGGGCAACGGTGGGAAGGGACGGCGGATGGGCGCGGAAGAGCGCCGTCGCGGCGCAATTTACGGGCCGCCCCAAAGGCGCTACGCTTCCCGAAGCATGCGATGGCGGGCGGAACCGGCGTTCACCCGGCTGTTTGTTGGGAACACCAGTCGAGGGGGCCCGGGGGGAATCATTCCCCCCGGCGGGGCCAGGGCAGCGCCCTGGCAGGGGCCGGGGGAGCGCCCCGGCCGGCCCCGGCACGGGGGGCCCATGCGGGGTT
>Ga0074195_1000117_pt1 | contig 193441 bp, 211 predicted proteins | sample EPASupsiteHSE623_FD_64525 | JGI IMG/M metagenome (GOLD analysis project Ga0074195, IMG submission 64525) | Bioremediated contaminated groundwater from EPA Superfund site, New Mexico - Sample HSE6-23 | ecosystem: Environmental > Aquatic > Deep subsurface > Groundwater > Contaminated ... | reverse complement strand
CCCCTTGTAGATCACAAGGTTGATAGGCCAGGTGTGTAAGTGGAGTAATCCATTAAGCTGACTGGTACTAATAGGCCGAGGGCTTGACTTAAAACAAGTTAGCAGCTTCGCTGCTAACGAACTAAAATGCAAAAATCTTTCTTCTGTGAAGTTTTGAGGGAGCATACCTTAGGGATGTTCACCTTATAAATCTGGTGGCGATAGCTATGGGGTTCCACCTGTTCCCATACCGAACACAGTAGTTAAGCCCATATACGTCGAAAGTACTTGGTTGGAAACGGCCTGGGAGGATAGATAGTTGCCAGTTATATTCCTCGATAGCTCAGCTGGTAGAGCAATCGGCTGTTAACCGATCGGTCGTAGGTTCGAGTCCTACTCGAGGAGCCAATTTTAAAGCTATTCATTAATTGAATAGCTTTTTATTTTTATACTTGAAAGATTTCTATAGTATAAATGTCATATTTGCCAAGGAAACTTAGGTATTGTTTAAAATAGTCATCTATGTTAGTATCTTGTGGTATAGTGTAATAAACGTGAAAATATTCACTTGTTTGTGAGGTGAGTTATGGTTAAAATAGCCATTTGTTTTGGCAGCGCATGCCATCTACGGGGTTCCTATGGTATTTTAAAGGCTTTTACTGAATTACTTGAGAAACATAAAGTAGAAGGTTTTATTGATATAGCAGGCGAGTTTTGTCAAGGACGCTGTCTTGAAGGTGTGGTTATAAAGATAAATGATGAAGTTGTTACTAATGTTGCCCAAGATAATGTTAATGAGATATTTAGAGAAAAGGTATTGGAGCGAATAGCATGCAGATAATTAATACCCGTAAGGTAAATTGTAAAGATTGTCATCGCTGCTTGCGCTCTTGCCCTGTTAAGGCTATTGGTATAAAGCAAGGTCGAGCTAGAGTTCTAGACGATAAGTGTATACTTTGCGGTAAATGTGTTACTGAGTGTCCTCAGCATGCAAAAAGATTATCGACCCATGTGCCGAGTATTCAGGAGGCCATTTCAAGCGGTCGCAAGGTTATTATGAGTTTAGCTACATCATTCATAGGTGCATTCTCAGATTATAGCCCGGCTCAATTAGTTTCTTCAATTAAGGCGTTGGGTTTTGATAAAGTTGAAGAGTCAGCGGGGGGCGCGCAAATACTTTCGTTGCTATATCGTTCATTACTAAAGACATCATCTAAGACAGTAATATCTTCGAACTGCCCTGTAATTGTTAATATAGTAAAAAAATATTATCCAAACTTAGTAGATAACTTGGCGCCTATTGTATCTCCAATGATGGCAACAGGTATGCTCTTAAAGCGTAAATATGGAGAAGACTCATTTGTTGTTTTTGCAGGGCCATGTATGGCAAAGTTTGCCGAGCAAACAGAAAAGAGTGACAAGCATGCAGTCGATGCTGTAATAACGTTTGTTCAGTTGCGGCAATGGCTAAAGCAGATTAAGACTGATCTGGAGATATCTCCGTTTATTGCAGAACCTCTTGGGAATGCTAGATACTTTCCTGTGGCTGGAGGAATCTTAAAATCATTTATGGATCATGACACTCTTGATACAGAAATTATTGCAGTAGATGGTATTGAAAAATGTATCGAGGTATTTGATAGTTTAAGTAAGAAAGAAATTGAACCTCGCTTTATTGAAGCCTTTTCGTGTGTTGGAGGTTGTATTGGTGGTCCGGCTAGTGGTAGTGATCATTCAATTCCACTTAGGAGACTTAAGGTTATAGAGTTTGCAAATCGCAATAAAGGACGAGTAGAGTTAGAAATACCTCAGGCTTTAGACTTTACATGCGTACACAATCCTACACCTGTAGTAAGTCCAAGGCCTAATGAGACTGAGGTAAAAAACATACTAAATCAAATAGGCAAATTCGTCAAAGCGGACGAAAAAAATTGCGGTGCGTGCGGATACAATACGTGTCGCGATAAAGCTATAGCTGTATTTCAAGGAGTGGCTGAGACTGATATGTGCATTCCATATATGAGATCTAAGGCTGAATCCTTCGCAAATATTATTGTTGAGAATTCAATTACAGGAATTATTGTTGTAAATGAAAAGATGGTTATTCAAGAATTGAATCCTGCTATCAAGAAAATGTTTAATGGTCAGAAGGTCATGGAAAAGGGCTGTAGTCTTTTGGAATTAATTGATTGTGCAGATTTTGTTGCGACTGCTAATAGCGGCTTAAAGGTTGTTGGAAAAAGGGTAGAATACCCTGAATACAACCTAGTTACTGAGCAAATGATCATACCGGTTCCCGAGCATGGTCTAGTCATAGTCTCAATTTCTAACGTAACAGATCAAGAAAAGCAAGCTCGGGAGTGGCAACAGATGAAAGAAGAAACTGTTGATAAAGCTAAAGAGATTATTAATAAACAGATGCATGTAGCTCAAGAGATTGCCGGACTTTTAGGTGAGACCACGGCAGAAACGAAGTCAGCGCTGTTAGAAATGATGTGGCTGCTCAAAGGTAGGGATGAATAATGAGCCATCTGCATCCCGAGATTGGTATTGCTCAGTTGTCAAAGATTGGCGAAGAATTGTGCGGTGACAATGTAGTTGTAACAAATACTCCTAAAGGAACAATTATTGTTCTTTCAGATGGTCTGGGAAGTGGTGTTAAAGCAAATATTTTGGCCACTTTAACTACTAAAATTGCATCGTCTATGCTCAAACGAGGCATCCCATTGGATGATGTAGTTAGCACAATCGCAGATACCTTACCTGTATGCAGACAAAGGAAAATAGCATACTCAACTTTGCATATTATTAAGATAACTCCTGAAGGGTTGGCTACGGTCGTCGAATTTGACAGTCCAACATCATTCCTGATACGTGATGGCAAAGTAATGTCTTTTCCTTTAAAGGAAAAGGTTATTAGTGGAAAAGTCATTAAAGAGGGACAGCTATTACTTAAGCAAAATGATGTAATAATCGCTGTAAGTGATGGAGTTATTCATGCTGGAATCGGCGGACTGCTTAAACTTGGTTGGGGCTGGAAGGGAATAGCTGAACAACTTCAGACGATTTGTTTTATTGATAAAGATGCTAATGAAATTAGTAATGAAATTATTCGTTGTTGCGAGGGTTATTATCTTGGCGAACCAGGTGATGATTCTACAGTGATTTCACTAAAGGTGCGCCAGACCCGACATTTAACCTTGCTAACTGGACCGCCAGTAAATGATAGTTTTGACGAAAAGGTTGTCAAGCGATTCTTGAATCAACAAGGCAAGAAGATCGTAGCTGGCGGCACTACCGCTCATATCGTTAGTAAGTTGCTAGGAAAGCCATTAGTCATGGATTTATCGAGCTATAGTGAGCAGATACCTCCTATTGGTTACATTGAAGGTATCGATTTGGTTACTGAAGGAATATTGACGCTCAACGCGGTGTTAGAGCGAATTTATTCCATAAGAAATAGTCAGGATAAGCATCAGCGCAATGGGGCTTCACTGTTAGCAGAAATGTTATTAGAAGCTGATAAAATTGACATATTCGCAGGGAAGTCAATAAATCCAGCCCACCAAAGCCCTAATTTTCCCTTCAAAATAAATGTTAAGCCACAAGTTTTATCTAAGATTCAAGCTGTGCTAGAGTCAAAGGGAAAAGAAGTTAACATTGAATGGTTTTAATTAATGGAGGTATTAATATGCAAGCTATAGTTATAGAAATTTGTGTTGGATCCGCATGTTATTTATTAGGTGCTCAAGATTTACTAGAAATGATCGAGGGTTTACCTCCCGAAATTAAAGAAAAAATTGATTTAAGAGGCGCCAGCTGTTTAAAAGCTTGTGGCAAAGGTCCTAATATTAAAGTAAATGGTGAACTAATGTCAAATGTAACTCCGGAAAAATTGATTGAAATTATTAATACTAAATGTAGGTAATGATTGGGGGATTTACAGTGTCTCAAGTTACTGAAGTAATAAAGCTACGCCGTAAGGTATTAGTTGAGATAGCGAGACTATCTTTTAGTGGAGATTTGGGGGCCAATGTAGGCAGTATATTGAATACCGTTGTTACTGAAGATGGTCCGCGTTATCGGTGTTGTATTCACAAAGAAAGAGCAGTGTTGAATGAGCGCATTAAACTAGCTTTAAGCCAAGCATCAGGCTTAGAGCTAGTAGAGGCCGCTCAAAATGCTCTAAATGGCTCCGTTACTGATATGCCTATTGTTCATGTTATGCCTATTGCATGTGACGCTTGTCCAATTGATAAGTTCTTAGTTACAAATGCTTGCCGTAATTGCCTAGCGCATAATTGTATCAATAGTTGTCCTAAAAAGGCAATAATGGTTGTGCAGAACAGGGCTTATATTGATAAAAACAGATGCGTAGAATGTGGTTTATGTAAGAAATCATGTTCATACGGCGCAATTATCGAAGTTAACCGGCCTTGCGAGGGTGCTTGTGATATTGGAGCAATAAAGGCTGGGAGTGACCGCAGAGCCATCATTGACTATGATAAATGTGTTCAATGCGGAGGATGTAAAACAGCCTGCCCATTTGGAGCAATTACTGATCGTTCTGTGATAGTACAGCTTATACAGCAGTTGAAATCTGATAAAAAGGTTCATGCCATGCTGGCGCCATCTTTTATTGGACAATTCGGTGCTAAGGTAAAACCAAGCCAAGTAGTGAGCGCCTTAAAACAGTTAGGATTTTACGATGTATGTGAAGCATCCTTTGGGGCTGATATTGTTACTCTAGAAGAAACAAGAGAATTTGTTACTTCTGTGCCCGAAGAGAAAGCGTTTATGACCACCTCGTGCTGTCCCGCATTTGTCGGCATGGTTGAAAAACACCTACCAGAAATTAGCCCGAATGTATCCTCGACAGTATCTCCCATGGTTGCATCCGGAAAGCTAATAAAGGAAAATGATGAAAAGGCTATAGTTACATTTATCGGGCCATGCATAGCCAAAAAAGCAGAAGGTACTAAATATCCAGATATTATCGATTATGTGATAACTTTTGAAGAACTGATGTGCATGATGGTTGGAGCTGGCATTAATATAGCCGAAATAGGTGAAGGTGAATATGTCACCTCAGCTTCAACTGATGGGAACGCATTTGCTAAAGCAGGTGGTGTAGTACAGGCTGTGCTTGATACGGCAGCTGTTCTTACTCCTGACGTAGAGATAAAGACTCATAGGTGTGAAGGTTTAGGTAATTGTAAGACGGCATTACTGCAAATGAAATCCGGAAAGATCGATGCAAATTTCTTTGAAGGAATGGCGTGCGAAGGTGGATGCGTCGGAGGGCCGGGGGTTCTTACAAATAGTAAGGTAACCAGTAAGTTAGTAGAAAATTTTGCCTCTGCGGCTAAAATGGCTACTGCTGTAGAAAACGATTCAGCAAATGAAGAAATAAAGAAACACCATCATTGGCACAGAAATCAATAAGTATTTAAAACTTGATTTTGCCAAAGTAGTACAATTATGCTAAAATATTTCATGGTTTGATAAAGCTTACGTAAGCTAACTAAGTTTATGCTATGCTTGCTGCAGAAGCTAAATTTCAATATGTTTTTAAGGGGAGAAAATATAAGATGTCTGGACACTCAAAGTGGGCTAATATTAAGCACAAAAAGGGTAGAATGGATTCCATTCGCGGCAAAATTACTACAAAGATAGGTCGCGAAATTACAGTTGCAGTACGTATTGGAGGCAGCGATCCTACGGGAAATATGCGCTTGAAGCTAGCTCTCCAAAAAGCTAAGGAAAACAATATTCCTAAAGATAATATTCAGCGAGCTATCCAAAAGGGCCAAGGTAATCTTGATGGAGCCAGCTATGAAGAACTGACATATGAAGGTTATGGTCCCGGAGGCGTAGCACTGATGGTGGAGACTATGACTGATAATCGCAATCGAACAGCAGCAGAAATGCGTCATTTATTCTCAAAATATGGCGGTAACCTTGGTGAAACAGGATGCGTTTCCTGGATGTTTAAGAAAAAGGGTCTTTTCGTCATTGATACAGAGTCAGGTATTGAGGAAGATGATCTCATGATGATTGCTTTGGATGCTGGTGCAGAGGACTTGCAGAACGAGGATGGACAATTTGAGATTACTACCGAGCCTGATAATTTTGAAAAGGTGCAAGAAGCACTGGAAGCTAATAATATCCAGACGTTAGTAGCGCAAATTGCTATGATGCCAGATACTACAGTAGCAGTTTCTGGAGATGACGCTGTGAAATTAGCAAAACTTGTTGAGCTTTTAGAAGAACATGATGATGCTCAGGAAGTATATGGGAACTTTGATTTGCCTGATGAGTTAGTTAATGAATAATTTATGTATTTTTTGGTAATAATTGTGGCAACATGAAAATGAGGAGTTGTTTTCAATGTTGCCACTTTTTAAATCATACAAAAAGCAACTAATGGTAGTTGCTGGGGCAATTTTGGCTATTGGTCTTGTGACCTATTATGTTCTTCATACTGATACAGAGAACAGGTCGCCACTTTTACCCCAAGAGACAGAAGTAGCAAAACAAGATAGTAAAATCAAAATCGCTACTAATACTGATTTTATTCAAAGACTTGTGTATTTAAAGTGTAATGATGTAGAAGTATTACGTAGCAAGCCTGCTGATAATTTGATAGGGCTAAATTATTATCAGGTACAAAAGGCCTATCAGGGTTGGACAATTGATAAATTTGATAATCTTGAAGTTGATATGACGTTAAAAGTTGATAGCTACTGCCGCGAACATGCAAATAATATGTTCATAGGAGTCAAGGATGGTCATGTCACGGTTTTTTATGGTAAACCAGGCCCTAAAGCATTAGTCAAAGAAGTAACTAAAATCCCAGTGAGCAAGCTTCACCCTCAAGACGTCGAAGAACTTAAACGTGGAATGGTTGTACAATCAAGAGAAGAGCTGTTGCAGACTTTGGAAGGTATGGAGTCTAGGTAGGGAGAAAATTCTCCCTGTTTTTTTTTGTCATAAGTTGATTTATCATTTACTAGTATAATAGCTATTTATCACTTGGCTTATAATCATTGCTAAATATGTAAAAAAGGAGTAAAATAACATTCTGTCGAATCATTCTCCGAAAGGGAGGCATTAAATATGCTGGCATTGGGAGTGGATCCTGGAACGGCAATTTGTGGCTACGGCCTTGTTGAATTAAATGGCAGTCGTTTGCGCCCAATTACTTATGGTGCAATTCAAACGGCTCCCTCTTATAAAACAGAAGAACGTCTAGCAATAATCTTTGATGGAATTAACCAATTAATTACTACTTATAAGCCTGATATTGTCGGAGTTGAACAACTATTTTTTAATAAAAATGTAACAACCGCCATGACTGTTGGACAGGCTCGTGGCGTAATTTTATTGGCAGTTGCGCAAAATGGAGTGCAGTTAGCGGAATTTACCCCTTTGCAGGTAAAACAATCTGTCGTTGGATATGGCAAGGCCACGAAGGAACAGGTCATCTATATGGTGCAGAGGCTTTTAAATTTGGCTGATAAACCACACCCCGATGATGTAGCCGATGCATTAGCTGTAGCTATATGCACTACACACGCTGGAATTAATAATAGTCGCTGGGAGGCTAACCGATGATCGGGTTTGTGCGCGGTAAGGTATCTCATATGTTCAATGACCATTGCTTTATTGATGTAAATGGATTAGGTTACCGTGTTTTTATTGCTAGCACTACTCGGCAGAAGGTAGCAATTGGTCAGGAAGTCGTTTTATATACATATCTCCAGGTGCGTGAAGATGCAATGCTCTTATTTGGGTTTTCTACTCATGAAGAGTACCAATTGTTTTTGAATTTAATTTCTGTAACAGGAATAGGGCCCAAAGTGGCTGTTGCGATTCTATCCACTGTTAGCCCAGTTGATTTCTGTCTGGCTGTAGCGAAAAAAAATGTGTCGGTTTTAACTAATGTGCCTGGAATTGGTAAAAAAACAGCTGAGCGTTTAATACTTGAGCTAAAGGACAAAGTGGGGAATATCTCAACAGGACCAGGCTCATCACTTAAGTTGACAGAGACAATAGATTATTCAGAGGGTATAGTCGATGAGGCTGCAGGCGCGCTAGTTGCTTTAGGATACAGCCCAGCCGAAATTACTCCAATAATAAATCATGTTTATAAGGACGGACAAACCTTAGAGGAGCTGGTTAAACTGGCTTTAAAGGAGGCCGGAAAAAGATAGGATGGAAGATAGAGTAATTGCAGGCGACGAACAAGATACAGATAACTGGCAATATAGCCTAAGACCTAAGCGGTTTTCTGAATATATAGGTCAGGATAAAGTTAAATCAAACTTATCAATTTTTGTACAAGCTGCGTTATCAAGAGCAGAGGCATTAGACCATGTTTTATTATACGGACCGCCTGGCTTAGGTAAGACTACCCTAGCGGGCATAATTGCTAATGAACTTGGTGTCAATCTTCGAATCACATCAGGCCCAGCTATCGAAAGATCAGGCGATTTAGCAGCAATCTTAACTAACCTAAACGAAAAAGACGTTCTATTCATTGACGAAATTCATCGCTTGTCTCGAAATGTAGAAGAAATTTTATATTCCGCGATGGAGGATTATGCGCTCGATATAGTAATTGGTAAAGGCCCTAGTGCTAGATCCATACGACTTGACTTAGCACCATTCACCTTGATAGGAGCTACAACAAGAGCGGGAGCTCTAGCGGCGCCGCTAAGGGACCGCTTTGGTGTAATATCGCGGCTAGAGTACTACGAACCTAAGCATCTTGAATTCATTGTTCAAAGGGCGGCAGAAATACTAAATATTGAGATAACAGAGGATGGAGCTCAGGAAATAGCGAGGCGTTCCCGAGGAACTCCTCGAATAGCTAACCGTCTTTTGAAGAGAGTTCGTGATTACGCTCAAATTGAAGGAAATGGTATCATTACTGATGATATTGCCCATAAGGCATTGTTGATGCTGGAAGTGGATGGCCGAGGTCTAGACAATGTCGATAGGACTATGCTGAAAGCAATTATTGAAAAGTTTGATGGCGGCCCTGTTGGTATTGAAACGCTTGCGGCATCGATAAGTGAAGAAACTGAAACAATTGAAGACGTATATGAACCATTTTTATTGCAGATTGGATTTTTAAATAGGACCCCAAGGGGACGCGTGGTTACCAGAGCAGCATATGATCATCTTGGTTTAAAGCAGTCCTAGATATCCTGATCTCTAGGCAAAAGAATCAGACTAAAAATTGGGGGAAAATCAGCATGCCAATTGGTTTTGACTCTCTAGGTAAAACACTGATGACAGTTGGCGTAATTTTATTGGTAGTTGGGTTTCTGATTCATTTTGGCGGAAAAGTATTTAATTTAGGGCGGTTACCAGGGGATATTCAGTACGAAAGTGGAAATATCGGCTTTTATTTTCCAATTGTCTCATCAATTGTAATAAGTGTAATTTTGACAATACTTCTAAATATCTTTTTTAAGAGGTGAGAGGAGAAATTACTTTGAAATACAGACTAATCGGCTTGTTGCTTATCCTATTTAGCTCGCTATATTCTACATGTTCTTATGCTCAAGATATGACCGAACCTGAGATAAGGGTAGGTATTTTTTCTAATCAGCCTAATGTTGTAGTTTCCGCCAATACTGACTTTAGCATAGTATCGCAGGATGATAAGAAAGTTATTGGAAAGTATGTGTCTCAGCAGAAGGTTACTATTAGTAGCTTGGGAACGAATATTACCATTAATGGTGTTGCTGTTAATGCAAAGCACTTGAGCGTTATTTTTCGGGCAGATAAAGGAGAATATTATACCGAAGTCAATAAACGACGTTATCGCGGACAGATTCATATTCATCAGACTAATATGAAAAATGGTCTTACTGTAGTCAATGCACTTCCGGTAGAATTGTATTTATACGGAGTTATTGCTAAGGAGATATCGCCGGATTGGCCGTTTGAAGCGGTAAAAGCTCAAGCTGTAGCGGCTAGGACCTATGCCTTAAATAGCATGAATAAGCATAAAGATGACGGTTATGATGTTTGCGCGACAACCGATTGCCAAGTATACGGGGGTATCGATAGCGAAGCCCCTGGTGCACTAAAAGCTGTAGACGTTACTTACGGACAGGCAATATTTTATCAAAGTAAGTTAATATCTGCCTACTTTCATAGTAGTTCTGGCGGATTTACTGAAAATAGCGAAAATGTTTGGGGTGCGCAGTTACCTTATCTTAGGGGTGTAGTTGATTTCGATCAAAATACTCCCCAATATAAGTGGGAGAAACAATTTTCAGTAAGCGAGCTTGAAGATCTATTAACAAGAGCTGGTTACAAAATAGGGAAACTGACTGCAATTGAGCTTTCTCCTTTGTCTAAGCCACCGGTAAACTCCGCTGACCGTGGGATTTCAGGTAGGGTAAAAGAAGTTGGACTCATTGGTACTACCGGGAATGTATATTTGACTGGTAACAAACTGCGCAGTATTTTGTCCCTAAAAAGTACTTTATTTGACATAGGAATTGTAGTTCCAGCACAGAAAACATTGGAATTTGAAATAACTGACAGTTTCGGAGACCATCAAACAAAGGAAGTTCCTGTAAACTTACCATCTCTTGAGCGTAAAGAATTCCTTGATAAAAGGAATTCTTTACGCCGAGTTACTGGTCAATTGAATGAAAAAATTACCTTTTCCGGTTTTGGATGGGGACACGGCTTAGGCCTTTCACAATGGGGGGCGAAGGTGATGGCCGAAACCGCTCCGCATGGCGATGACACATATTTTAAAAAGATATTGAAACACTATTATCAAGGTGTAGACATACAAAGGGCATACTAAACTACAAGGAGTCACGAATGTTACTATCAGATTTTGATTATCATCTGCCTGAGAATTTAATTGCTCAGCACCCAATAGAACCACGAGATAATTCTCGGCTTATGGTTCTGCAGAAAAGTACAGGAGAAGTAACTCACAAGCGTTTTTACAATTTGCCTGAATACTTACAACCAGGGGATACCCTGGTTTTTAACGATACTAAGGTAATTCCAGCTAGGTTAATGGGTGTCAAGCCAGATACTGGAGCTAAGATAGAAGTTTTCCTTCTTAATCGCAAATCGGGGAATGAATGGGAAGCTTTGGTTAAGCCAGGCAAAAAGGCTAGACCAGGGACCATCGTTGAGTTTAGCAAGGAATTAAAATGCGAGGTTTTAGCTGCGACCGAATACGGTGGGCGAATTGTTCGGTTTATCTTTGAGGGTATTTTCGAGGAAATTCTAGATAAGTTAGGGGAAACGCCATTACCTCCCTATATAAAAGAACGACTGGAAAACAAGGAGCGTTATCAAACTATATATGCGCGGGAGCGAGGCTCAGCTGCCGCCCCGACTGCAGGTTTGCATTTTACTACCGAATTAATGGACAAACTTAAGGCTAAGGGTATAAACTTTGCCTTTGTTACGCTACATGTAGGTTTGGGTACATTTAGGCCAGTAACAGCGGATGATATACAGCAGCATGTTATGCATAGAGAGTACTATTCAGTCTCCGAAGAGGCAGCTAAAATTATAAATTTAACGAAAAAGCGTGGTAATAAGGTGTTCGCTATAGGTACGACAAGTATTCGTACGTTGGAGAGCGCCGGAAAAAGCGGTGCCATTGAGCCGCAAAGCGGATGGACTAATATATTTATATATCCGGGCTATCAATTTAAGATAATTGATGGAATTGTGACTAATTTTCATTTGCCTAAATCAACATTACTGATGTTAATTAGTGCGTTTGCCGGCCATGAATCAGTAATTGCTGCCTATCGTGAAGCTGTTAGGGAGCAATACCGTTTCTTTAGTTTTGGGGATGCTATGTTGATTTATTAGCAGCCCTTATATAGTTTAGGAGGTATTAACATTGGCAATAACATACGAATTAGTTAAACGCTGTTCTAAAACGGGAGCGAGAGCAGGCAGAGTATATACTCCACATGGTGTTTTTGATACGCCAATCTTTATGCCAGTCGGTACGCAAGCTACTGTAAAGGCTATGTCGCCTGATGAACTTAAAGCCATGGGTGCTGGCATAATTTTAAGTAATACTTACCATTTATATCTTCGTCCTGGGCATGATTTGGTAGCCGAAGCAGGTGGGTTACATAACTTCATGAAATGGGATAGAGGAATATTAACGGATAGCGGTGGTTTTCAGGTTTTTAGCCTTGGGCCATTACGAAAAATTACTGAAGACGGCGTTACATTTAGATCTCATATAGATGGTTCGAAACACTTTTTGTCGCCAGAAAAAGCTACTGAAGTACAAATGGCGTTAGGAGCCGATATAATCATGGCCTTCGATGAGTGTGTACCATATCCGGCTGAATATGACTATGCACGTAACTCTACTGAGAGGACAACTCGCTGGGCAGAACGGTGTAAAAAGGCTCACACGAGAAAAGACCAGGCACTGTTTGGTATTGTGCAAGGAGGAATGTACAAGGATCTCCGAACTATGAGCGTCAGAGATCTGGTCGCACTAGATTTCCCGGGGTATGCAGTGGGAGGACTAAGTGTTGGCGAACCTAAAGATCTAATGTATGAGGTTCTGGAACATACAGTACCGCAATTGCCTGCTAATAAACCGCGCTATCTTATGGGGGTTGGAACTCCTGATTGCCTCATCGAAGGTGTAATGCATGGTATAGATATGTTTGACTGTGTATTTCCAACGCGTGTTGCCCGAAATGGTACAGTTATGACTAGCCGTGGGCGATTAGTTGTTAAGAACGCCGAATATGCGCGTGACTTTAAACCTATTGATCCGGATTGCACATGTTATGCTTGCCAAAATTTTTCTAGAGCTTATATTCGTCATCTATTAAAAACAGATGAGATTTTTGGCTTAAGGTTAACAACGACTCATAATTTACATTTCTTGCTAGACTTTATGAAGAAAATGCGTCAAGCTATCATTGAAGATCGGTTTGTTGATTTTAGACAAGAGTTTTGGTCACAATATAAAACTCATTAGAGGAATTATGTTATTGAATGTTGAATTGTTTAGCAAGACATAATATGGGAGGTGAGTTAATTGCCGGAAATGTCTCCAGATGTAATCACTGCCCTTGTTCAGTACGGGCCAATAATTTTGATGGGTGTAATATTCTATTTTTTATTGTACCGCCCGCAGAAGAAAGAGCAGGCTAGGCGTACTGAAATGTTAAACAGCTTGAAAAAGGGCGATCGTGTCGTTTCCATCGGCGGTCTTCATGGAACGATTACAGCTCTTTCTGAAAAAACGGTTACAATTAAAGTAGCGGAGAAAGTCGAAGTTGATATCTCACGCAGCGCTGTGGCTAGTTTTCAAAATGCTCAAAAGAACGGCGGCAAATAGCTGATAGAATATGTATCGAATAGTTGTCTCCCGGGTGCTGCGACCTGCTAGTATAATATCTGTTGACGGAAATGGGAATATTAATTGTAAGAAAGGCAAAATGTAACTGCTGTTACATTTTGCCTTTAATCTGCAACTGTCCCTTGGAGCAGTAAGATATATAGTTGGTCTAAATTACCAATACGGGAGGTACTACTATGGCTATAATTACCGTCGAGGATCTAAAAAAAGATCATGAGGTTAATGTCTATCTGACATGCAGCACGGAATACTTAAGTAAGCTTGGTTTCACCGAGCACGGTAGGCGTCATGCCGCAATTGTTTCGCAAAGAGCATACGATGTTTTAAAAAAGCTTGATTTTAATGAACGCGATTGCGAGCTTGCTGCAGTGGCGGGATATTTGCACGATATTGCTAATATGGTTAACCGTTATAACCATGGCGGTTCTGGAGCAATTATTGCCTATCATATTTTATCACGCTTGAATATGCCTCCTGAGGAAATAGCGTTGGTTATTTCGGCGATCGGCAATCATGAAGAAGAGCGTGGAAATGCGATAAATCATGTCGCAGCGGCATTGATTTTAGCGGATAAATCTGACGTTTATCGCGCAAGAGTTACTAATGAGGATTTTGCAACTTTTGAGATTCATGATCGAGTTAACTACGCTGCGCAATCGAGCAGCTTATCAGTTGATGAAAAGTTGCGCACTGTTACATTAGAGGTAGCAATAGATAACAAAATATGCCCGGTTATGGAATATTTTGAAATATTCTTGGTGAGGATGGTAATGTGCAGGCGGGCTGCTCAATTCTTAAATTGCCGTTTCGGCTTAGTAATTAACGAAAATCGTCTGTTATAGTGTGATAACACGCGTTGACATTGTAATAATAATCCAGCTATAATGAGTTTTATAATAAGGTAACGAATAGACAGGATTGGGGGAAAAGCTTTTGAAGTGGGGGAATATGACCAAATTCTTAGTAGCTGTTGCTGCTATTTTGGGCGTTTTCGGTTACTATATATCGCCCCTGGCGACATCCATTAAACAAGGTCTTGATCTTCAGGGTGGAACTCATGTCGTACTTGAAGCGGTTGATACGCCTGAGGCTAAGGTAAATGAAGATGCAGTACAAAGGGTCGTTAAAATAATTGAAAGACGGGTAAATGAATTAGGACTAACTGAGCCAATAATTCAGCGTCAGGGAGAAAGAAGGATTATTGTTGAGCTCCCTGGTGTTAAAGATCCTGAAAAAGCTATTGATATGTTGGGAAAAACAGCACTTCTTGAATTTCAAGATGAAAGCGGAAAAACAGTCCTAACAGGAACCGATTTAAAAGATGCCAAAGCTCAAATTGATCAATCTAATAGAAACCTAGTTTCACTCGAATTCTCCGATGAAGGTGCGAAAAAATTTGCTGATTTGACAGCTAAAAATATTGGTAAACACATTTCTATTTTATTGGACAAACAGGTTCTTACAAGCCCGGTTGTTGAAGAGGCTATCCCAAGCGGGAAAGCTGTTATTACCGGTAACCGTTCAATAGAAGAAGCACAAAACCTGTCGATTTTACTACGCTCAGGCTCTTTACCGGTAAAAGTTGAGGTTATGGAAACAAGAACGGTTGGGCCATCGCTTGGACAAGACTCTAAAGCTAAAAGTCAATTTGCCTTTATGGTAGGTATAGGCGGTATTGTTATTTTCATGCTGGCTTTTTATCGTTTGGCTGGATTTGTCGCCAATGTTACATTAGCTTTGTATGTTATCATGTTGTTAGTTGGTTTAAAAATGCTCAATGCAACATTAACTTTGCCTGGTATTGCCGGCATTATTTTATCAATGGGTATGGCTGTCGATGCAAACGTACTCATATTTGAGCGTTTTAAAGAAGAATATAGAAACGGCAAGACATTGCGTGCGGCAATGGATGCAGGTTTTAACAGGGCCTTCGCCACTATATTGGACTCTAACATTACCACGTTGATTGCGGCTGCCGTGCTTTTCTTCCTTGGTACAGGCCCGATCAAAGGTTTTGCGGTTACACTTGGGCTAGGTATCATTCTTAGTATGTTTACGGCAATTACTGTTACCCGATATATGCTAAAAATGCTTATGAGCGCCAAAATGTTCAAAAACGGCAAAGTATTTGGGGCATAGGGGGGATTAGAGATGAAATTTGATATTGTCGGTAAAAGATACTGGTGGTTTCTGATCTCTGTGCTTATTCTTATACCTGGTTTAATCTCTATAGCTATGCACGGGTTTAATCTAGGTATAGATTTTACAGGCGGCACCTTGCTGGACTTGAAATTTGATCGTCCGGTGACCGTTTCAGAAGTTCGCGATGTTTTAAAAGACTACCAACTTGAAAACAGTACAATACAACTAGCTTCTGGGGAGCAGGTAGAATCAGCATCTAATGTATTTATTCGAACACATGTGCTTGATGAAACCGAACGACGGGTTCTTATGGCAGGCGTTGAGCAAAAGCTTGGTGCTGTAGAAGTTCTAAGGATTGAAAAGGTAGGCGCCGTTATCGGCTCAGAACTTACTCAAAATGCCTTATTGGCGCTTGCTTTATCGTGGGTTCTCATGATAGCGTATATAACATATCGGTTTGAATTTAAGTTTGCTGTCTCAGGTATAATCGCTTTGGTACATGATATCCTGATTGTCTTAGGCGTATTTTCATTGTTGCGAATTGAAATCGATGCTTCCTTTGTTGCAGCGATCCTGACTATCGTAGGTTACTCGATTAATGACACAATTGTAATATTTGACCGTATCAGAGAGAATTTAAAAACTCATCGAAAAGGTGCAAGTCTACAAGAATTAGTTAACCGTAGTATATATCAAACAATGACGCGCTCTATTTATACAGTGCTGACTGTTTTATTTGCTACCGCCGCACTATACTTCTTTGGCGGCGAAACTACCAAGAACTTCTCGCTCGCATTATTAATCGGTTTTGCCAGCGGAGCATATTCTTCAATCTTTAATGCAAGTCAGATATGGTATACTTGGAAAGATTTCGCAGACAAAAAGCGTGGCACTGTAAAGGTGAAAAATGCAAAATAGTTAATTGAAATATTTATTCGGCTGCTGATATTCTTATCAGCAGCTTTTTTTATTCACCAACTTTATATAGGTTTAATATCTTAATAGCAATAAAGGCGGGTGAGTTAAAATGTGGTTATTATTGCCGGCAGTATATTTAGCTATTGCCCATATAGCAGGTGATAATGTAGCAGTAGTACCTGATTTAGCGGCACTTTCCGGCTCTAAAATCTACATAACTACTTTGCTTGCGTACATGATATTCGGGTCGATTATTGCAGGACTTCTAGCTTGGATAGGTATTAAAACAGGTCAAGAGCTTTTAGTGGTCGTTAATAGATTATTTGGCTGCAGTGGAAAAAAGATATTGGCTATGGCGATACTCGGTGTATGTCTTCCTGCAAGCGCTTTAACTGGCGGTTATTACAGCGGATGGGTGTTTTCTCAGATTACGGGCTTACCCTTAGCGATTGGTATACCATTTAGTTTGGCGTTAGCTTGTATTTTGGCTATAGGACATGGTAATGAATTTTTGAAACTATCCAACTACTGTGGCTTTTTATTAGTGCCTTTGATAATATTCACCATTATTAATTATGATAATGAGTATCTCCCCATTATTCAATTGGGAGGAAGCATAGACTGGATATTTGTCTTCGCCCTTGTCGGGTATAATGTTGGCGGTATGCGTCCAGTGTTAGTTGTCGAAACAGCGGCTCATCTATCGCAAAAGGGCTGGCAAGCAATATATTTAATAATTATTGCTAAATTATTAGAAGGTATTTTAACGGTAGCTGTTGCGCATTTAGTTATATTGACAGGAGCTCAAGGACCTTTAGCTCTAGCAGGGGTTTTTAAGAAAGTATGGAGTATTGATCTGGCATGTATGTTTAACCTTGTTTTATTTTGTACATTTTTAAATACAATGGCTCCGGCAATGATGGTAAATGCAAAGCAGCTTAGCTGCTTGTCTGGGTTAAAATTTCGGCAGGCGATTATTTTATCGGCTGTCATCGTTTGCATTTTGAGTTTCACCGATTTCAATATAATTATAAGCATTTTAAGTTACACAGGTATCATCATGGCTGCATTTATTATATATACAGCATATTTTTTACATAAGAAAGGGGAAAAACAGTCATAATTAAATTAAGTAAATATTACTTGGGTAGTTTGCCCGTGTGAAAGGCGACAGAGTCTTGATACTTAATTTTGTAACATTATTATTTATGGATATTGGATTACTTTGTACTTTATCACCCCGGCTTCCGGGGACTCTAATTATTGCTGGTGCAGCATTTATTTATGGCGTTTTCACTGAGTTTAGAACTTTTGATGTATGGATAACGCAGACCTTACTAGTGATAGTAATGATAGCTGAAGTAGGTAGTAGAATTCTGCGGAGATATCTAACAAAACTTAGTCATGTTTCCCCTGGATATAGTACTGATACTACTGCTGGTAATTTCGCAGGGATTATTGCTACAGATGCTTTATTTGGTCCTATTATGGGTACGGTTATTTGGGAACTTGTTGTAGGGAAAAATTTATTTCCGCGCTGGGATAGTATTGTTAAAGTTTTACTAAGACTGTCTGTTTCGGCAGCAATGCGCTTCATTTGCGGACTAATAATGATTATACTTACTTTCAAATTTATATTAATTTAACTGACGGCAGCGTAAGAAATGCCGCCTTTTTTATTGCAAGTATTGACAGGGTAATTGTAAAGTTATACCATCACTTGACTAACAGCATGAGATACATTAGGGATGGTTAAAATAATAAAAAAATGCGGGAGGGGTTTCGTTGAAATCGTATTATAAACTCGTCCGGCACGATGGAAACCGGGATTTATTTCAGGCTGTAGAAATGTCAGTTATGGCAATAGCTAATGGATACGCCTTCAATATCCATGCTCAGGGTTTGCGTGGTACTGGCAAAACAAGCATAATGAGAGCTGTACGGGATATTCTACCTCCGATTGTTAGGATTAAGGATTGCATTTATAACTGTAATCCTGCAGAGCCGCATTGCCCGGAGCATCGGAATTTATCCACTGAAGCTATAGCTTTTATTGGAACAGAAGTTATACCTCGTCCTTTCCTCGAAATATCGCATTCTGCTAAAATCGGTACTGTTGTAGGTAGCATTGACCTTCAGAAACTGACGGATAATGCTAACCCCACGGCGGCTTTATTACCAGGGACTATTCCCCGTGCGCATCGCGGTATAATTTTTGTTGATGAAATTAACCGATTAGCTGATACATCTCCAGAAATTGCCGATGTATTGCTGGACTTAATGGGAACTAAGCCGGGGCGTATACAGGTTGAAGAGACTGGGCTGCCGACTGTAGAGTTGCCTGTTTCTGCAGCTGTATGGGCAGCATCTAATCCAGATGAAGATCCAGGACCTCTAGTTCAAATTCGAAAACAACTTGCCGATAGGTTTGATTTTGTTATAAATATGGGGCGCGCAACAGAATATGAAGCAGTTAAGGCTATTTTAGAACAAAAGCATCATGGTAAGCTATCACTACCTTCTCATAATAAAATGATGCAAGTAGCAGGAAGAATAAGTGATATTAACTGTGACGACACTATTAGAAGTATATTTGCCTCAATTTATATAGACTTTAGTTTAGAAAGCCTGCGAGCAGTGGAGAGTATGGAAGCTGCAGCTGGTTTGTCGGCAATGCTTGCCGGCAGAGATCAGATAATGGTAGAAGATATAGCAGGTGTTGTTCCGTTTGTACTCGGACATAGAACAGATAATGCAACACTAACAAGCATTCAGCATTATTTGGAAAGTATTACTTATAAGGCGCAGCCTTCTAAAAGTATGCTTTTAGAACAACCTAGCATCACAAAATCGCCTGAAGATGCGTTGCTTAATGAAAGTGGCGTCAAACTTGCATGGTGGAAAAGAATATGGGCAAATTTTCGTAAAACATTTGGTATACAGAGATTTGGAGCTAATCCCTGGATAAGGCTTCAGCAGCCTAAGATGGAGCAAAGAAAAGTATCTTCATCTACTCCAGAGCAAAAAGGTTCGGCTATGAGAGATAGCAAAGAGACGTCAACATCTGCCGATTGCAATAGCGCGGATAACTCATCGAACAAAAAGCCAACTTGTAGTAAAAGCTTTCAAAATAGAACAGATATCATGGATCCGCTGCAGGTAAATATTATAGCCCCTTCCCAAAGAGCTGTTCCTTTATCTAAGCTTTCCATAGACCAATATATTAATGAAGAAGAGAACAAATCCCATGGTTGATCAGCTGGATTATAAAAACTCACATTTCTTGCCGTCCATTGCCCAACCTACTGGCCGACTTGCGGCAATACTAAAAAAAAATAAAGGGGCTCGAATAGGTCAAAGTGCAGTTATCAGTAAGCACATGCATACATTTAATCCTCAAACACCAGAAAAAGTACATGTGTTGCAAGATGTGGACGCCGGTCAATCATTTTATCAGCGAACCGAAGCAGGCAGGGTATGCCATATCGATGTTTTTCATGAATGTGGTCTTGTCAACCATAGCTTAGTTGCGAAAAATATTAAAAAAGCCCTTGAGTCATATAACTTGCATTACTCTATAAACACAATGGTATTCAGGAACCCACTACGACCTGCGGTTGAAGCGGATTTTATAGACATTCAAACAGGAACAGGCGGGGGCCGGATTACCGGGAGCTTAACTTACGGCAATAAGCTTTCGCTGAAACGTGCGCATGAAAACCATATTCATATTGCTGCAATGATAGATGATGAGCATTTAGCTTGTTTATTTTATATCATTTCCGCTGTAGAAGAGGCTGTAACAGATAGTGATTTAGAACTGAGGTGCAATGAACAGATAGTCCACATAAAGGGTGGAAATGATAGTAAAAGCGATATATCGCCATATACAGACAGGTCAGATTCTTTTTTGCAAGAAAAAAAGGCAAAGTCTTCCTCACCTGCTGTTAAGAGTCAACAATTTTTACAAGACTCCGTCGTTCTAACAGATTCTTTTGATACAATTCAAGACGTTAAAGAGATGTTAACAAAAGTAAGTAATAAGAGCAACAAGAAAGAGCTTGCAAAAAACTTTGATGTAAATGGCAATATAGATCAGATGCTAAATAGTTTATCAGGAATGGATATTATTAAAGCGGACGGAAGTAAATATCGTCTAACTGAGTATGGGCAAGAGTTTAAGAATTATCTTGATGTTTCTATGCCGGAAGTTCAGGCGCGATTACGCCAAATGTTTAATTCGTTGAAGCCAGTTACCAGACAACAAGGGAGAAACAAGGACACACAGAAGTCAGCTAAAGGAAGCGTTGGAGAAAGGGTGTTGCAACAATTCTTAGAAAAAGAACGGTGTGGTGATTTAGCACTTTCCGAAACGATAATAGCAGCTGCTAAAAGAAAAATTGAAGATAGTGAGCCTGCTTTAAGGATTACTGAGTCAGACTTAAAGCTTTACATTAAAAAGAAGCAAGCCAAATCCGAAGTTTTGCTATTAATTGATACTAGTGCCAGTATGAAAGGGCAGCGAATTCTTGCAGCAAAGTTCCTTGTACGACATTTACTGCTATCTACACCTGACCAGATAGGAGTAATAACTTTCCAAGATAGCCAAGCATGTGTTCAAGTACCATTTACACGCGATTATCAAGAAGTCGAAAGTACTTTAAGGAGGATAAAGGTAGGCGGAGCGACACCTTTGGCGTTAGGTTTTAAGACATGTCTTAACTATCTTAAGGAAGTGAGAACTCACAACCCGCTAGTTATATTATTATCTGACGGTGTACCAACTGTTGCCGAATGTTCGCGTGATCCTATCGCCGATGCTTTAATATATGCTAAAGAAATAAAGACCTCAGGATATGGGTTTATGTGTATAGGACTTAAACCTCACCGTAATTATCTAACTCTATTAGCGGAAGCCGCAGGAGGACGAACCTATTTACTTGACGAACTGGAAAAACAGGTACTGGTAAAAGCAGCATGGATTGAAAGGGGAGAACGCTGCTTATAACCAGTACCTTTCTCTTTTTTGAGGAAGGATAATGTCTAGATCGCGAGAATATAAATAAATTGGACGTTTTTTGTTTTTTTGTTTTTTGCCATTTTGTGTTATTATATATCTCATATAGGGGGACGCATGGTAAAGCTAAGGAAGTTGTGGCGCTTAGCGTCTAATAATATCGATCTTAAGCAGCATTTAGCAAACAAGCTTGAAGTTTCAAACTTGATTGCGCAAATTCTTATTAATCGCGGCTTTAGTGATGAAAAATCTGCTTATGATTTTTTACATGGTAGTATAACAAGTTTACACGATCCCTTTCTGATGAAAGACATGATTGTAGCAATTGAACGCATTAAAAGTGCTATAAAGAAGCAAGAATTAATAACGATATATGGTGATTATGATGTTGATGGTATAACGTCAACTGCATTGATGTACCGGGTATTAAAGGAACTCGGCGCAGAAACGAACTTTTACATTCCTGACCGACAGACTGAAGGATATGGTCTTAACTGCGCTGCTCTTGAAAAACTACAAGACAGTGGTACGCGTTTACTGTTAACTGTAGACTGTGGTATTAGCGCAATAGATGAGGTACAGCATATCGGTAATATTATGGATATTATCATTACCGATCATCACCAACCGCCTGAATTTTTGCCTCCAGCGTGTGCTATATTAAATCCAAAGCAAATTGATTGTCCTTACCCTGATAAAAACTTAGCAGGAGTCGGTGTGGCTTTTAAGCTATGCCAAGCACTCTGGTACGATTTAAATGGTGCTGCAAATACCAAAGTTCTCGATTATCTTGACCTAGCTGCTCTTGGATCAATTGCTGATATTGTCCCGCTTACTGGCGAAAATAGAATTATAGTAAAATTAGGGTTATTACAGATGGCTAATACTAAGAATATCGGATTAAAAGCCTTGCTAAGTGTGTGTGGTATTCAAGATAGTAATGTTGATGCAGGAAAGGTTGGTTTTGTCATTGCTCCGCGGCTGAATGCGGCCGGGCGAACGGGTGAGGTTGCAAAGAGTGTGGAATTGCTTATTTCCGATGATGAAAGTAGAGCGCAAGAAATCGCATGGCAATTAAATGAAGAAAATTCTAATCGGCAGGTTGTAGAGAGCGAGATTTTGGCAGAGGCAGAAGCTATGATGAGCAGTGTTAATTTGAATACTAACAAAGTGCTAGTATTGTCGGGTGAAAACTGGCATTCTGGAGTAATAGGCATTGTAGCTTCTAGGCTTGTAGATAAATATTATAGACCGGTCGTGGTAATCAGTGAAAAGGAGGGAGTCGGAAAAGGTTCCTGCAGGAGCATTCCAGGTTTTGATATTTACAATGCCTTAAATGAATGTTCTGATATTCTTATAAAGTATGGTGGACACCGTCTAGCTGCTGGTTTAAGTATTGAGCAGAAGAACATATCGTTGCTTCGTGAACGGTTAAATGCTATTGCAGAAACTAGTTTGCAAGATGAGGATTATATACCAAAGCTAAATATCGATGCCACGGTATCTTTGGAAGAGATTAATAACTCATTTATTGAACAATTGGCATGCCTTGCCCCACATGGCATGGGAAATCCCAAACCAATATTCTCTTGTGAAACATTAACCCTTCAAGAAGCAAAAATCCTCGGCCGCGATGGACGACATTTAAAAATGACGGTACGAGAAGGGGAAAATGTAAAAAATGTTATTTCCTGGGAAATGGGGTATTTAGCCCAACAGCTATCCCGGAATGATAGCGTGGATATTGCTTTCTTTCCAGAATATAATGAGTGGCAGGGAAAGCGTAATATACAGCTACGCGCGCATGATATCAAGCTAAGCAGTGAAACAGGAGCTGACAATAGTAGAGATATTGCAAGGGAACGAGACATTGTTGGATATGTATATTTAGTATTAAAAAGATTTGCAAATAAGGATCGGGAAATCTTTTTGACTGAAAATGAAATTTCCGATCTAGTAGAAAAATCGTTTAAAACGAATATTACCGAGCAAGGTATTAGACTTTCTATAAAGATATTATCTGAGATTGAGTTAATAAATTTGGTAATGTATGAAAATCGTAGTAAGATTAAGTTACTACCACCACCTGAGCAAAAGAAAGATATTATGAAATCGCCTTCATTTTGTAAGGGTAAGCTAATAGATCATATAAGATAACGTTAATATTCTTCAAAGGGGCTTGAAACTAATGAACTTCAAAGAAAAGATCAGAGTTATACCAGACTTTCCAGAAAAGGGTGTGCGCTTTAAAGATATAACTACTCTTCTCAAAGACGGTGATGCATTTAAAAAGGCAATTGATACTTTAGCCAATTTCTATAAAGATCAGAACATCGATTTAGTGGTAGGTCCAGAAGCTCGAGGCTTTGCAGTTGGAGCTCCTGTTGCTTATGTCTTAGGTGCGGGGTTTATACCTATTCGAAAGCCTGCTAAACTACCTTATGAAACAATTAGCTTTAGTTACAACTTAGAATATGGCAAAGACTCGTTAGAGATACATAAAGATGCAGTAACACAAGGTCAGAGGGTTCTTATAGTAGATGACTTGCTAGCAACAGGTGGAACTACTAAAGCAGCGATAAAACTGATTGAAGAACTAGGCGGCAAGGTAATCGGTTTAGCCTTTTTGATTGAATTATCTTACCTTAATGGACGTAAAGGCTTAACAGAATATGATATAAAGTCGCTGGTAACGTATTAATTAATACAAAGCAAATTTGTTAATGTATTTTAGATGAGGTGTATAATGGGCAGTGAAAATATAGCGCGTATTGAAGATATTAACAGTATTATTCTGTCATATCAGCCAGATGCGGCGATATCTTTAGTACAGAAAGCTTATGAAATTGCTCGTGATGCCCACAGTGGTCAACGACGTATTTCAGGAGAAGACTATATCAATCATCCGCTTGGTGTAGCTAAGATTTTAGCGGATATGCAAATTGATGCAGTGACTATTAGTGCGTCATTGCTTCACGACGTTGTTGAAGATACAGCCTATTCGCTTGAGGAAATAGAAAAGATATTTGGCAAAGAGATAGCAATGCTGGTTGATGGGGTAACAAAATTAAGCCGCATTGAGTACAAGTCTAAGGAAGAACAGCAGCTTGAAAACTACAGAAAAATGTTTCTGGCTATGGCAAAAGATATTCGCGTCGTGTTAATAAAACTAGCTGACCGTTTGCATAACATGCGGACGTTGAAGTACATGCCGGAACATAAGCAACGCAGGATAGCTCAAGAAACGCTGGAAATTTTTGCTCCGCTGGCTCATCGATTAGGTATTTCCAGCGTAAAATGGGAACTGGAAGACAGATCGCTACGCTATCTTGAACCTGAAAAATACTATCAATTGGTCGAGAAGGTTAAACAGAAGCGGCGTGAACGTGAACAGTTAGTAAGTGAATCAATTTCAATTCTGTCAGAACGGTTAAGCGCTGTTTTGATAGAAGCAGATATACAAGGACGCCCTAAGCATTTTTACAGTATTTATAAAAAAATGTTAAAGGGTAATAAAGAGCTTAGTGAAATATATGACTTATCAGCAGTGCGCATTCTTGTTGAATCAGTAAAAGACTGCTATGGAGCTTTAGGTATAGTACATACACTTTGGAAGCCGTTGCCAGGAAGGTTTAAAGACTATATCGCTATGCCAAAATCAAATATGTATCAATCGCTACATACTACGGTAATTGGCATTGATGGGCAGCCGCTAGAAATTCAGATTCGGACATGGGATATGCATCGGACATCCGAATATGGTATTGCGGCGCACTGGCGCTATAAAGACGGTGGAAAAACAGATAAGGAATTTGAACAAAAAGTATCCTGGCTGCGCCAACTTCTGGAGTGGCAGCAAGATCTTCGGGACCCTCGTGAATTTATGGAACGTCTCAAACTCGATGTTTTTGCGGATGAAGTGTTTGTCTTTACCCCTAAGGGAGATGTACTCGACCTTCCCGCTGGGTCTGTCCCAATTGACTTTGCATATCGAATCCATACGGATGTCGGACATCGCTGCGTTGGGGCAAGGGTAAACGGAAAAATCGTTCCGCTAGAATATAAGCTAGTCAACGGCGATATTGTGGAAATAATCACTACAAAACAAGGAAATGGTCCTAGCAGAGATTGGCTAAATATTGTGGGTTCTTCAGAAACGCGGACAAAGATTAGGCAATGGTACAAAAAAGAGAATCGTGATGATAACATTGCTAAAGGCCGTGAATCAGTCGAACGAGAATGTAAGAGGCTTGGCTACGATTGGAAAGAACTATCTAAAGGCGATCGACTGAATGAGGTTGCCAAAAAGTTCAATATGGCTGGGGAAGAGGATTTGTTTGCAGCGTTGGGGTATGGAGGCGTAACTCCCCACGGAGTTATGACTAAACTTGTTGAGATTCATAAAAAGGAAATCAAAAGTGCTGCTCCTCAAGATTTGTCACAGGTCTTAACGGAACTAAAACCCAAAAATACCAAGAGAAAAGCAAGTCATGGAGTCTTAGTTGAAGGTGAAGCTGGTTACTTGGTTCGTCTGGCAAAATGCTGTAATCCAGTGCCGGGCGACCCGATAATTGGATATATTACTAAGGGGCGGGGGGTCTCGGTACACCGAGCAGACTGTCCAAATGTATTAAATCAGCCTGAAGAATATGATCGAATAGTTGAAGTCGCATGGGATGTAACTACAGACATCCAGTACAAGGTAACGATTGAAGTTACTTGTATGGATAGGCCAGGGATATTATCCGATATTATGATGGTGCCGTCCGAAGCGAAGACTAATATTTCATCTGTTAATGCTCGAACACATAAGAATAAGACGGCCACAATTACACTGAGCCTAGAAATAAAGACTCTAACCCAATTGGAATATATAATGACCAAGATTAGGCGAATTAGGGATGTTTTTAGTGTGTACCGCGCTGCACCGAGCGCAGGGGGGTAAATATGAGAGCTGTTGTTCAGAGAACAAATAAGTCTAGTGTTACAGTTGGCGGTAATCAAATAGCTTCTATTGGCAAGGGGCTAACAGTATTTCTCGGTGTTGGATCAGAAGATGAAGAACAAGAAGTTAAGTATTTAGTGGAAAAAGTTGTAAATCTACGCATTTTTTCTGATGAGACGGGGAAAATGAATTTATCTTTGCTGGATATTAAAGGAGAATTATTAGTAGTTTCTCAATTCACATTATATGGCGACTGTCGAAAGGGTCGAAGACCTAGTTTTGATAGTGCTGCGCGCCCGGAGAAGGCGAATGAGTTATATCAAAAGTTTATTAGTAGTTGTATTGACTTGGGGATTAATACTTCCAGCGGGCAATTTCAAGCAGAAATGATCGTCAAGCTTGATAATGATGGACCTGTAACAATGCTACTTGATAGTAACCGTGATTTTTAGGGGTGGAGAAATGAAAACGATACAAATGCAAGTCGGTAATCTTGGTACTAATTGCTATATTGTATATTGTACAGATACGTTAGATGCTGCAGTGATTGATCCGGGAGGAAATGCTGAAGAGATTATTGAGCTAATTAACAGGGAAAAACTGAACGTAGTATGTATAATAAATACTCATGGACATGCTGATCATATTTTAGCAAATGATAAAGTCCAGAAGGCCACAGGAGCACCTATATTAATACATGAAGGCGATGCACAAATGCTGACAAGTGCAAAACATAATCTGTCTATGTATATTGGCGGAAATATTCAATTTAAGCCTGCTGATCGTTTGCTCAAGGATGAAGAGATTATAAGTGTTGGAAAGCTGGAATTTAAGGTGCTTCATACTCCTGGACATACGCCGGGTGGCATTTGTCTACTCACTGACGGGATGTTATTTAGTGGTGATACGCTTTTCAACGAGTCTGTTGGCAGAACAGATTTTCCAGGTGGTTCTCATCATAGCTTAATAAATAGTATTCAGAAAAAGTTAATGCCGCTTCAAGATTGTACCAAAGTATTACCAGGGCATGGGCCTGAGACGTCCATTGGATGGGAAAGAAAGATGAATCCATTTATCCAGTAGAAAAAGGGGGGTATTTTATGTTGAAGTCCCCGGTAAACTGGATTAAAACTTTAATACTAATTCTGGCCTTATATATATTAAGTGAAGTTACGGCCATATATCTGCCAGTTATTTTAGCTATAGTATTATCGTTTATCTTAAATCCAATAGTAGATCTTATTTGTAAAATTCGTATAAAGGCCTTTAAATGGTCTATGTCACGAGGCTTAGCTGTATTACTGTCTTTTATTTTTACCGGTTTATGCCTGTTTGTTATGGCAACTTTTGTATTTTTCCCCTTTATTCATGAATTTGATAAGTTTGTTGGTAACTTACCAGATTTATTAGCCAGAATTCAGCGAATTACCGCGGCAATTGAAGCTAGAGCCATTGAGGTTACTCTTCCTCATAATGTTCCTAATCTCGTCGAACAGGCAATATCTAGTGCGGCCGGGTTTTCTGTGGATTTCGCACGACGGATACTCAATACTATCTTTAGTTTTGCGTCTAGAATTATCGAGTTAGTGGTCGTTCCGGTCTTGACGTTTTATTTTCTCCGAGATTGGAAGTCTTTGAGAGAAAGTTTCATTTCTATATTTTCAATGAGTCATAGAAGGAACGTTCGATCAATTATAGAGGAAATGGCGGCTACTGTCAGCGGTTATATTCGTGGGCAATTTTGGATTAGTATAACTATCGGATTATTGGTCTTTAGCGGTATGTATTTGCTAGGCGTAGATTATCCACTTGTATTAGGACTACTAGCTACACTGACCGAAACCATTCCAATTATAGGGCCAATAGTTGGCGCTGTTCCAGCTATACTATTAGCTTATTTAGCTACTCCAGCTCTAGCAGTTAAGGTGCTGCTGTTTTTCTTAATTGTACACCAGATTGAAAACCATGTTATTGTTCCGAATATTATGGGGCATACAATCGACCTACATCCAGCAACAATTATTATCAGTCTTCTGATTGGTGGTCAGCTATATGGAGTTGTTGGTATGATTTTAGCTGTACCTGCCACAGCCTTATTAAAAGTGCTTCTTAAGCACTTATGGGATAGCGACTTAGGCTAACTGCTTATACAAAGATCAAGAAGAAAGCCAGGTGGTAGTAATGACAATTAATATGGAAGACCTCCGGCAAAAGTTTCATGACAGACAATACAAATTAACTACTCAGCGTCAAATTATTCTTCAAGCCTTTCTAGATCATCAGAACGAGCATTTGAGTGCAGAAGATGTTCATAACATCGTTCGGCAGAAATCATCTGATATTGGACTGGCAACAGTATATCGTACTCTAGAAATACTTAGTGATTTTGATGTGCTGCACAAAATGGACTTTGGTGATGGACGCAGCCGCTATGAAATAAATGAGTCAAACACCCCGCATCAGCATCACCACCTAATATGTCTGTCGTGCGGCAAAGTAAAGGAATTTCAAGATGACTTACTAGATTCGTTAGAAACAGTTATTTCACGCAAAAGTAATTTCAAGATTGTTGACCATCAAGTAAAGTTTTATGGCTATTGTCAGGAGTGTCAGGATAAGTGACATTTAAACAGTACTTTTTACATGATTCTGCATGCAACATGTCAGAAGCGGTTAAAAGCATAATGATTCTATTTGGGATGGTTGAGAGTGACCATTCTATTAAGGAAGAAAGTGTTTTGAATACGCTACCCCAAAGTGCTGTGTTTGTACAAAATACCAGTGAAAAATATAATGGAGTACTATCGGTTGTTACTAAGATCTACTTCTGGCACAATGGCCATAGCATAGACTCACTGAGTTACAAAAGCTCAGATAATATTACTGCGGAAAATGTTACTCAAACATACAAGCGCCTTTGTAAGCTGAATGTGCTTTATATTATGCGGAGTATAACTGGTTTAAACCCAAGCCCTTGGGGAATATTACGAGGGGTTAGGCCTACAAAGATTACTCATAGGCTAATTGACCAAGGTCTAAATAAGCAATTGATCTGTGAAATTTTAACTAACGATTACGCGGTGAACATAACTAAAGCAGAGTTAGTTGCGGATATTGCGTTTCATCAGCGACATTTTCTGCCTCACCACAATAGTTCAAAGACGATAAGTTTGTATATAGGAATACCATTCTGTCCATCACGCTGTCTATATTGTTCATTTCCATCATACGTACTACCCGAACAGGAACTTGTAGACAAATTTTTGTCTGCGCTGCAACAGGATATAGAAGCAGTCTATGCGTTGATAAACAAACACCAGTTAATCGTACAGAATATCTATTTAGGTGGGGGAACCCCTACAAGTCTTAGTAATAAAGATTTTTATCAGCTATTAGAACTTATAAAGAATCGTTTTTATGGGTCATATACTAAAGAGTTTACTGTTGAAGCCGGGCGCCCAGACAGTATAAATAATGATAAAATATCTGCAATGTGTAGTCATAATGTAACAAGAGTTAGTGTTAATCCACAATCTATGCAGCAAAAAACTCTAAATCGTATTGGACGAACCCATACTGTACAAGATATAATAAACGTATTCGGTAAAATTCGGCAATCCGGCATACCCGTAGTAAATATGGATGTTATTATTGGGCTACCTGGCGAAACTCAAAAAGATGTTGTTGATACAATGAAACAGATTACGGCTTTACAGCCGGATAACTTGACATTACATACACTTTCTTTAAAAAAAGGTTCGGTTTTAAAGACAAGCCTCACAAGCAACCAAGAAGACCTTTTGATCAATACTCAAAGTGTCCAGAGCATGTCTGAAGTTGTGGATGAGTACGCTCGGGAAATGGGTATGCAACCCTATTATTTATATCGCCAGAAGTATATGATGGGTAATCTTGAAAATATCGGTTACGCTAGACCCGGAAAAGAATGCAATTATAATATACAGATAATGGAGGAAAGACAAACCATTATTGGTATTGGTCCGGCTGCTGGGACTAAAGCCGTTAATGTAAATACATGGAGTTTGCAGAGTTGTTATAATGCTAAAGATTTGCAGTCATATATTAGTAACTTAGATGTATACCTAGGTGCTCGGGATAATCTTTTAACAGAATTGCTGGCTAAAGATGGGGAGGAATAATAATTATGCTAACTACAGGTCCGCGCGGGACAAAAGATATTTTGCCTGAGGCAATCGGCAATTGGCGATATATCGAGAATACTGCACGGGAAATTTGCAGCTTATATGGATATCAAGAAATAAGAACGCCTATTTTTGAGCATACTGAGCTTTTTTTACGTGGAATAGGAGAAACAACAGATATTGTTGAGAAGGAAATGTACACATTCAAAGATAGGGGCGAGAGAAGTATTACACTTCGTCCTGAGAATACAGCCGCAGTAGTAAGGGCTTTTCTTGAACATAAGATATATGCTGATTCACAGCCGACTAAGCTGTTTTATATAGGACCGATGTTTAGGTATGATCGTCCTCAAGCTGGTAGATTTCGCCAATTCCACCAGTTTGGAATAGAGGCTATTAGTGCTAAGGGACCTACAGTTGATGCCGAGATAATAATGCTAGCTGTTCAATTTTTTCAGCAGTTAGGTCTAAAGGATTTACAGCTTTATCTTAATTCCGTTGGATGTCCGAATTGCCGCCCAGTTTATCGGACTAGGCTGCAGGACCATCTTAAAGATAGTCTTCAAGAGTTCTGTAGTGATTGTCAATCTCGGTACGATCGTAATCCGATGAGAATCCTTGATTGCAAGAATCCACGCTGTAAAGAAATTTCCCAAGGCGCTCCGCAAATGACTGATTGTTTATGTGAGGACTGTAAACAGCACTTCGACGGTCTTCAAGAGCTTCTAAAAGCCGCAGGTATAAATTTTCATCTCAACTCTCGCTTAGTACGCGGCTTGGATTATTATACCAAGACAGCTTTTGAAATTCAGTATGAGCCTCTTGGCGCACAAAGTGCGATATGCGGCGGTGGTCGCTATGATGGATTAATAGCCGAATGCGGCGGGGATTCCACCCCAGGGATTGGTTTTGCAATTGGGCTAGAGCGTGTTCTGCTTGCCTTGGAAAAGCAAGACTTATTGCCTAAGATAAATAATAAAATGTCCGTATTTATTGCCTCACTTGGGGTTAGCGCTCAGCCAGTTGCATTTAAGTTGCTGTGTGACCTGAGAAGGGTTGGGATAGCTTCCGATATGGACTTCATGGAACGAAGCCTTAAAGCGCAAATGAAATTATCCAATAAGCATGCTGCTAAGTATACTATTATCATTGGTGATGATGAAGCTATTCAGGGTAAGGTTCAGCTTAAAAATATGCTGAACGGTGAACAAGAGCTAATCAATATTGATAAAGTTGTAGATAAGCTAAAAGTTGGGATGGAGGAATAAAATGGATACTATGTTAGGGTTAAAAAGGACTCATTCATGCGGTGATTTAAATAGCGAGTACTCTGAAAGTGAAGTTGTCATTTGTGGCTGGGTGTCACGTCGACGCGACCATGGCGGATTGATATTTATAGATCTGCGGGATCGCTCAGGTATGGTGCAAGTGGTTTTTTCTCCTGATGTCGATAAGGCTGCCTTTGAAAAAGCCGAAGGTGTACGTTCTGAATACGTTTTAGCAGTGCGCGGAACTGTGAAGATGAGGTCGGGGGACACTGTTAATTCGAATATGTCAACAGGTCAAATTGAAATATTGGGATCGGAGATACGGATATTAAATAGTGCCAAAACACCGCCATTTTATATCCAAGATAATATAGATGTTGATGAAACTCTGCGTCTTAAATACCGTTATCTAGATTTGCGTCGTCCTGAAATGCAATATAACTTGATGTTAAGGCATCGTATAACTAAGGTTATGAGAGACTTCTTTGATAACAATGGTTTTCTCGAGGTAGAAACACCTATGCTTACCAAAAGTACTCCTGAAGGAGCACGGGATTATCTTGTGCCAAGCCGTGTAAACCCTGGCAAGTTTTATGCTTTACCTCAGTCGCCCCAAATATTTAAGCAAATCCTAATGGTTGCAGGTATGGAAAGGTATTTTCAAATAGTCCGTTGTTTCCGCGACGAAGATTTGAGAGCTGACCGGCAGCCTGAATTTACTCAACTTGATGTTGAGATGTCCTTCATTGATAGAGAAGATATCCTTAATATGATGGAAGAAATGATTGTTAAACTCTTTAAGGAATGCGTTGGGGCTGAATTACAAGCTCCTTTTGTAAGGCTCAGCTATGATGATGCGATGAATAGATTTGGTTCAGATAAGCCGGATCTTCGCTTTGGAATGGAGCTAGTTGACATTTCTGATGCTGTAAAAGGCTCGGATTTCAAGGTGTTTGAATCAGTTCTTGCCAACTCGGGACAAGTTAAAGCCATTAATGTTAAAGGTTATGCAAATGTTCCACGTCGCGAGCTTGACGGATTAGTAAATTATGTAGCTACCTATGGAGCCAAAGGACTAGCTTGGATTTGCTACACTGAAGAAGGCATAAAATCGCCGATTACGAAGTTTTTCTCTGAAGATGTTATTAATAATATTACAAAGGCTACCCAGGCAGAAACAGGTGATTTGCTGCTGATTATTGCTGATAAGCCAGCTGTCGTTGCGAATGCACTAGGACAATTGCGATTAGAAATGGCTAGGCGGTTAAATCTTATTGATCCTGATAAACTCAGCTTCCTTTGGGTTGTTGACTTCCCAATGTTTGAATATGATGAGGAAGATAAGCGTTGGACAGCTATGCACCATCCGTTTACTTCACCGCGCGATGAAGATATGGAATATCTCGACGGCGATCTAGGTAAAATTAAGGCTAAAGCATATGATATGGTGCTAAATGGCACTGAAATTGGCGGCGGCAGCATCAGGATATATAACCGCACTTTACAGGAAAAGGTATTTAAAGCTATTGGATTGACGCCTGAAGAGGCTGTAGCCAAATTCGGATTTTTACTTGAGGCCTTTGAGTTCGGTACTCCCCCCCATGGCGGTATTGCATTCGGCTTGGATCGCTTAGCAATGCTTATGGCAAAGCGTTCCTCAATTCGCGATGTAATTGCATTCCCCAAAACCCAGAGCGCAACAGATATTATGACTCAAGCACCGTCAGAAGTAGCACCTAACCAACTTAAAGAACTAAGCATAAAGACTGCTGTTTTAGCTAAAAAATCTTAGAATTTGCAGGTTATACTGGTAAAACATTCTATTGTAGTCGCCTTGCATTGACTAATTTTATTTGATAAGATAAAAGCAAGAAAAGTTAAATAATTTAGCCCTACTGTGCACGTTTAAGCCTATGTTTTGATCCAACACCATTACGACGGGAGCCCATCTCTGATTATAGATTGTATGCCCATACTGGGACTCAAGAAATAAACAGGAGGCACCCACCTGCTTAGGCAGGTTCAAAACACCGGTGGTACGGCATGGCGGGGTTTGATTTTTAAAACACTAACTTAATTGTTAGTGTTTTTTATTTAGACACTAATTGTAAGTTATAGACTGGTTTAATGATCAAGTAGGAATTCTGTTTTGGTCATAGAATATAATCAATAAAACACCCATATGGGGAGGATGTTATGAAATCTATTGATTTAAGAAGCGATACGGTAACGCAACCAACTGCTGATATGCGGACAGCTATGTATAGGGCAGAGGTCGGCGACGATGTTTATAGTGAAGATCCAACGGTAAGGGCCCTGGAAGAACTCGGAGCACAAATCACAGGAAAGGAAGCAGGTCTTTTTGTCGCAAGCGGTACTATGGGAAATCAGCTTGCAGTGATGGTACATGCTAATCGAGGCGATGAAATTATTTGCGAGGCTGAATCGCATATATACTATTATGAGGTGGGCGGGCTAGCCTACTTAGCTGGTACACAAGCTCGTACTATTAAGGGAGTAAACGGTATTCTTCAAGCTAGTGATATTACGCAATCAATTCGAGGAGACGATATTCATCAGCCTCGGACTGCATTAATATGCCTGGAAAATACTCATAATCGGGCTGGTGGCACCTATTATACACAATCCGACTTGTCTGCCATAAGTGCTGTCTCTGGGCGTCATGGTATTCCAATACACATAGATGGAGCAAGGCTGTTTAATGCGTCAATTGCGCAAAACGTAAGTGTTGATAAGTTAGCTTGTTATGCGGATTCAGTGAGCTTTTGTTTATCTAAAGGTCTATGTGCTCCAGTAGGATCAATTCTAGTCGGTAACAAAGCTTTTATAGATCAAGCGCGAAGAATGCGTAAGATGTTAGGCGGGGGCATGCGTCAGGCAGGGATTTTAGCAGCTGCCGGTATTGTAGCCTTGGAAAACATGGTTAAGCGCCTGACAGAAGACCATGTTCACGCAAAGAAGTTAGCTGAGGCAATTGCCAATATGGGGCTATCCATTGACCTCAATACAGTTCAAACCAATATAGTAATTTTTGATGTGAAATCAATAGGAAAGACTGCTGAACAAGTTGCTTTACTCATGGAAGATAAGGGAGTAAAATGCAGCCAATTCGGTGAATACAGAATCAGGTTAGTTACACATCATGGAATTAGCACGAGTGATGTTGATTATGTCAATCATGTTATTTCAGATATAGTTGCATATTGTTAGGAGATTATCTGTAAGTTACTTAGTGATAAAAGGGTAAGAAACCTATTATTGGTTTCTTACCCTTTATTAGTTCGGATAGCGTTAACTTTCAGGGATTTATTGCTCTTTAGACTGAGAATTATGACGAAAAAAAATTTTTTGCTCGACCCCTGAATTTTGTGGTTTATAAAGCTTGAGACCGTTTAGTTCTCTTGGAAGATAGTTAAGGTTTGAACTTGGATTGTCAATAGGGTTAACATATTGATGAGTACTGTTTTTTAGCTGATCGGGAACGGGAAATGGCTGAGAACTTTTAACCATTTGCAAGGCGGCGTTAATTCCTTTATAAGCAGAATTGGACTTGGGGCTTTCGGAAATATATATAACAGCTTCTGCTAACGGAATACGTGCTTCGGGCATTCCAATAAATTCAATTGCTTGCTTGGCGGCAATTGCAACTTGTAAGGCTTGAGGATTAGCTAATCCAACGTCTTCGGCTGCTTGAATTACAACTCTTCGCGCGATGAACAACGGGTCTACGCCGGATGATAGCATACGTGCAAGCCAATACAAGGCTGCATCGGTCTGGCTACCGCGCATGGATTTTATCATCGCTGAAATTAGATCATAAAAATCAGTTGTCGAAATGCCATTTAAACGGAATTCAAAGGCTTGCTGAACGGTTTCGAGATCAATTACAGAAGCATCCTTTACCGAAGAGGCGGCCACTTCTAATGCGTTGAGAGCGCTGCGGACATCTCCGTTACATACGTCAGCAATGTAAGATAGGGCATTAGGAGCTATACTAAGATTCCGGTCACCTAATCCGCGTTGGGAATCAGTGAGTGTTAAACTTATTATTTCTTTTATTTCTTCGGATGCTAAGGGATACAAACTATAAACTTTGCAACGAGAGGTCAAAGGGGGTATGATATCATGAGTAACACTCTCGGTAGTTGCACCAATTAATATAAAGGTTCCGTTCTCAACTGCTTGAAGCAACGACATTTGAATATTAGATTTCATGGCATGTATTTCATCTATAAAAACAATAGTACGTTTACGATGGAATTTGATATTTTCCTGAGCTTCCTTTAAAACTGCTCGAAGATCAGCTATAGCCAGGGATATTGCATTCAGTTTTATAAAAGCGGCACTTGTCATTGTGCTTATAATTGTTGCTAAAGTGGTTTTTCCAGATGCAGGAGGTCCTTGCAAAATCATCGACTGAACTTGGTCTGATTCGATGAGGTTACGCAACAGTTTACCTTTTGCCAAGAGATGCTTCTGTCCTAGAAATTCGTCCAACGATCGAGGCCGCATCCGCTCGGCAAGGGGTTTGTGCGAGGTTTCTTGACTGGCTGAATATTCAAAAAGGTCCATGCTGCCTCCCGTATAAAACTAATAATATAGTCATCTATATGTTACCTCTTTTTTAGCATAATGTCTAAAGTAAACATGCATTTACTTGTAAAAAGAAGAAAAAGTTAAGAGCTGAATAAAACCTACAATGAATACTTACCTGTAATTAAGGTGAATAATTTATTAAACTAATCTCACAATATATAACAATAATGTTTTTGACAACGCTTCTTCTTTCTGCTATATTAAAAATAAAGAAAACCTATCGTATTACTCGGATAAGCAGGAGAGATGGTTATGAAACTGTCGACGAAAGGCCGTTACGGAGTAGCAGCTATGTATGATTTAGCGCTGCACTATGGCCAAGGCCCCATATCTTTAAAAAGCGTTGCTCAGCGGCAAGAAATTTCAGAGCACTATTTGGAACAATTGATGGGTATACTACGGAAAGCTGGGTATGTTAAAAGCATTCGAGGTTCTCAGGGAGGATACTCTTTAACCAAAGCTCCTTCAGAGGTTTCAGTAGGTGATATCATCCGGGTTATGGAAGGTCCAATAGCCCCTGTGGATTGTTTGCTTACAGATGATGATGAAAACAACTATTGTGAAAAAGCCGGCTTTTGCATAACGCGAGGTGTTTGGGCTAAAGTGCGAGACAGTATAAACAATGTACTTGATTCAATTTCTCTTGCCGATTTATGCCGGGAAGATAAAGGAATAAGGAGCTGAGCCTATGAAAAGAATTTATTTTGATCATTCGGCTACTACGCCGGTTGATAGTGAAGTAGCATCATTAATGGTAGAATATATGACTGAAAAGTTCGGAAATCCTTCTAGTATTCACTTATTCGGTCGCGAAGTTCATAAAGCAGTAGATGAGGCACGACAGCAAGTTGCTGCATTAATAGGTGCAAATCCTAATGAGATATTCTTTACTAGTGGTGGCACCGAAGCAGACAACCTTGCTTTAAAGGGAATAGCTCTGGCTAATCGCAAAAAAGGTAATCATATAATAACGACTTGTATTGAGCACCATGCTATTTTGCATACATGTGAATATTTAGAAAAACAAGGTTTTAAAGTTACATACCTTCCCGTTGATGAAAACGCAATGGTACGTCTTGAAGACGTTAAGAAGGCAATAACTGACCAAACTATACTTATAAGTGTTATGTTTGCAAATAATGAAGTAGGTACAATCCAGCCAATTAAAGAAATAGGAAAAATTGCTCGCGAAAAAGGGATTTATTTTCACACAGATGCTGTACAGGCTGCAGGCAATTATCCTATCGACGTCGCTGAATATAATATCGACTTACTTACTCTTTCGGCACACAAATTCCACGGCCCTAAAGGTGTCGGTGCGTTGTACGTTCGGCGAGGAATTAGGATAGATGCTGTCCAGCATGGAGGCGGTCAAGAGCGCAGTCTGCGTCCTGGTACTGAAAATACCCCTGGTATTATTGGTTTAGGTAAAGCAGCCGAAATAGCCAAGCGAGATATGGCTAAAAAAATTGCACATGTAACTGCTCTACGAGACAAACTTGCCAAAGGGATTACGGAAAGGATTACCGACATAAAGTTAAACGGTCATCCTACTGTCAGAATGCCTGGTAATATAAATTTTAGTTTCTTATATGTTGAAGGCGAATCGCTTCTTTTGAATCTTGACTTAAAAGGCATTGCTGCATCGAGCGGTTCTGCCTGTACTTCTGGGTCACTTGATCCCTCACATGTATTATTAGCAATGGGGCTGACACATGAAGTAGCTCATGGATCTTTAAGGCTTTCGCTTGGTCGTGGAAATACCGAGGACGATATAGACTATTGTTTGACAGTATTGCCGGAGATTATCGAACGCTTACGCAGCATGTCGCCACTTAGCGCGGCCAGTCAGATGTCGCAGACAAATCCTTGTAATATGTGTCAGAATCATTAAGATGAGCTGAGAGGAGAATTTATATGTATACTGAAAAAGTAATGGACCACTTTACTAATCCTCGGAATGTTGGTGAAATCAAGGATGCTGATGGTGTTGGTGAAGTAGGTAACGCAAAATGCGGCGATATTATGAGAATATATTTGAAAGTTGAAGATGACATTATAAAAGATGTAAAATTTAAGACTTTCGGTTGTGGAGCTGCAATTGCTACTAGCAGCATGGTTACCGAATTGGTAATAGGTAAGACGCTTAAAGAAGCTCTCGAAATTTCGAATAAAGCAGTGGCAGAAGCATTAGGTGGTCTGCCGCCAGCTAAAATGCACTGTTCCAACTTAGCAGCTGATGCGCTCCATGAAGCGATTAAAGACTATATGGACAAAAAAGGAAAGTGATTTAATTAATGTGTGCTAAACCCAGAGTGGTTGTAGCCATGAGCGGAGGGGTGGACAGTTCTCTAACTGCCGCCCTTCTTGTGCGTCAAGGCTATGATGTTATTGGAGTGACTATGCAGATTTGGGATAGTCATAATCAAGAGGAAGATCCAGAGCATAGAGGTTGTTGCTCGTTAACGGCGGTTGATGATGCTCGTAGAGTTGCCGAGAAAATCGGAATTCCCTATTATGTTCTAAATTTTAGAGAGATGTTTCAAGATACTGTTGTTAATTACTTTATAAATGAGTATTCTTCAGGGAAAACGCCTAATCCATGTATTGCGTGTAATCGATATGTTAAATTTGAAGGCCTACTGCAAAAGGCTTTTGGCTTAGGAGCAGAGTTTGTTGCTACCGGCCATTATGCGAGAATTGAATATAACGACAAATTAGGACGATATTTATTGTTAAAGGGGTTAGATAATTCTAAAGATCAGTCATATGCGCTTTACCATCTAAATCAGCATACCTTAAAACACTTTCTGATGCCGCTGGGAACCTTTAATAAAACAGATACAAGGCAGATGGCAAGGGATTTAGGTTTATCTGTCGCAAACAAACCAGATAGTCAGGAAATATGTTTTGTGCCGAACGATGACTATAAGAGCTTTTTGGCTGAGCGAGCCCCAGAGTCTCTAAGACCGGGAAGAATAGTGAATCGCCAAGGTCATATTCTAGGGGAGCACCAAGGTTTACCGCTATACACCATAGGACAGCGCAAGGGACTAGGAATTGCAGTAGGGAAACCGCTATACGTTATTGAACTTGACACCTCTTCTAATACAGTTATAGTCGGAAATGCAGATGAGATTTTTGCTGATGAGCTAATTGCAGCCGATTTAAATTTTATTACTATTGATAAACTTAGCAGTAATGTTTTGGTTACGGCTAAAATTAGATATAGTTCAGCTCCTGCGACTGCTGTTATATCGCCGCTTGGAGATAATGAGGTGCGTGTAAAGTTTGATCAGCCTCAACGTGCAATAACTCCTGGACAATCTGTAGTTTTCTACGATGGCGAAGTAGTTGTGGGCGGAGGAACAATAAAAAAGGTAATCAAGTGATTCTAACAATACAAATAAAAATCAATTATAACTGCGCTAATAAAAACCTCTTATTCTGGACATAATAATCTTACAATCTGTAAGGAGGCCTTTTTAGTGAATAAGCTGAGTAATCTCCTAGGCCTGCCGATACTAGAAATTGAGACAGGGGTGCAGATTGGAGAAGTACAAGAAGTGCTTTTGGACATTGACCAGGCATCAATTCGAGGTATTATTCTAGACAGTGCAAATTGGTTATTTAAAACTGATGGTATTAGTTATGAAGACTTGTTTAGCATCGGTCGAGATGCAGTTATGGTACGAGGCTCTGAAGTAGTGAAGAATCTGGGGGCTGCTTATTCTTTGAGCAGCATTCACCAGCTAAAAGATTTGCTTAATAAACAAATCTTCACGGAAACAGGCTTTATGCTGGGAATATTAGTGGATATCATATTCGATTGCACGACCGGTGAGATTAAAGCATATCAGGTATCAGATAGTATTGTTACTGATTTGCTGTGTGGACGACTAACTATGCCTTTGCCGCAAGCACAAGTTATAGGACAAGATAAATTGATTGTTCCTGATTCAATGGCAAAACTTCTTCATAGCGAGCTTGAATAAGTCGTGTGGGGTGGATTCGAATGGTTACTTGTCCTGTGTGTGGGAGACGGTCAATAGGCAAAGTTGGCGTAGAGCAATACTTCTGCTGGGATTGTTGTGTTGAGTTTATGAATAATGGTAAAGATGTGAGGGTTTTCAGTATTGAGGATGATGGGACACTTTCGCTCTATGATGATTCGCTTCAAGAAACAGTTTAATTAGCATACGAAGGAGTGGTATCATGCGCGGCGGTTTTTGGAAAGGAATAATTTGGGGAAGTATCTTAGCTACGGTTTTGAGCGTTGTTTTGGGCCCATTAACTAAGCCACAGAAAAAGCCTCTAACAGAACGAAGCGCAGAGGCAATTATAGATACTACTCATGGTTTAATGCGGAAGGCCAGACATGCGCGCAAGAGAATAATGAAAAAAATAGACTAAAGTCTGGAGACCGAGGGGTCTCCATTTTTATCGACTGACAATAGTATTCACTGCCATGAGGTGTGGATGTGACGATATCTAAGAAGAATATCAGGGTATTATTAATATTAATTATAATGATGGTTTTTGGGTACTGTTTGTGGCTGGTTCGCAGCGGACTGTATCCTTTTGTAATTGGTCTGCTTTTGGCTTATTTGCTAAATCCAGGAGTTGTGTATATTGAGAAAAAAGGCGTTAAGCGGATTTGGGCTATTATAATTATATATGTCTTTTTATTCGGTGTTGGTTCAACTGTTTGTACAAAATTTATACCTCTTATTCTCAAAGAGCTTGAGAATTTCGCAAAAGAAATTCCAAATATGGCAGCTATTGGACAGCAAATGCTTGAATTATTTCAGAATCAATACCAAAATTCATCATTGCCTTTTTCAATGCGTGTTGCTTTTGATAAAGCCCTTATTTCTATCGAAATGGAACTGCAGACTTTTACAACTGCCATCGTAGAGGGCATTATTAATAGTGTTAGCTATTTTATCGGGATAGTAATAAGCCCTGTATTAGCTTTTTATCTTTTACATGATTGGTATGAGATAAAGGAAAAACTTCTGCTTTTTTTGCCGGGAAAGTGGCGCCATGAAATTATTTCTGTTGTTCGCGATGTTGATAAGGTTTTAAATGGCATAATCCGAGGACAATTAATGATAGCACTCACAGTTGGTATTCTGGTAAGCACTGGGTTGTATATACTAAACGTCAAATTTGCCTTGTTAATTGGGCTCTTAGCCGGAGTATTAGATATAATTCCTTACTTTGGCGCCATTATAGGTGCTACTCCGGCAGTAACCTTAGCTTTATTGGAGTCGCCTATTCTAGCTATTAAAGTAGGGTTGTTATTTATAATCATTCACCAGTTGGAGGGAACCGTAATCGGGCCGAAAATATTAGGGGAAAGCGTAGGATTACATCCTTTATCTGTAATATTTTTCGTTTTTGTTGGCGGTGAAATAGGTGGTCTCGCCGGTATGCTGTTAGGTGTGCCTTTGGCAGCCATTATCAAGGTAATTTTGTGTCATTTGTATAAATTACTTGTCTAACATAATTAAGTGAGTATCACCATTTATTGACAATGCTAGCTGAATTATGTATAATTCCATAAGATAGCTCCTAAATGAACGTGGAGGTTGATCAAGTGATTAACATTTCTGGAAATGAACTGCGCAGCAAATATCTGCAGTTTTTTGCGAGTAAAGACCATTTGGTTTTAAAAAGCTACCCGCTTATACCTGAAAACGACCCGACATTACTTCTTATTGGTGCTGGAATGGCTCCGTTTAAGCCCTTTTTTACTGGAAATCTTAAGCCGCCGCATCCTCGTATAACTACAAGTCAGAAGTGTGTACGCACAGGTGATATAGAGAATGTAGGCCGCACTGCTCGCCATCATACCTTTTTTGAGATGTTGGGCAACTTTTCATTTGGCGATTATTTTAAAAAAGAAGCCATTGCCTGGGCTTGGGAATTTCTTACTGAGTGGCTCGAGATGCCGAAGGATAAGCTGTGGATTACCATTCACCCTAAAGATGAAGAAGCTTTTAATATCTGGAAAGATGATATTGGCCTTAGTGCGGATCGAATAATTAGGCTAGAGGATAATTTTTGGGAGATCGGTCCAGGGCCGTGCGGTCCCTGCTCAGAAATCTATATTGATTTAGGAGAAGAACGCGGTTGTGGGGATGCCAACTGTGCGGTTGGCTGCAATTGTGATCGGTTCCTTGAAATTTGGAACCTAGTTTTCACACAGTATGATCGTGATGAAGCTGGAAATTATAAGCCGCTAGCTAAAAAGAATATTGATACAGGCGCAGGTCTAGAAAGAATAGCTTCTGTTCTTCAAAATAAGAAGTCTAATTTCGAAACAGATTTGCTATTCCCGATTATAGAATACACCGCTAATTTAGCTGGGGTAGTCTATGGCAAGGAGCCTTCGAGTGATGTTTCGATGAAGGTTATTGGAGATCATAGTCGTAGTTTGACATTTATGATTGCTGATGGAATTCTTCCTTCAAATGAAGGAAGAGGGTATGTTTTACGCCGTGTTTTACGCCGAGCCGTTCGTCATGCGCGGATGCTTGGAATAGAAAAACCCTTCCTAACAAATATAGTCGACATAGTTGTTGAAATGTTTAAAGACCCATACCCCGATCTTGGAGATAAAAAAGATTACATAAAAAAAGTGGTCCAGGTCGAAGAAGAACGTTTCCATACTACACTTGCTCAAGGAATAGAGCTTTTGAATGAGCATATAAGAGGTATGAAAGATGCAGGCAAAAAGCTGCTTGATGGATCAACAGCCTTTAAGCTTTATGATACTTTTGGTTTCCCATGGGAACTAACTGCGGAAATTCTGAGCGAGTATGGCATGGAACTAGATAAGGCTGCTTTTGACAAAGCTATGAATGAACAACGTGAACGTGCTCGAGCTGCTCGTCAGGATATTGAAGCTAAGATGGTTATTCCGGATATGTCCGGTCTGGCTACTGAACAACTAAAACGAGATCCTCAAGCTGATAATGCCAACATTGTCTTGATGTGGAAAGATGGCTTGATTATTGATGAAGCCAAAGATGGCGATGAAATTGCGGTTATACTTGATGTGACGCCATTTTATGGTGAAGGCGGTGGTCAAGTAGGAGATTCAGGTTTTATTCGTTCGGTGCTCGGCAAAATGCAAATCAGTACGGCTAAGAAGCTCCCGAATGGCGCTATATATCATGTTGGTCAAGTAATAGAAGGAACGCTTAAAGCTAAGGATAGTATCAAGGTTGATCTAGATTGTGAACGCAACCGTGATATTGCTCGTAATCATACATCTACGCATTTATTGCATAGTGCTCTAAAAAGAGTTCTTGGCAGTCATGTAAATCAAGCAGGTTCTTTGGTTGGACCTGACCGGCTTCGGTTTGACTTTTCTCACTTTTCATCAGTCACAAGTGAACAACTAGATGAGATTGAAACGCTTGTCAACGAGGCAATACTGAAAAATTACGCAACAAGTATAATTGAAACTACGCAAGATATGGCTAAAGAAATCGGAGCTACTGCTTTATTTGGTGAAAAGTATGGAGATTTGGTCCGGGTTGTAATTATTGATGAGATTAGTAAAGAACTTTGCGGCGGTACGCATGTAGCTAGCACAGCGGAAATTGGGGTTTTTAAGATCTTATCAGAGTCAGGAATTGGCTCAGGAATTAGACGGATTGAAGCCGTTACAGGGCATGAGGCCCTAACATATATAAAGTCAAGAGAAAAGCTGCTTAGTGATGCATCGATCATGCTCAAGACCAGACCAGATGATGTCCCTGGAAAAACGGAGAGTTTACTTGGGCGCATTAAAGAACTGGAGATTGAAATTGCCGAATTACAGTCGCGATTTGCAAAAACTGAAGTTCAAGAACTTTTGGCTAGTATGCAAGAGATAAATGGATTACAAGTAGTTATCGGTAAAGTAAATGCAAACGACATAGATAATTTGCGCAGTATTGCGGACATGGTTCGTGATAGAATCACAAGTGGAGTTGTAGTGCTGGGCGCAGTTACTGGTGACAAGGTCAATTTTGTAGCTATGGCTACAAAAGATGCATTAGCTAAAAAGGTTCATGCCGGGAATATTGTTAAAGAAGTCGCAAAGGTTGCTGGCGGCGGCGGCGGCGGACGCCCCGATATGGCACAGGCCGGTGGCAAATATATTGAGAAAATTGATGATGCGCTTAAAACAGCCGCATTAATAATCGAACAACAGGTAAAATAATATGAGGGGCGGGCTTCAGCCTGCCCTCTTGTATATTTAAAATCGCAGCTTAAAAGGTAATTTTTAGGATAGGTAGAATATAATGGTATAAAATGGGGATAATAAAAGGGAGGAGGATGTTTTCCATGTCCAATTTGTCCCAAGAAACCATGATGTTCAAAGTAGGTAGTGAAGAAAATAGTGTAGCGGCCGGCATTATTAGCACGGTATTTGAATCTCTAAAAGACAAGGGATATAACCCTATTAATCAAATTGTTGGTTATCTGCTATCAGGTGATCCAACATATATTACTAGTTATAATAATGCTCGAGGACTTATTAGGAAGTTAGAGCGCGACGAAATCTTGGAAGAGTTTGTGAGAGCGTATCTGAAAGATAAATAAAGCATGCAATATTATATTAGTGGCAGGTATGCCTCTGCTGTTAGGCGTTATCAATGCTCAGCAGAGGTGATTTATTTTCCGCTTAAAGTTTCAGGTATAGTTTAGTTTCTTTTGAAACAGGCTTATTTTATTAAAAAATGCTTACATATTCTGGGGGAACTATGAGAATAATAGCTCTTGATGTCGGAGATAAAACTATAGGTATTGCAGTAAGTGACGAGTTATGCATAACTGCACAGGGTGTGGAGGTTATTAGGCGCACTACCTTAGATAGGGATTTTAGTAGGCTGGCCGAACTCGTTGAACAGTATAATATTGAGAATTTTCTCATTGGTTTGCCGAAAAACATGAATGGAACGATTGGTCCCCGCGGAGAGCTGGTGCAGAAATTTGCTGAGCAAATAGCTGAAAAGTTTCCAGATAAAAAGATAGTGCTTTGGGATGAGAGATTATCGACGGTAGCTGCTGAAAAGGCCTTAATTGCAGCAGATGTCACCCGAGCAAAACGACGTAAGGTAATTGATAAAATGGCGGCAGTTTTTATTCTTCAAGGGTATTTGGATAGCTTGCCTCCCCAATATCTTCCTTGACAGGATAAGTTTTCTAAGATAAAATTTACAATACATTGAACAAAGAGGTGAAAGTATAATGGCTGATTTTGAAAAAGACGACCTCGAAGAAATGGAAGAAGATTTAGTTGTAGTTATGACTGATGAAGAGGGTAACGAATACTATTATCGTGAAGAAATGATTATTCCTGTAGATGAAAAACGGTATGCAATACTCGTCCCTATCGACATTGATGAAGACGGGGGATGCGGTTGCGATGCATCATCTTGCGGCTGTAGCGGCGATGATGATGAAGTGGATGTTTTTATTGCCCGCATTGATACCGATGAAGATGGCGAAGAGGTTTATGTAGACCCAACTGATGAAGAGTTTGAACAGGTCCGTAAAGCTTATGAAGAATTAATGACAGAAGAAGAAGAAGATGAAGCCTAATGGCTTCATTTTTTTTGTCAATTTGTGTATAATAGAAATCAATGTCCATATATGACATATGAGATTGAATTTAGATGTCTTCTAGTAAGATTCATATCTAGAAATTGAGGTGACACTATATGCAGTTTACTGTTACGACGAGAAAGTGGCTTTTAGTTGCAATTACAATTGTTTTCTTTATGGGAAGCTTAGTATTCGGCTGGGCTAAACCAGTGGCTTCATCGATTGACGAGCAGGCCGTAATAACTATTCAGCCTGGTATGTCAACAAATGACATTGGCGAACTGCTGTATCAGCAGAATATCATAAAGAGCGTGATTCTATTTAGGGTTGTTGCTAAAGTTGAGAATATGGAGAATTCTTTACAGGCTGGTGAATATGCTTTTGCCAAAGGAATGACAACCCAGCAAGTTGTCAGCATGATAGCGCGTGGAGAGACTGCTTACCGCCAAATTACTATCCCTGAAGGCTATACAGTTACTCAGATCGCTAGTTTGATTAGCGAGCAAAAGCTAGGCGATAGCTCCAAGTTTAAATCGCTAGCTCAGAACTATTATCCTTTTTCTTATGGAGAGGACAAGCCAGGTATGGTATACAAAGCTGAGGGCTATATTTTCCCTGATACCTACCGTGTGCCGCGAGGCACAAATGAAATGCAGCTTCTTAATATGATGATGACGCAGTTCGATCGAAAATTAACGCCTGAAATGAGAGACAAAGCAGCCTCTTTAGGGCTATCTATATCTGAAGTTGTTACTCTAGCGTCTTTAGTAGAGAAAGAAGCTAAATTGGACCAGGATCGGCCAATTATTGCTAGAGTATTTCTAAATCGTCTTAAGCAGGAAATGCCGCTTCAATCCTGCGCAACTATTCAGTATATCCTTGGATATCCTAAGGTTGAACTTACAGTTGAAGATACTCAGCTTAAATCGCCCTACAACACATATCAGCATGTTGGTTTGCCTCCCGGACCGATAGCTAATCCTGGATTAGCTGCGATAAATGCTGTTTTGTACCCGGCTGAAAGTGATTATTTATATTTTGTTGCAGATAAACAAGGCGCGCATCATTTTAGCCGGACCTATGAGGAACATCTTGCTGCAATAGACAAGGTGCGTAACTAGTATGAATGAGTGTAATTCAACGCTAAGTATTATGGAGCAATATGCAAAAGAGAATAGTGTCCCTATTATTTCGCAAGCAGGGGCCAAGTTGCTATCTGCTACTGTTAAGGAGTATAAGCCAAGGTCAATTCTTGAAATAGGTACTGCCATTGGGTATTCGACAATGATTATTGCTAATAGTGCCCCAACAGCTCATATAACAACTATCGAGCTTGACGAGCAAAGAGCAGCAACCGCTCTTCGTTTCTTAGGCGAAGCCAAGTTATTGGATAGTGTAGATCTGATAATAGGCGACGCTGGACAGATTCTAAATACGCTCACAATAAAATTCGATATGGTTTTTATTGATGCGGCCAAGGGGCAATATCTAAATTATCTTTTGAACATACTAGATAAACTGAATGATAATGCTATCGTCATTGCAGATAATGTTTTGTTTCGCGGAATGGTCGAGGGAGATGAGATACCGCTTCGCAGATACAAGACTATCGTAAAAAGACTGAGAGAATATTTGCAGTTTGTGCGGCAGGATGCCAGATTTAATACTCGTATTCACAAGATTGGTGATGGAATTGCTATCTCGATCTACCAAGGAGAGAACAACAATTGAGGAAAATAGAACTTTTAGCGCCGGCTGGTAATTTTGAAAAACTAAAAATGGCGCTTATGTACGGGGCAGACGCCGTTTATATGGGAGGCAAAGCTTTTGGTCTAAGGGCTTTTAGCGATAATTTCGATAATGATGAACTTAAAGAGGCAGTTGCTTTTACGCATAGTCTAAAAAAGAAGGCTTATGTAACTATTAATATATTTCCGCATAACGAAGATTTAAAAGATTTACCGGACTACCTTATATATCTGCGTGATATAGGTGTTGATGCTGTGATTATCGCGGATTTAGGTGTATTTCGTATAGCTCGTCAGGTTGTCCCGGAGTTGCCGCTTCACATAAGTACTCAAGCGAATAATACTAATTGGTCTTCAGTGCTTTGTTGGCAGGATCTGGGAGTAAGCAGAGTCGTCTTAGCAAGAGAGCTAAGTTTAGAGGACATCAAGATAATACGTGAGAAAGTAGACATCGAGTTAGAAGCTTTTGTACATGGTGCTATGTGTATGTCCTATTCGGGGCGTTGCTTGCTTAGTAATTATTTAACGGGCCGAGATTCCAATCGTGGTGAATGTGCTCAACCTTGTCGCTGGAAGTACCATCTTGTTGAAGAAAAACGTCCTGGACAATATTTTCCGATTTTAGAAGACGAACGCGGAACATATTTCTTAAATTCAAAAGACTTGTGCCTTTTAGAACATTTGCCTGATTTGATTGGCAGCGGATTGGATAGTTTCAAGATCGAAGGAAGAATGAAAAGTGTACACTATGTCGCTACTGTTGTTAAGGTCTATCGAGAGGCTATAGATGCTTACCTTAGTGATCCTTCTGCCTTTAGTTTTAAACATGAATGGAAGGAAGAACTTGAAAAAATATCACACCGTGCATATACAACAGGGTTCTATTTTAATAAAACAACAAGTGACGACCAAATATATGCATGTTCTTCATATACACAAACGCATGACTTTATTGGTCTTGTAAAGTCTTACGATGAAAAGACAGGCCTTGCAATTATTGAGCAGCGGAATAATATGAAAGTAGGCGATATTATTGAGATTGCTCAGCCAGGGAAGCCTAATTTTACACAGCGGATTGAAGAGATGTTTGATGAGATGGGAAATACAATCAATGTCGCTCCTCACCCTCAGCAAATTATTACAATGCCAATGATAAGTAAGGTTGGCGAATATGCTATGGTACGTAGAAAGGCGCGAATAAATGGATAATGTTATATTTGTCCGCGTAGACCCAAAGGATATAAACTACTTAAATAGGATTATGGAAGGCTACGAATATTTGGGAGTAGTAACTACTGTTGATCGATCTGGCGGAATAGTAGCAATTAGGGTAACACCAGATACCGGATGCGAAGTCAGGACTATTTTGGCGAATTTATCAATCCCGATTGAGTACATTCCCCTAAAAACTAATAACATATAAATTTAATAGCCGTAATAGCTGGAACGTAGAACCCTGTTGTCGTAAAGCGGCTAAAAATCGGATATTTTTTCCCAACTAATGCCATACTATCACGGAGGTGAACGGTATGGCATTAGTTGTTACTCGAATAGTGAAATTATTATTGTTTTTTGTGTTTATCGGCTGTTTATTAATAAGCCGACTAGTATATTTACAGATTATTGAGGGTTCTAGGCTGGCGGTAGAGGGGCTTAGCGGTCGGGTTCAGGAAGTTCCTGTTGAAGTAGCTAGAGGAGCAATTATTGATCGTAATGGGGTGCTGTTGACTAATACAGGACAACGCTTTAGTATTGTTATTTTTCCGACTCAGATTACTAATAAAGAACAAACGGCCAAACATTTATCCGCTATTATAAGTGAATCTGAAAATGTAATTATGAAAAAGCTTAATCAAGACGAGCGACCTTTTAAGCTGAAAACGGACGTTAACTTGTATACTGCACAAGAGGTTAATAGCAAGCAAATCCCCGGCGTTGTTGCAGTGGCTGAAAAAATGCGATATGGGTATAGCTCATTGGCATCCCATATTAATGGATATATTAATTCAGCGGATAATCACGGCGTCAGCGGTATTGAGGGAATGTATGACGAAGTATTAAGGGGTAGCCAGCCGGAATATGCTGCTGCCATTGTTGATGCGGGACAAAAAATTATTCCTGGGCTAGGATACAAGCGGATGAGGCTGGATAATGGATCTGGTCCTAATAATGTAGTCCTAACAATAGATAGCCGAATACAGCAAGCAGTAGAAGATGTTATGGATAGCCATGTGAATAAAGGTGCAGTAGTAGTAATGAGGCCATCCACAGGTGAAATTTTGGCAATGGCGTCACGACCAAATTTTGATGCCAATAGGGTTGAAGATTATTTATTACAAGAATCAGCTCCTTTAATCAACCGGGCAGTAGCTGCATATCAACCAGGCTCAGTATTTAAACTAGTAGTTGCAGCTGCGGCTTTAGAGAATGAGATTGTTCGTCCTAACGATCAGTTTTATGACGCAGGTTATATTGATGTCAATAATCTGCGTTTCAAAGGTTGGGATTATGAGCGAGGCGCGCGCGGTCGTTTGACATTTACTGAAGCAATGGCGTATTCCAGTAATCCAGTATTTATTGAAGTCGGTTTAAAATTGGGTGCCGATAAGTTAATTAGCTTTGCTGAAAAGCTCGGTTTCGGGCATCACACAAAGCTTAATTTCGATGGTGAGGCTGATGGAAATTTGCCTTCCTCCGAGAATATCTACCCAGGGGAGTTGGCGAACTTAGCAATTGGACAGGGATCATTTGAAGCTACGCCCTTGCAGATCGCATCACTTGTCTCAATTATTGCTAACGATGGTATAAAAGTGGACCCATACATCGTGAGTAAATTTACCACTACAGAAGGCGGTCTAGTCAATACGTATCGAGCATCACGAGGCACCAGAGTATTATCAAGAAAAACGGCGGCCGAGCTTCGTGAAATGATGACGGCAGTTACAACTTTCGGAACAGGTCAAGCGGCTTATGTAGATAAGGTTGGTTCGGCAGGAAAAACTGGTTCAGCAGAAACTGGTCGAATGAAGCTCGACGGTCATGGTATAAATCATGCCTGGTTTGCTGGATACTCGCCACTAGATAATCCGCAGTATGTAGTGGTTGTCTGTGTTGAAGAAGGGATGTCAGGTGGAGACATTGCCGCTCCGATTTTTCGTGAAGTAGTCGATGGAATATTATCTCGAATTTAGATTTCATAGCTGATTTGACATAATTAGCAGGAAGATGTGTGTGTTGGTATAATACTAAAGATAATGTAGCTGGCTTAATTAGCATTAAGCAGATAAAGTACGTATATAATAAGTTTAGACTTTTTTAGGGGGATTAATTATGAATTATTTAGAGGTGGCCAACTTAGCAGTAGAAACTGCGAGAAAATCAGGGTGTTCAGCGGCCGAGGCATATGTACTTGACGCGAAATCTCTAACTGTTGAGATTGCTAATCAAGAGCTCGAAACCATGAAATTTGCTGAGGACACTGGTATCGGGCTACGTGTTTTTTCAAGTAAAGGGACTGTAGGTTTTGCATATTCTACCAGCCTTGATAATTTAGAGGATTTGGCCCGTCAGGCGCTTGGCAATAGCAAGAAAAGTTTTGCTGATCAATATAATACATTGCCAGCTTTGTCTCAAAAGATTACTAATCTTAAGCTTCTTGACGAGGCTATTGCAGCAGCCACCGTAGAAGAAAAGATAAGCCTGGCTAAGCAGGTTGAGTTGTCTGCTCGGCAAACAGATAGCCGAGTAACCCGAACTGAGCGCTGTGCCTATCAAGACGCAGAATATGGTATAGCTTTGGCAAACTCCAATGGGTTAGGAACATACTACCGCTCAGGATATTGTGGCCTTTATGGCTCTGTTTTAGCTGAGAAGGATGGCGATGTTCAGACAGGAACTGGATTGTACTACACTCGAAACTTTGCTGACTTAAATGCAGCCACAGTAGGCAGAGAAGCTGCGCTAGACGCAGCTTTACTATTAGGTGCAAAAAGCATTGGAACTACTAAGGCCACATTAATTTTAAATCAGCATGTCGCAACCAACTTTTTCTCAGTAATAATTCCCGCCCTTTGTGCAGACTCGGTGCAAAAAGGGAGATCGCTTTTTAAGAATAAAATTGGAAAACAGGTAGTTTCACCCCTGATAAATTTAATAGATGATGGCCGGTTAGCTGGTGGAATAGCAACGAGACCAGTCGATGGTGAAGGTGTGCCGACTCAAAGAACACATCTGATTACAAACGGAACGCTTAATAATTACCTGTATAATACATATACTGCTGCTAAAGATGATGTTGTGAGTACGGGAAATGGAATTAGAGGGTCTTTTAAAAGTATGCCGGAAGTTGGTCCAACGAATATTTTTATTCAGCCAGGTGATATTTCTAGAGAAAAGCTTATTAAAGAAGTAAAGAATGGCTTTTTTGTTACCAGCGTTATGGGAATGCATACAGCTAACCCTATTTCGGGAGACTTTTCAATAGGAGCAGCCGGAGTATGGGTAAAAGATGGTGAGTTTACTCATGCAGTGCGCGGAGTTGCGATAGCCGGCAATATTCTTGATTTGTTCGGCGAAGTAGACGCTGTAGCGAATGATCTTAGATTTTATGGGGCGCAAGGGGCACCAACTATTAGGATACGCAATATTACCATTAGCGGCAGCTAGTATTGTAAGAAGATAAAATATTGTGGTAAGATATTCTAGTCAAAATTCTTAGATTGTGGTAAGATAATAAAGTTAATAATAAGGTAATCTGAGGCGTAATATGAAAAAAATAGGTCGTATTTTAGTCATTCATGGACCAAACTTAAACATGCTTGGCAAACGTGAGCCTGGTATATACGGCAATCGGACACTTGAGGACATTAATAAAAATATTTCCGAACGTGCTAAAGTACTTGGTCTTGATATTGAATTTGTCCAAACTAATCATGAAGGTGTCATGGTGGATACTATTCAGCAGGCAGCTGGTAATTATGATTGTTTAATTATTAATGCTGCGGCACTTACCCATTATAGTATTGCAGTTAGAGATGCTTTATCGGCGGTTAGTTTACCAGCGATTGAAGTTCACCTATCTAATGTTCATAAGCGCGAAGAATTTAGGCATCACTCGGTAATATCAGAAGTTGCCACAGGGATAATCTGCGGCTTTGGTATGCATAGCTATATCTTAGCGCTAGAGGCGGCCGCATTAATATTAGGTGGTGGCAATAATGTCTAATCGGCTGCGTCGGCTGAGAATTTATATGAAAGATCAAGATATATCGGGAATCGTAGTTACAAAACCTGAGAACAGGCGCTACCTAAGTGGTTTTACCGGAACAGCTGGAATGTTATTCGTTAGTCAAGACAATAGTTTTTTACTGACCGATTTTAGGTATATTGAACAGGCTAAGATTCAAGCGCCGGATTGCCAAATTATTAAATACAGCAAAAGTCCTTATGAAGTTCTCGATGAGCTTGTAAAAAAGCTCAGTATAGTAAAAATTGGTTTTGAAAGCGATTATGTGACGTTTGATAATTATCGTCACCTTACCCGCATTGTTGACCAGAATAAATTGACTCCCATAATTATTGATGGATTAAGGATAGTCAAGGAACAACAAGAAATAGAGCGGATTAAAAAGGCAGTTGATATTGCTGACAAAGCATTTTCACGTATTTTAACGTTCATAAGGCCCGGCTTAACTGAGCAAGATGTCGCTTTAGAGTTAGAGTACCAAATGCGCAGTCTAGGAGCCGAAAAGTCAGCCTTTGATATTATTGTAGCGTCAGGCAGTCGAGGAGCTTTGCCGCACGGCGTTGCTTCTTCCAAGAATGTTGAGCTGGGCGATCTAGTTACTATGGACTTTGGGGCGGTATATCAAGGCTATCATTCAGATATTACCCGGACTATATGTATGGGAAAAGCATCTGAGAAACAGAAGGAAGTCTATAGTATAGTGCTTAAATCTCAACTAGCGGGCGTACAGGCAGTAAAGTCCGGTCGTACTGGGAAAGAAGTTGATAGTGTAGCTAGGAAAACTATTGAAGATGCCGGCTACGGCGATTATTTTGGGCATGGCCTAGGACATGGCGTGGGACTTGCTATTCATGAAGAACCTAGACTATCACCATCAAATGAGGATGGCGTACTAACAGAATCAATGATTGTTACCGTTGAACCTGGAATATACATACCCGATTGGGGCGGTATTCGTATAGAAGATACGGTAGTGGTTGCTGCTGATAAAGCAGAAGTTCTGACAGCTAGCAGTAAACAACTTATAGAATTAGATTTTTAATTGGAGGTAAAGCAATGATTTCAAGTACTGATTTTCGTACAGGCATGACAATTGAGATTGATAATGGCGTGTGGCAGGTAATTGACTTTCAGCATGTTAAGCCAGGTAAGGGAGCAGCTTTTGTTCGAGCTAAAATGAAAAATGTGCGCACAGGGGCTGTAGTTGAGCGAACCTTTAACCCCAGTGAAAAAATGCCCAAGGCTCATATTGATAACCGCCAAATGCAATATCTTTATGAAAGCTCTGGCGTGTATATATTCATGGACAATGAAACGTATGAACAGCTTGAGTTGTCAGCTGAGACACTTGGAAATGCAATTAACTTCCTGAAGGAAAATATGACCCTTAGCATTATGATGTTCCAAGGTACTATAATTGGTGTTGAAGTGCCTAACGCAGTTGAACTAACTGTAGTCGAAACAGACCCAGGTATCCGAGGCGATACTGCCACAGGAGGAACAAAACCAGCAAAGCTAGAAACTGGCTATGTAGTACGCGTTCCGCTCTTTATAAATATTGGTGACGTTTTACGTATAGATACCCGTAGTGGCTCTTATATTGAACGAGCATAAATAGAATCAGTAACATCCAAGTCCTTTGTGTAATAAGCTGATTGACGCGCTAAAAAGACATTCTTAATTTTAAGAATGTCTTTTCCATTTCTGCAGATTATATTGTTATTAGACATAAATAGGCGAGATATCAAATTTTCAATTCTGGTATTATGTTTTAGTACTCGCTTGGACATAATACCAATATCGCGCTAAATATATCTGCAAAGGGGGTTTTGCTGTTTTATGGCAAAAATTAAAGAAAAAGTTGCTTATTTGCAAGGGCTTACCCAGGGGCTTAATGTAAGCGGTACATCATCTGAGGGTAAACTATTATTAAACATAATTGATGTACTAGATGATATGGCAGAAGAACTTCAAAATATGACTATGGTTCACGAGGACCTTGAGAATTATGTGGAAACAATTGATGAGGACCTAACTGATCTTGAGGAAGAAGTTTATGAGGAAGAATTTGACGATGATTATGTTGAAGTAGAATGTCCATTCTGTCATGAAGAAGTAGCGTTCGAATCAGAGCTTCTAGATGACGATGATGCCGTAGAAGTTACTTGCCCACACTGCGGTGAAGTCGTGTATGATAATGTTCTTGAATTTGATGATATAGACATTGACAGTGATTTCAATGACAACAGCATTAAAGGAGGAATTCACCCAGGTCTATAATATCAATAAAAAAGAAATCCCGGACAACCGGGATTTCTTTTTTTTGTTTTTCAACTAGATATCAACAGCGCATCCCTAAATATAGGTGCTTGATAAATGTAAGTTAAATTTTGGCATAAAATCCTTCGTCAATCCATATCTATGTAAAGAAAGGATGGGTTGTAATGAAAGAAATTAACATAACTCTTGATAATCATATATTTCCTATTCTCGCACCAAAGATTACAACTCTTATACGGGGATTATCTTATGATAAATTGCGCGATCTAACCGAAATACGTCTGCGTACCCATCAACCGTTATTACTTAGGTTAGGTACGGACGATACAATGGTAAGCACAGCAGGATATCTAACTAATGATTATCAACAGGCATATATTTGTACAAGTGATGACATTGCCAGAACCTTTCAGCTAATGAGCAAAAATTCTATATACGCTCTTGAACAAGAACTGAAAATGGGTTTTATAACTATTGCAGGGGGTCACCGGATTGGTCTTGCTGGACAGGCTATCGTTAATAGCGGGCAACTAAAGGCAATCAAAAATATTGGCTCGATGAATATACGCATAGCTCGGGAAGTAAAAGGATGCGCTAACTTAATTTTACCTTATATAATCGAGGGCGAGCGGCACGTACTTAGTACACTGATTATATCGCCGCCGAGATGCGGAAAGACGACAGTTCTAAGGGAATTAATTCGATATATGAGTACTCGCAATCATGAAAAGAAATATTATGGAGTTCAAGTTGGTGTTGTCGACGAGCGATCTGAAATTGCTGCCTGTCAAAATGGTGTCCCAACAGTGGATTTAGGCGAACGAGTGGATGTTCTTGATGCTTGTCCTAAATCAGAAGGAATGCTTATGCTAATTAGATCAATGGCACCTCAAGTAATAGCAACAGACGAATTAGGACGCACAGAAGATGCAGATGCTATCCGTGAGGCGCTAAATGCAGGGATAAACATTATTGCAACAGTTCATGGCCGTGATGTTAATGAAGTTTCAGAACGACCTTACATAGGCGATTTAATAACCGGAAGATTTTTTGATCGCTACGTAGTACTTACCGATAGACCACAGGTTGGTACAGTAAAAGAAGTTACGGATGTAAAGACTGGAAACGTTCTATATACACAGAGAAAAGAGGATAGATCATGTGGCTGAAAGTACTAGGCGGTGTAATTATTGTAGTTGCTGGAACAAGTATAGGGTTCAAGTTAGCAAATCGTTGCTGCGAGCGCCCGAGGCAAATACGGCAAATTATTAGTTGTCTGGCGTCCCTGAAGTCCTATATAAACTATGTTTCCGTACCCTTACCTGAAGCATTAACTAATTGTGTTAATGGCACGGGCGGTGCTGTTGCGGAAATGTTTCGCAAAACAGGGACGATATTACGCGATAATGGCTGGATGACGCCACAGGAAGCAATAATTAGCGCTATTAAAGAGACTCAAGACAGCTTAGTCTTAGAAAAACCTGAGCTAGAGGTGCTGGAGGTACTTGGCGCCAATTTAGGTTCAACTAGTCGTGATGAGCAAAGCAGTTATTTAGAAATGATTCAGGAACAGTTAGCTAAAATTGAACAGGACGCATTGAGATTAAGGGATCAGAACTCAAAAATGTATCGTTATTTAGGAGTCTGCGGTGGATTAGCTGTAGTCATATTGCTAGTTTAATAAAAGGAGGGATAAAGGGTGGGATTAGATATATTATTTAAAATTGCCGGGGTGGGAATCTTGGTTTCAGTATTTCATACTGCGCTAAAGCAAGCTGGCAAAGAAGATATGGCGCATTTGTGCACTCTCGCGGGTTTTACATTGGTACTATTTTGGGTTGTGCAGCTTTTAGGACGCTTATTTACGACTGTCCAGGATGTCTTTAAGTTGTTCTAAGGAGTGTAGTAGAAACATGGAGATAATTCAAATAGTCGGACTGGGGTTTGTAGTGACACTTTTAGTACTAATTCTTAAACGCGATCGTCCAGAAATGGCGGTTCAATTAAGCTTAGCGCTTGTCACAATAATATTTCTACTTGTAATTAGTAAAATTAGCGTGGTTCTTGATTTATTTAGAGATATGGCGGAAAAGGCTAATATAAGTTATATGTATTTAAATACTCTTTTAAAAATAATCGGAATTGCCTATATAACTGAGTTCGGTGCTCAAGTTTGCCGAGATGCGGGCGAAGGTGCAATAGCAAGCAAAATAGAGTTTGCCGGAAAAGTATTTGTAATGATCTTAGCTGTTCCGATTATAGCATTAGTCTTAGATACTATAGTGAGATTGATTCCTTAAGGGTGGAATGCACAAATGCGTATCTATTTGATAGCAGTGTTCATTATGCTACTATTAACTGCAAGTGTTGCGGCTAATCCTATAAATAATGAAGATATATCAAATGACTTACTTAATAAACTATCGACTGAAAATATAAATGAGTTTGTTACTAAGGTTAACCATGAATTAAACGAAGATATTCCCTTATTGAATGGTGATACAGTTAAAGATTTTGCAAGCCACGGGCTTAATTCAGATTGGAATAACGTATGGCATACTGTAATAACAAAGCTTTTTAGAGAGTTAGCAGTAAACGTCCATCTTCTGGGTAAATTACTCTTCTTGGCAGTACTTTGCGCAATGTTGCAAAATCTGCAGAACTCGTTTAATCAATCTGGAATATCACTCTTGGCGTATAGTCTATGTTATATTTTTATGGCAGTAATCGCCCTTAATGCTTTTTATAATGCTCTAACTTTAGCACAAAGTACAGTTGGATATATGGTGGGGTTTATGGAAGCATTGCTACCGTTACTGATTTCATTGTTGGCAGGAGTCGGTGCTCTAACTTCAGCCGCTTTATTTACACCGCTAATGCTTTTCGTTGTAACAACTGTAAGTGTTGTAGTTAAGGATGTAGTACTACCACTTCTAATGATTACTGCTAGTTTAGAATGTGTAAGCTATCTTACCGATAAATATCGGCTAAATAATCTGACTGGGTTAATTAAGCAGTCGGGTATGGTAATTCTTGGGTTTACTATGGTAGTATTCATAGGCATCATTACTATACAAGGAGTAGCTGGAAGTGTGGCAGACGGTCTAACGTTAAGAACAGCTAAATTTGCAACTGCAACTTTTATTCCTGTTGTCGGTAAGATGTTTGCTGATACTGTTGAATTAGTAATGGGTGCATCCCTCATCCTGAAAAATGCTATCGGTATATTCGGGGTTCTGGCAGTAATTCTTATATGCACATTTCCGCTAATTAAGCTTCTATCGCTAGTAATGATTATAAAGGTAGCCGGTGCATTAGTTCAGCCTATGGGCGATGAAAAAATGGCCCAATGCTTGGATGCTATGGGCAACAGTCTACTATTAGTTTTCGCTTGTGTATTAACGGTTGCTTTAATGTTTTTTCTTGTGATTACCATGATAATAGGCACTGGCAGTATAACAATGATGCTAAGATAGCCACCTGTAGAGACGGAGTGATAGTATGGTTGCTGCAGTATCAATATGGATCAAGGATATTATTCTAGTTGTGTTATTTGCATCTTTTATGGAGTTGTTACTGCCAAACAGCAGTATGCAGCGATTTATCAGGGTTATAATCGGGTTGTTTATCATGCTGACAATATTAAATCCTGTACTGGATATAGTGCAAAATCGCTTTATGCCGGAGCAAGAATTACCTGCTGTGGCGACGAGTATGAATAAAACGCCCAATACAGAAAAAGTAGTAAATTCTATAACTGAAGAGCGTGATAGGCTATCATACGAGATATATAAGAAAGAGTTAGCTAAACAAATTAGAGCACTTGTAATTACCATCGAAGGGGTTGCTGATGCAAAAGTTGCTGTTGAGGTAAACTCTGGGGAAACTAAAAACCAGGCGGGAGCTATTAAAAGCATTATTATTTATGTTCAGCCAGGGATTTCGGCAAAAGGGTCTAATTTCGCACCAATACCTAAGGTGTCAATTGGTAAAACTGAGTCAGTAGTTGACGCTGAAACACTGAAACCGCAGCTAGTCAGTAAAATTCAGCAATCTATTTCAGCTTTATACCAATTATCCCGAGAGCAAATCGAGGTTAAACTACTATATTAGCTAAAGGGGGTAGACATATGAATGGATTAATGGCATTTGTAGAACGCTCGAGAAAATTATGGCCGAGCAAGATTATAAAAGAAAGCGCAATAAACACCAGATTAATACTTCTAGGAATGTTAGGAATTATCTTATTACTCGTCGGCGGAGTTCTTGATGTTAAACCTTCGAAACCCAACACTGAAGTTATCAATGAGCCGACGAAAAATGCACAAATTGTAACAAACTACACAAATCGAAGTTATGAAGAAGCTTTAGAAGCTAAGCTCTCAAACCTGTTATCACAAGTACGTGGTGCGGGTTCTGTGTCAGTTAGCGTCACTTTGGAAAATGGCTCAACTCAAGAACATGCTAAGAATTCTGTTAAGGAAACTAGAACTATTCAAGAAAAAGATGCATCTGGCGGTATTAGGACGACCACCGAGACTAAAGAAAGTGAACAGGTTTTATTAGGTAGAGAGAATAATGTTGACAAGCCTGTAATAGTGAGAGAGTATAAACCCATTATAAAAGGAGTGCTTGTTATTGCGGAAGGAGCATATGATTCTAGCGTTAAGGCCAATCTTACCAGAGCTGTAGAAGCGGGACTAGGTATTCCGCCATACAAAATTACTGTATTGCCGCAAAGAAAGTGAGGTTATTACTATGTTGGTAATATCGATAAGTAAAAAGAATAAAGTCTCAATTCTGGCACTGTTAGTTTTAGTAGTATTAATTATACTCTTGTTATGGAATACTGATTGGAGTAATAAAAATGTTCGTGTCGATAGAACGAACGCTATGCAAGTAGCTAAGCCGATTACAGCTGAACAAGTCATACCTGTAACTGTACCTGACTTCTTTACCGAATACCGTCTGGAAAGAGATAAAATTCGCAGTGAGCGCTCAGATTTATTAAGAGACAGTGCTAATACTGCAAAGACAGATGATTCACGACAGAAAGCACATGATACTATGATAAAAATGGTCTTAGATAAACAACGGGAGACAGAAATAGAAAGCTTAATTAAGGCAAGGGGATTTTCAGACGCTTTAGTATTTATAAAGGATAATTCAGTCAGTGCAGTAATAAAGACATCTTCGCTATCACGCGAAGAAGTCGTGCAGGTTGCAGATATTATTAGCAGGGTTGCCGGTGTTAAAGCTGAAGATATCACTATTAGCGCTAAGCCTTAAGGGCTTGGCGTTCTTTTTATACCGTTTAACGTGAGGAAGTTTGTAAAGATGGAAAATGTTTGTTATAATGTTTTAAGTTATAAAATAGTCTAGAATACGATAAATAATATTAAAGAAGGAGGGTTGTGCTTGGATAAAAGAATTGAAAAGTTAGAACATAATGATGTTGGTTCAATTCGCATAGCAGACGAGGTTGTTGGTATTATTGCCGGGTTAGCTGCAACTGAAGTAGCTGGGGTTGCTGGTATGAGTGCAGGTCTGGTCGGCGGAATTGCCGAGATGCTAGGCAAAAAAAACTTGGCTAAGGGCGTCAAAGTCGAGGTTGGAGAACGGGAAGCTGCTGTTGATTTGTATCTAATAGTAGAATTTGGTGTGCGAATTCCTGATGTAGCACTAAAGGTGCAAGAGAATGTTAAGCGGGCAATAGAATCCATGACCGGTCTGGATGTCGTGGAGGTAAATATCCATATACAAGGTGTGGGCTTTAGCCAGGAAGGTAAAGACGAGGATATTAGAGTGCGTTAGAAAGGAGCTAATATGGGGATTTTTGACCGAGTAATATTATCGATTTATACGTTCTTACTGGCTTTTTTGTCCTTAGGCGTTATATTGCTTTCATTACGCCTTATTTCTTTAGAATGGGTGGGGACAAGTCTTAATTATATTTATGGGCAATGGGAAGCTGCTTTAATAGGCGGAGTATTTCTTCTCGTTAGTATTAGATTACTTATTGCCGGATTGCGCTCGCAGCGAGCGAAGGATACTATCGTCCACCATAATGACATGGGAGACGTACATATTTCTTTAGCAGCAGTGGAAAATTTAGTAGAAAAGACAGCTAGGCATATACGTGGTGTGCGCGGCGTAAAAATCAAAGTAGATCGCAAAGGTCAAGAATTGAAGGTTTTTATAAAAGCGATAGTAAGCCCGGAAAATAATGTTCCTAGTGTTTCTAATGAGATACAGCAACGTATTTACGAACAAATAAAAAATACTGTAGGTATAGAGTTATCTGATATCCATGTGTTAGTAGAAAACATATCTAATGATTTTAAGGCTAAGCAGCGTGTTGAATAAGGGAGGTAATAATATGGATACTAAGTTATGGCAAGCAATCTGGCAAAGCCACAGTGGCAGGATTGTAGGTGTAACTGCCGGATTATTAATTGGTATTTTTATTATTGCCTTTGGTTTTTTTCGAACGCTCTTTGTACTAATTTGTGTGTCAGCAGGCTATGTTGTCGGCAAACGCATAGATGAAAAAGAAGATATAACAGATATTCTTGATAGATTATTGCCACCAGGTCATCGAAGGTAAATAGTATAACGGTTCGCCGTAGAAAAAGAGGGATTGTATGAGTCGTAGAAAGGCTAGAGAAGTAGCGCTGCAGGTGTTATTCCAACTCGATTTTAATACTGCCGGTAAAAATGAAGCTTTAGATACTGTTCTGTCAGAGCGGAATGATTTATCAGATAAGGCTAAGTCTTATGCAAAAGAACTTGTAGACGGTACTCAGGCCGAATTAAATAATATAAATGGCGTTATCTCAGGTATTGCTTCCGAATGGAAAATCGACCGAATGGCTGGTGTAGATCGAAATATTGTGCGCATGGCCATTTATGAAATGCGGTTTGCCAATGAAAAGTTGACGCCTAACGTGGTTATTAATGAAGCCGTTGAGCTGGCCAAAAAATTCGGATCGGAAGAATCAGGCCGTTTCGTAAACGGGTTACTTGGATCATTGGTAAAAGGATCGCAGTAAGAATGAACTATGTATTAGGAATTGATACAAGCTGTTATACAACATCTGTTGCTGTAATGGCTGAAAGTGGGGAGTTAGCTGCGGATGTTCGCAGGTTGTTGAAGGTGGCGCCCGGTAAGAGGGGGTTATCGCAGTCAGAAATGGTATTCCAGCATACACGCAATCTTCCTCAGATAATTGAAGAAGCCATGGCGATTTGCGGTAATTATGCTAAAATCACAGCTGTTGGTGTGTCAGGTTATCCTAGGCCAGTTCCAGATTCATATATGCCGGCCTTCTTAGTAGGAGACGGCTGCGGCAGAAGTTTAGCAGCAGTTAATGGTCTTAAATTGCATAGAATTAGTCATCAAGAAGGGCATATATACGCCGGTATGTGGTCAGCTAAAGGTCCCGATACCGATCAGTTTTTAGCTCTCCATGTTTCGGGTGGAACAACTGAGTTAGTTAAAGTCAAAAAGCACCCTGATAGACTAGAAATTGAACTGCTTGGAGGAAGCCTGGACTTACATGCCGGGCAATTTATCGACAGGGTTGGAGTTGCTCTCCAGTTGCCATTTCCAGCTGGTCCTCATCTCGAAGAAGCCGCCCTGAAGAATGAATCCGATTGTGCAGCTATACCTTCGGCAGTGCAAGGCTTGAATCTTAGTTTTTCTGGGCCTGAAACACATACTATGCGATTGTTGAATAAAGGAGCAAATATCAGTGCTATAGCTGCGGGTGTTCAACAATGCGTAGCTGATTCATTGTCTAAATTAATTAAAAATGCAGTAGAAAAGACGGATATACGAAATGTTTTACTGGTAGGCGGCGTTAGCTCTAACCTGTTTATTCGCGATTACATAAAAAACAACACTAGTAATCTGGGAACTAGCGTATTTTATCCTGATAAGAAGTACTGTACTGATAATGCTGTTGGGACGGCTTTTTTTGCAAGTGCTCGCTAGCACCATGTTATACAACACCGCATATAATACATAAAAAATATGCGGAGGTGTTCTAATGGCAGCATATATTCTGCTGGGCGCAGCCATCGGAGCCATTGTCGGGAATCTCATTCCTCCAGGAGGGCTGTTTTGGTTTGTTGTAGGAGGCGTAAGCGGATATTTTATCAATCATTATTCCAGTAGGCGTTTTTAAGATTTCAATCCAGACTTTAGTCTGGTTTTTTTTGTGTGGCTGGTATATTATTAGACTGGGAATAATAGTACGATTTGAGTGTACAGCAAATTGAGTTTTGATGGTGGTATATAGATTGAGTATAATTACTGTAGGCGATCTAACAAGATACATAAAAAGTATTTTTGATAATGACAGAACAATGAGTGCTGTTTTTGTCCGTGGTGAAATATCTAATTTTAAACAGCATTATTCGGGTCATTGTTATTTTACACTTAAAGATAACGAGTCCACTATAAAAGCAGTTATGTTTAAGAGCCGGTCGCAATATTTAAAATTCATACCAACCAATGGTTTGAAAGTAATCGCCGCTGGACGTGTAACTGTCTTTGAGCGCGATGGACAGTATCAGCTTTATGTTGAGCAGCTAATGCCGGAAGGTGTTGGCGAATTAAGTATGGCTTATGCTCAGCTCAAGGACAAGTTAGAAAAGGAAGGCCTGTTTGATGCGGCCCGAAAACGTTGTCTGCCGTTATTGCCGAAAGCAGTTGGGATAATTACCTCACCGACAGGCGCTGCTATTCGTGACATAGTTACAGTTGCGAAGCGGCGCAATGCAGGGATTCCATTGTATCTATATCCTGTACAAGTTCAGGGTGTTGAAGCTCCCGGACAAATTGTAAACGCATTAAGGGTATTGAACAGCTTAAATAAAGTAGATGTTATTATTCTAGGACGTGGCGGCGGCTCAATAGAAGAACTCTGGGCTTTTAATGACGAAGCAGTCGCACGGGCAATAGCGATTTCGAGCATTCCGGTTGTTTCGGCTGTGGGGCATCAAACAGACTTTACGCTAGCTGATTTTGTTGCCGATATTAGGGCAGCTACGCCATCTCAAGCCGCTGAGTTGGTAATACCTGATGCTAAGGAATTATCCCGATATATCAAATCACTTCAAAATTCTATGGAGTCAGCTATTACCAATCTTTTGAGTAAGCAGCGGACAAGAGTTGAACATTGTTTAATCAGTACCTCTTTAAGCTGCCCGAGAGAATTGCTTGCTGATAAGAACCAAATTTTGGATCAATATTTTCAGCGATTATTGCAAGGCATGGATCGCAAGATTACCCATCATCAGCATAATTTTAAAATATTGGCGGAAAAACTAGCAGTTCTTAATCCTTTGTCCGCGTTAGCCAGAGGCTATAGTGTCGTGCAGACTAAAGATAAGAGGATAGTAAATAAATATCGAGATACAAAAATTAATGAAGAGCTTGAAGTTGTCTTGCAAGAAGGTCAACTTGATGTAAAAGTCATAGGCATAAGGGAGGACAAACGTGGCAAGAGGTAAAAAAAATGAACAAGAAGTCATAAGTTTTGAAGAGGCCTTAAGCCAATTAGAAGCGATAGTAAAGCATTTGGAAAAGGGAGATGCCAGCTTAGATGAATCGCTTGCGAAGTTTTCAGAAGGGGTAAAACTTTCTCAAATGTGCTTGGCTAAGCTTAATTTTGCAGAACAGGAAATTGATAGGATTATTAGCGAGCAAAATGGCCGGTTAGTCGAAAAGCCATTACCATTTCCGGAGGGAGAATAATGCTTAAACAATACTGTGTTAATAGGTGTAAATCAATAGATAAAAAGTTGGACGAACTTACCCCGGATAGCAATCCTTACAGCAGTGTGTTAGTAGAGTCGATGAGATACAGCTTGTTTGCTGGCGGAAAAAGAATACGGCCTATTTTACTAATGGCTGCAGCCGATGCAGTGGGCGGAAACGGTTTAAAATATATTCACTTAGCTTGTGGCTTGGAAATGATCCATACATATTCGTTAATTCACGATGACTTGCCTGCTATGGACAATGACGATTATCGGCGTGGCAAGCTTACTAGTCATAAAGTATACGGTGAGGGTATGGCGATTTTGGCAGGCGATGCGCTTTTAACGGCAGCTTTCGATGTAATGGTTTCACAGCCTGAAGTAGAACCAGGGACTTTGCTTAAAGTGGTTCATGAAATAAGTACTGCTGCTGGTCCTTATGGCATGGTAGGTGGGCAAGCGGTAGACTTACTATCAGAAGGAAAAGTACTCGATATGGCCTCGATAAAATATATGCATCAGGCAAAAACCGGAGCCTTGTTTAAAGCTGCAATTCGGGCCGGCGCTATTCTGGCTGGAGGAACCACTCAGCAGCTTGAAAAATTAACCCATTATGCGGATTGTTTTGGATTGGCTTTTCAAATTACTGATGACATTTTAGATGTCACAGGAACTCAGGATAAACTTGGCAAACCTATTGGTAGCGATATTAGAAATCAAAAAGCTACTTATGTGACATTATATTCATTAGACGAAGCAAAACAAATGGCTCGCCAGACAGTTGACAAGGCTATCGAAAGCTTATCAGACTTTGGTGCAGAGGCCGATGTTTTGCGCGAATTTGTTCGCTATCTTTTGATGCGCGAACACTGAGGTGAATATAATGACCGATTTCGTGGCAGTATTGAAGCAAAATGTTGTACTAGTGACAGCGTCAAGCGCATGGTTTCTTGCGCAGGTTTTGAAAACATTAACTAACTTTTTAAAATATAGGCAATTTAATGCTGAAAGGTTAGTTGGAGCTGGAGGAATGCCCAGCTCACATACTGCTTTAGTTGTTAGCTTATCAACTGCAATAGGTTTAAAAGATGGGTTTCATTCGTCGACTTTTGCTATTGCACTTGTTCTTGCCGGAATTGTTATGTATGATGCAGCCGGTGTCCGCAGAGCAGCGGGAAAACATGCAAAGGTTCTAAATAGATTAGTGCGGCAAATGAGGGCTGAACATACTGTTCGCGATACTAAGCTGAAGGAACTCCTTGGGCATCATCCCTTAGAAGTTTTAGCGGGAGCTATTTTAGGAATTATTGTCGCCTATGCTTTTAATGTGTACTGGTGATGTTGTTTTTACGATATGGTATAATTAAACACAGTATTTGGGTATAGTGCCGAAAGAAGGGAACCGTTTGAAGAATATACTTGAGACTATTAATAAGCCCCAAGATATTAAAAAACTCACGCTTGATCAATTGGAAAAGCTTGCCGAGGAAATTCGAGCCTTTCTTGTTAAGTCAGTTGCCCAAACTGGTGGACATTTAGCGTCTAGTCTAGGTGTTGTTGACTTAACATTGGCGATTCATAAAGTATTCGAAAGTCCAGTTGATAAATGTATATGGGATGTAGGGCACCAAGCATATGTGCACAAGATACTAACCGGCCGTAGACAGCAGTTTGATACTTTGCGCCAATTTGGAGGCATAAGCGGGTTTCCTAAGCGTGAAGAAAGTGAGCATGACGTCTTTGGTACCGGCCATTCCAGTACATCGATATCTGCCGCTTTAGGCGTTGCTTTAGCAAGAGATATGTCAGGGAAAAAACATAATGTACTGGCTGTTATAGGCGATGGGTCGCTAACTGGCGGACAGGCATATGAGGCATTAAATCACGCCGGGGATCTTGCAACTAATCTTATCGTAATTTTAAACGATAACGAAATGTCCATAGCGAAGAATGTAGGAGCTATGTCGGATTATTTGTCAAAAATGCGCAGCGCGCCGACTTATACAAGAGTAAAGCATGATATTGAATTTCTATTACGTCGTATCCCTGCCATTGGTGACAGTGTTGCTAAAACAGTAGAGAGAGTTAAAGATAGTCTGAGGTACTTACTAGTCCCAGGAATGCTGTTTGAAGAGTTAGGGTTTACTTATATCGGTCCTATTGATGGGCACAATATACAATTGCTGACAGAAGTTCTTCAAAAGGCCAAGAGTATGCAAGGCCCTGTACTTATTCATGTGATAACTCGTAAGGGAAAAGGATATACTCCAGCGGAATGTCATGCAGATAAATTTCATGGTGTTGGACCTTTTTGTATTGAATCAGGTGAAATTAAGAAGAATGGAAATAAGCCGTCATATACTTCAATATTTAGTGATGCAATTGTAGAAAATGCCAAGAATAATTCTGATATAGTAGCTATTACTGCCGCTATGCCTGAAGGAACAGGATTGAAAAAGTTTGCAGCCGCCTTTCCAAAACGTTTTCTTGATGTAGGCATTGCTGAGCAGCATGCTATAACTATGGCTGCTGGGCTTGCTACACAAGGCAAAAGACCACTGGTTGCTCTATATTCAACATTTGCTCAGCGAGGTTATGATCAGATAGTCCACGATGTTTGCCTGCAAAACCTGCCAGTAGTATTTGCTCTCGATCGTGCTGGAATAGTAGGAGAAGATGGACCTACACATCATGGCGTTTTTGATTTTAACTATTTGCGGCATATTCCTAATATGGTGATTATGGCTCCTAAAGATGAAAATGAGCTTCGCCATATGCTCTTTACTGGCTTCTCACATAATGGGCCTGTTGCTATTCGTTATCCAAGAGGAAGCGCAGTTGGTGTGCCATTAGATGAGAAGATGCATAAAATTTCAATAGGTTGTGCTGAAGAACTGAAACAAGGTAAAGATGTTGCATTCTTTGCTATTGGAGCGATGGTTCAATCTGCACTTGCAGCAAGTGAGATATTAGAGACGCACGGAATAAAGGCCGGAGTAGTTAATGCCCGTTTTGTCAAGCCACTTGACGAGACATTATTGAGACAAGTAGCTCGTGACGCAAGGATAATTGTTACAATTGAGGATAATGTACTAGCGGGCGGATTTGGATCTGCCATACTTGAATACCTAAACTCGCAGAATTTCAGTTGGGTAAAAGTATTGCGCCTTGGCATACCAGACAAGTTCATTGAACATGGTACAAGAGCAGAATTGCTCGGGCTATATGGTTTAACTCCTGAAAAAATTGCTGATCGTGTAGCCGCATTTATACAGCAGTTTGGAGCGAAATAATGAGTAAACAGCGTTTGGATTTGTTATTGGTTGAACAAGGCTTGGTCAATAGTCGTGAACGGGCGAAAGCTTGGATTATGGCGGGTGTAGTTATTGTTAATGGTCAGAAGATAGATAAGGCAGGTACGATGATTTCCAGCGAAGCTAAAATTACTGTTTTGAACGACAGTATAGGATATGTAAGCCGTGGCGGTCTTAAATTGAAGAAGGCTCTAGAATATTTCGCCATAAACCTGGAGGGCAAAGTTATGGGGGATATCGGTGCCTCTACAGGCGGATTTACTGATTGTGCTTTGCAGAATGGTGCTAAGAAAGTCTACGCTATCGATGTGGGTTATGGACAATTAGCTTGGTCCCTTAGAACGGATAGTCGTGTTATAAATATGGAGCGGACTAATATTCGAAACGTACAGGTTCAGGATCTTGGTGAGCCATTGGATTTTGCATCTATAGATGTTGCTTTTATATCTCTTACCAAGGTGCTTCCTGTAGTTAAGTGCTTGCTTAGTGAAGAGGGGGAAGTTATTGCTCTAATTAAGCCTCAATTTGAAGCAGGTCGTGATAAGGTGGGTAAAAAAGGAGTAGTTAGAGATCCTATTGTTCATGTCGATGTTATCAAAAATGTTACCAGTGCAGCGAGAGAGATAGGCTTATTGCCAGTTGGCCTTACATTCTCACCTATCAAAGGGCCTGAGGGTAATATAGAATATCTAGTGTACCTTAAGCTCGGTGCGGAAAATATAATTGTTGGTGCTGAAATTATTGAAGAGGTAGTAAACGAGGCTCATAGTGGCCTAACAAAAGGGTGATTGCTGGCTAGGAATAAGTTTGTTTGGGGGACTGGGTTTGATTACAATTGGTATATTTCCTAACATTGGTAAAAAAAGTGTCATTACCAAACTTAGCTGGATTCTGAAGTTTTTGAAGTCCAAAGGTGTTGAAGTAGTATTACCGTCTGAAGCTGCGCAAAAAGCAGGATATCCAGAATTATCCTGCGCTGATGATGTCATACCCACAAAAATTGATATAGCTATATCACTAGGAGGAGACGGTACTTTACTCAGCACCTCCCGAAAAGTTTCATCAGCTGGTATTCCAATTTTCGGGATAAATATGGGAAGACTTGGCTTTCTCACAGAAGTAGAATTACCACAGATTAGTTATTATCTTGAAAAGTTAGTTAATGGCGATTATTATATCGAGCATAGGCTTGTTCTTGATGGCATAGTTGTCAGAGATAATAAGGTCATATTTGTTTCTCCGTCTTTAAACGATGTAGTGGTAACCAAGGCTGGCTATTCGCGATTGATTAAACTGGAACTAGAGATTAATAAGCAGCTGGCGGCAATTTTTTCGGCCGATGGTATTATTGTAGCAACACCAACTGGTTCCACAGGCTATTCACTTTCAGCTGGAGGTCCAATTGTAAAATCGGATTTAAACGTGATTCTCATAACGCCGATATGCCCCCATACTCTTTATTCACGGCCTCTAATCATTTCTGAAAACGAGGAAATAAGGATTAAAATTCCAACCGGTGCTGAAGATATTGTAATGACAGTAGATGGTCAAATTGTGAGTAATTTAATTGCCGGTGATGAAGTTTTCATAAAAAAATCAAATTATATGGCTGGATTTGTGAAATTTGGCGATAAAAATTATTATCAAACCTTGCGAAACAAACTATGGCGGGATGATTTCGATGCAAGCCTATAGCGCAGTAAAAATTGCCCAATATTTGCTGTTACCTTACCTAAATAATTGCAGGTTGGTTGTAGATGCAACATCTGGCAATGGTTATGACTCATTATTTCTAGCCCAAAGCACACCAGATGATGCTATTATTTTTTCATTTGATATTCAGAACGTTGCTTTGCTGAAGACAAAAAAGCTTTTGGATTCGCATGGATTATTGAATAAGGTCAAGCTAATAGAAGATAGTCATGATAAAATTAACATATATATTAACCAGGAAGTGGATGTTGTAATGTTTAATCTTGGATATCTTCCAGGAGCAACACACGATATTACAACACAACCTGATTTAACAATTAGCGCCTTAGAAAAATCACTAGCTTTGCTACGTGTAGGCGGCATTATAACGGTGATAACATATCCTGGACATGCTACTGGGTTAAGTGAGTATCTAAGGATAAGAGAGTTGCTATCCTCGATCTCAGCACGTACTTTTGCCGTCAACAGTTGGAAAGCAGTAAATCAGGGCAATAATCCGCCTGTTTTATTTGTAATTGAAAAAGTAAGGAGTGAAGAGCGTGAAAGCTCTCCGACATGCGAGAATTAAGGACATAATAGAACATAAGGTAATAGAGACACAGGAAGAACTAGCCGAGGCGCTCCGTAAAGAAAGCATTGAGGTAACCCAAGCTACTGTATCACGTGATATTAAGGAACTTAGATTAATAAAGGTTCCTGCAGGAGATGGTCGTTATCGGTACGCCTTTCCAACTGAGCAGAGTGTGGTTTTTTCCCAGTCCAGAATGGAAAGATTGTTTCGGGACTCAGTTGTTGCGCTAGATTACAGTCAAAATATTGTAGTAATTAAAACATACCCTGGCGCCGCCAATGCGGTTGCATCAACCATTGATTTTGCAAAGTGGCCAGAAGTCATCGGGACAGTTGCAGGCGACGACAATATACTTGTCGTGGTTAAGCCCATGGATGCAGCGATTAAAGTGGTTGAAAAGTTTCAGTCATTACTTTGAAATTTTTGATAGGGGCGAGGTTGTATGCTTAAATCTTTGACTGTGTCCAATTTTGCGCTGATCGAAAATGCAAATATTGAGTTTGCTGAAGGGTTAAATATATTGACAGGCGAAACAGGCGCAGGTAAATCAATTGTTATTGACGCTCTAAATACTATTTTAGGCGGTAGAGCATCTACAGACTATATCCGCGAAGGATCAGACTGCTTTAGAGTAGAAGCCATATTCGATATTTCACATTACAAAGTAATTCAAGAATTGATGAATAAAAGTGGCGTAGATATCGAGGAAGACGGATCATTAATTATCAGCCGGCGTTTTAATCGCAGTGGGAAAAATACCATAACACTTAATGGTTGTCATGTAACGTTGAGCGTTCTAAAGCAATTTGGCCAAAAACTTGTAGATATGCATGGCCAGCACGAAAACCAGGCTTTATTAAGACCTGATTCTCACCTTACGATGCTAGATTCCTTTGATGTTAATATTTTAGATAAAGTTAACGGGTATAAGCTTATTTATCAAAAATGGCAGCAACTTAGCAAAGAGCTTGTAGAGGCAGAAACGCGTTCCCGAGAGAGAGTCCAGCGATTAGACATGCTAACTTGGCAAACAGATGAAATTGCAGCAGCCAGCCTAAGTTTAGGTGAAGATGAAGAGCTTGAGAAGCAGATTAAGTTATTAGGCAATGTTGAAAAGATTGCGCATTCTGTTAATCGGGCTTATACCATTTTAAATGACGAAAGCGCTAATAACGGTATTATTAACCGTCTAACAGAAGTCAAGCGTGAGATCGACAATGCAATACGGTTTGACACACGCCTTGAACCTCATCTTGCTGTTATAACAGATGCACTATATCAATTAAAAGAAACTTGTATGGACTTAAGCGGCTACTGCGATTCAATTGAGTATAGCCCCCAGCAGCTGGAACAAATGCAAGAAAGAATGGATATCATCTATAAACTAAAGAGGAAATATGGCACGACAATTGATGAAATTCTTACATACTATAAAAATTCTTTAGAAGAAGTCTTAAGTATAAATAACTTTGATGCACAAATAACCAAACTGTCGCAAGAACAAAAAAGACTTGAGACAGATCTAATAAAGCTTTCGGACGAGCTTGATTTATTACGAAGAAAGTCAGCTGAAATATTGGCCGAAGAGATTTGTATTCACTTGCGGATGCTTGGGATCCCCAATGCCAAGTTCATCGTTGAAGTTAAAAAACTTCCTCAAATTAATCAAAATGGATGTAATGAAGTTATTTTGAATTTTTCGGCTAATACTGGCGAGGTAGTTAAGCCAATGCAAAAGATAGCTTCTGGGGGCGAGTTGTCGCGCATAGCTTTGGCTATCAAAACAGTTTGCGCACATCGCGATAGAATCGGTGTCGTTGTATTTGATGAAATTGATGCTGGTATTGGTGGTCAAACAGCACAAATGGTTGGCGAAAAGATCGCGATGGTTGCCTGTAGTAAACAAGTTTTATGTATTACACATTCTCCTCAAATTGCATGTATGGCAGATAGTCATATTTACATAAAAAAGCAAGTTATTGAGGAACGTACAAAGACTATAATAAAATGTTTGAACGATACTGAACGACAACTTGAAATTACTCGTATGATCGCAGGAAACGATCTAACACAGTTGGCGGTTGACAATGCGAGGCAAATGATTAAAATGGCGACGCAAAAAAAAGAAAAATGGAAAAAACAAGCGCAGGCGTGAGCTAGCGCTTGTTTTTAATTTTAAATAGGCTTCCAAGGCAATTTATGCTAATATTCCCGGAATAATCCCTAAATAAAAAGGGAATCTTTAAATTTGTGACATTGAAAGATTAATTGTGACAGAAAGAGGTAACAATGAAAACAAGGGGAGTGATGGAAAATATATGAGAGGAATTAGTCGGCGTTCCATATTCGGGATATGCATTGCTGCACTAATTGTTGCCTTTTGTTTTTCCCCGCAGTTCAGAAATATTTATGGACTTCCGCCGCATATGCGGATTATCGAAGGCGAATCAGCTCTATTTACCGTCAACTTCCCTCTAACCGTCACAGTTACACACGACATTGAACAAAGTTTACGTTTAGAATCTCCAATGCCTGTTTATGCGCTTTCTAAATCAGTATTTTTAGAACCAGTCAAGCTTGGAAAAGCTACCGTGGAATTTAAACTTCTTGGCTTAATTCCTATTAGGTCCGTCGAAGTCGATGTTCTTCCGCCGATAAAACTTATACCAGGTGGACATTCGATCGGAGTTGTCTTGCATTCACATGGAGTAATAGTGGTTGGCAATTCACCCGTTAAAACAGCACTTGGTCAAATTAAGATGCCTGCAAAAGACGCTGGAATTAACGTAGGTGATATAATCTTGAGTATCAATGGTACTCCAGTACAAAGTGATAGTCAGGTCGCTGAAATAATCGATACTACCGGCCAAAGTGGACAACCATTAAGCATGCTGATCAAACGTAATGAGGAGCGATTGCAGATATCAATTACTCCTGCATTGTGTGAAGAGACAAAACGTTATCGAATAGGTTTATTTGTAAGGGATAGTGCAGCAGGTGTTGGTACTTTAACATTCTATGAACCCCAGTCAAACATATACGGCGCTCTAGGACACATAATTACAGATAGTGACACTAATCAGCCGATTGACTGTGATCAGGGGAAAATCGTCATGGCAACAGTATCTGGTATTCAACAAGGCAGACGCGGACATCCTGGGGAAAAGATAGGTGTATTTATCGAAGAAGACCAACTCATTGGCAATATTCAGAAGAATACTCAGTTTGGTATCTACGGACAATTGAATCAAGGTTTGCCTAATGAACTCTACAGCGAAGCAATTCCAATAGCGTCAATGAATCAGATACAAACAGGATATGCTGAAATGCTCACAGTAGTAGAAGGGCAAACAATCGAAAGATACAGTATTGAAATCCAAAAAATTAATTTACAAGATGCACCCGAAGGCAAAGGAATGGTAATTAAGGTAACTGATCCCCGTCTAATGGAAAAAACAGGGGGAATAGTTCAAGGAATGAGCGGTAGCCCTATAGTCCAGAATGGAAAAATAATCGGAGCTGTTACTCATGTCTTTGTTCATGACCCTACTAAAGGATATGGGTGCTTTGTGGATTGGATGTTAATGGAAAGTGGTATTATACCCAAAAAAGAAAAACAAACAGCCAGAAAACTGTTCGCAGCTTCTGGCTCTGTTTTTTTGTATAGATAAATAAACTAACAAATTTATTAAATTAATGGGTTTTTTTTCCAAACAAGGAAGGAAATGACGTGTATTTGTCGAATTCAAACTACATAACAAGAGTATGGGGAGAGGATCTTACAAAATGACTAGAGAAACAATTAAATTAGCAATTGCTGACGACAATCGGGAGTTTGTCGGAATAATGCAGGACTATCTTTTGCAACAGCAAGACATTGACTTAGTAGGAGTTGCGTATAACGGTGAAGAGATTTTAAAGATAGTCGAAGAAAAACAGCCCGATGTAATCATCCTAGACATTATCATGCCTCACCTAGACGGTATCGGGGTTTTAGAAAGAATAAACACAATGACTGGCAGAAGGCCTAAAGTAATCATGCTTACAGCTTTTGGGCAAGAGAATGTTACACAAAGAGTGGTTGAACTCGGCGTGGATTACTATATTTTAAAGCCTTTTAATATGGATGTACTGGCTAGTCGTATTAGACAGTCTGCCAGCACTATTACTTCTCATCGTCCAGTAGTAGCAGCTCAGGCTATTAAAGCGCGTCCGATGGATGTAGAAGTTACCAATATTATTCGAGAGATTGGCATACCTGCCCACATTAAAGGCTATCAGTATCTGCGCGATGCAATACTGATGATAATTGCGGAAATGGAGCTGCTTGGTGCTGTAACAAAGGTTTTGTACCCTATGATTGCTGATAAGTACGCAACGACTCCTAGCCGTGTTGAAAGAGCAATTAGACATGCTATAGAAGTAGCTTGGAATCGTGGAAATATGGATATGATAAATCGACTTTTCGGATATACTATTAAGTTGGAGAAAGGCAAACCTACAAACTCGGAATTTATGGCTATGATTGCTGACAAGTTAAGAATGGAAATGCGTGCGTAATGAAAATAGGCTCCATGATCTTAAGATCATGGAGCTTTTTTGCAGGAGTATTATAATTAGAAAAGGAATATTCTATTTGGATAATATTTCAATATCACAAAGTTAGGAGGCCGAGTGTGAACGAAATTAATACTTTTGATAACGCATCACGCATACAAATATTTGTTGGTGAATTTGGGAGCGGCAAAACAGAATTGGCTATAAATTATGCTATATGTTTGGCTATGCAGAATCGAAAAACTGCAATTGTTGATATTGATTTGGTTAAGCCTTACTTTAGAACTCGTGAGAGTAGAAAATTACTGGAGAAGAACGGTGTTATAGTAGTTGCACCGGATCAGAATCTATCTCACAGTGACCTACCAATTATGCCACGGGACTTAACTAGGACACTCTATGATAGTGAATGTCGTGTGGTAATTGACGCTGGCGGCGGTGATTCTGCGATATCCTTAGGTCAAATTAACAATCAACTAATAGAAAATTCTTACGAAGCTATACTTGTCGTCAACACATGCCGCCCATTTACAAGCAACGCAGATGACATAGTTGGAGTTATTCAGCGAATTGAGAAACTATCGAGGCTTAAAATTTCAAAATTGGTGAGTAATACAAATCTTGCGGGAGAAACTACGGTTGAGCATATATTATCAGGACTTAATGTGCTAGAAAATGTATCTTCGCGACTTGACTTACCTATAAAATGGGTAGTTGTTCCGGAGTGGATAAAAGAGAATATATCGCTTAACTATCCAATCTTTTACTTAAAGCCTTATACTCTTTATCCGTGGATGGATTAATACCGAGAATGCAGGCTTCTGCTGACAAAGCGGAAGCCAATTTTGTTTATTGTAAATTTAAGATTATGAACTGTTTAACAGTTAGTTTATTATTACAATGATCTTTTAAAAATGCTTTCAACTCAAGCGCTTTACCAGAAAAATAGAACCCGTTTTGATAAGTTATAATCTGCATGGACAACCCCCCTTAGAGGTAATATATGTACAGCAGAAAAAAATATTCAAGGAGAATTGAAATAAATGGAAAAATTAAAAGAAGAATTTATTAAGGCCGAAAAGATATTTGATGGTAAAATAATCAAGGTTCATCTCGATACTGTACAACTGCCTAACGGTAAAGAAGCAACGCGTGAAGTTGTTGATCATCCCGGAGCTGTTGCTGTTGTGCCAATACTAAAAGATGGAAGAATCGTACTAGTGCGCCAATATAGATATCCGATTGATAGTTTAACATTGGAAATTCCAGCTGGTAAGCTTGATTTAGACGAGAGTCCTGATGAATGTGTAATCCGAGAGCTAAGGGAAGAAACCGGCTATGAAACAAAAAACATCCAAAAGGTTACGTCTATATACACTGCTCCAGGATTCAGCAATGAAATTATTCATGTATATATAGCGAGAGACTTAATACTAAAAGAAGCTTGTCCGGATGAAGATGAGTTTATCAATGTTGAAATTTATGAAACTGAACGAATAAAAGCTATGATAAATGACGGGACAATTGATGATGCTAAAACATTAGTAGGATTACTGCTGGCAGGAGTGTAAAATGCAAGGGTACTTTGCAGATTTTCACATTCACGTAGGAATGAGTAATTGTGGCCAATGGATTAAAATACCAACATCACGAAGGCTGACCGTAGACAATATAATAATGGAAGCTTTAGAACGCAAGGGAATGGATATTATCGGGATAGTGGACGCTTTATCCCCTCTAGTCCTAAAGGACCTAGAGCATATGGTCGAACTCGGATGTTTGACACTTTGCAGTGGCGGAGGTTATCGTTATCTTGATAAAGTAACTGTCATCTTAGGCGCTGAAATAGAGACCGTTGAGGAGACCGGCCTAACTTCACATACGCTAATATATTTGCATGATATCGAAACAATGAGAAAGTTTTCAGAAAGAATGTCTGCCTTTATTGAAAATATAAACCTAAGCTCCCAAAATGCGCATATACCTCTTAAAAAACTGATACAAATGGCCTCGAGTTTTAGCGCAGCGATTATCCCTGCACATGTATTCACACCTCATAAGAGCCTATTTGGTGTATGCTGCAATAGATTGGAAGAAATCTTATCAGACGTAGAAATTGCGAGAATTTCTGCAATTGAACTTGGGCTGAGCGCCGATAGTACTATGGCAGATCGCATTAAACAATTAGGTGATTTCACGTTCGTCTCAAATTCTGACGCGCACTCTCTTGATAAAATTGCTAGAGAATATAATGTGCTGACGTTGGCTGCGCCCGATTTTGAAGAGTGTGTAATGGCCTTTCGTGATGATTGTGGCCGTTCTGTATCTGCTAATTACGGGCTAGATCCTCGTCTAGGAAAATACCATCATACTTTTTGCGTAGTATGCGGACATACTACACAAGTAGTTAATCAAGAATGTAAATCATGTGGAAGTATCAAAACAATTACTGGAGTATCAGATAGAATAGAGAATCTTGCAGATTATCCAACACCCCGTCATCCGGTAACGCGGGCACCATATTACTATCAAATACCGTTAGAGTTCATCCCTGGGTTAGGAAAAAAAACAATGCAAAAATTGCTCAATTATTTTGGTACGGAAATGAATATTATCCATAAAGTTAGTAAAAGTGAACTTACAAAAGTTGTAGGGCAGGATTTGGCCGATCGGATTTGCAGTGCCCGATCTGGCGCAACAGCGATTCTCGCCGGGGGCGGCGGAATATATGGTAAATTTGTAAAAAGTTAATTCTATATTTAAACTAGCAACGTGGACAAAAAGGTATAAACAAGGTTGACCCTGCATACATTGTAGAAGGATAATTGGGGAGGAGCAATTGTATGCTAGGTTATTTTCGCCAAAACCTCAGTAGCTATTTTCGTTCCACTATGGTTACTTACTTCTTTATGGTGCTCATACTTATAGTTGGAGTAGTAGTTGGCGCTCTAGCAGTTAAGACATTGCCAGATGAACAGAAAACAGAGCTGATTAGTTATTTGCGAATATTTTTTAATGGTCTAAGCAACAACCCAGATGTCATTGGCGATACTTCTAACTTGCTAAGTAACGTATTGTTTAATAATGTTAAGACGATAGTTTTAATGTGGGTTCTAGGCTTTACAATTGTCGGTATACCATTCGTATTATTTATTTTGTTTACAAGAGGCTTTATTATAGGGTTTACTGTTGGCTTTTTAGTCAATGAATATATAGCGAAAGGATTATTGTTTGCACTAGTTTCAGTCTTGCCCCATAATTTTTTTGCTGTCCCGGCTATTTTGGTAACTGGGGTATCGGCAACGACATTTTCACTTTTGCTTTTGCGTCGGAGAAAACATAGTAGGACAAATTTGATTTATGAGGCTTTTAGGTATACAGGGATCTGCTTATTGATGTTGGTTTTCATGTTACTTGCTGGAATGGTAGAGGTATATATCTCTCCTGTATTTATGAAACTAATAGCACGCATATTAGTATCTTAAATCATTCAACCGACTGCCCAAAGCAGTCGGTTTTCTAATTGATAAAACACGGTTGCAATAAAATAATTTTCATAGTGAGATACGAATAAACTTACCTTTTGGTGAATAAGTATGATATTAAGTTAAGCCAAGAAAGTGAGGTGGGTGAATGGTAGTTACATTTTCATGGCGTAATCTTACAAAACGGACAAAGTTAGGTGTTAAGCTTGTTTTTCTAGCCATAATATTATTCTATATTTTACCCAAACTACTAAGTCTTTTTTGGCAAGCTAATGAGCATGAAATAAAAATTCGCGAGCAACGAATGTTAGAAAAGCCATTAAGAGTAATAAACAGCATAATTGACAATTGCTAACTGCAGTTTACAAAAAAAATCAAAAAAACTATTTATTTCGACAGGTAAAGAAAGGAAAAAGCATTAGCGATGTGGAATAAAACACCAAATTAGTAATATTACTGCTTTGTCAAAATTATATGACATATGACCGGGAAACCGGAAAAAGGGTGGTAGAGATGGAAAGTTACGTTAATCAGTTCATCAATTATCTTGCGGTAGAACGGGGATTAGCTCAGAATACTTTGGAGTCATATGGGCGAGACTTACGTCAATTTGAAACGTATTTGGAGAGCAGTAACAAGGAGTTTTTACAGGACTCCAGTCGCAACACCATCCTTGAATACTTATCAAATCTACAAACCAAAGGCCGAGCCGTTTCTACGATTTCACGCAATTTAGCTGCAATTAAATCTTTTTATCAGTACCTAGTGCGTGAACGTTACATTGAGAAAGACCCGGCTGCCAATCTTGAATCTCCTAAGCTTGAGAAGAAACTGCCAAAAATTTTAACCATTGGTGAAGTTGAGGAGCTGCTAAAGCAGCCCAATAGTTCTTTGCCAGCGGGTACACGTGACAAGGCGATGCTTGAACTTCTTTATGCTACGGGGATTAGAGTCTCAGAATTGATTTCGCTAAATATTTCAGATATTAATCTGGATATGGGTTATATAAAGTGTTATGGCAAAGGTGCTAAGGAACGTATAGTTCCATTAGGATCTATTGCTGCCAAGTGTGTTCAGGAATACATTAATAAAGGGCGTTCTAAACTTGTGCGTACCTATGATGAAGCTGCATTATTCGTAAACCATCATGGGAACCGACTTACACGGCAGGGGTTCTGGAAAATAATTAAGAAATACGCCCAGGAAGCATGCATTACAAAGGAAATTACTCCGCATACATTAAGACATTCTTTTGCGACACATTTGCTTGAAAATGGGGCTGATTTGAGATCGGTACAAGAAATGCTCGGTCATGCGGATATTTCTACTACCCAAATCTATACTCATGTTACTAAAAATCATCTAAAAGAAGTGTATGATAAGGCTCACCCGCGCGCATAATTTTTACTAGGCTCACCCGCCCGAATTTTTATGCAAGGGAGACATATCATTGTATAACAGAGTCATTGTATTAGTCATGGATAGCGTCGGGATTGGTTCGCTTCCTGACGCAGCAGAATATGGCGATTTTAACGTTAATACTTTAGCCAACATTGCTCGCTTAACAGGCGGGCTTTTCTTGCCTAGTTTAGAGAAGTTAGGTTTAGGGTGTATTCATTCGATCGACGGCGTAAAATGTGTGGAAAACCCTTTAGCCAGTTATGGTAAAATGGCCGAGATATCTAAAGCTAAAGACACAACAAGCGGACATTGGGAACTAGCCGGCTGCCCTGTGTTTTCGCCCTTTCCGGTATACCCGAAGGGCTTTCCACCAGAAGTCATTGAGAAGTTTGAAAACTATACAGGACGAAAAGTGTTAGGCAACAAGGTAGCTTCTGGGACGGCAATTATTGAAGAACTAGGCGAAGCCCATATAAAAACCGGCTGCCCTATTGTTTACACATCAGCAGATAGTGTATTCCAAATTGCGGCTCATGAAGAAATAATACCTTTACCAGAGTTATATGAGTTATGCAAAATATCGAGGGAAAAGGTTTGTGTTGGGCAGCATGCTGTCGGACGCGTAATTGCAAGGCCCTTTATTGGAACACCAGGTAATTTTAAACGTACCTCTAACCGTCATGATTATAGTCTAGAACCAACAATTGATACCATGTTGGATTTGATGAAGAACGCTGGACATACTGTTAATGGCATCGGTAAAATTGGTGATATTTATGCTCACAGAGGCTTGAGTCATTCCTATTCCTCTAAATCGAATGATCATGGAATGGAAATACTAGCAGGTTTACTAAAAAATCACGGGCGAAAAGAACTTATCATGATAAATTTAGTTGACTTCGATAGCGTCTATGGACATAGGAATGATATTAAGGGATATAAGGAAGCCTTAGAACGATTTGATAAACAACTTGATGCTCTAATAGCTTTGTTAAAAGATGATGACTTGTTTATATTGACGGCTGATCATGGGTGTGACCCTACTACTAAGGGAACAGATCATACGAGAGAGTATGTGCCGATTTTAGTATATCGTCATAAAGGTAAGGCCGGAAATATTGGTATTCGTAGTACCTTTGCAGATGTTGCAGCCACTGTGGCAGAAAACTTTAAACTTCCGCCTTTCCGCTATGGTAAGAGCTTTTTAAATATTATTTGAGGTGACCACTGTGCGAATAATTGACATTATTGCAAAAAAGAGAGATGGCAAGCAATTAGATGAAAAGGAAATTATCGCGGTGGTTAAAGGCTATACCGATGGAGAATTGCCCGACTATCAGATGGCTGCCTTCTTAATGGCAGTATACTTTCGTGGCATGACCAATGAAGAAACTTCGAATTTGACGTTAGCTATGGCTAATTCAGGACAAATAATTGACCTGAGTGACATACCAGGAGTCAAAGTGGACAAGCACAGCACTGGCGGAGTTGCAGATACGACTACGCTTGTTCTTGGGCCTCTTGTGGCTTCTGTAGGAATACCGGTGGCAAAAATGTCGGGTCGAGGATTGGGGTTTACTGGTGGTACAATAGATAAGCTTGAATCAATACCTGGATTTCGTACGACTTTATCTAAAGATGAGTTTATTACCAATTTAAAAAGGCATAGTATAGCACTGACTAGTCAAAATAAAGACATTGCTCCAGCCGACGGAAAGATATATGCTTTGCGTGATTCAACTGCTACCGTCGAGAGCATACCATTAATATCATCCTCGATTATGAGTAAAAAGATTGCTGCAGGTGCTGATAAAATACTTTTAGATGTTAAAGTTGGTTCCGGCGCTTTTATGAAAGATTTACCTAGTGCTGTTAAATTGGCTTCCACGATGGTTGAGATAGGAAAGTCGGTGGGGCGTGAAACATGTGCTATTATTACAAATATGGACGAACCCTTAGGTTATGCAGTCGGCAATAGTCTGGAAATTAAAGAAGCAATAGAAACTCTAAAAGGAAATGGTCCGGAAGGTCTTCAGCACCTATGCTTACTACTGGGCTCGCATATGATGAAGCTAGCTGGATGTCAAACAGATTTAGATTTTGCATATAGTATGTTGATGAAAAATCTAAAAAATGGGCAAGCTTTAGCTAAGTTTAAAGAATTTATCAAAGCTCAATCTGGAAATGCAGAGGTTGTTGATAATCAGAAGTTGCTTCCATTCGCAGAGTTCCAGATTGAGCTTGAAAGTTCAGTTGAGGGATATGTACAAGCGATAGACGCAGCTAAAGTTGGATATGCGGCTATGCTATTAGGTGCTGGAAGAGAACATAAAGAGCAAGCTATTGATTTGGCAGCGGGGATTATGATGAAGTGTCGGGTAGGGAGCTTTGTCAAGCTTAAACAGCCACTAGCCGAATTGCACACTAATAGTGAAGCTCGATTAGAAGCTGCAAAAATGTATATTATTCAAGCTATAAAAATTGATAGTAAGAGGGCGGCTCCGTCGCAGCTGATTTTAGGTATTGTTGATAAAAATGGCTATAGAAAATATTAGAAAAAGACTGGCTTATAAAAACATAAGCCAGTCTTTTTGATGTAGTTTCCAGTGTATCTATTTTTCATAATGGTTAACCTAAAAAAAATGATGAAAGGAGTGTATTAAATGTACCGATTACGCCCTATTGCCATAGTTATCCTGTTGGTTTTCGCCATGTTTATAGTGGGCGTTAATGCACAGGTATCATGCGCTGAAAGTAAAAAACAAACAAATAGTCAATTAGAAACAATTGCTGAATCGGCTGTTTTGATGGATGAAAATGGGACAGTGCTTTTTGAGAAAGATTCACATAAGAAGCTGCCGCCAGCTAGTGTTACAAAAGTAATGACATTGTTATTAGCAGTAGAAGCGGTAGAGCAGGGTAAATTGAAGCTTTCAGACGAAATATATACTAGTGAAAATGCATGGCATCAGGGGGGCTCACAGATTTGGCTCGAGCCAGGAGAAAAAATGTCTGCACATGACCTGATGATTGCAATAGCTGTAGTAAGCGCAAACGATGCTGCTATGTCAGTAATGGAGCACATATATGGCAGTGAACAAGCGGCTATAGCTGCCATGAATAAAAGAGCAGAGGCTCTTGGGTTAAAGGATACTAATTTTTCTAGCGTAAATGGTTTACCGGTATCAGGTCATTATATGAGTGCCTATGACACTGCCTTAATTGTAAAAGAAGCTGTCCGTCATCCGTTATACATGGAACTCTGCAGTATTAAGGAATACTGGTTACGTGATGGAAAAAACTGGCTTGTAAATACGAATAAATTGTTATGGTGGTACAAGGGAGCAGATGGTTTAAAAACAGGATGGACAGAAGAAGCGAAATATTGTTTTGCAGGAACTGCCAAGCGGGATGGTTTGAGACTTATTTCAGTTGTGTTTGCAACACCAGAACCACGCTCGCATTTAAGAGAAAGTATGCGCCTTCTCGACTGGGGATTTGCTAATTTTGTTGCTGCTCCAATCGCCTCTAAAGGAGAAATTATTGAACGCTTGAAAGTCAATAAAGGTACTGTAAAAGAAATTCAACTTGTTGCATCTCAAGATCTGAACTTAATATTGGCAAAGGGTCAAAACAAGAATTTACAGAAAAAGATTATTGCAGATTCGTCAGTAACAGCTCCAATAGCGGAAGGACAAAAATGCGGTGAATTAATAGTGCTAAAAGACGGAAAAGAAGTTGGTAAAGTCGATATAATAGCTGAAAAAGCTGTTGAAAAAGCAGGCTTTGTGAAGATTTTCCAAAATATGATTACTAATTTATTTAGTATTGTACATTAGAATACAGTTTTATAAAAAACTGCGGAGGAAAATCCTCCGCAATTTTTTTTATATCTTTGCAGGTAATATTTTCCTTTAATAGAATAATATATGCTATAAGGGAGGGGAGTAGTATTGAAAACATTAACTATGTTGAAGCAAGGTGTCCTAATAGTTCGTATAGAAGGCGAATTGGATATGCATTCAGCTTATGAGTTTAGGCAAACAGTAGATGATGCTTTGGATAAAAACGGGGCTAAAAACATTTTGTTAAATTTAGATGGTGTCAATTTTATTGATAGTTCAGGCTTAGGTGTAATATTAGGTCGTTACAAGAAAATTAGTGTATTGGGTGGTACTATGCTTGCTGCGCACATCCAGCCTCAGGTTGCTAAAATTTTTGAGCTGTCAGGTTTGCTTAAGATAATGAAAGTCTTTGATAACGAAACTGAAGCGTTAGAGTGTTTCTAAGGAGGACATCATGGCAATAATAAATCAGTTTAAAATGTCTTTCCAGAGCCTAAGTGAAAATGTAGGTATTGCCAGGGTGACTACTGCAGCTTTTGCGGCGCAGTTAGATTTTACTATCAATGAAATAGATGAGATAAAGGTGGCAGTTTCAGAGGCAGTTTCAAACTGCGTTATTCACGGTTATGGCAATGGACTCGGTACTATTGATATGGAAATGAATCTATATGAAGATAAGGTTGAGTATCTTATTAAAGATTCAGGTAAAGGCATTGGGGACATAAACCAAGCTCGCCAGCCATCTTATTCTAGCGATCCTGAACGCATGGGGCTGGGTTTTGTATTTATGGAATCATTTATGGATGAGCTGATGATTGAATCGGAAGTGGACAAGGGTACTACTGTCAAGATGGCAAAAAAAATACAAACAAAGACAGCACATTAGGGTGGGATGGCCATGCTTCGCGATGAGGAATTGAAAGATCTAATACGAAAAGCACAGGCCGGTAGTACAACTGCCAAAGAATCTATAATCGAGCATAATTTTAATTTAGTTCGAAGCATTGTACACCGTTTTACAAATAGGGGCTATGAATGGGACGATTTGTTTCAAATAGGCTGTATCGGGCTTATAAAAGCGGTAGAACGCTTCGATTTAAATTATAGCGTGAAGTTTTCTACATACGCGGTACCAATGATTATAGGAGAAATCCGACGATTTATTCGCGATGATAATCCTATCAAGGTAAGCAGGCCGGTCAAAGAACTGGCCTATAGGGTCCATAAGATGCAAGACAAACTTCATGGAACGTTGGGGCGAGAGCCAACAATAACTGAGGTTGCTAAAGAGCTTGAACTGGCCCCTCAGGAAATCGTTGCTGCTTTGGAAGCGGTTCAGCCTCCCGCATCTCTGTATGATCACGCTTTTCATGACGGCAGCGGCGATGCTATTCCGTTACTTGATCAGATTAAGTGTGCCGATGGACAAGATAATGCGTACTTTGATAAATTAGCTTTAAAGGAAGTGTTAGCTCGTCTCCCGGCTAAGGAACGTACGGTGATAGTACTACGTTTCTTTGAGGATAAGACTCAATCAGAAATTGCAGCGATCATTGGGCTGTCGCAAGTGCAAGTCTCTCGTATTGAAAAGCAGGCTTTAAAATTATTAAGGGAATTTATGGGGACCTCGTAAAGAGGTCTGTTTTTTTTTGCCCAACAAGGGGCATTAATAATCATGTGAGGTGACAAGTATGCTGAGGAAAAAGTTAGGATGGACTTTATTAATGATCGGAATGTTGGTTAGTGGAAGTCTGTTCACATGGTATTATTTACAAATTGATTACCCTAAAAAATCACCTGTCAGAGCTAAACAAGTTTATCTTTATTACAGTGCTGACCATTATTATAGTTAGATTTTAACAGTTCAAAGGTAAGAATAATATTCTTACCTTTGAACAAATTATAGAGGAAGCATATTTAGATAAAGGAGGAAACAAAATGGTTGTAAAGGTTATTGAATTGGTAGGCACCTCTCAGCACAACTGGACAGATGCGGTTGACACTGCTGTTGCAGAGGCTAGTAAAACCCTAGATCACATTCTGGGGGTAGAGGTAACAAATTTTACTGCAAACATAGAGAATGGTCACATCGCTGAGTACAAGGCTGATGTAAAAGTCGCATTTCATGTTCACTAATAGATAAGCTAAAAAGAGTGCCGTAAGGCGCTCTTTTTAGGTTTTGAAAACCTTGCGGTGAATTAATTACAATTAGTGTGGTCAAAATACCAATAGAGGTGTTGATAATTGTCTAATGATAAACAGCAAAAAGAAGCAGAACAGCAAAGATACCAAGATAAATTTAATCAAATAAAGCCTAAGACGCCGCTTCTTAAAAATGTCATTTGGGCCTTTGTTGTTGGGGGGCTTATATGCACTGTTGGACAATTTGTTCAAGAATACTTTATGGGAATCGGGTGGGCAAAAAAGGAAGCTTCTGGAATAACGTCAGTTGTTATGGTGTTTTTAGGAGCCTTTTTAACAGGACTCGGAGTTTACGATGACTTGGGCAAGAGGGCTGGGGCTGGCTCAATCGTTCCGATCACTGGCTTTGCCAATTCAATTGTAGCTCCTGCAATGGAGTTTAAGCGTGAAGGCTATGTCTTCGGAATCGGAGCAAAAATGTTTATTATTGCCGGCCCAGTTCTGGTCTATGGAATGGTAACAGCCTTTATTATTGGTTTTATTTATTGGCTGATGCGTTAGGAGGCAGCAGAGATGAATAAGAAAATAGGTAAGCAAAGTTTTGTTTTCCGAAATCGTCCGACAGTTACAAGTACTGCCTCAATAGTAGGACCTATGGAAGGAGACGGTTTGCTAAGCCAATATTATGATCACATAATGCAAGATACTCTTAATGATTTACCTAGTTGGGAAAAAACTGAGTCGTACATGCTAGAATGGGCAATCAAGCAGGCTGTTAAAAAAGGTGAGCTTAATATTAATCAAATAGACTTTATACTTGCTGGTGATTTGCTCAACCAGTTAATGAGCACTCATTTCGCAGTTAGAAATCTTGAACGTCCGTTTTTGGGGCTATATGGAGCATGTTCAACTTTAGCAGAGAGCATGATAATTGGCTCATGCTTATTGGAGGGTGAATTCGCATCTAAAGTTGCAATTGCCGTTTCAAGTCATCATGATGCTGCTGAAAGACAGTATAGATTTCCCACAGAACAAGGTGTACAACGTCCGTTGTTTGCTCAGTGGACGGTTACTGGGGCTGGATCTGCAATTATCTCTGCGCAAGGCAGCGGTCCTAGTATTACCGCTGCAACAGTGGGTAAAATAATAGATTATGGAATTAAAGATCCCAATGCTATGGGGCCCGCAATGGCTCCGGCGGCTATTGATACCTTAAGGCAGCATATTGAAGATACAGGTCGCCAGCCTGCGTATTATGATAAGATATTCACCGGAGATTTAGGCAGTGTAGGTAAGAAGTTAGTAATAGAGATGTTTGCAGAGCAAGGCCTTGATATATCCTCAAATTATGAAGACTGCGGCTGTCTGATTTACCGCGAAGACCAAGATGCTCATGCCGGCGCAAGCGGATGTGCTAGCTCGGCGATTGCATTCTGTGGATATATATATAAAATGTTAATGCAAAAAGAATTCAAACGAGTTTTATTAATTGGAACAGGTAGTTTACACAGTACCACCTCTTATCAGCAAAAGGAATCAATACCGTGTATTGCTCATGCTGTGGCTATTGAAATGATTTAGTATCAAAGCTGACGAAAGGAGAAGTGAGGCAGTGCAAGCGTACCTTATGGCATTTATTATAGGCGGTTTAATATGCGTGGTTGGTCAGCTTTTAATGGATTTAACGTCTTTAACACCTGCTCATGTTTTGGTGTTGTTTGTTGTCCTTGGGGGCATACTTAGCGGCGTGGGAGTTTATCAGCCTTTAGTAGATATTGCTGGCGCAGGTGCAACAATACCGTTAACAGGCTTTGGGCATACTCTGGTTACTGGAACATTAGAAGAAGTGGCAAAGGTGGGTTTGTTTGGTGTTTTTACTGGAGCTTTGAAGGCAGCCGCAGCAGGAGTAATGGCGGCAGTAGTGTTCGGATTTATGATGGCGGTAATATTTAATCCGAAGGGGTAAAATTCGTGTTATCAATAGATTTCATAGGCTTATTTTTCACGTTTCTTCTTGTTGGGGTGCGCTATCCTCACTATGTAATACTTGCAGCAATAATTCATGAATTTGGTCGTGTCATGATGGCGTTGTTTTTACATGGAGAAATTGATGTTATATTAGCGGCCGGGGCTTTTGGAGCAACAACTATTAATAATTACAGCGGTGATATGGCATCTACACTAATTATATTAAGTGGACCTTTAGCAAACTATATTATAGGTGCGTCAGCTAGTATTCAAAATAACCGGATATCAGATATCATAAATCCAAGCGCCGTAGTAACGAGTCCTTTCGCAGTAATTAATTTTCGGCTTGCATTAGTATCCATTCTCGTGAGTTTGTGGCAGTATTTGTAATTTGCAAGGGAGTTGAAAGTATGGCTAGAAATATGGGGCGACTGATATCCAGCAAACCAACTGACCAGAGCAGCCAGAAAAAACAAGGTGTTAAAAATAGTAACGAAGCAAGCGGTAATAATAGTTCAAATGCCTATTCTAAAGGAAGTAATATAGCAGATGTAGTTCAAGGCTTTGTTCAGGCGCAGGCAAACATAACTAATAATTCTGCAAGCAATGAGATTATAAGCTTGCTGCAGCAAGTCAACGATAAACTATCACAAATACAATCAGGTTCAGAGCAAGAGCAACAAGCAAATGACAATAATCAGCAACAATCTAATGAGAAGCCAGAGCAGCAATCTGGACAGCAAGAGAACTCCGAACAACAAGCTAACAATATGGTAGCTCAGGAATTACAAAACTTGTTTAGCCAAATTTTACAACCTAATAATACTAAAGGGCAAAATGCTAACAAGGAAACTGACCCTCAACAAGAATCAAAAGGTCAAATTTCGACAAAGACAACGGCAGTGCAAACCGCCAGTCAAGTTCTAGCTCAGGCTCAGTATGAGCTAGCTAATGAGCTTGAAGCCAGTCTGCAGAAACTAAAGCAAGTTATAAGCGATAGTGAGAAGATAGCCAATCAAATAAGTAATCTATTAGGTGAAAGCAACAACAAAGAATAGTGAGGTGAAGATATTGCCAGAAAAAGTGCGTGTTATACTTATCACCGATGGTGACCGTGTCGCTCAACATGTTATCGAAGATATTGGTACTTCGTTGGGCTTGAGGTGTATATCGGCTTCAGGAGGAAATCCTACGCCGATAAGTGGTGATAAAATCGTACGCTTGCTAAAAACAGTTCCGCATGACCCTGTTTTAGTAATGTTTGATGATAGAGGCTGCCGACATAAAGGACAAGGCGAAATTGCAATGGAATATGTTGCATCTCATCCCGATATTGAGGTTCTCGGAGCTATAGCCGTGGCTTCAAATACGGAATGTAAACATGGTGTTGAGGCAGATATATGTATAAGTGGTCACGGTGATATAGTAGAAGCACCTGTTGACAAGTGTGGAGAAGTAAAAAAAGGCCAAGCAGCAATCGTAAAGGGCGATACTGTTGATGTTTTAAATGATCTGGATGTGCCGGTAATAGTTGGAGTTGGCGATATAGGTAAAATGGATAAAGCTGATGATATTCGGCGTGGAGCGCCTATTACCCGTAAAGCAATAGAGGAAGTATTGAAACGGAGTGGCATAGAATATGGTGGTAGAGCGTAAAATCGACAAAGATATTGATGAAAATATAAACTACTTGAAAGAAGTACTTGGCGTCGGAGAAACATTCGATGTTGTATTCCGTGAATACAAGATTGGTAGAAAGCGGGCAGCCTCTTTTTCGATTAATGGTATGACAAATGACTTGCTTCTATCTAATGTGTTTGAAGAGATGATATCGTTCAATCAAGAAGACTTAACGGTAAATATTTTACAAAAGCTTTTTTATTCGAGGGCTACTCATTCCCAGGTAAAATTAGTAGACAATATGGCCGATGCCTTAACTAGTTTCCTATCAGGTGAGATGCTTTTCTTTGTAGAGGGAGAGCCCAAAGTCATCATATTGGATGCCCGTGCTTACCCGACAAGAGCTCCCGCAGAATCTAATCTAGAAAAAGTAACTAGAGGATCCCGTGATTCATTTGTAGAAACAATAGTATTTAACACAGCATTAATTCGTAGGCGATTACGGGATCCTAATTTACGCTTTGAGATCGTGAAGGTAGGCTCTCGCTCAAAGACAGATGTAGCAGTTTGCTATATCAAAGATATAACAAATCCTAAACTTGTAGATACAATTAAGGAGCGGTTAAACAACATCAGCATAGATGGTATACCAATGGCGGAAAGGTCTGTCGAGGAATATATTGTTAAAGGCAGTAAATGGAATCCATTGCCCAAAGTGCGCTATACTGAGCGCCCTGATGTTGCCGCAGTTCATTTACTTGAAGGACATGTTTGTGTTGTTGTAGATACATCTCCTAATATAATGATTTTACCTACGACCTTCTTCCATCATGTACAGCATGCCGAGGAGTTTAGGCAAAATGTAGTTATCGGTTCATATCTGCGACTGGTAAGGTTATTTGCGGTGCTATTGTCGCTTGTTTTGCCGCCTTTATGGCTTGCCTTGGCTCTCCAGCAGCATTTGTTACCTGAACCTTTAGCATTTTTAGGGCCGCGCGATCCTGGAGCATTACCGCTGGGGGTTCAGTTCATTTTAGCAGAGGTTGGAGTCGAAATTGTTAGGATGGCAACAGTGCATGTGCCAACAGCGCAATCAACAGCACTCGGCTTTATTGGCGCATTTATGCTGGGAGACTTTGCTACAAAAGTAGGTTTGTTCGGTAATGAGGTAATATTTTATACAGCAGTAGCTGCCGTAGGGTCATTCGCCACTCCAAGTATGGAGTTTGCTATGGCTATGCGTTTTTTTAGACTATTTCTGTTAGTTGCAGTTTTGGCATTCAAATTACCTGGCCTTATAGCTGGTTTAGGAATAATATTGATAAGTATGTTGTTCACTAGGTCTTTCGGTGTACCATACCTATGGCCGATTCTGCCGTTCAACTTTGCGGCACTTAAAGATGTTCTTTTTCGTTTACCTATCCCGACCAAGGTGCTTCGTCCGTCTATATTAAAACCTTTAGATCAAGATAGGATTGAAAACAATCAATCCGGCAAACCGGATAAAGATAGTGATAAAAATAAGAAGGACAAATAAAATCAACCCTCGCAAAAGCGAGGGTTGATTTTATTTGTATGTTCTAATGTCCGTAGTAAAAGTTGCGAATGTAGCCCATACTTTCATTAAGGTTTGCGGTATGTTCATCAACTGCGCCTTTATTTTCGGCGTTGACAGCATCTTTCATCTGTGTGATTAGTGAATGAGTTCTGGTTACATCTGCTAAGATGCCAACTTGCTCAAGACTTGGTTTAGCTCGTCCCCATGTACCTTCAAGCTCCTTGACTTTTGAGGCTGCTTTGCTCCAATTTTTATCCTCGACATAAAAGCTTACATTACGAACTCCATTGCCAACTGCGATTAAGTCAGACAAAGGCGACAATTTATTGGACTTAGCAATATCGCCGATACTTCCCATAAATTTATTTAAGTTTTCATAAGAAGCCGTAACTTTTTTTCCGGCAATAGATGTTGACAAGTCTTGAAGGGCTTTGTCAGCTTCTTTTACGCCCTTTCTCTCTCCTATTTGGGGTTTTGTGTTCGTCCATACAATTTGCAGGTTGCTAAATCCAGCTTCGGCTTGCTGCCAATTTTCCTTGTTGACGCCTTCAAAAATATTACCGGCTATCGCCTCAAGGTCGTATAAGCTTGCTGGGGGAGCAACAAATCTTTCTGCTAAAGGAGCATTTGGCTTAGATTCAACAGGTTTCCCAGCTGGCCCAATATCAGGTTTCTTTGCCGGAGACATGAGACCGCAACCGCACATTAATACTGTCAGCAGAGATAATATTATTACTGAATGGACTACAATATTTATTGATCGATAAAAAAGCCAAAATTTTCTCAATAGCATCCCTCCTTTTTCATAGCTTTTGTTAGGTCACTCTAAAATATTCGCTACGCACCATGAGACTAATTTAAAATTGAGACATTCCTATTTTTGCTTTAACAATTATTTTCAGTTATAATAGGAACAGTTGTTATAGGTATAATGACATATTTGCCTTTATGACAAAGGAGGATGACATGTTTGGTTTTGATCAGGATATGATTTTTCGTATCCCAGCCCTTTTGCTTGCATTAACTATCCATGAATACTCACATGCTCGTGTTGCAGTCTGGATGGGAGATAATACACCTAAATTTTTAGGGCGTGTTACCTTAAACCCCATAGCGCACCTTGATCCAATAGGTCTTATAATGTTGTGGTTGGTCCAATTCGGCTGGGCCAAGCCGGTGCCGGTTAACCCTAATAATTTTCAGGACAGGCGTAAAGGGATGATGCTTGTATCCTTTGCCGGACCCGGATCAAATATTATTGTTGCTTTCATTGCCGCTATCCTTATTACCCTGCTTGGAAAGGTTCAGATGTTGACAGGACCCGTGTATGAGATTTTAAGATTAACTTATATATATAATCTGATTTTTGCTGTTTTCAATCTGATTCCTATACCGCCATTAGACGGATCTAAAATTCTGGCAAGTCTATTGCCAGGCAAACAAGCCGAAATTTTTGAACGAATTGAACCATATGGCACTTTTATATTGATAGCTTTGATTTATATTGGGGTTATTAGCAGTATAACAACTCCCTTGATATCATTGCTGTCAGCAATTATTCAATATACAACTCACATATTTTTGTAATAGGAGGAGTACAAATGGCAAAAGGTCGCATCTTTAGTGGTATGCAGCCATCAGGAAAGTTTCACCTTGGTAATTATTTAGGGGCGCTAGATAGTTGGGTTAAATTGCAGAATGAGTATGAGTGTTTTTTCTCTATTGTCGATTGGCATGCGCTTACATCGACGTATGAAAATACTAGTAACCTGCACGATAATATTCATAATATGGCTATTGATTGGCTGAGTGCGGGCTTAGATCCTGAACGAAATGTAATATTTGTGCAGTCTGCTGTTAAAGAGCATGCGGAGTTGCACTTGCTGCTGTCAATGATGACCCCGCTATCATGGCTAGAACGTGTTCCGACATATAAGGATAAATTACAGCAGCTTGGCACTCAAGGCAAGGACATAAATACATATGGTTTCTTAGGATATCCCGAACTTATGACTGCTGATATTATTTTATATAAGGCTGATACAGTTCCTGTGGGTGAGGATCAAATTCCTCACTTAGAGCTATCTCGGGAAATCGTAAGGCGCTTTAATAATTTATATAGGCCAGTATTCCCTGAGCCAAAACCATTTTTAGGTAAAGCATCTGTGCTCCCTGGGATAGACGGAAGAAAAATGAGCAAGTCCTATGGAAATGAAATTCCATTTGCGGCTAGTCCTGATGAACTGAGAGCTCGTGTAAGGCTGATGGTTACAGATCCTAAAAGAGTCAAAAAAACGGATATAGGAAATCCTGATGTTTGTACCGTTTACTCTTTCCATAAGATATTTAATTCTGGTCAGCTGCAAGATTTAGCTAATAACTGCTCAAACGCCAATATCGGCTGCGTTGATTGTAAAAAATGTTTGGCGGAGAAAATGGTAGAGTCCTTGGCTGAAATGCACGTTCGTCGGCAAAGCCTTGAAGGTAATCCTGGAAAAGTTAAAGAGATACTGGAGTATGGTGCAGAACGAGCACGGAAGGTCGCAGCTGCGACTATGGAAGAAGTTCGCCAAGCTATGAATTTGTCTTAAATATGGAAGCTTATAGTATCAAAATAGAGGTTTTTGAAGGGCCGATGGCCTTGCTTATGCACTTAATTGAAAAGGACAAGCTGGATATTAATGATATTCCGATTGCAAAAATTACCGAACAATATATGGCGTACCTAAGAGCGATGGAAGAATTTAATATTGAGGTTGCTAGTGAGTTCCTAGTTATGGCGGCTACTCTTTTGCAAATAAAGTCGCGATTGTTATTGCCCAAACCTCCGATTATCGATGCCGCAGCGGAAGATGACTATGATCCGCGACAAGAGCTGGTTCAACGGCTGGTAGAATATCGTAAATTTAAGGAAATGGCTTCTCACCTTGAAGTTATGGCCACTACTAGACAGCTTTATTACAATCGTGCTCCGCAAGTTTTTAACAATCAAGTAATATTAACTGGAAACCTAAGTATTAATGATCTTGTTTCTGCTTTTGCATCGCTCCTACAGTCCAAAGAGGTTGATTACACACTGATAAAATACGATGATTTTAGTGTGCAAGATAAATTGAATGATATAATTAATTTACTAGTAAAAAACGGCGGACGCTTAGAATTTGAGCAGACTTTTATTCGCTCAGGGTCACATTCTGAAATGATTGCGTCTTTTTTGGCTGTATTAGAGTTAATTAAGGTACAAAAAATTGCTATCCTGCAAAAGCAAAGCTTTGGGCCGATTTATTTAATTCTTAAGGGGGAAGCAGCTTGATGTTTTATTCCCACCTAAAAGGTCATATTGAAGCTCTTTTATTTGCCAGTGGTGAACCAATTTCATCATCTAGACTATGCGAAATATTAAATGTTGAACAACAGCACATAGCCTTACTAGTTGCGCAGCTAAATGACGAGTTAAGTGATGATCATCGGGGTCTGACTATAGTAGAAGTGGCTGGTGGGTATCAGTTATGTACTAAACCCGAGTTAGCGGCCGTGGTAGAAAAATTAGCATATGTAAGAGAAACAAGACTATCGTCAGCCTCTATGGAAACTATAGCTATTATTGCTTTCAAGCAACCTATTACCAGGCAAGAAATCGAGAACATCCGTGGTGTTAAAGTAGATAAAGTGATGAGTACTCTGATTGAACATGGCTTAGTAAAGGAATTGGGTCGTAGAGATACTATAGGAAGGCCTATCTTGTATGGCACAACGGATGAGTTTTTAAATTTCTTTGGGTTAAAAACATTAGATGATTTGCCGCGAATAGACGGTTTTTTGCTAGAACAGCCCTAATGGGCTGTTTTTGTATATTTAAGGCTATTATGTTAAAAATATAGTTTACCACTTACTTTGTACAAGGAGTCAAATATGGAGATTGGTCTAACTACCTTAATGGCCGAACTAACATTTATTTACCTACTATCGAGGGTCATTATATATTTCGAATTAAAATATCTGAGAAATAATGACAATGACTATATTGCTGTTAACATCTATCTAGCTAAATCTATATTGCTGTATAGTATGAAGGTGCCTGTAGTAGAAATTGTTAAGCACAATGAACTCCTATGGTTGAAGACAGAGATAGAGACTAAGGATGGGAAAGATAAAACTCATATTGACCGCGAGCAGAGATATGCCAAAAATAAATTGTATATATATTTATGTAATCCTAAGAAGTTATGGCATTTGTTAAAATCGTTAAAACAATATACGAAATTATATAGGCGTTTTGTGATTAAGATAGTACGATCACTCAACTGTGAACATTTATATTGGAAAACAAGATTTGGCTCAGATGACGCTGCTTTGACTGGCCTGATGACAGGCGCTATGTGGGCTGTAAAAGGAACGATGGTAACAATTTTTAAAAGACGTTTTTCATTTACTCGAGAACCGGTTATAGCGGTAACTCCGGCTTTCGGGCAAGAGTGTTTGGAGGTCGACTTTCAGTGTATATTCAGCTTAAGACTGGGAAAAGTTATAAAAGCGACGACCGTTTTATTCAATCTACAAGGTAAGGGGGCAAAGGAGAATGGCCGAACATCCGATTCAAGGGCTAATGAAGACTGCAATGGAAAGCATAAAAGATATGGTTGATGTTAATACCATCGTTGGAGATCCAGTGGAAACTCCTGACGGTACAGTCATAATTCCCATATCAAGGGTGGCATTTGGTTTTGCAGCTGGCGGTGGTGATTTTGAACCTGAAGAAGCGAACGAAGCACAAGGGAACTCTTTTGGGGGTGGCAGTGGTGCAGGCGTAAGCGTTAAACCAGTAGGTTTTTTAGTATGCTCTCCAACAAATGGCGTAAGATTTCTGCCGGTACAAGGCAACCTTGTATATGACAGAATGCTGGATTTAATCCCGCAGGTTTTAAATAAGATTCAAAGTATGCTTGAAAAAAACAAGCAAGAAGACGACCTTGACGAATTGGCTAAAACAGCTGAAACAGCTGAAATTCACCAGGAATGTCAATAAATTATTGTTGAATAGTAAAAGGTAGCATAAGAAAGCATCCTGCGACGATTATCTGTTTTCGTCTTGGGTGCTTTTCGCATTTAAGTGAGGGTAACCCAAGCCTAGCTACGCAAAAAATGAGTTAACAAGACCTTAAAAGGGTATTGTTTTAAGCAGAACTTACTTTGTAATTATAAAATAAACCAGCACTATGCGTTAAGGTCTAGTGCTGGCAATAACTGTTGAAACTATTGTAAAAGATTATGGAAAAGTTTCGCACATAATGTGCGGTTTTTTACATATAAATTAGTAACTTAGCTTAAATTATTCAACGTTTCTTTAATTTTGGTTGCATGAAGCGCCTCAGCTTCGGCGAAATGACGATACATTTTGGAAACATCCTGATTGTTTATTTGCTCAGCAAAGGTTTGATAGTCTCTAACTAGCTCTTGTTTTTGAGTAAGCGTTGACCTTAAAGCTGTTTTTAAATCTACCATTTCCATGGTTTCACCTCCCTCAAAGTATTTATATCATTTCCATTTTAAGCGTTAATAATGTATGCATGCTTTGACGGGTGGGAAAAACATAGATATAATAATTACTGGTCTGTTTTTAAATGTATCATCTTTATAGGAGAGGAACCGTTATTATGCTGCGAATAAAAATCTTACTATTAATGCTAGTTTTTTTTGTTACCACAATTGGGAACGGTTTCGCTGCGCCTAGCCAACCAGACATTACTGCTAAAGCCGCGATTGTTATCGAAGCTACTACTGGAAAGGTATTGTATGAAAAAAATGCTGAAGAAAAACGCTATCCTGCGAGTACGACCAAAATAATGACGCTCATTGTTGCGCTAGAGCACGGTAATCTGGATGACACCGTTATAGCAAGTCCAAATGCTGCAAGCACAGAAGGCTCATCATTATGGTTGGCGCAAGGTGAAAAACTAAAATTGATGGATTTACTGTATGGGATAATGCTGATTTCGGGCAATGATGCTACTGTAGCTGTAGCTGAGCATATTTCAGGCTCTATAAGCAATTTTGCAAAATTAATGACAGACAAGGCTCATGCTATAGGCGCGAAGGATACCTCCTTTACAAACTCAAGTGGGCTTCCCGATCCTAATCATTATACGACAGCGCATGACATGGCTAGAATAACTGCTTATGGATACAAAAATCCATTATTCGCCCAAATTGTTAGCACTAAATATAAAGTTATTCCTTGGCCAGGTAAGGACCACGACAGAGAGCTCTATAACGAGAATCGTATGCTGTCCATGTATGATGGCTCTAACGGCGTAAAAACCGGATATACAGAAGCAGCGGGAAGATGTCTCGTTTCAGCTGCAAATCGTAATGGGATACAAATTGTCGCTGTTGTTTTAGATAGTGACTATATGTGGGAAGATTCGATGGCACTGCTGGATTACGGCTTTCAAAAGGTATCACCTATGGTGATGTTTAATCAGGGTGACATACTTAAGACTATACGAGTTACTAATGGTAAAAGTGGTAGTGTCAAGCTTATTACTAATGCAAATATGGCCGCACCAGTATCTGCTGATGACAAAGGCGAATTTAGAACAGAGATAGATGCTCCGTCTAAGGTTGAAGCGCCAGTTAAAGCTGGACAGAAGTTGGGTACCGTAAGGCTAATGTATAAGAATGTCGAAGTAGCGGCAACCGACTTGGTAGCTGCCGAAGACGTTGAAAGCAAATCCTTGTTTGGGTTTCTGTGGAGCTCCGTCTGGAATTTCTTTACATTTGTAGTTAAGAATTTCGCGTAAAATTGGAGTGATGTTTAATTTTTATGTATCTAAAAGACTTGGCTTAGTTGCCAAGTCTTTTTTTGTGATAATGCTTTTAGCTATGCAAAGTGCAATCATCAGTTTTCTGTGAATAAACTCGGTTTAAGCCGGGTTTTCTAATAATACATTTGTCCAATGTTCTAGCCGAGTGATATAATTCATACTTTCTTACAGGGGTGGTGGCGGATGATAAATGTGATCTGGGTGCTTTTAATGGCAGGAGGAATAATTTATGCGGGTTTTCATGGACGGATTGAGCTTGTTACTAAAAGTGCTATTAGTGCTTCTGAAGACGCTGTAACCCTTTCATTCAAACTCATAGGTGTTATGTGTCTGTGGCTAGGTATCATGAAAATAGCTGAAGCTGCTGGTGTAGTTAGGATAATTTCTCGTTTACTGAGCCCGATAATTCGCTTGCTATTTCCCAGTGTCCCATCAAATCATCCTGCAATGGGCGCAATAATAATGACCTTGAGTGCAAATATGTTAGGGCTTGGAAACGCAGTAACCCCTCTAGGTATAAAGGCTATGCAGGAATTACAAAAGTTAAATGTAAAAAAAGATACGGCATCTCCGGCTATGTGTACCTTACTAGCTTTATGTACAACAGGTTTTACTTTAGTACCGGCTACAATTATAGCTCTTCGATCAGCAGCGGGTTCAGTCAGCCCGGCAGAGATTGTTGGAGCAACCTTAACAGTTAGTTTAATAGCAACAATTGTTGCTATTGCTGCTGATCGTATTTTCAGAACAATATATTCAGTGAGAAGCAGGAGGTAGTATGTTTAGTTATATATGCAATCTGCTTTCTGATTGGGCAATACCAATGTTGTTGTTAACAATTCCTTTAGTTGGCTTTATCCGACGAGTGAAGGTGTACGAAGTTTTTGTAGAAGGAGCAACAGAAGGCTTTCAGACTGCAATTAGAATAATGCCATTTCTTGTTGCAATGATGGTGGCAGTAAATATATTTCGTGCCTCTGGAGCAATGGAAATTTGTATTGCTGCTCTGCAGCCTATCTTAAATTTTGTTGGAGTTCCAGGTGATCTAGTTCCGCTTGCAATAATGCGTCCATTGTCTGGAACAGGTTCTTTAGGGCTAGTGACTGAAATATTGGAAACATATGGGCCTGATTCAATGGTAGGAAGAATTGCTTCAACTGTCTTAGGAAGTACTGATACTACTTTCTATATTTTAACCGTGTATTTTGGTGCTGTTGGCATACGAAATCCAAGGTATTCTCTCTTTGTAGGTCTACTAGGAGACATGGTGGGGTTTTTAGCTTCTATATATGTATGCCAACGTCTGTTTGGCTGAAAGTTCATACGATTTCCCAAACTGGCAGCATACATATGTTGCCAGTTCATTTTTTTGTGTTACTGTGGCACTTTGCCCCGTAGGGAATAGACTGTATTGTGATTAACGAAGCGAATGGGGGGGCGTCCATGGTTAGAACGATTGTTGTTGGCGGCGGCTGGGCTGGATGTGCAGCAGCTTTAGCAGCGGCTAAGGCTGGCTCGCAAGTTTTGCTTATTGAGCGAACTGATTTACTATTGGGTACTGGTTTGGTCGGAGGTATATTTCGAAATAATGGACGATATACAGCTGCTGAAGAAGCAATTGCAATGGGTGGTGGCGACCTTTTTGTCGCGATGGATGCCAATAGCCGTCATGAGGGTGTTAACTTTCCAGGGCACAATCACGCATCCTTTTATGATGTTTCGACAATGGAGCCATTGGTCAAAAAGGTTTTACAAAATTATAATGTTGAAATAAGGACAAAGGTTCGTGTGTGTGATGTGGTAAAGTATGGGAAGACAATTAAAGCAGTAGTGTTAGATGATGGAGAAATTGTTAAGGGAGATGTCTTTGTCGATACCACTGGAACTGCCGGACCTATGGGTAATTGTCTTACATACGGTAACGGCTGCGCGATGTGTATTTTACGCTGTCCATCGTTTGGCCCACGTATCAGCGTAACAGCTAAAGCAGAAATAAAGGAAATAATGGGGTGCAAAGCTGACGGCTCATATGGAGCAATGAGCGGCTCGTGTAAACTCAATAAGGATTCATTAAGCAGCGAAATCCGTGATAAGCTAGAAAAAACCGGTGTAGTCGTATTATCCGTTCCAAAAAACCTACAAAAAACGGGGTCACTTTCTAAAAAAGCTTGTTCTCAATATGCAGTAGCCGAATATGCTGCAAATCTTGTTTTATTGGACACTGGTCATGCAAAGTTAATGACATCGTATTTTCCTCTTGATGATCTTCGAAAGATTCCAGGCTTAGAACGAGCCCGTTATGAAGATCCATATGCAGGCGGAATTGGAAATTCGATGCGCTATTTAGGGATTGCACCTTGCAATAATGTTCTTAAAGTTGAGGGAGCAGATAACTTATTCTGCGCAGGGGAGAAATCAGCTATTTTGGTAGGACACACTGAAGCAATTGTAACAGGATTACTTGCTGGTCATAATGCTGTTAGGCATTGTCTTGACATGCAGTACTTAGAATTGCCAACTAGCTTAGCAACGGGTGATTATATTTCTTTTATTCATGAGCAAATGTCCACAGCAGAAGGTTTGCGCTTAAGATATACTTTTTCAGGGTCTGTGTACTTCGAGAGGATGAAGAATTTAGAACTATACTCTACTAATAGGGCAGAAATAAAAGAAAGGGTTGCGAAGACAGGTCTAGACGATATCTATAATACATGCTTGGTATAGGAGGGGAGTAGGTTATGCATAATAATATGAGTCGGTGCATCGATATCAATTCACAGTATTGTCCCTGCCTATTAGCAGAAACAAATAATTGTGTATTCTGCAGCCATCTCAGCGGACAGTCAGCTTGCGATTGTAACTGGGCAGGTGTGTGTGTATTATACGAAAAACATTGGCAGCGTAAAAAGAAACAACATATCCGTGGTGAAGAAGAAAACGCTATTCGAATTGAAGAAGAAACTGAATATACAATTGTTGAACAAGTGAATGATAGTACTTATATATTGGAGTTCGCAGTGTCTAATGAGCTAGCTCAGGCATTGAGAAAAACAGGTTCTTTTGTTTTTCTGCGCAGACCTCGCGATCCTCATTTCTATCACTTTCCCGTAGGAATTATGAAAGTCAGCGACAACAAAATATATGTTGCAGTTGAGGCTATTGGACCAAAATCATCCAGAATAGTTACTGGTGATGAAAAATTGCTATTAGTGCGCGGCCCGTACTATAATGGCGTATTAGGCCAGCCTTGGATTGACAATATGAATAATGGTAGGATATTATTGGTTGCAGGGGGAATGGGGCAAGCGCCGGCCCTTCCTTTAGTGGCCAAGTTGATAGAAAACGGGAACAAGGTTACGGCAATTGTAGCACCCGGGCATACCGGCACAGTATTCATCGAGACACAATTAGAAAATTTGGGCGTAGAAGTGCGTAAGGTGCCATCAATGCGCCGCATCGGGATGGGCATTTTGGCAGATATTATGGGAGACTATGATTTGATAGTAAGCTCCGGACCAGATGATCAGCATTATGGCGTAATTGACGCAATGCAATCTCTTAATATCAATAAACCTATGGCGGCTACAAATAATGCAACTATGTGTTGTGGTGAAGGTATCTGCGGAAGCTGCTTAAAGGAAACTCACGATAATCGCTTTATTCGCACATGCAAGGTGCAAGCTGATTTTAGAGAACTAGTTCGTGACTAGGGATTTGAGGATGGTATTAACTATGCAGGAACGTTTGCAGAAAGTAATTAGTCAAGCTGGAATAACATCACGCCGCAATGCGGAGAAGCTAATAATAGAAGGCCGTGTAGCAGTGAATGGAAAGACTGTTACTGAGCTTGGGACTAAGGTTGAAGCTGGAAGAGATAGAATAGTAGTTGATGGTAAACTAATTGCGAGCCAACACTACGTCTATGTGCTGCTTAACAAGCCTAGAGGAGTTGTTAGTACTTCAAGCGACCCACAAGGACGCAAAACAGTAATTGATTTAGTCAAAGAAGTGCCAGAGCGGATATATTCGGTAGGTAGATTGGACTATAACACTGAAGGCGTGCTACTTTTGACTAATGATGGCGAGTTGACCAATGCTCTGATTCATCCCAGTCGGGAAATAGATAAAACCTATGTTGCCAAGGTATGCGGTATACCTGCACAAGAGAAGCTGGATCTTCTTAGGGCGGGGATTAAGCTTAGCGATGGAATTACAGCTCCGGCCTTAGTAGATATTGTTGAAATTGACAGGGAACAAAATATAGCAACCTTGGAAATCACTATACATGAAGGTAGAAATCGCCAGGTTCGTCGTATGTTTGAAGCTATTGGTCATCCTATAAACAGTCTTAAAAGAATTCGATTTGCTTTTATCACATTAACAGGACTAAAGCGCGGAAGCTATCGTTATTTGCAACCGCATGAGGTTGAAGAGCTAAAAAGATATTGCCGCCAAGAAGGGGCTGGCTCTCGTAATCCTAAGTAAGTAATGTGATAATATAAGTGGACGCGATAGCGTAGATCGTAACGTCCTAAAACCCTTATTGAAATAAATAAGGGTTTTTACTGTTTAGAATTAATAATACTAATAGCATATGGTTAAGGCAAATAAATATAAAAAGGTGAAGCTAAATGAGAAAAGTTATTGTTATTGGTGGAGGAGCTGCTGGTCTGATGGCGGCCTATTGTGCTGCCCAAAACGGAGCAGAAGTGACCGTACTTGAAAAAAAATCTGCAATAGGCCGTAAGCTTTTAATTACTGGAAAAGGGCGCTGTAATATAACAAATGTAGCAGATACTAAGACTATTATCAAAAACATTCCCGGTAACGGCGCTTTTTTGTATAGTGTCTTAAGTTCTTTCGATAATGAAGATGTCGTAAACTTTATGAGGGAATATGGAGTTGAAACGAAGGTTGAGAGAGGCGGTAGGGTCTTTCCAATTAGTGACAAAGCTCAGGATGTTGTTTCCGCATTTGAGAAGGCATTAGTTAGGCATGGGGTTAAAGTATATACGGATTCACCAGTCCGTAAAATTAGAGTAGAGAACAATGAAGTTGTAGGGGTTTCCTTTGGGCAGAACAATGAGATGTTGGCTGATGCAGTAATATTGGCGACAGGCGGTGCGTCCTACCCTGGAACCGGATCTTCAGGAGATGGATACCGAATAGCTAAAGACATAGGGCATAATATTGTCGCTTTAAAACCTTCGCTCGTTCCTCTTGAAGTGGATGAGGAATGGATTGGAGATTTACAAGGCCTTTCATTAAGAAACGTCACAGCAAGTGTAGTTAGTGATGGGAAAAAAGTAGCTGAAGAATTTGGGGAAATGTTGTTCACCCATTATGGTTTGTCAGGCCCGATAATATTGTCTTTGAGTAAGAAGGTTGCAGAACTCTTAGATGATCATCAAGAAACGTTTATAGAAATAAACTTAAAGCCTGCTTTAAGCGCAGAAGTACTGGACAAGCGAATTCAGCGTGACCTTGATAAATATTCACGAAAACAATTAAAAAATGCTTTAGACGATTTACTTCCGTCAAAGTTAATTGAAACAGTCATTGACTTGGCTTTTTTGGATGGGGATAAGCCTGTTAACCAAATAACTAAGGAAGAACGGATGCGTATTGCCCATGTATTAACGCATATGACCTTTACTATAAAGGGTACGCGGCCTATAAGTGAAGCCATAGTCACAGCAGGCGGTGTAAGTGTAAAAGAGATAAACCCTAAGACTATGGAATCTAAATTAATCAAGAATTTATTTTTTGCTGGTGAAGTAATTGATATTGATGGATATACTGGTGGCTATAATCTCCAAGCAGCTTTTTCAACAGGCTACGCAGCGGGTACATATGCCGCAGCCATTCCAGACTAGTAAAATGAGGAAGATTTGAACATAATAGAGTTAGATTTTAGGTGTGGAGGATCAAAAGTTGCGTAATTCCAAGTGGAGCTGGATTATAAACGGGGATAAGCTAATTTTAAAATTGGCTGTACTTTTTGTTGTTCTACTTGTCATATCACAGACTTTGCTTCTCAAAGAAACAACGAGAATGCATATGTCTCGAGTCGACAAGCTCGAAGGAGAACCTATATCACTTCAAGAACCAAGCTATGCAAATAGTCCTCCGCATCAAAATACTACCTGGATGGCAGGACAGTTCAAATCGTTAAGGGAAAACAAAGTTATTAGTATAAGAATGATTAAACCCTCCGGAAATTCACAAATATGTGCTATTGTAAATGGAAAAGTGATGGATGACTTTCGCAAAGGGAGTGTAAGGCTGACTGTTTACGATGGAGATTATGTCGAAATTGATGCTACTGCGCATAAAGGAGTAAGTCAATTTGTAGTTAATATTCTTGGTTCTAAGGTAGCCGCACCTATGGATGGGCTATCTTTAGAAGGTAATGCTAATATTGTGCCAGTTGGGAAAGTCAAATTTAAAGAATAATTGTAAAGAGAGATTAATTTTTATAGACACTACTGTGTAATAAAGGAAATTAAGCATTTGATAGGGAAATATAAAATATAAAATTTCCCATGATTGCCGGAGGTTCTAATTTATGATCATTATGATGAATACTCAGACAAACGAACAGATTAACCGAGTGATGGAGAAATTATCGCAATTCGGTTTAGATACGCATTGTTTGAATAGCTGCGGCAAAACAATCATAACTGCTATTGGTGATTCCACTGCATGTAATGCTGATTTATATGAACGGATGCCTGGAGTTGAAAAAGTCATTTCGATTTTGACTCCATTTAAATTAGTAAGTCGAGAATTTCGCCAAGATAATACCATTGTAAATATTTCCGGCGTTGAATTTGGTGCTAAGGACATACCTATTATTGCTGGTCCTTGTGCTGTGGAGAGTTATGAGCAGCTGCTAGAGGTCGCTATCGCGGTTAAGAGCGCTGGAGCCTCAATACTTCGGGGCGGAGCCTATAAGCCACGAACTTCGCCTTATAGTTTTCAGGGACTGGAAGAAGAAGGACTTGAAATTCTTAAGGCGGTTTCTAAGGAGACTAATTTGCCGATAGTTTCTGAGGTTACAGATTTACGAGCTGTTGAAAAGATGAGTGAATATATTGATATGCTTCAAATAGGCGCTCGAAATATGCAGAATTTTGCTCTGTTAAAAGAAGTGGCAAAGACAAACAAGCCTATTCTATTAAAAAGAGGCTTAGCAGCCACAATTGAAGAATGGTTGATGGCAGCTGAATATATCATGGCTGGTGGTAATGAGAGAATTATTTTATGTGAGCGAGGTATTCGCACATTTGAGACGTATACGCGCAACACCTTGGATCTAAATGCTGTTCCGGTAGTTAAACAGCTAAGTCATTTGCCGGTTATCGTAGATCCGAGCCACGGTACGGGGCACTGGCGTTGGGTAAGTCCTATGGCAAAAGCAAGCTTAGGGGCTGGAGCAGATGGGTTAATAATTGAAGTACATCCCTACCCCGAAGAGGCTGTCTCCGATGGTCCTCAATCGCTAACACCGACGAACTTTTCTCAATTAATGCAGGAATTATCTGCTATAGCAGCTGTCCTTAATCGAGCAGTCGGGTAGACTTAGAAATCTTTTGGAGGGAATTATGAAAAAGTTGACTATTGCTATAGATGGGCCAGCGGGCGCCGGCAAGAGTACTGTTGCTCAAATTGTCGCGCAGCGTTTGAATTATATATATATTGATACGGGAGCTATGTACAGGGCAATAACCTGGAAGGTTATGAATAGCGAGATAATCAATGGTGGTAAGGAAGCCATTATAAAAGTAGCTATAGACACCCAGCTCAAACTTGATTACAGTGAAGGTAGAATTAGGGTTTTTGTTGATAATATAGATGTTACTGACGAAATACGTACCCCTGAAGTTTCGGCGAATGTGGCAGAAGTAGCCCAAATAGCTGAAATCAGGGATATATTAATTTCTAAGCAGCGAGAGATGGCAAAGTCAGGCGGAGTAGTTATGGATGGTCGCGATATTTGTTCGTATGTTTTGCCTAATGCGGAAATAAAATTATTTTTAACAGCATCAATCGATGAGCGGGCTATGAGGCGTTGGAAGGAACTCCTAAGTAAAGGAATAGATGTTAAGCTTGAAGATATAAAGGTTGACATTGCGTGTCGTGATAAGAAAGACTGCGAGAGAGCTGTTGCTCCACTAGTTAAGGCTCACGACGCTATATTAATTGACACTACTGAATTATCCATTGAAGGTGCTGTTAACAAAATACTAGATATATGCAAGGAGAGAGCAGACCTTGTATAGTCTTATTAGAATAATACTACTAATCTTTTTTAAAGTTTTTTTTCGGCTTGAAATATCTGGTGCTGAGAATATTCCCCGTAGCACTGCTGCTATAATAGCTGCTAATCATTCGAGTTTATGGGACCCCCCTGTTATTGGCGGGTGTATCTCGCGATATATTCACTTTATGGCTAAAGAAGAATTGTTTAAAAATCCGATATTTAGCTGGATTATTACTCAGCTTAAGGCTTTTCCTGTGAAGCGGGGAGCTGCTGACCGAGTGGCAATACGAAATGCAATAAGTCTTCTTGAATCTGGAGAGCTAGTAGGATTGTTTCCAGAAGGGACGCGTAGTAAAACTGGCCAATTAGGAAAGGCTGAGCCAGGCGTAGCAATGATCGCTATCAAAACAGGAGCACCCATCATTCCAACAGCTGTAATAGGAACTGGCGAAGTTTTTAGTTCAAAGAATTTTCTCCCTAAATTCAAGGTGAAGTTTGGTAGACCTATAAAGGTGGAAAAAGGGAAGACAGATAAAGAGGTTCTTGAATTAATTAGCCAATCAATGATGATAGAAATTTCGCGGTTGTTGGAAGAGGGGTAATATTGTGCAAGAAAGCCTGTCGATGGTTTTACTAGAGAGAATTGCAATAATTGCAGTTATTGCTTATGTATTTTCGCAGACACAGGCATTTCGATCATTATTTAAAGAAGATACGTCTTCTAAAGAAAAGGCTGTTCTAATTGCCTTTTTCTCTGCAGTATCTATTGCTGGAACTTACTTTGGTATTCAAACTGAAGGCGCCTTAGCTAATGTCAGGGACACCGGCAGTATAGTAGCCGGTTTGCTGGGGGGGCCAATTGTCGGAGCGGCAACCGGCTTAATAAGTGGTGTGCATCGTATAACACATGGTGGGTTTACCGCAGTGGAGTGCGGTATAGCAACGATTATTGGTGGCATATTATCAGGCTACATTAGCGTTAAAATGAAGCCTAAGACGCCAGAGGTAATTACAGGTGTAGTAACAGGCGTGGGTGTTGTAATATTTAGCATGGCACTAATTTTATTATCTGCTAAGCCTTACAGCGCAGCTTATTCTTTAGTTAGTCAGGTTGCATTTCCAATGTCTGTTGCGAATGCAGTAGGCATTGCCGTTGTTATGCTTATATTTCATAACGCACGGGATCATCAAACCAAAATAGGCGCGTTGCAGACTAATAAGGCTCTGAGAATTGCTAATGCGACGCTTCCATACTTCCGGCAGGGATTAAATAAAACCTCGGCCGAAAAAGTAGCTACAACTATACAGAGAATGACCTCCGCGGCCGCAGTGGCTATTACAGATAAGCAACAGGTTCTGGCTCATATAGGTGCTGGTGCAGATCATCATGATACCAGTGGCGTAATTTTATCTGATGTAATAAAAGCGTGCTGTGCAAATAGGCAAGTTAATCTTGCAAAAAGTGCCGAAAGACTTGACTGTGGCCATACGGGATGTCCTTTGAAGTCTGCAATAACCGCGCCTCTATTATGTCGTGATGACATTGTAGGAACACTGGCAATATATTATTCAACAGAGGACGCAATAACTGAGCTTGATATAGAATTTGCCCAAGGTTTGGGGCAAATATTTAGCACCCAGTTAGAACTTGCTAATTTGCAGCAGATGACAGAACTAGCTGCAAAAGCTGAGTTAAAGGCTTTACGTGCTCAAATTAATCCTCATTTTTTATTTAATTCTCTAAACACAATTGTTTCGCTTTGCCGCACAGATTCCGAAAGCGCTCGTGAGCTTATAATTGAATTGAGTGATTTTTTTCGTCGAAGCCTCAAATCGGCTCGTGAATTTATCAGTATCGAAGAGGAGCTAGAGCTTGTTGATTCGTATCTGGCCTTAGAAAAAGCTCGATTTGGCCATAGGCTGACTATTGAAAAGGATATAGATACAGCAGCTCTTGATGTACAGATACCAGCCTTTACCCTGCAGCCGCTAGTTGAGAACGCCGTAAAACATGGTCTATTAGCTAAGGAGGAAGGTGGAACGGTTAAAGTATCAGTTCAAAAAAGCGACGGTAAAGTCGATATATTGATCACTGATAATGGTCAAGGTATTGATCCGGAAATACTAGGTAAAATTTTGGTATACGGATTCGGCAAGGGAACGGGTGTTGGCTTAACTAATGTTAATGAACGTCTAAAGACAATTTACGGACCGCAATATGCGCTTGCTATTAATAGTGTTGTCGGTCAAGGTACTTGTATAGGTCTGAATATTCCGATCAGGAATAGCGAGGGAGTGGTGGCATGATCATACCTTCTATGACTATTCGAGCGATGATTGTTGATGATGAGGAGCATGCTCGAAATGAGCTAAAATACCTTCTGGAACAATATGCGGACATAAATATTGTTTATCAGGCAAGTAATTCTCAAGAAGCTCTTGGAGCGATTCAAGCCTGCAAACCTCACTTAGTTTTTATGGATATAGAAATGCCCGGTATGAATGGTATTAAGGCAGCTGAGAAAGTAATTAGCAAAGATTTGTATCCTCTGATTGTATTCTCTACAGCTCATGAGGAATTTGCGGCAAAAGCATTTGAAATAGATGCAATTGACTATATATTAAAACCTTATTCTGCCCGTCGGCTTGACAGGTGTATAAATAGGGTTCGCACATTGTTATCTAACAGCTCAGTAGTAGGAAGCGGCAGAGCTCTTCAGACAGTCAACCAATCCAAACAGAGGCTGGCAATTGAGAATAATGGCAAGGCAATAATAATAAACACAAGCGATATTATTGTCGCATGTTGTGAAGATGGTCAGATCTCAATTTATACCGATAAGAAAGTTTACCAGTCAAATATTACTCTGCAAGAACTTCAAGCTCGGCTTGAACAGAATAGCTTTTTCCGAAGTCATCGCGCATACCTTGTTAATATTGAAAAAGTACGTGAAGTCATTCCTTGGTTTAATAGTACATTTAATCTAATTCTCGAAGGTCTTCCTGATATGGAGATTCCCGTAAGCAGACAACAAGCGTGTCATCTAAAAAAGATATTTGATTTATAAATTGAGAAATGTTGAAAACATAGCTTTAAAGCATCTGGTCATAGGTTATGCAGTTTAGGAGGGGAACTAAGTAGTTCACCCTCTTTTTTTGACATTTCATCCCTAAGCTATTGTCATTTTAAGAATTCTGCCTTATGATTTTTATAAGGAAAAATCAGATTTTTCCAAAAACGATACTAGAAGTAGGTGATTCAAGGTAATTTGAAGATCAAATTTTACGAGGAGGTAATTCTATGAATTCTGTTATGTTACTTGTTGTGTCAGCCTGTTTCTTTATCTTAGCCTATCGCTATTATTCAGCATTTATAGCTGCAAAGATTATGGCGCTAAATGATTCATATGTCACACCTGCTTATCGTTGTAACGATGGCAGGGAATTCGTTCCAACCAATAAATGGGTACTATTTGGACATCATTTTGCTGCCATTGCCGGTGCTGGTCCTCTTGTTGGCCCTGTATTAGCAGCCCAATATGGTTGGGGACCTGGTTTTATGTGGATACTCCTAGGTTCAGTATTTGCAGGAGCGGTTCACGATTTTATCATCTTGTTTGCGTCTGTAAGGCACAACGGCCAGTCACTCGCTGTTATTGCCCGTCGAGAAGTTGGCCCAATTACAGGCGTAACAACATCACTTGCAATCTTCTTCATAATCATTGTTGCCTTGGCTGGTTTAGCTATCGTAGTAGTAAATGCATTATTTAAAAATCCTTGGGGTTTATATACACTTGCAATGACCATTCCAATAGCAGTGGTAATAGGCTTATATATGTTTAAAATTGCCCCTGGTTCGATTAAGTCTGGTTCAATAGTCGGCTTCCTGCTTGTATTGGCAGCAGTATTTACTGGCCATTGGTTAAGCCCGGGCCAGCCTTGGGAATCAATTGCTGGAACGTTTAATCTCACTAAGCAGCAATTATCAATAGCACTTCCGCTTTATGGTTTCTTTGCAGCCGTACTTCCAGTTTGGTTACTGTTAGCACCTCGCGATTACTTAAGTTCGTATATGAAAATTGGTACAGTCGCAGCTTTGGCACTTGGTATTATTATAGTTCAGCCTACCGTAAACATGGGTATGACAACTCAATTTATTAATGGCGGCGGACCAATTATTCCGGGACCGTGGTGGCCGTATGTATTTATCACGATTGCTTGCGGTGCCATTTCCGGTTTCCATGCTTTAATCAGTTCCGGAACTACTCCTAAGATGATTGAACTTGAAACTCAATCTCGCGCGATTGCATACGGCGGTATGCTCATGGAAGGTTTTGTAGCAGTAATGGCCTTGATTTCAGCCGTAGTTTTAATGCCTGGCGATTATTTTGCTATTAATACACCCGCAGCAGCCTTTGCTAAAATAAATATTCCAGCTGTAGAATTGAAGGAACTATCACGCTTAGTAGGTATGGATGTAGCGCATCGACCGGGTGGCGCGGTGTCATTGGCTGTAGGTATGGCACACGTTTTCTCAAGTATCGGCGGTATGAAACACCTTATGAGCTACTGGTACCAATTCGCCATTATGTTTGAAGCTCTGTTCATACTGACTACTATTGATGCAGGAACTAGGGTAGCGCGATATATTCTCCAAGACATTATCGGAACGTACTTGTATGCTCCTCTTAAGCAAAGTGGTTGGTGGCCTGGAATTCTTTTCACCAGCGCGCTTGTAACTTATATGTGGGGTTACCTATTATATAGTGGTGACGTAGCTACGATTTGGCCTCTGTTCGGTGTTGCTAACCAGCTTCTAGCAGTTGTCGCCTTAGCAATTGGTACCACTATTATATTAAAAATTGCTCCTAAAAAATCATACGCTTGGGTAACAGCGGCTCCAATGGCTTTCCTAGCTGTTACAGTAATAACTGCCGGCTACATGAATGTCGGTATGTTCTTCAAGCGCGGTGATACTTTAGGCAATACTAACGGAACTGTAAGTATCGTTTTGATGGTCCTGGTAGTAATTACGCTGATTGACTCAGCGCGTAAATGGATGGAACTTCTCAAAACAGATAAACCTGTTGGTATGAATACAGAGATTACAGATTACTGCGAGTACACCGGAAGCGATCGTCCCAATATTCCGTCTTAAGAAGCTAATTTGCTAGAGAGCCAATTGGCTCTCTTTTTTTTTCCAATGTAAAAAAGGAATTATATTTTTAATATGCGAATACTATAACTAGTCTCAACTTAGTAGGAGGTTATAAATGAAGATTCTTTTAGCTGAGCACCATGGGTTTTGCTATGGCGTCAAACGTGCGGTTGAAATGGCTCAAAAAAGTGTTGGAACTGAAAAAAACATATATACCCTTGGACCAATAATTCACAATCCGCAGGTTGTTAGTCGACTATCAGATCAAGGTGTTCAAGTAACAGAAGATTTGTCTGGGATTAAAGATGGCAAAGTCATTATTAGGTCGCATGGCGTTGGCCCTGAAGTTTACCAAGAGGCCAGCCAAAAAGATATAAGAATACTGGATGCAACCTGCCCCCACGTAAAGAAAGCCCAACAAGCAGCTCATGAATTACTTCTTTCAGGATATAAGGTAGTGGTTATTGGGGAACGCCGTCACCCAGAGGTTAAAAGTATTGTTGAATGGACTAATAATGAAGCTTGGGTTATTGAGACGACTAAAGAGGCTGAGCAGTTAAACTTTACCTCGCGGATAGGGGTAGTCGCGCAGACAACATTTGCCAGCAGCACATTCCAGAACATTGTAGACATCCTGGCTACAAAGTGTCACGAAATAAAAGTTGAACGAACAATATGCAATGCAACCCAGGACCGGCAAAAGGCAGCAATAGAGCTTGCGAGAAAAGTTGAAATCATGATTGTCGTTGGCGGAAAGAACAGCGCAAACACCTCGCGACTAGCTGAACTTTGTGAGAGTTCGGGCAGCAGAGTTTATCATATTGAAACAGCAGCTGAGTTAAAGCCAAAATGGTTTGAAGGCGTACAATCTGTAGGTATAACTGCCGGTGCGTCTACTCCTGACTGGATTATTGAGGAGGTTATAAAGATAATGAAAGAGTTTGAACAATCCATGCAGCAAGATACAATTCAACTGGAAAAGGATACAGTGGTGCAAGGTAAGATTGTCAGTGTTAGACCGGATGAGGTTTTTGTGGATATCGGTTATAAGGCTGAGGGTATCATACCGTTAGCTGAGCTTGCCCATCCGGCACCGGCAAATGCGGCAGAGGTTGCTAATGTGGGTGATGTAATTGATGTATTTGTAGTAGATATTGAAGGTAATGAAGGAAATGTTGTTCTTTCTAAGCTCCGGGCTGACAAAATAGTGGGCTGGAGTAAGCTGGACGAGGCGCTCGAAACTAAGTCTAGTGTTGAGGTAATCGTAACCGAAGCGGTTAAAGGTGGCATTGTGGCATCTGTATTTGGACTCCGCGGGTTTATTCCTGCGTCTCAAATTGGATTGCATTTTGTGGAAGATTTGACCCAGTTTATTAATCAGATTTTAACTGTGAAAGTCATGGAAGTAGATAAAGAAAAGAATCGTATTATTTTGTCACGTCGGGTTATATTGGAAAAGGAACGTCGCGAAAAAGAAGACGAGATATTTTCAAAATTAGCAATCAATCAATCTATTAAAGGTAAAGTAACTCGTCTTGCTGACTTTGGTGCTTTTGTTGATATCGGAGGCGGGGTCGAGGGTCTTATACATATCTCGGACTTATCCTGGGAACGAGTTAAGAATCCTTCTGAGGTTGTCGCTATAGGTGATGAAGTAGATGTAGCAATTCTGAAAATTGATTCGCAAAATAGAAAGTTATCGCTCGGCTTAAAGCAAGTAATGCGTGATCCGTGGTTTGATGCTGTCGCTGAACTATCTCAAGGTATGGTGATAAAAGGGACGGTAAGCAAGATAATGAGTTTTGGCGCCTTTGTAAAAGTTAAGAAAAATGTTGAGGGATTAGTTCACATCAGTGAAATTAGCGATCATCGTATTACAAATGCTGCTGACGTACTTAGCGTTGATCAAGAAGTTAATGTAAAAATACTTGGAATAGATGATAAAACCAAGCGAGTTTCTTTAAGTATTTGCCAAGCTCAGCAGGATGCTGAACGGGCTGAATACCAAGAATTTCTTGGTGATAATAAGTCTTCATTTGGTGTAACTCTCGGTGAAAAATTCGGCCACTTATTTAAGCACGAAGATTAAGGAGCTGGCATTGTGCGGCAATCACGCAAGTTAGAGCATTTAAAATATTGTATGCTGCTAAAAGATGGACCAGCTATCAATGGTTTTGAAGACTTTTCACTTATACATAATTGTCTTCCAAATTTAGCGCTGGATGAAGTCAGTCTGTCGTGTACAGTTGCAGGGTTAAAGCTTGCTCATCCTATTATAATCAACGCGATTACTGGTGGGGGCCAAGAAGTTGCAGAAGTAAATAAGAGACTTGCTGAGTTTGCTCATATTACAGGATCGGCAATGGCTGTGGGATCACAGTATGCCGCATTTGAAAATCCAGAGGTAGAAAGTTCCTACAAGATCGTAAATAAGTATAATCCTAATGGTATCATATTTGCGAACCTAGGAGCACACGCTACACCTAAGCAAGCTCAGCATGCTGTGAAAATGGTTGACGCAAAGGCCATCCAAATTCACTTAAACGTGGCTCAAGAACTTATGATGGAAGAAGGCGATAGAAACTTTGCTGGCTATCGCGAAAACATAGCTGCTATTGTCGATAAAGTAAGTGTACCTGTAATAGTAAAAGAAGTCGGATGCGGAATGGCAATGGAACAGGTAGAAGCGTTAGTGGAAACTGGGGTTAAGGCACTTGATGTGGGTGGAGCTGGTGGAACAAACTTCTTAGCTATTGAAGCCGCTAGAACTAATAATGAATTGGCGCCCGAGGTGTTGAAATGGGGAGTGCCTACGGCAATCAGTGCAGTTGAAGCGTCGGAAAACCTTCCACCTCATGTTGATTTAATAGTATCTGGCGGGATTCGTAGTCCCCTCGAAGTTGTGAAATCATTGGTATTAGGTGGTAAGGCAGTAGGAATTGCAGCTCCTATTGTTAAACTTACTCATCAAAATAACTTAGAATCAGCCCAAGAATCCTTCGAGGCATTTCTTAGTCAGATAAGACAGTTCATGGTTCTTCTAGGAGCTAAAAATACTAGTGAACTAGCAACTGTACCAATAATTATCTCAGGTTATAGCAGAGAATGGTTGACTGCGCGGGGCATAAACATTGTGAAATATGGTACTCGTAACAAAAAGCATGGCTAACAAGGCCATGCTTTTTTGCATGAATTAATTTACTAAAGGACAAAATAAACCAAGAATCCAGAAAATCAGAACAAGAGGTGACTGTATATGAATATGCCAATTGGCATGATCACTCTTTTGGTCATTGGAGTATTGGTTTATTTTGGGATAGCGCAGCGAATATTGGATAGAATGCGTTTAACAGATAAACAGGCTTTATTATTTATTGCTGCGATTATTGTGGGCAGTTTCATAGATATCCCCATAATGAGCGCGCCGGTTGAAGTGAGTATAAATGTTGGCGGAGCTTTGTTGCCGGCGATACTCGCAATATGGTTGATAGTTAAAGCGGATGAGACGGGTGAAAGAGTACGGGCAATTATGGCTACAATTCTAGTAGCAGTGGCAGTTTCTTTAGGCTCCCGGTATCTCCCATATGAGCCGGAAAATATGTTTTTAGATCCAAAGCTAATTTATGGAGTATCTGCAGGCCTAATAGCTTACTTAGCTGGAAGGTCACGCCGCAGCGCCTTTATCGGTGGTGTACTAGGTATAATTTTGAGCGATATAATCCATATGGTCACCCTAACACAAATGGGTATTCCCGGGACAACTTACATCGGTGGCGCCGGAGCTTTTGATGTAGTAATTATTGCAGGAATTGTTGCTGTAATGGTTGCCGAATTGGTTGGCGAAACTAGGGAAAAAATCCAAGGCGGGCCAGTATTAGGACAAAACAGGCCTGAAGGGCTATATGAATTTAGCGAAGAATTATCTGAGCAGCGCGGCAAACAGGACAAAACTAACAAGAATGATGCTGATAGCGAACAAAAAAGTAGAGAAGGTGAGAACCGTGAATAAAAAGTTGAGTTTTTTGCTTGCGGCACTCTTTACCATATGTCTATTTTTTACACCTTGTATGGCTCATGAAAGAAATGACGGCGGTTACTATACCGTAGTTGACGAATCCGGAAATACAGTGTATATGACGGGGTGGGGAATAAGACCCGGCGATCAGTTTATCACGGAAGCAAACAAACGCTATGAAATTGTTACGGTTAACGGTGACACCGCCCAAGCGAAATTTATTGGGGATGTTAATCTGTCACAATATACAGCCTCTCACCAAACAACCTGGTCAAAAATCTTGTCACCTAGCATTGCTGAAGCTCAAGGTGGTGGGAAAGTTGCTATATATCACACTCATACTGACGAATCATATGTGCCCACCGACGGTAAAGAGAGCATCCTAGGTAATGGCAGTATATACAAGGTTGGTAGCGCTTTCGCTGACGCTCTTAGGGCAAAAGGCGTAGAAGCTATACATTCCGATGCTAAACATGATCCGCATGATGATATGGCTTACGAGAGATCACGACGAACAGCGGCTAAGCTGGTAAAAGAGCAGCCTAGCGCAATTTTTGATATTCACCGTGACGCTGTTCCACCACAAGTATACAAGGCTAATATAAACGGAAAAGATGTTACTAAAGTACAACTTGTTGTTGGAAAGAATGGACCTACAGGAAAACAGATAGAGGATTACGCGCTTCAAATTAAAGCTGAGGCGGACAAGCAGCATCCTGGCTTGGTCAAAGGGATCTTTTTCGCTAAGGGCGGAGACTATAATCAAGATCTCATGCCTAGGTCAATGCTTTTAGAGGTAGGTGCTCATACAAATGACCTTCCTGCAGCAGAGCGGGGTATTGCTCTTTTTGCTGATGTAATTCCTGCGGTAATTGGAGCGGGAGGAGCGCAACCTGCTCCACAGGTTGCGACTGACGGACAAGCTGGTTTTGGTACTGCTGCAAGTGGAGCATCCGGCGCCAGCAAATCAATCGGGTGGATTCTAGGACTATTAGTATTAGGTGGAGCTGCTTTTCTGTTTCTCAGTACTGGAAGTATGAAAGAAGCTGGAGCTAAACTAAAGCAGTTTACATCATCAGAATTTGCTAACTTTCTAGGGCCTAAAAAGAAACATAAAAAAAATCGTCCGCAAAAAGATGAAGATGATTTAAAGTAATATTTAGAACAAAGAGTGATGCTTTTTTTCATCACTCTTTGTTTGTTTGCAGGAAAAGATAGCTAATAAAAGGAATATCTAGAATAGAGGTGAAAAGTTTTGTCAAATAGCGGGATTATTGCGCAGGTATCACCAGATAGCATCGCAAGTGAATTAGGTTTGGCCCCCGGAGATAAGATTATTTCAGTAAATGGGCAGCCAATGAAGGACTTAATTGATTTGAGTTTTGCTCTATCTGATGAATCCGTCGAATTGTTAGTAGAAAAGGTCAATGGTGAACAAGAGATTCTTGATATAGAGAAAGATTATGATGAGGATTTAGGAATTGAATTTGAAAGCGCAGTTTTTGATGGAATTAGGACTTGCGCCAACAAATGTATTTTTTGTTTTGTTGATCAGATGGCACCAGATATGCGTCCAAGTCTGTATGTGAAGGATGATGATTACCGTCTATCTTTCCTGTATGGTAATTTTGTGACATTAACCAATTTAACAAAGTCGGATATGGACAGAATAAGGCGCCTGCATCTATCTCCCTTATATGTTTCGGTACACGTGACCGACGGTGAGCTGAGGGAAAAAATGCTCAATAATAAAAGAGCCGGAAGCATTATGGAGCAATTGAAATCATTAGCAGAATTTGGAGTTGAATTTCATACTCAGGTAGTTCTATGCCCAGGTGTTAATGATGGCGAAGCGCTAAAAAAAACCATTGAAGATTTATATAAGCTTCGTCCTAATACCTTATCGCTAGCCATAGTTCCTGTTGGGCTTAGCCGCTTTAGGGAAAATTGTTTTCCCCTTCGTTTATTTACCGAGGAAGAGGCTAAGAGTATTATTGAAATGGTTGATACCTGGCAAAAGAAGTGTCGAGAAAAAGATGGCGATTCTTTTGTTTATTTATCAGATGAATTCTATATACAAGCCGGAATACCAATACCACAATTCGATGAGTATGACGGTTTTCCCCAATTGGAGAATGGCATAGGCTTAGTACGAAGCTTCCTCACGGAATGGCAGGAAACTAAGGTACAAGGTCATAGCTATAATGAAGCTACCTATTTGGATGTAGTCTGCGGAGTGTCAGCCGAGAAGATTCTTCATCCATTACTGCAAGAACTAAACATTTCTAATTTAAATATCAGACTAGTACCGGTAGTAAATAAGTTTTTTGGAGAAAATATTACCGTTACGGGATTATTAACAGGAAAAGATATTTTAAATAAGCTCAAGGCTCTTGAAGGGCCTAGGACTGGCGTTATTATTCCAGGTGTTGCGCTCCGTAAGGGTGAGGATGTTTTTCTTGATGATATGGAACCAGAGGATTTGGCGAAGGATCTTAAAATACCAATTAGGGTTGCACACGGAGCAAGTGAACTGAGGCAATTGCTAGAAGCTTGGAGGTAAAGATGTCTAAGTTAGGATTAATTCAAGTATATACCGGCAATGGAAAAGGAAAAACTACTGCTAGTCTAGGTTTAGCATTTCGCGCATGCGGACACGGCTATAAAGTATGTATGATCCAATTTATGAAGGATAATGAGGAATACGGGGAAGCTAAGGCGGCTAAGCTTCTGACGAATTTTACCGTATTTCAGGTTGGAAGAAATGATTTTGTAAACCTATCTAATCCTGAGCCCATAGATGTAAAATTAGCGGAAGATGGTTGGGCTTTGGCACAAAAGGTTATATTATCAGAAGAATATGATATAGTGATTCTCGATGAAATTAATGTTGCTATGGCCTGTAAGCTTTTAGATGTAGACAAGGTGACCACCTTTTTGACCCAAGAACTAAAAAAGCTCAAGAAGAAACCAGAATTAATTCTGACAGGCAGGTACGCGCCAAAGCAAGTAATTGAAATCGCAGATTTAGTGACTGAAATGCAAGAAGTCCGTCATTATTATAATAACGGAACAGAATCTCGCGCAGGAGCCGACTTTTAATAGATATATAATATAGATAGGTGATGAAAATGAGCAAACCAATCGTAGCCATAGTTGGTCGACCTAATGTTGGCAAATCTACTCTGTTTAACCGTATTGGTAATAAGAGAGTTTCAATAGTTGAAGATATGCCAGGTGTAACTCGTGACCGAATATACCTTGACGCGGAATGGCTTGGACAGGAATTTACAATGGTCGATACCGGTGGTATTGAGCTTGAGAGTACCGATCATATACTGATTTCTATGCGTCATCAGGCAAAGATTGCTATGAATGAGGCGGACGTCATTGTCTTTGTCGTTGATGCTAAGACTGGAATGACAACTGCAGACCAAGAGGTGGCAGTTCTTTTACGTAGCACTCGGAAACCAGTTATTTTGGCAGTAAACAAGGTCGATAATATGAAAAACGAAAGTGAAATATATGAGTTTTATAACTTAGGCTTGGGTGATCCTATTGCCATATCAGCTGCTAATGCGCTTAATCTTGGAGATATGCTTGACAAGATAATCGAGTGCTTGCCTAAAGACGGCCATCAGGAAGAGGATCCTGACCTGATTAAGGTAGCCGTAATAGGTAGGCCTAATGTCGGGAAATCTTCAATGGTCAATGCGATGCTAGGTGAAGAGAGAGTTATTGTAAGTAATGTTCCAGGCACAACCCGGGACGCAATTGATACGCATTTTACTAAAGATGGTTCTGATTTTCTGCTTATTGATACCGCAGGTATGAGGCGAAAGGCTAAAATAGAACTTCCAGTTGAACGGTACAGTGTAATGCGCTCGCTACGAGCTGTGGACAGAGCAGATGTTGTACTTATGGTTATTGATGCCGAAGATGGTGTTACAGAACAGGATAAAAAAATTGCTGGCTATGCTCACGAGGCTGGTAAGGCAAGTATTATTGTTGTTAATAAGTGGGACCTAGTTGAAAAAGATAGTAAGACATCGCTGCGGTTTACTGAAACCATTCGCAGCGAGCTTGGTTTTATGCAGTATTCGCCAGTGTTATTTACTTCCGCCCTTACAAATCAGCGTGTTAACAGGGTTACCGAGCTTATAAAATTTGTGGCCGAACAGCATTCTATGCGTATTAAAACGAGCGTGCTGAATCAAGTCATAGAAGATGCTACAGCTATAAACCCGCCTCCATCTAGTCATGGAAAGAGATTAAAAATATATTTTACAACCCAGCCAGATGTAAAGCCGCCAACATTTATCTTCTTTGTGAATGATCCTGAGATTATGCACTTTTCCTACCTTCGCTACCTTGAAAATAGGTTGCGTGAGAGTTTTGGGCTTGAGGGAACGCCATTAAAACTGGTTGTTCGTGGCCGTAAAGAAGACGAAGATTAATAAAACTATAGACTCTCGTTTAGTGTAAACGAGAGTCTAAATAGCAATAACCTAAAGGGCGAGGAGAAAGATGTACTTATTAATTTTAATACTATCCTATGTGATTGGGTCAATTCCAAATGGGCTTATAGTAGGTAAAATGTTGGGTGATGTTGATCTAAGACAATTTGGAAGTAAAAATATTGGAGCAACAAATGCCTTTAGAGTTCTCGGCCCCTGGCCAGCACTACTAGTGTTTCTTACCGATGCTGCAAAGGGTGTTGCTGGCGTTTACTTAGGTCAATTTTTGGTAGGATCGCCGCTAGCACTTTTGGCAGGAGGAATTGCAGCTATCGCTGGGCATAATTGGTCAGTTTTTCTCGGGTTTAAGGGTGGACGCGGTGTCGCAACCGGTTTGGGTGTTATTGCCGTGCTATCACCGAAGGTTACGTTGATAGTATTTTTGGTCTGGGCCTTAATTGTCTATTTTACGAGGTATGTTTCACTTGGGTCAATTGTTGCAGCGGCCTTAGTACCCATATTAATGTTGTTTTTGGGCGAAATATATGAATTTCTTATATTTGGATTGATAGCAGCGTTATTTGTTATTGTTAGACATAAACCGAACATTGAGCGCTTGTTAAAAGGTGAAGAATTAAAAATCAAACCGGGTAAGATGGGCACTGGAGACAAGAAGGAGAAGTGATCTGATTGAAATTGGCCGTAATCGGTGCCGGAAGTTGGGGCACTGCAATGGCAGGAATATTAGGAAAAAAACATGGAAATGTAAAGCTATGGGTTAGAAAACAGACGTTGGCTGACCAAATAAACCAAACTAGAGTAAATGACAAGTATTTGCCGGGCATAACTTTACCTCCTACTGTTACCTGCACTAGCGATTTATGCGAAGCAGCGCGAGATTCACAGGTGGTTGTAATTGCAACGCCGTCGCATGCTGTACGTGATACATCAGCATCTTTGGCTGATGTAATTAATAAAGATACCCTAATTGTTACAGCAGCAAAAGGTCTAGAACTTAACTCTTTAAAACGGATGTCTGAAGTTATTGCTGAATCTATACCGTTTTTAGGTAATAATATTGCGGCTTTATCAGGCCCTAACCATGCAGAAGAAGTTAGTTTGATGTATCCTAGTGCAACAGTTGTAGCTTCCTTTTCGCGGGCTGCTGCCGAAAAAGTTCAAGATATCTTTATGCTGCCATATTTTAGAGTTTATGCAAATCCAGATATCATTGGGGTAGAGCTGGGTGGGGCTCTAAAGAATATAATAGCGCTCGGTGCGGGCATAATTGAAGGGCTTGGGCTTGGTGATAATACAAAAGCAGCGTTGATGACTCGAGGTCTGACAGAAATTACTCGGCTTGGTACAGCAATGAATGCACAGCCATCTACTTTCGCTGGTCTAGCAGGCATAGGCGATTTGATAGTTACTTGTACTAGTAAACACAGCCGCAACCGTCGGGCAGGAGTATTGCTTGCGCAGGGTAAAAGCATGCAAGAAATTGAAAACCAGACAAACATGGTGGTTGAAGGAATAAAAGCCACCTGGGCCGCATATCATTTAGCTAAAAAACACCAAATTGAGATGCCAATTACTGAGCAAATGTATTCGATACTTTATGAGAATAAGCCGCCCAAAGAGGCTTTATTAGAACTTATGACCCGGGGCAAAACCTCAGAAATTGAGGAAATAGTAGCAAATAAATATGACTGGGAGTTATAAAGAGTATGAGGTTACATACTCTTTTTTATTTTGTCATAATCTCAGCGGCATGTCATATATTTATAATGGTTAAGCACATATCGTCCAAGGATATGTTTATTAACGAACACTATTCCTTCTCGTCCGGGTAATATTTTGTCTTAAGGGAGGGATGAACACGAGGGTTTAGTGGGCAGCGCTCACATCTAGATAAATTATAGTTATGGGGGGGAAAGAAATAATGGAAAAATTTGATCTTTTTAGAGATATTGCCGAGCGTACTGGCGGTGATATTTATATTGGGGTTGTAGGCCCAGTACGCACAGGTAAATCAACCTTTATCAAACGTTTCATGGAGACCATGGTACTACCTAATATCACCGATCCCTATGATAAGGAACGCGCTAAAGATGAATTGCCGCAGAGTGCTGCCGGTAGAACAATAATGACCACTGAACCCAAATTCATCCCTAACGAAGCAGTTGAGATCAATGTTAAGGACAATGTAAGCGTAAGAGTAAGAGTAGTTGACTGCGTAGGTTACACGGTAGATGGGGCTTTAGGGTATGAAGAGGACGAAGGACCTCGTATGGTTCTTACTCCATGGTTTGATCATGAAATACCATTCGAGGAAGCAGCCGAAGTTGGCACAAGAAAAGTTATCGCAGAGCACTCGACTATCGGTATGGTAATTACCACGGATGGAAGTGTTACCGATCTGTCGAGGGATAACTATATTTCAGCCGAAGAAAGAGTAGTCAATGAGCTTAAAGAACTGCAAAAACCATTCCTTGTAATATTAAATACTAATAAACCAACTGCTAAAGAAACTCGTGAACTTGTAGCAAAACTCGAAAATAACTATGATGTACCTGTTATACCTGTAGACTGTGCTCAACTCAATCATGATGATATTTATTCGATACTTCAAGAAGTATTGTACGAATTCCCTGTTAAGGAAGTAAATATTTCGCTGCCTAAGTGGGTCGAGGAACTTGAAACTGAGCATTGGCTTAGACAGAAATTTGATGGCGCTGTACAAGACGTACTGCAGTACGTGAGAAGACTGCGCGATATTGACCGTGCTATAGACGATTTGTCAGGCTACGAGTTTATTGCGGATGTAATACTGCATGATATGGATCTAGGTTCCGGTCTGGCTGTTATCGAAATTACAGCTCGCCCTGACCTCTTCTATCAAGTGCTCGAAGAACTGACTGGATTTACTATTTCCGGCGAACATCATCTGCTGCGCTTAATGCAGGATTTGTCGGTTGCTAAACGCGAATACGATAAATTTGCATCAGCACTCGAGCAAGTACGCCAAACTGGTTATGGCATTGTTCCGCCTCAGTTGGATGAGATGGTTTTGGAAGAACCTGAAATTATTCGAACAGGTAATCGCTTTGGTGTGAGATTACGGGCTATGGCTCCTTCGCTCCATATTATCAGAACAGATGTTCAAGCTGAGATATCTCCAATTATTGGTACAGAGAAGCAAAGTGAGGAGCTTGTGCAGTATCTAATGCGGGAATTTGAGGGTGAGCCAGAAAAAATTTGGCGGACTAATTTATTCGGAAAGTCGCTTAATTCATTAGTAAGAGAGGGCATCCAGAATAAGCTTTCAAGTATGCCGGAAGCTGCGCAAAATAAACTCCGCGATACATTGCAAAAAATTGTTAATGATGGCAGTGGTGGTTTGATTTGTATAATATTTTAATAGACAGAATTTAGTCAGTCGCAGAGACTGACTTTATTTTTTGTACATTGGAATAATAATGCTTGTGCAATAGATATAGCTAATGCTATAATGTCTACTGTAGGCAGAACAATATCCTTGTGTGCAACACTGGAGGAGGAATAGCATGAATGAACAAAAGTCTGGAGTATTTTACCTGGTCAGAGAAGAAATATTGCCGGAGGCGATAAAAAAGACTATAAAAGTAAAAGACATGTTAAAGCGCGGAGAGGCAAATACGATAAATGAAGCAGTGGAAAAAATGGAACTTAGCCGTAGTGCTTACTATAAATACAAAGATTATGTCTTTCCCTTTTATGAGGCAAGTCGAGAAAAGATCGTAACATTAACGTTACTCCTTGAACATAAATCAGGTGTTCTATCACGAGTGCTTAACACTATAGCAGCAGATCATGGCAGTGTTATGACAATAAATCAAGGAATTCCACTTCAAGGAGTTGCCAACGCTACTATTTCCATAGAAACAGCTAAGTTAGTGATTGACTTAGAAGCATTGTTAGATAAATTGAGAATGGTAGAGGGCGTCAAAAGATTAGAAGTATTGGGTCAGGCATAGAGAGGAGAGAATCGTAATGAACCGTACAGTTAATATTGCTTTATTAGGTCTAGGAACAGTTGGAGCAGGAGTTTTGAAGATTCTCAAAGAGAATGGCCATAGCATCAATCAAAAGGTTGGTGCAGAGGTTTTGGTTAAAAAGGCTCTAGTTCGCAACTTAGATAAAGTAAGAGATATTGAAGCGGATTTGACTACTAACTTTGAAGATATTTTATGCGATCCTGAAATTGACATTGTAGTTGAAGTGATGGGTGGCGAACAACCGGCTAAGGATTATATCATCCAAGCTCTTAATGCAGGTAAGCATGTAGTGACCGCAAATAAAGATGTTGTAGCCAAATATGGGCGTGAGTTATTTGAAGCCGCTGAAAAATCAAACGTAGACCTTATGTTTGAGGCCAGCGTCGGTGGCGGTATCCCGATTATTAGACCACTCAAACAATGCCTTGCTGCTAATAGAATCACTGAAGTAATGGGCATAGTTAATGGTACTACTAACTACATGCTGACAAAAATGACTAATGAACGTATGGACTTTGCCGAAGTTCTGGCAGAAGCCCAGGCTAAGGGATACGCGGAAGCAGACCCTACAGCTGACGTAGGCGGTTTAGATGCAGCAAGAAAGATTGCTATACTATCTTCTATAGCGTTCGGGACAAGAGTATCTCTTGATCAGGTTTCTGTAGAAGGCATTACAAATATTTCGTTGCAAGATATCGAATATGCCAGAGAACTAGGTTATGTAATTAAGTTGCTGGCTATTGCAAGAGACAGTGACCGTGGTATCGATGTGCGTGTCCATCCTGCCTTTGTTCCCAACAGTCACCCAATCGCAACTGTAAATGATGTATTTAATGCTATTTACGTGAAGGGGGATGCTGTTGGCGAGGCCATGTTTTATGGACGTGGTGCAGGACAGCTTCCTACAGCAAGTGCAGTAACAGCTGACATTATAGATGTTTCTCGAAACATCTTACACAACGATAACGGCAGAATACTCTGCACCTGTTTTGAAGAAAAACAGTTTTGCCCAATTCAAAAGACCGAATCACTATATTATGTTAGATTACTCGTTGAAGATAAACCAGGTGTCCTAGCGGCAATAGCAGGCGCTTTTGGTGCTCAGCAAGTTAGTTTAAACTCCGTAATTCAAAAGCGCAGAGTAAATAATTGCGCCGAAATCGTCCTTATTACATCTAATGTTCCAGATGCCAGCATTAGATTAGCTATCGATACAATCAAGGGTATGTCCGTCGTAAACCATATACAAAGTGTTGTACGGGTTGTATCGTAAACGTCTTTATATAGGAGAGAATATTTATGGCAATTACGGTACGAATAAAGGTTCCTGGTACAACTGCAAATTGCGGCCCGGGATTTGATGCAATAGGTATTGCGTGTAATATTTATAATTATTTAGAATTAACATTAGATGAAGCCGAGAAAACAAATGTCCATGTGGAAGGCGAAGGTGCTGGTGTAATTCCTACCGATGACCGAAATATTGCCGTAAAGGCAGTAAGAATGGTTTTAAAAAGAGTAGGATTCCCTCTAAAAGGCGTAAAAATAAAAATGAATAATAACATACCTCTAGCGCGAGGTCTCGGTAGTAGCGCGGCGGCCATTGTCGGAGGCCTGGTAGCAGCAAATGAAGCAACCGGAAATACACTTACTAAGCAAGATATTCTAGATATGGCAACTGAGATAGAGGGTCATCCCGACAATGTTGCACCGGCCATATATGGAGGAATAACTGTCAGTGTTGTCGAGGGCTCGTCCCATTGCCTGCGGTTTCTTCCTAGAAAGAAACTTATAATGGTTGTAGCGGTTCCAGAGTTTACGCTTTCAACTCAAAAGGCGCGACAGGTTCTTCCTCAGGAAATCAGTTTGAAAGATGCTGCCTTTAATGTCGGCAGGGCCTCTTTGCTAATCGGTGCCTTATGCCAGGAAGAGTATAGCCTGCTTAAATATGCTTTTAAAGACAAGCTTCATCATCCATATAGGCAAGAACTAATACCAGGCATGGAAGATGTTTTTAAAGCATCTATTGATAATGGGGCTCACGGAGCAACCATAAGTGGTGCTGGCCCGTGTTTGATCGCGTATACTGAACAAAATGCCAATGAGGTTGGTAAAGCTATGGTTAAAGCCTTTAATGATAACGGTGTTCAGGCTAAAATCCTCATCCTGGATATAGATGAAGCAGGAGCAACAGCAATAGCTTAAAAAAGATAGGTCTGCTACTTGACATATTATTGCAAACACGGTAAAATTAATTCTGTTAGTCGGGGCGTAGCTCAGCTTGGTAGAGCGCTACCTTGGGGTGGTAGAGGCCGCACGTTCAAGTCGTGTCGCTCCGACCAGTTAAATACAGTAAAATCAAGGGTTCGCAGAAATGCGAACCCTTTTTATATTTATACTTGTCCCCTAAGTTGTCCCCTACGCATGCAATTAGGGGACAAAAATTGAAATTTTAACGGGCTTTCTCTTTTTTTGAATCTGGTTTTAGACTGTCTAAAATACCTTGCATAACATGGGCGGAATGTTCTTCGGCGGATTTAATTTCATGAATATACGTCTTGATTGTGAAAGCTTTATCGCTATGACCTAGTTTCGCGCTTATGTTGCAATATCCAAGCCTGATTTTAGTAGATAGCTACCACTTAGATGCCTGAAGGCGTGTGGACTAATCAAAGGCAGATTGTGCTCCTCACAAAATGCTCCTAAAAAATTATTGAAGCTGTGAGGGTGGCCAACTGAGCCGTCATGTTGTGAGAATAACCATTTTTCCGGGCCGACAGGATTATCAAGTTGATAGCGCCTTGCCTTTTAAAACATCGGCTGCAAAGAGTTTCCATTCTTGTTCAGCTTCAGGCTTAGACTCTGCCTTAATCGTTTTAGTGTATTATTTTTGTTCGTGTACTACAGTGAGCAAATAAGAGTTATCGCCACGTTTTTTGATCTTTGAAGGCAAAGCAATCACCTCAATAAGTTATTTATATAGCCAGCATCCTGGAGATAGGGTGCTGGCTTGTTTGTATTGTCAATTCATACTATAATCCGCATTTATTTTAATTCATTCCACAGTTCAAGCTCTGCCTAATGACCAACGACAAACCGATTGCCCGAGGTGATGACACAGCGCTCTGGGCGCGGATCCAGTTGGTGCCGTTCACTCAGAAATTTGAGGGCGCGAAGCAGGACAAAACTCTCGGGGATAGGCTGCGGACTGACTCGGAGACGGCAGGTATTTTGAAGTGGTTAGTCTATGGTTGTCTGAAGTGGCAACATGAAGGCCTTAACCCGCCCGATGAAGTGCTGCAGGCAACGAATGAGTATAGGCAAGAGTCGGACAAGTTTCAGAATTGGATTGATGAATGCTGTGTGTTAAAGCAATTTGCAGTGGCCCCAACTGGTGAACTGTACAAAAGTTTTCAGGCTTGGTCATTAGCCAATGGTGAAAAATTCATCGTAAATGCTAAAGTTTTGGCAAACACTTAGTTCAAAAAGGATTTGAGCCCTTCAAAAGTAATGGCGTCCGAAAAATGAAGGTTATCGGATTGATTGCAAATATTCAAGAAATTGCCCAGGAAAACCTATTTTAGGAGGGCGAAACAGGGTCGTTAGTTTTGTTCCGAAAATATGTAACGACCCTGCCCGCAAATCCTTATATTATCTAGCTTTATCTATTATAATTTTTGTTCTTAGGCGTTAAGGGTCAAAAAATATAAAGTAATATAAGAAATTAAATATATAAAAATAACTTATTTCAATGCCATTAATATCCCTAATGACCCTAATTAAGAGGAAGTGATTAAATGTCACTATTCGAATCTGAAATATTTCCAGGCAAGCAATATACAGACAGCTTCGGTGTCCAGATTCAGATTTGTGGATTGAATTGTTCATCCGAGCTGGCAGAGATAACGAAGATCTGGCCGCTAGGTTAATGTATATGAGAAATTCAGGCTGCCGACTACAAAAGAATGAGAAGTTCTGTTATGTGATAATCCCGGTAATTGGTAAGGGCGGTTGGGAATCAAAAGAATTCTACGATCAGGAAAAAGCTTGTTTGATTCAGTATAGGACGGAGTTAATAAGGTTATTGAGCGGGTTAAAAAAATAGGCCAGCACACGCTGACCTTAGGATGGGAGAGAAAAGCAATTAGGCACCGTAGGGACGATCCTATGGGTAGTATTACCCAGTGAAATGATTTTATACGTTATGGGTGAAGGGAATATAGGTCGTTAATCGAGATAATCACTACCATCTTTTAGAAAATTATTTTATTTACCGTGACCGCCACCATGGCCACCACTATTACCGCCATGGCTATTTCCACTACTTGCACCCTTAGTAGAAGAAGTTGCTGAAATTGTAGATGTTTTCGGAGATTGTTGACGACTATCTTTTTTGCTAATTGATTTTTGAACCGCGTTATCGCTACGGGTAACATCGGAAACTTTTATCCCAAGACTTTCAGCAATTTCGCCCCATCCCATAGTTTGTTTCATGCCAGTAATTTCGCCAACTTGTTTTCCTGAAAGAGCAGCAAAGCCATATGCCTTTGAGATTTCACCATAACCAAATCCAGTTGCATGTTGGTCAGCAACATCTTGAGCGTTTACTGTGAATCCATATGTCTTGCTTAGAGCATCTGCTAAATTTTGATCCTTAGTTGTTATTGTTGCCGAAGGTGTTGTCACGTTAGGAGTTGTAGCTTCTGTAGTCGGTGAGACCGACGTACTAATATCTGTTGTAGTAGTTGCCTGAGTTGTATCTGCAGTCTCGGCAAAAGTTGGTAATGAGTTGATAGTAAGCATAGACGAAAGAATCAAAGTAGAAAGTATTTTTCTAGTCCTTGTCATAGTGCACCCTCCATTAAAGTTAATGTTAATTAATTGTAACAATTAGAATTATGTAATTCCATAGACTTAGAGTGCTGTCTTGATAGGACTATTGCTTCAATAGCAAGCAATATAGCCCCGCAATCAATTGGCGGGGTAAGGCTAATGATCATCAGTATAGGAAAGGTGTCGGAGGATTGGAGCCTACTCAATTTAAGAAAGGCCATATACCAAAATACTATAGTAAAGGAGGCCAATAATGGATGTACTGGAACTGATTGGGCTAGATGATCACGAAGAGCGCAATAGATATGGTTTTGACAGAACAAAAGGGACCGAACTCCTTCGCCTTGCCATGTTGGGGCGGCGGTAGAGAAAGGTTGCACAGAAATATTCAAACAACAGCATGCAAGGGAGCTTATCAATCTATAGAGTGAACAAAGTAAAAGAGCTTTGCATGCTTAAATATTACTGCCGCCAGAGTACGGATGGCGGGTAACAGCTAATTACTTTGTTTTTTCGCTTTAAACCATTTTAACGAGAAGTGGATAACCACTCCAAGGATTACACCAACAAACCCAAATCCAAGCCCAGACAAAATGTGCTTATGGTCAATTGGCCAGATTATCCCTATCAACATACCTATGGCAGCTAATATTGCAGTATAGCAATGTTGTTGCTCTTCTCGGATTTCCTCGCCTAAGTAAGTATTTATTTCTATAGCCCTATAGTAGCCATGCCAAATTGAAAAAACATACATACTGGGGTAAAACATTAACCAGTCGTGATTAAGTTCTCCATCCACGTCCGGATGTGCAGGATTGAATTCTTTTATAATCTCACAGTTAATCCCGCCAAGATAGTTGAAGCTCAGCTCTAGTATAACAAGTACAAGCCCGACAAAATAGTCACGGTTATAAAACTGTCCTAGCCCTGGAAGCATGGTAGACCAAGCAGCAGCAACTAAAGGATAACGATGAGATGCTGATTTTTTCATGAAATCACCCAAGTTATTGTTAGTAAATATACCCTTTATAATACTAAATTTTAAGTAAGGAGTGTGATTATGGCATGGACAGTACAATTCGGTGCGTTAGGAATATAGCCTTTGCTATCTACATGGAAAAGCATCACCCTGAAAAATGGTACAGAATGAATCAACAGATATCCTAAGAAGGTCATATAAACAGCGCTGAAAGCTATAGAGATATATTAATTAGGCAGGAAGAAGAATATGCCCAAATGGCAGCAAGTGTACAACTACTAAACTATTACTGGATGAATTAGAAGTCATGTTATCAGGCCAATATGGGGACAAGCTTAAACCATTGAAACCTAATGTAAGTAAAAAGGCAGGGTAAACAATCATCGGGAGCTGAAAAATGGTTAGCTGGTGGGTAATAGTTGGAGTGTGGGCGGGTGTAATATTGGGAGCAATGCTCATGGCAATGTTTAAGGTAAGCAAATAAACAAAGGGCGGCTAGACCGCCCTATTAGTGTTTTGTAAGGGAGGGGTAGATCTGGAGCAAGCATTGTTTATCAGAGCACAAATCAAAAAGAGAATAGGGTAACTACAAGCTAGCTTATCAATTACCGAGAGCGCAAAAGAGTATTCGAAGAACAACGCAAGGAAATAGAGGCCGGGAAAAAAGACAATGATAACAATATAGGAGATAGTCGGTCATCGGTACCAGGTTAACCGGTTGAAAGGGTAGCTTGTAAGCTAAATAAACATGATCAGAGTAATACGGAAAATGGCTGCAGACAATTGAGGATGTCAGGTCTATCCTGGGTCCTAAAAAACGCTAATTACTTGAGCTTCGCCAAGAATGTAAATTTTACATATCTCCTGATGGTGGTAGGCCTGGGTGGATCGAACCGGTAAAACAAAGATTCGGAGAAATTACCGGATGGTGTCCAGCCGAAAACAAGATTAAGGAAATGTGGCATGACATTGTTAGTTTGGCTGTTAGAATTTATCATTTTCGTCAATGTAAATTTTGAAACTATATTGCTAAAGTATTGGGACACGCTGAAAAATTTGATATATAATAAATAATGTGGCATTATTTGTAAACAGAGGAGTAATTTACAATCGGTAAAAGCTGGCTAGCATGCCTTAAAAGTGATGCTCGTTATATTTACAAGCAACAAAAAAATGATGTTACGGGCGTCGAATGGAGGCTTCATAATTGTTAAAACGTTTGAAAAAAAGGATTGAGCAACGCAATTTTAAAAAAGCGAAAATTCTTTCAGCAACAATAAGTGCGATAGTAGCACTATCAATTATACCTTCCGTTGCCAGTGCTATGGAAATTAGCGGCCTAGGGACGGTCTATATACATAACAGTATAAACGGTGATAATCTTGTCGTTCATACTGGTGTTACGGTAAATATGAGTGGCACAAATACCTCTCCTTTAGGAATTAATTATAACCTAAACTACAATGGCCAAATTTCCAGTCTTGCCTCTGTTTATAATGATGGCGGCATTATAAATTTGTCAAATGTCAACACCTCAGGAAGGTCCTTTAGCTTAGTAAATGATAGCGGTACTATTAATGTGAGCAACGGCGAAATCAACAATTCGGTTGGTAATAGTATTGAAAACCATAGTGGTACTATTAACCTAACGAATGTTGTTATTGTTAATAATAATGATTCTACTGCTAATACCCTAGGGGGTGTCACTACCATACGGGACAGTAAGCTGATTGCTTTATGGACAGGAGCAGAGTCAATGGGAGGCAGCACAATATTAATCGACACTGCTATCCAGGCAGGAGGAGCCGCTTTATATACATACAGCGGCAATATCACCGCTGCCGTCCATGGTCAAAGTATTATCGGTAGCAACTATCTCATGCGCGCCCAAGGCGGAAGCATCGACCTTACCGCCTATAATAGAAGTCAGCTATACGGTAAGACCGTTATAAATAACGGCATCGCTAACCTATCTTTAAATTCCGGGGCAACCTGGACAACACCGGAAAGTTCAACTTTGACGAATCTTGCACTAAATAGCGGCAATGTTGTATTCACAGCGCCAACTGACATATCCTCGTCATCCTCCTATCGTACCCTGGCGGTGAATAATTCCTTATCGGGTAACGGCGCTTTTTACCTTAACAGTAATCTATCTAGCGGCTATGCCGACCGCATAAGCAGCGCAGCAAATGTTAGTGGTGATCATCAGCTGTATGTGCGTAACTTCGGCGGAACGCCTAGTGATCTTTCCGCAACAGTTAAGCTGACCAATTTAACAGGAACAACTACAGCTAACTTTAGAGGTAGTAGTGATGCTGGTATTTACCGCTATAATGTTGCCCAGGGATCCACTCTTTCGCCGTTTTATACCTATGGTGGTAGTCCGGTAAGCGGTTCCGACTATTATCTATATAACACGTTTATTCCGTCTACACCTGTCAAAGTCGCCATGGCTGACAACGTAGCAAACAATGTTATGGGCTATGGTGAAATGAACGAAATTAAAAAACGGATGGGCGAACTCAGAATGGGGAATCAATCCAGTGACGATTTTTGGGCAAGAACCTACGCTGAAAAGTTCGATGTACGGCCAAATGGCGGGGAACCCTTTGATCAAGCAGTGAATGGCATTGAAATAGGCAAAGATAATCCACAAGCATTTGACGGCGGCAAGAGGTACACAGGCTTTCTTGTAGGTTATGGCAAGGCTAGCAATGATTTTAGTAGCGGCGGTTCCGGAAATGTTTACAGTACATATTTAGGCAGCTATGCCAGCTGGCTTAGAGACGACGGCGTTTATTTTGACTTAATAGGCAAGTATAACTGGTTCCGCCATAACTTTGATACACCTCTTATAGGGGGCGGAAGTGACAGCGGCAGTTACAACAATCACGGGTTTAGCCTGTCGGCAGAAGTCGGAAAACGTTTCCAGCGAGCGAACGGTTATTTCGTTGAACCAGCAGTCGAACTGACTGGTTTGTGGTCTACAGCTGAATCCTATTCTACATCGAACGGATTGGATGTTGATGTGCCATCGTCCCGTTCGCTGCTCCTTCGTCTCGGATGTACCATAGGCCGAAAGTGGCAGGGAAATGACGGAGTAAACCATGAATTTTACGGCAAGGCCGGTTGGGTCAACGAATACAAAGGCGATTCAACTACAACCGTGGATTCGACCGCTTTTGATTCTAGCCTAAAAGGCCACCAATGGATTACTGGTCTTGGTTATATTGAAGATACACGCAGACATCAGCTTTATTGGGATGTAGAAAAGTCCTGGGGTAATACGACTAGTAAAGAATGGGGAATTAACGCGGGGTACAGGTGGAAATTTTAGTTTTAGAGGGGGGAAAACCCCCGCTTTTTCGTGATATTATGATATTAAGTAAATCAAACGAAAATATACAGCGTCCCTCGGGGCGCTTTTTTTATGCCTAAAAGGAGGGAAAACATTGAGTAAGAACAGGTGTTAATACTATAAACCTCGTGATAAATCAGCAAAGATTAACTGTCCAAACTGTATTGAGTGGATCAGTAAAAGGTGCAAGAGTGAAAATAAAGTAAAAGACAATTGTAAAACCGACCTTGTTCATGAAAGTGTGATCTTCCCTAGATCAAAAAGAGTAACCAGTGTATTAAGGTGATGTTTCACAAGCATAAAACCATCCGTGACCCGCAATTAATAAGAAAAATGAAGAAAGAAATAGATTGCTGCGAGTTATGCGGCAGTCCTTTTAGTTTTAATGAGCTTTTTCTTTTATTGGCTTCGGCTTTAGACTATCTATAGTGCCTTGCATAACGTTAGCTGAATGTTGCTTTGCAGACTGTATTTCGTGAATATAGGTCTTCATCGTAAAAGATTTGTCACTATGGCCTAGTATTGAACGGCCAACCTATTACTGACAATGAATGGATGATTGAGTCGTTAAGCGAGGACTGCCCGTACATCGATAACAACGGGCGGGTAATAGTTACCAGTGCTGAAATCACGCTTAAAGAGTATGTGCTGCCGGATGATAGCAAATGGAATTCACAATAGCAGTAAACCAGAAGGTGTTCATTTTAACCCAACGGTTATTGAAAAAACACTTCAAAACATCAGGACTATTCTATCCACACCGAAATTTATCGGTACGATTAAACCGTGAATTTAGAGTATCAGCAACTATGCTGGATTCACTCTTGCCTTTGCTTAAGCAAGATTAACATCTGAGATTATAACGGCAGTTCAGCGATGGGAGCCAAGGGGAATGGTAACTTGAGTCAGCTACGAAGTTGATGGACTGGACGGTATGTTACGCGCGAAAGTGAGGGAGAGAGTAATTGAATTTATCTGAGATTAATTTTGCGGAAAAGTCAACACAAGATATTGAGTCGGCTGTTATAACAACATACACAAGGGTGATCCAGTCCGGCTATTTTTGCAATCTGTTGCAGCTATCATAGTTCAGCAGCGGGTATTAATCGACTATAGGCGCAAAGATGAATCTATTGGCATATGCGAAGGACATTTATTAGACCATATCGGCTCAACTCTACGCTTTGAAATTTCAGCTATCCAGCCGCAGTCGGTAACTATACCGGCAGGCCTGCTAAATGTAGATGTAGTTGCTGAATGTACAGAACCAGGCATAAAAGAAAACAGCTATCAACCCGGTCAAATAATAAAATATTAGACCCGTTACAATGCCTAAAAACAGTATCTAACATTACGCTAATCGAAGGAGGCGCTGATACAGAGACTAATACGGCATATCGAGAACGTATCCGTCAATCACCCAGCAGGTTTCCTGTGCAGGCCCGAGCGGTGCATACACTGTGAACCAGTTCAAAAACTTTGAATATCATAATAATGGAGGTTGATAAAAATGAGAGGTATTGACGTAAGTTATCATAACGGCGAAATAGATTGGCAATCTATTGTCGATGCAGGATGCGAATTTGTTATAATACGGCTTGGATATGGCAATCACCACCTTGACTCCAAATTCTTGGACAACGTAAACGGTGCTCTAGCTGCCGGACTTAAAATCGGCGTGTATTACTACAGCTATGCCCTTGACGTTGAAGCTGCCAAATTAGAAGCGAAGTTTGTGCAAGAAGTTCTGCAAGAGAACGGAATAAACCCTGAGCTGGGCATTTGGTTCGATATGGAGGATGCCGATGGGTATAAAGAGCGCAACGGTATGCCAGATAGTCAGACTATAACGGATATGTGCTCTGCGTTCATCTGTACCCTCAATGAGGCAGGATATCAGTATGTTGGTATTTATGCTTCTTACTGGTGGCTGACCGAGGTAATTAATACATCACAGCTAGCTGACTATGTTACGTACTGGAATGCCCAGTGGGGTAATCATAATGACTTCGCAGGATCAAAAATGTGGCAGTTTACAGATAGCCTTGAAATAGGAGGCCGTATTTTTGACGGAAATGAGTACTACCAATAAGAGGTGGACCTATGGATATTGATAACGAATTAAAGACGATAAAACAGGCCATTGGCAGAAATGCCGGGGCCTGTTCTTGTTTTACTGGGCAGTATTGTTAATAGCCGCCGGCACCTATTATGCTTTTACCCGCATCAGTGATGCTGAATTCAGGTACCTGCAAGCTATTCAACTAACCCAGGAATAAATTCCAAAGCTCTGCAATTTAAATATAACGGGTATCGCAATTGGAAGTGGTCAGCTGGTGTTGGCGTGCATGATGGAGATTACTACGCTATAGGCTTACAGCTTAATTACTCTAAGGATGCTGCTGTATCTGGTGAGATTCACACTGACGGTAAGTCAGTTAATGGTGGGGGAGTAAGATTGATAAGTTTTTTTTGTTTTAGTACGGAGGAAAATTGTTACTTTTCTCAAATATAAACCGTAACTTATTTCAGGAAGGGTATGAGATGAGAAAACATTTGCGCTATAAGCTCTTTATCATTCTGTTGATGACAGCTCTTTTATTGGTAGGTTGCTCTAAATCAACTAGTATTTCTGATGAAGAGTTTATTAAGCTTATTAGTTCGAATAATATTGAAAAAGTGCAAGCGGCTTTAAAGGAAGGTAAAAATCCAAACTTAAGAGATAATGAGCAGAGATCAGCCTTATGGGTAGCCACCACTACTAGCATTGACATGACCAAAACTTTGTTATCTGCCGGAGCAAATATAAATTATCCGGAATCTCAGCTATTGTTTTCTAATGCACAGGTTACTTCGATAAATGATACCCTAGCCTCAATTCGTAAAGATAAAGCAACAAGCCTTGAAATGCTAAAATTTCTAGTTCAATCAGGTGCGGATGTCAATGTAAGAAGGAACGGAAAGACTCCTCTATTTTCAGCTGCGGTAGCTGGAAACGTAGAAGCAGTGAAGTTTCTCGTAGAACACGGTGCAACTGTAACTGTGAGAGATAATGATGGTAAAACTATACTTATTGATATGGCTGGAGTTTGGGGAGGAGACGAGACTTACTTATCTAGGAAATTTGAAATAACAAACTATCTTTTAAGTAAGGGGATTGAGCTAAAGGCTAAAGATTCTCAAGGAAAGACCGCTTTAGATTATGCTGTTAACGGATTAGCTTTAGCGAATAACCAGAAAGACGAGCAAAAAAGGCTACGTGATGTTAGAACTCAGGATGAATATATTGATTTTTTGAAAATTAAGCTTGATGGATATTAACATTAGAATACCTGTATTCTACATATAGGCCATACTAAATCTGGGAAAAATGCGATGTCTTAAGCCAAGTTACTGTTATACAAGAAGAGCAGGATAAGCAGATTCTATACGTGTTACTAGATATAACTCAGATTAAACAATATGAGCTAGAGATGGCTCGACTGGACAGCCTTAATATGGTTGCTGAAATGGCTGCAAGCATTGGTCATGAAGTTCGAAATCCTATGACCACAGTGAGAGGTTATTTACAACTCTTTGACAAACAATCTAAATTCGTGAAATATCATACACAAATAGATACAATGATTGAATAATTGGATAGAGCTAATACTTTCCATTTCCAATATTTCACCAATGCCTCCTAACTCCGAAACTATTACAATAAAACAAAACGCACGTTTGTAGATAATCGTGGCAAAAATCTACGTAGAAATCACAGCAGAACATAACATTGATGGCAGTACTGTACATCTGTCAATGAAATGGGCAGACGACTTCTACACAGCTTTTGCCACAGCCCTCCGGTGCACGCCCGAGCCGCTCGCACTCTAAGCTGCACTGGAAACGAATATCGCTCCGTGGGTCACCAGTGAATCCATCTCGTACAAATAAGTGGAAAGAGGGGATTCACTTCGCCTCGCCACCATTAATCCGGAGTTTTTTATGTAAATAGTAAACGCTATTTACCTGATACAGCTTTGAGATTGGCAAAAATAATGATAAAACGCCTATTGATTCTCCCGTTAAATCGCCTTGGTGATAGTACTAGGAAAGTTGTTTTGTTATAATGGTAGTTAATTTATATGGTGAGCTCCTCAATTTTCCGGGTATTGGACGAAGAGTGTCGACGTGACGAAGGGATTGATAAGGTGATTTTACGTGTTGCCCATCTTTTTTTAGGATTAGCGCTTTTTGGACTTGGGATTGTACTGACTATCCAGAGCGGTCTTGGAACTGCACCTTGGGATGTATTGCATCTTGGGATTATAAATTATTTGCCTTTTACGGTGGGACAAGTGTCACAGATGACAGGTATTATTGTGATTGGGCTTAGCCTGATGCTTGGAATCAAATCTGGGTGGGGGACTATTGCCAATATGTATTTCATTGGCGTTTTTATTGACATGTTTATGGGGAGTGCGATTATTCCTCTGCCAGGTCATTTTCTTACTCAATTGGCTATGCTGCTTGGTGGGGTTCTCATTATCGGCTGGGGAAGTTTTTTCTACTTATCTGCCGCTCTTGGTGCAGGGCCACGAGATAGCTTTATGGTGGGGGCTATCCAAAAGTTGGGCTGGCCTTTGTGGAGCGTCAGAACCGTTATTGAAGCTTCAGTGACGCTTATAGGATATTTGCTGGGAGGGCCAGTGGGCGTAGGAACCATCATTGTGGTGTTTACATTAGGACCATCGATACAGATGGCATTCCACATTATGGGCAAACGCGCGCAAGACATTCAGCATGAGGAGTTGTTTCTGAGAAAGAGAGACATAGCCAAGAAACTGCCCAACTGATTATATATCAGATCAAAAATACTAATCGAGTAGTGTCAAGTTTGAAAGACAAAAGGGCTTCTGTCTTAAGGAAAGAGGCTCCTTTTGTTGTTGATTAATAAAAAGTACCCTGTACAAAATATTCTCTTTCAAAGTAGATATCATCTGTACTGCCATATGATTTTTTGTTGCCTGTTTAAAAATGCATGATGGTACTTCTATTAAACAGGCTAAGATGTTCAAATTCTGAAGTTTGTCCGCGATTATCAGAATTCATTTAGGAGGAAATTAATGACTACGAATACAATTAAAATAGTCGCTCTCGGTGACTCTATTACATATGGCTTTCCCTATTTGACAAATTCATCATGGGTTCATTTATTGTCTGGAGAGCTTGGGATACCGATCATTAATAAAGGTATTAATGGTGATACTACTGCTGGAATGTTGGACCGATTCAGTAGCGACGTGCGAGCTAAACCATCACACGTTATAATTATGGGTGGTGCGAATGATGCGTTTGCCGGAGTTGAGTCTGATGAAGTTGCAAACAACATCTGGTTAATGGCTCAGATGGCTTTAAGCCATGCCATAATACCTGTAATTGGTTTGCCAACTCCCTGCAATTTCCCAGCTGAAGAGGCGCTTCTGGTGCAGTATCGTGAAACAATAAAGACATGCGCCTTAAGAGCCAATATTGATATTATTGATTTTTATTCTGCAATGGTCGATGAAAACACCGGTCAGATAAAGCTAGGGCTGGATTATGATGGTATACATCCTAATCTAGCGGGGTATAAGGTTATGGCCAATGCGGCTATTAGATTTCTAAGCGTAAGTTTACAACGAAATAACTAGCATATCCAATACTACAAGAAATAAGATAAAAACTTTTGATATTAGATTTTACGGGGGTTGCCTGGAAAGTAGCCTCCTCCTTGCGAGGTTTCAAGATTGGTATTTGTCACTGTCTCCATCACGCCAACAGCCACTTACAGCTGTGTCATCATCACGAAAATAACTACTAACATTATGCGGATGGACAAAATGAACATCTAAAATATCCTGAGTATTTTGAATGATGGTTGTAGTAAAAATTATTGGATAGGCTGATTTAACCATCGTTTGTCATGAATTTGTTGAAATACTATTGTATAATGGAACTGTATTACTCATATGGAATCATTTGCCGTATGGCAGGAGAGAAGGTAGACAAAATTGGTTAATGTTAAAAGACGAGGAAAAGTATTCGTAGTGGCGATACTATTCCTCTTGGGGGTAATGGGCATAATTGGTATCAGTCCCAGCGCAACTTACGCTGCTGGAGGGGTTTCCACGGTTGGCGTTGTGAATTATCAGTTTCTAGTATCACAGCATCCTGATATAGCTGCGGCACAGCAAACTATGGATGCAGCAGCTGCGCAGGCAAAAAGTGATTTTGATACTAAAAGTGCTGGAATGACCGAGCAGGACAAACAAGCGCTCTATCTGCAACTTCAACAAAGTCTTCAACAAAAAAATCAGGAACTTTTAGCACCTATAAACTACAAAATTATGACTGCAATAAAATCTGTAGCCGAAGCCAAGGGCTTAGCTGTTGTTGTTAATCAAGGCACTCCTGTTTATGGTGGACAAGACATAACCAATGACGTAGGTAAAATTATTACCGAAAAATAGCACTTTGGGCAGGGTGTCGTCGCTTAAATTAATGGTGCCAGAATCGAAATAACCTCTGTGAACTATTTATGAAAGTCAGATCAACTGCTAAAGTGCATAACAAAACGAGTGTCGAAATTGACACTCGTTTCTTTTTTAACTTTTAAAGTAATTTTCAATATCTCTAGGTGTTCTTAACAGTAGTTAGTTTGAACTATTATCAAAACTGATAATAGTTTTTTCGTTACGTTCGTAGAAGAACTTTTCATTTAAGTGTAATATCATTGCATAAATCCAGGAAGTGTTTACTGTTAGCAGAGAGCCTGCAATTTTTCGCCCAGACAATTGCTGATTGGGTAGATACAGCTGGTTCTATAATGTTTTTATAAATCAACGCTGTATCTGAAATTAATTCCTTGGTAGATTTAGGCACTAGCGCTTTGCCGATTCCCATTTTAGCCAAGAATACGTTAAGGAAAATTCCATCACAAACGCATATTATATTCGGCTGAAATCCGGTTTTAGCACACCATCCAATGAACATATCTTTCCATCGTCGAGGAACGATTAGCGGTTGTTTCGTAAGTTCAATTAATCTAATCGTTTCAGTCTCTTCTCCACATTGGCTTTCGTCTCGTTTCATAGCAATAACGAATGGTTCATCGGGTAGCGTAATTGACTCGTAACTGTCTGAATCAAAAGGGGCGCGTATAATGCCAATTTCAATAACTCGCTTATCCAATAGCTCTAATATTCTATAGCCATCGCCTTCCCATAATTGGAACGTAACATTAGGATATAAGCTATGAAACTTATGTACCAAATTTGGCAATAATGTGGCTCCCGACGTAGTCACCGCTCCTAAAGAGAGAGTGCCTGTTAAGCCAGAACTTATTTCTGTTATTTCTTTGGTCGTACTATCGACTAACCCTAATATTTGCTCAACCCGCTCCTGGAATATCCGCCCAGCTTCGGTCAGCCTTATTCTACGGCTACCGCGTTCAAATAATTGGACTCCGAGATTATCCTCCAATTGTTTCATTTGCTTGCTAAGTGGCGGTTGCGCTATATTAAGCCTCTTAGCAGCATTACTAATATTCCCTTCCTCAACAATGGTACAAAAGTTTCTCATATCTCGGATATCCATACACAACTCTTCTTTCTATACATTTTGGATATAGTATGTATATTTATTTAATAATTTTATTATAGTGTTCGACATGCTATAATTCAAACAAACATTTATAAACGCCCATAATATTTTAGATCAATGTTATATTCGCCTATTACTAAATTATCGAAAAAGGTATACATACTACGACGCAAAATGTATTAGTTTATATGAAAACCAGGTCATTAAGTGCACTTTAGTTGGACCAAAGGAGTGATTCTATGTCAATTAACGGTACCGAATTGTATTCCTTTATCATTGTTATAATGCTGATGATAATATCACCCGGAGCCAATCAAATATTGGTACTCGAATCAGGCTTGGTTTTGGGGCATAAATCAGCCATTTATAATGTCATCGGCGTTGCCAGTTCGATGTTTATTCATGCGTCTCTATCTGGATTAGGAATATCTCTCATTATTATGAAGTCGCCTAGTCTGCATACCTTGATTAAGTTGCTGGGTGTGGGTTACCTTGTGTATTTAGCATTTTCGAGCATTGTTAGCGCCTACCAGTTGCGCAATAGATCCACCGTCATCAATGATGCAATTACCGAGGAGAATGAAACACCTGCTGAAACCAGTATTAAATCCTTCAGCAAGGGATTTAATAGTAATATGCTAAATATCCAAACTTCTTTCATCTTTCTATCAATCTTTCCTCAATACATGGATTTCGAACGCAGTTTGTTTACGCAATCATTATTTCTTACGCTAGTTTTTGTCGGCTTATTGCTAGTGTGGTATGCCGTTCTAATCACCCTGATTTTTAAGATAAGGCATTATCTGCTTGAACCTAGAATTCAACTCAAAATTAAGGCAGTTACGGGTTTTTTATTATTAGTTATGGCAGGTAAAATGTTTCTAAAGCAATAATCAACTATACAAGGATTAAGGATGTGTGCATTAAGTGCTAAAAGCACGACAAAAAGATTGTCCATGGCACTAGACCCCGCACAGCTTGCCTGTAAAGCTGCTCGATCCTACAAGAGTGTTTTGAATGCTATAATATTAAAGAACGACATAGTACATAGGTAGTGTCTTGCCGCTAATGTACGAAATCAGAATAAAACTAACCATTTAAGCTGTCCGCGTAGCCCAATTGGTTTATATTGTATTGCTCAAGCTGTATTCCCAAAATTCACTAGAGACAATCTGGCAATATTGATAATTGTATAGTGGCATTCTAATAACGGATATATAAATAGCATAAAGTTGGGGCGTGTGATATATGAAAAGATATAAAAAAATTTATTTAGAAATAACAAACGTATGTAATTTGAAATGTAATTTTTGCCCTCAGACGAATAGGAAAGCTGAATTTATGTCAGAAGATTCATTTAAAGAAATCCTTGAACAAATCAAACCTTTTACAGATCATATAAACCTACATGTAAAAGGAGAACCTTTATTACATCCTAATTTAGGGAGTTTTCTAGATTTAAGTTATGACAAGGGCTTTAAAGTTAATATAACAACAAATGGAACTTTAATAGATAAAGTAGCGGATACTTTGCTTGAAAAGCCGGCAGTGAGACAAATAAATTTCTCACTTCATAGTCTTGATCATAATATGAATGTAATATCTAAAGATGATTATATTGACTGCATTCTTAAGTTTTCTAAAAGAGCAATATTAGAATCTAGCATAATTATATCCTTAAGGTTATGGAACCTAGATGAAGTTTTATTAACAGAGGACCAAAGGAAAAGAAATTTATATATTCTTCATAAAATTGAAGAGTACTTTAATTTACCTTACAAGATTCAAGGTGATTTTTCTGAAACAAAAGCAATAAAAATTTCGGATCGAGTATATTTGAATCAAGATTGTGAGTTTAGATGGCCAGATTTAAAAGAAGAAGAAGACTTTAGTAAAGGCTATTGCTGGGGATTAAGAAATCAAGTTGCTATTTTAGTTAATGGTACAGTAGTACCATGCTGCCTTGATGGAGAAGGAATTATTAATCTAGGCAATATTCTTGAATGCAAATTCGCAGATATTGTAAATGGGGAAAGAGCAGAAGGTATAAGACTTGGTTTCTGTGATAATAAAGTAGTAGAAGAACTCTGTAGAAAATGTGGATTTAGAAAAAGATTTAATAAATAGTTTTTGATTTTCCCATAGGGCATTGATGAGATGATCTGAGTTACAAGAGACCAACAAGCAAGCTCCGTAGAAGCTACCTCTTTATTTTCCAGGTAAAAGGTAAGAAGAGTTAGGGTATCTAAAGAAAGGTTTTTTCATTAAGGGAGTTTGCTTCCTTAAGTTCTTACCATATAATAATAGTGAATGGAAGAATAGGGGGGAATAAAAATGGAGTGGTACTTAGATTATGACGGCAAGCAATTTGGTCCGCTGACTTTGACTCAAGCAAGAAGTTATGCTAGAACTAATCCCAATGGTTTGGCCTGGCGAGAAGGGTTTCCTGAGTGGGTTCCTATAGATACGATAACTGAATTAGCGGCAACGCCATCTACTGTATCTGCTCCGCCAACGCGTAGTGTTCTTCCGCCTAAATTACATACGCGTACTTCTGATGAAGTAGACTACAAGATATTTGGCACTGAAATGCAGTTTGTTGAAGTAGAACTTGATCCTGGTGAAAGCGTGATTGCAGAAGCGGGAGCCATGATGTATAAAGATAGCTCTGTTGCAATGGATACTATTTTTGGTGATGGATCTGCTAAAAGCAGCCAAGGAGGCTTCTTTGATAAGCTAGTTGGTGCCGGTAAACGATTGCTTACCGGCGAGAGCTTGTTTATGACTGTTTTTAGTCATCGTGGCAATGGCAAAGCAAAAGTGGCTTTCGGCGCGCCTTATCCCGGCAACATTATTCCTATGCATTTGTCTCAATTTGGTGGAACTATAATCTGCCAAAAAGATAGTTTTTTATGTGCGGCAAAAGGAGTATCAGTAGGGATTTATTTTCAGCGTAAAATTATGACAGGATTGTTCGGCGGTGAAGGGTTTATCATGCAGAAACTTGAGGGGGATGGTCTTGCGTTTATGCATGCTGGTGGTACCATCGTCGAGCGTCAACTCCAATCCGGTGAAGTGCTACACGTTGATACTGGATGTATTGTGGCTTTTGAGCCTAGTGTTAAGTTCGATATTCAGCAAGCGGGAAATATTAAGAGTGCCTTATTTGGTGGCGAAGGATTATTTTTTGCAGTTTTACAGGGACCAGGAAAAATTTGGCTACAATCACTCCCTTTTTCTCGATTGGCAGGACGGATGTTGGCAGCAGCACCACAGAAAGGCGGAAGTAGAGATGAAGGCAGTGTGCTTGGTACGACTGTTCTAGGAGGAACTATACTTGGTGGGCTGGGAAGTTTCCTTGGTGGTGACGATGAGTAATTAAGAAGTGCTTGCGATTTAACATAGATATCTGTGTAAAGATTATTATCATCATAATAAAGCGGCAGGCAGGACAGCTAATGAACATAATAATATAGAAAATAGGCAACAATTATTGTCGCCTATTTTCTACGGTAGGAATGAAGGTAAGCACAAATACTGACGCCAACCAAGCCAAGTAGAGAGATAGCTGCTAGTATTTCTTGCATAAAGCTACCCACCCTCCTGTTAACGAAAGACATTACCGTATTGTAATATATTAATTTTTCTCACTGAATGTGACATAAAGCAAATAATAAAAATAGAGTAGGCCACATGAAGCCTGATATGTATCATCAATTAATATCACCTAATAAAGACTTAAGAAACAACGGTAAGCATAATCTTCAGATTATGCTTGATGAATTTAACAATTGCTTAGTACACCTCAAGAAGTTGCTATTTTATCATAATCTCACTAGCCGACTTAACTGACATAACCATATCATTAGCTAAAGGCCAAAATACGATCTCGCAAAACGGATGAAGATCACTGAATACTGCGCTGTTTTTACGGACAAGGTTACGCCAGTACCTTTCATCCATGTGAATCGCAATATACTCATTTGCGTAAATAGATAGGTAGAGTGGGTGGCTCTGATCATATCCGGATTGAGCTTTCTTTATTTTAGTTCTCACTGCATCAACTAGCCTTTTTCCATACTGTAGTAGCTTTTCTTCATCAAAGGGAATACACTCGATTCCGTCTCTCATATGTAAAAGTGGAACACTGTAGTTCGAGAGGTAAACGGATGTAAGTTCGACGGCGATTAGTTTAGATGACTCTTTATCTTGAAGTAAATAATCAGGCCTCTCAGATTTTGACTGTATATTGAGGCGAATGCCATGTAATCGAAAAAAATAATTTATAAAAGCATTTACTTCAAATGCTTCTCTGAACTCACGACTTCGCCAATCAATAGTCGACCCAGTATTAAAACAAAATTCACTGTTCATTTGCATGATTAGCTCGCAGTCCTTTCTTAAGAGATTATTGATAAGTTAATAGCTACGTAATAACTGAATTAAAAAATTACTAATTTTTAGCATTTTAATTAAATTAATTATGACACATGGCAAAATTTTTATCAATAATACGCATACTAACACATGCATTTTAGTCAAAATTCAAGCGACCGCTTAGAGCGGTCGCTTGAATTTATTGCACTACTGTCACCCAAAGGTCAACAGCTCTATTCACTTCGGTTGTATTAGGAATGATTTGGATTTTCCCTTTTCCCGGCTTAGTTGCGGTAAATACAACGCGGCCTGTATTCTGCTCTTCTTGTTTTTCCATAATATCACCGATGAAGTTTTCACCTGAAGATGAGAAACGAGTAGTCTTAGTAAGACCTGGTGCTGGCTCTAGAATGAGTTTTTGACCAACTTTCATGACGATGTTATTGTTTGATAACTGTACTTGATCTGTATCGCCATAATTATAGGTGACTTTCATTTCATTTTCGTTATATTGCTTAGAAGGCGGGTTTCCTGGGGTAGTTTGGTTTTGGTCTAGAGGGGTCATATTGTTAGAACAGCCCACTAAAATTAGACTGATTGAAAGAAGTAAAACAACGGCAGTACCCCAAATTTTTCTGGTACGATTAGTCTTCATAATAACCTCCTAACAAACGTAATTGATTTCATTATTATTGTTATTATTAGAAGGATGGCTATCATTTATAACAAAAGTAAATTGGAAAAATACTACCAGTCTTCTGAAATACTTCTTCTTATCAAGTGGAGGAGTTTAGCTCGTTATAAGGAATTTATTCTTCAATAGTGATGAATAAGGAGTTAAACTATTGGATACTAATATTATTTTAATTAGCTATATAATCTGGAATGCAGCTACTTTTATTACAATTTGGGCGGATAAGAACCGCGCTCAAAAGGGGAAATGGAGAATTCGAGAACGCACATTTTTCTTTTGGGCTCTATGTTTTGGCGCAGCGGGTATACTTATCGGTATGTACACTTTTAGACATAAAACTCAGCATTTATCATTTGTTATTGGTATTCCTCTGCTGGTTTTCTGCAACATTGCGTTTATCTATTTGATCTTGAAGTAGCTGGGTTTAATTAGCGTGAATCTAATAAAAGGCCGCATGAATCGCGGCCTTTCAATTAGGGTATAATTTTGACCTGCGTACCAATCTGGACTAATCTAGATAGTTCGAGCACATCGCTATTGTGCATGCGGATACAGCCATGGGATACATAATTTCCAATTGATCCGGGATTGTTTGTGCCGTGTATGCCGTGGTGCGGCAGGCTTAGGCCCATCCACATTGCCCCAAACGGACCTCCGGGATTGAGCATCTTGCTAGCGATATGATAGGTTCCCTTAGGAGTGGGAGTCGTCATTTTCCCCACCCCAACAGGATACGACTTCACCGCAGTGCCATTTTGAAAAAGATATAGACGTCTATCCGATAAATCAATAGTTATTGCGTAAGGCATTTTATCACCCCGCCATATTTTATGCTAAAGCAGGCGAGAATGTTAAAAAGCTGACTACCCTAGTAAAGGTAGTCAGCAAGATCTGTAGCCTAACCAGGGGTGTTTGGCTGGCTTTAGACTTAGCTTTGATATCAGTGATACAGCTTCTTCTAGACTAATATCTCTACGATCGTCGCCCTTTTCAAACACACATAGAGGATTGTCAATTCCTATCTCACCACCTGGGAGATATATGTATTCACTTGCCGTGACGTCGCCGAATATGAATCCGGCATTAAGCTGTTCTTCTACTACTTTGCTCATATGCTTACCTCATTACTATTTAATCTGGTTAATTATATCATAAAGTAGGCTTTGCCGCTGATGGATTGGCTATTAATGTCGAATTTTAATAAGAATCTATATATATATGACTATGCTCATATTCAATGCATAAAAGAGGATTTCATTATTATAAATAGAAAAAGACATATACCTGTAATTTCTGGATGGAGGTGTAATTAATGGATAAAAACTTTATTGTCTCTGACACTATCGAAAAATACGAAAAGTACATAAACCCAGCAGTGGCTCGATTATTTCGTTTTATGGGTCTTGCAACCATTGAATGGGAGGCAGAGGGAACTATTATCCGTGATATCGATGGCAAGGAATACATTGATTGTTTAGGCGGTTATGGAGTATTCAGTCTTGGCCATCGACATCCTAAAGTTGTAGAGGCTGTAAAACGTCAGCTTGATACAATGCCTCTTTCAAGCAAGGTTCTCTTTGACAAGCCAATGGCTGACCTGGCGGCTATGCTTGCTGAGGTAACCCCGGGTGATTTGCAATATAGCTTCTTTGTTAATAGTGGTACTGAAGCAGTAGAAGGTGCATTAAAGCTTGCCAGAGTCCACACAGGCCGCACTAAGCTTATTTCTACAGTCAATTCCTTTCATGGCAAGACGTTAGGAGCGCTCAGCGCTACTGGACGCGATATGTTCAGGGACCCGTTTCAGCCACTACTTTCTGGATTTAGCCATGTGCACTTCAATGATATAGAAGCTATGAAAAAAGCAATCGATGAAGAAACCGCGGCCGTCATCGTCGAACCGGTGCAGGGTGAGGGCGGTATTATCGTACCTTCTGACGATTATCTGCCAATGCTCAGACAGCTGTGTGACGAAAATGGTGCACTTCTTATATGTGATGAGGTACAGACTGGCCTTGGTCGAACAGGTAAGATGTTCGCTGTCGACCATTACGGAGTAGTGCCTGATATAATTACTACAGCCAAAGCATTAGGTGGCGGTGTTATGCCGATTGGCGCGTTTACTGCCAAAGCCGCTGTTTGGGAGAAATATATAACAAGTCCGTTCCTCCATACTTCCACCTTTGGGGGTAATCCACTAGCTTGCGCTGCTGCTATTGCAACCTTACAGATCCTCAAAGAAGAAAACCTAGTAGAGCGGTCGAACGAAATAGGTAACTATTTTAAAGCTAAACTGGAATCAATTGGGTCCTCCTATAGAGATGTAATAAAAGAAGTACGGGGAAAGGGCCTAATGATAGGGATAGAGCTTACAAAAGAAGGTATCGGAGGGCTATTAATGTCGGAACTCGTTAATAACGGCGTACTTGTAGCCTATACCTTGAATAATCCTAAAGTAATACGGATAGAACCTCCGCTAATTATAAGTCGTGACCAGGTTGATACTGTATTAAAAGTAATCGCTGATGCTATTGAAAAAGCTCATGATATGATTGAAGATTTTTAGGAGGGGAAAATTTTGCCTTACGTCGAAGTAGCTTTGCCTGTTATGGCCAAGCCTGAAGTGGTATATCCAATTTTAAAGGATATGGAGAAATATCCTGAGTTTATGGCCGACTTAAAAAGCGTCGAGGTTATCGAACGTGGAACAAATACCACTCTGACAAAGTGGGTTTCCAATGTCGACGGACGAATTATCAAGTGGACTGAGATTGATACCTTTGATGATGAAAATATGCATATATCATATCGTCAAACTGAAGGAGACTTAAAGAAGTTTGAGGGCGAGTGGATTCTCACTCCTGTTGACGGCGGTACTGAAATTAAGCTGACTGTTGATTTTGAGTTTGGTATTCCGATGATTGCTGGCTTGCTCAATCCTATTTTAAAGAAAAAGGTTAGAGAGAATAGTGTAAATATGCTCCAAGCCATAAAAGATCGCTTGGAAGCTTAATTCAAACCGATCATGTTTTGCGGCAACCTCCTTTATTCAGAATACAAAACTCTAATTACCGCACAATATATTGTAGATTATAAAACAATATTATTATGCTGCAGGCAAAGTTGGAGGAGGATCATACATGGATAACACGATTAATTGGTTAAAAGAAATATCAATGGCACCTGGTGTATCGGGTTTCGAACAACCTGTCAAAGAGCTAATGATTGATAAGCTTTGTCATATAACAGAGGTCTCTTATGACAAGCTTGGCAGTGTAATCTTCGAGAAAAAGGGAACAGGTGCAGAGCCCAGAATAATGCTTGCCAGCCATATGGACGAGATCGGGTTTATGGTAAAGGCAATTACCAAAGAAGGCTATATTAAGTTCACTACTCTTGGCGGTTGGTGGGAACAAGTAATGCTGGGACAAAGAGTTACTGTTTTGACAAGCAAAGGTAGTATCCCTGGTATTGTCGGCAGTAAACCTCCGCACATCCTAACACCCGAAGAGAGAAAGAAAGTTGTCCCAAAACGTGAAATGTTTATTGATATCTGTGCCAAAGACGAGAATGAGGCTAAATCTCGCTTTGGCGTCCGGCCTGGGGACCCCATAGTTCCGTATAGCCAATTTACTGTGATGGCAAACGACAAATTTTTAATGGCTAAGGCCTGGGACAACAGGGTTGGTTGCGCTATTGTAGCAGAGGTGCTGGAAAAGCTGCAAAACGAGATGCATGCTAATACAGTGTATGGCGTGGGAACAGTACAGGAAGAGGTAGGGCTGCGAGGCGCACAAACAAGTGCAAATGTCGTTAATCCTGATATTGCATTTGCCGTAGATACCTGCGTAGCTGGTGATACACCTGGTGTAACTGAGGATAAAGCCTCTAGCAAGCTCGGCAAAGGTGTCGCAATTGCTATTTATGACGCCAGTATGATTCCTCATACTAAATTACGTAACTTTGTAATAGATACTGCTGAGAAAAATAATATTCCATATCAATTAGAGTTTACAGAAGGCGGCGGTACAGATGCCGGGAAGATTCATATTCACTCGCACGGTGTACCCAGTCTTGTAATAAGTATTCCTACGCGATATATTCATAGCCATAATAGTATAATCCATCGCGACGATTATGAAGCAGCCATACGTTTGCTTGTTGCAGTAATTAAAAGTCTTGATGAGAACCAGTATAGGGAGTTGTTGAAATAAGTATGTCGTCAAAAGTAATATTGCCGTATACAGGCATTAATCCTAAAATAGACGAATCTGTATATATCGCAGACGGCGCCGCAGTCATAGGAGATGTTACCATTGGAGAAAATTCAAGTATTTGGTTTAATACTGTCCTTCGTGGTGACGTGCATCCTATTACAGTGGGAAAGTACACTAATATTCAGGATAGCTCGACAGTCCACGTAAACCACGATTACCCCACAATAATAGGCGATTATGTAACGGTAGGTCATGGCGCAATAGTCCATGCCTGCACTGTTGGAAGTAACTGCCTTATCGGTATGGGAGCTATAATCTTGAGCTATTCCGATATCGGAGAAAACTGCATTATTGCAGCTGGCTCGCTGATACCTGAACGAAGAAAGATTCCTCCTAATTCGATGGTTATGGGAATGCCTGGCAAGGTTGTCCGTACTTTGAATGAAGAAGAGATTGAAGGCATACGTCAATCAGCTCTAAATTATCAGCGGCACGCGCAAGAATATATTTGAGAGCAAGATAAAATTTCTAATGCAGATGTTACCGAGGTGAAATGATGAAGGTATATACAAAGACCGGAGATAAAGGCACTACTAGCTTGCTGAGTGGTGAACGGGTCGAGAAAGACAGCTTAAGGGTGGAAGCTTATGGGACGGTGGACGAGGTAACTTCCGCTTTGGGCTTGGCGAGGGCTATGTGCCTAAAAGCTGATGTTCAAGAAACTGTTTTTAAGCTACAGAAATTGCTTATGGCCTTGATGGCTGAGCTTGCAACAAAAGGTAGCGGTGGTAAGTACATTACTGCCGAGCATGTGAATATTCTTGAAAAAACAATTGATTTATTCGAGGAAAAATTGCCGCCGCTAAAAGAATTTATTATTCCAGGAGATACGGCAGGAGCAGCTGCGCTCGATATAGCTCGCACTATCACCAGAAGAGCGGAGCGGCAGGTAATAAGGCTATCTAAAGAGGAGCCCGTTAATGATGTAGTACTTGTTGTTCTTAACCGACTGTCAGACTTATGTTTCGTATTAACGAGAATTGAACGTGAATAGCCACAAATAAATTTATTGTTAGCACAAAAACCTTGTCATAAGCATAAAATTATAGCGACATTGTATAGTGTACAGTGACAAGGGGGCGAGCGCGTGAAACCATTAAAGGTATATCTACTATCAATACCAAGACCGCTAAGAAAAATGATGCGCGTGTTGTGTAAAAAAGGCTAGTTGTGGAAATAATAACCGCCAATAACGGCGGTTATTATTATTTTTGAAATAAACTGAAAAGAAGGAAAATTTGCCGAAGGCAGAGAATTGTAAAAAATATGAAATAATAATTGAATCAAGCCGTGTGTAGTTCAAGTCAATCTAAGCATATAGGAGGGATTTGATTGAAAGAGTACAGAAGTGACAAGCTAAGAAATGTTGGTATTGTTGCGCACGGGGGAGCAGGGAAGACGACACTGGTAGAAGCTTTGTTATTTAATTCTGGGGCAGTCAGTCGGTTAGGAAGAGTTGATGACGGATCGGCAACAACAGACTATGAACCTGAGGAAGTAAAACGCAAAGTTACAATCAGCGCAGCTTTAGCTCCTTGTGAGTGGCACGACCACAAGATTAACTTAGTCGATACTCCGGGATATGCTGACTTTGTAGCTGAGGTTAAAGGAACTTTACGGGCCGTAGATAGTTCGCTCTTGGTGTTGTGTGCTGCATCTGGGGTTGAAGTAGACACCGAAAAGGTTTGGCGATACTCAGATGAACTTGAACTGCCGCGTATAGCTTTTGTTAACAAAATGGATCGTGAAAACGCAGATTTTGATTCAGTGATAGCAACAATGAAGGAACGACTGTCCTCAAATGTAGTTCCAATTCAGTTGCCAATTGGGGCAGAAGAATCATTTAAAGGAATAGTTGACATAGTAAGTATGAAAGCTATTTTAAGCGGTCCAGGAAACAAATTTACAGAAAGTGCAATCCCTGATGATTTAGCTGAAAAGGCCCTAGAAGCCAGGTTTAACCTAATGGAAGCAGTAGCTGAGACCGATGACGATTTGCTGACGAAATATCTGGATGGTGAAGAACTAAGTGATAACGAGATAATGACAGGTTTGACTAAAGGTGTATCTCAAGGCAAGGTTTTTCCGGTTCTATGTGGTTCAGCTTATAAAAATATTGGTGTATTGCAGTTAATGGACTTCATTACAGCATATGCGCCTGCCCCAAATTTACGGAAAGTTATGGGAACACATCCGGTTACTAAAGAGCAAATTGAAAGAAACAGCACCGACCCGTTTTCAGCGCTAGTATTCAAGACAACTGCTGACCCGTTTGTCGGACGCTTAAGTTATATTCGTGTATTCTCAGGCGTGATGAAGCCGGACAGTGTTTTATATAATGCCTCGAAAGAAAAGACCGAGCGTATTGGCAACCTGTTCACAATGCGCGGCAAGTGCCAAGATGGCATCTCCTGTGTACATGCAGGCGATATCGCAGTAGTTGCCAAGATGCAGGAAACTGCTACTGGTGATTCGCTGGCTGATAAAGATAAACCAATTATTTTTGAGCCTATCGACTATCCTAAGCCGATGTTTACTATGTGCCTTGAAGCAAAGAATAAGGGCGACGAGGATAAGATTGGTAATGCGCTTCATAGATTGATGGATGAGGATCCTACATTTAAGGTTCGTAAGGACGCCGAAACTGCTCAGTTACTGGTAAGCGGCATGGGAGAGCTGCATACAGATATACTTGCTGAGCGTATGAAACGCAAATTTGGCGTAGATGTTTTATTGCGCAATCCAAAAATTCCTTATCGTGAAACAATACGCAGTTCGGTAAAAATTGAAGGTAAACACAAAAAACAAAGCGGTGGTCACGGTCAATTTGGTCATGTGTGGTTGCAGCTAGATCCTTTAGAACCAGGAAAACAGTTTGAGTTCGTCGACTCTATATTCGGTGGCGCTGTTCCGCGACAATATATTCCGGCTGTCGAAAAAGGTGTTCGCGAAGCTATGAATGGCGGAATTTTAGCAGGCTATCCCATGGTAGACATCAAAGTTACGCTGTGTGACGGTTCATATCATACGGTTGATTCCTCTGAGATGGCCTTCAAAATTGCTAGCTCTGGAGCTCTGCGCAAAGGCGCGCTGCAGGCTAAACCTGTTTTACTTGAGCCTGTTTATAACGTTGAGGTAAATGTTCCTGAGTCATTTATGGGTGATGTTATCGGTGATCTAAACAGCAAGCGCGGGCGTGTACTGGGCATGGAGCCTGTCGGCAAAGGCATGAGCATGGTGAAAGCTCAGGTGCCTATGTCAGAAATATTCCGTTACACTATTGATTTGCGATCAATAACCCAAGGACGAGGTAGTTATGATATGAGTTTCGCCCATTATGAGGAAGTGCCGCAACGCATTGCTGAGGCAATTATAGCGAGTGCTAAAAAAGACAAAATAGAAGAAGTATAGAGTACAAAAAAAGCTGATCTTAAAGAAGATCAGCTTTTTTGCTCTTGAAAATTGAAAAATCATTACCTGATAGTAATGATTTTTATACAATATGGTCGGCGTAGCAGGATTCGAACCTGCGGCCTCTGCGTCCCGAACGCAGCGCTCTACCAAGCTGAGCCATACGCCGATATAATGGCAGGGGAGGCTGGACTCGAACCAACGCATGACGGAGTCAAAGTCCGTTGCCTTACCGACTTGGCTACACCCCTATTTGGACAACGACAAGAAAATCTGTGTTATCACAGTTATAAAGTATACTCTTTTGTGAAATTATTGTCAACATGTTCTTGTCAAAACACTAATTAATTATAGCGAATTTTATTGAAGGTTTTACAAATATTTCGAATGTACGTGACCAGGGTAGATGGGATTGAAGAACTAGCTCTGTTATATAAATTTCTTTAGTGCCTTCGATAGTATTCAGTTTAAGAGGCCTGTTGTAGAGGTAGTCTTGAAAGAGTATTCGAGTATTATGCTGCATCATATTATTAACTAGACTATTAGTCCACTCATAATGATCATCAAGATTATAAGGGTCTGCAGGTAACATCTTTAGATGGTTGTTAACGATGGGCTGAACATCTTTTTGAAAGTACCAGTCATCAAGATAGCGAGAAATCAAAAATTCCAGGTTAGCTTGATAAAGTCTAAGGGTGCCTTTGAACTCATTTTGGGTTTTTAAAGCATCTGTAAATATGGTAGCTTGGGTAACTGCTGTTCCTATTGAATTGCTCGTTGTATTCCAACCCGCATAAGCAATTAGTTGTGCTATATTTGCATTTTTAAGAAAAGGCAGCAATGTCTGATTGCCATCAAAATTTTCACTTAAGTCGACAAGTGCAACTTGATAGCCTTGGTCTACAAATTGTTGAACTTGTGTAGATATCTGAACTAAATTTTGCTTATTTTTCTGTGTCCCTATATGAATATACAGAATAAAATCGGCATCATTAGGCTGAAAAACTTCAATCCCGCCAATTAATTTTATCTTTTCGTGAATAGTTGTTGCTACAGTATGAGGCATATATGGCATGGTAATATGAGCGGCATCTTGGTCTGAATAGATAACATGAATACGGGGGTGAAAATTATCCCAATTTGCCACAATTCGGCCTAGTAATGTCAATGCCACTTCATCCGTGCCACGTGTCACGATTACCTTACTATCTAATGAATGTTTTGTTATGTAATTTTGGATTTTTTCTTTATTCATGTTTGGTATGCCGAAAGGCTGTCCATCATCTTGACCAATGACTAATCCTGCAAGAATATCTTGCTCAGCAAGGCTAGTAAGTTCGGCATTTGTGCGGGCGTTGTTAGCGTACATTTCATTATACTTGGCGATTATGTCAGCCGGTGTGTCTGACTCTATTTCAGACAGCATTTCCAAATCGATAGGGTTCTCGAAGGTATCAATCTGATTCTTTAATACTGAGTATTTTAACATATTCTTTTGAAAGGCAGTGTTTTCTTTGCTATCGGCAAGAAGTAAACGGGGAATAATATTAAAGGCATAAAGCTTAATTTGGGGGTTTTCTTTATGGATATCTCTTAATAATTTAATAGCCTCACTACTGTCGGAGCTAGTGCCCGCCCCTAAGCGCGATGCCAAAAGACCTCCGTGCATTAGCATGTCAACCGAAACAATCGCGGCATCGGCTGTCTTACAGGTACTAATCATCCAATCTCTTATCGCGGCTTTATCAGCAGGAGTTTTATAGTTGTCCAAAAGCTCTGGTGGCGGAACAATAATCTGTATTTTCGCAATATCGGCCAATTGCTCTACAAACTGAGTACATGCAGGTCTGCTATCAAGCGGGATCAACACAACCTTAAGCCGATAATCTGGAATATTCGATATTTCTAGGGGAGTTGCTGTTTTGATATTTGCACATAAAAATTGTCCTGCTATATTAGTTAAGAAAAATACAAAAATTAATAATGTATAGCCCAAAAATTTCTTCAGCATCAAGCACCTCATTACATATTGAGCTAAAAGTTCGCCTTAAATATACTAAATTCCTGTAAAAAATTCCTTATAATAACTATTATTAGTATACATTAAATAGTATAATGTACTGGCTATGTCAAATTAATCAAAATATGTTAGTATGTTCTGTAGAACATTGAATTTAGAGGGGTATATGAGAATTATTACTGGAAGTGCAAAAGGAGTAAGACTAAAAACTCCACATGGTATGGAGACACGTCCTACCTCAGATCGTGTTAAAGAGTCATTATTCAATATCTTAGGCAACAGAGTTATTGATGCAATGGTTTTAGATTTGTTTGCAGGGACAGGCAATCTTGGTCTTGAAGCTCTAAGCAGAGGTGCGGCCAATGCTGTTTTTGTAGACCATAGTTTTAACAGTATAAGCTTAATAAAAGACAACGCCGCTCTTACTAAGCTAGCGGACCGAGTCGAAAGTTACAAGAGTGATGTTTTTACTGCACTCAATAAAATTTGTCAAGCTGGGCGTCAATTCAATTTAATATTTTGTGACCCACCATATAATAAGGGTTTAGTAGGTAAGATTCTGCAAGTAGTTGACAATGCTGAGATACTTATGTTCAATGGAATTTTAATGATCGAACACTCTAAACATGAGCAGTTACTTTCTGATTGGCAACAGCTTGAAATGATACGTACGGAGAAATATGGAGGAACTCTAATTAGCTTTTTTATTAGAAGGAATAGGGGAGGTTTATGACGTGAGAATAGCAGTCTGTCCAGGCAGTTTTGATCCGGTTACTAATGGCCATATTGATATAATTGAGCGAGCTAGCAAAATGTTCGACTTATTAATTGTGGCAGTATTTCATAATCCCAACAAGACACCCCTATTTGATATGGGTGAGCGGGTCATCATGCTGAAATCATCAACTCAGCACCTAGATAACATACGCATAGATTCGTTCTCTGGCCTTCTTAATGTCTATGCCCATCAACAAAATGCAAATGCCATTGTTCGCGGACTAAGAGCACTAAGCGATTTTGAATATGAATTTCAAAGAGCTTTGCTAATTAAAAAAATTGATCCTGATATTGAGACTATCTTTATGATGACAAGTAGCGAATATTCATTTTTGAGCTCAAGCGGAATTAAGGAATTGGCGAAATTTGGTGGATCTATAAAAGGGTTAGTGCCGGATTGCGTAGAAAAAGAGATATTACAGCGCTATAAAATGGCGGAAAAGCTTAATAAATAATAAAATTTATCTTTTGTCTTAAAATGGGGGAGATAGCATGAATATTGATGAAATTCTAAATGAGATGGAAAACATGCTCTTAGATGCTGCCAGACTGCCTTTTACTAACAAAAGAGTTCTCGAAGAGGATGACTTTGCAAAACTAATAGACGAACTAAGGGAAGCCTTACCAAGTGACTTATCCGATGCAAAACGCATCATAAATGAGCGTCAACGTATACTAGATGACGCTCAAAAAGAAGCTCAGAATATAGTTGATCAAGCGAAGCATTATGTTCTTAAATTGACAGATGAAAATATTATCTCACAGCAGGCTCAGGAGCATGCTAATGAAATGATTCTTCAGGCTAAAAACTCAGCCCGCGAATTAGAAAAAGACTCTATTGTCTACGCAAATGATGTATTTGAACGATTGGAGTCAAATTTGCAAAGAGCTTTAGAAATCATTAAAGCGGGGCATAACGAGCTTCAACAGCAAAAAAATTCTAGAGCGTAAATGCTGTTTATCTTTTAGCAAAGTTATAAAATCCTTTAAGAATATGAAATGCTATTGATATAGAGATAAGTATGCACATTATCAAGGCCAGCTGATAGGTAACTTGTTCTGCTCTGGTAAGCCAAAAAGCCAAAGTATTTGTGTTGCCCGGCGCAAGCATAACCGGCATCACGAAGAACTTCGTAACAGTTTGGGCTGGTCCTAGGAAAACTATAGTTAATATAGCAGCCAAGATGGCGTGTAGTAGCCTTGCGGCCATGTAAGGACCCATACGGATTCCAGATTCTATTACAATACTTGCTACCTGACCATGTACGGACAGTCCGCTCCAGGCGATAATTGCGCTTGCTATGGCTGCTTTTTCCACTAGTGGCGCATCAGCCTGACTTGCTGCGAGCGCCCCCAAGTCAATTTCGAAAAGACCGCTGACAAGTGATGTAGCAAGATTTGTGCTAAAACCGATAGTACTTAATATTGCAGCAAAAAATGTTACCAGTGCATCAGTGATTCCAACAACGGATAATATTTTTAAAAACACCGAAAATAATATTATAAAGCCACCTATTAACAGAATTGTGTTCATTGAACTCTTAACCGAATCGCCAAGTAGCTGGCTTAAAGATCGCTTATCTTCCTGGCGGGCTGAATAAAGAGCACGAAATGCTCGTATAATAATATTTCCTTGTTGTTTTACCCCTTGCGGTGTTTGATGCTTATCGCGATTCATTCCATGGAAGCGAAATATTATACCTACCAAGAAGCTGGAAAGGTAGTGTGCCAAAGCTATTGTAATGCCCAGTTCAGGCATTCCGAACATCCCGACTGCTACTGCTCCAAACATAAATAAGGGGTCGGCAGTATTGGTGAATGATAGTAGCCGCTCAGCTTCCACAGCGCTGCAAAGCTGACTTTTGCGAAATTTACACGTAATCACTGCATCCATGGGATAGCCGGAAGCTAGCCCCATTGACATAGCAAAAGCTCCTACTCCTGGTACGTTAAATAAAGGTCTCATAAGTGGTTCTAATAAAACACCAATAAAGTGTACTACCCCAAGCCCCATAAGAATCTCTGACAGGATGAAGAAGGGTAATAGTGAGGGGAATACCACATTCCACCAGAGATTGAGCCCCATTATGGCGGAGTCAAACGCATCTTTAGGATATTGCACCATTGCTACAGTTATGCAAACTGTACCAAATGCCAAGAAATACGCTAGAAGACGAGAACGATAACGTTTGCCTCTGCCCCAAATCCTCATACTATAATCTCCTCCTCTATCCGGGCGTCTTAAATAGTGGCGTTTAAATTCGGCCTTATAACTTGTTTTGAATAATGCCGATAATTTTATGCCCCGAGCATTATATATATATGAATGGATAGAGGTAATATAACTAAAACACAAATGACATTAGAATAAGGAGGGGGAGTATGAGGCCTAAAGTAGGGTTAGCACTTGGCTCTGGTGGTTTAAGAGGCCTTGCGCATGTTGGTGTTTTAAAGGCTTTAGAACGCGAGAATATACCTATTGATTATATTGCTGGCTGTAGCATAGGAAGCATGATTGGTGCGCTATATTGTTCCGGTCATAGCCCGGAAACTATTGTAAAACTAGCAAAGCACCTTAAACCAAGATATTGGTTAGATTTTGTTATCCCTAAGCTGGGTATCGTTTCAGGTGATAAGGTTTTAACAACCGTACGGCTTTTGACCCAGCAAAAAACATTTGCAGAACTTAATATCCCATTAGCAGTTGTTGCTACGGAAATTAATCATGGACGAGAGATAGTATTCAACGAGGGTGATGTAGCTGAAGCAGTCCGCGCAAGTATATCAGTACCAGGAATATTTATTCCGCACAAAATTGGTGAGATGCTGTTGGTTGACGGCGCTGTTCTTAATCCCACACCTATAGATATAGCACGTTCAATGGGAGCTGATGTTGTTATAGCTGTAGATCTAGCACATGCAGGAGTCGTCTGCAATATTACCAATGTATTTGATGTTATCATTCAGTCTATTGACATAATGGAACGTGAATTATTAAGATATCGCCGCAAAAATTGTGATATACTTGTTCAGCCAGATATTGCTCATATATCACCAAGTTCTTTTGAATCGATTGACGAATGCGTATTACTAGGAGAACAGGCAATCGAGGCTCTTATTCCTAAGATTAAAAACCTTGTTTTTGACGGGGCAATGGAATGTAAACAGGAGATCGAAGGAAATCCCAGCCTCCTGACTTCGAACTAGATTCCGGCATACCTAATACATAAATATCGCTTGCGATTGTGTCAATTGCTAGCATTGCCTGCAGCGGCGATAAGATACCGCTGCTTCGTTGTTTGCTGTTAAGATAGTCTGTAGTTTTTATAATAACGGGAATTTTTGCATTCTGATTAATTGTCTTTAATAACTCGCGGCCCTGTGTATTGAATGCCAAAACTCGCGCGTAGAGCGGCCCGCTTTCGTCAAACTTATTCAGTGCCTTCCTGGTGGTCCCCAATAAAGCATGAATGACAATTCTTTGCAGACGGGTTCGCGGATAACGCTTGCTTTTTACCAAATTCAAAAAATCTTCATAATTAGCTGCTCTTAAAGCACATTCCTGAATTTTATTATGAAGCCCTTCAGACACTTCTGGAAGGTTTTCAATATCCAACAGGGATAGCGTTCTAAGTTTCGCTAGAATGATGCTTGACAACGAGTCTGATGTTACCGGTCCGCTATTGTTCTTTAATATGTCCTTTATAACCTCCAAACTTGTCACCGGTACTGCTTGCTCAATATGACCCCATTGAATTGCCCTATTTAATAATTCATTCCTTATTGCCGTCGCACTGGCAAAAGGGCTATCGATGGCCTTATCATGATAATTTGAATGCTTCCGCTCAATTACAGTCGGCTGTATGTTTGGAGCAAATTTATGCAATGCTTTGAGATATTCAATTGCTAGTATATTGTTAGGCGATTGAATTACGTCCTGTGATATACTACAATTCTTATTTATGGATTGCGCGAGGGCGGCTGCGTAAGAAATACCTTTTTTCATCAATGTTTTCATATTGGAGGAAATCTCTGGGGTGGCTGACGCAATTGCTATATCGCTTAATTTTTTAATATCGGCGCACTCAGCGCCAAAACAAAGATGCCTAACAACCCCCAGCGAATTTAGTAGTCTCACACCGCCTTCCGCAAAAAATTGCGCACTACGTACAGCTGAGACAACAGGTAATTCTATAACTAAATCAGCACCTGAAAGCACCGCCATATGGGCGCGCCGCCATTTATCAAACATGGCCGGCTCACCGCGCTGCATATAGTTGCCGCTCATAACAGCAATTACACAGGAACATCCTGTTTTTTCTTTGGCTGAATTCAAGTGCCATTTGTGGCCATTATGAAACGGGTTGTACTCAACTATCATACCAACAGCTGTCATATTTATCACTTCCGAATTTATAATGTAAAGTGTAATAGCAGTTCGCAAGTTTATCTATAAATCCTGCTTTACGACATAAAATTATCATTTTTGCTAATAGTTTTACATGTTTGCAGGTAAAATAATACATGTGTCGAATAAGATACTGAATATGTGGTCTTTTAAGGCCCTACTACTCAAAATACACTTCATAAAATGGTTGGGAGGATTCTTAAGTGAAAGTTTTAGTTGTTAACTGCGGTAGTTCTTCTTTAAAGTATCAGTTAGTTGATATGACAGATGAGTCGGTGTTGGCCAAAGGCCTTGTTGAGCGTATCGGTATCGAAGGCTCAGTCCTTACACATCAGCCAGCTGAGAAGAATAAAACCGTTATTGAGGCAGACATTAAAAACCATAGCATAGCAATTAGACTTGTACTTGATGCTTTGGTTAATTCAGAATATGGCGTAATTGCCAGTATGCAGGAGATTTCTGCAGTTGGCCATCGCGTAGTTCATGGTGCTGAGAAATTTGCAAGTTCAGTGCTTATCACACCAGAAGTAATGCAAGCTCTTGAAGAATGCATTGAGATGGCTCCGCTTCACAATCCGCCTAATATTCTTGGAATCAATGCATGTGCTGAGTTAATGCCAGGTGTGGCTCAGGTTGGTGTATTTGATACAGCTTTCCATCAGACAATGCCCAAAGAAGCCTACATATATGGATTGCCTTATGAAGCTTATGAAAAATATCGTATTAGAAGATATGGCTTCCATGGCACTTCACATAGATTCGTTTCGCAAGAAGCGGCTGATATGATGGGTAAAGATATTGCGGACCTTAAAATCATTACTTGTCACCTTGGAAATGGATCAAGCATTGCTGCCGTTAAAAATGGCAAATGCGTTGATACCAGCATGGGCCTAACCCCGCTTGAAGGCCTGGTAATGGGTACTCGCTGCGGAGATATCGATCCTGCCATCATTCCTCTAATGATGAAGAAAGAGAATATGGACGCAGACCAAGTTGATGATTACATGAATAAAAAATCCGGCGTTCTAGGTATTTCAGGTGTTTCAAGCGATTTTAGAGATATTGAAGGCGCTGCTAACGAAGGAAACGAACGTGCCAAGTTGGCGTTAGATATGTTCGCTTATAAAGTCCGTAAGTATATCGGCAGTTACGCAGCTGCTATGAATGGTGTAGATGCAATTGTATTTACGGCTGGACTAGGTGAAAACTCCGCTTCTATGCGTGAGAGCATTTGCACTGGGTTAGAATACCTTGGCGCGAAAATCGATTCCAAAAAGAACAACGTTCGCGGCAAGACAACAGAAGTCAGCGTGGATGGTGCACAAGTTAAGATCTTCCTAATTCCTACTAATGAAGAACTGGTTATTGCTCGCGATACGAAAGCTATTTGCGCAAAGTAATTGGAAGTTTAATAGGTAGGGGTAAACACTATCCCTACCTATTTGTATTTCTTGACAAACTATTTACGTGTCGCTATAATAGATGAAGGTTGGGTGGAAAATGATGAAAATTAATATCCAGAAGATAAAGGGCAATATTGGAGAACGAGAAAGTTTTCATTTTGTTACTTCTGCTGATGATTTCATAGATAGTGACGACCGATCATGGGTTAATGGCTCAATTGCCGTAAGTGGTGAAGTTGTGAATAATGGCAGAGTCATTGAACTTGAAGGACTTATTCACCTAACTGCGAACTATGAATGCGACCGTTGTCTAAAATCATTTACAAAGCAGGTCGAAATACCATTCACCGAAGATTTCAAGGAAGAACTTGATAATAAAGATGGCGGCGAGGTTACTTATTACCAAGGCGACGAAATCGATATTGCTGATTTAGTTCGTGAAACTATCTTTCTTGCTAAACCTTTAAATACGGTATGCAGTGAAGAATGCCGCGGTTTATGTCTTAAATGCGGAATTGATTTAAATATCTCTGAATGTACGTGCGATAGGAGTGTAATAGATCCTAGGCTAGTAGCACTACAGCAATTATTGGATAAAAAGTAATCATTCGCCTAATCGTTTTTAAGGAGGTGTAAGTATGGCAGTACCAAAGCGCAAAATGTCCAAAGCACGTCGCGATTCACGTCGTGCTAATTGGAAATTATCAGTACCGGGCTTTATCGCATGCCCACAATGTCATGAACTTAAGATGCCGCATCGCGTATGCCCAGAATGCGGTTATTACGATGGTAAAGAAGTTGTAAAAGTAGCGGAATAGTTGTTACTAGTGAGCAAGACGAGAGCAAAAGCTTCTGTCTTGCTCATTTTATTTTGTGTGGTATGTTTAAAACAGGGTCGGTTGTCTAATTCTACTATTGCAACTTCGCTATTAAATATATTAATTTCCTATTTCTGACTTGCTTTTTAAGACTAAGTAGTTATAATAAGTATTATAATATGGTTTTAGTACCAAGTAATAAAACTAGGTGATGGAATGGCGCGACTGCAAAAAAAACTTAGACAAGAAATGCTTAAAGAAAAACTTAAGAGCCAGCCTTTTATTCGTGACGAAGAATTAGCAGATTTACTTCGAGTTAGTGTGCAAACTATTCGTCTTGACCGTTTAGAACTTGGTATTCCTGAATTAAGGGAACGTACTAAACAAATGGCTGAGAATGCGCAAAACAAGCTAAAAACCATCGCTAGTGCAGATGTTATTGGTGAAATTGTCGATTTAGAACTGGGTAGAACAGGTATCTCAATTATGTTAATTACACCTGATATGGTATTCGAAAAAACATTTATAGCACGAGGTCACTATGTTTTTGCACAAGCTAACTCGCTTGCGCTAGCTGTTATAGACGCACCTGTTGCTGTTACTGGAGTAGCGAATATAAAATATAAGGTTCCTATAAGAATTGGTGAAAAATTAATTGCAAAAGCTGAAGTTATTAAAAAAAGGGGCAATAAATATTTTATTTGGGTTAAAACTAGGAACGATAAGCAGGAAGTTTTCCGTGCTAAATTTATAATGGTTTCACTGGAAGAATGAGGGGAGATTTTCCATGAGGGTTGCCGTTGATGCCATGGGTGGCGATTACACGCCGTTTGAAATTGTTCTAGGTTCCGTCCAAGCGGCTAAAGAATATAATTGTGAAATTGTCCTGGTAGGAGATCAGGATAAAATTAATAAAGCGTTAGAGCAATGCGGCAACTGGCAGTCGCTCAAAATCAGTGTACAACATGCAAGTGAAGTTATTGAAATGAGCGAACATCCGGCAGTTGCGATTCGAAAAAAGAAGGACTCTTCAGTTGTTGTAGCTACAAGGTTAGTTAAAGAAGGTACTTGTGATGCTGTAATTTCTGCAGGTAGTACCGGAGCAGCTGTTGCTGCCGCGTTATTTGGCCTTGGGAGGATAAAGGGAGTTGAGCGACCAACTATAGCAACTCCTATTCCAAATCTCTCAGGAACCACTGTCTTGCTCGATTCAGGAGCTAATGTTGATAGCAAGCCTAAACATCTAGTTCAAAGCGCTATAATGGGTTCCATTTATGCGCAGTATGTTCTTGGTGTAGGTAACCCTAGGGTTGGACTGCTCAACATAGGAGAAGAGGAAACAAAGGGAAATGAACAATCGCTAAGTACATATCCACTACTGAAGCAACTTCAGACCGTTAATTTCATCGGCAATGTAGAAGGGCGCGATATTCCAAGGGGTACAGTTGACGTTGTTGTTTGTGACGGATTTGTAGGAAATGTAGTCTTAAAGCTTGGCGAGGGGCTGGCCAGCGTAATAATGCAGTTGGTCAAGGATGCTATTAAGAACAGCGGGATACTTACTAAGCTGGCTTCGTTAATGGTGCTGCCTGCTTTAAAAGGTTTAAAAAAGAAATTGGACTATGCTGAGTATGGCGGTGCTCCTCTATTAGGAGTTGATGGTGGCTTCATAATCTGCCATGGTAGTTCAAAGGCTAAAGCTATAAAGAATGCGATAAGAGTCGCAAGAGAATTTGCTGAACAGAATGTGGTTGAGCACATACGAGATAATATATTGAAAGAGGGAGTGGTTACCAATGAAGGAGATTAGAGCTGTTGGAATTACAGGTTTGGGTAGCTATGTTCCAGAAAAAATATTAACAAACAGTGATCTTGAGAAAATTGTTGATACTTCTGATGAATGGATTGTAGATCGCACAGGTATAAGAGAGCGTCGCATTGCAGCTCCAGAGCAAGCGACATCTGATCTAGCATATGAAGCCGCAAAGCAAGCACTAGATGACGCAGGTATTGCCCCTGAAGAGCTTGATCTAATAATTGTTGCAACGGCCACTCCTGATATGTTTTTTCCTTCGGTGGCTTGCATAATTCAAGATAAACTAAATGCAACGAAAGCAGCTGCCTTTGATTTATCAGCAGGTTGCTCAGGCTTTGCCTATGGACTTGTTGTAGGAAGCCAGTTTGTAAAATCCGGACTATATAACAAAGTCTTGATTGTTGGTGCTGAGGCCCTTTCTAAAATCCTTGATTGGAATGACAGAAATACATGCATTTTGTTCGGTGATGGCGCTGGCGCAGCAGTTTTAGAGCCAGTTGCTTCCGGTTACGGTATTCTAGGAGTTGAACTTGGCGCCGACGGCGGTGGCGGTCAATTCTTGAACATACCGGCCGGTGGATCCCGCATTCCTACAACGACCGAAACCATTCAGGATCGTATGCATTACATTCATATGCATGGCAACGAAGTATTTAAATTTGCTATTAAAGTAATGGGAGAGGCTGCGGTCAAGGCACTTGAGAATGCTGGACTTACTTCACAGGATGTTGATTGCCTTATCCCACATCAAGCTAATATAAGAATAATTCAATCAGCCGCTAAAAGACTTAAGCTTCCGATGGATAAAGTGGTAGTTAATGTAGATAAATATGGTAATACGTCTGCAGCGTCAATACCAATTGCCCTGAAAGAGGCAGTCGACAGCGGAAGAGTTAAAAAAGATGATGTAGTTGTTTTAGTAGGATTTGGAGCTGGCCTAACTTGGGCTTCATGCGTATTAAAATGGTGCAAGGAGGATAAGACTATTGTTTAATAACAAACTTTGCCAGTTACTGAATATAAAATACCCTATTCTTCAGGGCGGAATGGCCTGGGTAGCTACTGCTGAATTAGCTGCCGCAGTATCAAATGCCGGGGGTTTGGGTGTTATCGGAGCAGGTCATATGCCTCCTGATGCGCTTAAAAAAGAAATACAAAAGACTAAGGCTTTAACATCAAAGGTTTTCGGTGTTAATATTATGCTTATGTCACCGTTTGTTAAAGAAGTTATGCAGGTTGTTATTGATGAAAAAGTACAGGTAGTTACTACCGGAGCTGGTAATCCTGGCGAATATATTCCTGCGCTAAAAGAAATCGGAGCAAAAGTAATCCCTGTTGTAGCCTCGGTTGCTTTGGCAAAAAGGCTCGAAAGAACTGGCGTGGACGCAATAATTGCTGAAGGTATGGAAAGTGGCGGTCATGTAGGAGAAGTTACTACAATGGCGCTCGTGCCGCAAGTGGTTGATGCAGTCAGTATTCCAGTAATTGCTGCCGGTGGCATTGCAGACTCTCGTGGGATGATTGCAGCACTTGCATTAGGGGCAACAGGCGTTCAAATTGGCACTCGCTTTGTTACATCGCAAGAGTGTATTGCACATCCGAATTATAAACAAGCAGTACTCAAAGCTAAAGAGCGCTCAACAATTGTTACAGGCGTATCAACCGGCCATCCTGTACGCGTAATTTCTAATAAATTAACTCGCGAGTACATTGAAATGGAAAAACGCGGGGCTTCGGCCGACGAGCTCGAAAATCTTGGTGCCGGAAAGCTTCGTTCCGCTGTAATAGACGGTGACGTTGACTACGGTTCAGTCATGATAGGTCAAGTAGCAGGAATGGTTACTGAAGTAAAAACAGTAGAACAAATAGTCCAAGAAATAATTAGCGGCATTCCTGCTGTAATGGATAGTATAAATAATTCTATCCAAGCATAAATAGGGGAGAGTGCGTTATGAGGAAAATAGCCTATGTATTCCCAGGTCAGGGCTCACAAGTAGTCGGTATGGGAAAAGACTTATATGAACAGTTTGTGTCTGCTAAGCAGGTATTTCAGGAAGCAGACGAAGCTTTAGGATTTTCCATTTCTTCTATGTGTTTCGAAGGTCCTGATGATGAGTTGAGAAAAACCTTTAATACTCAGCCGGCTATACTGACAGTAAGCATAGCTTGTTATAAAGTACTAAGTGAAAACGGGCTAATACCTGAAATTGTAGCAGGCCATAGTCTAGGTGAATACACTGCACTTGTCGCTGCCGGATCATTAAGCTTTGCCGATGCAGTACGGCTCGTTCGCAAACGTGGTCAATTTATGCAAGAAGCCGTTCCACTAGGTGAAGGCAGTATGGCAGCCATTCTTGGATTAGACCGAAATTCCATTATAGGGGCGTGTAAAGAAGTCGAAGTCGAATATGGCGCAGTTCAAGCAGTAAACTTCAATTGCCCTGGTCAGGTCGTTATTGCTGGTAAAACAGCCGCCGTCGAAAAGGCAGCAGAAGTTTTGAAACAACTTGGCGCAAAACGAGCAATTATGCTTCCAGTAAGTGCTCCGTTTCATAGCACGTTAATGAAACCAGCTGCTGAGAGACTTGCGTTAGAGTTAGATAAAATTGCCGTTAATAACGCCCAAATTCCGGTTGTTGCAAACTTAACCGGCTCGATAATTACCGATGGTGAAGCAATTAAACAATCGCTCGTTGATCAAGCTGCAAATCCTGTCAAATGGGAAGATTGCACTGCAGAAATTGTCAAATACGGCGCTGAAATATTTGTCGAAGTAGGGCCTGGCAAGGTTTTGACAGGTTTTACGAAAAAAATTGCAAAAGAAATTACTACGCTTAACGTCGAGGGAATAAGTTCGCTTGAAAAAACCCTTGATTATTTCAAGGAGGTTCGTTAAAATGCTTTTAGATGGTAAAGTGGCAATTGTCACAGGAGCTTCTCGTGGTATAGGAAGGTCTGTAGCAATAGAGCTGGCAAAAGCCGGGGCAAAGGTTGTAATAAACTATGCTGGAAATACGGCAGCTGCCGAAAGCGTCAAAGAAACCATCGAGGCTGAAGGCGGACAAGCAATTGTTTGTCAAGCAGATGTGGCTGATGCTAACTCAGTTGATGATATGGTTAAGCAAACGGTGGAGAGCTTTGGCCGTATCGATATTTTAATAAATAACGCAGGCATTACCAGAGATGGCCTTTTAATGAGAATGAAAGAATCTGACTGGGATGCTGTTATGAATACAAATTTAAAAGGTGTTTTCAATTGCACTAAAGCAGTATCTCGTATTATGATGAAACAGAAATCAGGTAATATAGTTAATATGACTTCCGTAGTTGGATTGATGGGTAATGCCGGTCAATCTAATTATTCGGCAGCCAAAGCCGGTGTAATTGGTTTTACTAAATCTATGGCTAAAGAGTTAGCTCCGCGCGGTATCACAGTAAATGCTATTGCCCCTGGATTTATAACTACAGATATGACTGCTGTTTTATCTGACCAGGTCAAAAACGACCTAGCTGATAAAATTCCTCTTGGTCGCCTCGGTGAACCTGAAGATATTTCTAAAGCGGTGATATTTTTAGTATCAGGTTCTGCAAATTATATCACTGGGCAGACTATAAATATTGATGGCGGTATGGTGATGTGACTATACATAGACAAACTTGTGGAAGGAGGTGAATAGCATGACAACTTTCGATAAAGTTAAAGAAATCGTTGTAGAACAGCTTGGTGTTGATGAAGCTGATGTGAATATCGATTCGACTTTTATTGATGATTTGGGTGCCGATTCTCTTGATATAGTTGAGCTGATTATGGCCTTCGAAGAGGAATTCAACATCGAAATTCCTGACGAAGTAGCTGAAAAGATCAAAACTGTTAAAGATGCAGTGACCTACATAGATCAGGAGAAGCAAGGCTAGTAATACCTATTAGAAAAGAAGGTCCCCGTGAAATTTTTGGTGTTTCGCGGGGCTTTCTTAAGGTAAGCGCTACTGATTGGAGGAGTTATTACTTGAAACTTCCAGAACTTAGAATAGGCAATTTGGTTGCCAAAGTCCCAGTAATGCAAGGTGGAATGGCAATACGACTTTCGACTGCTCGTTTGGCGGCAGCTGTAGCCGAAGAAGGCGGTATTGGATTAATCGCGGCATCAGGCATGACTTTTGACGAATTAAGATATGAAATTCGCTTGGCGCGTTCGCTTACAAAAGGTGTTATAGGTATAAATGCAATGGTTGCGGCCAGAGAATTTGCTGGCCTTGTTAAAACGGCAATCGAAGAAGGCATCGATTTAGTAGTAGCGGGTGCCGGCTTTTCACGTGATATGTTTGGATTAGGTAAGGAATCAGGAACACCGATAGTTCCAATAGTATCTTCAGTTAAACTGGCTAAAATCTCTCAAACTCTTGGCGCTGCAGCAGTAGTTGTTGAAGGAAAAGAAGCAGGTGGACATCTGGGAACAGATCAGTCAATGCGCACCTTGATACCTGATATACGAAAAGCTGTCAGTATTCCGGTAATCGCGGCAGGCGGTGTTATGTCTGGCCGAGATATTGCAGAAACTATACTACTCGGAGCTGATGGTATTCAAATGGGTACGCGTTTTGCTGCCAGCGAAGAATCTAACGCTGCACCGGCTTTAAAGGAATTCTATTTGAAAGCTAAACCGGAAGATGTTGTAATAATCCATAGTCCGGTGGGCCTCCCAGGGCGGGCAATTAGAAATCCATTTGCTAAGAAAATTCTTGAAGGTACTGCGCCTACCCCCTGTACATGCGATGCTTGTCTTAAGCATTGTGAGAAAAATTTCTGCATTATAAAAGCGCTAATTCGTGCTCAGCAGGGTGATGTTGAAACAGGTCTGGTATTTACAGGCGAGTACATTCATAAAATAGATGAAATACTACCTGTGAAAGAAATATTCGCTAGAATCATCAAAGAAGCCGAAGCAGTATAATATATATTCATCCATACAGCCCAACAGGTATTATTAATATATACCTTGCTATTGAAAATTAAGAATTGTGAGGTGACTATTTTGACAAAACGAGTCGTTATAACCGGTTTGGGCGCGATTACCCCAGTCGGCATTGGAAAAGACGAATTTTGGAATTCGCTTATAAATGGTAAGTCCGGTATTGGCCCTATCACTCGATTTGACGCGAGTGAGTTTACTACTAAAATAGCTGGCGAGGTTAAAGATTTTGAACCTGCCAAGTATATCGATAAAAAAGAAGCAAAACGTATGGACCGCTTTACACAGTATGCTGTATCTGCTGCTAAAATGGCTATTGAAGACTCTAAGCTGGATTTAGACAACGAAGATCGCAATCGTATAGGTACATATATTGGTACTGGTATCGGCGGCATTGAGACTCTACACGACCAGTTCAAAGTTCTGTTTGAAAAGGGACCAGGCCGGATTAGTCCTTTCTTTGTACCAATGATGATTGCTAATATGGCCTCTGGCCAAACCTCAATAACCTTCGGTCTCCAAGGACCAAGCAGTTGCGTTATTACAGCTTGCGCGACAGGAACAAACTCAATCGGCGACGCTTTTAAAGTTATTCAGCGCGGTGATGCTGACGTTATGGTTGCTGGCGGTACTGAAGCAGCAGTTTCCCCTGCGGCTGTGGCTGGTTTCTGTTCTATGAAAGCTTTATCTACCCGCAATGATGAACCTGAAAAGGCATCTCGTCCCTTTGACAAAGATCGCAACGGTTTTGTTATGGGTGAAGGCGCAGGCGTAGTAATCTTAGAATCACTAGAGCATGCTTTAGCTAGAGGCGCTCATATATATGCTGAAATTGCCGGTTATGGCTTCAATGCAGATGCCTTCCATATCACCGCTCCAGCTCCTGAGGGAGCGCAAGCTGCTAAATGTATGGCAATGGCAATTGAAGATGCAGGCTTAAAGCCAGAAGACGTTGACTACGTCAATGCCCATGGAACATCTACGGGACTAAATGATAAGAATGAATCTTTGGCTATTAAAGCTTTGTTTGGACAGCATGCGTATAAACTGGCTGTTAGCTCCATTAAATCAATGACAGGGCATTTATTAGGCGCTGCAGGCGGTATTGAGTGTATTGCCAGCGCATTGACAATAGCCAATAGTGTTATTCCTCCAACTATCAATTACGAAACACCTGATACCGATTTAGATCTCGACTATGTTCCTAACAAAGCCCGTGAACAGGAAGTAAATGTTGCTATTTCTAATTCATTTGGTTTTGGTGGTCACAACGCGACTATCTTACTTAAGAAGTATCAAGCTTAATTAACCTTATGAAAAATTTACTCGATGCTGACAGAGAAAATCAACTCACGCTTTTATGTAAAGTTATAAACATAAAAATTAGCAACTTTACTCTATTACACCAGGCTTTGACGCATTCTTCATTTGCTAATGAATCTAAAGGTCAGGGAATCGCCTATAATGAGCGACTAGAGTTCTTAGGTGATGCAGTTCTTGACTTAGTTATCAGTGACTATTTGTTTCGCCATTTTCCTAATCTTCCCGAAGGCGAGCTTACAAAGGCCAGGGCAATGGTAGTATGTGAACCGACTTTAGCCCGTCATGCTTCCAATCTTAAGCTCGGGCAATACTTACTTTTGGGAAAGGGCGAAGCCAGTTCCGGCGGACGCGAGCGTATATCTATACTGGCAGATGCTTTTGAGGCTGTAATAGGCGCGATATACCTAGATAGTGGTTTTGCTGATGCAGCTAGCTTTGTACTTGAGCAACTAGCTGAAGACTTGGTGCTTATTGAACGAGGCGACTATCAAAAAGACTATAAAACTCTTTTGCAAGAAGTCGTTCAAAAAAAAGGCGATAGCAAAATTTCCTATGAAATCATTGGTGAATGGGGTCCTGACCATGATAAGACATTTGACTCAGCGGTTATCGTTAACTCAAATCATCTAGGTCATGGTACGGGACGAAGTAAAAAGGAAGCCGAACAAAGAGCCGCTCGACAGGCATTAATTAAACTAGATGTTATTAGTAATAGATAAAGGGCGGCCTTCAGGTCGCCCTTATCTTTCATTGAGGTCATTATGAAAAACTATATAATTCCGATTTTTATTCCTCATCATGGCTGTACACATCAATGCGTCTTTTGTAACCAAAAAAAGATTACCGGGCTTGAGACACCTATAACTCCCACTGAGGTATTGGCAATTATTGAAGAACATCTTGCTAGAATAAATCGTCCAAGAAATATTGAAGTGGCGTTTTACGGAGGAAGCTTTACAGCATTGCCGCTAGCTATGCAGCGCGAGTTGCTTCTGCCTGCGTATAGGGTGCTTGAAGAAGGCAGGATCCATGCAATTCGCCTTTCAACTCGTCCTGATTGTATAACTCAGGCAATTCTTAAGCAATTATCAGACCTTGGGGTATCAACTATTGAACTAGGTGCACAGTCTTTGAACGATTGCGTGCTATATTCTACGGCTCGTGGACATACAACCCAGGATGTAATTAGCGCTGTTAAGATAATTAAAGAAGCTGGCATTAAATGTGGATTGCAGTTAATGGTCGGATTGCCTAATGAAGATTGGATAAGCCTAATTCAATCTTCTAAACTAGCAACTAAACTTTCCCCAGATTTCATTCGTATTTATCCCACCTTGGTGATTGCTGACACACCCCTAGAAAGATCTTACCGATCAGGCAAGTATCGACCACTATCAATAGATGAAGCCGTGGCGAGATGCGCCTTTATGAAAACCATTTTTGAAAGATCTGACATACCAGTTATTCGTGTGGGGCTACAGGCTACCGAAGAATTATCTGACTCAAGTGTAGTGCTTGCAGGCCCATTTCATCCGGCATTTGGTGAACTTGTTGAATCATATCTATTTAAAATTGTACTTATCCGATTTCTTGACTGTATAAAAATAGACCTGCAACCACTTACCATACATCACCATTATAAGGATACCTCAAAGATTAGAGGGTTAAAGAACGCAAATATTACCTATTGGCAAACCACCTACAATATTAAATTGAACCTGATAGCTGATGGTAAGAAGACAGGAGAAATTATAATTATACATGATAATCTACAATATTTTCTATCAATAAAATAATTGTAGATTAACTAACCTTCAATTATTTTAGTAAAAATTTGCTCGTGCAGGAATTATTAGGAAATGTGCAGAATATTTTAATATTGTATAGCTCTCATACCAAAGGAGGTTAAGTAATGGATGTTCTTAAAGTATCTGCACAATCGAATCCTAAATCTGTAGCAGGCGCTCTAGCTGCTGTACTGAGGGAAAGAGGCACGGCTGAAGTGCAAGCCGTAGGCGCAGGAGCAGTCAATCAGGCTATTAAAGCAATCGCCATTGCTCGTGGTTTTGTCGCGCCAAACGGTATTGACCTTGTTACGATACCCGCCTTTGCCGAAATATTGATTGACGGAGAAGAACGGACTGCAATTCGTTTCATTGTGTCACCGAGGTAAAACCCAGTGTTAAAAAGCCTGTTTTGCTCAAGCAGACAGGTTTTTTATTTGTTTTGTTGTCGGACGAGCATCCACATGGTACAATCAGTCCATAATTCATTATTATAGTGTGGTGATATCATTTTATTACGTAAGCTTGAATTATATGGTTTTAAATCATTTGCGGAAAAAACCGAGATCGAGTTCGGAAGCGGTGTTACAGCGATTGTAGGGCCAAATGGGAGCGGCAAAAGTAATATTACGGATGCAATTCGCTGGGTTCTAGGCGAACAAAGCATTCGCAGTTTGCGTGGAGTAAAAACAGAAGACGTTATCTTTTCGGGCAGCACAGGCCGCAGACAAATGGGAGTAGCCGAAGTATCGCTAATCTTTGAAAATAATAATGGACTTTTAGCTTTGGATTACAACGAGGTTGTCATTACACGCCGGGTTTTTCGCTCGGGAGATAGTGAATATTATATAAATAAGTCTGCCTGTCGTCTAAAGGACATTCATGATTTATTAGCTGGCACTGGCTTAGGGCGTGATGCAATGACCGTCATTAGTCAGAATAAAATTGATGAAGTTCTAAACAGCAAGCCTGAAGATCGGCGATTACTATTCGAAGAAGCGGCGGGAATCTCAAAGTATAAGCAACGTAAAAAAGATGCAATGCGAAAACTCGCCGATACCGAGCAGAATCTAGTACGTGTAAATGATATTACTTCGGAAATTGATACCCAGCTTGTTCCGCTTGCGGAAAGTGCAGCTCGAACAGAAGAATATAATACATTAATCGCTGACATGCTTATTTGTCAAGTTAGCTTACTACTAAACCGTCTGTCTAAAGCAGAGAAAATGGTGGAAAGCGCTAAATTGCAGCAGCAAGTTCTTACCGATGAAGAAATTAGTACAAGTACAGCGTTATCAAGGCGAGAAGTTGATAAAGAGCAACTTAGCGCTAATTTAGCTCATGAAGAAGAAACCCTTACTACGCTAGTAGCTCAAATTAATACTATCAGTACAGAGTTAGAGCGCTTAGATGGACAAATTGGTATTATCCAAGAAAGACTCAGACAAGGGAAGCATTCACAAGAACGATTAACTATAGAGAAAAATGCCAATCAGAAAGAAGTAGAGGAGGCGACCCAAGGGCTCGCTAAACTAAACACAGTTCTTGCTGATAAAAATGCACAATTGCTTGTTTTACAAGAAATATTAAAAGAAACTGCTAATAATTTTAAGAAAGTTAATGAATCAATTAGCCAATATGAACAACAAGTTGAAACTGGCAAAGAACAAACGTTTGACACTCTTCAGGATATTGCCAATCATCGTAACATCGTAGCTAACCTCGATAAAGAGGTGGTTAAGCTGAATTTGCGTAAAACCAACTGCGATTTGGAGTTGAGCGATTGTGAACGTCAGCTTGAAAAAACGAAAAAAGATCAGGACATCCTAGCTACAGAATGCGCGCAAATAAAAGCTGCTTTTGTTACTCTAAATACAAGATATCAAGATTTGCTTAGACAGAAGCAAGATTTAGAACAGTCTAGAGATTCTCAAATTAAACAGGAAAAGCAACTGCTAAGCAACCTTAATGAATCTAGGTCACGCCTTAAAGTTTTAACGACTATGCAGCGAGAATTAGAGGGGTTTGGTCGTGGAATTAAAAGCGTATTAAAAAGTAATGCCGCATGGCGTGATGGAGTATGCGGAGCGGTAACACAAATCCTAAAAGTAGATGAGAAGTTCGTAACTGCAATTGAAATTGCCCTGGGCGGAGCCTTGCAGCACATAATTACTGAGAATGAAACTATAGCAAAGCAAGCCATAAATTATCTAAAAGTCAATAACCTAGGACGGGCTACATTTCTTCCCCTAAATACTATCAAGCCGCCCAAGAGCCGAGATTATGAGCTATCAGCAGCAAAAGCTTCCGGTGCCTTAGGTTTTGCGTCCGAACTAGTTGCTTGTGATTCTAAATTCAACAATATACTAGAATATTTGCTTGGTCGTACAATAGTTGCAGAGAATATCGATGTCGCCTATGAAATTGCAAGACGTCATTCCTTTTCAATCAAAGTTGTTACCCTTGACGGCGAATTAGTAAGTCCTGGCGGTTCAATGACCGGTGGAGCAGCTGGGAGACGCGACACTAGCTTCTTAAGCCGTGAGCAAGAAATCAAAAAAATTCAAATCACTGTAGACGATATTGAGAAAAAACATAATAGTATAATGGCTAATATCCAGCATAACGAGAGATGTATGACTGGAGTAATTGAAGAAATCCGTATTTGCCTCAAGCAAAAGCAGGATTATGAAGTTCGCCAAGCAGAACTGAACGTGCTTGCTGATAAAAACAGAGCAGACCTAGAACGAATTACTTTTGCCCGAAAAACGATTATTTCTGAAGTTCAGGGCTATGAAGATGAGCGTCTTCAATTAGAACAAAAGGCCCAGTCCTCCAAACTGGCAATTACCGAACTAGAAAGTCGGAGCATGAAGCATAATCTTCTAATTGAGGACTGGCGTAAGATTCTAAAGGACTTATACGATACAAAAGAAGCGCTAAATATTAAGATTACCGAAAGCAAAGTTGATATTTCAGCCATTGAGCAAAATATATCAGCTGTTAACGACAATGTCACACAGTTATCACAGTACAAGGCATCGTCGGAAAATAAATTACGCTTATTACAGCAAGAAAAGAACACTATAGATAATCAAATTTTAGAAGCAAATGAAGAATTACATAAGGTAACCCATTTGCGCAGCAGCCTAGCAGATAACAAGGCGGTCTTAGATGAAGAATATAAGCGTATTTACAGTAAAAAGCTTGATACATTGCTGGCTTTACAAACATTGGACAAGGAGCTAAAAGATCTCCGGCGGAAGCATACTGATCTACAGGGGCGACTGCATGAAGCAGAGCTCTTATTCACAAAATACAACTATGAAGTATCCAGATGCTATGATGACTTACGCGACCAGCATTCAGTATCTCTAGAATATGCCCGGGCTATTTACAGCAGTGATCCTCCAGCCGAGCTTGCCCAAAGAGCTAAGCAACTGGAGAATAAAATTGCACTACTTGGTCCGATTAACCCGGCGGCAATTGAAGAATATACAAAACTAAAAGAACGTTATCAATTTTTGCAGAAACAGTGTGAAGACTTGCTCTCAGCCAAAGATTATTTATCATCAATATTAAATGATATTGATAACACGATGGCAAAGCAGTTTAAAATCGCGTTTAATAAAATTAATGAGTATTTCAGTGAAATTTTCGTTCAGCTTTTTGGAGGCGGTCGGGCGCACCTGCAATTCAATAATCCGGAAGCTCTCCTCGAAACCGGGGTTGAAGTAATTGTACAACCTCCAGGCAAAAAACTGCAGAACCTTGTCTTATTATCGGGCGGTGAAAGAGCGTTAACTGTAATTGCTCTGCTTTTTGCATTTTTAAGTTATCGCCCATCTCCTTTTATTGTAGTAGATGAGATTGATGCGCCATTAGATGAAGCCAATTTGCGCCGATTTAGCAGCTTTCTCCGTGATTACTCACAGAATACTCAGTTTATCGTAGTCACTCACCGCAAGGGAACAATGGAAGCTGCAGACGTAATGCATGGAGTTACACTCGAAGAAGCTGGAATATCAAGACTTATTTCTGTCAAGTTTGCTGATAAAGCAGGCTAACACCTAACAAATAATGGAGGGTTAATAATGGGTTTTTTTGACAAGTTAAAAGCAGGATTGGAAAAAACAAGAAAGAGTTTTACAGATAAGATCGAGCAGCTTGTTATTGGATATGCTACTATAGATGATGAATTCATAGATGACCTTGAAGCAGTACTACTATCAGCTGATGTTGGCGTACACACTACAAACAGATTGATAACTGAAGTTAAAAAGGGCATTAAGGCCAAGGAAATTCAAAGTCCTGAACATTTAAAGCCTTTTCTGCAAAAACAAATCTCTGCTATTTTAGAGCAAGGATCTACTGATATAAATATCTCTATAGAACCACCAACAGTCATCGTGGTAGTTGGAGTTAATGGTGTAGGTAAAACTACGACTATTGGTAAGCTTGGCAATTATTATAAAGAGCAAGGCCATAAAGTTATGTTAGCAGCTGGTGATACCTTCCGTGCCGCAGCTATTGAGCAGCTAGAGATTTGGGGACAGCGCATTGGTGCGGATGTTATTAAACATACCAACGGCTCCGATCCAGCGGCTGTAGCATTCGATGCTGTTCAGTCCGCTAAAGCAAAAAAAACGGACATCCTGATCATTGATACTGCGGGGCGACTTCATACCAAATCTAATCTTATGGAAGAACTTAAGAAAATTAAACGTATTATTTCACGTGAATTACCAGATGCTCCTCATGAAACACTTTTGGTTCTTGATGCTACTACTGGCCAAAATGCGATTAGTCAGGCCAAAATTTTCTCGGAGACCTCAGACGTTACAGGTGTAGTCCTTACAAAATTGGATGGTACAGCTAAAGGGGGCGTCGTTGTCGCAATTAAGTCGGAGCTTGGTTTACCGGTAAAGATGATTGGTGTTGGCGAAGGCGTCAACGATTTACGGCCATTTATTCCAAGCGAATTTTCACAAGCTCTATTTAGTGACAAGTAATAATGCTTGACATACTAACTGATGGCATTTATAATAGGTAAAGTGTAAAGGAATTCTCCTTGTCACTATGAGGTGAACGGTAAATGCTAGATAGAGTTTTGCGAATTGGTCTGCTATTTGATTTCTATGGTGCGCTTTTGACAGAAAAACAGCGTCAATGCCTGGAAATGCACTATCTGAACGACTTATCTTTATCAGAGATAGCAGAAGAATATAATGTTTCCCGCCAAGCAGTTCACGACATTCTCCGGAGGGCAGAACAGACGCTGAAAGAATACGAACTGAAACTGCGTTTAATAGAGCGTTATCAGGAGCAGCAGCACGCTATAAAGCAGGTTTACGAATCAATCAATAAATTACCGCCGCATTTGCGCGAGATAAAAGAAATTAATCAAGCAATTATTGACCTCGGTATTCTCATGGATTCTGCAAAGGAGGTATAGTATGGTTTTTGAGGGTTTAGCCGATAAACTGCAGCAGACTTTTAAGAAGTTGCGTGGCCGCGGAAAATTGTCTGAGTCTGACGTAAATGATGCTATGCGTGAGGTTCGCATGGCGCTTCTTGAAGCGGATGTTAACTTCAAAGTTGTTAAAGATTTTGTTGCCAAAGTTAAAGAGCGTGCTGTCGGACAAGAAGTCTTGGATAGTTTGACTCCTGCCCAACATGTCATAAAGATCGTTAATGAAGAACTAACAGATCTAATGGGAGGGACTCAAAGCCGTATTACTATAGCATCCCGTCCTCCTACAGTTGTAATGTTAGTCGGACTGCAGGGTGCTGGTAAAACAACAACAGCCGGTAAACTTGCCTTGTTGCTGAAAAAACAAAATAAGCGGCCGCTTTTAGTAGCTGCTGACGTTTATAGACCTGCCGCCATTAAGCAACTACAAGTACTTGGCGAACAGCTTGAAATTCCGGTATTCACACTCCCGGATAATAATAATCCTGTAGACATAGCGGAACAGGCAATGGACTATGCAATATCTCATTCTAGAGATATTGTCATTATAGATACAGCTGGTCGCTTGCATATCAATCTAGAATTGATGCAGGAATTAAAGTCGATCAGGCAGACAGTCAAGCCGCATGAAATACTGCTTGTAGTTGATGCCATGACTGGCCAGGATGCGGTCACAGTTGCGGAGACGTTTAATACTGAACTTGGTATTGACGGTGTTATTCTTACAAAATTGGACGGCGACGCGCGCGGCGGGGCAGCTTTATCTGTTAAAGCCGTAACTGGACGCCCCATCAAATATGCCGGTATGGGCGAAAAACTTGATGCCCTTGAACCTTTTCATCCTGATAGAATGGCTTCACGTATTTTAGGCATGGGTGATGTGCTCAGCTTAATTGAAAAGGCTGAAGCCACTATAAACTTTGATCAAGCTAAAGAGATGGAGAAAAAACTACGTAAAGAAGACTTCACCTTAGATGATTTTCTTGATCAAATGCAACAGGTAAGAAAGTTAGGTCCTCTTGATCAGATATTGTCGATGCTTCCTGGAATGGGTAATCTCAAGAAGCTGCAAGATGTTAAGATTGATGAAAAAGAACTAGTACAGATTGAGGCCATCATTCGTTCAATGACGAAAAAAGAACGACGTGATCCTTCAATTATAAACGGCAGCCGGCGAAAGCGCATTGCTTCAGGCAGCGGTACAAGAGTACAGGCCGTTAATAAGCTTCTCAAGCAATTCGTGGAAGCGAAAAAAATGATGAAACGCTTTCAGGATATGCAAAAGAGTGGTAAGAAGGGCATGGGCGGTATGAAACTCCCATTTATGCGTTAATTAATAAAGCAAGTATATATATAATTATGGATAAACATGGATATTCTATAAAGGAGGTGATTTTGTGGCAGTTAAAATTCGTTTAAACCGTATGGGTGCGAAGAAAAACCCTTTCTACCGTGTGGTAGTAGCAGATTCTCGCGCTCCTCGTGATGGCCGTTTCATCGAAATTCTTGGACATTATGATTCAACCAAGAATCCGGCTATAGTCAAAATTGATGAAGACAAAGCTATTGATTGGCTTAAAAAAGGTGCGCAACCTACTGATACTGTAAGAGCATTGTTAAGTCAAGCTGGTATTATGAAGAAGTGGGACGAACTAAAGCGTACTAAAAAGGAAGTGTGATAACTATGAAAGACTTAATAGAAGTTATCGCCAAATCGCTAGTAAAAAATCCAGAACAAGTTAATGTTACAGAAGCAACCGATAAGGATGCTTCTGTATACGAGTTGCGTGTAGCTCCTGAGGATATGGGAAAAGTTATCGGCAAGCAAGGGCGTATCGCCAAAGCGTTACGGACTGTTGTCAAAGCTGCCGCCACTCGCGCTAACAAAAAAGTCGTAATTGAAATCATCTGATAAAGGCGGACTAATATGAATAGCATAACTTTAAAGTGTCCGGTTACTATTAAAGCCAAAGTGACCGAAGACTTGAAAAAGCAATTGGCTGCTGAAATTCAGGACGCACTTAAGAAGGCTGACATGGAACTCCAACAAATTGAATTTCATGCTAAACGCATGATGGCTGATCAAGCCAAACAAGATGCGCAAGGCTTAGTTGCCCTTCGTCAGCAGATTGATGCTGAAAAACAAAAGCGTCTCGACTTTAAAAATCATATGGTGGAAAAACTTAAGGAAACTGCGCAACTCGAACTTGGTGCTGAGATTGTTCAGGGTACGTTGGAAAGAATCGTTGAAGTAAGCATAGGGGATGACTTAACTAAAGTTATGAATACCGAAATTTTGCTGGAGGACGGCAAAGTTATGGCCTTTCGCAGTTAACCTATGAATACGAATTTAGTTGTAATTGGTAAGATTGTTGCCCCGCACGGCGTGCGGGGTGAACTTCGTATTATTCCCCTTACTGACTTTCCTGATCGTTTTTCCACGCAGAAAACTGTGCTATTAGCGGATGGTTCATCTCTACATGTTGAAAGCGCTAGAAATCATAAGAATTTCGTTTTGTTAAAATTCCGCGGAATAAATACAATGGATGAAGCAAACCTTATGCGGGGCAAACTAATTCATGTCGACCGTAGTAATTTAGTCCCCTTGCCCGAAGGTCACTATTATCAATTTGAGATAATTGGTCTCACGGTTCATACTGAAACCGGAGAGTATCTTGGTAAAGTAGCCGATATATTGACTACAGGAAGCAACGATGTTTATGTTGTCGAACAGGAGGGCCAAAAACCTGTTTTAGTTCCGGCATTAAAAGAAGTTGTATTAAATATTGATACAAAGAACGGCCAAATGACTGTAAAGCTTCAGGAAGAATGGGAATAGACATGCGAATTGATATTGTATCTTTATTTCCCGAAATGTTTGATGGTCCTTTCGGACATAGTATAATTAAGCGCGCCAGGGAAGCGTCGTTGCTAACAGTAAATGTTACTAATCCACGTGATTTTACTTATGACAAACATCGCATTGTTGATGATGCTCCCTTTGGCGGCGGTTCAGGCATGGTCATGAAACCGGAACCTATATTTAGAGCCGTTGAAAGTATTGTTAAAGCTAACAATACTAGTAAAAGCCGAATTATATTAATGTGTCCCAGCGGCTATCGCCTAGATCAAGCTAAAGTTAAAGAACTTGCTCAATATGATCAATTAACCTTGCTATGTGGACATTATGAAGGAATAGATGACCGCGTCAGACAGTATTTAGTCGATGAGGCGATTTCCATTGGTGATTATGTCCTAACAGGCGGAGAATTGCCTGCCATGATTGTCGTAGACGCAGTTGCACGAATGATTCCTGGCGTCTTGGGATCTAGCGATTCAGCCCAGCAAGATTCCTTTTATAATGGCTTGCTGGATTATCCTCAATACACACGACCAAGGGAGTTTGAGGACATGCAGGTGCCGGAAATCCTGTTATCAGGCGATCATGCCAAAATTAATAGGTGGCGCCGCAAGCAATCTATTAAAAATACCTTTGAACGTCGTCCTGATTTACTTAAACAAATCGAATTAAGTTCTGAAGATCGAAAGCTGTTAGATGAAATAATCAACGAACGGTCAGGAGGCTAATATGTCTGCTCCTGTTTATATAGGTTTGGTTCATTACCCTATCTATAATAAAAACAATGAAGTTATCACTACTGCAATAACAAACTTTGACATTCATGACATTGCTCGTACATCACGTACCTATAACATGAAAAAGTATTTTGTTATTCATCCGCTAGAGAGTCAGGCGGATTTAGCTAAACACATCATCGGTTACTGGCAGGATGGTTTTGGCAGCAGCTATAACCCAGACCGCAAAGAAGCGTTTAGTATTTTAGAGATCATCCCTGATATTGAACAAGCCGTAGAAATTATTAAGAGTCGTGAAGGCGAATACCCAATAATCGTTACGACAGATGCGCGTAAATTTTCAAACACTGTATCTTACCCCAAAATGCGAACAATGATTGAGACAGATCAAAAGCCAATCTTACTGTTATTTGGTACAGGATGGGGAATGGAAAAATCAGTAATGGAGAAGTTTGATTATATACTCGAACCAATCTATGGTCCTTGTGATTATAATCATTTACCGGTACGCGCGGCGGTAGCAATTATCTTAGATAGATTATTAGGCGAAAACTGGTGGAATCAAGCAAATATTACTTGAGTTTCCGATAATGATATGATAAAATTCTAACGTGTAAAACGGACGGTCCTCTATCGTAACGGCTTGTGGTAGCACTATCATGAAAACAAGGATATGAACGTCTAGTATAAGGAGGAACTACAATGAACATCATTCAAGCATTAGAACAAGAACAACTTCGCAAAGACATTCCCTCATTCAGATCTGGAGACACTGTTCGTGTCCATGTAAAAGTTATTGAGGGTACCCGCGAACGTATTCAGGCCTTCGAAGGTGTTGTTATTAACCGTCAAGGCGGCGGAGTGCGCGAGACTTTCACTGTGCGTCGTGTATCCTATGGCATAGGTGTTGAGCGTACATTCCCTGTTCATTCCCCACGTATTGATAAAATTGAAGTTATGCGCAGAGGTATTGTGCGTCGCGCTAAGCTGTACTACCTTCGCAATCTTACAGGTAAGGCTGCTCGTATCAAAGAAAGACGCTAGTTTTTCAAGGGACTGTTTGCAGTCCCTTTCTTCATTTTAAAGGAGGAAGATCATGAGCAATTCAACCCTTGGTGAAGAAGTTAAGGATTGGATAGTATCCATTCTTATTGCTGTAGTCTTGGCTTTTTTTATCCGATATTTTATTGTTGAACTTTATATGGTAGAAGGTCCTTCTATGCGGCCGACTCTCGTAAATAATGAAAGACTTGTAGTAAATAAGTTTATTTATCGTTTTAAGCCTCCCGAACGAAATGATATCATCGTATTCCGTTATCCTCGCGACCCAAGTCGTGATTTTATTAAGCGTGTTATAGGGATTCCTGGTGACACTATAGAAATCAAGGACGGACGAGTATTTGTTAATGGGCAGCTATTAAATGAAACCTATATACTTGAGAAAACTCGAGGGTCTTATTCATTAGCTACAGTTCCGGAAGGACATATATTTGTAATGGGTGATAATCGTAATAACTCAGAAGATAGTCGATTCAAAGATGTCGGCTTTGTATCGCATGACTTGGTAAAAGGCAAAGCGGTGATGATTTTTTGGCCATTGGATCACATAAAATCTCTGCCATAACATAAGAATATTGCTAGGTACATAATAAACTTGCTTTAAGAGAGTAGTGATTCTATGGATGATATTAAAATTAACTGGTATCCGGGCCATATGGCTAAAGCTCATCGTATGATAAGAGAGAATCTAAAACTTGTCGATGTTGTTATTGAACTCTTAGATGCTAGAGTTCCCTTAAGCAGTGCCAACCCTATGATTGATTCAGTAGCAGAAAACAAGCCAAGAATAGTAGCTTTAAACAAAGCTGATTTAGCAGAAGCATTCTGGACGGAAAAATGGATATCGAGGTTTCGAAGTAAAGGCTTACAGGCTATCGCTATCGAGGCTGTAAGCGGTAAAGGTGCAAAAACATTAGTTGCCAAAGTAGAAGAGGCAGCACGTGAAAAAATCGAAAAGCAAAGAGCCAAAGGTATAAATCCGAGAGCAGTTAGAGCGATGATACTCGGTATTCCTAATGTTGGTAAATCCTCACTTATTAATCGGCTGCTAGGTAGTACAGCTGTGCGTACTGCTGATAAGCCTGGTGTTACCAGAGGTAAGCAGTGGATCAAGATAGGTCGAAACTTAGAACTTTTAGATACACCAGGTGTCCTTTGGCCTAAATTTGAAGATCCTGATGTTGGCTTTAAATTGGCTGTAACCGGTGCGATAAATGATGAAGTATATGATTTAGAGAAGGTCATGGCTCAATTTCTGCAACTATTGCGGATAAATTATAGTAGTCGGCTTATTGATAGATATAAGCTGACTACTCCATTGCCGGAAGATAGCTTCGAACTACTGTCGGAAATCGGAGCAAAACGCGGCTTTTTAAGAAGCGGCGGCGTTATCGACACCGAGAAAACAATTAGGATAATTCTAAACGAATTCAGAAATGGTAAACTCGGCCCGTTTACCCTAGATCAATTTGATTAATTAGCTTAAAGTGTTTTTAAAGAAGGAATGGTATGCACCATTCCTTTGTTTTTTGTTCTATACAGGGATTTCAGGTGTTAAGCAAGAATATAAAAGCATTGTCATATACATTGAATGAATATGACTGAAATATATTAATGAATTATTTTATTGATATATTGGTGAGTAATGATTATTGAAAGGTTTGAAAAAATAAATGAATTTGCAATGTGGTTGTGACGAAACTGGTAGAGGTAGCGCAATAGGTGAGATCTATGTTTGTGCCGTTATTCTAGATCCTATGAAGCCAATTGATGGTTTGAGGGACTCAAAAAAACTAACTCCTAAAAGGCGGGAGGAATTAGCAGCTGAAATTAAAAAAAGTGCTATAGCATGGTCGTTAGCAAAAGCATCTCTAGAAGAGATTGAAACACTGAATGTACATAATGCCAATTTACTAGCTATGAAACGTGCAGTGGAAAGCTTAAGCGTAAAGCCAGATAAAGTTTGGGTTGATGGAACTCATGTCCCAGATATCGATATTCAGGCGGAAGCAGTAATAAAGGGTGATGATAAAATTGCTGCTATTAGTGCAGCATCTATTATCGCTAAAGTTGAACGAGATCAAGCTATGGGCGAATACCATGAGCTTTATCCCCAGTATGGTATTAATAAACATAAAGGTTATTTAACAAGGCAACATATGGATGCTCTTCGTGAGTATGGACCATGTCCACTGCACAGAAAAACTTATGCTCCAATTAAAGAGTTGATAGGTGGAAAATAGCAGTTCAATGCAACTATGCATCAGTTTTTTATTTAAACAAGGAAACGAAAAATCAACGCTAATGCTATGAAATAATAGAATTTTATCCCGCGGCTTCTTAAGGCTTCGCGGGTTTTATAATGTACTACCCTAAGTATATAGGTACTTATGAAAGTTGAGAAATAAAGCAACGTGTTTAACTGGATAATCTGGCACAGCTCAGCATAGACATTATTAATATCACCAAGATGAGGTGTCTTAATGGCAATTGCGTGCGCTGTTTTCGGGATGTTATGCTGGGGGCTTGCCCCTATCTTTGGAAAGTTGGGTTTAGCGGGAGTCAGTCCGGTTACCGCTCTATCCCTACGTACATTTATAGCAGCTTCCATGGTTCTGGGCTGGGTAGTTATGAACAAGACATACTATGACTTTGGCAATATGCCTCCGCTGTTCTGGATTTTTATCGCTATTGAAGCAATATTAGCAACACTAGTCGGAGATTTAGCGTATTTTGTCGCCTTAAAGTATGGCAATGTAAATCAAGTTAGTTTAGTTATGGCCTGCGCTCCAGTAGTTACGTTATTATCAAGCTATTTTTTACTTGGTGAAAATGTTTCACTTTACCAACTTATTGGGGCCGTATTAATAACTGTGGGATTAGCACTAGTATGTCTTGAATGAAAAGTGATGTTTTTGCCTTAGTAAAGGCAAGACATCACTTTTGTTTACAGGATCTATTAACAAAATTCATTTAACTCCCATAAGATACAAAAGGAGTGTCGTTAGGGGGAGTTTTATGGAAAATACTGAGATTCCGATATTAGAAGCCTTGCAAAGGTATATAAAAGATGCAGTAATTCGTTTCCATATGCCTGGGCACAAAGGAAAATCGGAATTAGGCCATTGTCTCGAATCATTATTAGGCAAAGATATTTTTAAAGCTGATGTAACAAATATACCTGAAATGGATGACTTACATCAGCCTCATGGAATTATAAAAAAGGCTCAGGTATTAGCTTCTGAAGCCTTCGGTTCTGATATCACTTACTTCATAATAAATGGAAGTTCATGCGGATTACAAGCTCTAATAATGGCGGCAGTAAATCCGGGTGAAAAAATTCTCGTTCCAAGAAATATACATCGTTCAATTTTGACTGGGATAATTCTTAGCGGTGCAGTCCCAATCTTCTATCTTCCCAAATATTGTCCCAATTTTGCGATTCCATGCGGTGTTAATCCAGATACAATACGGCATACCTTAGATAAAAATCAGACCACTAAAGCTGTACTTATTGTTAACCCAACATACCATGGAATTACTTCAGATTTATCAGCCATAGCAGAAATTACCCATGATAAAAAAATACCTCTCTTGGTAGATGAAGCCCATGGTCCTCACCTACGATTTCATGAAGACTTGCCGCCAAGCTCACTAGAAGTAGGAGCAGATGCTGTTGTACATGGGACTCATAAAATGCTTACATCGCTGACTCAATCCGCAATGGTTCATATTAAGGGAGATTTAATATCTAGAGTTCGCCTTGAATCGACTCTGCGGCTGCTTCAAAGTACGAGCACATCTTACATTCTGCTTTCATCCTTAGACTGTGCCAGGGCCCATGTCCAGATGTACGGAAGACAGCTTATTGATACAACTCTAAAGGACTGCCAGTCCTTTAGGGATAAAATAGGAAACATGTATCCTATTGAAATACTTAACACCTCAGAAATAGGTAGATACGGTATTACTGGCTTAGATTTAACAAAGGTAACAATCTCATTTAGAAAACTCGGGATTTCAGGTTTTTGGATTGAAAAGCAATTACGTGACAAATACAGTATTCAAGTCGAAATGTCAGACCTTTACAATATTTTAATTTTGGTAACGCCAGGTAATAGTTTATTCCAACTTGAACTTTTGTCAGCCGCTTTAATAGACATAATCAATGACTTTAAGTCTAATCATCCTCAAGAAGAAGCGTATATGAGAACAATTGAATCAATTGTCATACCAGAGATTCCGGAAATGAGCCTTACTCCACGGGAAGCATTCTTCTCTGACTGTAGGAGTATCTCCTTAGATCGGGCAGCCGGGAAAATTTGCGCTGAAATTGTCTCTTGTTATCCTCCAGGGATTCCTTCCCTTATTCCAGGTGAAATAATAACTAAAGGTATTATTGAACACCTTCAATCACTACGTGATCTTGGTGTCCATTTTCAAGGATGCTCTGACCCCGACCTGCAATATATTAATGTAATTAATGATTAATGACCGGAACTTACCTTTAGCCCAATAATACCAACCAAAATTAAAGATAGGTAGAATAATCTAAGAAAATCCTTAGGTTCGTTAAATAGAACGATCCCCATTATTACCGTACCAACGGCACCCAGTCCAGTCCAAACAGCATAAGCTGTACCTATGGGTAGTACCTTCATGGCTTTATTTAAAAAGTACACACTAAGAACCATTCCAGCTAGTGTTATAGTTGAAGGTATTACTCTAGTAAAGTTTTCAGTATATTTCATGCCGACTGCCCAAACAATTTCGAACGTGCTGGCTATGAGTAAAAATAACCATGCCATAAGTAAACTCCTTTCCAGTATCTTAGTTACTGCCTTGCTCTGATTGTGGGCTTTCCAGCCTAATAAGCCTATAACAGAATCTAAGAAGGTGTAGTATTGTAATTATTAGCAAAATACATCCTATAGTAAATATAATACCTTCTTTTCCCTCTGTGTTAATTACATCATTTGGGATCTCAACAAATTGTTGGGTAACCTCAATAAATAGACCAATGACTAACAGCACAATTCCGCCGTCATTACAAATATCATCAACAGCAGATTCCTTTTGGTTTTTATAATACGGATAGCATTCGAATATCCGCATTAAAGATTTGCGTTCCTCTAAGACGATCCCATAGCTTACTATTGTCGAGCCGGTACCGCACATAACCTTACTCATTTCGTCAATCTCTTTCATATCGCCTAACAAAGTTTTTCCCAGATCATAGAGGGCAATACTTAACATAAATATAACGAGTAGATTAAATAGTGTCAGAGTGTATCTATTAAGAAGTAGGTAAGCAGCCATAATCTTATATTTATTATGGCCTGCTTTTTTTGTTTCAGATTTCTGATCTCTCATAATGACTCCTTTGATTTATTAAAAGCAATATACAAATATAGTATAAGCAGAATTTTCCCGTACTTGCGCCTGCTCATATTTAAATATAATCGCCTTTAATGAGGCTATATATACTAACTAACACTATCCAATAGCTAGAAGCAGAATTAAAATCATCACTTAAATTAACTGCAAGTGTTTCCCCGAACTCCAAGGATATAACACATAACAATAAAAAGTTTAGGTGGTGTAAATATGTTTAGACATGAAAAACAATTACTTAGTGATGTTAGGGTAGAAAGGCCAAATCCTACCTATGCGGCAATGCTGACTGAACAGCTTGGTGGACCTCAGGGAGAAATGAAGGCAGCTATGCAGTATATGGCTCAAAGCTTTCGGATTAAAGATCCTGCTATCAAAGATCTATTTATGGATATTGCATCAGAAGAATTAAGTCATATGGAAATGGTTGCAAATACTGTCAATTTACTTAATGGGCATGATCTGAATGCTCAAGGTGTTGAAGCAGGGCAAATTGAAAGTCATGTACTAACCGGTCTAAATCCTGCATTAACTAACGCTTCAGGATATTTATGGACAGCAGCTTACGTTAATGTAACCGGAGACTTAGCTGCCGACTTATTATCAAATATAGCTGCCGAACAACGTGCAAAAGTTGTTTATGAGTATCTTCATAGGCAAATTAACGATAAATATGTACGTGAGACTATAGATTTTCTTTTAAATCGAGAAGAGGCACATAATACACTATTCCGCCAAGCATTTAACCAAATCCAGGGAACTGGGTCAACTCAGGATTGGGGGGTCGACGAAAATGCTACTCAAAAAATTGGCGTTATGAACAATGCAGAATTTAGATGTGAAATGAAGAGCCCCCTATCGTAGAATAAAAGCAACTACGATCAGGGGGCTTTAGCACGGCCAGAGTTAAAGGAATGAAAGCTATCTACGATAACCTTTATATTATTCTCTAAGAGACTGGGATCGGTTCATTGAATCGTCAATTCTAATTGTAAATGATATTAAATTCAATATAAGGTAAAGATTAGAAGGTATGAGAGATTACTGAACTCATCTTAAATAGTAAAGGTTATTATACTTGATAAAAGGATAAAGGCTATCCCGTATAGAACTAATTATACATATTCACGGATGTATTTTATTCGAAATTTTTAAATGAAAATAGATATTAATAATATGTTAAATGTCTAACTTTTATTTTCTAAATTATGCTCTAAAACAACGATTAATTGTCTAAATAGCTCCAATAATAAACGCCGATGATTATCGGCACATTATATACTAATACGACTCTGAATACCTTGAATGGAGATAAAGGACTGTGAAAGTCAACATAACTCCAATAGATAAACAAATTACGGGCTTAAATCTTCAAGGAAAACAACTACTGCCTGAAGGTTCTGCAGATTTGACCAAAACAACGGTTAAAATGGCAGTAAGCCTTTACTTAGACACCACGATTACTGAGATGCTGAAGCAGCTGACAACTGGCATAAACCATCGCAAGAATATACTTAATTGTCTGCCTGACAACATAAAAGACGCAGCATCTCAAATAATGAAGCAGAGCCTATCTAGTCAAGAAGTTGTTTCGCAAGGTTTATCGAGATTAAGTAATGCATCAAAAAATGCGATAGTCGGTTTGCAAAAACTAGAAAGCGCTATAACAGAAGCCATTACCCTAAAAAGCCAGACTGCGCAAAATCCACCTCACTCTTTACTAGAAACACTAGACCAACTATTGTCGGCGCTTAGTGACAACGACCAGGAATTAGTTAAAACACTATTGAGTAATAATCCCAAGCTTTTAGTAGACTTTCAAAAAAACAGTAATATATCTGATGTTTTGCTAAATAACTCCCTAGACCGGCAGGAAGTACCTGAAAAACATCAGCAGCTATTAAATTCACTACGGCGAATTATTTCTGAGCTTGTGCCGGAAAGACCTCTCATAACGGAGCAGCTAAATACATTGCCTGAACTTATTAAGCTCCGTAATGCTTTGCTGTTGACGAGTTTGAATTCGGAGAAATTACTTAAAGCAAAAGAACTAATCCACGAACTTACTGTAACTATGCAAAAATCAGCGGCCCTAAGTGAAGAACCTTCTATTCAGGCTAACGCTAAAGCACTAAGTTTTACTTTACCGCTTTACTTTGAGACTAATCCACAGCCTTATCCTGCGTACATTCACATCTACCATGAGCAAAAAGATAATCCCGGCAAAGATAACGCCATATTCAACGAGACCTGGTTGCGGATTTGTTTAGATACGGAGAATATAGGGGTTGTAGACTTAACCTTTAGACTATATCAAGAAAGTTTGGTAAATGTTATAGTTGCCTTCGCTTCTGCAAACGCCGCAAATATGTTCGAAGAGTATATCCCTGATATCAAGGCTGAGTTTGAAGAATCTCCTTTGACTTTAACAGATATTAACGTGAAATAGTAATTAAAGGTGCGATATGAACACAAAGGATAAAACTCCAAAGCAGGCTATTGCGCTGAGCTATGCGCAGCAGGGAGACGCTGCACCTAAAGTAGTAGCAAAAGGGTCTGGCTATATGGCTGAAAAAATACTGACATCAGCCAAACAGAACGCTGTCCCAGTGTATCAGAATAAGGCATTGGCTGGCATGCTAATGGCTATAGAACTAGATAGCCAAATTCCGCCTGAACTTTATCAGGCTGTTGCAGAGGTTTTAGCCTATATATATCAGGTTGATCAAGGATTGGGGAAACGGCATAAATAGGAGGTCCTAAATGCGCCGAATTTTACTCGAAAATATTACATCAGGAATGAGACTTGCTAAGCCGCTCTATAGTGCAGAGGGCATGATTCTTTTAAATGCTGGCATTGAATTAAGAGAAAGATTTATAAGCCGCCTCAAAGAGCTTGACGTTACCTATATATATATTGAGGACGAGCTGACCCAGGATATTGATATACCAGACGTAATAAGTGAAAAAACACGCATAGAGGCAACTGCAAACGCCAAGCAAATTATAGAAGGCATAAAATTAGGAAAAGGTGTCGATGCTGATAAATCAAAAAAGGTTGCTAATACACTTGTCGATGAGCTATGCCATAACAAAGGTGTAATGGTGAATTTTATTGATATGCGAACGCAGAACGACTACCTATTTGGTCATTCTGTCAATGTTTGCGTTCTATCTATAATGACAGGCCTTAGTCTCGGCTTTGACGAACTGCGCTTACGAGATTTAGGTGTTGGTGCTTTACTGCATGACGTCGGAAAAACTCAAATCCCCCCAGAAACACTCAATAAAAAAGGTCGGCTAACGCTAGATGAGACTGAAACAATTAAGAGGCACCCCTTTTTTGGTTTTGAGATTCTCCGCAAAAATCCCAATATAAGCTTGATTTCAGCACATTGTGCTTTTCAACATCATGAGAGATTTGACGGCAGCGGTTATCCTCGCGGGCTAAGGGCTGATGAGATACACCAATTCGCCCATATCGTCGCCATTGCCGATGTATATGATGCGCTCACTTCAGATGCAGCTTATCGCAGGGCTGTCCCTGTATACGAAGCCTTAGCTATTATCTCAAAAGCAGGTGGTACATATTTCGACGCTGAACTGGTAAATAAGTTCGCCGAAAATATAGCCATTTACCCAATTGGCTCGGTTGTTAGGTTAAACAACAATCATTTCGGGGTCGTTGTTGATATCTCACGTGACTGTAAGACAAAACCGGTTGTCCGTATTATCATGGATGAGAACAGGCGCCAATTAAATAAACTGGTTGAAATAGACTTGTCGAAAAATCAGCAATTATACATTGCAGATGTAGTAGAACGATAACTAAAAAATGCAGCATTCTCCAAATTTGGCAGGATGTTGCATTTTTTTATGGAATATAGTAGAGAGGTGTCTAAACGTGAATCATATAAAATTAGGCGAAATTGGTGAACGTGAGTCTGCCATATTTCTTAGCGCATCAGGCTACAAGATATTAGCGCAGAATTTCAGAAGTAAAACTGGGGAAATTGATATAATAGCAGAGCATAAAGATATTATTGTTTTTGCTGAGGTGAAAACCCGAAGAAACACTTTATTCGGCCAACCTTCAGAAGCAGTAACCTATAGAAAACAACAGAAGCTACTTAAGACTGCACTATGCTACCTTAAGCTTATAAATAAACCGGACAGTGCTTGCCGATTTGATGTGATAGAAGTTATTATGCCTGCCCGCGATGAGCTACAATTTAACCATATAACTAATGCATTCGGCAGTTGAAACGAGGTACATAGATGTTTGCGCAAACATTAGGGTCGACAACCTTAGGTCTCAACGGAAAACTTATAGCCGTGGAAGTAGACATTACTAACGGTCTGCCTAGTTTTGATATTGTTGGTCTTCCCGACACAGCTGTTAAAGAATCACGTGAGCGCGTCCGTGCGGCGATAAAAAACTCCGGGTTCGAGTTTCCAACAAAAAGAATTACTGTAAATCTAGCACCGGCTGAACTGAAAAAAGATAGCGCGGGCCTGGATTTGCCGATAGCTATTGGAATATTGGCAGCAAGCGGGCAGGTCGACTTAAATAAGTATGGCAGATGTTTATTTGCCAGCGAGCTTTCGCTAGACGGAAAGCTGCGGGGCATATCTGGTTTGCTGCCTATAGCGATAAACTGTAGAGATCAGGGTATTGACGAAATCTTTGTTGCCCCCGATAATGCTCAAGAAGCACTTTTAGTAAGCCAGCTTTCGGTTTATTCCGCTGTGACCCTTCAGCAGATTATAAATCATTTGCGCCACGAAAATTCTTTAGCACCCGAATTTAAGGAGTTAAACCAAATCCAGCATGTTTGCTACGAAGACTTCGCCGATGTCCAAGGGCAGTTGGCAGCAAAAAGAGCGCTAGAAATTGCAGCAGCTGGTGGTCATAATGTTTTGATGATTGGACCTCCCGGCTCAGGGAAAACAATGCTAGCGCGCAGAATTAATTCGATATTGCCCGTTATGACAGAACAAGAAGCACT